>OFGG01000003.1_pt1 | contig 208237 bp, 214 predicted proteins | sample 1521701 | NCBI WGS metagenome assembly OFGG01 (sample SAMEA3504081, study PRJEB24116) | mouse gut metagenome | biome: mouse gut; feature: mouse-associated habitat; material: faeces | place: Denmark | collected 2011
TCTGTCACACCTGCCATAGGGGCTAATAGTAACCGGTTATCAAGCGCCACAGGACCAATCCGCAACTGTCCATTCTGGTCTGCCATTATCCTTCCAGCCTTTCCGTTTCTTCTGCTTCCTGCGAATCCAAAAGCTCCCCGGGATTCTCATGGAGAATAAATACCCGGTAGTAAAGGCGCAGAGATTCAAACATTTCCTGCCTTTTCCGGCGCACCTCATTTACTAACAGTCCACTGCCAATCTCGTCATACAAGAAATCATCCTCAGCATATTCGGTACGCATAGACACATTTCCATCTTCTTCAAATTCAATGGTAAAAATTCCTCCGATCTCCTCCGTAAAAAGCACACAGATAATGTGGAGCTCTTCCTTAATAGAATCGGGTATCCCTGAAAATTTCTCATTAAAATAATATTTCTTTTCGTAGGCATTTGCTCCGCAAAGTACTGTCATTCCAAACTTCTCCCTGTTACAAGGTAGCTGCCATCACTGCCTTGATGGTGTGCATCCGGTTTTCCGCTTCTTCAAATACCACTGACTGTGCTGACTCAAATACTTCATCCGTCACTTCCATCTCCGAAATGCCAAACCGCTCGTTCATCTCTTTGCCAATCTTTGTTTTCAGATCATGGAAGGCAGGCAGACAGTGCATAAAGATGGCGTCCTTTCCGGCATTTTCCATTACTTTTGCGTTCACCTGATACGGGGAAAGTTCCCTGATCCGCTCTTCCCACACCTGAGAAGGTTCCCCCATGGAAACCCACACATCCGTATAGATCACATCAGCGCCCTTGGTTCCTTCCTCCACATTTTCCGTCAGCGTAATGCTCCCGCCGGAACTCTGCGCCATTTTCCGGCACTTTTCTACCAGCGTTTCATCCGGGAAATACTTAGATGTGGTACATGCGGTAAAATGCATGCCCAGCTTAGCACAGACCACCATCAAAGAATTGCCCATGTTATAACGGGCATCTCCCATATAAGTCAGTCTCACTCCCCGGATCCGCCCTAACTTTTCACGGATCGTCAAAAGGTCTGCCAGCATCTGGGTAGGATGAAATTCATTGGTCAGCCCGTTCCATACCGGAACCCCGGCATATTTTGCCAGTTCTTCCACGATATCCTGCCCATATCCCCTGTACTCGATCCCTTCAAACATACTTCCTAAAACCCTGGCTGTGTCCGCAATACTCTCCTTCTTACCAATCTGGGATGCGGAAGGATCCAGATAGGTGGTCTCCATCCCCAGGTCATGAGCTGCCACCTCAAAGGAACATCTGGTCCTTGTGCTGGTCTTTTCAAAGATCAGCGCCACATTTTTGCCCTGATGCATCTCCTTTGTCAAAATCCCTTTTTTCTTTTTATCCTTAAGCTCCGCCGCAAAATCCACCAGATAAAGAATCTCTTCCGGTGAAAAATCCAAAAGCTTCAAAAAACTCCTGCCCTTTAAATCCATGACGATACCCATGCCTTTCCCACATGAGCCTCTCCCATGCGGGAACAAGCCCATCTTCCTGTTTATTTATCGCTGATCAGTTCCTTTACGGATGCGGCCAGGCCTGCCATCCCCTGAATCTCAGAAGGGATGATGATCTTGGTAGCCTTGCCGTCCGCTGCCTTTTCAAAAGCTTCCAGACTCTTAAGCCTTAACACTGCCTCATCAGCTCCCGCTTCCCGGATCATTCTAAGACCGTCTGCGGTTGCCTTTTGTACCTTTAAGATTGCCTCTGCTTCACCTTCCGCTTCCCGGATCATCTTCTCCTTTTGTGCTTCCGCGCGCAGGATGGCAGATCTCTTTTCTGCCTCCGCTTCCAGGATAGCCGCTTCTTTCTTACCTTCCGCTACCGTTACGCTTGCCTTCTTCTCCCCTTCCGCACGGGTAACCGCCTCACGCCGTTCACGTTCCGCCTTCATCTGGCGCTCCATGGCATTTTGGATCTCCGCCGGCGGAATGATGTTTTTCAGTTCCACACGGTTCACCTTGATTCCCCAAGGATCCGTCGCCTCATCCAAAGAAGCCCTCATCTTGGTGTTGATGGTCTCTCTGGAGGTCAGTGTCTGATCCAGCTCCAGATCGCCGATAATATTACGCAGAGTGGTCGCCGTCAGGTTTTCAATTGCCATGATAGGGTTTTCCACGCCGTATGCAAACAGCTTCGGATCCGTAATCTGAAAGAACACCACCGTGTCGATTCGCATGGTCACATTATCTTTGGTGATCACCGGCTGAGGCGCAAAATCCACCACCTGCTCCTTTAAATTGATCTTCTTTGCCACCTTATCAATCAGGGGCATTTTAATATGAAACCCAACTGACCAGGTTCCCTGATAAGCGCCTAACCGTTCCACAACATAGGCATACGCCTGAGGTACAATCTTCACGCAGGATGCCAGCACAACCAATATGACCGCAAATAAAACAAGAATTACATATATCATATATTCCTTACCTTTCCGGGGTAACCCCTTACAACTGATTCTTCTTTTCCTCCACGATCAGCTTTACACCGCTGATCGACTTGATGACCACCACAGCCCCTACCGGCAGGGTAACATGGTCGTCCGTGGTCCGTGCCGTCCATTCTTTCCCTTCCACAGTCACCTGCCCGATGCCCTGAAGATTGTCAATCTCACTGATCACGATTGCCTGTTTCCCCACATAGCTCTCCGCATTGGTCTTCACCCTGTCCTTGTTAAAATACTTGACCGCAACAGGCCTTGTAAAAAACAGCAGAACAAATGATACCGCAAGGAACAGGACACATTGCAGCCAGATTGGCGCCCCAAGCGCCGAGCAGACCGCCGCGATCACCGCGCCGCCTGCGAACCAGACGCTGGTAAGTCCCATGGAAACGATTTCCAGAGCAATGCAGGCAACAAAAATAATCAACCATAATGTGGTAAAATTCATATTGCCCTCCTTTATCATCATAGTGTGATGCTTTACAAATATTTTACTACACAAAAAGAGATGGTGCAACAAAAGATAAATTCCCGTTTAGTTGGGTTAAAGGGGGGATCTAAATGCCCGAAAGGAATGAGATAAAAATCTATGCGCCAGCTGTGCTGACGATTACCACGTTCGATACCGCTGTCTTCGAAATCGGCGCGTTCGCGAAATGGTTCCTTAAGATTTTTATCCCTCATCCCGGCGGTATTATTTGCCATGTAACCCAACGAAACAGTTCAGCCCGCGCCCATAAAAAGATAGCATACGGGAAACCCCATACGCTATCTTTTTACACACTTTTAAGTTTTACCGCACACTACCAGAAAACATGGTCTCCCAGCACAAACCCTTCTCTTTTTCCTGCCCGCCTGAAATGAGTAGCGCCGCCAACCGTAGTCTCCCCGTTAATGGCAGCCTGTGCCGCCTGCATGCACAGATCCGGAACTTTCCCCTCATAAACTCTGGCTACCTTTCCTGTCATGGCAGGGGTAAACTGCCCGGAAGCATAGATTACAGAGTGTATGGTATTAGGATAAGCGCCGCTTTTTACGCGGTTCATGACCACCGCGCCAACGCCTACCATGCCGTCATAGGACTGGTTTCCTGCTTCACAGTAGATCAAAGCTCCTAATAACCGCAGCTCGTCGGCATCCGCCGAAACTGCCCCGCGGTTTGCCTTGCGCTTACGTTCCGCCTCCTCACGCTCCCTAACCCGGATCACATCTATGGTCTCTCCTTCGTCAATGTGGAATTTCACATTGATATAATCAGAATCCACATAACCGATCTCATCATTGTATTCCACGCTGATCCACCGATCATCCACCGTTTCGATAAATTCTAATGTATCTTCATAAGCAATAAAGCCGTAGACATCCGCCTGGTCATCCGGCTCCATCCTGACCCTGACAGCCTCCGCATCCAACGTCACGATCCAGTTGCCCACATCCTCCGCCATTTCCTTGGCGTCCTCGCCAAACAAAAGATACTCATCCTTCGCCCAGCCAATCAGATTCCCTGACTGCAGTTTGGTCCAGCCGCTCTTTTGTTCCAGAATCTTTCCCCCGCAGTCTTTGTACAAAAGACCAACCTTATCAGAGTCCTCCGTGGCTTCCGCGCGGATGTTCAATGCATTCTGCACGTTTGCCATGGTCAATTCCTGCTCCATGCGCTCCTGCTCGGCTTCAAACTTTTCATTGATGTCCAAACTTGTCTGCACTTCTACATCGGTGTGGTCTGCGAACACACTGGGATTTAAAACTTCCGCAATACCAGTGCTGGGGAAATCATATCCTCCCTTTTCACTCGCCTGAACGGTTATTTCCTCTGCTGCAAATAGGTACGGGCAAAGAAAAAGCCCCGCAGCTACCATGAGCAGCCTATTTCTCCGGTTCATTTTGTTACCTCCATATCGGGCATAATTGTTCCATGAGGGCAGGATTTCCACGTGCAGGCACGGCAAATGTCTTTCGGCTGCTTGGCTCTTTTTGGCTCCTGCCGGGCAGACACTCGAAAGCCTTCGGCTTTCTCGTTCGCTTCGCTCGCCAAATATCCAAAAGGCCATTTCCACGTGCAAGCACGGCAAATGTCTTTCGGCTGCTTGGCTCTGCCCTTTAAATGTTACAACTTTATTACATCAAGTATGTCACTAATATTAACAAACTGTGCCGTATTTGTCAAGTTTACCCGTTTTAGCTGGAGATTTCCACCATTTTTGTTCCAAATAATCCCTTATATATTACGGTTATTTTACAATTGTTTCGATTTTTCGACACAGGCTTCCACCGCCCCCATCACACTGCCCCGAAGCCCCATCTCTTCCAGCGTCTGCACCCCCTCAATAGTGGTGCCGCCGGGAGAACAGACCATATCCTTCAGTTCGCCGGGATGTTTCCCTGTCTCCAGCAAAAGCTTTGCGCTGCCCATCACGCTTTGTGCCGCCAGACGGTAAGCCTGGGCTCTTGGCATCCCTGCCTTCACACCGCCATCCGCTAAAGCCTCCAGAAACATGAACACAAAAGCCGGGGAGCTGCCACTTACCGCCCCTGCCGCATCCATCAGCTTTTCCGGGATTTCTTCCGCAATGCCGAAACTTTCAAACATTTCCATACAAAATGCCATATCCTCTTCCGTGACCCTTTCATTCCGGCACACGCTGCTGCAGCCTGCCATGACCATTGCCGGGGTATTCGGCATACACCTGACCAGCTTTATGCTTTTCCCAAAAGCGTTTTCTATCCATGCAAGGCTCTTGCCTGCGGCAATGCTTACCACCACCGCGTCCGGCTTTATGTCCCCGCGGATCTCCCCGATCACTGTCTCCATCATCTGAGGCTTCACCGCAAGAACCAGTATATCCGCTTCCCTGGCCACCTGCCGGTTTTCCTCATATACCGCTATCCCGTATTTTTTTTGGACGGCTTCCCTTGTTTCTTTCGTTCTGGCAGAGCCAGAAAGCATGGACGGCTTGACAACTTCCTTTGCCAGCATACCGCTGATGATTGCCTTTGCCATATTTCCAAGCCCAATAAATCCGATCGTCATTTTCCTTCTTCCTTTCTGTCCTGTCCTGCCGCCTGATAAAGCAGAAGCGCTGCTGCCACTGCTGCGTTTAGTGATTCCAGACTGCCTGCCATGGGTATCTTTATGTATTGGTCCGCCAGATCCGCCGTTTCCTTCCTGAGCCCCTTCCCTTCATTCCCGATTAAAAATGCGCTCCCCCCTTGGTAACGGATCCTGTCAAAATACCGCTCCCCCTCAAGGTGGGCCGCATAAACAGTCACGCCGCCTGCCTTTACCATGCACACCGCATCTTTTAAATCCTCCTGATAAACAAAGGGAACCCGGTAAAGAGACCCCATGGTGGAACGGATGGTCTTGGGGTTATAAACGTCCACGCAGCCCCTGCTTAGGATCACGCCGCTGGCGCCTGCCCCTTCCGCCGTCCGCAGCATAGTTCCCAGATTTCCCGGATCCTGGATATCCTCCAGGATTAAAAAAAGAGGCATCTTCCCGCCTGCTTCCTGTCGGTCTTTTGCCTGTCCGACCATTTCCTCCAGGGAGTAGAAAAACTGCTCCATCACAAACAAAATCCCCTGGGGGGTACAGGTATCCGTGATCTTTTGAAATACTTCATCGCTGACCGACTCCACAAAAACCCCCTGCTCCCTGCACATTAGAAGTTTTTGCAAAGCCCCTTCTCTCCTGCCGCCTTCATCCCGGTCATCTATAAGGCCTGATCTGCCGGCTTGGTTTCCCTGTTTCAAAAGCGTCAGAAAACTTTCCGAATAATAGACTTCCCGAAGCTTTCCCTGGGGCGCTTCCCCGAACATCCGGATCCCTTCGGCTATAAACAGCCCTTCCTTGTTCCGGCTGCGGCTCTTTTCCCGTAAAGTGACCAAATGCTTGATACGGCTGTTGCTTAAACTGGTGATCATCTTTCCGACTCCCTTTAAAAACGTAAGGCAGAGGCCATGCCCCTGCCTTGATCCTATTTACTGTGATAATAATTTGCTTACATTAAACTGATATTCTGATATTTCTTTCTTCATAGCCAGCGCTTCTTCAATATCGAAATCCACAAACTCCGCATTCCGGTAACCCACTACCCGGTTGCTCTTTCCTCCACACAAAAGGTCTGCCGCATAAGCGCCCATGATGGATGCGTAAAACCGGTCCTTACAGGTAGGGGAGCCGCCTCGCTGCATGTATCCTAAGATCGTGGCCCTGGTCTCAATGCCGGTAGCCGCCTCAATCCTCCTTGCCATGGAAGTGGAATGCCCAATCCCCTCCGCATTGACAATGATATGGTGCTTTTTACCGTGTTTCCGGTTCCTGATAATGTTATTGATGATGCTCTGTTCATTAAAATCATATTTTTCCGGAAGCAGAATATCCTCCGCACCGTTTGCCACCCCGCACCACAATGCGATATAGCCTGCATTCCTTCCCATAACCTCAATGATACTGCATCTTTCATGGGAAGACGAGGTATCCCTGACCTTATCGATAGCCTGCATGGCTGTGTTGATCGCCGTGTCAAAACCGATGGTGTAGTCCGTACAGGCAATATCAAGATCGATCGTTCCCGGAATGCCTACGGTATTGATCCCGTGCCTCGCCAGCCCCTGGGCGCCGCGGTAAGAACCATCTCCGCCAATCACCACCAACCCGTCAATGCCATACTCCCTGCAGATGTCAGCCGCTTTCTGCTGCACTTCTTCCTGTTTAAATTCCGGGCAGCGGGCCGTCCCTAATATGGTTCCGCCCCTTTGGATGGTATCCGAAACATCTTTCTTTTCCATATCCAGGATCTCTTCGTTTAAAAGTCCCTGATATCCCTTTTTAATGCCCTTCACTTTAACGCCGTTTCCGATCGCCTTACGCACTACCGCACGGATTGCGGCGTTCATACCGGGTGCGTCACCGCCGCTGGTGAGCACGCCAATGGTCTTAATTTCTTTTGCCATAGCTGATTCCGTCCTTTCTCTGGTTTTTATTTTATCCTTTTTTCAAACGGTTTTCAATCCCTTTTCACATTCCAGACAATTTTTATGTTATCTTTCCCAAACCGCCCCGAAAGCTTCTCCAAAAGCGTCTCATCCGCATTCACGTTTTTGTTGGGCGGCAGTGTTTTCATTACCTTTTTATCTTCGACATAAATGACCACGCCATCGCGCCCGTCAGAATCCGCCATCAGGGAAAACAGCTCTTCCTGCGCCTTTTCGTAGCTTTCCATAGTGGGAAAACGCACCCACAGCTTCTTTGGTATCTCGTCAAAAGCGGTGATCCTCTCGCAGATCAGCTTACCGTCCTTTTCCTCCTCCACGGAAACCCTGCCCCGGATAAATACTTTATTTTCTTCCATCAGTTTTGCACTGTATTTCTCATAATCTCTGGGGAAAACAATGACCTCCACGCTCCCCACCAGATCTTCCACTTGCAAAAAGGACATGACCTTGTCATTCTTCGTGTATTTGATCTTTTTGTCCGCGATCATACCGCCGATGGTCACCACCGACTGATCTTTTACCCTGGCCGCGCCGGTTTCCTCATCCAGCATGAAATCCGCCGTGGTGTTGGTGATCCCTTTCCGCCAGAGTTCCTCCTGTTCCTCTAGGGGATGGCCGCTGATATACACCCCCAGCACCTCTTTTTCAAAGGCAAGCAGCATCTCCTTGGAATATTCTCCCACATCGGGAAGTTTTACCTCAAATTCTTCCTTCTGGCTCTCGTCCACAATGTCAAATAAACTGATCTGCCCGGCCATATTATTTTTCCTGTCATGGATAATCCGTTCCATGATCTGCACGTAAGCGCTCATAAACTGCTTTCTGGTGCCGGGAAGGGAATCAAACGCCCCCGCTTTTATGAAATTCTCAATGGCCTTTTTATTCACTTCCTTATCCGCCATCCTGGTGATAAAGTCTTTCAGGTTCGTGTAAAGCCCTCTTTCGTTCCTCTCTCCTACCACTGCCTCGATCACCGGCCGGCCCACGCTTTTAATGGCGGTCAGCGCGTAACGGATGGACTTACCGTCCACGGAAAACTGGCCCTCCCCTTTATTGATATCCGGCGGCAGGATGGCAATGCCCATGTTCCGGCAGACCATGATGTACTCCGCCACTTTGCCCGGGTTATCGATCACCGAGGTCATCAGCGCCGCCATAAATTCCACCGGATAATAATACTTCAAATACGCTGTCTGGTAAGAGACCACCGCATAGCAGGCCGCATGAGACTTATTAAACGCATACTTGGCAAAATCCATCATATCGTCGTAGATCTGGGAAGCCACCTGCTCGGAGATCCCGCCTGCCACGCACCCCGGCACTCCTTCCTGTTCGTTGCCATAAATAAAGTTAGCGCGCTCCTTTTCCATTACGGACTGCTTTTTTTTACTCATGGCACGGCGCACAAGATCGCTCCGCCCCAGGGTATATCCTCCAAGGTCGCGGACGATCTGCATCACCTGCTCCTGATAAACAATACAGCCGTAAGTGGGGGCAAGGATCGGCTCCAACTGAGGGCAGGAATAGGTAATGGCCCCGCTTCCCTTTCCCTTAACATACTTAGGGATAAAGTCCATGGGCCCCGGACGGTACAGGGAGATCCCCGCTATCACATCCTCCAGATTCTCCGGCTTCAACTCTTTCATAAAGCTTTTCATGCCGCCGCTTTCTAACTGGAACACGCCGTCCGTGCGCCCCGTTCCGATGGACGCAAGAACCTTTTTATCGTCAAAATCAATCTTGTCAATATCAATATGGACCCCTTTATCCTTTTCGATCAGGGCCACCGCATCCCGCAGCACCGTCAAGGTACGCAGCCCCAGGAAATCCATTTTTAAAAGCCCCAGCTCTTCAATGGTGGTCATGGTAAACTGGGTGGTCACGGAACCGTCCGCTCCCCTTGATAACGGAACCAGCTCTTCCGCCGGCCTTGAGCAGATCACCACGCCGGCCGCATGCATGGAAGTATGCCGGGGAAGACCTTCCAGACGCTTACTCATATCGATCAGGCTTTTCACCTGTTCATCCGTCTCATAAAGCTTACGAAGCTCCGGGTTTATGTCCAGCGCCCGGTTTATGGTAATATTTAATTCATTCGGTATCATTTTAGCCAAGTTATCCACATAGGCATAAGGAAGATCCATGACCCTTCCCACGTCCCGGATCACGCCCTTTGCCGCAAGGGTACCAAAGGTGACGATCTGAACCACCTTTTCCGCCCCGTATTTATGGCTTACATAATCAATGACCTCCTGCCTTCTTTCAAAGCAAAAGTCGATATCAATATCGGGCATGGAAACACGCTCCGGATTTAAGAAACGCTCAAACAGAAGGTTATATTTAATGGGGTCGATGTTGGTGATCTTCAGCGCATAGGAAACGATGCTCCCCGCCGCCGACCCCCGGCCCGGCCCTACCATGATTCCGTTTACCCTGGCATAATTGATAAAATCCCACACGATCAGGAAATAATCCACATACCCCATGGACCGGATCACCGAAAGCTCATAATCAAGCCGCTGCTTAAGGCTCTGCCCGGTACTTCCGGCCGGAGTTTCCAGATTCTCCCCATATCGTTCTTCCATCCCGTCATAACATAATTTATTTAAATAACTCCAGGAGTCATACCCCTTAGGCACTTCGTACCTGGGCAGCTTGGTCACCCCGAACTCGATTTCCACATGACACCTGTCGGCGATCCGCTGGGTATTTTCCACCGCTTCCCATGCGTAAGGAAACAGCCCCTTCATCTCCTCCTCGCTCTTTACAAAATACTGGCCGCCCTCATAACGCATCCTGTCTTCATCAGCCAGCTTTTTTCCGGTCTGGATACAAAGCAGGATATCGTGGGGCTTCACATCGGCATCATAGGTGTAGTGCACGTCATTGGTAGCCACAAGCGGGATGTTCAGTTCTTTGCTGATCTGCAAAAGGCTGGTGTTTACCATCCTTTGCTCTGGCAGCCCATGATCCTGCAGCTCTAAAAAATAGTTTCCTTTCCCAAAGCAGTCCTGATATTTTAACGCCGCCTTTTTTGCCTCATCAAGCAATCCCTTCTGGATATATCTTGGCACTTCCCCTGCCAGGCAGGCGGAAAGCGCAATGATCCCCTCATGGCACTTCCTGAGAAGTTCCATATCCACACGGGGTTTATAATAATATCCTTCCGTAAATCCGCGGCTGACGATCTTCGTTAAATTTTCGTAACCGATATTATTTTCCGCAAGCAAAACAAGGTGGTAATATCTGTCCTCACCACCTGTCAGTTCTTTGTCAAAACGGGAATTTGGCGCCACATAGACTTCACAGCCAAGGATGGGGTTGATCCCCTCTTCCTTACAGGCTTTGTAAAAATCAATCACGCCGTACATCACGCCATGATCCGTGATGGCAGCGCTGTCCATGCCAAGCTCTTTGACCCGTTTTACATATTCTTTTATTTTGTTGGAACCGTCCAGTAAGCTGTATTCCGTGTGGACGTGAAGATGCGTAAATGCCATTTGCGTGGTCTCTCCTTGCAACTACCTCTTAAGTGAATGAAAGCCGCCTGCCGGAGCTTTCATTTTTCATTGTACCACGCTTTTTTGATATTCCGCAAGCCGCCTGTTCATCTGCAGGGCAATTTTCTTTCCCCGTTTCCATTCCACTGTCGAGACCACAAGAAAGAGCACATTAATAAGCACCAGCATACCGATCACATGAGGCAGGTATTGGATCGAAAACCACCCAAAATAAAATCCAAATCCCAACACGGCCACATTCACCTCCACATAATGCAGAGCCACCAGCAGGACCATCTTTTTCCGGCTTACAGCCTTTTCCGGGTACAGCAACACCCCAACGCTGCACAAGAAAGAGACCAGCATCATCTGCCACAAAAGCTCCACCCCCAGTTCTGTCCGGGGCATAAATACGGTAATAAACACAGCCGTGGCAAACACCACGCCGGACATGACACACACATACGTGTGCAACAGGCCCTTTAACTTAAGATACACGGTCGTTTTCATTTGTCACACCCCCTACAGCCCCAGTTTTTCCTTCAGTCCAGGAACATATTGCCTGGAAATCATCAGCTTTTCCCCGTTTTTCATATTTGCCTCAAACCTGCCGCCAAGAGCCGTGGCAAAGCTTTTCACTTTGGAAAGGTTCAGCAGTACGGATTTTGACGCCCGGAAAAAATCCGTTCCCCCCAGCCTCTCTTCCAGCTCATAAAGTTTATATCTGGTCTCAAAAACCTCCCGTTCCCCATATAGGAACACCCGGTTATCCACTGCCTCAAAATAATAGATCTCCTTGGGCTGGATCTGCATGATCTGCCCGTTTCTGGTGCCGATAAGCCGCTCCTGCCCCGCCTTGACTGTGCGGATCATCCTCATCAGGTGCTCATCCATCTGCCGGCACTTTATGATGATCTCCTCCTCTTCCCCTTCCGGGCAGTCTATGATCGTGATCTTCATACCTTCTCCTATTTTCCGTCTCCGCTCTATCGGTCATGGAGCCGCCGCCTTTTCATAATCATGGCAGAAGCCGCCACTGCTATGATACCATATCCCAGGAGAAGTGCAACCTGCTGCCAAAGCTTTGCCTTTCCATTCCCCACCATGACCGTAACGCCCATCTGCTCTCGAAAAATATCCTTCGCCGCCTCCGGCAGTCCAAAAAAGGTTTCTTCCAGTGCATCCTGAATGCAGATCTCCCGCATGATTGCCGCTCCGTGCAGCACCGGAAGGCACTTTAATGCCTTCATTACACCGTCCGGCAGCATGGAGACCGGCAGGTAGATTGCACCCACAAATCCTACCAGCGTTCCCACGATGGACTGCAGGCCTCCCCATGCACTGTTGCTGTGGACAAGCAGGGCAGATAAATAAGAAAGCGCCGCATACACAAATGCATTCAACAAGATCATCCCCGTAAGCTTCCACAAAGAATCCGCCGGAAGCAGAGGATGGGAGCAAAAGACCATGTAGACCTCCCCCGCCGCCAATGTAAAAAGGCTCATCACGGCGCCCGCAAACCATGCGGCGCCAATATAACCAAGGGCAATCTTAATCCGCTTTACCGGAGCAACGTACAGGCTGACCAGTTTGTGGGATACTTCATCCTCCACCATCTTCCCGGTCACCGTAAGGGTCACCGTCACTGTGTTTACCACCAGGATCCCTGCCAGCGTCCACATCTGGATCAGGTATGTTGCATTGGCTTTATCCACCGCCTGATCCCGCACACCGCCAAACTCTTCCAGCGCATATACCACATTTTCACTATTCATATTTCCTAAAAAGATGACCATCAGCGCCAGTACGATCAACATGGACATCAGCGAAAAAAACACCGCCGTATAATCCCTGAAATACAAAAGTATATTTCTCCGCAATAAATAGAATATTTCTCTCATTTTTATATTCTCCTTCTTACGCCTGGGCAAGTTTTTTGCCGGTCACATTTAAAAACACATCATCCATAGAACCCTGCACCACCTCAAACCCGCCAATCCACTCTTTTACCTCATTTAAAATCGGAAGGGCCTCCATACTCCCCGGCAGATCCACCACCAGAAATTCTTCCCGTTTCCGAAACCCTGCTTTTTTCCCTGTAAGATACAACCTCAATTCTTCCGCCGTCTCCTTTTTAGGGATCAGCTTCAATTTATCCTTTGCATAAGTCTCCTTCAGGGAAAAAGGCGTACCATACTCCCGTAAAACGCCTCCGTCAATGATCGCTATATGGGATGCTCTGGCCGCTTCTTCCATGTAATGGGTGGTAAGGAAAATAGTCATCTTCTCTTCCCTTCGAAGCCTGTCGAGGCACTGCCAGACCTTTTTCCGGGTTGCCGGATCAAGCCCGGTGGTGGGCTCGTCAAGGAACATGACCTTTGGCGCGTTCACCAGCGCCCTTGCGATCTCACACCGTCTTTTTTGTCCGCCGGAAAGCTTTTCATACCTTCTGCCGTACACCTCCGTCAGTTCCAATATCTCACAGATCCTTGCAATGTTCTCCTTCAGCTTTTTGCCGTTTTTTTCGTACAAAGCGCCCCTTGTCAAAAGATTTTCCTTTACCGTGAGCAGTCCGTCCAGACAATTGTTTTGATAGACCACCCCGATCCGTTTCCGGATCTCGTCATTTTCCCTGCCTGCCTTCAGGCCGCATACCGTGATTTCTCCTTCCGTTGGCGGCAGTACCGTGCAAAGCATGTTAATGGTAGTGGATTTTCCGGCGCCGTTAATGCCTAAAAAACCGAACAGCTCCCCCTGCCCTACTTCAAAACTGATATCATCTACCGCCTTTACGCTGCCATAATATTTTTTAAGGCCTTTCACCTCAATGACCCTGTCCGTCATCCAGCCTCTCCTTCCCCTTACCCCGGCGTCCTTCCCCGCAGGTAAGACCCTTTCTGTCTTTTTCTGTCTTCATACTACGTAAAAAGGCACCCTGCCGCAATAGCACATGCGGTAAGATGCCTTGAAAGGGATGTAAGATACCTTACAGGGAAGGTAACATTATCCCAGCCTGATGACCGGTCTTACGCCTTCCGCTTTTTCAATCTCATCCAAAAGCTGTCCGGAAAGTTCTTCCCTTATCTTTTTATATTCCGGGTCATACACCAGATTTTCCAATTCGTACGGATCCTTTTTCAAGTCGTACAAAAAGTCCTCTTCATAGCAGCTGCTGCTTCCTTCCTGCCAGCCGTCAGAGTCCGGGGCATACACGCTGTAAAGATAATCTTCCGTGCGGATGCACCTGCCGGTACGGCTTTCACTGATCTGCGCAAAAATCCGGTTTGCCCTGTGGGCCGTGTTCCCATCGGCGATCTCCTTTAAATTTTCCCCGATCATCCGGTTACCGATATCCAGACCGGCCATGGCTAGGAAGGTTTTCGGAAGACTGGCCGTGCTCACCAGATCTCTGACCCTCTTTCCTCCCCGAAACCCCGGTCCTTTTATCACAAGGGGCACTTTCAGGCTGGAATCATGACAGGAACGTTTATAGTCATCCGCCCCCGTAAGATGCTCGTCTTTATTTCTTGTCTTAAAGTGGGAACCATGGTCTGACGCGTAAACAATGACTGTATTTTCATAAAGGCCTTTTTCCTTTAATTTTCCGATGACGCGCCCCAGATTATCATCCAGGCTTTTACAGCACCCCAAATAATCCGGGTACATTTCGCCGGCATTCCCGCCAAGGGCCTTTAGATCTTCCGGCAGATCGTAATTGGCAAACCGCTCCTTAGAGCCCTCCGGCCCTTCATAGCGGCCTCTGTCGTTTTGGTGGTGGGGCTCAATATGCGATATCGTCAGAAAGAACGGCTTTTCCCCCTTATACTGGTCCAGATATTCCATGGCAAAATCCGTAATGCAGTCGGCCCGGTATCCCTTAAATTCTCTTTTTTGCATATTTTCATCAAAAACATACCCGTCATATCCATGAGAAGTAGCTTCCAAAACATCTGAAACCCGCCAAAATCCCCGGTATCCGCCCCGCCGTGACTGCGGGATAGCGCTTGTCTCATAGTCGATGACAGGCGGATCCGTATAATTTTCCCTGTAACTTGCCAAATGCCATTTCCCTACATAGGCATTATCATATCCTTCTTCCTCCATGTAATCCGCCAGAGTTTTGATATCCTCCGGAAGCGGCTGGCCGTTCCGGTAGCAGTTGATCTCCGTCGGGTAACGGCCTGTCTGGAAAAGCGCTCTGCACGGGCCGCATACCGGCTGGGCTGTAAAAGCGTTCTCAAACAAGACCCCTTCCGCAGCCAGACGGTCCAAATTAGGGCTGATATCTAACTTTTGCCCATAACATCCCAGTGTGTCCGTGCGCTGTTGGTCGGTAAAGTAAAACAGAATATTTGGTTTGTCCATAAAATACCATATCCTTTCTATGATGGTTGTTTCCCTTAGTTTTCATTGTACAGGGAATCTTGGATATTTGTCAAAGAAAAACATCTCTCCATTGTTCCCCGCCTCAAAAAATCCAAATATGTTATATTGAACCATTATTGACTTTAAATCAAGAATCATATATACTTTAAATATAAGACAGAAGGAGCATCGGCACATGAAAAGAGCAATCAGTATCGGAAATCAGGATTTTGAAAAAATTAGAGTGAATAACTATTTTTATGTGGATAAGACCGACTTTATAAGGCAATGGTGGGAATCTGCAGATGACGTGACATTGATCACCCGGCCAAGGCGCTTTGGAAAGACCCTGAATATGAACATGCTGGAAAAATTCTTTTCCGTCAATTATGCCGGGCGAAACGATCTATTTGAAGGGCTTTCCATTTGGTATGAAAAATCTCCTGACGGAGATTACAAATATCGTAAACTGCAGGGAACTTGTCCGGTCCTGTTCCTAAGTTTTGCGGATGTAAAAGAAACCTCTTTTGAACAGGCGCGGAAAAAAATATGCCGGATCATTAAAGAACTTTATAATCAATTCTATTTCTTGGTGGAATCTGATTCATTAAATGAAAACGAGAAAAAAGATTTTACCCATATATCAGTTGACATGGAAGACAACGAAGCCTCCTTTTCCCTAAAGGCATTGTCCGGTTATCTTTCCCATTTTTATGGCAGAAAAGTTCTCATCTTACTGGATGAATACGACACTCCCGTGCAGGAAGCCTATATAAGCGGCTATTTCAAAGAAATGGTGCGGTTTATCAGAAACCTCTTCAATGCCACCTTTAAGACAAACCCGTACCTGGATCGGGCTATTATGACCGGTATCACCAGGATAAGCAAGGAATCTATTTTTTCCGACTTAAACAACCTTGAAGTAGTGACTACCACTTCTGATAAATATGCGGACTGTTTTGGTTTTACAGAAAAAGAAGTTTTTAGTGCTCTGGATGAATTTGACCTGTCTGGGCAGAAACTTCTGGTTAAAAGCTGGTATGACGGTTTTACCTTTGGAAACAAAACAGATATTTATAACCCATGGTCCATCATCAACTTTCTTGACAAAAAAAAGCCTGGAGCTTACTGGGCAAACACCAGCGCCAACAGCCTTGCCGGAGCACTAATCCAGAAGGGAAGCTCTGGAATAAAGAAAACCTTTGAACATTTACTACAGGGAAGATCTTTCCATACCGAAATTGATGAGCAGATCGTATTTGACTCACTGGATGATAATGAACCCGCCATCTGGAGCCTGTTACTTGCCAGCGGCTACCTAAGGGTCAAAAAGTATGAGCCGCAATTTCAGGAATCAGGGGAAATACAGGGAGATTATGAATTGGAACTGACCAATTCCGAAGTCAGATCCATGTTCCGGGGCATGGTTCGAAAATGGTTTGGCAGCATAAAAACCGATTACAATAACTTCATCAAAGCACTTTTACTTGATGACTTAAAGGCAATGAATACCTATATGAACAAAGTAACTTCGGAAATGTTTAGCAGCTTTGATTCGGGTACAAAGCCCTCCGGAAAAGAACCAGAGCGTTTTTACCACGGATTTGTGCTGGGGTTGATGGTGGAGTTATCTGACCAGTATGCAATCATGTCTAACCGTGAAAGCGGATTTGGGCGGTATGACGTGATGCTGGAACCAAAGGCAGCACCTCTTTCCCCAAAAAGTAATGCCATCAAAGATCTTTATAACACAAATGATGCCATAATCATAGAATTTAAAGTGCAGGACGAGGACGAAAAAGAGCTTTCCGACACAGTACAAGATGCCCTTAAACAGATAGAAGAAAAAAATTATCAGGCAGCCCTTACCGCAAAAGGCATCCCGGAAGAACGTATCCGCAAATACGGATTTGCTTTCCGCGGGAAAAAGGTGCTGATCGGCAGCGCATCCAATCCTAAGTAATGATTCATTTTCACCCTTTTACGATATCCAAAAACGCCTGCATAGCCTTTGTCAAAAATTTATTTTCATGCCACACCGCATAATTTTCCCTGACAAAGTCATCCCCTTCCATTTCACGTACCGCCACTGCCCCCTCCCCGGCAGGCTGTGCCGCCCACCGCTCCGGCAAAAAAGAAATGCCAAGGCCGCATCCCACCGCATGGATGAGCGCCTGGGGGTTGCAGCTTTCCATGGCAGGCTTTAGTTCCATATGATGGGAAAAGAAAAAATGTTCCAGCAAAATTCTGGTAGTGCTTCCCTTTTCCCTAAGAAGCAGCGGATATCTTCCAAGGTCTGACGGGAGGATCTTCTTTTTTTGGGCTAATGCATGTCCGGGCGGGCAGATCAGTAACAGCCGGTCTTGGGCAAAAGGCTCTGCATGAAGCCCCGGCATACTGACAATCCCCTCGATCAGGGCAAGGTCATACTGATTATTTGCCAGTCCGCTTTGCAGAATATCCGCATTGGTGACTGTAGATACCACCTCCAATTTAGGATACTGCCCCTGAAACCGCAGTAAAACCTCCGGCAGGAAAAAGGTTCCCAGCGTGTTCGTCGCACCAACCCTTAACTTCCCGATCTCATCCCAGTTCCGCAGTTCGTTTTCCATCCGCTCAAAAGCTTCCACAATATGCAAAGCATGGGCATAAAACTCCTCTCCGGCCGCCGTCCGGTCAAGCCGGCGGCCGATCCGCTCAAAAAGGCAGACCCCGTAATAGCGCTCCATTTCCCTGACCGCTCGGGTAACGGCAGGCTGCGTCATGTGCAAAAGTTCCGCCGCCCTGGTTATGCTTTCCGCAGCATAAACCTGGATAAAAATCTTCATATGCCGGATCGTCATCATAATCCCCCTTATATCAAAATTGATATGAATATTATAAAATAATATCATTTTAAATATATCTACGCAAGGTCTATAATATAGTCAGAGAAAATTACCGTAACCATCCAGGAGGCAGACATATGTCAAACAACAAGTTATTGCGGCTTTTTCTATGCATGCTATATATCAGCACCTTTACCTTTGGCGGCGGTTTCGTGATCATCACTTTCATGAAACGGAAGTTCGTGGATGAACTGCACTGGATCGACGAACCGGAAATGTTAGACCTTGCCGCCCTGGCCCAGTCTTCCCCCGGAGCGATCGCCGTCAACGCCGCGATCCTCGTGGGCTGGCGGGCAGCCGGGGCAGCCGGGATCGCTGCCGCCGTTATCGGAACCATCCTCCCCCCCATGATCATTCTGTCCGCTATCTCCTTCTTCTATGCGGCATTTGCCGCCAACCCGTATGTGGCCCTTACTTTAAAAGGGATGCAGGCCGGCGTTGCCGCGGTCATTTTGGACGTGGTATGGAGCCTTGGCAAAAACGTGGCAAAAGAAAAGAAAGCCGCCAGCTTTATCCTGATGGCGGCAGCCTTTCTTGCCACCTTTTTCCTGAAGATCAATGTCATCTATATCATTTTAGCCGCAGCGGTGTTTGGGATTTCCCGTGAAATCCTCCAGCACAAGAAAGGACAGCCATGATCTATCTCCAATTATTTTTCAGTTTTCTTCAGGTAGGATTATTCAGTATCGGAGGCGGCTATGCCGCTATGCCGCTGATCCAGAACCAGATTGTGGACACCCATTCGTGGATGACCATGAGCGAGTTCACGGATTTGATCACCATTGCGGAGATGACCCCCGGACCCATTGCGGTCAATTCCGCAACCTTTGTGGGAATCCGCATTGCGGGGATTGCAGGAGCCATCGCGGCAACCTTAGGGTGCATTTTCCCTTCCTTGATCATCGTGCCGCTGCTTGCCTATATTTATTACCATTACAAAGGCACTTCCGTGATCCAAAACGTGCTTTCCAGCCTGCGGCCCGCCGTGGTCGCGCTGATTGCCTCAGCCGGGGTCTCCATCCTGCTCACCGTCCTTTTTGCAGAAAAGGAACTTGCGGTGGAACATGTCAACTGGTCCGGCGCCGCTGTTTTCCTGGCAGCATTCGCGCTGCTTCGAAAGCTGAAATGGAACCCGGTGCTTGTCATGGCTTTATGCGGCATTTCCTATCTGGGAATCAATCTGATAATATGATATGATAAAGAAAAAAGAGGAGTACGGCCATGCCCGCAATCAGTGTAATGATCAAGCCATCTTCCGGGATGTGCAATATGAGCTGTGACTATTGTTTTTACCGTGACGAAACCCAAAAACGGTCTCAGGAATCTTACGGGTTTATGAGTGAAAAGACTTTAAAAAACGTAATCCGGAAAACCATGCTCCGGGCTGAAGGTATGATAAGCTATGCCTTTCAGGGCGGTGAACCCACGCTGCGCGGCCTTGCGTTTTTTCAAAAAGTGGTAGAATACCAAAATCAGTACAACAAAAACAAGATCCAGGTCCATAATGCGCTGCAGACCAACGGGCTTCTTATCGATGAAGACTGGTGCAGATTTCTGAAAGAAAATCATTTTTTGGTGGGGGTATCCTTAGACGGAACGAAAGAAATCCACGATACTTACCGTCATACAAGAAAAGAAGGCGGACCAACCTTTGATCTTGTATGCAGCTCCATCCGCCTGATGGAATCCTACGGCGTAGATTTCAATATCCTCACAGTGGTCAATCAGGCCGCCGCCGAAAACATCCAGGAGATCTATTCCTTTTACCGCCAGAAAAAATGGAACTACCAGCAGTACATTGCCTGTCTGGATCCGTTGGACGAGCCCCATGGGCAAAATGAATATTCCCTTGCCCCGGAGCAATATGGTCAATTCCTGATCCGACTGTTCCGCTTATGGTATAAAGACTGGAAAAAAGGCAGACAACCCTATATCCGCCAGTTCGAAAATTATATCGGTATATTGCTGGGGCATTTTCCGGAAGCCTGCGACCAGCGGGGCACATGCAGCATCCAAAACGTGGTGGAAGCCGACGGCAGTGTGTACCCCTGCGATTTTTATATGTTAAACGACTACTGCCTTGGTAATTTTAATGAAAACAGACTGGATGAAATCGACGCCAAAAGAAGAGAGATCGGCTTTTTGGAGCGCTCTCTAAAACTGGATCCGGACTGTAAACACTGCGCTTATTATCGCTTGTGCCGAGGAGGCTGTCAGAGAAACCGCGACTGGGTTCCGAAAATCCAGTCATACCAAAACTACTTCTGTCAAAGCTACCGGATGTTTTTTGATGCCTGCCTGAATGAAATGGAAGAAATTGCCGGGGCCCTTGCCGGCACCCGGCGGTGATAATTTATCCCTCTTTCTCCCGGACACGGTCATATCCGCGCCAATATCTTTTTGAGTATTCATGCCCGCCTTCCCAGCTATCCCGGCAGGCGGACATCAGCTGCCTCATCTCCTCCGCCACCGGGGCATATTCCGGCTTTTGTGCCAGGTTTTCAAGCTCCCACGGGTCATTTTCCAAGTCAAACAGCTGAGTGCGCCGGATTGTATTGCAGTACTCGATCAACTTATACTTTTTATTTTTTACCCCTCGGATCATATCGTTATAAACAAAGTAAAGTACTTCCCGGCCCGGAACCGTTCCATCCGCCACAGCGTCCGCAAAACTGATGCCTTCCACGGAATCCGGGATTTCAATTCCGTTTAACTCGCATAATGTAGGAAAAATATCCAAAAGATACACATATTGATCCCGCACTTCCCCTGCCGGGATGCCCGGCCCTCGAAACACTAAAGGAACCCGCACACTGTGGTCATATAAATTCTGCTTTCCCATCAGCCCATGACAGCCGAGAGCCAGCCCGTTATCACCGGTCAGCACAATGATCGTGTTTTCCAGCTCACCAATCTCCTCCAGCTTAGCCACCACCCTGCCGATCTCATGATCCAAATGGGAGATCATCCCATAATATTCCGCCAGATGGCGGCGCACTTCTCCTTCCTTCCTGGGGTAAGAAGCCAGCACTTCGTCACGGATACTTTCCACGCCGAACAAAAACGGATGCTCCGTCATATAATTTTCCGGCAGGGATATCTTTTCCGGGTCATACATCCGCAAAAAATCCTCCGGCATAGTCCGTGGATCATGGGGAGCCAGATAAGAAAGATACAGGAAAAAGGGCTGTTCCTTCCCACGCTTCTGGTATCCTTCCAGATAAGAAACGGCAGTATCCGTCAGCAGAACGGAAGAGTGTTTCCCCGGATGGAATTTATCGCAATGCACTTTTGTAACCTTATTGTTATGAGTAAAATTCATCACAAAATCAATCACATTGTCATATTCCCCCGTTGGGTCATGGTCACAAACCGGCACATTCCAATGATCCCACATGCCGCCAAAAAAGATATTATCCCCACAAGAAAAACTGCGGGCATAGCTTTCCGTTCCATTATGCCATTTTCCTGTGCCAAAGGTCTCATACCCCGCCATCCGAAAGGCCTCCCCCATGCAGGTATGTGACGCCGGAATCATCTGTCCTTCTCCCTGTATATGGAACACCGTCCTTCCCGTGTGGATCATGGCACGGCTTGGCATACATACCGCACCGCTGGTTCCTCCCGGAATGTGTGCTTTATCAAAATAAGTTCCCTCCCGCACAAGCCTGTCCATCACCGGCGTGTGGATTTCCGGGTTGCCGCAGGCATGGATCGTCCGATAACGCTGGTCATCGGTCAATAGGAATAACACATTTTTTCGTTTTTCTAGTCCTTCTTTCTTTCCGTTCAAGGTTCTTCTCCTCTGCTTTTTTCTACCGGCGCCGTATACCCGTTGTAAAATCCGTCTCCCGTTGCCTTGCACCATTGCTCCAATTCCTTCATCATGCTTTCCCTGATACCAGGATCATCCATATTGGTATTTTCCTCCGGGTCATTTTGCAGGTCATAAAGGTAACTCTCTTTCCCCTCACCATAACCCATTCCCCGGTACAATGCAAGCTTATACTCCTTTGTAATCACGCAGCGCCAGCCAAAATCATAAAAGTTTTCACCGTGTGCAGCAAACTCCGCAATCTTTTTCCCTTCATTGGGAAAAGCCACTGTCATAATGGACGTCCGCTCCTTAAACGCTTCCCCTCTAAGCAATGGTGAAAAATCCTTCCCCTGCATAAACTCCGGCGCCGGAATCCCCAAAAGCCCTAAAATAGACACGGCCTGATCCGGCGAAGAAATCAGGATATCCGTGCGCACCGGCCGGATCTCCCCTCCTCCTATCAGAAGAGGGATCCCTACGGAACCTTCATACCATATATGCTTTGCAAAACGGCCATGCTCTCCAAGCATATCCCCGTGATCCGCAGATATAAAGATATAAGTATCTTCATATAAATCATTATCTTTTAACCAGGCCAGCAGGCGCCCGATATTTTCGTCAATACCGCTGACCGCACCGTAATATCCTTTTACTGTCTCTTCCAAATTCCAGCCGGAAGGCAGTTTATCCCCCACCCCTTCCGGCGCAGGTGTATCTGCCTGATTTCCTTCCCTCTCTTTTCCGGTGTACAACTCTTTCAATTTCTCAGGTGTCAGATCATAGGGGGAATGGGGCGGGTTATAAGAAAGAAATAAAGCAAACTTTTCTCCTTTGTTATGCTCCAAAAAATCAAGGGCTATATCTGTCTCATGCTCCACGGACCACTTCTTAACATCAATCCTGTTCCCTGCCGTATCCCAATAATGCGGATCCATGTGCCCGTTGTATGTTCCATAGGAATACCAGAAGTCAAATCCATGTCTCTTTTTTCCCGGCGGTGTATACGCATCCCATCCCCCAATCCCGTCCGGCTTATCAAGGTGCCATTTGCCGATATATCCCGTATGGTAACCCTCTTTTTTTAAAAGATCCGATATGCATACTTCATCCTCTTTCAAATAGGATTCCACGTCCGGTTTACAGTTGGTAAACACGTTTGTTGCGATCGGCTGTTTCCCCGTAAGCAGGCATCCCCTGTGGGGTGAACATAAGGGGCAGGCGCTGTAAGCCCGGTCAAATACGGCACTTTCTCTTGCAAATGTGTCCAGATTCGGCGTCTTTATCTTAGGATCATAAATCCCCAGGGCATCCCTTCTCCACTGGTCCGCAAAAATATACAATAAATTCATTCTATGCCCTGCCCTTCTTTCCGATAAATGTAATAACCGTTTTCCTTCCGCCATTTCTGTTCCCTTGCCATATTTTCCAGATAGGGGGAATCCCAAATCCTGATTTCTTCTACCGAATCATTTTCAAAAGAAAGTTCCGTCACCTTCCCCCCTTCCAAAACCGCCGATACCAGGATTCCGCCCTCACCGCGAAAATGAGTAAAGGAAACTTTTTCTTCCTGCCATTCTTCCGGAATTGCCGGAAATAAGGAAATAACGCCATTTTCGGATTGCAGCAGCATTTCCTGTAGAGCGTCAGCCGCACACATATTTCCTTCCAGCGTAAAAGGACGGTAGTGAAACTGGGAAATACCATGATGCTTATAATCCCCATTTAGGTGGAAACCGTTTGGGGAACAAAAAGAATCCCAAAAAGTACGCAGATGCCATGCCGCACCGTTCCCGTTTCCCGATATGGCATACATTTCCGCCATCAGCGAAAAGCTGTAGCCCACCCAGTACCCGGTTCCCAATATTTCCTGCCTATGGATATTGGCATCGATCAGCCGTTTTCCCTCTTTGCTGTGATAGTCCAAAAGCCGCAGCGGATGTATCCCCATTAAATGGGAAAAATGCCTGTGCGATTCCGTCAGTTCTTCATACGGCGACAACAACATGATCCCCTCTTCATTGACGGCAAGCTCAGGCAGTCTGCCCAGAATTTGCTGCCACTTATCTGCCTCCCCGTTTTTAAGCTCCTTTGCCAGGTCCGTAAGCTTGGTAAAAAGATAGCGCATCAGTGCAAGGTCGTAGTTGCTGTTTGGCGTTAAAAATGCCTGTATGGTGTCATCATGGATTTCCGGCGAAGACGAAACCGGAAGATAATATTTCCCATCTTTTTCCTCCAAAAGGCCCAATATGCATCCCGCCGTTTTTTTCATGTACGGATAAGCTTTTTCCTCTAAAAATGCCATATCTCCCGTATATCTGTAATGCCGCTCAAAAAACTGGCACAGCCAGATCTGATTAACAGGAGAAAAAGAATACATCGCCCAGCCGCCTAACGGCGTACCGTCAAGCCCCATGATGGAAGGCAGGCACATGCCATCCGTGCCGTAAAAACTGCGGGCAAAGGCTTCCCCTTTTTCCACCATTTCCCAGAGAAAGTCCAAAAAACATTCCCCTTCCTCCAGATGATTTGCTTTCAAATAACTAAAATAACTTAACTGCGTGTTTAAATCATGATGATAGTCCCCTTTCCATGGCGGAAGATTTCCATTGTCAGCCGTCCACAGCCCCTGTAACTGCATGGGATAACCGCCTTTCCTGGAACAGGAAGCCAGCAGATAATTCGTCAGGTACCAGTGATGTTCCATCCACTGATCGGGAATAGAAATATTACTCTTATCCCAGTAAGCTTCCCACCAGCCGCAATGCTCTTCCAACAGCTTTTCATACCCTGTTTCCAGTGCTTCCTCAAGCCTTGCCTTTATTTCCCCCTGCCAGTTCTCCCCTTCATTGGATGTTCCCACCCCAAAAGCGATCAACGTCTCATCCTTCTTGGTTTTTGCCAGGGCAAAAACGCCGTAAGAAAAAGTATCGCTCACCGGCTGTACAAACCAACAGTATCCTTTCCCCGTCTCCTTCACCGGTGCGGGGTAATATAAATTGTTAAGAGATGCACTGTCAATCCTGACATTTTCTTTTATTTTATATGTACTTCCTTTCCCCACACGATACCCAGGGCTCTCCACGGAAAAAGAAAACGCAGTAAGCGGCAGGTCTACCTTCACAATGCCAAACTGCTTCTTTGCGTGGATAAAACTTTCCATGTGGATCCCTTCCACGCAAATATCCGCTTTCGCTTTCCCAAAGCTTAGACTGCTCTCCACATTCCCTTTCGAAGGGAGATTTAAAATCAGTTTTCCTGCCGGAAGCTTGCTGGGCGTCATGCCCCGATAAATAGAACTGAATTTCCGGCGTATTTCTTCCTCTTTTCCTTCTTTCACAAGCTGTACCATGGTCTGATAGGTAAAATCTCCTTCAAAAATCCGCGGATGCGGGGTCAGATCCCAGATATCCGCCCGATCCAGGCTAAAGCGGAGGGCTTCGGCTTTTCCCCATATTAAAGCGCCCAGATGTCCGTTGCCTAAAGGGATTCCTTCATCCCATTTTGTGATTGTTTTCTTAAATGTTAATCCCATCTTTCACCTCTATATTACAAGCAGCAGAAGGCGGACCTTGCCGCCTTCCTCCGCTTTATGCCAATCATCTTTATCTTGCGTTGGAAACCCATCTGTCATATCCGCTCTGGATCGTCGCAATATAATCCGGAAGCCCAAAACTGTTTAATTCATCAAGGTAGCTTTCCCAATCCGTATCAAGGTCAAGATCCCCTGTAATAAACCTTGCGATGCTCTCGCTGACATAGGAATCAATTGTGACAGAATAGGTTGCAATCTTTTCGTTTTCCTCCGGCAGATAATAAAACAGTGGCAGCATATTTTTTTCATCAGCGGCATATTCACTCATTTTTGCCGTTGCCTGATACAGAATATACTCATGCCCTTTTCCCTCCGGGGCCTTTGGATCCTGGTCAACCGTCACTTCCGTGTGGTATTTGACAGGATAAGGATTACTGTCCCACATCGTCTTCTTTTCCCGATCCGTGGCATTGCTTATATAAGTAATTTCTGCCGGATTTCCATCCGCACCAAATTCCCCTTCCTGCGCTTCTCTCCAGTCAACGCCTTCTTCTCCATAAGACGCAATTTCCACCCATTCTTCCGCAAACAACGTATCCAACAGCCGGAATGCCACTTCCGGATGCTCCGCAGAGGCAGGAATCAGACCATTTGGTTCTTTCGTCCTGCAGGACGGATGTACCTGCGGCGCAAGTCTCACCCCGTCAGGGCCTTTTAATGGCATTAACGCTTCATATTCATGCCACCTGGTGGATTCCACTAAGGAACTGACCAGATAACCCATTCCCTGAGACAAAAGGCACCCAATCCTTGTCTGGTCTCCGGCTTCATTTACTGCCCTTTGGGTTTTGGCATCCTGAGTAAACGAATCCGCATACAAAAGCCCTTCTTCGTATAACCGGTTTAAAAAACGAAGTCCTTCCCGATATTCCTCATCCACAAAAGATGCCTCCACTTTGCCTTCGTCACTAACCCGCATCCTCTTTGCATTTACGTTAGCAGGTTCGTTTAATGTAAATGCATTCATGATAAATCCGTCGATCATCGTTCCTGCTCCGCTTGTACAGGTGGAAAAAGGAACCTCATCATCCGGGTCTCCGTTTCCGTTGGCGTCCTGCTCCTTAAACGCCTTTAATACCTCATAAAACTCCTCGGTAGTGGTCGGCATATCCATACCAACATTATTCAGCCACTGTGTATTGATCCACAATTTATACGGCATAGAAACATGATATGCCGGGTTTGCTGACTGAAAAGAATAAATGTTTCCATCCGGCGTAGTCGTATCCTGATAAAATTCAGGATGTGCGTCATAGTACTCCTTGATATATTTGCTGGAATGTTCAATGTAATCATTTAACGGAGTAAGAAGGCCCTGCTGTGCAAACTTAAACTCCTCCGCCTTAGAAATCACCTGCCTGCTGCCCGCCCCCAGCGGAAATAATACCAGGTCAATCGTCTCACCACCTGCAAGCATCAGATTTAATTTTTCCTTAAACTGCTCCGGCGGAACAACCACCCATTCAAATTCCACACCCAGCCTTTCTTTCATCTGCCCGACAGACCAGTTATCATCCCAATCGTCATAGCCAGTCACTACCTTCAAAGTAACAGGTTCTTTTACTATCGGTTCCATTCCCGGTTCGTTCAATACCGGATCAGATTCCCATATGTCTTCCTTAGTTCCCGTTCTTTCCGCCGTCTGAGTATTATCTTCCTCTTTGCGCTGCACCGCGCCGCTGTTTCCAGGACTTTCTGTACCCAGACTGCCACACCCTGCCATAAGGAGCGCCGCCATAAGCACCGCTGCCACAAGTTTCACATACTTTCTCTTCATATTCTTTCTCCCTTCATTTATCCTTTTACCGCCCCGATCATTACACCTTTTACAAAATGTTTCTGTACAAATGGATAAACCATAATAATCGGTATACTTGTAAATACAATCGCCGCATATTTGACCACATCCTGCATCAAAGCGGCTTCCTGTGCCGCAGCCATATCCCCTGCGCCTTCTCCGCCCATCATGGACGCAATTTCCGACATCATATTCCGCAGGACTACCTGCAAGTTTAAAAGTTTTGGATTTGTCAGGTACATAAACCCGTCAAAATACGCATTCCAATGTCCTTGTGCGTAAAAGAGTGTCAATACCGCAAGGATTGGTTTGGATAAAGGCAGCGCCACTTTCGAAAGCATCTGCAAGTCAGACGCACCATCCATTGCCGCCGCCTCATTCAGTTCCCTTGGTATATTGGCCATGAAAAAAGTACGGGCAACGATCATATTATAAACAGACATTGCGCCCGGCAGAACCATGACCCATCTGGTATTTAGAAGATGCAGGTTTTTCATTAACAAATAATTCGGTATCATCCCACCGCTAAAAATCATTGTAAACGTGAAAAGCATCATGATCCAGCCTTTTCCATGCATATCATGCCGCGAAAGGGGATATGCACAGATCACCGTCAAAAAAATATTTAAGCAAGTACCAGTCAATGCATAAAACACGGTATTAAAAAAACCCGTCATCAACGCCTGCGTATGAAACAGCATTTCATATGCTTTTGTGTTAAACCCTGTCGGAAGCAAATATACTTTTCCTGCTCCAACCGCAGAAGCATCACTGACCGAACAGCTGACCACGTTCATCAACGGCAGGATAACAATCACTACCGACACCACCAACATGGTCCAATCAATCAGGTAAAATAACCGGTCAGCAAACCTTTTTTTCATTTTCGCCTACCCCCTTTACCATAAGCTGCTTTCTGTTACTTTTTTGGATATCTTGTTTACAATAAATAAAACTATCACTGACACTACGGACTGAAACAAACCAATTGCCGTTGCAAGGCTGTATTCCATATTCTTTAAGCCCACATGATACACATAGGTAGAAATCACATCCGATGCGCGTTTGTTCAGGTCGTTCTGCAAAAGGAATATCTTTTCAAAGCCTACATTCAATACATTGGCAGAACCCATGATCAAAAGAATAACAGCCGTGGGGAGAATCCCGGGGATATCTATATGCCAGATTCTCTGCCAGATATTCGCCCCGTCAATCTGCGCTGCCTCCCCAAGCTCCGGACTAATACCCGCTAACGCCGCTATGTAAATGATTGCATTGTAGCCCGCATTCTGCCATACCCCAGACCATACAAAAATGTGCGGAAACAGTTCCGGCTTTCCTAAAAAAGAAATTCTTTCAAGCCCCATGGATGCCAACAGATTGTTTACCATACCATTATGTGAAAGAATCTGCTGCAGCATACTGGTGATGACCACTATGGACAAAAAATGCGGCATATATGTAATCAACTGAGCTATCTTTTTTACAGGTTTTATCCGCATTTCATTGATGGCAATGGCAAGGATCATTGGCGGAACCAGACCTCCCACCAGATTATACAGACTAATGGTAATGGTATTCCCGATCAACCTGCCAAACTGGGGTGACTCCCAGAACATCCGGAACCATTTCAATCCCACCCACGGACTTTCCCAAACTCCTTTCGACGCATTATACTGTTTGAACCCTATTAGAATCCCATACATTGGCGCATATTTAAATACCAAAATGTAAATTATAGGAAGCAGCATCAACAAATATAGCTGCCAATGGCTTCTCACCTGCTTCCACTTTTTTTTCACATGATATCCCTCCTTCCATTTTTATTTCGTTTGTGCACATTCGTTTTGTTTGTGACTCAAAGGTATCATTTCCTGTCAACATCATCAATAAACAATTTGTTAGGAACTATTTCATTTGTTTATATTTAACGTAAATACCGGGATTTACAATTTGTTTATCTACATATTTTTTGTTTATTGATTCCAGTTCTATAGCACTAAAAAAAGAACCCGGAGGTTCTTTTTCATACCTTATTTTTTTCTCTGGCATATCTTTCCCTGTATTTCCCTGGCGGCAATTGCGTGTACTTTTTAAACACCCTTGCAAAACTTACGGCAGAAGCAAATCCCGTCTCCACCGCAATTTCATTCACTGCCTTTTCCGTGTTGATCAACATATCCTTAGCATGCTGAATCCTTACCTTGTTAATGATATAAAGCAGTGAATTGCCCGTTCCATCTTTAAATAAAAGAAATAAGCTGGTCCTTGAACGCCCAAAGATTTCCGAAATGGCCTCCACACTCAAATCTGGATTCCCATAATTCTTCTCTATATAATCCAATATCTTCTGCTTTAACCTGTCCGGGGAACGGCTGTGTTCCTTTTCATAAGCACGGCTGACTTCATGGATCAAAATCAGGATATCGCCATACAGCTTGTCAGCCGACTGCGTTTTCATCATATCGCGGGTTTTATCAAGGATATACCCCGAAATATCTTCCTCTAACGGCACCAGATTTCCCGTACGGATCACTGTGCTGGCAATGTCAAACAGTAAAAAGTAAATGTACTCTGATGGTATGTTATTCTCCAAAGTATTCCTCTGCCAGATTTCATTAAAAATCCTCTCCGCATGGCCGCTCTGCCCATCCGTGATCGCATTGCATAGGCGTCTCTCATCGTCTTCAGAATAGTAAAAGCTTCTGGTAAGAGAAAACAGCGCCGCACCTTTTTCCCCTTCATTTTTTAGATCATCCCCAAAGATCATCCGATACCGGAGAGCATAGTCTGCTTCCTGATATGCTTCCGAAATATCCCCAATCCCCTTGTGCACCGAAGATATGCCATAGATAAAACCATGCTCCGGCACTTCCATTCCTTCTTTAAACCTTCCGGCCAGGTTCTTGGCAATTTCTTTCATCTTATTTTCCCAATCAGTTTTCCAAGATAAATTAAGCAATAAAACAACATACCGCACATCTTTTAGAAGATAAAAGAAGCGGATTTCTTTTGCAAATTCCTCCGGAAGACCGCTAAGACCATCTTTTATCCATTCTTCCTTAAGGTATACGCCGCTTTCTGCCCCACATGTTTCAATTAACGCAAACGTAACAACACAAAAAGCATCAAACGGAAAAGACTCTTTCAGCAATTCCAGATACTGGGGGTTACCTAAAACCTGTTTAGAATTCTGCAAAAGCAGCGCAAGGATACTTTGCTTTAGTTCCCTTTCCTGTGCCGCCATCAGCTCCTTAGAAGAACTAATGACTTCCTTTAACATATCATATTCATTAAAGCTGTTTTTTCTATGATCTAACGACGAAATATATCCCGCATCCAAAGCCAGGTTCAATAACTCTTTAACCGGCTTGTAATTCGCCCTGATAAAGAATATCGTAAGCCCTGTGCTTCCCAGAAGCAGGATAAAAAAACCTGCCAGAAAATAAATATTGATATTTGTCATTTCATAACCAAATATCCTCCACGGCGTGTATAACACCATCGTAAGTTCCATGTAGTTAAAAGAAATGGAAGAAATAACGCCTTTTCTGTCAATTATATTTCTCGTCAATTTTGAAACCGGTTTAACCCCTGCGTTTTTTTTCGCAAAATTTAACATAGACCCTGAAGGTTCATAAAAATACTGCCCATTGTTATGCAGCAGAAAATTCATTTCGCAAGATGCGTAGTCCTCCACATTATCGATCATATTATTTAAAATAGAACTGTCTAAACGAATCAATACAACTGGAGTATTTTCTCCTTTGACACCTTTCCTCAAATACACCAGCGAAGGCATTCCCCGGGAATTTTTAACCAGGATCAAATCCTGCGTTTCCACTGCGGCAAGCCTGTTGCGCAGACTTTCGCAATCTTCAAACGTATCTTGAAATTCCTGCACATAAATAATATCTAAAGACGCTGCGGTGCTGTCCGTGATGACTTCATCCATTTCAGGGAAATATATTCCCACTTCGGCAATATACAGATCTCCGCTGCGTTTCATGGCAAGCCATTTCTGCATCTGCATTTTAACGGCCGTTTCCTTATGTGTTCCCTTTGCCGCAATATACTCATTCAAATAATGATCGGCAGACACCTCATAAGCAATATTGCTTACATGATTGAAAGCTTTCTCTGCCAGATCATACATCTGCATCAGCATAGCTTCATTATTCTGCACCGTCTGCCGGTGAAAGCTGTTGATACTCATAACATAGATAAAGCCCCCAACAAGTACAGGCATGATCCCCAGGCCAATACAGCCAATCAGCCAAACAGACTTTACGCTTTTCTTGTACATATAACGGAATGTAGACCCCATACCACTTTCCTCATTTCAAATCCGCAGCATTTCTATCCTGCCCAGAAGCCCCTTATATAAGTTTTTATAAGTTCTGGTTCATTATATAGCTTTCTATAAGTTTGTGTCAACTTTCCCCATAATCCAAACACTAATCCAACTGCTACGATAAACCAAAAAAAATTGTAAATTTTTATGACAAATTTTGTTGCCATGCCCTGCCTTACCCTATATAATAATAGCATTACCGCAGGGGTGCGTCTATCAGGGGAATTATTGCTGACATAAAGTACAGAATTGGAGAATTTAATGTCAGAAGGAATTACATACCATAACAAGGATATCCTATTTAAAATTCTTGGCCAGTCCTACAAGGAAAAAAGCTTTTCGGCGTGATTTTAACCTGCGCCTGATCGTCATCTATACCGGTGATGTAAAAAGTGCGGATTCAACTTTTGAGACTAACTGCCTCACGCTCCGCACGGAACAAATCTTCCTCTCCCATATAGACGGCGGATCAACATTCCACGATATCCGGCAAAAAATCCATTCCGGCACACCTCTTGGCGATGATGACCTGATGAAACTGGTCATACTGCCATTGACGGTTTCCGGTTCCAAAAGGAAACGGGATATGCTGGAAAAGGTCGTGGAACTGTCGAACCAGATTGAAAATGAAAAACAGCGGATTTTCGTCCTGTCCGGCGTAATCGTGGCAAGTGACAAATTTATTGACAAGGAATACCTGAAACAAATCAGGGAAAGGATTAACATGACCAAGTTCAGCCAGCTCTATGAAGATGAAAAAATTGAATACGCAAATCAAATGGTAAAAGAAAATTCTATGAAAGTAGCCTTAAAAATGTTCGACGAGGACATTGATTTTACGAAGATCATGAGGATTACCGGCTTATCGGAAAGCGAGCTTTTAAATCTCAAAAATAACGCTGTGGACGTTTAATCATCCATACTCTAAGCCATACTTTCTGAAATAAGCGCCCGTGAATGCTATGGGCGCTTTACTTTTTCCTTTCTTGATAAGATAAATAATATTATCAAAATTGCGACTGAAAAACCACTGATTACCCCGCCCGCCTTTAACCCGGGTGTACAATACCTAAGTTCTATCGTATGTATTCCCTTTTCCAAACGCAGCCCCATAAAAGTGACATTCATGCGATTTAAGTCTTTTTTCTCGCCATCAACATATGCCGTCCACCCAATACTATAGGGAATACTTAAAACAAGAATTTTATCCTCATTCAATTTAATTTTGCCTGCTATACTGTTTACTGATTCTGTTACGTCTTCAAGCACATTTTCTTTTAAGGATAAGACGTTTTTTTCATAGTTATCCATCGGCTGATAAAATACTTGAATCTCATCCAATTTAAATTCACCTGAAAAAGGAAAACCTATATTAATATAGCTCATGCCTTCCTGTAAATACCCTAAATTGATCAAATAGTTATAACATCCATAAGAATAAGTGGCTGTATTAGAGCGTACTTCAATGTCCTTATAAATTTGTAATTCATCATTAAATAAACTGATAATCCAGTATGCATTATTAAACGAATCAATATTCAAATTCTTTAATCTGATATAAGTCTCACAATTTGTTTTTTTCTCGAACCCGACTGTCAAAAATCCGCCATTTTGATATACTGTTACAGTTTTACTTTCTTCATCATATTCGCATCCGGTTCCATATATAGTTATATTGCTTCCCCTGACTGACGTATACTCAACTTCCTCTGCCAAAAAAGAATCTAATGCCAGAGCATTATCATCTTCAACAACAGCTGCCTGCATCAGTACTTCCTGCTTTTCCAACGCATTCAATCGTGTATAATTTGATTCGCTTATACATTTGTTATATGTATAACCCATAGGTAAAAAATAATCATTTTCGTATATTTTACAAATACGTCCACTAGGGGTCTCCATTTGTTTTATAAAAGTATAGCCATAAGGCACATTTACTTCTTCTCCTTCAAAAACAGTGAAATAGCGGACGCTGGCTAATTCATCCATTATAGTTCTATTATCATTGTCCAACGTATCCAGCAAACGTGTACCTCTGTTTTCAAGTCCATAGTTATATTGAGCCAAGTATTTATCCATGACATTAACATAAAAAGATATTCCATAATAATCTAAAAAAACAGCGGCATTTTCGTTTTTTACATCGCCATTCGCAGTATCTATCCGATAAAAATTATCCTTCCCCAACGTGGAAGCACCAAAAGCTGACGTATCTGTAATCTGATCAACTGAACTATTTTTATCCACAAATTCTGATACATAATTTCCTTCATGCAAACTATATATATTTTGAGCGTTATAATAAATATTGCAGCACAAAGCAATCAATATAATGTCCATAAACAAATAATAAAACCTGTACTTATACCTATCCTGCAATTTAATGTAAAATGAAATAATAAAAATAAATACCAGAAAAAAGAATGTGCTGCCTATTGTATTTGCGTTACTCAGTTCAGGATAAAATACCTGAATGCCACTATAAAAAATAACAAATAAAAATTCCGGTAGAATATTCCGAAATTGTACTTTTTCTATTTCTGATAATACCCTGACAACTGAAAAACCAAACAAAAAGCCAAGTATATAATTCCACCGGAAATGAACAGAAGAAAAACCATGAAACGCAAACGTTGCAAAGGGAATCGCAAATGCGGCTAACACCATGATAACCGTAAGTTTCAAATTACCTGATTTTCTCTTTCTCATCCATACTAAAAAAATTATAATCCCTAAAACAGCAAATCCATTATAAAGATAAAAACCGGGTGTAAAATTGGCAGCCGCCAGTGACAAAACAACTTCGGGTAACCAGCCTTTGCCAAAACGCCACAATGAACCGGTTTCCACCACCTTACCCGTACGATTGGAATTTAAAAAAGTTATTATGTTAGGTAAAAATATAACCATAGACAACCCAATACCAAGAAGGTATCTCCAAGCTGCCGAATAACAATACCCTAAAAAAGCTTTCAGTGTTTTCTTCTTTTCAAGATCCCAATATCTCATAATAAAATAGAAAACAATAAAAATCGTGTTAATATAAAGGAAGTAATAATGTGTAACAGAACTTAAAAAAATCATGATTGGAAAAGAAAAAGCGCTCTTCTTCTTCAAAATTTCCTCAACGCCAATAAATAATAGCGGTAAATAAATTAATGTTGCATAAAAGACAGGATGCCGCAAAAAGAAAAAAGTCCATCCTGAAAATACATAAATCAACGCACCAAACACAACAGGGAAAGGTTTCCTCCCCTTCATGTAGAAGCTGTACACGCCAAACGAAAGCCCCGCAAGATATAACCGGAGCACTACTAAAAAATCATAAACTAATTCTATTTTTTCATAATCAAAAAAAACTGCCAAAAACGAAACAGGCTCAAGATACCACATAGAAAGGTATGTTAATGCATCCCCGCCCATACCAAGTCTAAAATCATAACTTGGAATCTGTAAGGAATGATCATGATAAATATTCCCTAAAAAATCCCTGATAAGATTTCTCAGTTCCGCAAGCATCGGCAATTGAACCGGCAACGAATCAATTACCCACCCAAAACCTTTTCCTGCATCTTCAAAAGATATAAAACATATTTTTGCCATACAGGCAAAAACAATAGAGTACAAAACAAAAAACAAGAATTTATCAGATTTCCAGAACTTGACATTTCTTCTTATTACCATTAGGGCACCTCATTACTATGAAGACTTCTTTTTAAACACCCAAAACTTACTCTCCAGATAATTGACAACAATCACAACCACATTGGCGGTAACCTTTGCATACATCCCCGCAATATCACCAAGATCCACCAAAATCCACATCAGCGCCATATCCAGAATCCCCGTAAAAATACGCGCCACAAAAAAATTGACCGCTTCCCATACCACAGCTTTTCCTTTAAAGCTTTTGCTCCCAAAAACATACAATTTATTTGTCACAAAAGCAAAAGTAAAAGCGCATCCCCATGCCAGCGCATTAGACAGCATGAAATAAATACCCAGAATATCAGCCAATACCCAATACGCAAGCATATTGATCAGTGTTGCGCCCAGACCAAATATTGCGTATGAGATCAGCTCTTTATACCTGGCCAACGATTTCTTTATCTTATCATGCATTGGTTTTCAAAATCTCTCCCTTACGTTCAAATTTAACCTTAAAAGCAATCCTTAAATATTTAAAAGTCTGTAATAAAGAATTTTGCGACTCTCCTTCCAGTCTTGCCGACCACTGTGAAGGAATTTCATGGACTTTCACCCCAAGCCTGATGGGTTTTAAAGCCGTTTCGAGGAAAAATGGATGCTTTAATTCCTCCCAGTTAATCGACTGGAGAAGTTTTGCCGGGGCAAGGCGGTATGCAAAGGTGATATCCGTCAGCCTTACATGATAAAACCATGCAAAAAACCTTTGAAAGATCAGATTAAGGACATATTTAACTTTGTTATAACCATGGAAACCGCCTTTTCTCAGCCAGCGTGAAGCCGTGATCATATCGTTGGGATATCTTTTCCCATTAAAAATAAAATCTTTCACATTATGCGGATCAGTCTCCAAATCCGGAGCCATCATAAGGATATGGCTCCCTTTTGCTGCCATGATCCCATCCCGCAGTGCCCCGCCCGCATAGGGAAGCGTCTGATATAAAATATGTAGCGGAATATTATTTTCTTCTGACAATCTTTTGCTTTCCTCAATCACATTAAGGCTTTCTTTTTCTGTCCGTTCACACACAATGGCGATAATTTCACAAATATCCTGCAAATTGCATTCTCTCAGGATAATTTCCACCGTCTGTTTAAAAGAAAAAGTCTCATTTAACGTAGGCAGCAAAATTGAAACATTTTTGAAATCATTCATCATCCACCCACCCTATATCTGAAAATCAATCGTGTCTAAGTGCAAAATCTCTTTCACCAACGCATTATCCATCAATGTAGAAACCGCGCGCTTTGTTTTAAAAACCCCATCACTTTCTGCCATTCGAATAGGTCTTATCAGCTCACGTGATACACCCAATCGATCCGCAATCCTGATTCCCACATCATACTTTGATAAATCCCTATCCCCACAGACATTTAGAACAGAAGGAACCATCCCCTGCATTTCTGCCAGCCGGACAAGTAACTGCGAGGCAGTCTTAAAGTGCAGAGATGACCGGTAGGAATCCTCATACATATCCACTGTTTTACCTGCCTTAAGATCTTCTACAATTTTGTCATAAAAGTGCTTTCTCCCCGGAATCAAACAAGTTCCGATCAAAAACGGGAACCGTACCACGTGAAATCCGGAGTACCTCACCACTGCTTCCGCAGCCGCCTTATTTTTTCCGTACACATTGACCGGGTTTAATGGATCTGTTTCTTTAAAATGATAAAAATCGGTACTATTCCCATAAACACTGTCCGTAGATGCATAAAAAAGCCGATCCGCAAAAAACAGCTTATTGACACAGCGTGACAATGCCGTTACATTTACATCCCAGGCGTACTGTGGGTTTTGCGCTGCCAGATCGGGGTTATGATATGCGGCAAGGAAGATCACTTTTAATCTGTCATACCCCTTTACAACAGAAACCAGGTGATCAAATTCCTCTTCTCTGGTAATATCGCATTCCACCCAGGAAATACGCTCACAGTCACAAAGTCCCTGTATATTCCGGGCTGTAGCAGCTATTTTTTCTTCCGTCTGCTCTAAGATGCTTTGGATACAATAACTTCCAAGGAATCCATTTGCTCCAATCACAAGATACATTTACCTAACCTCCTCATGGCTTTTCTGTCCAAAAAAACGTGATTCCAACATTGCGCATAACGCATGGTATACAGGAAGATGAAGTTCCTGCACCTTATAGGTTTCCCTCTCAGGAACATGAATGACCACATCACATAGAGAATCCAGCCTGCATTTATTTTCTCCGGTAAGTCCAATCCTGAATACCTTTTTTACAGCTGCCACCATCATGGCATTTACTATGTTCACGGAATTTCCGGAAGTGCTGATCCCAAGAAACGCATCTCCTTGTCTGGAGACGGCATTTAACGGCTGGGCAAACAGGTAATCCCCATTTATATCATTGCACACCGCCGTAGAGAGGGCTGTCATAGAAGGGAGTGATATGGCCGGCAGCCCTTTTTCCAAACCTTTGCAAAACTTTGTTCCCTCTTCCCCAAACAAAGCACCATAAACAGAAGCCGTTTCGTCATCCAATGGGCGTTTCATCATAAACGATTTCATTAATTCCCCTGCAATATGCCCGCAATCCGAGGCACTTCCCCCATTGCCAGCCACATAAAGGCTGCCTCCCGCAGTATATACTTTTTCCAGCAAAAGATAAGCCGCCATAATACTTTCCCGACATTTAGAAAGCACCGGGTAACGCACAAAAAGATCATTCAATATTTCTTTATTTTTCATAAGCCTGTCCATATATCCTTTGAGCCATCCGGGTGCTCTACTCCTATATCATACATACTGGCAATCCATGTATCCTCCAGATAATAAAAGCTATGTGACACATAAGGCGGAACCAAAAACATATCCCCCTCTTTAAATGTATGAACCTCCTGTCCACACTCAGTTTTCACCGTCAGTTCAAAGGAACCTGAAATTACATAAAACGCCTCCCTGTTTTCTTTATGGTAATGATCCCCCCGCAAAACCCCTTTTTTTGAAAAGATAATATTAAACTGCCGGAACCCGTCATGCACCAGCTGCGTAAGACTTCCACGTCCGTCCTGAAATTCAAAATCAGGTTTTATCATCTCGATCATAATTTTAACTCCTTAATCAAATTCATAGCGTCCAGCATGCACAAATCCATATTTTTATAATTCCAGGTTCCCCAGCGGCCCAGTAAGCTAAAAGAGTCATCCTCATTAAAATAATTCCTGATCTCTGTAACATTTTTTCGATAATCCTTATCATGGATCACATAAGCATATTCCGTAAATTCATAATCCAACGCTCTGGTAAATCCCAGTTCTTCCGGCAGAATGTCGTTACGCTCCGCAAGCAGTACCGGATTTTCCGGCTGCTGCCCGATGATCTCCAACGCACCGCAGCTCTTCCCCTCCACCGGGCATCCATAAGGCGTAAGCGTACTTTGATAGCCAACCCTGTGTGACTTATACTCATGTGAAGGAACATAAAGCCATGTGATGTCTGTTTGCGGGCATTCAAACAGAACCGTCGTCAAGCTGTTATACTTGAGGCCGGAAATACATACCGAAACAGATGCCGGCAGATCCATCACTTTAGGAAGCACCGGAAGAGGTATCGTACTGATGATTCTGTCAAATTCTTCCTCATTGTTTATAACCCATTTATCGTTCTTTTTTTCAATATGCGAGACGCAAAAACCATATCGTGTATGAACGCCTTTGGCAATTGCGTTTACCATCGTCTGTATCCCGCCATGTAAGGGATAATAGAATGAAGAATGTGGCATTTTTCGTTCTTTCGGATCATTAAGAATCATAGACCGAATCATTTCCTTTTTGGTCGGAAGCGGCATTTTCCCCCGCATCCACTGGGTCTCCATATCTTCCAGTGGATATGCCCAGATTTTTTCATTATAGGGAATCATATACCGCTTTGCAATGCCGTTCCCGAAATTCCAGGTAAGCCATTCCCTGAAATTGTCAGGTTCCGGACCTTCCTGCGCTAATATAAAATCATGGACACATTCCACTGCATCCTCAGTATCCAGTTCACACAAAGATAACTCAAAAGGATAAGATATAAACTTTCCCCCGAAATATATCTTGGCATTCCTCTGTGTAAACTGCCAATTATCTTCCGGCAAAATTGAAAATACCCAATCCATTACCTCCGGGTGTTTGGAATTAAGAATATGCCCGCCATGAGGATCATATAAAAAACCATCCGTAAATCTTGATCGTGCCAGTCCCCCGGGATTGCTGTTCTTCTCAAATAAGACTACCTCATATCCTTTGTCTTTTAATATGCGTGCAGCTGTCAACCCGGACACCCCCGCACCTAAAACCGCTATTTTCACGCTTCCTCCTATCTGGTCAAAAACTCAGTACCATTTTTTACCCTGTCACGCCAATAATCCAGCAGATCAGCCATCGTCTGTCCAAATGAAATACGTGGTTCCCATCCTGTATGCTCCTTAAACTTCCTGCAATCGGGAACCTGCAGATCCGCATCGATCGGACGCAGGCGTTCAGGATCCGTCTCAACCCTGATCTGATCCTTTTGAGGAGACATGGAAAGCAGCAAATGTAACGTATCTCCCACTTCACAGGTATGAGTTCCTCCGATATTATAATATTCTCCTGCTATAGGACGGGAAGTCACCAGCATATAATATGCCCTCACCGCATCCCGCACATCAGCATATGTCCTTAAGGATTTCAAATTCCCAACTTTAACAACCGGCGGTATCATACCTGCCTCAATCATGGCAATCTGCTTGGCAAACGTTGATTCATGGAACACATCTCCCCGCCTGGGTCCTGTATGAGTAAACATACGTGTCGTCATTACCGTCATGTTATAAGCTTCCGCATAATATCTTCCCAAAAGATCGGTTCCCACCTTGGATATGGCATAGGGTGACGCCGGGTGAAACGGACATTCTTCATGGATGCCTTCCTTCGGTTTCTTATCAGCCGGAATCTTTCCAAACACCTCCGAAGATGCGCATACATGAATAACAGGATGATATTTTGGATCCTGCTCCTTGGTAATGCGCACAGCCTCCAGCAAACGGCAGGTTCCAAGGATATTAGTATTTAAAGTGTCAATAGGCGATGTAAAGCTTACCACCGGGTAACTCTGAGCCGCCAGGTGAAAAATATAATCCGGCCTGATACTTTGGATCACACTTAACAAAGACACTTGATCGTTCAAGTCAGCGTATTCAAAGAACACGCGGTCTTTCCGGTTCACACGGTCTAAAAGATGCTGTACGTTTGTAAGCGGACTTCTCCACCGGCATATACCAAAAATATCCCAATCTGTTTCTTTCAACAGGAAATCACATAAATGAGACCCTACCATTCCGGTTATACCGGTAATCAATGCTTTTACTTTCATTTTCTTCCCCCTGTCTATGCATAACTTTTTTTAATCCCTTTTAAATCAAAGTCCTCTGATTTGTAATACATGATACGCGTACCGCCTGTCTCAAACTCAAACGGAACATATAGTAAATGGCTCAATTCTTCCAAAACGGCTGCCTGCTTTTCCCTTTCCACATAAAAGAGAAGAAATCCACCGCCACCCGCACCTAATAGCTTCCCGCCTATCGCGCCTGCCTTTAAAGCACGCCTATATAGCAGATCAATAGAATCGCTGGAAATACTGGATGTAATTTCTCTCTTCAAATGCCATGTATAGTCCAACAGATTTCCAAATTCACGCAGATCCACCTTAGAAGTAAGGATTTTTTCCGCTTCATCCACCAGCCCTTTCATTTCCATAAGCTGTGCGGTCCTGCCTTTTATGGCCTTTTCCTGGCTTAATGCAATGTCGCTGGAAAATCGGGAAAAACCCGTGAAAAACAACATCAGATTATGATTCAACTGTTTTTTTCGTTCTTCACTTATCACAAGCGGATTGACATGATAACCGCCCGCATCAAAATCAATGCGGTTAAACCCGCCAAATGAGGCCGCAATCTGGTCTTGGATACCACCGCTTTCTTTACACAAAACACGTTCCACGTAAATTGCGTCATCTGCCAGATGGCGTTTATCCACATATTTTCCCTTCAGGGCATAGCAGGCATTTAAAAGCCCCACCGCAAAAGAACTGCTTGTTCCAAGACCGGAACGCGCCGGAAGATCTGCCTCATATACCACACGCAGTTCATGCATATCTAAATATTTCATGATCTCACGCACTGCCGGATGCTCAATTTCATCCACATGATTGGTACGCTCAATCACATTGTAAGTAATCTGATTGGCATAATCAAAAAAACGCGGCAAATGCCGGACTGTGGCATAACAATACTTGTCAAATGTGGTTGATATCACGCTTCCGCCATAATTTTCATAAAATCCGGGATAATCTGTTCCACCCCCGAAAAAAGATATCCGGAAAGGTGTTTGTGTAATGACCATTTCCATTTCCTCCTTATCCGATCCGTAAAAAATGACTCTGGACAAAATCCAGCAAACTGTCACATGCCGCATATGCCGCCTGTGGTACTTCCTTTTTCCCTATGTAAATACTTCTGCATCCGGCCGCATTCCCTGCAGCAATGTCACTGGCACTATCCCCGGCCATATAAGACCTGCCGAGATCAATATTGTATTTTTCCGCCGCCAAAAACAATAATCCCGGTTTGGGTTTCCGACAGTCACAATCAAATTTATACTCCGTCCGCTCTCCGGCAAACCCTTTATCCGGATGATGTGGACAGAAAAAAATATCATCTACCCATGCACCTTCCATACCAAGTAAAGTCTCCATCTGATCATGGATCCTCTCCAGCTCCGCAAACGTACAATCACCCCGGGCTATGACCGGCTGGTTTGTCACAACAATGGCAAGGTATCCGCTTTGGTTTATTTTTGAAATTGCCTTTGCCGCGCCTTCCAACAACACCATATCCTCAGTTCTCTTTATGAACCCCCGGTATTGATTGATGGTTCCGTCCCGGTCTATAAATACAGCCTTCTGACGTAACCTCAAATTTCTGGATTTTATTTTCCCGCTTTTATAATCTTCACAAACCCTGTGATACCGTTCAGGCGTTCCCATATCCCTGACATATTCCGGCGAATCATAAACATACATTTTTCCCGCCGCAACAAGCGGTTTTAACATTTCCCTGTCAAGGTCCACCCTGCCGGATAGGTTTCTCTCCTTTAACAGTTTAGGCGATATCACGTGTATACCGGCATTTACCCGATTTTTATAAATGGTTCTTTCATCCTCTTTGTTTATCCATCCCGTAATCCGCTTTCCGGAATCGGCGGAAATCAAAGCGCTATCGCCAGGATGGTCATTGGGGTGCGTAAAAAGAGTGACCCATCCTCCTTTTTCCCTGTGATATTTTTCCATCCGCTTAAAATCAATATCCAACATGATATCCCCGTTCAGCAGAAAAAAATCATCCTGCAGGATATCCGGCATTTGAAATAATGCGCCGCCGGTTCCAAGAGGTTCTTTTTCCACAAAATAAGAAATAGAAACCCCAAATTTCCTTCCATCGCCAAAATATTCCCTGATAATATCTCCCATATGGCCTATCACTAACGTAATATCTGTATATCCCTGATCTGCAAGACAACTTATTTCATGTTCAAGGACCGGTTTCCCACCAACCGGCATCATGGGCTTGGGGATATTATTCCTGACAGACGCTATACGGGTTCCTTTTCCGCCAGCCATAATAACAACCTTCATCTCTTATCCTTTCCTACAAAACGGATCATTGCGCCAAAAAACGATAGAACAAAGAATCCCGGATATCATATCCGATAAAATTTATGGGGGCATTTTCCTGATTCAATGTCTTAAGGTCATCTGCCACGGCGCAAACAGCTTTTTGCTCCTTCATAGAAGATAATGCCCTGCAATATTCAATTGCAGGCGTAAATGTTCCAAGTAAAAAAACTAAAATTAAAATGGTATGCAGAAATCGATACCGCTTTAAAGGATATACCGGATTGCGGAAAATGACCTTCATCACAAAACACATAAGCAGGAACACCCCAGGCATTGTGGCACTGATACGGTAAACCACTTCCCCTGTTTCCCCCAATGAAACAACAGAATTGATGATCAGGGAAGCCAGAACACCATACAGCAGTGGGTTTTTATACTCTTTCCTTATCAGGAAACATACATACACCCCTAATTCCAAAATCAAGAAAACAAGCCATATTTTTGTCATTTCTCCCGTAAGGCCGCCATAATCCTCAAAGCAAAACCGGATTTTTGACTTCCCCCCGGCATTACAACTATAATATATCGCAAGAATCGGCAGGATTGTAACGGCTGCGGCAATATTTTGATACGAGCAAACGTCATTCAGAAGCCACCAAAAGTTTCCATTTTCATTTCGCGACAGGGAATACGCCAACACCAAAACACATAAACAAATCCCCGCAACAGAAAAAGGGCTGTAAAAAAGTGTACAGCAAATGATAATGCCGTAACTGCGCAGATTCCTCTCCGATAATAAAAGCATTGTCATAAGCCAGCAGGGAATTGCCTGATTATATGCCCAAAACAAGGCCGTTGTATTAGATCGGAACTGGAAATAACCTGACCACCATTCAATATGGTCATGAATCTTCAGACCGTTTTTCCACAATTCACCCACGATATCCAGACCGCTAAACCCAATCAACAGGATCAGTATCAAAATGATCCCTGCCAATGTGCATTGCCTGAAATACAGACACAGGAGTAATACAAGTAAAATGATTCCTATACCACACCATAAAAGCAGCATAATTTCTGCCATATTCCATGCAGTCTCATTGGAAAAATCCCATTTCAGAAATACTTTCCCTAAAGCTGCCGGTACGATCCATATCCCCAAATAATAGACCAGCCCGGTTCCATATGTTTCATATGTGACAGGCCATCTGTGAGAAAGCAGATCCCTGAATACCGCATTGCGAAACTGATGATCCGGGCTTTGGTAAAACAGACCGCCAATCCCGGCACTCTGGCACCATAAAACCGAAACAACAATAATAATCCCCAAACCGACAGCAGGTAAATTTAACGTGTCTGAATCAGCTGTTTTTTCTTTACTTATCCTGTACATACTAAAGCCCAAAAATAAAATGCAGGGAATAGAAATCATCCACCGGACCCATGCCGCCAAAAATATGAAATACGGAATTATCAAATACCAAACAGCAAGGCTTCGTATCGTTCCATACTTAACCGGGATCATTATCTCTATTTCCCTTAACTGCTGAAAAAATACCGATGCCGAAAATCCCTGCGATAAATACAACGATCATAGCTTTCCAAAGATCGACAGATTTCTCCTGCCCCTCGGCCAGCTCATATTCATCCTCAAACCAAATACTCTCTTCCTGGATCTTCATAAATTCCTGTTCCAATTCCTCGTTCGGCACCGCCCCGTAACGCTCCAAATACTCTTTTTGTATATATCCTAATATCTCCTGATACTGTATCTTACACCAATTTCCTTCTTCTTCCTCTATAACGATGACAGGTGTTCCTTTCTTAAGGTTTCCAACCGCCCCGGCGGATTCTGCCGCCTGTTCTTTCACTTCCACATCCTGGCTTATCTGCCACAAACTGTTTTCCGGAATTTTTTCAGCTGCCCGCACCTCTGTTCCCATGGCAAAAAATAGTACCAAAAACAACCTGCAAACCATCGTCATGACATTTCTCCTTAATCGTTATATAATAATGTAAAGTGACCATATGTATAGGAATCAGAAAAGACCTCCTTACATTTTTGTATGTTTCCACTGTCAAACGCAAAAATCATTACATTCCTTGCAGCCATATCCTTTTTGAGAACCGCCGCAAGGCCATCCTCTCCGACCACTTGTATTTCCATATCCCTCTCCAGGAATTGAAGTATTCCTGCATAGACCGGAAATGTATCATACACATAAACAGCCTGTCTCCCTTCATCCTTCAGGGCTTCTATCTTTTCCGCTATGCGTATGTCGCGAAACGCTGCCTTTTGAAGCGGGTTTAAAAAAAGAATGGCTGCCCTCATTGCCAATGCAAGTTCCAAAACAACAATTCCTGTCAGAAAGCAATGTCTCTTTTTATGACTTTGACAATAAAAAAAAGTCATCACCACAAAACCGGTTAACGCTTCGCTAAAAAGATAAGCGTTTCTATAAAAACCCCAGCTGTCAAACCCACCCTCATTATACAAATAGCTGATACCTACCATAAAAAAACCATGGAAGGTTTCCGCCCCTGTGGCCGTAATCTGCCTTGCCACAAGCAGCGCACATACTGCCTGTATTGCCGCCATGCCCCCAGTAAAGACAAGGATGCCCTTTTTCTTTTGATTCCATAACGCTATCGCTCCGGATACCATGACGAACGGAATGATCAATTCCGTATATCTTCCATAAGTGTAGTCACTGGCCTCACCAAGGGTAAGCAGGTAGACTGTTGCAATTAAAATCTGCGTAATGACAGATAATATGACAAACGCAAAAAACTTTTGCCTTACCGTGACGGCAGTCCTTTTTTTTATTTCCCTTATCCCTGCCATGACACCCCAATAAAATAATCCGTAAGTAGCAAGGCCCAGATACAATACTTTTCCCAAAACACTGACTGCCGCATCATATATTCCCTTATCGGTGAAAATATATTTTATCTTGTCTATCTGCCCACCGTAATCATTACCACGTATCAATTCCTGCCCTATATTCCCATAAACACTGCTAAATGCCCAACTTTTCAAAACATGTCCTATCAAAAAGAATAAAAGGAATAATCCTGCCATAATAAAAATATGGTACCTTCTCCCCCTTTTTGACAGCATATGAAAAAGCAGGATCCCTACAGCCGACAACAAAATCCCAATCGTCCTCATATGAACCGAATAAGAATACATCAATAACGTGATAAGGACACATAGCGTAAGCTTCCTATCACGGCTTATATAGTCCAGCAACAGCCAGCCCGCTAATATATAAAGGAACAGTAACAGCACTTCCGTCATTGCCATCTGCGCATAAAACAAATTGCCGGGAAACAGTATTGCTGCCGCTGAAAACATTTCCACCGGAATGTCCTTTTCCGGAAATAATCTTCTCATCACTTTTACCAGAAATATAAAGGCCAAAAATAAGAAAAGAAAATTAACGCTCACCGCAATGCGATATGCTATGACCGGGTCTCTACACAGGATAAATACAGGTAAGAGAACCAGACCATACCCATATGAATAGTAAGAACCAAGGGATACTATCCCTGACCAATCATATCCCGCCATATTTGCCGCATATGACCAATATGTAAACTCATCGGGAAATATGGAAAAACCATATATATTCGTAATGTTAACTCCATAAAGACACACCAAAACCAGCAGCACTATCACAGATGCCCGATAACGGTCAAGCCATTTTGCCATATTAAAAACCCTTGCAACACTGTCAGGGCGGCCTCTACCGCCCTGGCAATCCTTTCCCTATCTGCCTACGATTGCGTAAGTTGCAAGCCCCGCCTTTACTGAAAAAGTAATGGTTTCAGCTGAAGAATCCTGATCTGCCAGGATTGTCGTCAACCCACCAGGCTGTACGCAGATAACAGAATACGCCTTAGATGTATCTGCCCCTTTAGGAAGACCTGCCACAAGCTTGATCTCCCCGTCAGACAGTGTTGTCAGCTTTCCGTTTTGCTTAGCGCTCAATTCAACATTGATTGTTGCCACAACATTTCCGCCGAGCGCTTCCGCTGCTGCATTCACACAGTTCATAGCCAGCGGGCTCTTCTGAGGGTCAGTGTCAAATAGCATAATATGTGGTTCCTGCCCTTTGCTCAGCCCCAGTTCAGACTTCACTTCATCAATCGGAGTAATGACAGCCGCCCCGTTCAATGTACGGGAAGCATAGGTTCCCGCTACGGATGTCCTGACTACTTTTCCGCCAACCACTACATTAGCATTTGTGCCAAGCATCTGGACATATTCAGGAATCACTGCCTCTACTACTGAACCATCTGGCGATTCCGCCGCACTTGATTCTTCCACAGCTGCCGCCGCACCCGTACTTGCCCCTGAACTTGCTCCCGAACTCGCTCCTGAACTTGCAGCAGCCGTTAATGTAAAAGCCATAAACGTTGCCGTCGCAAGTGTCACCGCAAACACTCTTTTCATACTTTTTCTTTTCACTGGAATTTCCTCCTTATATTTTTTTCTATTTCATTATATCATCTTTTTTTCAAAATACAACTATCAGTTACTATTTTTTAAAACTTTTGGTTAGTTATAATTTTATAACTATCCGTTTAGAATATTAGTTAATTGGTTATTTTAGATTGGAGACAATATGGATAGGAAATTACTTGGCAGACGTATCAGGGAAGAACGGATACGCATAGGGCTGACGCAAGAACAAATTGCTGAAAAAATCAATGTTTCGACCACATACGTTGGCTTTATTGAACGCGGAATGCGCTCTGTCACTTTAGAAAAGCTGATTTTATTATCAGAATGTTTCCAATTGCCAATTGATGCCCTTTTGCACGACACACCTGCATGCCCGCCGGAAGCGGCAAAAGAACAACAGTTGAAAATGTTATGGTCCAAAGCATCTGACCATGAACGGGATACCATTCTTTCCATTATAAAAGTGATTCTCAATAAAAATGAGAATCACCATAACTGATAGTTGTATATTTTACTTTAGTACTCTATTCTCCTTCAAACTCCGGCTCCACAAATTTCCCGCCCCTGCTGACTGCAAAATGCAAATACGCTCCGGCGGAATCCCCGGCACTCCCCACAGTGGCAATCTGCCCTCCCCGGGCTGCCTTCTCCCCTTCCTTCACAAGGATTTCCTTACATTGGCCGTAATATGTGGCATCCCCGTTTTCGTGCAGGATCACCACATAATTCCCGCAATCTGCGTCAAACCCAGTCTTTGCCACAGTTCCGTCCGCCGCGGCCACAACGGGCGCGCCCTCTTCCGCCGCAAAGTCAACGCCCAAGTGATACATGATATCTCCGCTTACCGGATGGACCCTGCTGCCAAATCCGTCGCTGACCCTGGCGCCTTCCACCGGATAACAAAACAAAATCCCAACGCCATCAAAGGCATCATCCGTCTGGGGGAGCAATATGGCTTCATACTGATCCCTTTTGCGGTCCGGATCATAATTCATAATCGTTTCCCATCCGCCTTCCCCAGCTTCATCGCCTTCCTCATGAGGAAGATAATTCGATCCGTCATCCTCAAGCAGTTCCTCAGCGCTGTAATATTCCCGCATTCTTAAGTCTGGTATCCCGGAAGATTCCTCCTCCACCGTCGGCTGCGTTTCCTGATCATCTGATGCCTCATCACGCAGCCGGGCTGTTTCCGACTGCTCCTGTGATGGGTTCGCTGTAACTTCCCCGTCCGCAGCCGGTGTTTCCCCTGTCCGGTTTACCAGCAACAAAACCGCTGCCGCCAGAATGATCCCCACCGCCAGCGTGACCACGCCCAACCTGGCCTTTTTCATTTTTACCACACCTTTGATCCTGTCTTTTACATTGTTTTCCCCAAATGCAATGGGATAACCGGTCCGCCATCTCCTGCTCTGGGAAAGCCCCAACAATACATTGGCATACTCTTTGCGCCTGTCGTACCCAATCTTCCGGATCACCGCCTCATCACAGGATGCCTCCATATCCTTCTCCATCAGGAAAAAGGCTGTCCACACCAACGGATTAAACCAATGAAGGCAGCACACCAGATAAGCGAAAGGCTTCACCAGATAATCCAGCCGCCTGATATGAATCTTTTCATGCTCCCTGACCAGCTGCCGCTGATCATCATCAAGCCCCTCGGGCAGGTAGATCCTTGGGCGGACCAGGCCCGCCACAAAAGCCATGGAAACTTTTCCCTTCTTGATGCGGCGTATAAAAAGTACATATCCCACTGACGCATAGGCCACAAGCCCAAACGCCGCCAAACCCCAGACCATAGCCATGGCCGTAACCGCGCTTCCATACCCACGGGCGGAGACGTTATCCGCAAGAATATATTCTACAGGAAGAGACACAGTATCTAAACTCTCATGTTCGGAATTTTCCTCCAGATTTCCTGCCGTTTTGTTATCCCTGTCTTTTTGCCACTTTCCGCCAATTATTTCAAGGCTGTACTGGCCCGCTTTTCCCATCAAATATACGCTATAAGAAGCTTCTTTGTGCATAGGCGGAACTTCCTGATATAATTCCACCTCCGGCAAGATCCCAAAGTGGGCTTTTGGCAAAACCGGACAGATAAGCCGCACCAGTACCACCGCCCACAACAGATAAGAAAAGATCTTCGGTGCACGGTGCAAAATCAGGCGCAGAAACATCACCGCCAAAATACAGACCGAAGCGCCTACGCTCATGTTTAACACGATAACAAATAATCCAGCCATATGATCCCCTTTCCTGATCAGGTATTTTCGTCAATAAATTTTCTCATTTCTTCCACTTCTTTTTCCGAAAGCCTTTTGCCCCCGCAAAAAGCCGCAAGGAAACGGGGCAGAGAACCCGCAAACACATCATCTACATATTTCCGGCTCTGCATCCCATAAAAATCTTCCCGGGAAAGCACCGCCCTTACCACCGCATTGTCATTACAGAAAATCCCCTTTTCACAAAGCTTCTTTAGGACCGTGTATGTAGTGGATTTCTTCCAATTCATTTCCCGTTGACAGATCTTCACCAGCTCCGATGACGCGACCGGTTCTCTTGACCAGATAATATCCGCAAACCTCTCCTCCGCATCCGCTAATTTATAATCTCCCATCTTACTTCTCCCTTCCGGTTTTCTTCCATCATATGGACGTTTTCTAAACTCTGTCCCGCTTTTGGTCTATAGTATATAGACCATTTTCTTTAGTCTACACCTTATAGACCGAATTGTCAATAAAAAGTGCAAGCCATTTGACTTGCACTTTACACATTCCTTATAAATATTCTTTATAAATATTTCTTTAAAGCATCTACCTTATCCAACTTCTCCCAGGGAAGATCAAGGTCATTGCGCCCGAAGTGGCCGTAAGCCGCTGTCTGCTTGTAGATCGGCCTGCGCAGGTCGAGCATCTTAATGATTCCGGCAGGACGGAGGTCAAAATTCTCCCTGATCACCTCTACCAGCTTCTCATCGGAAAGCTTACCTGTTCCGAAGGTGTCCACCATAATGGAAGTAGGCTGTGCAACACCGATAGCGTAAGAAAGCTGGATCTCACATTTATCCGCAATGCCTGCGGCAACAATATTCTTTGCCACATAGCGCGCGGCATAAGCAGCGCTCCTGTCCACCTTCGTACAGTCTTTACCGGAAAAAGCGCCGCCGCCGTGGCGTGCATATCCACCGTAAGTATCCACGATGATCTTACGGCCGGTAAGGCCTGCATCCCCGTGAGGTCCGCCAATCACGAAACGTCCGGTGGGGTTAATGAAATATTTCGTATTCTCGTCAAGAAGCTCCTTAGGAAGGATGGGGTCAAACACATACTGCTTGATATCCTTGTGGATCTGCTCCTGTGTCACCTCCGCATCATGCTGTGTAGACAATACCACTGCCTCTAAACGGACAGGCTTGCCGTTTTCATCATATTCCACAGATACCTGGCTCTTGCCGTCAGGCCTTAAGTAGGTCAAAGTACCATCTTTGCGGACTTTGGTAAGCTGTCTTGCCAGCTTATGTGCAAGAGAAATTGAGTAAGGCATATATTCCTCTGTCTCGTTGGTAGCGTAACCAAACATCATCCCCTGATCGCCTGCGCCGATTGCTTCGATCTGTGCATCTTCAAGTTTCGCTTCAAGAGCCTTGTCAACCCCCATTGCGATATCCGCGGACTGCTCATCAATGGCAACCAGAACCGCGCAGGTATTGCCATCGAAGCCATACTCTGATTTGGTGTACCCGATCTCTTTTACCGTCTCACGGACAACTTTCTGGATGTCCACATAAGCATTGGTAGTGATCTCACCAGTCACAAGGACAAATCCTGTACAAGCCGCTGTTTCACATGCCACCCGGCTCATCGGGTCGCTTTCCATACATGCGTCGAGAATCGCATCCGAAATCGCATCACATACCTTGTCGGGATGCCCTTCCGTCACTGATTCTGAAGTAAATAACCGTTTTTCCATTTCTTTCTTTTCCTCCTGTTTTGTTTTTACTGACAATCTTTCCTATGAAATAGAAAAGCCCGCTCACAAAAGCGGACTCGAAATCGATACTCAAATCCTCTTATTGTTCGATTACTCGCTCAGGCAGGCACCTTCCGTAACTGGGGTTGCCGTGGCTTCACAGGTCCTATGTACCTCCACCACTCTGAATAAGAGAGTTCCCAATATTGAATTTTCATATCTGTATCTAGGCTACACCTAATCAGCCTGTTTGTCAATATAATTTTGGATTGATTCTTCAGCAGGCTGAAGAATCAGCCTGTTTTCAACCGGAATTTCTGCAGCTCGCGCTCACTGTTTATCTTCTCAACCTGAGCACCCAATCCCTGCAGTTTAATGTGGAAATCCTCATAGCCCCTCTCGATAAACTTTATATCGTCAATAATCGTGGTTCCTTCCGCCGCAAGCCCTGCCATCACCAGCGCTGCCCCGGCCCGAAGATCCGGTGCACTGATACCGGCCCCGGTATACTTGGAAACCCCGTCAATGATCGCCGTGTTTCCCTCAACTTTAATACTGGCACCCATTTTTGTCAACTCATCCACGTATTTAAAGCGGTTTTCAAAAATACTTTCCGTTACAATGCTGGTTCCTCTGGAAAGCCCTAAAGCAACCGTAATCTGAGGCTGCATGTCTGTAGGAAACCCAGGATAAGGAAGGGTCTTCACATGGGTATGTGTAAGGGGCTTTGAAGCCACTACCCTGACGGCATCATCTGATTCTTCCACCTCACAGCCAATCTCTATCAGCTTTGCGCTGATGGACTCCAGATGCTTCGGGATGATGTTTTTCACTGTCACGTCTCCTTTGGTGACCGCCGCCGCAAACATAAATGTTCCTGCCTCGATCTGATCCGGGATGATCGCATACTCCGTTCCGTGGAGCTTATTAACTCCTTTGATCCTGATCACGTCCGTACCCGCACCCCTGACACAGGCCCCCATACTGTTAAGGAAGTTGGCTACATCCACCACATGGGGCTCTTTCGCCGCATTTTCGATGATGGTAATCCCGTTAGCCATAGACGCCGCAAGCATCACGTCAATGGTGGCTCCGACCGTGACCACATCCATATAAATATGACCGCCCCGAAGGTGCTGCCCGGCCTCCGCTATGATCAGTCCATGCTCTATCCGGACATCCGCACCAAGGGCACGGAATCCCTTGATATGCTGATCAATAGGGCGCAGCCCTATATTGCAGCCCCCGGGAAGGGCTACCTGCGCTTTACCGTGCTTGCCTAAAAGCGCACCAAGAAGATAATACGACGCGCGTATTTTCTTAATATAGTCGTCTTCAATGGCAATATCCCGGATGGATTTCCCAGAAATCTTCACCGTATGCCTGTCTATCCGTTCAATGACTGCCCCTATGCTTTCCATAGCCTGCATCATCACATTTGTATCCCGCACATCCGGAACATTTTCTATGACCACCGTTTCATCTGTCATAATGGAAGCCGCAAGAATTGCAAGCGCTGCATTTTTTGCGCCGCCTATTTCCACTTCTCCCACCAGCGGATTGCCACCTTTAATTGCATATTGTTCCATATTCAGTTAACCTCTATATCAAAACCCCAAAGCCAGGATAATATGTCATGGCTTTGTCAACTAAAATTCGTTCATAATCCCAAAATGCCTCAAAATCTCAAAACGCTTCGAGCGCATTAATTAATTATAACATATTATGACCATCTGTAAACACCAAACATTAGTTCAGATACTGCAGCGGGTTGACCTGTGACCCACCGATCAATATCTCAAAATGTAAGTGCGGTCCTGTACTGACACCTGTATTTCCGCTGAGAGCGATCCTTTGTCCCTGAGTTACCTTCTGTCCTGCCGATACCAGCACCTTGCTTAAATGCCCGTATCTGGTCTGCCTTCCGTCAGGATGGTTAATGTATACCACATAACCATAGCCGCTTCCCCATCCTGCCCTTGCCACGGTACCGCCGCAGGAAGCAACCACTGAGCTTCCTGTAGGGATTGCCCAGTCCACGCCCTTATGATAAGTGCTTGCACCACGGGTAGGCCTGCTCCTTCTTCCAAAACCAGAAGAAAGACGCCCGCCGGAAATAGGCTTGATATAGGTAGGAGGAATTTTCGTGCCCCGTTCCACAATCTTGGGCACGGCTTCATAAGTCACTTCCTCCTTGATGATTTCCCTTGCAATCTCCTTATCGTTTTCAAACGTGCTTAGCGCGATCACCTTCCTGTGCCCTGCCGAGGGCTCCTGACGGGTAACTTTTTCCGTAGTATACCAGTCGTCATTGTCAATATATATGACTTCCGCTTCATAGTCTTCCTCGTAGTACGCTTCTTCCTGATGGATTACCGCAAGCTTCGGCTCCGGCACGGTGATGATAAGCTCATCCCCCACCCGGATCATAGAATTTTCATCCTCTAAAGAATCATTCATTTCTATCAGCTTGTCCATAGGAATGTTCACTTTAATAGATATCTCGGAAAGCGTGTCACCGGATACGACTTCATACACATCGCTTTTTTCTTCATCCTGTGTCACTTCCAAGATGGCGCTGTCCACATCCGTAATCTCCTCTTCGTCCAGATATGCCTCTACCACCTCGATCTTATCCCCGTATGAGATGGAGATCAGCCCCAGCTCGTAATCCTCAAAATCTTTTTCCAAAGCCGGTTCCACCTCTTCAAACATCCGGGTCAGGTCCGCCTGGATGCCCGCTTCCATACTTAACGTCTCCTGTGCCTCAGCCTCCTTTATAGATTCCTCTTTCGTGGCGATCTGGGTGGTAAGCACGGTAAGTTCCCGGGCCGGATCCGGATGGAGCTCCACCTGGTAATTGCCCGTAGTGTCATATTTATCCAAAGCCGCCTGCAAAAGCTTAAGCACATCTGCTTTGTCCGCAAGGTTCACCATGTATTCGTTGATCTTGACCACATAAGAACGGTGAAGAGTCTCTACCACATCCCCGGAAAGTACGGAGACCATCCGGTCAATGATCGTATCCCCAGCATCCACCTTGCCTAATAACACTTCTTCCCCCTGTGTGGCAATGTCCGCCTTGACTAAGACAAGCTCTTCGCTCTCCTTCGCAATACGACGCCTGGCCTCTAATACATAACTTTCCGCTTCCTCCTCATTTCCTACCACGCCTACTTCCACGTCATTTAAAATGACCCTGAACATATTATTACCCGTTTTTTCAAAAGCAACATAAGAAGGTAAAAAAAAGGCGCTGACAATAACTGCCAATATTGCAATTTTAAGGTTTTTGATGTTTAATCTTTTATAGTAACGTGTGATATGTCTCATTGTTTTTCCATAGCTCCACTGTGTAATTTTTTTGTAACAATTTTGTAACTCTTTTATTCTAACAGCTATCATTTTAATTGTAAAGTACCAAAGAAAGGAGCGGTCTTCCGGATGGAAACCATAATATTCCACATTGATGTCAATTCCGCATACCTTAGCTGGAGCGCTTTAAAACGCCTTGAGTCCGGTGACGGCACAGACCTGCGGTCAATTCCTTCCATTGTAGGCGGCGATATGCAAAAACGCCACGGCGTGGTTCTTGCCAAATCCATCCCTGCCAAAAAATATGGCATCACCACCGGGGAACCTATCGTAAACGCCCTGCGCAAATGCCCTCATCTTCTGTTAGAAGCGCCTGACCATCAGCTTTACCACCAAAGAAGCAGCGAGCTGATGAAATTTCTTTCCGATATCTGCCCTGAGCTTGAACAGCTCAGCGTTGATGAATGCTTCATGGACTTTGCCCCCATCCGGCAGAAATTTCCGTCACCGGAAGCTGCCGCCGCCATGATCAAGGATCAGATCCGGGAGCAGTTCGGCTTTACGGTCAACATTGGCATCTCCGACAAAAAAGTGCTGGCAAAAATGGCTTCCGATTTCCAAAAGCCTGATAAGGTCCACACCCTGTATTCTACCCAGATCAGGGAAAAAATGTGGCCGCTGCCGGTCTCTTCCTTATACATGTGTGGTCAATCCAGCGTCCAGGCCCTTTTAAAGCTGGAGATCCGCACCATTGGCGACCTGGCAAATACGGATAAAAATATTATTTATTCCCACTTAAAAAGCCACGGCCTGCTTCTTTGGGAATATGCCAACGGCATTGATAAAACCGTTGTCACTTCCACCCCCGCCGAGGCAAAAGGCATCGGTAATTCCATCACATTGCCCAAAGACGTAACCGACAGATCCGAGGCCTGCCGCTGCCTTCTTTCCCTTTCCGACAGCGTAGCCGGACGGCTGCGGAAAGCTTCTCAGCTTGCGGGCATGGTCAGTGTGGAAATCAAATACAGTACCTTCCAAAGCGTCTCCCATCAGCAGATCCTTTTATCACCGACCAATACTTCCGGCGTGATATATGAAACTGCCTGCAGGCTGTTTGACGAACTATGGAACAAAGAACCAATCCGCCTGCTGGGTATCCGCAGCTCCAAACTCACCGCACCTTCCGAACCTGTCCAGCTTTCTTTGTTTGACCTCCCGGCGGCAGGCCAATGGCAAACGCAGGAGCGCTTCCCGTCCACCATTGACCTGGAAAACCGCCCTGTGCCCTCCCGGGAAAAACTGGCGGCATTAGATAAGACCCTTGATTCCATCCGTCAAAAATACGGCAGCGGCGCCGTCATGCGGGGCAGCTTCCTCAAAAACCGTAAAGACGAATAAAACCGGCATTTCTGCCGGTTTATTTTTTAATGCTGTATCCAAAAGTTCCCAGCTTCTTCCCTAGCTGGTAATACCCGCCGTGGGAATAGGCAATTGGGTTCGCCGCATCCAATGAAAATCTCCCTTTTTTATCCAGGTAAGCTTCGTCCGCATGGACTGCGGCCACTTCGGCAAGGTACATATCATGTGTGCCAAGACGGATGGTCTGCTTCACCCGGCATTCCAGATTGACCGGACTCTCCGCAAGCAGCGGCGCCTTCACCTTTTCCCCGGGAAGCGGCGTTAAATGCATTTTCTTAAATTTGTCCACATCCCGCCCGCTTTTCACGCCGCAAAAATCCGTGGCAAAAACCAGGTCTTTTGTGGTCAGGTTGATCACAAACTCCTTCGTCTCTTCGATCATATGGTGGGAATAGCGCTCCGGCCGCACGGATATTGACACCATCGGCGGGGCGCTGCACACGGTTCCTGCCCAAGCTACCGTAAACACATTTGGTGTTCCCTTCCGGTCCACAACCGTAACAAGTACCGCAGGCACAGGGTATAGCATGTTTCCCGGTTTCCAGCTTTGTTTTCCCATATCAGCCTCCCGCTTCCAAGCAGGGCATCCCCTGCGGATTAAAACAAATTTAAAATCCTGGCAATAGTGATCGCCAGATTGGCAATGCTTATAATCATCGTAGCTATCATGAAAGGAAGAATGACCTTGTTCTGGCCTGCCGCCTTCTCATGGCTGTCCTTAAGCTCCGCAGTCTGCTTTTCCAGCTCCTCCATCATAGCTGCCTGTACATTCCGGTATACCTTCACATTATCCGTATGCAGAAAATCTTCCAGATTTTTAAACAAGGTTTCCTGCTTTTCCTGAAGTCCGGACATATTTTCCGTGATGCGGTCCAAATGATCCGAATTTTCTTTGATCTCCGCAATCTTCGCAAGGCTTTCATTTAAGGTCTGGTTGATTCCGGCAATGGACACATCGGAAGTCTGTCTGATCCTGGATACGGATTCCGCTTCCAATTCCCCTGCCGTCTCCCCTAATTTCTCATTCGCTTTATCCGCAAGGTTCTGGACACCCTGGGCGCTTTCTATATTTTTCAGGTTCAGCTTCCGCATCTCCTGAAGGCAGTCATCATACTTTTCCATTTGGTCTTTAAAAAGGACCAATTGCTTTTCAAGGCTTTCCATCTCCGCCGCATCCGCTGCCGCATTGGCGCTAATAATCTCCTGTGAATTTAACTTTTGTGCAATCTTGTCCATAAAATTGTCCATAACTGTAACCACGCCTTTCATAAATCCTTTGCTGTTTGCTTTATTTTATCATCCTTATCGACATTTTACAACAAAACAAAATAGAAAGAGTCAAGTAAAATGCCGAAAATCTACGAAAGGTGCCTCATTTGTGCACTTTGTACAAAAAGTAAAGTTGAATTTTTTCATCGTTGTAATAATTCACGATAATTTCATTTCACGTTCATAATTTATTCATAATTTTGCGGTATCCTATACTTACAGAAGCACAAAGAAATATTTATTTTACACGACAAGCATAGATAAATTTTTTCATAATAGCCCGGGCGCAGAGATGTGTCCGGGCACTCCTCATTTTATGGGCTTAGCAGGCCAAAAAAAGTGCCGCCATTGGCAGCACTTTAATATTCGGTCTCCACACTGAGCCCAAGCACTTCCTCATTCAGCCGAAGCATTTTCGCATCCAGATCGGAAACCATCCTCGCACAGTCTATCAGTTCGTTCTTGATGTACGCAGGTGCGTTGCCTTCAAACTTATAATGTATCTTATGCTCTAAGCTGGCCCAGAAATCCATAGCCACTGTCCGAATCTGGATCTCCACCTTAGTGTCGATGATCCTGTCCGAAAGAAACACCGGCACTGAAACCAGCATGTGGTAGCTCTTATACCCGCTGGTCTTGGGGGTTATGATATAGTCCTTCACCGCAATGACTTTAATATCGCTCTGGTTCCTGATCATATCCGCGATCCGGTAAATATCCGAGGTAAATGAGCAGATTACGCGGATACCGGCAATGTCATTGACATGCTCGATCATGTTCTGGATCGTAGACTCATAACCATGCTTTTTTAATTTTTTCACAATACTTTCAGAAGTCTTGATTCTGGACTTAATGTGCTCGATCGGATTGTACCTGTGCACATGCTGAAACTCATCATTCAGTATTTCCAGCTTGATGCCAATCTGCTTGAGAGCCGAGTTATAAATTAAAATAACCTCTTTCCAACTGTCAACATCGCTGTCACGATCAATTTTCAATTCCATGGAACTACCGCCTTACTTATGTATTCTTCCCGCCGCCAAAAACATGGCTGCCCTTTAAATTTATTCTATCATACTTTTGCATAATAATGCATCTTTTTGCCAGTATTTTAATTATTTTTTAATGATTGTGAAAAAATATTCCCTCTGCTATAATTACAGGCAAAGAATCTCACTGTTTGGAAAAGAGGAAAAGTATGTTTCGGTTATGGGCAAAAATATTTAAGGATAACCACATGTTAAAAGATACCGTAATCTGTGATGACAGCGCAGATACACGCACGCACAAGGTTTTTCGCGCTTTGGATGAAATCTGTTATGAGTTTGACCTTGGCAAGCCAATCTGGCTGGATGCCACCGTTACGGAGTTTAAACGCCACGCCAAAGCGCGTTTTTATCAGGATAATTTCATCGAGCAGATTGACTTTGATTACCTGGAGATCCATGTGATCGAAGAAGATTAAAGAAGGTCTGTACCATTTTTGCATAAAACATTTGACATCAGAAACAATAAGTAGTAGTATTATCATAACCACTATGTAGTATTCAAAACTACATGTCGTATCTGTAACATCACTAAGATGTCGTGCAAGAATGGAGGTTTATTATGCAAATTACAATACGAGAACCAGGCAGTGCAATTACACATTTTATCGGAATGATGATGGCTCTATTCGCCGCCGTTCCTCTTTTGACCAAATCAGCGCTTTCTTCCGGGAACAGCCTGACAGCCCTTAGCATTTTCTGCATCAGCATGGTCTTGCTCTATGGCGCCAGCGCAGCCTACCACTCATTAAACATAAGCGGCAAAGCCCTGCGTCTCTTCCGGAAACTGGATCACATGATGATCTTTGTCTTGATCGCAGGTTCCTATACCCCGGTCTGCCTGATCATCCTTGGCGGCCAGCTCGGTTACACCCTCTTAGCCGTTGTGTGGGGGATTGCGATATTTGGCATGACTCTGAAGCTTTTCTGGATCACCTGCCCAAAATGGTTTTCTTCCATTATATATATTGCCATGGGCTGGGTCTGCGTGGCTGTGTTTGGCCCATTGTGGAATGTCCTGCCCCATGCGGCATTCGGCTGGCTTTTGGCCGGCGGCATCATCTACACCATAGGCGGCGTTATCTACGCATTAAAGCTGCCTATCTTTAATGCAAAACATGAATTTTTTGGCTCCCATGAAATCTTCCACTTGTTCGTTATGGGTGGAAGCATCTGCCATTTCATCTTTATGTACCTTTATGTTGCATAGCAAAAGGACCGGCTGACAAACCGGTCCTTTTCCTGTTCTATCTTTTGATCCTTTTTTAGTCCTCGTACCCGTTAGGGTTATTGCTCTGCCATCTCCAGGAATCAGCACACATATCTTTGATCCCGTACTGCGCTTCCCAACCAAGCTCCTCTTTTGCTTTCGCCGCATTAGAGTAGCAGGTTGCGATATCACCCGGACGTCTGTCCTTGATCACATAAGGGATTTTCACCCCGGTGGCTTCCTCGAAATTCTTTACAATGTCCAAAACGCTGTAACCGGTTCCGGTTCCCAGGTTATAGATGCAAAGCCCTGCCTTCTCCTCAATCTTCTTTAACGCCTTCACATGCCCTATCGCAAGGTCAACAACGTGAATGTAATCCCTTACGCCGGTTCCGTCAGGCGTATCATAATCGTTGCCAAACACACCTAACTCTTTTAACTTGCCAACGGCCACCTGTGTAATATAAGGCATCAGATTATTGGGGATACCATTGGGGTTCTCTCCCATAGTGCCGCTCTTGTGGGCGCCGATCGGGTTAAAGTATCTGAGAAGGATCACATTCCACTCAGGGTCAGCCTTCTGCATATCTGATAAGATCTGCTCCAACATGGACTTCGTCCACCCATAAGGGTTGGTGCACTGGCCCTTGGGGCATTCCTCTGTAATCGGGATGATTGCCGGATCCCCATAAACGGTAGCCGAAGAAGAAAAGATAATATTCTTGACGCCATGCTGCCTCATCACGTCCACCAGTGTCAATGTACCCGCAATGTTATTTTCGTAATATTCCCACGGCTTCTGGACAGACTCACCTACCGCCTTAAGCCCTGCAAAATGGATACAGGAATCAATGGACTCCTTTGCAAAGATCTGGTTTAACGCTTCCCTGTCAAGAATATCCGCCTTATAAAAAGTAACCGGCTTACCCGTGATAGCCTCCACCCTCTTAAGGCTCTTTTCGCTGGAATTGCTTAAATTGTCTAAAACCACCACGTCATAACCCGCATTTTGTAATTCTACCACCGTATGGCTGCCGATATAACCTGCGCCACCTGTAACCAATATAGCCATATTGCTACCTCCCTTTCACATGTTGTCTTCTACCTTGCTTATCGTTTTCTGTTATACCCCATTTTTTCACAAAACCGCTTAATCTACAAGAGGAGAATGTTACAAAGACCTGTCAAAATGTTATTTACAGTTCTATACCGTTTTCCTTGCACAGCTCCCTTGCGCTTTCCACGGAATCCACCCCGGTTGCATTTTTGATCGGAGCAAATTCTTTGTTTCGCACCACTTCATAAGGCAGGCAGCTATCTAACTCATGGATCATATCAAGCACAAGCTGCTCAAATTTACATCCATTTGGCTTATCAGGCTTTTGTAAAACCCCATCCTGGTCTAAATGAGCTATCTTCTTTTCCACCACATGGAGCGGAAGCTTCTTCTCCCTGATCCGCTCAAGGTCGGATATCCTGAACAGATAATTTAAGATCACGCCGAAACTGTACGCAAGGTTCCCCTGCTCATCCTTAGCGTTCATCAGTTCATCCGTAAGCTCATAATATTCTATGATAGAAGGTTTCCCGTCTTCCGTACAGATAGCGCCGATCTTTTCATCCGGTGTACACTTGCACACCACTTTAGCCCCCACCGCACAGTCATTTAACAAAGTCGCACCCACAAAACAAGGATCCGCGATCCGCTGGAGCACATTATCTACCGCAAACACATTAAGCCACTCCACGCCATCGCTGATCGCTTTCTGCGCAACGCCCCATTTATGCATGGAAGTATACCAGCCACCGTTACCGTTAGGGGAAGTAGAAATTTTCCACGGCTTCTCCATATATACCTTTCCCTCATAATCACATGCCGGAGCCATGTCCTGCATGAAAAAGGTCACGTATTCGCTATTATACCCAAAATAATCATGCTCTTTCAAAAAGGCCGTCGTTGCTTCATGATTTTTATCACTGGTCATCACGTAAAGCGGAATCCACGATTCGGCTTCCCTGACCACGTCAAGCAGATTCTCGATCAGCCGCTGGAAGATGTAGACCTTCTTTGTAATCCCGATATTGTACATTCCCTTCGGGTCGTCAGAACCCAGACGGGTTCCCATCCCCCCTGCCAAGAGCACTGCGCCTACTTTTCCTTCACGGATAGCGCCAAGCCCCGCACTCCGAAATTCCTGCTCCCTTTCTTTGATCTCCTCAATCTGCATAGCCGCAAGAGGACCTATTTTCCCACGCTGCATCTCACCCTTATTTTGCCCTAAATAAGAGAGCACAGAAAAATCCGTAGTCTCAATCTGGGAAAGCAGAGCTTCCTTTTGTTCCTCACTCAGGGTATCATAATACCGCATTACATGTTCCTGCCCTGCGGCAGCTAATTTCGCAAGTGCCTGTTCGTAATTCATTCCAAATCCCTCCTGTTGCTATATCGCTGTTTTATCGAACTTTAAATTAAGATTATTATAAATTTTTTCGGTGGAATATGCAACTAAAAAGCACGGAAAATTGGCCGTGTCCATATCCGAAATCCTTTGATAAAATATAATATAACAAAAAAGGAGGAACTGATATCTGCCCGGCAGCAAGAGGATATGGGTAAGTAAGCCGGTTGTAAGAGAGTCAGGTGCGCTTGCTTTTGTTATTATTTGCTTGTTGCTTTTTCTGGATATTTTCAACATGCAGCATTTTAGCAGCTTTGTCTGCTTGAGTAAGTGGATAAAGCTTTTTATATAAAACGTCAATTTTCTCCGATGAAAGTATTTTTCCTGCACTGTTTGCATTTTGCCGAACCGCAGAAAGAAGATCATATCGCTTAACAACGTGATGCTTTTTGCTGGTCAACGTGATATCTTTTAATGTGCAGCGCTCGCTGAATACAATATAAGAATAGAAAGGCAGCGTTTGGTCTGCAAGAAAATTTTGGAGCCATTTCAAATGAACCTTATTTTGTATGATAGGATTAAAAAAGCGTTTCTTTTGAGATTTGCCTTTTCCAGATGGCAGAGTCTGGGTCCAATATTGCTGGGTTTCGGAACCAAAAATCCAACCACTGTAATTTTTGGATTCAAACACATAAATACCGGATTCATGCAAAAGGACAACATCTAATTCTGTGGTTTCTCCATTCGCTTTTGGCAGATATAAATTGAACAAATATTTTTTATAACCTTTCAGGGTTTTCAGATTTTTGTAAGTGTAAAATTCACCTAAACGTCCTTTGTCGAAAATCATTTGAAAATAAGGCGTTTTTGTCTGTGTATAGTATTCAGTTTTTTCATACTGCTTTTTCTGGATGACATAAAATACAAAAACAGCAAATACCGCAATTAATAATAAAATCATATCAGGCCCCCTTCTTTTGTTTTATTATATTTTATCATATGATCTCGGATATGAACACGGCCAATTTCCCGTGCGATAGAAGCAAAAAGCCTGAGAGCTATATAAACACCTTTACAAAAATAAAAAAGGTCTGCTACCCTACGATACGCAGGAGAAAGAGATACCTGGCCCATTGGCGGGAGTAATCTTTAAGGGAATGGAGGTGCAGGAAATTGCGGAAACGCTGAGTGCGGCGAAAACACCCAAGAAAAGCCTTTCCGGCGTCCTTCCATTGGGGGAATCGTGTATGAAGGAAAAGTTGTCAGCGGGATACAGGGAAAAAAGACGGAAAAATATTTCGAAAAAAACCTGCGAGGCAGGCAGGAAAAGAAGCGACACAATAACAATAAAAAGTAAAAAAGTACCAACGGGCACTTGTCAGGAACCGGCTATCTATGGATGGCAAGATACAGTTACGTATTCTGAAATATGAGGATTTATAGAAGGCAGGGATGATGAAAAGGCATAAAACTGCTATTGAAGAACGCAGTATGTAACCCAAGGACCTGCTAAAGGACATATTCACACAAGATACAGAAAATTTACATCTGCATTAGATGATATAGAGGATATGCTCACAAGTGGATGAAGGCTCAGGGCTCTGCTCCATTATTCCACGGTTATCTTGACAACGGTTTTCGTTTTGTTACAAAAAAAACGATATTTCGAAATAAAGCAATCCGTTATATGTAACCTTAACAAAAAACTTACACATTTAACTTGACGAACCCAAATCATATTATCTCAATTTTTATTTATCCAATAGCACTTATCACAGTACTATTGGAGCTGTATCATTCAATACACCTAATGTTCCTATTTATCCCTGTTAAATATTATATTTCCATATTACCATAAAATCCAGCCTTTTTTAATATTATAAAAGTCACAGTTTCCTCCCTCCGCATACAATAAACCATACCCTCACTATGCAGCCTTTCCCTGCAAAAGGAGTCTTTATGGATATTTATGTAGTAAAGCCCGGAGATTCGGTAGACCTGATCGCTTCTTATTATGGAATCCCCCCATCAACGATCATTTATGACAACCAGCTTGTTTACCCATATCCCCTTGCCATCGGGCAGGCATTGCTGGTCAATGACGGGGAAAGTTCTTCCCCTTCCTATCCTGCCGTCGTGGGCGGATATGCCTACCCCTACATCCGGGAAGCCGTATTGGAAGAAACCCTGCCATACCTTACCAACCTGCATGTTTTTTCCTACGGCTTTACCCCGGAAGGACAATTAGTTCCCCCACAGGTTGACGATACTTTCATGATCACGGCAGCCTTAAACTTTGGTGCGTCACCGGTGCTGACATTGACACCCTTTGGCCCTGACGGGCATTTTAACAATCTCCTCATCACCACACTGGTAAACAATGAGGAAATTATCCAAACACTCCTTTCCAATCTGCTCTCCACCCTCTTGGAAAAGGGATTTCAAGGAGTGGACATCGACTTTGAATATATTCTTCCCGAAGACCGCATACCCTTTGCCGATTTCGTGGCACAGACACGGGAATTTTTATCGCCATACGGTTTCCATGTGTCCGTCGCCTTAGCGCCGAAAACCTCTGACAGTCAGCAGGGCGTATTGTATGAAGGAAAAGACTATGCACTGCTTGGCTCCGCGGCAGACAGCGTGCTTCTTATGACCTATGAATGGGGATATACATACGCTCATTTATGTCATAGGCACAATTATTTTTCATCTTTGTACATTTTAATTAAAGAAATTACTCCCATGCTTTCCAGCTTTCGTTGTAACTTTTTAGCATTATTAAGGCTCTGGTATGCCCCTGCCTGCACAATCCATAGACAACCTTCCGGCGCAATCTGTTCTGGTTCAAATTCATCATAATAAGTAAGATTATACTTTTCAATGTGATTAATAAGTGTTCTTTTATAGGTTTGCGACGTCGCATAACCACATTGCTGTAAATGTTGGCAAGCAAGCACATAGCTTTCACAGCCGATTACAGGTGCATAGCGCAGTGTCCTGCCGCCGTCCGTGCTCCTTGTAGCTATGTACTCATTATGATCCAGGATAGATTGCTCCCAACTGTCGTAAGCCCGCCAAAGGGTATTCTTATCTACCCGGTAACTTCCATCCGGATTCTGCTCCGTGGCATCTTTTACATATACCCGGCCTGTCCATCCGTTAAGCTTAATTCCAAACAGTGCATTGGCGTTCTGCGCTAATTCGGAAGTTCCTATACCACTTTCTACGGCCGCCTGTGCAATAACTACGCTGGGAAGCATTATGCGCCGTTCTTGCCAATCCTTCCGGGCAATATCCCCAACAAATTTATGGAACTCTTCCCTTGTAAGCTTGTGATTTTCTGTTGCCGGAATCTGTACAGACGGAAGCACTACTTCTTTATGTATTCCTTTGTAGATTGCTTTTGCAATGCCCTCTGCACCACCTGCGGCATTATAGATATCCATGTCCTGCTGGTTATCGCAAAAGCAGACTTCGACCAGCATAGATTTCGCTTTGGTCTTCCGGATAACATACAGGTCGGTACCGGCTTTTACCCCACGGTTAATAAATCCCAATTCTGCCAGATTCGCACACACGTCTATTGCATCTTGGTACTGCCTGCCTTCGTATGTATATATCTCTACGCCATGGCCGGTATGCGTACTGGATGCATTAAAGTGGATACTTATAAACCAGTCCAGATCTTGCCTGTTTGCCAGGGCAACGGCTGCGGCCAGATATTCTTTTTGGGTATTCGCCTGGTCTATGGTGCAGTCTATTACCGTTATGCCAGCCGATCGGAGCAAGCCCATAAGAGCCTGCCCTACCAGCCGGGTATGTTCGCTTTCTCTTACAATGCCAACGGCGCCATAACCGACGCCGCTGGCTGTGTGTCCACAATTAATTCCTATTACCATATGATTACTTCTCCACTTCCGCTTTTTGTGTCAGAATATCAATTGCCTTTCCCAGTACCCCGGGGATTGGGATTCCCATTAACCCGGCATTCTCAACGATAGAGATCAGCTCGTTTGCCATGAACCCAATAATCACAGTAGCACGGATAAAATCAAGGCCAAGTGCCAAATCTAAACGGTAGGCAATCAGGACGAACAATAATGTTACTCCCTTTTTGCAGAGCCCTTTCCATCCCACATTACTTTCTAGGGCTCCATTCTCCGTTTTCTTACTTTTATGGAACACTCCAGCAACAACAAGCCCCGTAAGATAGTCAACCACCATAAAAATAATCAATGTGGTCAAGGCGGCATCCCAGCCGCCTAAAGCTTTAGATATAAAACTTCCCACTAAACCAACTGCTACACAAATCGCTTCTTTTACTTTCATAATTCATTTCTCCTTCTTTTTTTATAATCTAAAAGCCAGACACGAAATTTCTTCCATATCCGGCTTATAGTTCTTATGTCTTTAAATTTTTACTGAATTAAATGATAATTTGAAAGGCTTTTCCCCTGTAATAGACCCGGAAACTGGGCAAATTATGGTTAAGTGACTACATAAAAGCAAGGGGCTACACTAACGCTAACATTTCCACTTTGGCTACCAATATTAACCGTGGCGTCTATTACCCCCGTTTTGGGGTTATAGTTGACTATCTGTCCGAAACTTCCGCTCCCTGATCTTATTAGCGCAGAAGTGGTTTTTGTGGACACGCTTTTTATGCCACCGGCTATATCAGCAACGGTAAGGTTTTGGTAATTTTCGCAAACACTGCTTAAGTCGAAGGTAAACGGGTAACTACCTGCCTGCGATCCACTAACGGCAGGTGCATTAAAGCACTGTATAGTGCCTTTGTTACCCAATTTTTTTGGTACTGCATCGGCACCATGTTGGATGTAGTAAGCATCCTCACTTTCGTTGTAGGTCAAAATGTTGCCGTTCACTTTATCATTTAATTCGCTATACTCTTTTTCCCATATCTGATATTATTTATGGAAAAAGGAGCATTTCTCTATGAAAGAACAATTTATTATCGAAATTTTACACCACCTACCTTCTTTTTCCTCGGAGCAGCTTACCGAAATTAAGGACGCTGTCCGTATTGCACTGTGCAATTACGACATTTCTGCAAAGGAAACATCTTTACAGGTGGTAAACAATACCAGCCTGCACTTCCTGCAAATGTATCTGGAATCCTGTGGACAGTCCGGGAAGTCTCCCGGCACTATAGAACTGTACCGCTTCCACCTTTCCCGGATGCTATCCTACATTAACAAAGATGTAGCCAGCATTTCGGACGATGATGTCTACCAATACCTGTATAACTATAAGCACCAACGTCCGGTAAGCAATTCCTACTTAAACCAGCTCCGCCTTATCTACAGTGGCTTTTTCAAGTGGCTTGCAAAGAAACGCATCCGCACCACAAACCCTGTGGACACGATAGACCTTATAAAGTGCCAAAAGAAAGTTAAAAAACCATTGTCTGCAAAGGAAGTGGAACAGATCCGCTCTGCCTGCAAGACCGAAAGAGACCTTGCTATTATAGAATGCCTGTATAGCACCGCCGTAAGGGCTTCGGAATTGCTACAGTTAAACCGTTCCGATATCTCTTTTACCCGAGATGATATAGTTGTTCTGGGCAAGGGCAACAAAGAACGGATTACTTACCTAAATGCCAAATCCCACATCCATTTACAAAATTACTTGTCCATGCGGACGGACGATAACCCGGCTCTTTTTGTTAGCAGCCGTGCGCCGTTCGACCGTTTAACCCGGCGTGGGCTGGAAGACTTGATAAACCGTATAGCTGCCGCCGCAAACGTGGAAAAAGTCCACCCGCACCGTTTCCGGCGTACCAGCGCAACAGATCTGTTAAATGCCGGTATGCCCATAGAACAGGTACAGGAGCTTTTGGGGCACAAGAGCATCGAAACCACACGGATCTACTGCACAATCAATCAGGAAGCCGTCCGCCAAAACCACAAAAGGTATATGAACTTCTAAACCTTCTTACACCCACTAAATCCCTTCTTCCGGAAAGGTTTATTTTTTGCGCCCTTTTTTACACCAGTTTGTAGCGTGGCCGTTGCCGGACTTCTATTTCCTTCCATGGACACCACTTTTCTACAAGAAGGTATCTCCAATATCTTATCCAGTCGTCCAGCACAATCCCAACCATGCATAACGGGATCCATAACAAAAAGTAATATAGGCATACCTGCCCCAGTATGTTAAGGGGCAACGCCGAGTAATCCCATACCCCCCAGCCTAACCATAGGTTTACGATGCATCCGGTTATAAATTCTAGTATCGTTATAATCGTAGCGCCTACTATGGCCTGTCTTAACAAGCACCAGTGCCACGGTATCCTGTACTCGTTTAACAGCCCCAGCACCACAAAACCACCGCCACCTAACAAAAACATTGTCCAGTGCGTCCAGCCACGCCATAGGATCTCTATCCATGTGTAAAGCCGGCCGCCTACTAAGAAAAGAAATCCTTCCATGCTTATTCCCCTCCCTGCTGCGCCGCATATATATCTTCCAGCACTTCCGAACGGTATCCTTCCGGGATAACCATCCCATAATAAACCGTCTCTACAGTTTTTTTATCTTCCAGACTGTTGATATAAATCCTAATATCCCGGATATATGTTTCGTGGTATGTTCCATATGTTGAAGCTGCCGTAATGATCGACTTCATATTTGTGTTGGAATAGTACTTGCAATGCTGGGTTTCGTCTGACACATGCCATGGAATTTTTTCGTCTCCGGCGATTACGTTTGCCTGCAATGCCATAAGCAGCTTTTGCTCCTTGTCCGCTAAGCTAAAGTGTTCCGTACTGCCATCGGCAAGCGTTACGTTAATTCCTGCTGCCATTGCCGCTTCTTTAAATGTCTCCATTTCTGCAATTTTTACCGCCTTAACCTCTTCCAGCGTAGGGATATAGGGTTCTTCCGGTACGGGATCCGGCCTTATAGGCTCCACATAAACAGAACCATTATTAGAGAACTGCAAGCCACCCTCTATTTCCCTGTACAATGTTGTGTATTCCGGGTAATCCCACGGGTCGTTTTTCTCGGGCCTGGATAACGTAAAGCCTGCGTCCGAAAACGGCAGATCTCCTAAGACCTGTACAACATTGGGGGATATCCTGCTAAATTCCACGTTGTATATGTCTTCCAAACCTATGTAATTAAAATTAAGCATATTTCTTTCCTTTCTCCGGCCTACATGCCGGGCTAAAATCTGTCTGTAAGTTCCATATTTAATTTTAAAAAGTATCCGATATATAAACCGCACTTATCAGAGCTAAAATAGGTATTGAAAATAATGTTATTCCAATTATTTTTATTAACTTTTTCATTTTTACTTTGTTTCTCCTTCCTGAATTAAATGATAACTTAGGTGGTGTAACTTTTGATCCCCAGCCAGACGGACTATACGCTGAATATATGGTAGGTGCTGATTCAGTGCGAAAAAAATTGGATGATAGTGGGAAACGGATAAAAAGTATCACGTTTAAGCAAACTTTTTTGACTGCCCATGAAGCAACTGGTACTGGATCATCTACTTTTACAATTACATACGTTATCACTTTTCAATATAATAATGACGTGCTAACTGACTTTAATATTAGTAGCTCTGGATGGGGGCAAGGTGGAAGATACGCTGCTACGAATAGAGGTACTTCAAACAATAGCTTTGTCCAACAATAAGTAACTAATTAGTTAGTTATTCCATAAGATTTTTATTAAAACTAAGGCCACCGTACACAACGTCCGTAGTGCTTATGCTTCCCCCTGTTATGCTTAGTATGCCATCGCTTAAACGTACATTAACATTAATAGCATGCTGGCCGCCACAGGCGTACATGGTTGTCCTTAAAACAGTAGAAAAGTCCTTTGGCTTGTTATTAAAAGGGATTACTGTATCGGCACCCCCTTGCACTTTGTGTAGTTTTCCATCGGTTCCGACATAAATATTACTTACCAAATTATCATTTAATTCGCCAAACATTTCCTTCATTACCAGTGCCCCGGCGACTTTTCCGGCCTCCGTGTTGGCTTCGATCTCTTCCTTACTGTCCAGGATATCCACGGCTGCCCCACCGCCCCCGGACTGCGCCGCTTCGTTTATGGCGGCCACAAGGCTTCCCTTTTCTTCCGTCTGTAATTCTGCCAGATTCCCGACCTTGAGGGCTTTGCCTGTCTCCTCTGCCAAAGTCTCCTGCGTTACCGCCTTTGTTCCCGATCCGTCACCCATCTCTACAAGATACAAGCTCCCGTCCGGGATTGTTGTGCCCTGTTCCAATTGCGTAATATCCAGTTTTGCCATTGCTTTTTTTTTCTCCTTCCTTTGATTTAATTTGCGCATTTACATATAGGCCGCCTTACCATTATGGAATTGCCCATACTGTCTATAATCGTGTCACCTTCTCTGGTAGACAGTTCTGCCCTTACCATCCCCGCAAACAACATGCTTTCCATTTCCACCACCTGCCCACGAAGATTTTCAATTTCAATGGCCAATTTTCCGCCCGGATCAGTTTCAAAAATGCCTTTTATTTCCTCAAACCATTCCAAGAACTCACTTTCGTTTATATTCCGGAACTCAATTAATTGTTGTGTTATGGCGTTCAGGTTAAAATTTCCGGTTTCCTGCACATACGCAAAATAATCTTCCAAATCCTTTTTGTGCTTCTCATGCAGTGCTGTTTCTTTGCCCATCCATTCCGTTTGGAAAGCCTCAAATTCCGCACGTTGCTCTTCTTCCCACTCGCCATGCTCTGCCACTGTCTGGTCATAAAAACTTTGCAGCTGCAAAAATATTCCCGTTGTATCAATGTTTGTAAACGGAACTGCCAGCCCGCACACTTCGGAATTTAACCGCTGGTCCGTTATGTCTGTCTGGCTAATCTTTATCGCACCTGCTGCCACAAAAATATCCGCAACAATATAATCCTTATATTCCAATGTCCTCCGGCATTCTGCCGGAACAGGATTGTAAGAATATTCCCCCTTCCTTACCTCATAATGGATATCCCTGTCCGGCTTGCTCCATGTAATGGCGATACGGTCAATCCTGTTAAGGACGCCATCCGCCGGATCAAGTGTTATAATAGCATCCGAAACATTATCGTACCTTGCCCCATAAATAATCATGGATCCTATTTTCAAGGTCACGGTCATATCCCCGTTAGCTATTACCTGTAGGTTGGTTGGTTCACTCAAGAATGTTCCTGATGAAATAAACGCCCTGAAATACCTCATCCAGTCTTCAGCGTAATATTCACGGTCAAAATTCCCCCCGACCTCCTCCGCATCAAATGGAAACGATTTTTCTGATTCCCTTGCCATGCTTTACCCCCTTGCCTTTATAAGCTGTACCAGTGTCGGCACGCTATCCCCGAAAGTAACAACAAAGGACTCCTCCTTCTTAGAAAAGCCCTTTTCAATCTCTTTGATTTGTGTATTTACGGTTATACCCCATCGCCTGTCAATGCAGGTTACATAATCCCCAAGTGCAAATTTCATTGCCTTTTTCTTATTTATTTTGCTTTCAAATGCCTTGGCTATATAGTTGGATGCTAACTTCTCCTTCCCTTTCTGCACCAACTGTTCTATGTATTCCTGTGCCGCCATTTCTTTGTTGCTTATCCCAGACGCATTATAGAACATTTCATGCCGTTCAATTCCGGATGCGTTCCCAGCCGTTGCAAGTATCCTATCCTGGTCTTCCCCTGAACCGCCCACAAGGCACACGTTCCTATAGTTGGTATCATCTTCGGAATAATCCTGCGTTAAGACATTCCCATAGTCACGGGTAAATATACACGGGTGTTCTGTTCCCATTGTACGATCCGTTCCCTTAAGGACCTCAAAGAAAAATAGCTTCTGTCCAATGTCCAGCCGTAACCGGTAGCCAAGTTCTGCCGATTTTGCTATGTCTGTCAGGGATTCCTGCAGGTTGTCATATGTCACTTGTTTTTCTATGTAGCCATCATGCATGGCAAGCTCCCCAAGCCTTACCCTTTCCATCTTCCTGTCCGGATCAGATGGGTTTATGACATTCTCGTAGACCATTTCCCGCATAATCATTTCGGGAGTGCCTCTAAGTATCATCTTTTCCCAAATAATCCGTTGGTTTAGGTAACGGGATGCCATGTAGCCCTGTATCTGGATGGTTTCCCTGCCATTCTTATTAAGCTTTATAAACTTCCTTTTTATAATCGCTGGTTCATCTTCATCGGTCTTATATAAAAGGTTTCCCAGCTGGAGGATTGTGTTCATTTTTTCGGAATATATAAATTCCGCTTTGAATGTTCCCGGTTCGTAAAATTTGGGATTCCATAAGATTGCATCGTACGTGCTAACGATTCCAAGAATATTGATATCACTGTCTAATATATAAATCTCCATCTTATACCCCCAGATACCTGTTGTTAAAATATAGCTTAACTTCCAACATATCCTCACCTTCATCCGCAGCATACCGGAACAGGTTATCCCCCGGCGCAAGCTCCAGGAACTTATTCCCGCCGGAAGGGATGTCAATCTTGCCTATGTAATCCTCATCTATCCCGTTTATGTTCCGTGTGACCGTCTTATCGGCTCCGGTCTGGACGGTAATGCTTTCACCCGGCTGCATTTCACATTTTAACTTAAAAAAATCCCTTGTCCTGACGTTAAACAGCTGTGGGTTGCTTAACGTTCCATTCGCTATAAAAACAAATCGCATTCCCACGTTTATCACGGAGTAGTTATATACCGCCGCAATCAGGGAAGGACTTTTTACCCCGAATACCATGCCTTTGTTCCGGTCGATGGAAAAAGGGAAATGGAACTTTGCCATGACATTGGCTATCTGGATCAATGTTTCGCCCGGATCCTGCCAATATGGGTTGCTGGCTTTTAGCTTTACAGTGTATTCATCTATCTTAGTCACGTTTGTGTGCTCAAAGTCCGGGGTTTTCGTTACGCTTGCCGTTATGACCCTGTTTTTGCCGCCAAAAAAATTGGTTATCCGGATTTCCCTTTTAGGCTGGAACAAGTTCATGATATTATCATGCAGTTGTTGCATTTGCATGGCGGTTTCCGCATAAAGCTGTCCATTTATGGACATTTCCCGTGACTGCACGTAACTGTTAATTTCCGTTGCCCCGTCCTGATCAAACCCCTGTGATGTCACGATCTCCACATCCAGCTCACCCCATCCGGTCGTTTTTTTTATATAATATGGCGGGCTTGTCAAGACAATCGACCTGCTCCCATTAGCCACCACCACTACCCTTCCGTTTACCAATCTTGTGCCGCCTCCCTCATTGTTTCTTTAAACCGCCGTGAAGTTTCTATCAGGTCATCCGTCATTGCGTATATGTTCACTGTCTGGTCAATTTTGGTTTCTTTTGTTACGCCATGTGTATTTTCACCCGTCAGCGCACTTCCCATTTTTTGCTGTACTGGCATGGACGGTTCCGGCATGGATGCCGCTATTACTGCATCTATGTTTGCCATGCTCCTTTGCCATCCCTGGATATACCCCACACCGGACATTTCACCCATGTAGTCATATTTTCTTGACGGTCTATGAATCTCTAGCTCACTCATGGCGGCATTTACGGCTTCCGTGCACATTTCCCGCACGGCTTCAATCACGCTGCTTTTTCCGGAACGGATTCCGGATTCCATGCCGGCCGGTATCTGCCTGCCGATATTGGCAAATGTCTCCCTCCGTAAGAGGTTTTCCGATGTCCGGATGATCTCATTACATATATCAGATATGATGTTGATCACGTTAGGCTTTTCTTCTTTCATTCCAACGCCCAGGCCTTCCGCTGCGTATGCCCCGGACTGCTTCGTCTTCTTGGCTGGACTGTTGATCTCCAAGGTTTTGTCAATGTTGTCCAGCACTTCCTGGGCTAACTGGGTTCCGGTTTCTGCCACTTTCTCAAAATTTTCTGCAATGCCGTTCACAAACCCGTCCGCCGCATTTTCACCTGCTGTCATGTAGGATTCCACAGCTTTTTCTGCCGCTTCCGATGGCAGGGATAAGGATTTTTCAAAAAGGTCATTGGCCTTTTGCAATTCCTCATCTGTCATTTCCACAAAGGTTGCTACATATCCTGCACCGGCTGGGCCCATCTCCTCCAGAGAGCGTAATAGCCCCTGGTCTATCCCACGTTCTGCAAGCTCCGCCAGGTTATCCGCCCACTGCGTCACACCGTCAATTTGGGATTGCATATTTTCTAAAAGTTGCTGTGTGGTAAGCTCCGCTTCCCCCTTGAAGGAAGCAAAAAGGTCTATCTGCCCGGATATGGTCTCCTCCAGTCCTGTCTGCATTTCCGCCAGCGCTTCCTGCGCCGCCTTTGACATCCCTGCAAACTTACCGCCTGTGTCCTCCGCCGCTGCCCCCAGCTCCGCTGTTGCCGCTGCGGCCTGCGCCTGTGCTTCCGTGTCGGAGATATATTCCGTGGTCTGGATATATTCTTCCTTAAACCCTTCTATGCTCCCATTGGTTGCATTGATCTGCGCCTGCAGTTCTGCTTGGGCTTCCTTTGCTATATCTAAAGCTTCCGCTTCATCGTGCAACGACCTGGTATAGGCATAAGACCCTTCCGCATACTTCCCGGCATCCTCACGGGCGGCATTATAAGCATCTTCCGCCTCCCTGACCCGGTTAGTCTGCTCTTCCATCTGCTCACGAAGTTCTACAAGGTTCTTCTCGGCTTCGTACTGGTCTTCCGCTATCCTGGTAAGGTCTTCCCGTGCCGCCTCCGCCCTGGCAAGAGACATCATTGCTTCTATGTTGTCATCCAGGGCTTTGGTGGACATGTTTATAAGACCTGTCTGCTCATCAATAGCAATATTAAGCTCTGGCATGGCCTGGTTAAGCTGCTCCACGATCATTTTTTGGCGGGCTTGTTCCTCGGTCGTAAGGCTGGTCTTGGACTGCAGCTCCTTTAATTCCCCGGAGAGCTTCCGGCATACTTCCGCCTGGGCTTCCATCCCTTCCCGGCTGCTCTGTCTTTCGGAAGTTGCCTTGGCAAATTCCTCGTTTAAAAATTGGGAATCCTCTGCAAGTTTCCGGGTTCTTTCCGAAATCTCATCCAAATTTTTGATAGCATCTTTATTCGCAATCGCATAGGCGGCAACTGCTGCCGTTAGTCCTACTATCGCCGTTACAAGGATACCGGCTGGGTTTGCGTTCATCGCCGTATTTAAAACCCACTGCGATACTGTTGCCCCTTCATTTGCTTTTTTATATGCAATCCATGCGGTTTGTACCATTTCTATGGCAGGGGCTACTACTTTCATCTGCATATTAGCGGCTGCAATCCCCGCTATGCCTGCCGCCACAAGAGCAGAATTGTCCAAAAGCCAGGTAAGGGCATCTATCACCACCGGAAGGGCATCCTCTCCAAAATCCACCGCCCCTTCCACCAGCTCCCCAAAGGATTTAGACAACTGCCGCATAGATACGCCAAGCTCACCGCTTTCCACTTGCCTTGTCAGCCTGCTTACGGCGTCTGCCGCCCCATCAACCCCTTCCTTCAACGATTCATCAAAGCATTCATAGGACGCTATCCCAAGCCCTTCCAATGCGGATTGCAGGATTGTCAGTTTCCCTTTCAGGTTGTTCTGCATGGTGTCCGCCATGCGTTTTGCTGCTCCGTCACACACACCTAGGGCTTCCGAATAATCGTTAAAGGATTTCCCGGATGCTTCCGCCGCTTCGCTGCAACCGGTCATGATCGTTTGCAACTTGGAATAATGGTTCGTTCCGGCAATCGCCTTTGCAATGTTCGCCTGCTGCTGTGCCGACAATGTTCCCCATACGCCAGATATGCCGTTCAGGATTGTAGAAAGTCTGTTCATTTTCCCTTCTGTGTTATATACCTGTACGCCATATTCCGAAAGGATGCTTGCACACTCGGACGTATCTGTTGCAAGCCTTGTCATTATCGCACTTAAGGCGGTACCGGCTTCCCCGCCCTTGAACCCTGCGTTTGCCATGGTCGCAAGCACGGCAGTGGTCTCCTCCACGGAATACCCCATGGATGCCGCCGTTGCCGCACACCCCTTGTACGCTTCCCCAAGCTGTTCGGCGGATGTGTTGCTGTTTGCCATGGCAAACGCCATCTGGTCGGCAAACTTCCCGGCGTCCTTCGCTTCCAACCCAAACGCCGTCAGGTAGTCCGTAACAATGTCCGATGCTTTGGCAAGATCCAGATCCGCTGCCGCCGCAAGGTTCATGATCGGTTCGATGCCTTCCAGCATTTCCCCGGTCTTCCAGCCTGCAAGGGCCATGTATTGGAAAGCCTCTGCCGACTGGGATGCGCTGAACATCGTGGAAGCGCCCATCTGCTTCGCTTTCGTGGTAAGGGCTTCCAGCTCGCTTCCCGTAGCCCCGGACAACGCCTCGGCCTTTGACATGGACGCTTCAAAACTGCTCCCGGATTCTACTGCTGCCTCCGCTATATCCTTAATTCCTTTGGTTATATCCTTAATCCCGCTTATCAATAATTCTGATGCAAGGTTCGCCTTTAGTATATCCCCGAACACGGATGTTTTTGCGGCAGCGTCCTCTGTTTCCTTGCCGTACCCGTCTATGGATTCCGCACACCCGTCCGCTGCGCTCTCCGCCTCCTTGATGTAGCTTTCTGTTTTGTCAAGCTCCTTCTGCATCTCGGCAAGCTCAATTTCGGCATAATTAAGGGATGTCTGGTAGGATTTTATCTTCTGCCCTGCGGAATCATAACACAATTCTGCATCGCCAAGCTGCTTTTTCAATTCGTTTACTGCTTTGGCCTGTTTTTCCAAGGCTTCCTTCGCAGTGTCGGAATTTCCCGCCATATCCTCCATCTTGGCTTCGGCTTCCGCCAGCTCTGTCTGGAGCTGCCCCACTTTTTCCGCCGCCCTGCCCTGCAGTTCCGTGTAATCCTTCATCGCCTTGGCATAGGTTTCCTGCTTCCGGCTTACGGTTTCCAACTGCTTTGTCTGGATCTCATATTTCTTCCGCAATGCATCAAGGGAATTTTGGTTTCCCTGGAAAGCATTCTGGCAAAGCTTCATTTCGGATCGCAACTGCGACTGTTCATTTTTTATTCCGTTTATGGCTGCTCGGTACTCTTTTTCGCCTTCCAGCACCATGCTTGCCCCGATTTTAGGTTTTGCCATATCCTCCCCTATAGATCCATGATAGACACACGCTCATTGTCCTGCAGCACGTAAATCATTTTTCTTTTTTCAAAGTTATATTGTTTTTTGAACATCTCGTATAAATCCACCCATAACCCGAAATACAGATGCCCTACCTGCCTGTACGTAAATCCCAGCCGGTTCATTGCGATAAAATAAACCCATGGGATATCTATTGGCTCTTCCCTGCCGCTTAGATTCCCATGGGCCACTATTTTTTTACTTCAAAACACCTCTTAAACTCTGTATGTATCATTCTTGCTAGCACTGTATAGTCTATATGGCAGTTGGATATTACCCATAAGTCGCTTACAGGCTCAAAGCCTTTCCCGGTTACTTCCGCTTCTACTGCAAGCCCCTCATTTACCATCATCGGGAGCACCGTGTTGATAGCTTTTACAGAGGGCTCAACAGATACCATGCGGGGCTTCCCGTTTTCCATATAGATCACCTTCCCGCCCTTATCCCTGGCCACCCTAAGGCCCAATATCTTCCTTTCAAATTCATGGATAGTGCTATATTCTTCCTGGATCCGTTCCAGGACGTTAAGGTCTAATTTTATCGGGTAGGTTTTGCCTCCGATTAAGATCCTTTTCAAATTTTCCATGCTTATCCCCCTGTATGCCGTAAGCGTCAGGACGCCGGTGTTTCCGTTCCGCCCGTGTCTGTTATGTTCAGTACTCCCTTGACCCAGTCCTCGGCCTCTTTCTCTGAATCAAATATCTTTCTGTCTTTCCATTCCGTGGAAGTCAGCCCAGCAATCGTTCCGGCGATTGAAGGTGTCTTGAACTCAATGTTTTCTCCTTTTGTGGAGTAATCTTCGGCATTTTCTGCAAATTTCACTTTATATACCACGATAGCGGCATATTTCTTAACCCCGTCTACCATTTCATCCACATAAAACCCTACCCCGACAAAGTTTGAGCTGTCACCGGTTTTATATGTAACACCATCTTCATTTGTCGTATGTCCAAAGCATATACTTTCCGCTTCCTTAGGCAAGCGATCCGTTCCCAATGTCATTGTTCCATCTTTAAACTCTTTGACATACTCTGACAACTGGTTATCCGCATACAATTTCCCCTCGTTATAATTTGGCTGGATATTTACGTTCATTGCCTTGCCACATTTAAACCCATTTGCATAGGTTTTAGTCTCCTCGTTGATCAATTTTGCAATATAAGGTTTTGCTAATCCGATATATGCCATCTCTTAATCCTCCTCTTTCCTTCCTTCCGTATACTTTACGTTAAATACGGTCTGCCTTGTTTTTTCAGTTCCCACATACACATCCCCCAAAAAGCTCCTTATTGACGTGACAATAAAATCCGCATCCTCTAAGAGGTTGCGGATCTGTTTTTTTAAGGGGAAATAGTCAAATTTTTTCGGTGTAACAAGCTGAATCTGTAAGAATGCCGTGTCGGCTGTTACTTCGTTATCTGCAAAGATTGCTGGCCCTTCATCTTCATAAGTAAATATAATATACTTATCTGATTTTCCGTCATATTCGTCTTGTTTCACCGGTAGCCCTGTTTCTCCCAAGAGAGACACCAACAGGTCATTTAAATCCATCTCATTTTGCACCCACTTTCCTGTTATAGACTTCCTGCATCTTCCTTATCACCGCACTTTGTGCTAAATTTACTGCACTCTGAATGAACGGCCTCGGCGGCTGCCTGCCCGGTATGCCATATTCCTTCCATATGGCTTTCAAGGCATTAGATACGGGGTACTTCCTATGCGTCCGTTTCCCTTTGCTATCTACTGCGGTATATTTTTTGGTTGAAGAGTTTCCACTTGGCCCCACGTTAATGATCCACGCATTTGTTCTTGTTGCTTTAGGCTTACTCATCTTTATTGAATTAACCATTTCTGAATCACCTTCATGCATGATAGTTGCTTTCGCTGATGCCTTCATAGTATTTTCTAGGATAGGGCCCGCTTCCGCTAATGCCGCTTCCGCTATTTCCGAAAATTCGGTATCCAACAATCCAGACATAATGTCATCTGGAAAATCAACGTTAAATTGTGCCATTATCACTCTACCTTTCCGCACATCAGTTCCATTTCAAACATATTCTTGACATAAGTCCTCTTGATCAAGAACTCTTCACCATCAAAGGTTATTTTAGATGCGCTTATCTTTTTTCCATCAATAACCTTGTCCGCCAGTTTAAAATCATCCGGATTTATGCTAAATATTATTTTAAGGTCTATGCCATTCCGCAATGCCTCATAATACTCTGTTCTGCCTACAGATTTTATTCCAGCGAACACTTCAACCTCTGCAATCACCTCATTGATGCCAAGTCCTTTCCTGTCTTCCTGGCACCCTGTTACTGTAATAAGCTTTATCAACTCATTATTCATTATAATCACCGCACAGGCTCATTGCGTCACGCAGTTTTTCATAAGATGCCTCATATTGCGGCCCCTTCCCCATAAAATCCGCCTGCCCTTTACAATAAAGTTCTATCGCCTTGCCGATCAGCCTGTCTGTCTTCACTGTCCTTTTTTTTGCGTTGGAATACGGGTTTATTCCAACCCTCACCATATCCGCAATGGCAGTTTCGATATCATCTGCTATGTCATTATCCAAGGCTTTATGCTTTATCCGCATGGAATCCTTTATCGCTTTTAAAAGTTCATTCTCCATCCTGTCATGCCTCTGTTTATGCGGATTCAGTCATTGCTTTTTTCTTCATCAAGGCATGGGCTTTATTGGTCACTATATTCCCATCCATAATTGCGTATCCACAATAATCCGTCTTCCTTGCTTTCACATGCTCTTCCGTCATCATGGACATTTCTTTATTGATGTTCATGTGGTATCCTGCTTTGGCATTGGATAAGAGGATCTCACCATCCCCCATGGAATCATCTTCCTTCACTACCATACCAAGAATCCTGATGTTACCGCTGCCCGTAGGGTCATTCAGGAAAATAGGGCGCTTATTCTGGTCAAGAATGTTTGCCAGTTGCGTCCAGATGGTCGTGCTGTTTGCGTAAATGGCAAGCCCGGAACCATATCCCGATTTTACCTTTGACCTTGCAAGCAAGATATCGGAATATGTGGGGTTCTTGTCATATTCCACAATTTGCGGGGTGTCTTTTTCATCTTCAAGGGCCGTGACTGTTCCGATCGGTTCCGGTTTCCCATCCACCTTTGTTCCCTTTCCATGTGTTGCACCATATCCTGCTGCCGCCCCCATCTTCTTAGCCATTTTCCGCTGGATATAGGGGATGAAGTCCTCAATCGCCATTTCCTTTAATTTCCAAGACACCGTGATTGACCGTGAGAGTTCACACCCGCTAAGCACAAACTCTTTAAAGGTTTCCTTCCCATCCGCTGTTTCTGTGTTCTCCTCATACCATCTGGCATCTGTGGATGAGTCTTCCTGGATCATGGATAATACGCCATTGACATAGGTTTTTGTCACGTCTGCGAAATACGGGTACATCTCCCCTACCATTTCCCAGATTCCTTTAGACACTGTTTTAGGGATCACAACGCTTGTATTTTCCGTTGTATGCGTGAACGCTTCATTAACCATAGCATAGGCTGCTGATTCTTCTGCCGTAAGCTGCTTCCCCATCATGGTCTTCGCCCATGCGTTTTTATATTCTTCTGACCCCCACGCCTCAACCACCTTATTGTCAGCTTTGCCAATGTTCCCTTCAACGGGCATGGGCGGCATCGCATGCGGCTCATTGTTCAGGGCATTGAGGTTCGCTTCTGCCTGGGCGATGGCATCCCACTTCTCATCAAGGGCTTTTACTTCTTCCATCTTCCCGTTTGCCTCATCCGTCTTGCCCTCATTGATAAAGTTCTGGGCTTCATCCATAAGTTTTGCCCTCATCGCAAGATACTGTTTTTTGTTCATCTTTCTTCCCCTTTCATTTTTAAAAAATTTAATTTTGTTTGCATTAAAAAAGCAGTATCCCCGTTTGAGGGCTCTGCCTGTTTTAACATACTCCTGACTTTTTCCATCTGCCCCATGCTTGGCAGAGAGAATAACGGCCCATCAATAAATGTTTCTGGTTCTTCCGGTTCCTCAAACATTATCGCATCGACCAGCCCTCTTTCTTTGGCCTGGTCTGCCGTAAGCCATGTCTCATGTTCCATCATTTCAAGTGCTTCTTGTTTTGTTATCCCTGCCTTTGCAGTATATGCCGTGCATAACGCCTGGTCTGCCGCCAGGAGCATTTCAGCGGTGTGTTTCATGGTGTTATGGTTTCCTGATACTCTCGTGGAAACACAATGCACCATCATAAGTGCTGTGGGTGACATCTCACAATATGCTGCCATGGCTGCGATTGATGCGGCGCTGCATGCCTCCCCGGTAATATAGATCTTTACTTTTTCCGCATGAGCCCGTAACAGGGTATATATTTCAGACCCAACGTCGATCACCCCGCCCGGCGAATTGATGAATACTTCAACCTCATCCCCGTCCTGCAGCACGTCAAGCACTTTCTGCACGTCCGCTGGGCATGTGCAATCCTCACCAAAATAATCATAATACCATTTGTAACTGTTGGGGATCATCACACCCTTGATGCTTATTTTGTGCTTCATTCTCCTTCCCCCTTTCCATAGTTTTTAGAAGCTGCGTGACCATACCGGCAACCACGGTATAGTTCTCTCTATCTATTTTTCCAATCAGAGTTTCTATCATGTCCACTACCTGTGTGTCAAGCCTTCTAATCGGCTTGTCTCCCCCTTCAATCGGGGCCATGTTCATGGTCGCACGCCATTCATTTGGCGTCATTGCCCCACGGTCTACCATTGCCTGTAACTGCAGTTTCGTGTTAAGGCTTGCGCATTGGAGGTTGCTTGCTTCAAATTCTATCCGGTTGCCATATCCCCTTTCCTTGCGGGAAAAAAGACGTATGGTATATACCTGCCCCATCTGTATGACAAATGTCGTCTCTATTTCCGCCTCATAATATGCGTTCCATTCATCCTCCGTCCATTTGGATTGGACAATCTTCTCATTTGTATTGAAGAAAGAATACATCCTGTTTATCGTGTCCTTCATGACCATGGCGTTTGGCACGTAATCCTTTGGCTCAACCCGTGTTGCGGTCACTTTTGCGTCCACACCGGCAGCGCCCCATGTCTCGCTCTCTACGCTTAAGTAGTTTTTCACGAAATTCTGCACATATTTTTTGATATCCTCCTCACGCAGTGACTGGTTAAAGGTAAGTAGCCACCTGACAAGGCTGCTGTTCTTTATCGCTTTTATAATCCCCTGGTCTATCGTACCGATCAGTTCCATCATCCCTTTGAGTGCTTCTACCGGGCTTTCCCCGAATATGTCATTTTCGTTGTAGTCCTGCCGCAAATGGATGATGTCCGTATAAGGGAATACTCTGTCTTTCCCGTTCCGGTACTGGAACTTAAGGAAAAGCTCATCATTTTGGTACACTGTCTCGCATACTATGCATGGGATTGGGTATAGCTGCATAGGCTTCCCATTCTGGTCACGCACGATCAGTATGAACGCATTGTTGTTCAGGCAAAGCTGGTTAGCCACCTTTTCCTGAAACTGCTGCGCCGTCATGTATGGGTTTGGTTCGGAAAGCAGGAAGCGTATGTTTGCTTCAGGGTTGATCTTTATGCCGTTTGCGTCCTCACGTATATGCTTTCCCACCAACTTTCCTGCTGCTTTTACCTTGGGCCTGATGCATGACCTCACGATATCACTTTTATATAGCTTCCCATCCCATGTGTAAAAGTGATCCCCGAACATGTTTACCATCCGGATAATCTCCTTATTCGCTTTCTCATTCTTTGTCGGTTCCCTTTTCCTGAATAACCTCATTTTCCCTCCTATAGCAGGCTCACGTATTCTTCCAGATGGTTGCACAATGTGACATACGCATCCAGCAGGCCCGCCATGCCGTCAATCCGCCTCGTTCCCAGGTTCCCTTTTGCGGGTTGTATATTGTCGTTTTTATCAATGTCAACGGATGTGTTACAAAGGCACCATTTTAATATGGGATTGTTATTGTAGACCACGATTTTTCTTGTAAGGTCTGCCCCCAACGACTTCATCGGGCCCGACAATGTCTGTTTTCCCTGTTTTACGGGTTCCATCACGCTTTTTCCAAACGTGTTTGCCATGTCCTCCACGAAATAATTTGCGCTCCATGCGTCATACCCACATTTAAAAAGATAGATATCCAGATCCCTCTGTACCTCCTCGTACCACTCCTTGACATATTTGTAATGGACTTTATTCCCGGGGCATGTCCTTAACAGCCCCTGCTCCTTCCATTTGTCATATGGAATCTTATCTTCCTTTACACGCTGTTCGAGAAGGTCTTCCGGAAGCCAGTACATTTGTAGCACATAAATCTTCTCATTTTCCGGTGTCATGAAGATCATCGTTGCGTTTGTAAGGTCAATGCTGCTGGAAAGGTCGCATCCGCCAATCCCATACCTTGGTTTTAAATCTCTTACGTCAAATTTCTCCCTGTTGTCAATCTGCTCAAACGTAAGCCACGATTCCGTTGACGTTTCCCTTATGTTAAATTCCTTGCACACAAGATTTTTGATAAGGCTCTGGTTCCCCTTTGCCTTTTCCACCTTTTTCCGTAATGCGTCAACTTTTTTGATGTCGCCCAGGCTGGGATTTGCCTTTATCCAACAGTCCTCCTCTACCCACTCTTTCCGGCTATCTAGTTCATATATGAACGGGAAGAAATTAACGTCATGGTATCCTTCCTCATCAAACAGGCCGTTGATTACCCGCTCCGCTTCTTCATATTTCTGGTCATATATGTCTTCCCGGATAGTTCCTGCCGTGGAAGTCATATAAATTAAAGGCTGGTCTCTTGCTGTTGTTCCATCCGCTATGATGTCATATAACGGTCGGCCGTTTTTCCACTGGTGGAACTCATCCATCAAGCCACAATGTACATTTAGTCCATCCAGTGTGTCACTGTCGGATGCGAGTGGTTTAAACGTTCCGTCATTGTACAATTCGCTTGACAACTCCGATACCAAGGTTTTTATACGCCTTAATAAGGTCTTGGATTTCCTTACCATGCGCTTTGATTCCTGCCAGATGATCTTTGCCTGGTCCCGCTTTGTCGCAAGGGCATAGACTTCCGGCCCGGGTTCCCCATCCCCGACCAGCATATACAACCCTACTATAGAAGCCAAGAGAGATTTCCCGTTCTTTTTGGCCACGATCAATACCGCTTCCCTGCACTGCCTGTTGCCATTTATGTCAATAAACCCAAATACTGCTGCCAGATGCGCTTTTTCCCATAGCTTAAGCCTTACGTGCCCCCCGCTCCCGGCCCCTTTGGATATCATACAATAATTTTCTGCAAACTCTATGGCATGGTTAGCACGTTTAGAGGAATAAAAATACTCACCAGGAAAATTGACCTGATGAGATAAGTATTTATACCACTTATATATTTTCTCACACACCCGGATCTCATTGCTTTCAATTTTGTTCCAATATTCCATGATAGGGTTGTATGCCAACGGGTAAGTTACTTTATTTTTCCTAGTGCTCATACGTCTTCCCTGCCTGACACAAAATCGTCAAAATCGTCTTCCGTTTCTTTACTGACCTTTTCTCTTTTTGGCATGCAATCTATTAAAATCTTCATAGCCTGGGTCTGTTTCTGCGACATCTGCAGGTAAAGCTGTGCGTCTGGGCTTTGCTTTGTGCCGTACTGGTTCGCACCGTTTTTATACTCTACCGTTGTTCCTTCCCGGACTATGTTTTCCCTAAGCTCTTTCATGGTTATGGTAAGAAACGCAATGTCCTCTATCGTAGTGTATACCAGTTTTTTCTTGTTGTCGTCTATGTCCTTGAACAACCGCTTTAATCGCCTTACTTCCTTATTGATCTCATTTTGTTTTTCAAGGTATGAGGCTGCCGAATCCCTCTTTTCCTCCCATTCCATTTCCCTCATGACATCTTCTAGATCAGGTACATACTTTCCCATACCACACCCCCCTTATGTGCGACCCGTGTATTAAACCAATGGTTGCTGTCGGTCTTCCGGTAAATTTTTGCTTAGCCCTTGCAGGGGGGGCATTCCATCCCCTCCTTGTAACCCTGCTGCCCGGCTAATTTCAATCTTATTCCAACTGTCGTCTTAAAAAAATCATCTGTCTATCTTCCTTAAGGATATTGGCTGCCCATGCTCATCAAAGGCACATAGTGGCTTTAATTTCTTATTCCCTATCCCATGCCCGTCATATCTATCATGGCAATCCTTGCATACGTATTTCATATTGTCATGGTTTAACGCCACGTCAGGATCAGTTATATTTTCTGCTGTCAATGTGATAGTGTGATGCACAATGTAACCCTGCTGCCTTTTACATTCTTCACAGGTTCCACCATCAATTGATATCCTGAACCCTATATATGAATTTCTGCACCTGATCCACTTCTTGCTATTATAAAATGCTTTCGCCCATTCTTTTGCCATTCTCAATATAAAAGAGAGAAGCGACTGCCGCCCCTCTCTTCTGGTCTCCCTAGTTTTGATTATAGCATGTATTTTTATTATTTTTATTCCAATTTAAAAAATTTGAAATTTTTTTGCTTATGCTACTTTGAGAGATATGTAATTCCATTGATACCTGCTCCTGCGTCTCCCCATCTATAAAACTTTTCCTAAATATCCTTCTGGTTATGCTGTCTGGTATGTTTTCTACAAATTCTTCTATCTGCTGGCATTCTTTTTCTAATTGTTCACGCCTGCTGTCCCATCTACTTTTAAGGCTATAGAACTTATGGCTGTCCACACCAACCACAGACATCGGAACTGGATAGCCACTCCGATAATCCAGCACGACATCATTTCCCACCAAAGCATCATCCATCCCTAAATGGTTTAATTTGTATGTAAGCTCAATGATCTCCTCTTTCTTACTCCTATAGCTTTTTAAAAGTTCCAACGTCATAACCATTCCCCTTTAATCCTGCTGTCTCTTGCTCTAGTTAAATTCATCTGCAATACAAACCGTTTCCCCTATGCCTGCTACCTTACTCAACTTTTCTACCATGTCATGTGTTTCAATGATTATTTTTACAACAGCTTGAGCCTGATGCATCTCCATGACATTGGATTCCTGATTTACAAATTCCTCAATTATTTGTCTTTGCTCTTTTTCCATTTTTTCTCCTCTTTTCTAATCCCATTTATACTTGTTTTTAAGTTCTTTTAAATGCTTTTGGAGATTTTGGGCTAACCGCTCATCTGTCGCACGATTATATTTACCCTTTGCCAGTGCCTTTCTTGCCGCTATCAGTTTTCGCATATAGTTATCATAGATGCATACCGTATAATGTGCGCCGCATTTAGGACATACAAAGAATTGTTCAATAATTTTATCATCTTTATTATGGTCAAGGATTTTTTCTTGTATATAGATTTGGAACTTTTCACTGCACTTGTCGCATTTACATATTTTCATTTTTTCTCCTTTCTTATGAGCTGCCATATCTGCTAATTTTCTTCCGGCTTCTCACACCGTTCGAACTCTATCACCCATACCCACGGATTAGCATCCCAGCTATACAGGTCAAAATCTTTCTTAACTGTTGAGTTCCATAAATCTGAAAATGGAAGCCAATGTGCCGCATGTATCCATTCCTCTGTAGCTTCTGGGAAATGTGCCATATAATGATCTACAGTTTCTTTGCTTATCCCTTCCTTAAGGATCTGCTCATTTGTGATATCCTGAAGCCGCTCTACCCTCACATTCGTTACTTTAAGCCAGATCCGGGCAGCCTTTTTGGGCATGTGGATGGATGGTTTCCATTTTCCCTTATTACACGCATTCGGATCCTTGCTATTTTTAAAATATTGGGATGACCAGTTAGCAGCATAGTCAAATCCTGCTGCCGGATGTTCACTTAATGGTCTAAATGTCTCCCGGGCATACAGAATATCTCCCTTTTGACAGGGGAGTTTAAAGAACTTTTCCCCATATCCATCTTCCCAAGTTCCTCTACAGGAAATATATCCTTTTGGCGTAAATGCTGTGTAGCCAAATATTGCATCATCAAGTATGTACTTTTTTATAGCTCTCCTTGTGGCCGTCTTCCTTCCGTCCAGTATCGCCCGAACCATATCGGTATTAAATAATATTGGTAATACTCTGCCCAATTGCTTTCACGCTCCTTTCTTATACGCCTGCTGCCGTACTGATACATTTTTAGCTAATTTGATACGCTATCAGCGTTTTTGATCCGTTCCGCCAATACGGCACAAGCTTCATCTACTGATGAAAAGTTTTCTCTTATATCCTGTGTCTGAATGTCAAGTTCTTTACCCAGCTCATAAATAACATCTAGCACTCCATCAGCATATATTGGTTCTTCATCTTTCTCATAATTTCTACACTGAAAGATTTCCTCGCCTATGTCCAGTCCTTTTCTTACGCCCTCATAATGCTTTTTTGTGGCAGTTATTGCTAACTTCTCCTGATCATCCTGATATTTCCTGTTCCATTCGATACATTCTAATGCTTTATCTGTATCAACATTTTTAGCTTTATATCCCATTACGCACCCCACCAATGCTATCTCCTTACCAATGCACGACTTACTAAAAGTACACCACCAGTTCTTTCCCTTCGGGCTGTTTGGCTGCTTTACAAGGATCTTGCCAGCCAGATCCTCTGCCCCCATCCCATCTCCATCTAGCGCTTTATATTTCTCACCTTTCATAAAAGAAAATTCCTTGCCTTTAATCGTTTTCAACATGATTACTTTCATATTTTCCCCTTCCCACGCTAAAGCCCAGTTTAGCTACCCTATAACGCCGCCAAATTTTGCGATTTCAACTGCTTTATCAATTGTCATTAATGTCCTTTCTGACATCAGGCTTCCATCTGCTCGATACATAGGATTCCTTTCTTCTTCCAGCCGCTCCACAACCTTATCCACGTCATAGGCGGTAGGCTGACTTGAAATCATATTCAGCCAATCTAATGTATCTGACTGCTCTGTTATTGTATTTCTGAAATCTTCCATCAATCTATCTGTATCAATCAGTCTCATTTCATCACCTCACTAAACCTCTTGCGTTTCGTACGAATTGCACATCTTCAAAATTTCATCTTGACATGCCTTTATATCCGACATGGGAATATTGAACATATTGCAAATCTCAATAGCTTTCACAAAATCATCATCAATATGTGCTTCTAAAAGTTCTATCAGACAAACGCTTACATCATCTGATGTTTCAGCCTCCATATCACAATGACGATACAGAAACATTTGACTTTCTCTGTCATAAGTCGGATATGTATAAGCATCATATGCCGGCCTTGTAACGTATGTAGGAGTATCATCATAACAGTATGACTCACATAATTCCGCTGGTTCAAACGGATGTACTTTTGGCATTGTTTTCAGCAATTCTCTAAACTTTTTAGCTTCATTTTCATTCATTCTGCTTCCTCCGCTAATAGTTTAATTGCATATAATTTCAAAATTTTTACGAATCTCATTAAATGCAGCTATAGACCAATGCCCAACATTCCCACCATCACTTTCCAACGCAATTATCCCTCCAATCGCATCATACACCATATTGTACTTTTCTCCCTCTTTCCACTTTTCGATGCTTGAAAATTCATAATCTCTTTTCGCTTTGGCAATCATTTTTTTGCCGTTCATCATTTTATCCTGCCTCCTCTAAACACTTAATCCGCTGTAAGAAATTCAAATATTTCATCCTCAATTGCTTCGTATTCCTCATTCTCCAGCCATTCCAGATATGTTTCCCTTTCAAACTCCAATGCTTCTGTCACTAATTTGGCAATTTCCCTAGCATTCATATCCTACCTCCACTAAATTATTAATTAACTATGCAATCCACGCTTCAGGTGGAAGTGCATCAGTATACGATTTCCACCTTCTTGATTCTTCTCCCCAATCGTTCCATCGGTTCCATTCGTTGCTTGCCTCCTCATACAAATTTTCAATCTCTTTTACCACTTGAAGATATCCTGTGTTCTGGTCACGCAATATATCAATCGCCGCTTTCAGGCTATCGTACCTATTCCGCAATCCTATGTATGCGTGGTATACCTTAAGGCACTGTCGTGTCGCTGCTATCAAATCATCTTTTGTCATCTGCTTAAGCTTTTTCTTTGCTTCGTCTTCCGCAAAACTATCAGTACAGCTAATTCCCATATAGTCCTGTTCAAAAGAATCCCACCCGAGTAGTCCGCCATACATATCCCCTGCACCTCCCGCAACAAAGAAGATGTCAAAACATTCCGGTACCCATTCCTCTTTCAGATCATAAAACATCATTTCACTTTCCGCGCATAAATCTGCAAAAGCCATTTTAAATTCGTAGGCTTCATCTTCGTCTCCATCAAGGGCATTGATAAGGGAATCTTCTCCATCCTCTGAATCTGTGTACCACCTTACACCCTCGCATTCTTCCTGGATATCCCATAAATCTTGCGTGATAAATTCCAGGTTTAAATTTTTTACTATTGGCTTTTTATACCGCAGGTTTTTTGCTTTAAAGCGCTTTGTTTCCTCTGCATCTATCATTTTCCTGTCCTCACTAAACTCTTATTTAACTAAGTGACCATTCCGGTGTATCCACTGGCTCGATTTCATCATTGTAGTCGTCTTCCTCATCCAAAATTATCTTTGTGAAACTTCTGTTCAACACTGACAAAAATATTTCGAAATCACTTGTATGCCGTAAGGAATTAATGTCAACGGTTTTCTCATCCCTCAAAATCCGCCACTCATCCTCATTAGTACGTTTAAAGATTTTTATTTGGTAGTTAAGGCTTTCATCTTCACTACAGGTAAGCATAATACGGCCATCATCGTAATCGGATTTAAAATATCCCTTATCTTCATGTTCAATTTCCATCTGTGCGGATACAAATTCGTAATGTGGGTATTCATCTTCACAGATAGCTTCCAGCTCACTTGTGTCTATATTTTTTGCAACATGTTTGCAGTATTCCCCAAATATTTCAGATACCTTTATTTTTCCGTTTTCTGGCTCCTTCATCAGTTCTGAAAAATTTTTAAGTATCTTTTTATTATCTTTAAGGTTTGTCTGGTTTACGATCTCCGTCAAAACCTCATCAAGCTTTGCAAGGTACTTATTAAAATCATGGGATTCTATAACTGGAACCATCACGTCTTTCAATCTTTCACCTATTATTTTTCTCGCCGCTCCATTATATCCAAACAGGTCAGCAAGTGCATCATTTACACCTTTCTCTATGTACTTCTCAACAACCTTTTCCATTGTTTCGTCATTCAGTTTTGCATTTACCACGTCTGCAATTTTTTGTTCAAATGTTTTTTCCATTTTCTTCTCCTTTTTTTAATGTAGTCCATCCAGTTCCGTTTCTAGATCCGCAATGTGCTTTGTAGTGTTCTCTATCTCTTTATTCAGCGCCATTTCCGCCACCTCCGGACTTATAAATGTATTTCTTCGGTAATGCGTGCTTACAATGGATGCGGAAATTTCAAACAGCGCCCGGTTTGAAGCTTCTCCTGTCATCTCTACTATATTCGTTAAATACTCCAAATGGTCTCGTTCCGATCTTAATTCCTTTAAAACCTTATTTGCATGTTCTAATGTCTCTTTTGTCATGCTTGCCGCCCTCCTATATTCATTTAAATATGCTCATCTGTATTGGCGGCTCAAAGTTCATCCATAGAATTTCTTTCTTTTTGCTGCCCACCTGGGAATAACTGGCCGTTTCCTCCCTGTGCCAGCCTTTCAGACGGGCATTATATAGTCCGTTATCGTAACCGGACAGGATCACCGGCCCTTTATGGACCAGCAGGACATCCAATAGATCGCTTTGGCCTTTATCGTCCATCTCGCATTTATACTGTTTCCCATGCCTGGTGCTTAACACATACGGCGGGTCAGCGTAGATTAACACGTTCGGATAATTAAACCGGCTTATCAGGTCTGCTGCCGGGCGGTTCTCTATCTGCACGCCCCGGAGCCGTTCCGCCGCTTCCATTATCTTTCCCGGAAGGTTCTTCCAGTCCATGGCGGCATACGCCCTTTCCCGGCCCTGCACATCGTTTTTCCATCCTACCTTTTCCCCGTTTGTCCGGAAGCCATGGCCCATGTTAAGCTTTATGTAAAAATTAACGGCTTTCTGCAGGCTGTCTTCCGGTACCAGCGCAAAAGCATCCTCATAGGCCTGCCTTGCGTATGGCGTCCAGTAGATCTCATGCGCCAGTTTTTCCGGGTCTTTCTTTATCCACTCGAACAGGTTCACAACATCCCCATCCAGGTCATTCACTGTTTCTATATTGCTGCGGGGCTTATTAAACAGCACGGCCCCGGAACCGAAGAAGGGCTCTAGGTAACTGTGGTGCTCAGGGAAGAAATTTACAATCCATCCTGCGATAGACCACTTGCTTCCTGGGTATTTTATTATCGCTTTCATTTATCTTCACTTTCTTTCCTTTGTGGTTATTGTCATTTCATGCTCATTCAGAATGTGACATACGTATTCGCTCATTTTGCAGTCCATGCAGATACCTTCCAATTCCTTCTCTGTCATGTCGTTTCGGTATCTGTACATGCAAAGGTTGTCACACACGTATCCCGCCATGTCATCTATTAAGCTTTCCATCTTACTCATAATCCTACCCTTTCTTTTGCAGTTTTTTCAGGAAATCCACTAAATAGGTTTCAGAATCCGCCTGTTTCCTATACTGCTCATCATACGTTTTGCCGTCATACCCCTTCTTATCCTTTTCAAGAAGGTGGAAATAATACTCGTCCTGCCTTTGGGAGCTCCAGTAGTGATACCTTTGCGGGTACTCTGCTACCACAAGCCTGCTATCGTCAGGAAAATCATACTTGTAGTAATTTACATCGATCTTTTCATCCCTGTACCACAAGCCCCATGCTTTATAGTTCCCCAGCCATTCCTTGCGCTGGTCATTGTTCTTAAGCGCTGGCAGTTCCGGCTGTGGTTCAGGCTCTGCCTGTATGTTTTCCAAGTCACATACCATCGCCGCCAAAGCTGCGACTATCGTTTTCTTCCGGAACACTGTCCGTTCCGGAAGGCCGCCAATTTCCATGTAGTCATTTAATAATTTCTTTTCCGCTTCCAGTATGCGCCTTAACTCGGAAAGCTCATTGATTATTTCACTATCGTCTTGCGGCTCACTTTCCGTATATGTATCCGCATCCGGTTGCGGTGCCGCAATCTCTTTTGGCCCCTGCGCAGGATCTGCGGGTTCTGCATCCCCATTAATGGCCTTGCTCCTTTCACATCGATAGCCGCATGACATGCTATCGCATTTCTTACAGCAGGGCGTACTGTTTCCCCTTGCCGTGTGCTCTGCTGTATCCAGATTTATAAACTGGCACTGCTCGCCTATCTCTGACCTGATGTTCCCCAATACATGCATCGTTGTGCAAGGGAACGGATTCCCCAAAGGGGCTTCTACACAATACGAGTCTTCCTGGCGGATTTCACAGTCCTGCGCACAATCGAAACAACTATACTTATGGCCGCATCCAACAACGGCAACTAAGCTCCCTTCCGGATATACCGTTTTAGGCAGCCCGTATGGGGATAATTTTTCTTCCGATTGCGACGTCGCAACTTCTTTTTCCAGCAGTTTCATCAGTTCCACAACAAAACGTCCATACTTAAGGTGCATCTCCTCACTGCCGACCCGGAAATCAATACCCGCCGCAAATCCATGAAAGCTAAAAGAATACTCGGAACAATCTGTGCTGTGATAGCCATAAGGAGCTATATGCTTCTGGATTGCTTTTGCTCTGTCTGAATTATTCTGCTCCTCACGGCATATTTCAAACAGTTCTGCCGCCTCATCAGGCATAATATTGACATACTGCTCAACAAACCAGGGGCAGTCACGTGCCCGGCTTTCCTCTGGTTGCGACGTCGCAATTTCTTCCCGGCTTTCAATTTCCCTGTATTCCCCGTCAACAACGTTGTTACTGTCAGGGCTCTCCTCTGTGTTATTGTCAGGTTCGGGCATGTATTCTGGGAAGTCCTCAATGCTTGCCTGCCCTTGGATGTTATCATCCTGTGGTGCTTCCTTTTCCCGTTTAGCCTTACGTTTAATCTCCCTTACCTGCCTTACCGTCATGTCCGGAGTTACTTGGGCTTCCAGCTCCGGCGGCATGCTGAGCATTTCTATCAAGCATCCCTGTGAGTATGCCTCGTATTTTTCTGCAATCTCCATGCTGTCACCCCGTTCAGAAAATTTCCTGTTAATATTCATGAACCGGTTTGCCATGGAATATTCCATGTGCAGCTCTTTTTCCAAGTATTCGTCAAGGCTGCTAAAGTATGCCGTCCACAACTGCCTTTCCGTCATCTGTCTTAACATATACCCAAGCCGCACGGCCTCTTTCGCCGACCTGCGCATAGCCTTTTTTATCTCCCTGTCCAAAGTATCAAATTCCTTGCTGCTTATTTCCGTGTACATTTCACACCCTGCCTTTCCCGGATCCTTCTTGCGGCTTCCCTTACCTCTCCCCACTCCTTTTCAAATTTCCTGATAAATCCAGTACTAAAGGAAGCGCCTTTTGTAAACTGGATATCCCTCACTTCATTTTGTGTTATTTCATTCATTTTTTATACCTCCCTGTGATACAGATACGCACGCTCTACCTCTTCCTGCGACATGGCTTTCTCCACCGTGCATCCATTCTCTCTGCAATACTCATCAACAAAATTGCGGAAGTTTTTATTAAACATATATTCTGTTTCTATCATCTTTTGGCAGTTTTTCATTATGTCCACTCCTTTGCTCAATATGGCATATATAAGTCCGTCACGTCTATGTAGCTTTTCCCGTTTATTGTTATTTTTGTTAAGTGCGGCTCCCTCTTTTCCGCCATCCGCAATGCCTTTGGCAGCGCAAATTCATCTTCCACTTTTTCTTCCGGCATATACTTATAGGCTACCGCCTTGCTTACCCCAAGCGCTTCCGCTATCTGGGCGGCGCTGCTTCCGCCTGCTGCCATTTCCTGTATCTTTGCAATCTTCTCCTTGCCTATGCCTGTCTCACGTCGCTTTATCTTGTACTTGCTAAACAAGATATTTATGGATCCCAGCGGCTTCCCCGTTATCCTGGCTATCTCCGCATTCCCAAGACCTTCCACATGCCGCCAGTGCTCCAGCATTTCCTTTGTTATGTCCATATCCTGCCACCTGCCTAAAAATTGTATTTCCTGTATACCAGTTCCTTTTTATCCCACCCCGGGTAACACCTGCGCAGGTAAGCTTCAAATTTCTCCAACAGCTCTGCCCGCATCCCCTTGTTGCCATTGTCCAGCTGCGTGTGATGGAACCGGCATCCGACCGCACCGTTACGCTCCACCCCAAGCCCTAGCTGCGACCTGGGGATGAAGTGCATGATGTCCTTGATATCCAGGTCTAGGAAGTTTGCGCCTGCTGCCGGGCATCCCATCATGCAAAATATACACTGCCCCCGGTCACGCTCCATTATCTTTTTGCGCTCCTTCTGGCTAAATTCAGTCTTCTTTGTCAGCTTATGTCTTGTCATGCCGTTTTTTTATCTCCTTCCTGATGTCATGTTGCATCACCGCTTGGTATTCGTGCCATTCGGATGTTACTTCAAGGAAATGGTTTCCCATTAGTGCATACACCTGCTGCCATAATTCCAGGTTGCCAACTGGCTTTCCCTTTGCGTTAATCCATCCCCGCTTTTCCCACTGGGGAAGCCGGTGGTTATTTACCGTGTTTAAAATGTGCTCGGACTGAGTAAATACTCTTATGGAACAAGTTTTCTTTAATATGCTCAACGCCTCCCTTAAAAGCTCCAGCGTGATGGCATTCCCTGTTGTTTTCTCCTTCCACAGGATGCCGCCCCTCGTTACCGGAACCCCGGTGCTGGTTATGTATTCCACAAGCCACTCCCCGGCTGCTTCCCGGACTGCAGGCCCTTTGACGGAAGTCTCTATGTATACGTTCACATAAAATTCTGCCATATCATCCCCCCCTGCTTAAAAGCTCCTCCTCCAGTGCGCTATAGTCATATTCACGCTGGGGGAACTGGTTAAATTGCCCCTGCTGCCTTACAAGCTTTTTGTCTGGCACGTAATCAACATCCAGGTAGTCAACGTAGCCACTGTTAAAGAACGTGCTCCCGTTTTGCGGCTTACGCCAGTTATCCTTTTTCAACTCGGATTGATAACGCTCTATTGCCCTTGCCATTTCATCAAAACCTATCTCCAGCAATGCTGTCTTCTGTCTGTCCGATATCTGCCCCTTCCCCTTCTTCACTGGGTACAGTTTCCACAAGCGCTCAAACAGTGCCAAAGCGTCAGCTTTGCACATAGTTTTTTTATTTATTTCATTTGTTTTAATTTCTTTTATATCGTTTTTACTGGATTTACTCTCATTAATACGGGATTTATCATGGTTTTTACAGAGTTTATTGTGTTTTTGGGTAAATTTAATATAGTCAGCAGTATTTTCATCGTTTAAAAGCCATATATCTGGATCAACATATACATCCCGCCTAAGGCTTTTTACTGCTTCCTGATATCTTTTTTGTATTCCCGGAGAGGTAATGACAGTGTCCTCCGTAGCCAGTGTGACCATCGTGATCAGTGACCGGGTACGCAAGAATGCCATTACCTGCTTTATAAACCCTTCCTTGAGATAAAGATCCGCTGCGGTGTCCTCCTCCGTCTCTTCATCCCACCCTATGTAATACCCGTTCCTATAGATTTCCGTCATCAGGTAGATAAAAAGGATTATCCCGTCATTTCCGTACATGGAATGTAGCCTTTTAATCCTTTTGTCTGCATAAAAGAAATCCGTATCAAAGGAAAAATAGAGCAACCCATCCTTTTTAGGACGTGCCATAAATTTTTTCCTTTCCTAACCCATTTTCTCTGACTTTGACTGGCACGCACGGTATCCCTTTGCGTAACCATACTCAAAAATACCACATACGCCCCTACAAACTCATGGTACCCCCTTATAAGTCTCATATTCCTTTGTCTGGTTGCGTTTTATGCATTCCCCGTATGCGTTTATCACCTGTTCTTCCGGAAATATCCCCCGCTTTAGAACCACCCCACGCTCTCCACGCTCCCCAAACAGTTCCCGCCTTATCCCCTCCTCCATATTTAGGAATACCACTACCGTCACGGCGGTGTCGTAGCAGTTTTTTGCCCGGTAATATTCCTTGTTCCGCATGTGCACCTTAAACTCCTCCGCAAGCAGGTACAGCTTGTCCAATATCTCTTTCCCTTCCAGCATACGTATCCCCCTCCCGGCATGTTCCCTGCCAAAGTTTCCTTTCCTGCAGTTCCTTCCACTCATCCGTGCCCACGATCAGCCCTGCTGCCTCAAACTGCGCATACATACGCACCGCCTCACTTTCCGTTCCTCTGCTCCAGCTCCGCAGATAGCGTAAGCACGCTTTCCACGTAAGCGGACATTTCCCCGGAGTCCAGCCGTTCCTGTATCCGGGATTCCCCATGGTAACGCATCAAAGCCTCTTCCATGTCTTCTTCGTCCTCCACCAGTTCTGCAAGGTAATCCACCGCTACCAGCATGTTCTGGCGCATGTCCGTCAGATCTGTAACGCCAAGCCTGTCCATCCGTTCCTTGTGCCACTTCGGGGCTACCTGCATTATCCCAACGCATCCCCCGTTCTCTGCGTCCGGCTGGAAGCGGCTCTCCACCCAGCAGACCGACTGTATCGTTTCCGGGCATATGTTGTTCGCCTGTCCAAGTTCTTCCGATATAGCCTTAACGTCTTCCGGAACGGTTACCTTCTCTTCCGCACATGCCGCCATCGCCACAAGAAAGCCATATGCGGCAGACAATATGATCCCTAATATGTAATACACCACTAACTTTTTTAACATCACACTGCTTGTCCTTTCTGGCCGGGTATTCCGGCTTTTATTTTTTCCTCAGGCTTTCCATATACTTTCTAAATTCCTCACGAAGTACTATTTCAGACGCCCGGTCTAATCTCGCCTTATTTTCTTCCGGGGTAATATCCCTATAAAAATCATCGTGTACGATAATATGGCATCCCTGGGGAGTATAATAGTCCTGCACTACCGCCATAGATAAACCACCTCCAACCTTTTCCTTACATCCTATGTGTTACTGGTTGTACTTCTTTCCCCACTTTTTGCATCCGTCACATCCAGCATCTTACAGGTAATTTCTAATGTACGATTAAGCTGCCAATGTCATTTACTTAAGCCTTCCCTCTGTTAAGTTAAGGCTTTTCCCTCTCCTGTTGCAATTCCTTATATACTCTCTGTCTGTGTTCATAAAGTAAACCGTCATGTGATTAATCTCCATGAACTCTGATTGCGTTAAAACTTCAAGCCGCCTTGCCATCTGTGCTTTTCCATATGTCTGATACAGTAGCTCTGTGGAAAATGAACGCTGTGCATATAAGGCTTCGCGCTTCAACTGCTCTAAAATCGGGTTTTCGTTCATATTACACTCCCCTCACTTTCTTCTCTTTGTCCGCAAAATCCATTGGGTCAACTCCAAGGAATGCACAGACAGCTAATAAATTCTTCATTGTATAAATCTTTTCTCTCCTTTATAATCTAATTACAGGGTGCTACCACACCCAAGTACTTAAGAAAGAAGGTTACCCCATGAACCTAGACGTAAAAATACCAGATTCAATTGACAATTCCATTAAAAATCTCACAGATGATCTAACCAAAAAAATCGGAAAAACTTTAGGTGATATTTGGTTTTTAGTTTTTGGAAACATCTCCTTTGCTGCTGAGAAACGACGTATGAATTATGCACAAGCCGTTGCCTTGTATGAACAAGAACTTTCTAATTCTATATCTGAAATTCCTAATGATAAACGTATAGAACCTTCCATACAAACAACCGCTCAAGCACTAGAAAATTCTAAATATTGCGTTGAAAATACCGAGCTTCGCCATATGTTTACATCCTTGATTTGTAAATCAATGAACTCTGATTATTCAAGTTTTGTTCATCCTTCATTTGCTGAAATAATAAAGCAAATGTCTGTTTTGGATGCAAGAATTATCAGGCTTTTTAAAGATAACTCTGGTAAATTTGTACGCCTCCCTATATGTAAATACACATTCCATATTATGGCTTCACCATCATTTATAGATATTCCTGACCACATATTCCTCGAACTTGCGGATACGGATTTTCGGCTCTGTTCACAATCACTATCCTCTTTATCACGGTTAGGTCTATTAACAATTTCTTATGATAAAAAACTCGATACGCCTAACATATATGACAAATTCCTACAACACCCTGCATATAAATTCGCTAAAGAAAATATACCTTTTGCTAATATAAAAATGATTGAAGGCGTAGTTCAGGCAACTCCATTAGGCATATCATTTATCAATATATGCGTTCCTGATTAACTCCTTCGCCAAATCAATCATGTTAGCCACATATTTATCAATTATGTTGAACGTTATTTTTGCTGATATATTGCAGCAGATTACAGAAACAATAGTTGCTGTAACTGCTGCAGTAACGATTATTTTCATATTTCACCTCCTCACATCACTTCTTTTTCTTATCAGGTAATTCCTTGCAATATTTTTCTCCGTATGGTAAAATTATTGCACGCCATACAATAGAAAAAGGAATTAAAATAATGATACATTCCGAGAAAAAAATTTTAAGATCCTTAACCAAACTTACCCGAAATACAAATGATCTCATTTATTGCGACCAATGCAACAACAAATTTATTCTTGTCCATGATTCAACAACTAAAGAAAAATCTGTTCCATTCGCCAAGAAAAACATCATTCCTTTTCTTAAAACATTATCCGATACGGGTTATATAAACATTCATAACAATCGTTCAGATATTTATTTTTCCCTCACGATAAATGCTATTTACCGTTTCCAAATTTCTTTTGATCGTTTTCGACATGCTTTCTTCGGCAAGTGGATACCTGGCTTGATTTCTGGAATAATTATTGGTGTGGCATCTACAATAATTGCACAGCATTTAATGTTTTAACTAGAACTGAAATCAGCAATTGCAGGATATCCAATGGGCTTATTAATTCTAAGCATTTGGCAATAAAATGCCATGCTATGGTTCCAGATATAAACCCACTAATTGCCCCCAGCATTTTACCAATTTCTTCTATTATCTTTTTCACCTCATTTCTGCCGTTCTTCGCTTAATCCTAGTAGATAGTCTGTCTTTGCATTGCATAAAAATGATATTTGAATCAGTGTATTGCTTGGTATTGGATTAGATCCATTTATCCAGTTATAATAGGTTTTCGTAGAAATACCCAACTTTTTAGAAAAATCTTCTTTTGACATACCAAGCCTTGCTCTTTCCGCTTCTATATTTGGAAACTTCAATTTATCACCTCCTCATTACTCGTTATGTGAATTATATCTGCATTATATTCTCAATTTGAGTATATGTCAATACTCATTTTGAAAATTTATTCACATTTTGTGTAATAATCAATTGACATATTGTAAAATATGTAATAATATCAAAATAGTTGGAGGTGCTACATGATAGGAGAAAAGTTAAAAGAAATTAGAGAACAAACTGGTCTAAATAAAAAAGACTTTGCTAGTCATATTGGAATAAAATATACTACTTACAACAATTATGAAACAGGCGACCGTGAGCCAAGTTCTGATTTCTTAATTATGATTTCACAAAAATTTGACGTTTCAATTGATTATATTTTAGGTTTACAAGAAGAGAAAGAAATCAAGCATTCTTATGAATTGAAATCGGTTGAATATAATCATATAGAAAAATACCGTTCCCTAGATCCCTACGGGCAGGAAACAGTATCTTACATATTAGACCGAGAATATGAAAGGGTTGCTTCCCTGCAAAAGCAGGAAGGACGCATCAGGGAACTGGAAGCGGAAACCGCTCCCTTGCGGATAATTGCCTATTACCAAAAACTTGCTTCCGCTGGAAGCGGTGACTACCTTTTCGATGATATCCCAACAACTTTTATCAAGGTAAATGATTCACCTATAGCACGGCAAGCAGATTTTGTTATCGGGGTCAATGGCCAAAGTATGGAAGATACATACTTTGACGGAGATAAGGTCTTCGTTAAAAAGCTCCCCTCAATCGCCACCGGGGAAATCGGGGTCTTTACCAAGGGAAATGATTGCTACATTAAGGAACTGGGTGCCGATCGGCTCATATCTCACAATAAAGACAAGAATACATATCCTGATATACCTGCCAATGAAGATATAAAACTCGTAGGAAAGGTTCTTGGCAAAGTTTACGAACCACCATTGACATAAAGTGCATTGTTTGTTATTATAAACAAATGCTCGAACGAAGTGATTAGAAATCAAAGCTCAAAAAGAAGTCTCATGATCGTGAGACTTCTTTTTATCTCTTGATATTAAAAGCCCTAGACCATCCTAGGGCTTTTAAAGTTACTATCCATTTATTTTACAGTAATCCCTGCTTAATTCTACTATTTTAGATATTTGATATGCGCTAAATATCCTATTAACAGCATCACTATAGGCTTTCTTATCAAATTCCTTTATCTTATGCTCCATCACGATTCCAAATAACCGCCTAGTAAACTGTTCAGACAGACTTAAAAATCTTATGCTTTTTACTTCCCCAGACATAGTATCTACTAGAATAAGTGTAAGCCCTAACCCTTGCCCTTTATCCGGGATCTGGAACTTGGAAAGGTTTTTGCTTAAGTGCGGCGTATATGGTGCGTCCATCCAGTTTAGCTTCCCAATTTTTGCAGTTATCATTATTACTCCGTATAATTCCACGAATCTAATTTCGAATCTATTTCCTGACGCAAACTGACTCACTTCCCCCATTGTAGGCCTTTGAAAGAATGCTATCATAGTAGCTCCTGTATCATCAATTTCAAATTGCATCCCTTCCTGATGGTACTTAAATTTGTCCACTACCTTCCCAACTTCATATTTTATCATTGTTTTTCTCCCAATATCTTTTCGATTTCAGCGATCCTCTTTAATAAACGTTCTTTTTCCTCAATGAGATCCTTTTCGCTTTTGCTCTCGTTTATAACTTCTACGGTAACATTATAGGGGATTTTCTCCCTTTCGTAAATGCTTTTATTTACATTGGACAGAATGGCTACACTTCCATCTCGCACTATGCTATACCAGTTTTTCACGCTTCCGCCGCTTGTTCCGCCGCCACATATATATGCGACATCATCCCCAACTTTTGCCCCAGTGTCACGGCCCTTTGCATGGGAAAGGATTTTTCCAAATAAAACAACATCGCTTTTGGGTTCTTCCACTTTTTCATTAAACGTTATCTTTAAAGATATTGTTTCATTTTCCTTAACATCAGAGTATCCGAACACTTCACACATAATTGCCCTTGCAGCTTCGATTGCCGTTTCTGGAATCTCCCAACATTTTTCAGATCCATTCCACTTTGCCCCACCGATGCCCTTTACTTTCTTCACAAAATCAGGGTTATATGGTGTGTAAACATTTGCTTTCCCATTCATAACTTCAATCTTCATCATTTTTTCCTCCTGTGATTTATCTTATACTCTTATCTTAACACATATTTTTATATGTGTCAATGCTTTTTATAAATATTTTTATATGTGTCGAAAGTGTTGACATATATTATTATATGTGTTAAAATAATATTGTCAGGAGGGAACACTAATGAGAAGCTACTCATCACGGGAAGTTATCCAAATGCTTAAGGCGGACGGATGGTATGAGGTAAATGTAGTGGGAAGCCACCACCAGTTTAAACACCCTACCAAAAAGGGGCGTACGACCGTTAAACATCCTGACAAGGACATCCCTTTTAAAACGCTTAAAAGCATTGAGGCACAATCGGGGCTAAAGTTTAATTAGCCCCGATTCCCTCCTGACTATTTTAAATAATTTTATGGAGGTATCTTATGAAACAAGTAGAACGGTATTTTTATCCTGCAGTATTTACATTTGAACCTGGACAGGAGATTGCGGTAACTTTCCCTGATTTAAACTGCGCCACCAGCGGCGAAAATGCGGACGATGCCCTTTTATCTGCCCGGGAACTTCTTGGATGTGTCCTTTTTGGTTTGGAAGAGGATGGGGAAGAAATCCCAGAGCCTACCCCTCTGCCTAATGTAGAGTTGGAACCTAACGAGCGTGCCCTTTTAATTGATGTGTATATGCCGTCCATCCGGCAAGCGAACATTAACCGCTCTGTAAGCCGCACTGTAACGCTCCCTGCCTGGCTTAATGCTGCTGCCCTGGAACGCAATATTAACTTTTCGCAAGTATTACAGGACGCATTAAAAACACAGCTCCATATGGGGTAAAATTACCAAAAAGGAATTTAAAAATGAAAATAAAAACATGCATGATATGTGGAAAAAAATTTGAATCCCATAATGGTCTCTTGGTATGCGGTGAAGAATGCAGGGTTAAACGGAAAAGACAACAAGACAAAGAAGGAAACTATAGAAGATACCATGGTTTATCTAAAATACCAAAAATAAAGAAATGCCCTATATGCGGAAAAGAGTTTGAAGCATTCCACAACATGAAATACTGTGGAAAAGATTGTTATATAGTTGCCCAGAAACGCAAATCAAATGAAAATTTTGCCCTATATTATTCTGATCCAGAATGGAAAAAAATGCACCAATACAATCGCACAAAAAATAAAGGTGATTAATATGCCAAAAGAAAAATACTGCGCCTATCTGCGTAAAAGCCGTGCTGATCGGGATGCTGAACTACGTGGTGAAGAAGAAACTCTTGCCCGGCATAAGCGCATCTTAACCGAGCTATCCGAAAGGATGCAAAAACCCATATCTAAATTTTATTCCGAAGTACTGTCCGGTGATACCATCCAAGACCGGCCCGTTATGCAGGAGCTTCTATCCGATGTGGAATCTGGCATATGGGCAGGTGTCTTTGTTGTGGAAGTCGAACGGCTTGCCCGTGGCAACACCCGTGATCAGGGTATTGTTGCGGACACATTTAAGTATTCTAATACTGTTATTATTACCCCGACAAAGACATATGACCCAAACAATGAATTTGATGAGGAATACTTTGAGTTTGGTCTTTTTATGTCCAGACGGGAATACCAGACAATAAAACGCCGCCTGCAGCGTGGCCGCATTGCATCCGTCCAAGAAGGGAACTTTTTAGGCGGATCTGCCCCTTATGGTTATAGGCGCATTAAACTTTCCAAGGGATACTCCCTTGAGATTATCCCAGAACAGGCGGAAGTAGTAAAAAAAATATTTGAGTGGTATTGTAACGGAGAGCCCCAGCCAGACGGATCCATTAACCGCCTGGGAGCTGATGCTATTGCCGCTAAACTGGATTCCCTCGGAGTAAAGCCGCCAATAAAGGATAAATGGTCTAAAGCTACTATCCAGGACATGTTAAAAAACCTTACTTATACAGGCAAAGTCTTTTTTGGGCAGTACAAAGAAGTAAAGACATCTGTTAACGGAAATATAGTTACGAAAAGAACATATAATCCCGAACATATAATAGCCCAAGGCAAACATGAAGCTATTGTAGATGAAGAAACATTTCACCGTGCGGCCATGATCCGGAAGGAACGAAAAAGTTACACCGTTCCGGCATCCGCCAAGCTGCAAAATCCATTATCCGGACTTGTATTCTGCCAGAAATGTGGAAGCATGATGACACGCCTTGCCCCTACTACCAGGACTAAATATTCAACTTTAAAATGTCCTAACCGATACTGTGACAATATTTCTTCGCCTTTGTTTTTGGTAGAACAACAAGTATTATTATATTTAAAAAACTGGCTAAAGTCCTATAGCTTAAACAAAAAAGTAGTAGCATTTACACCTTTAAACAACGAGATTAATTTAAAATCTGAAATGATTAAAAAACTGGATTCTGATATTGCCATGCTTAAGAAACAGCTAAACCGTGCCTATGACCTGTTGGAACAAAATGTATATACCATAGACGTATTCCGGGAACGTCAAGAAAATTTAAAGTCTTCTATTACTGCTGTCGAATGTCAGATCGAGAAAAATAGAAAGGACTTGGATCATCTTTGTGAAGTCAAAAACGTACAAGATAATTTTGCTCCAAGAGTCCGCAACCTACTGGATACCTACCAGACAAACAGCATAGAACTAAATAATGGACTGCTAAAAGAAGTCATCGACCACATTACGTACGAGAAAAACGAACGTAATACAAAGGGGAAACTAAACAACTGCAACTTTACCTTGCATGTTTATCCCCGTATTTCCTTATAATCTATTACATACGACATAAATGAGCATATACTTACGGCCCTCCAATGGCCGTTGCCCCTATCAACAAAGTCCGGGAAGTGGTAGACTACGCCGTTACCCGGATAGCCCCTGCCAAGATCGACTTAGGCATCCCCAATTACGGTTATGACTGGACCCTGCCCTATGTGCGGGGCACTTCCGCCGCAAAAGTAATCGGCAATGTAGAAGCCGTTCAGATTGCCGCTTCCGCAGGCGTTCCCATCCAGTTTGACGAAGTTGCCATGTCGCCTTTTTTCCGTTATGAAAAGGATGGTTTGGAACATGAAGTTTGGTTTGAGGACGTAAGGAGCATCCGGGAAAAGTTTTCCCTGCTGCAGGCCTATGGGCTAAGAGGCATGGGATATTGGCAGATCATGCGGCTGTTCCGTGCAAATTGGCTGTTGCTTGCCGATACGTTCCAAATACTATAAGCAAAACTGGCGGCAGCACTTTTATCAACCTCTAAGCCTTCCTACCCGTTCATTGATATTTTTCTCAAATTCCTCATCAGACATGGACGGGTCTCTCTCCTTTTTCCAGATATCGCAAGGAACTTTGGCACACTCCCCGCATCCTTTGTACTTTTTCTGGTTTATGGAACACTCATAGATCCGGCAGGCCTGCCCTTCCGGCGCATGGAAAACCATCCCAAGGCTCTCGTTACACCCCTTGCACATAGACCCATAGCACCTGCAAGTACTACAATCCGTTCCACAACAGCTTAATCCACCCATTTCATTTCCTCCTTCCATAATCTCTTTTTGCTTAACAAATACTGGTCAATCCACTCATACCTCATCCTGTGTACCTCTCTTTTCCTGTAATGTATGCCCGTTTTCCGGCTTTGCGTATTTTCGCGCCATGTTTTCGGCACATTTCCTGATCCGATCCCGCATTTTTTCAGGCTGCAGCACCTCCGCCTTGTCCCCAAAGGACAAAAGCCACATGAACAGATGCCTCTCGTCCGTGTAATCTTCCTGAAACAGAAGTCTCCCATCTTCCATTTCCCGGAAACAGGCCGGTCCAAATTCCTCCACCAGCTTCCATTTGCATTCCGGTTCAAAAAGAACCTTTACCCGGATGCCGCCGGGGAAAACCCTCTCATTTCCCAAATCCGGCACGGCCGTCTTCCGCTTTTGGAACCGGTTCCCGGTAAGACGCATCTCTTCCATACGGTTTAATTTAAACAAACGGAAATCTTCCCTTTCAAGGCACCACCCCCATACATACCAGCTTGACCACTGAAAGATCAGGTAATAGGGTTCCATCCTCCTTACGCTTTCCCCCTTCGGGGCATAGTAGCAAAATGAAATCTCAATCCCTTCCTCAATGCCTGTCCGGATCATCTCTATCTTGGGGGCGAGAGACTTTTTGTACCAGGAGGAAAGATCGATCAGCACGGACTGCTCCCCCGGTATCAAATCGGAGGATCCCGCCAAAAGCTTTTCCATCAACTGTCCGTAACGGTTCGTGCCGTTTACACTGTCAAGACTCCGCAATCCTGCAAGAATATCCTTCATCTCCCCATTCGTAAGCAGCGCCCTGTCCACCCGGTATCCGTCCATAATGCGGATACCGCCTCCCTGCCCCTGCCTTGTGGCAATGGGAATCCCTGCCCTGCACAGATCTTCAATATCCCTGTTGATGGTCCTGCGGGAAACCTCAAAGCGTTTTGCCAGTTCAGGGGCAGTCACAAAGTCCTTTTGCAGTAAAATCGCCAAAATCCCTATCAATCGGTCTATCTTCATACCTGTTGCCCTGCGTCCTTTTATATTATTTTATCAAGCCAAACACGACATCTGTCTGACATGTTCCATCAAAGCCGGCCAAAAATCCTGCCGCCCCGGTCAAAATACTGCCTTTTGCAAATATTCCACGAAATTCCCTCCTATGATCTTTTGCAGGTTCTCCTCTTCCATCCCCCTCTGCAAAAGGGCGGCTGTCAAAAGAGGTATCTGCCCATGATCCAAAAGACAGTCATCCCGGCTTGCAAGCTCCTTTCCGCTAAGGGCCGCTTTTGCACGGTCATAGGAGTCACACAGGTCAAACCCGTACCCCACATGCTCCGCCCCGATCAGTTCCACCTCATACTCTATGTGGCGGCAAAGCATTTCCAAATGGTTGCCCAACGCAGAACCCGCAATGTATTTGCAGCCATTTACCCCCATGACACCGCCCTGTCCGGCAAGAGCATCCATCTGCTCATCGGTCAGGTTCCGGAAATTGTCAAAAACTCTCCGGCTGCCGGAATGAGTCGCAATAAAAGGCCGTCTGGAAATCTTTACCACCTGTTCAAATCCGTCATCATTTAAATGACTCACATCAAGGAACATAGATCTTTTTTCCATATGCCTGACCGCTTCTACCCCCGCATCGGTCAGGCCCCCCGGTATCTGCCGGTACTCCGACGCCTTACAGCACCCCGTTCCAAGGGCATTTGCCCTGCTCCACGTCAACGCACATCCCCGCACCCCAAGGTCATACAGCTCATCCAGCTTGGAGATATTCTCCCCGATGCAGTCCAGTCCTTCCATATAGATCAGGATACCAATCTTCTTTTCGGCAAGCGTCCGCTCCAGATCTTCCTTCCCATAAAGCAGGACCACATCCGAAAGCTCTTCCACATCTTCTTTCAGCGCACCGATCTGCAAAAGCGCATTTTCCCATCCCGGCCCGGGCTCCTTCCCCTTTCCCTCCTCCAACACGCCGTTTTCTATGTAAATAGAAGAAAAGATAAGATTGATCCCTGCCGCTTTCAAATGATTCAGATAATGGTTTTTTACGATATCCCGCTCCCCGTTCCTTTTTCTTAGCAGAATTTCCCCTGCCAGATCCAGATGCGCATCCACCACCGGGTTATCCTTGTGGAGCTTTACCGCCCTCTCCAAATATTCCTGCTTTACTTTGATATCCATTGCCCTCTTCTCCTTACATGATTAAATCAGAATCCTTCTGTGTGAAAAGAAAAAGGTACACTGGAAACTCCAATGCACCCATTTCGCCCATTTATTTTATATGCTGCCGGCGGTGGAAACATACCAAAGATACAGCCCGCCACAGACCGAGATTCCACTGCCCCAATTTCCCCGGCAGTAAGTTTAATCCCCAAGGTCAACAGATTTCAAAAGCTCACGGATATCTTCCACGGAAAGCCACTCCGCATTATTCCCGGAGCTGTAAGAAAATCCTTCCTCCACTTTCTTCCCGCTGGTATTGATCCTTTGCTTGTCATTCCAGACTACCTGCGGATATACGATAAAGTGCTTATCATATTCATAGGTGGTCATAGAATCTTCCACCGTGACCATGATCTCATGAAGCTTTTCCCCTGGACGAATGCCAATCTCTTTCATCTCACAGTCCGGTAACATTGCCTTCGCCAAATCCGTCACGTTAAAAGAAGGAATCTTGCTGATAAAGGTTTCCCCGCCGGTGGCTTCTTCTAACGCCTTGATCACCAGCTCCACACCCTGGGTCAGGCTGATCCAGAAACGTGTCATCCGATAATCCGTGATGGGAAGTTCCTTCCCGCCGTTTTTAATGATATTGTGGAAAACAGGGATGATGGAGCCCCTGCTGCCTGCAACATTCCCATACCGCACAATGGAAAAATTAATGTCTTTATTCCCCGCATAAGCATTTGCCGCAATAAACAGCTTATCCGACACCAGTTTCGTTCCGCCATAAAGGTTCACCGGGTTTACCGCTTTATCCGTGGAAAGGGCGACCACTTTCTTTACGTTGGAATCCAAGGCCGCATCAATCACATTCTGAGCGCCGTGTATATTCGTCTTGATCGCCTCGTTGGGGTTATACTCACAGGCCGGCACCTGCTTTAACGCTGCCGCATGGATGACATAATCCACACCCTCAAAAGCCCTGCAAAGCCGCTCTTTATCCCTTACATCCCCAATAAAAAACCGAAGCTTGTCCGCATACTCACTAAACTGCCCCTGCATTACGGACTGCTTGAACTCATCTCTGGAGTAGATGATCACCTTCTTCGGGTTATAATGGTCAAGCACGTATTTGGTAAAACACTTCCCAAAAGAACCTGTTCCCCCGGTTATCAGTATCGTCTTATTATCCAATAGCTTATTATTCTCCAATAACATAAACTGCCTCCAAGATCAATATTGTTTCGCACATTATAACATAAAAAACTGCCATCAGCAATTTTTTATTCTTCCCCGCTGCCAACTGCCCTATCCGGGATTTCTGCGGTTTACAAGATAACCCAAAAGCCGCAGTGCGCGGTTTAACACTTCATCTGCCCTATCCCCAAACATTTCACCTGCCCATATCCGGTCAACCTTCCTGATCTGTGGATCGTTCAGATCCAAAAATGCTATCCTTTGTGCTTCTTCTTTCAGGCTTTCGGTCACTTCTTTTGATAAGATATCCAGATTGGGTACAAATGTATACCCTATGTCCATCACTTCCATCTTGCGCATTCCTTCCTGGTCTTTGGAAGAAACCTCGCAGATCAATTGATAAAAAATGGTGGACATCCAGGTGGCAAGAAGAACCGCCTTTGTTTCATCAAAAAGCGTGCACACCACGAAATTCGTGGACACAAAAACCGGATTCCTTGAAAAATACACCCGGCCCGTAGTCCTGATCCCCCGTGGAATTAAGACAGAGCCCCCCAAAAATCCACTTTTACTTTCCTTATAAAGGATCTTCATCCACTCATTTTTTCCTTTTATTTTCCTTTTCTGCTTCCCCGCCCTTACAGGCAATGCATTGTAAGCGTCAATGATCTCTTCCACCAGCCATGTTTCATTGATCGATACATCCAAAAACGCACTGTCTCCGCTTCCGATATCCATATGGCTTAATTTGGCATTTCTCATGCCGGCACATAGCTTTACCCCTTTGTTTTTGAATTTTTCATATAGATCTTCCCTGGAATCAAAAAACAAAATATCGCTTCCTCCGTAATTACCGGCACTCCCTCTTTTCATGGGAAACCCGTACTCCGAAAGCATTTTAAAATTGGGATTATAACGGAAAACCGTTTCCACGTATTCCACGGCTTCCGTCAGCTCATGATTCAGCATCCGCCAGCCGTCTTCTATCACATCCAAAAGTTCATCCCTTTCCACTACCTCTGCCGTCACCCCCGGCATAAACCACAGGCCGCTATCCCCTCCAAAGGAATTTAATGCATTAGCTAAACGGGAAATGTCCAAATCCGGTATCTTTTCGTAACTGGATAGTACCGTGACCTTACTGCTTTGGCACATGGCTTTCCCCACCAGGACACAGGTACCCTTGATCACCTCATCAAAAATCTCCTCCCCCGGATAAGTAAAGATCATTTCAAGCCCCAGATTATCCAACAATAACCGACGGATCACCTTCGCTTCCATTCCCCTTGCCAAAAGATGGGTTTTGGGGAAAACACAGGCAATGGTAGTTCCCGGCTTTACCAGAAGCGTCAGAAGTTCTAAAAATATCGCCTCCAAAGGCATAAGCCCCACCAGCGTGTCTGCCTCCCTTTGCCGCAATAATTTGATTTTCCGGTAAAAATCCCGCTTTTGGTCCATGCAGTTGATCCCTGCCACAAATGGAGGATTTAGGACCACCACCTTCACGTTTTCAAAAAAAGAACTGTCAAGCCCGGTCAGATCGTAATTATAAACTGCCGGAGAATTTCCCGCGCAGACCGTTCTCCCGAAATTAAGCCCAAGCCTTAAAGAAAGCAGTTCCAGAAGCTGCGGGTTTTTATCGTTTGCTATGATCTGCGCCGGCGCCAGCCCAAATACGGGAACCGCGGCGCTTAACAAATTCCCGCTGCCTGCTGCCGGATCACACAGCAGTTCATTTCCCAAAAGCCTGCCGCTTGTATGCATCGCCAACAGGGCAACGATCCTGGCCAATTCCAAATCCGTCGGAACCTCTCCGTCGTGCTCATGCCCTTCTGACACGATCTGGTGTAAAATACCGGCAATGGAATCCCCATTGATATTCTGGCTGCCGAAATCAAAAAGCTCTGAAAGCATCTCCCTTTTTATATGAGAATTTCTCTCGAATTTCTCATCGGAGTATTGAAAAATATCCTTAAAGTTGACCCTAGCCGCCTCATTGCACAACTTCATCACGTCATCCCCAAATAGACGCGCATCCCGCAGGTCGTTCCTTCCAAGAAAGGTAAATGCGCCACGGATATATTCGTACAACAAAACCGCCAGATGGCTTTTCCATTTCTTAGGCGCATTCTTGATCCGCTCCATATGGGCGGCAAAGCTTTCCAAGGTTACCAGATATTCATAAGAATCCGCACAATATGCTTCTATCTGCCTTTTAAAATATCCCGCCAGCTTTTCCTCAAACGCTTCTCGTGAATCCTCCTCAAAGCGCCCAATGCCACACAGTCCCGGCTTCAACATCTGCTGGAACGCCCTGGGCCTTGCAGGGTCATATCGGAAGGAAAACGCATATTCAAGATTAGTCAGGATATAAAAAGGCTTTTCCGATTCGTCCGCATTCATCTGAACGTAAGACATGGCCTGAAACTGATACCGGGTACTCTGGACATCCGCAGGCGTTCTTTTCACCTCCACCACACACAGGTATTTTCCCGTAAGGACATTCTGGACCGCAAAATCCATCTCCAGAGCGCCGGTATACTGATGGTGCAGGACCCGGTACCGTTCCTCTTTCCCAAGCAGTTTTAAAGCCCGCACAAGGGCACGCTCACAAACAGGGTGGAACACATTTATTTCTGAATCCGAATAAGAAATCCACATATCGCTTCTCCTCAAAGGTATTTCTTTAGTTCTTTTGCAATTACGGCGGCAAGCATAGGCGGCACCGCATTCCCAACGATCAGGTTCCTTCCCTGCTTACTGCTTGAGACGATCCTATAGCTGTCCGGAAAGGACTGCAGCCTTAACGCTTCCCGGACCGTGATCAGCCGGTCCTGCAGATAATGGATATTACAGCCCACATTGGGCCGGTTAAAATATGTGTTTATGGTATAAGAAGGCTGATCCGGCGCCATCCTGCCATAGCAGGTGGTATGGCCCCCTTCTTTTTGCAGTCTTCTAATCCTGCTGGAATTTACATCTTCGGGAATGTCCTTATAATTCCCCCCGGGCTTAACATGGGAAACAATATATCGGTCCAGTTCGCTCATCTGTGGGATAAAATGTTCAGAGACAAACTCACCGGCCCTCATTTTTTTCTGATATTCGTTTTCCGGCTGGCAGGTAAACCGGGCCAGCCCGTTTTCATCCTCCACTGCATCCGGCAGGTCCCCCAAAGCTTCCCTTACGCTTACATACCGGAGCTTTTCCCCGCCCTTTTCGCTGTGGGTAGGCTCCGGAAAATAAAATTCCCCTTCCTGAAGCCCTACAATGAACACCCTGCGCCTTCTCTGGGGAACGCCATAATCGGCCGCATTTAAGATCCGTAACGTAATGGTATACCCAATCCTTCGAAACGCCTCTTTCAACAGATCTATGATCTTTTCACCCTGGGAATTTCTGGCGGACATCAGCCCCGTCACGTTTTCAAATACAAACCCTTTGGGCTTCACCTGCTCTATGATATGGATATATCTCCACACAAGCTTCCCTCTGTCATCTTCTACATTCCTGTTGCCTGCCAGCGAAAAAGACTGGCAGGGCGGACCGCCGATCACCACATCCGCCTGTGGGATCCGGGCAATATCAACCTCATTGATATCCCCGCAAATAATATGATCTCCAATATTTTTTTTATAAGTCTCAACCGCATTCCGGTTATTATCGATTGCCCAGACCACCTGATATCCTTCTGAAAGAAAACCAAGATCCAGGCCGCCGCCCCCGGAAAACAGGCTTACCACCTTAATTCCCATCTTTGCCGCCCTCCAGTCTGTGACCTTTGATTGCATCATATTGCCTTGCGATCTCCTCATAGCCGGCAGACGAGTACTCTGACAATGCCTCCGTGATCTCCCCAACAAGCCTGCCCTGCCCGGAAACCGAAAGCTTCTTTGCCAGATTTGTCAGTCTCTTAGTAAAAGACTTGGAAAAATCCCTGTAATCCGGAAACTTCAAAGACTCAATGTCATACCGCTGCAATTTCAAAAGCCCTGCGCCATATTTCTTTCCGCTCTGCTCTAGCTGGTAATAAGTATAATAATTATTCAGCAGCGCAAACAGGAGCATCTTATCCATGTTCGGATAGATCACATAAAAATTATCCCTTACAAAATACCCCTGGTCATTTAACACAAACTTCATATCATTACGCACAAAGTAGCTGAACAGGATCCCGGTACCCTTAATTTCCCTGATCTCATACCAGCGCTCATCTTCTAAGGCCCTTTCGTATAAGGTCTTGGGACTTTTCTCCTTTATGATCTTTTCTTTCCACTTTTGCAGATATAAAGCCACCTCCGGCGGAAATTCCCCTTCCTTTCCCGGATAAAAAAGAAAATCCGTTTTCGCCCCTTTGGTGGAATATCCTGCCACCGCCTTAGGCGTTGATAAAATAGGACGCACAAACCGTTCCGAATCATGACCGGAAAAGCCAGGATTGATATACATAGCGTTATAACCGGTGGTAAGCCCTCTTCTCACCCCGGCCAGATCAGAAAAAGGCGTTTGAAAATTTAAGTTTAAAACCTCCTTAAAGCCCTTCCGGGGCAGGAAATTCCCGTCTTTGATCTCCAGGTATTCTACCAGCGTATTCTTTTGGCAGATCCCCTTCACCAGCTTTAATATGACCACCTCTACCAGCGCTTCCTGCTCAAAGACTTCTCCTTTGATATGGATCTCCTTTTCCATGCCGCATCCGGAAAGCAGCGCTTCCCTGAACTGCTGCCCGCTTCTTGCCTGCATCCAGCTGCTTGGAAAAATGATCACCAGCTCCCCCCCTGTTTTTAACAGCTCGATTGCCTTCACCGTAAAATACATGTACATATTCGCCGTACTTGGCAAGTGGCGGTATATCGGATCCTTCCGCAAGACAGTCTTGGTAATACCAAGAGGTTCCAGATCATCGATCTTCTCCTGCCTGATATAAGGAGGGTTCATGATGATCCCGTCATAGGAGGCCCTTTCCTGCACCCCCAGAAAATCCCCCTGAACCAGCTTGTATTCCGGATAACGCACAGCCGTCCTGCCGCAAATATCCTTATCAATCTCATATCCGGTGACATCCCCATAGCCCCGCTGTCTTAACGCCTCCAAAAACGCCCCATCCCCAAAACAGGCATCCAGCAGCCTGGCGTCTTTATCTACCCCAAACAATGAAACCATATATTCCGCTGCCTGCCCTCTGGTAAAAACCTGCCCCAGGTCCACAATACCCCTCCTTTGTTGCTTCCTGCATAGTTCTATCTTATCACAATCATTGTACCATATACCGGACTCATTCTTTATTTTCCTTGTTTTTCTTATTTCCCTGTTTTCCTTCCCCTTCCAATACAACTACAGTTATCCCGCAGAAAATTGCCGCTATCGAGTATACCACTGGCGCGGCTTCCCAACTGCCCGATGTGAAACCCAAAAACAAATAAACACAGGTAGCCAGCATCATAATACACCCGCATATTTTCCCAATTAAGGCATTGCGCCTTTTCCGCTCTGGCGAAGGGTTTCTTTCCTTATTGTATTTTTCTATATTATATTTTTCTTTTTGAAACCCCGCATAAACAAGCAATCCTTACGGTAAATTTCCTGTATGCCTGATCCCTTTCTTCCTCTGAATAGAAATCCTCGATCACCGGATGTCTCTGCATGAAGTGCTCCATCTGCATCCCCATCACCACAAAGATCATCACTGCCACGATCAACATGATAAAGAATATCACCAACGCAAATTCCTCGCTCATTCCTGCCCCGGTCAAAAACTCCATAACGCTGATCCCTAAAATAATAAACCCGATCCCTGCGGAAACCCATTTATTAAACTGATTCTTCTGCTTGTCATACCCATAATTGTCCTTTGCAAAGGTTTTGCTCACATCCCCCTGCATTAACGTATCCATATTACAATGGAACAGACCGCAGATCTGCAAAAGCTTTTCCATTTCCGGATAGCTCTGAGCAGATTCCCATTTACTGACGGACTGCCGGGATACCTCCAGTATCTCCGCCAATTGTTCCTGCGTGATCTCCTTCTGTTTCCTCAAAAACTGTAAATTTTCCGCAAAACTCATTTCTTGTCCTCCAATTCAACCATATTTTTATCAAGCACATCCATGTGCCCTGTTTATGCACTTTATTATACGGTTGCGCAAGGGCGGCTTCCATTAACCCTTTGTTGCTTTTTGGTTTTTTCCTGTAAATTTACAGTTGCACCACATTATTATCCCATTGCCGGGCACAAATTGCAACGCTAAAAGTAAATACGGGGAATCACTTGTAGGTTTCTACGAGCAGCAATAGTATTCAAGTAGAGCCTTGCGGCAAGGAAGACGGCAAAGCTGAATGGTTACATTCACTTGCATTGGTATTTAAAATGTTGTTAAATAGAGTTGACCACATCACAAACTTCCAAAATGAAAGGTGATCTGATTTGACAATCACGACTTTTGAAAAACAACACATAAAAGAAGCCCTTGACATTGCCATGGCCGACTATGACCATGCGAAAAAATCTATACCGGAACTGCCAGCCATACATAAGATCCCCGCTCTGGAAAGTTATGCCGCAAACGGCTTAGGCGTGGCTGCCTTTGAAAGCGGAAGAATGACCGGATTCTTAGGCTGCGTCCTGCCTTTTGACAATACCTTCCGCTCCACGGATGTAAGGGGGATCGCTTCGCTGTATTGATGCCATCCGCCCGATGGAATCGATCCGCTGTGCGCCCCGTCCGGATTACGAATATGCCGAACTGCCCCGGGATGCCTGTCATCTGGTCTATCCCCTTGACCTTTTGCTGTACAGCCATTACCGGAAAAGTCCTTTTTTTATGAACCGCACTCCGGAAACGCCGGAAGAATTTCTGGAGTCTTCCAGACAGGAACAGGCACGGTATTTTGTGGCAAAAAAGGATGGAGCGGTCTGCGCGTTTCTAAGGATCACCGCCACAGGTGAAACCTTTATTTCCGAAGGCAATACCTACCGCCACATCACCGGCGCCTATTGCCTGCCGGAGCACAGGGGCAAAGACGTGTACCAGAATCTGTTAAATTTCACCATAGCCGCATTAAAGGCGGAAGGCATTACCAGGCTTGGGGTTGACTATGAAAGCATAAACCCCACCGCGGAGGGCTTCTGGTCCAAATACTTTACCACCTATACCCATGGCGTGGTGCGGCGCATTGATGAACGCATTTTAGCCGTAATATAAAACGGCGAAAGGACCCAACATGCATTATATCACTCATTACCAATCTCCCCTTGGCACTATCCTTCTGGCCGCCTGTGAAACCGGACTTACCGGACTATGGTTTGACGGGGCAAAATACTATGCCTGCGGCCTTGACCCAAACCCTGTGGAAAAAAACACCCCTGTTTTTGACCAGACCAAAAAATGGCTGGACATTTATTTTTCAGGCCGGGAACCTGACTTTTATCCGCCTCTCCATCTGATCGGCACTCCTTTTCAACTTTTGGTCTGGGATATCCTGCAAAAGATCCCCTACGGGAAAACCCTAGCTTACGGGGAAATCGCCAAAAGAGCCGCTGCAATAAAAGGACTTTCCCAAATGTCCCCACAGGCAGCAGGCGGTGCGGTGGGGCACAATAAAATTTCCATCATCATCCCCTGCCACAGAGTAGTCGGCGCAGACGGGAGCCTGACGGGATATGCCGGAGGAATCGACAAAAAAAGGAAACTTCTGGCCCTGGAGCAAAAGCGGATTTTATTTGACAATCCATCCTGTGGATGCTATGATAATAAGCAAATCAACATAAAAAAGCGATGACGGAAACGAGTAACATATTAACCGCAGCCAGAGAGAGCATTACTTGGTGGAAAATGCTTATGTGGGTTGTATGCGAAAACCATTCCCAAGCTGTAATGCTGAAAGTAGAGGTAAGCATTACCGTACACCTGCGTTAAAGGTTAGGGTTTGCTGGAACCTGAAGTGAAACATTGAGGTGGAACCGTGCGATAAGCACCCTTAAAGATACATGAAACGTGTCTTTAAAGGTGTTTTTTTATGTTGGTCAAACTATTTTTTCAAGAAAGGAAAGAATGATATGAAGATCAAAATGAAAGATGGTTCCATCAAAGAGTCCGGTTTCGAGGAGGAATTAGGAAAAAACGCCTTCAGGCACACCACCGCCCATATCCTGGCGCAGGCAGTAAAAAGATTGTATCCGGATACCAAATGTGCGATCGGCCCTGCCATTTCAGACGGTTTTTACTACGATTTTGATTTCACCTTTCATTTTTCGGAGGAAAACTTTTCCGAAATTGAAGCTGAGATGAAAAAGATCGTCAAAGAAAACCTGCAGCTCCGGCATTTTACAAAAGACCACAAATGGGCCATGAAGGCTATGGAAGAACGAAAGGAAGCCTACAAGATTGAAATGCTGCTGGATTTACCGGAAGATGAGGAAATCAGTTTTTACCGGCAGGGAGAATACCTGGAAATGTGCGCCGGCCCCCATTTGGCATACACCAGTGCGGTCAGAGCCTTTAAGCTGTTATCCGTTGCAGGCGCATACTGGCGCGGTAATGAAAACAATAAAATGCTCACCAGAATTTACGGAACGTCCTTTCCGAACGAGGAAATGCTGACGGAATATTTAAACCGGCTGGAAGAGGCTAAAAAAAGAGACCATAGAAAATTAGGGAAAGAATTAGGACTATTTGCGCTGCTTGAGGAAGGGCCGGGATTCCCCTTTTTCCTCCCCAAGGGATTACTCTTAAAAAACCTGCTGGTGGACTATTGGCGGAAACTTCACGCACGGGAAGGATATGTGGAGATTGCAACCCCCATCATGCTAAACCAAAAGCTTTGGGAAACTTCCGGCCATTGGGAACATTACAGGGATAACATGTACACAACTTCAATTGACGGAGCACAATTTGCCATAAAGCCTATGAGCTGTCCGGGCGGTATGCTTGTATATAAAATGGAGCCCCACTCTTACCGGGAGCTTCCCCTGCGGATCAGTGAGCTGGGATTGATACACAGAAATGAAAAATCAGGTACCTTGCATGGGCTTATGCGTGTCCGCTGCTGTACGCAGGATGACGCACACATCTTTATGACACCGGATCAGATACCGGACGAGATCAAAGGCGTAGCCCGCCTGATCCATGAAGTATATTCCGCCTTCGGATTTTCTTATCATGTAGAGCTGTCTACCAGGCCGGAAAATTCCATAGGAAGCGATGCAGACTGGGAAATGGCAACAGACGGTTTAAAAAGTGCATTGGATGACCTGGGGCTTCCCTATGTTATAAATGAAGGCGACGGGGCATTTTACGGGCCCAAAATAGATTTCCATCTGGAAGATTCCATCGGCAGGACCTGGCAGTGCGGAACCATCCAGCTTGATTTTCAGCTGCCGCAGCGTTTTGAAGCGGAATATATCGGCAAGGACGGAAATAGGTACCGTCCGATCATGATACACAGAGTCATATTTGGTTCCATAGAAAGATTTTTAGGTATCCTGATCGAACATTATGCCGGCAAATTCCCATTATGGCTTTCACCCGTGCAGATAAAAATATTACCGATCTCGGATAAATATATCGGTTATGCAAACGAAATCAAATCTATTTTAAAACAGGAAGGACTGCGATGTGAGCTGGATGACAGGACGGAAAAAATAGGTTGCAAAATAAGAACCGCCCAACTGGAAAAAGTACCATACATGCTTATCATTGGCGGCAAAGAAGCCGAAACAAACCGTGTTTCCGTCCGCAAAAGAGATGTCGGTGACCTGGGAAGCATGGCGATAGAAGAATTACTGGATGCCCTCCGTAAGGAGGGAATCCAGACACGTTAAACAGCTAATTTTTATTTTATATTGAAGGAGGCCTTATCGATCTGCCGATGCAATACGGACAGCCGCTGCCATCCCTCCATCACCATAAGACGGGCTGTTGATAAATTCATTTGAAATATCACTTAAGCCGCTCCCTGCCCGCCTTGCATGGAGTATTTCGCATTCCCACCCATAAAGTCTTGAAATTGATATGGCTTCCATACCAAGGAGCGCATCTTCAATATGATCTTTGTAAAGCGTTTTATGTTTATTGATCAGATAGCGCATAAGTTCAAGCCGTTTTTCCATGCTTTTTATATTAGGTGAAACAGGGGCTGTCCGATAATTGATAAGCGGCTTTTCTACAATCCCGATAGACGCACCCGGGGCGGCTTCCAACATACTCAAGAAGAAATCCCAATCTTCAAAGCCGCTCCGCATCGTCTCATCATAACCGCCGCACCCTTCCCACGCTTCACGCCGTAAGATATGTGATGCCGGGCAGCAATTCCGTGAAAGAAAATCTTTAGCCGTGCCCCCCAACGGGCGCACGAGAGCCTCCAGCACGCCAAATGTATGCAGCCAGGACGATGCGGCAGCCATAGACGGATTTTCCTCCAACAGCTTACCGGTCTCTTCGATAAAAGAAGGCGCAAGTCCATCATCCCCGTCAAGCACCAGAATCAGCGGAGCCTTCGCTTCGCGAATCCCTGTATTCCTTGCCGCAGAAACTCCGCTGTTTGGCTGACGGATGATCAGGATCGGAACCGGCAGCCTGCGGTCGGTCTCTATTTTTTCTAAAACTTCCATGGAGGTTTCATCTGTCGATCCATCATCCACAATAATGATCCTTTTCGGCAGTATTGTCTGTCCGCATAAAGAATGGACTGCCTCGTAGATCATGGATTTCTGGTTATAGCTTGTGATAACTGCTTCTAGATTCTTATTTATGTTCATTTACATTTTCCTTTTTACAAATTCTCAAACAATAGCTTCCACAAGGACCTTATCCCCGAACATCATTCTTTTTACTCCAATTTGTTTTCTTTTATTAAAATTAAAACTGATCATATATCCTTTTTTTAGATGATAATGGTCAAGATATCCCAATAGCTGCCCCTCTCCTCTTTCATTATAGGCATTCCCTCTCCAAAGCTTAAGCTCTATTACAAATTGCTCACCATTATAATCCACGCTCACGTCAGTTCGCTCCATTTTCTTTTAAATCTCCATACAAGTCATTAAAATGGACTACAAACCTCTCTAGGACAAAATCCATATCCAGACGCCCATCCCTGATAAATTGATTTTTTTCTTGCAGCGCCATCTTATAGATATCACTTGCCAATGCTTCCTCAGAAAGAAACAAATTATATAAGACTGTCTCGAAAATTCTATTCGAAATAACTACATTCCCGTTTAAATTCTTTATAAACCCAAACATCTCCGCTATTTCAACTGCTTTATTTAATGAATTATAGGGAATGGCATTCCCATTAAACAGCAATGCATATATTAAATTCCGAAGTTCCGGATAATCGTCCAATTTCCCTGCAAGTGATTCGAACAATGTATTCTTCTCAGCTAACAACATTTTTACCGCTTCCGTAACTCCGGCTTTTGTCCACACCTTCTCCTTGACCGGGAATCCTTCACTCCCCATGATGCGTTCATCTAACAGCTTACAGATTCGTGAAACTAAAAACGGATATCCCGAAGTAAAATCATAAATTTCCCCGGCGATTGCCTGGATATCCATGCCTGTTTCATTATCTTCCTCATATCCCGCAAGCATTCCTGCAATATCATTTACAGAAAAACTCATGTCAACCAGAAAATCAGCTGCAATATTCCAGGGGCTATTCGTTTTATGTTCTTCCTCTTGGCGGATCTTCCTCTTCACATTCCGGACGTCATACACACCTGAAAGGATTACCGATTGAAAAGTAGCTTTCGTATCCCTGCCAATATAGCAGCCACGCAGCTGCGCAAGAAAATCAAGGAACACCTGATTGTTGGTTGCGCTATCCACCTCATCGATCATGAGCACAACCCCTTTTTCCGACTCGCCACACCACTTGTTGATCAACCTGAACAATGCCAAAAGCGTTAAATTTCCAGCATTTCCTTCTGCAAATGCATCCAATCTACACTGTATTTCCGCCGAAAGGTTGTTTACACTGTCTGCTAATTCACCCGCAAACGCAATTACAAACGCCTGCTCAGTTTCGAAATTCGCATAGCTTAATTTCTGGAAATCCAGACTGGCAACAATATAGTCTTCTTTTAAAACTTTTGCCAATTCCTTCAGCATCGTTGTCTTTCCATACTGTCTTGCCCTGTTTATCGTAATATATTGACCCGCATCCACCATATTTTTGACCTGCTCCAGCCGCTCTGTAAGGTCAACCATATAATGCAGCTCCGGTATACAATTTCCATTCACATTAAATAATCTTCCCATAGCACCACCAATCATTCCCCACTTTTGTATCCCTTCTTTTTTTATTATAACCTCTTGCAGAGAAAAAAAGAAGCTTATTTATATCCCTCGACATTAATTGCCAAATTATGTTACAATTAAAGTCCAGGCATGACCATCTGGTCTGCAAAAAATGCGGTGCTTTATCTGATGTTAAGTTTGAAGATCTGACCAAAAATCTTGAACATCAGCTTGGAGAAGGCATTTTATCTTACGACTTAAAAGTATTTTATCTCTGCCCAAAGTGCAGGGATACGTAAAGGAGGTATTTACAATGGTCTACAAATGCAGCATCTGCGGGTATGAGTATGATGAGGAAAAGGAAGGAAAACCATTTTCCGAATTAGAAAAATGCCCTATCTGCCAGCAGCCGCCGGAAAAATTCCAGGCGGTAAAAACACCGGATGAGCACGCCGCACCCCACGCCCCGGTGGAAAGCTGCGCCTGTGCAGACACCGAAAGCTTGGATCTTAGCTATCCAAAAGAAACCAGAAAGACGGACAGCAATTACCGTTACATGAAAGAAATACACGAAATGGCCGTCACCGGGAAATCAGCCATTGAAGCAATGGGCACACAGATGAAAATGCCGGACTGGGATGACGTGCTTGTGCTTGGGGCACAGTTAAACCCCATGCCGTTAGACGAACACGCCCAGGTATCCTTAAAAACCGTTATCGGGAAACAGGCCAAAAAGCCCATGGTGCTTGACATGCCGGTCTATATTTCCCACATGTCTTTCGGCGCCCTTTCCCGGGAAACAAAGATTGCTCTGGCTAAGGGAAGCGCAGCGGCCGGTACCGCAATGTGCAGCGGCGAAGGCGGCATCTTACCGGAAGAAAAGGAAGCTGCGTACAAATACATATTTGAATACGTGCCAAATTTATACAGCGTCACCGACGAAAACTTAAAAACGTCCGACGCCATTGAGATCAAGATCGGCCAGGGAACGAAGCCCGGAATGGGAGGCCATCTTCCAGGCGGCAAGGTGACGCCTGAAATCGCCCAAATACGCAATAAGCCCCTTGGAGAGGACGTGATCAGCCCTTCCAGGTTCCCGGGAATCAACAATGCGGATGATCTAAAGAATCTGGTAAACGAATTAAGGGAACGGAGCGAAGGCAGGCCCATTGGCATTAAGATTGCCGCCGGACGGATTGAAAAGGACTTAGAGTTTTGTGTCTATGCCAAGCCGGATTTTATCACCATAGACGGCCGGGGCGGCGCAACCGGGGCATCCCCTGCCATCATAAGGGATTCCACCAGCGTTCCCACCATCTATGCCCTTTACCGTGCGAGAAAGTATCTTGACTCTATCCGTTCTTCGATCGATCTTGTCATCACCGGAGGACTTCGGGTATCTTCCGATTTTGCCAAGGCCATCGCAATGGGGGCAGATGCCGTAGCCATCGCTTCCGCCGCTATGGTGGCAGCAGCCTGCCAGCAATACCGTATCTGCGGCAGCGGGATGTGCCCGGTCGGCGTAGCCACACAGGATAAAAAACTGCGGGAACGGTTACAGATTGACGCCGCTTCCCGGCGGGTGGAAAACTATCTGAAATGTTCTGCGGAGGAACTGCGGACATTTGCAAGGATCACAGGCAACGACGATATCCACGGCCTGTCCGTTGACGACCTTTGCACCATCAGCAGGGAAATTTCAGAACACACCAATATCGCACACGCATAAGGAAATCCTCGCCATCAACGGCGCATTATTTCATACCAACAAGGAGGAAAAAAATGGAAACATCAAAGTATGCGGGAACGCAGACCGAAAAGAACTTAGAAGCAGCATTTGCGGGGGAATCCCAGGCAAGGAACAAGTACACCTACTTTGCTTCCGCAGCTAAAAAAGAAGGCTATGAGCAGATTGCCGCCCTGTTTCTGAAAACGGCGGATAACGAAAAAGAACATGCCAAAATGTGGTTAAAGGAACTAAAGGGGATTGGAAATACCAAAGAAAACCTTGCGGCAGCCGCAGACGGTGAAAACTTTGAGTGGACAGATATGTACGAGAATTTTGCCAAAACAGCGGAGGAAGAAGGCTTCCCTGAGCTTGCTGCCAAATTCCGGCTGGTAGGGGCGATTGAAAAGCATCATGAGGAAAGATACCGCGCTCTGCTTAAAAACGTGGAAACGGCAGCCGTTTTTGAAAAAAGTGAAGTAAAGGTATGGGAATGCCGCAATTGCGGGCATATTATTGTAGGGACAAAAGCACCGGAAGTATGCCCCACCTGTAACCATCCACAAAGCTATTTTGAAGTGCATGAAGAAAATTATTGATGTAAGGCCATGAAGAAAAAAATTCTATTATTGACCACCGGCGGTACCATCGCCTCAAAAGACAGCGGAAGCGGGCTTCGGCCCGTGCTGTCTTCCATGGATTTTCTGCAGTATGTAAAGGAATTTGAAGCAGTCTGCGAGCTGGTTCCTTATGAGGTCTGCAGCATAGACTCCACCAATATGGACGCAGGGCACTGGCTTACGTTAGCCCGCCTGATCAAGGAAAACTACGAAAAATATGATGCTTTTTTGATCTGCCACGGCACCGATACCATGGCCTACACAGCGGCGGCGCTGTCTTACCTGATCCAGGATTCCGAAAAGCCAATCGTGCTCACCGGTGCACAGAAATCCATCCTTTCCGAGATCACGGACGCCCGCAAGAACCTGCACGACGGCATCCGCTGTGTACTGGATGAGAGAAGCCGGGATGTACGGGTGGTATTTGACGGAAAGATCATTGCCGGCACACGGGCCAAAAAGACCTCCACCTTCAGCTATGACGCTTTTTCCAGCATCAATTTCCCGCTGATCGGGAAAATCCAAAACGACACAGTATTATATTATATTGAGGAAACCGTCCGCCCGAAAGAAGTGAAATTTTATGGCCGGATGGACCGGAACGTGTTTCTATGGAAGCTGACCCCCGGCGTGTCCGCCAAGGTCATCCCTTATATTTTACGGGAATATGACTGTATCATCATGGAAGGCTTCGGCGTTGGCGGCCTGCCTGACCACCTTCGGGAAGCATTTCTTACGGAAATGAAACAGTACAAAGCCCACGAAAAACTGCTGGTCATGACCACACAGGTGACCTATGAGGGCAGCAGCATGGATACTTATGTAGTGGGAAAAGCGGCAAAGGACGAGCTGCCTTTCCTGGAAACCTACGATATGACCCTGGAAGCCGTTTACGCCAAGCTTATGTGGATCTTAGGGCTCCACATCACCAGCAGGCAGGAAATGGAACGGCTCTTTTACCAAAAGATCAACCATGATATCATGCCTATCCGCAGCCATTGACTTATCGGAGCTCATAGAGCCTCCATACCCCCCGGCCCTTTTCGGCCACCAGCTCATAGGAACTTAAATTCTTATTAACGGCAAGCAGGCCCTGAAGGCATTCCTCACCGTTTTCCGGGTCTGCCACATAAACCACCAGAGAATCGCTCCCTGTGATCTCTTCCTCTGCAATAGCCTCTTTGTTCCCCGTGCCGGCAAGATAAACCCTGGGGTATTCCATCAGCTCGTCAGACAGCCACCAGATATGGTTTCCGGAAGCCTCCTGATAAAACACCACCACCGGCACATCCTTATGCTCTTTTACAAATCCCATGATTTCCTTTTCTTCCTCATAAAGAAAGAAAACTTTTCCCTGCCCTAAAGCCGCAAAGTCAATGGCAAGGATCGCCACGCCTATCATTGCCATCAACGCTTTTGAATATCGTTTCTCTGCCGCTCCTTTTAGGAAAAGGCATTCCAGCACTCCCCAGGTTCCATACAAAAGCAGAAAACAAAGAATCCCGTAAACCGGAAGCTGATAACGATTGGAAGTCTCTCCCAATAAAAGCGCCGTCTTTGATACCGTAAAGAAATATCCCGCTGCCGTAAACAGCATCAGAAGCACCGCCGGATTCACCGCCATTTTTCCTGTATGCCTGCCCTTTTTTCTTAAATATCCTGCCGTCACTGCAAGAAGCACCAATGTCAGAAGCCAGACGCTTAAGGTGCCGTTTGCCACATAATCGTCAAACAGACCGGCAAAAAAGCGAAGACGCCCGAAAGTATTGGAAGCATCCCCAAATTCACTGACCGCTTCCGTTCCCCGGTATCCACGGAAAATATGAGACAGCGCCGGGGGATAATAAAGAACCGCCGCAAAAAGCCCCGCCCCGCAGGAAATCACATAAAGTACCAGCTCTTTTATCTTTTTCTTCCCTAAAAGGTAAACACAAAACCCTGCCCCTAAAAAAAAGTGGAAGATGATATAATAATACTGAGTCAAAAATCCAAGGAAGACCGTGACCGCTAACGGCAGAAAAAAGCTCCTTATCCGGAAGTCCTGTTTATTCAGCGCCCGGAGATGAAGGGCCAGGCACAGAAGAACAAAAAAGGTAAGCTGCTGGTACATGCGGATAAACATCACGCCGGAGACCACCGCCGCCGAAAATCCCCAAAACAGACAGGTGAAAAATGCCAGCATCCCTGCCCGACAGTTCCATCCCCCGGAACGATTCTCCCCCTGCATGCCCTCCGATAACGCTTCTTTCTTGCCGCAGACCACCGCCATATAAGCGCAATACGCCAGCAGCACGAAGCTTCCCGCAAAAAACAGCAGATTAAGCCCGATCCCAAGCCATTTGCTGAACACACCGGGAAACAGGGAGCATACCGTGTGGAACAAAAAATAATAAAGGGGCGGATGTACATCCCAGGACTGCATCTGCCACACCACGTCATAGCGGAAGCCTTCCCCCGGCAGTACCACGAAATCATTCCGAAGCTCATCCCGCTCCATCCACTGCCTGTCGTTTACAAAAAGCCCTGCCGTCTTGTTACTGGAATAATAAGTATACAGCTCGTCCTCGTGAAACCCTGCCTTTTGATTCCCGTAGTAAAAAAGCACCGCAAGCTCCAATCCCAACAGGACTGCCCATGCCAGCATCACCGGCACTGCCGGAATATTTAATTGATTCTTCTTGAAACCCATTTTATTTTTCATGTACGTTCCTTACTCTTTTTGATTGCCCTGTGCACCTTCCGCACCAGTACCGGCGCCGTTCCAAGCAAGAACAGATACTGCTTGTTTTTTTTCGTCAGACAGGGGGAATGTAACGCGTCTTTTCGGTGCGCCTTAAGGTAATCCTTAACCTGCACATAAAAAGCATTTTCTTCATTCATCCGGGAAATGGGGATGTGCAGCATATAGTCCAGCCGCTGGAAAAGCCCAAACCGCATGGCTTCCGGCAAAAGCTGCGGATATTCCTCCTGAACGATCTCCCATACCCGGTCCGCATTTTTAACGATGTCTGTAAATACCTGGGGAAATTCTTCCTCATCCCTGGTCCTTGTGTTGCTGCCATACCGGTAAAACACATGATAATCCTGCTCCGGCAGAACCGCCACTGCCCCCACTTTGGGAAGAAGGCGCACCAACAGATTGAAATCCTCGTTCAATTCCCCTTCCGGAAACCGCTCTTTTGCAAACAAAGAAGCATGGGTCAGCTTGGTACAAAAAGAGCAGTCCCCTCTGTGAAGCAAAAGTTCCTTCATAAACCGCTCATCTTCCCACAGCTCCGGCTTTTCAGGCGGCACGCACACGTTCTCCATAAGGTTTCCATGCTCATCAATCTCATCCCGGGAGATCTGCACCATCAAAAGCTCTTCCGAAAGAGCCACAGCCAAAAGCCGCTCGTACATCTCAGGCTCGATATAATCGTCGCTGTCCACAAAGCCGATGAAATCTCCCCTGGCCTTGGAAATCCCCAGATTCCTTGCGGCGGAAGTACCGCCGTTTTCCTTGTGGAACACCCGGACCCGCATATCCTCCATAGCTATCTTTTCCGCCAGGGCGCCGCTGTTATCCGTGGATCCGTCGTCTACCAGGATGATCTCCAGATTCCGCCAGGTCTGCCTGCGGATAGACTTGACACACCGCTCCAGATATTCCACCGTATTATAAACAGGCACGATCACACTGATCAATGCCGGACGCTCTCTTTCTTTCAATTGTCTGCCTCCTTTGTCCATTCCCAAACAGCCTTACGTATTGTTTTCCATAAAGCGGAACATCTTCCCCGGGCTGACCACCGGTGCCGGGCTTAAAGGCCCTTCCTTCTCCGGCCGGAAATTCCCCGCCTTGATCCCCTCCACCATATCCTTAAGGGCTTTTGCCGCATGTTCCGCATTCCATGATCTTATAATAGTCTCATAGGCCGCCTGCCCCATCTTTCTCAATTCCCCGGGATGATCCACAAGATACTCCACCGCTTCTTTCATCTTTTCATAATTCCCTGCCGGGTATGCGATCCCGTTTACCTTCTGCCGCACCAGATAAGGCACTGCGCCGGCCTGGACATTTGCCACCACCGCACAGCCACTGTTCATGGCCTCATTGACCACCGCTCCCCAGCCCTCTAAATGATTGCTGGTAAACACATGGATCTGGCACCGCTCCATGATCTCCCGGACTTTCTCCGGTTTCTGGAACCCATAAAAAATGACTCTCTCTTCCACCCCGTACTCTCTGGCAAGTTCCTCCATCCGGGGCTGAAGCTCCCCGCTGCCTGCCATGTGGATCCGGCAGGCCGGAACATCCTTGGCCAGCCGGATCATATATTCCGGGTGCTTTAGGGGGATAAAACGCCCTGCCCACACCACATGAATGCCCTCCTTTTCCTTCTTCTCCCAAAGCTCCCCTTCTTTGTAACAGCGGGTCTCCGGAAAATATCCCCACTTAAACATTTTTTCCGGATAAGCATGGATCAGGTGAAAATCCGACGGCACATAGGCCCCTGCGCACAAAAGATAGGCCGGGTCTTTCCGGTATCTGATGTGCTCCTTGTATTTATGGATCAGCCCTTTTGGCGAAACCGCCTTAAACTGGCCTTCCCGGTAGATCCGCTCAGAAATCCGTATGGTAAGCTTTTTGGATCGGAGCCGCTGCTGCACCAGATCGTCTTTGTCATTCCAGCCTGCAAGAAGCACATCGCATTCTAAGATCAATTTCCTGCAGCATTCCTCTTCTTTATAAAACCGCCTTACATAGGGAAGCTTTTCACCGCCCTCATCCCACCCCATAGCAAGCCGCTCCTTCTCCATGGGCTGTGTCTGGATAAAGAAAAAGTCCTCCCCCCACTGCCGGTAACAGGCATTGCAAAAGGGGATCTGATGATGATTGATATAATTGGACACAAAAACAACTGTCATAATCATTCCTCAAAATCCTGTAATATTTCCCGATAGATCTCTAAAAGCCGCAGGTAATTGGTTTCCCCGTCATGGGCAACCGATGCGCTTAGCGCCGCCTGCCTGGAAAGTCTTTGGGCCAGCGTAAGTCCTTCCCGGTCCTTTTCCTCATCCCACATCCGGGAAATCGTCTCCGCTAACGCCTTCCCATCCCCTGCCGGGAACAACAGACCGCTTTGCCCATCCCTTACCATATCCGGGATGCCTCCCGCCGCTGACGCTGCCACCGGAACCCCTAGCAGCATGGCTTCCCCTACGGTATTGGGCGAATTTTCCAAAACAGAAGGGCATAAAAAAGTGTGGCAGGCCAAAAACCGCTCCTTCATCTGCAGGGCGGAAAGCTTTCCCGTCATCACCACCTTCCCCTCCAAATGATACCGGGAAATCAGTTCCAGCAAATATTTCCCGTAGCCGGAAAGCTTTAACCTCTGCTTCCATGTTCCCTTCTCTATCACACTGTTTCCCGCCACATAGAGCTTTAGGTCCGGGTAATCCGGCAAAAGCCTCTCCATTGCCTCCAGCACAAAGTGCATCCCTTTTAAAGGATAATCCCCCTGCCCCAAAAACAGGCTGTGCCTTTCACATGATTCCTGCTCCCAGCTTCCGCTGTAAAATTCCTGCCGCATGGTCTCATTCATGGTAAGATACTTTGCCCCGGGATTTAACTTTGCCGTTCCTTCCCTGTCAAACCCGGTCCGTCCGGTAACATAGCCGCAGCCTTTTATCACCTCTGCCTCATGTTTCCCCCGCAGGATAAACTTCTCCTGCTGCTGCCTTAGGGAATCCTGCCTGATGAGATCCCGGAACGTGACCCTGCGCCGCACCCGTTCCGGAAGCCCTGCCATATACACCTTAGCGATCTCGCCGCAAAGCCCTTGGATCCCCACCAGCGTCCGTTCCGGTTTCCCAAAAGCCCGGACCGCAGCCAGGGCGTGGGGAAATTCCGTTCCGAAAATGTGCACCATATGGGGCTTATAGTCCTTAAAAATTTCCTGAAAACGTTCTTCCAGACTTTCCTCATATTTTTCCGGATGCCCGAGATCCTCTGCAAAGGGATAGCATTTGACCCCCTTGATCCAAAACCCGGCCTCTTTGCCGCCATCCTGCCCCAAACCTTCCGGCATGCGCTCCAAAGGGAAACAAACCCCCAGCTCAAAGGGCGCTTTTGCTTGGAGCACACGCTCGAAAATACCGGAAAGCCACCCTTCCCGGTTGCTGTATGGAAGCTTTAACTCTCTGGCCACTGCCGGGAGCATAATATTACAGATCCACAAAACCTTCTTCAAACCAATCCCCCGCTTATCCTTTTCTCTTACTTATTTCTTTGATAGACCAGCCCTTTTAACCGGTTATAAATCCCGGCAGTCTTTTCATTGGATGCGATCCATGTCCGCAAAGGCGCCAGGGAAAGGAACATCACCATCCGGAATCTCAGGCGCTGTCCTTTCGGAAGATACTTTTCGGTAATTTCTTTATGCTCCCTTGCGGAGATACGCCTGTTTTCTTTTGTTTCCGAAAAGCCGCCCCCTTCATAGTCCGCAACCAGCAGGTCTTTGTAGACAAATAAGACTTCTCCTTTTGCCCCCGCCACAAAATAGCACCACAAAAACTGTTCGTAATCCGCCCTTACCCGATAGCCGCAGTCAAAGGGATGCGCAAGAAGCAGCTCTTTGCTGTAAAAGCAGGCCTGGTGGCAGGGCACATTCCGGTAGCATCCAAAGGCGTCCATATGGGGATTGGAAGCAACCCTCTGCCCGGTAAGTCTTTCAAAAATATTGCCGTAATAAACCCCTTTTGCCAAATGGCGCTGCCCGATCAGTTCCGCCATTTGGGAGAGCACCTGGCCGGAATAAAACCGGTCGCCGCAGTTTAAAAAATAGACATAGGCTCCTTTTGCCTGCCCCACTGCCTGGTTCATCGCATCATAGATCCCCCGGTCCTTTTCCCTGATAAGACGCACCTTCCCTTCCGGAAAGCCGTCTATGGCCCCGTCTAACGAGCCGTCCGTGGAAAGGCCGTCTTTAATGATCACTTCATAATCCTTAAAATCCTGCTGCCGGATGCTCTCTAAGGTTTCCCCAAGCTTTGCCCCCGGGTTTAAGCAGACCACGATCACCGAAAATAAAGGCTCCATAAGCGCTCCTTCCTGATTTCCCGCTTTTAATTTACGTCAGAGAGAATCGGCACCATGTCATGAAACAGGAATGTCTCATAGGGCAGGATCCGAAGCCCGTCGCCTCCCGCTTTCATTAAAATGAAAATGCCGAAATACAAAATCCCTGCCCCGATCACCCCGGCCTTCGAAAGCCGCCTCCACTTAAGATCCGGGATTCCCATGACCAGCGACGGCAAAAAGAAAATATGCGTGATGGTGAGATAATACCCAATCCTGGATATGATGGGCAGAAAGGAACAGCATACATACATCACCAGCGCCCCTAAATTGCAGTAAAAATAAAACCGATTCCTGGGCGAATCCTTAACACTCCTTTTGTAGCACAAAAGCGCTAATATCAACACTGCAAAGCACCGGACTATATTGACTATACTGGTGCCGCCTTCCAGATATTCCGTATCCTCATAGGTTGGGTAAAGAAACACCACCATCTTCAAATAAAAATCCTGCATGAAAAAGAACGTGGAGCAAAACACTGCCGCCACCGCCAGCTGCCACTTCTTCCAGGGAAGGGAAGCCAGAAAGTATAGGGGAATCACAACAAGCAGCGACTTGTGCAGCGTTGCCCCCAAAAGCATCAAAAGGGCAAACCTTCCCCACTGCTTTTTTAACACATACGGGATGGCATATAAGGCCAGCGCCAGCGCCAGATAATATCTTACCGTGTTAAAGGACTGGAAGTAATACCCCAAAGCCATAAACAGAAAAAAGGAAAACCCGAAGGAATCCGCCTGCCTGTATATTGCCGCAAGAAAGAAAAGCACCGTAAAAAAGGAAAAGAAGGCAAACACCAAAAGGAAGTTTTCACCCCCGCTTATCCCGTACAAGACCTTGACGATAAAATTAAACCCCGCCTCCGTGGGCACAAAGGCGTCACAGTTCACCAAATGCATAAACTCCACGTATTTGGCGTAATCATTGCCCACATTTAACCGGCAGGCGGAAAGGGCAAACAAAATCAGAAAAACAGATACCAACGAAAGTACATTCAGTATCTGCTGCCTGGTCACTATGCCGTTCTGCCTTTTGCGGCGGTTATCCACCAATAACCCTAAGAGTATTGTCACCACCGCCACGCCGCTATACAAAATCATATGCCTTTTCCTTCCTTAATTCCCTGCTTCATCAGTCGGTATGCCTTCCTAAACCCTGTCTCCTTTAACATCTCTTCCTTATGGGCTGCCAGAAAACGTAAGGAAAAGGGCTTAGCCATAACACCGTAAAGGTGGTGGTACAATACCCCCCTGTCCACAAAAAATTTATCGTTATATCCTCGAAACCAGGTGGACTCCCGGTATACTTCCTGCCCGATGCACACCGGAGAAGCAATAAGCCTAAGCCCCTTTTTCAGGCAGTCGTGTAAAAACAAACTATCCTCCCCGTTGCTGTACCTTGTACCTCCGCCAAAGAGCAGGGAAAATCCCACATTCACCCGGTGGAGCGCTTCTCTTTTCGCAGCCACCGCATAAGTAGGATACCTGCCGTAGTTATACCAGCGGATCCGCTTCCATGCAGCATTGTGATAGGTGGCTCTTGACGCATCCACCCGGAAATTAAAAGTGATGATATCCGCCTTGGGATGATCCGCAAATGCCTTAAGCACTGCCTCCTCATATCCCGGATCTAACACAATATCCTCATCGGAAAACAGACAGATATCCCCATCCGCACGCTCAAGCGCCGTATTCCGGTTAAGGCCGACCCCCCGCTCCGCCATGGAAAAACATCGGATCTTCTTCCCCTTATGCTGATACTCGCAGTAGTCATAATGATCGCACTGATTGACGATGAGCGCTTCGCTTGTAAGCCCCATCCGATCCGCCAATTGATCCACATCTTGGTTTACTGCCGCCACCAACACCTGTAATTTCATTTTTATACCTCTTTTTGTGCTTAGGAATAATACCTGTTTAGAAACTCTTCATCCGCCTGAGCAATGATCATGCCAAAGATATTACAATCCTGATTTTTCAAAAATGTCAGGATCCGCTCCGTCTTTCTTCCCACGTCAAACCCGAAAGGAAGCAGGATGACCACGCCGCCTAATTCCCGGATTCTGATACATTCTTCCTCGGAAAATACATTTTCATTAAAGGGAACCACTTCCCACTCATCCGCCTCACGGGGCTTTTCCTCCTCCATGATGTGCCAGCCAAATTCTTCCTCACTGCTGCCTGCCGGAACCTCCATCTCTCCCCGGTTTAAAAGCCCTTCCAATTCCAGCTTCCTCATATCCGCATGGTTTCCCATATCCAGGATCGCAAAGGTCCTTTTATCCCCAAGCGCATAATGGATGTCCGCCTTTAACTCCCCGGCATAAGGCTCCAGCCCTTTCTGGTTCATGGTCAGGATGCCAAGAGCCCGGTAAGGATAACGTTTTTCCACATCCCCCTGCACATAAATACTTTCATTTAAGGCATAGGCAAAACCAAAGGCTAAAAACGCCAGAATGCCCATCACGATCCCGCCGGCGCTGCAGGCTGCCGCAGTACGGTCATCCCAATAGATCCGCACAGGAGGCTCGGAACGGATCACTTTGATCAGCTTTAACTCCTCGCTTTGCTTTGCAAACTCCATAAGCCCCGCTTCCGCCGCGTTCCTTACTTCCCGCACAAACTTTTCGGAATCCCCCCTGACATAAATGGTAAGGAGCCTGATATCCGACAGGATCTCCGCCGTGGTGGCGTCACGAACTTTCGTCCGCTCATACCCCGGCAGCTCTTTCATGATCAGGTCTAAGATCGGATCCGTGTCAAGAAGATCATTCCAGGTATACCCGTTATAATGCTGGTAGACCTCTCCGTTTTCATCCACCCGAAAGCTGATATAAAGCTTGGACATGGCCTCATATTCCACCGGCATCTTCATGCCCCGGACAATCTGGTAGGTCACGCCCCCGAAGGTTGCCCCAAGAACGGTCAGCATGATGATCACCCATATTTTTTTCTGGAAGTAAAGCATCAGTCTTTTTAAATCCATTCCTCTGCTTAAATATTCCTCATTCATCCTCATCTTTTTCCTCTACATTTACATTCATCCCCGGAACATCCTGCTTTGAGGCGTCTTTAAGCGCCGTTACCTGATGGCTTTCCACTCCTTCCGTGCTCTCCGGCCGAAATAAGATCTTCATGGTAAGCAGCATCAGCTTCAGATCCAGCCACAGGGAATAATTTTCTATATAAAACAAATCCAGTTTCAGCTTATCATAAGGCGTGGTGTTGTATTTGCCGTAAACCTGGGCATAGCCGGCAAGTCCCGCCTTCACCTTCATACGAAAAGCAAATTCCGGCATATCCTCCATATACTGCCTGATGATCTGGGGCCGCTCCGGCCTTGGCCCGATAAAGGACATTTCTCCCTTCAGGATATTAAACAACTGGGGAAGCTCATCAATCCGTACCGCCCGGATAAATTTCCCCACAGGCGTAACCCTGCTGTCATTTTTCGCCGCAAGCCTTGCCACGCCGTCCTTTTCCGCATCCTCACTCATGCTCCGGAATTTCATGATCATGAACTCCCTGCCGTCTTTGGTACAGCGGACCTGTTTATACAGAATCGATCCCCCGTCATAACACTTGATGCAGATCGCCGTTACCAGCATAAAAGGTGCGGCAATGACCAATAAAATAAGGGCGCACACAAAATCGATCAACCTTTTCACCGCCCTTTGCTCCACAGACAAGGCATATTCCCTGGTCAGCAATATGGGAGTGTCAAACAAATGGAGCTGGTCTGCTCCCATCACCAGAACATCGGGGATCTTCGGCATCATATAGACCCGTATGGAACGGCTGTAACAATACTTTAGCAGATAATTCCTCTCCGCCGTGGAAATATCCCAAAGGATCACCGCACCATAGCCTTTGTCAATCTCTTCTTCCAGCCTCCAGAGCCCTTCCCTTACGTCCACACACTTTACAATCCGGTACTTGTCCTGTCTGGATTCAAACTTCCTTAATATGTCTTTGATATCCCGCTCCCCATGGACCAACAGCATTTTTCTGGGAGGAAAGACCCGCCTGTAAATGCGGTCACACAAATTCACCCACAATGTGGAGATCAAAAGCTGGAGCACCGTGGCGCCCGCTAAATAGACCGGCGTCACCACCCAGTTCCGCATCAGAGAAATCTGGACATATGTAATCACATTCACCGTAAGGACGGAAAAAAGCTGGGATAAAAATACATCCACCGGCTTTAAATACCCAATCTTCAACCCGCCAAAAGTATTGGTAAAAAAGAACAAAAGCACCAAATAAAGAGCAATCACCAATATATGCCCGTTCCGGTAAAACTTAAGCCCCAGACGGCCCTCCTGATAGCCGTTTACCAGTGGGTAATAATATTCAAACCAAATATATGCATAAACTGCGGTCTGCATCAGTAATCCGATGAAGTTCATCCACAGCACCAGTATTCTTTTTAAGCTTTCAAAACGTTTCACGGATACACCTCGTTAAAGTCTTCTCATGGTGGCGCGCACTGCCCAGAAAAAAAGATTGTATACACTGTACCACAAAGAAAGCTTCTCCTGCTTCCTGTATAAGTTCCATATGCGCCTTATCGCTTCCAATTTGTTTGAGGACAGGGATCTTGCAGGCCTTCTGTAAACCGCCAGCACCTCGTTAAGCCCATAGGCGGTAAATCCGTTTTTTAAAATTTTCCACCACGTGGCCGTGTCCTCGCTTTTTACCTCCGGCATCCTGATCAGTTCCCTGCCTGTCCTTTCCGTATCCAGCATCACTGTGGTGGTAAAGATCACCGTCCGGGAGAGGGCTTTAAAATAAGTAAGCGACGGCGGCACGTTTACCACCTTCCCGGTTCTTTTTGCGTCCTCATCGCCAAACTCATAAGCGGTAAACACAAAGGCAGCCTGCTTTTCTTTCATAAAAGCAAGCTCCTTTTCCAGCTTGTCCGGCATCCAAAGATCATCCGCATCCAAAAAGGCCACATATCTGCCCTTGGAAGCTTCTATCCCGGTATTCCTTGCCCGGGCGGCGCCTTCATTTTGCTGCTTTTCTATCAGGCGGATCCTGGCATCCCCGCTTTCCATGCTCTCCCGGATCTTCTCCCTGCTGTCATCTTCGGAACCGTCGTCCACCAGCAAAAGCTCCCAGTTTCCATAGGTCTGGGCCGCAACCATGGAAATGGTCTCCCTGATATATGCGCCTGCGTTGTAGACCGGCACGATAATGCTGATAAGCCCTGCATCCTGTTCCATTTATATTTCCTCTTTTACCAGATAGATTGGCCTGTTTTTCACTTCCATATACGTCTTGGCAAGATATTGCCCCACGATCCCCAGGCAGAATAACTGCACGCCGCTGATCAGGGATATGATGCACACAAGGGACGGCCACCCTGAAGTGGGATCCCCAAACAGAGCCTTCCTTACAATAGTAAAGATAATAAGTCCAAATGCAACGATACAGAAAAGCACGCCCATAAACGCGGCAAAAGCCAAAGGCGCCGTGGAAAAAGACGTGATCCCCTCAAGGGAATAAATAAACAATTTCCAAAAAGACCACTTGGTCTCTCCCTTTTTCCGCTCAATATTGTCAAATTCCAGCCACTTGGTCTCAAAACCAACCCATCCAAACATCCCTTTCGTAAAGCGGTTATATTCTTTTAGAGAAAGAAGAGCCTCCACCACCTGCCGGGTCATCAGCCTGTAATCCCTTGCCCCGTCCACAATCTCGGTCCTGGATATCTTTTTCATGATCCGGTAAAACATCCTTGCAAAAAAAGACCGGACCATAGGTTCCCCTTTTCTATTGACCCGCCGGGTGGCCACCGAGTCATAACCCTGCTCCAGATAGCCAAACATTTCCGGAAGAAGAGCTGGCGGATCCTGCAGATCAGCGTCCAAAAACACCACATAATCCCCTTTTGCCACTTCAAGGCCCGCATAGATTGCCGCTTCTTTCCCAAAATTTCTGGAAAAGGAAAGCAGATGCACCCTCTTATCTTTTTCGATCAGGGATTTAATTTCGCCTACAGAACCATCCTTGGAACCATCATCAATATACCACAGCTCCAGCTCCACGTCCTTTCGCTTAAAAAAGCTTTCATTTTTTATAAACTCTACATAGAAATCAGTGATATTTCCCTCTTCATTGTAACAGGGAACCACTGCGCTCAACAATTTCATACGCCAATCCCTCTTGGTTTTTATACTGCCTTTTATTTTAGCACACCTGCTAGAATATCACAAGGAAGGATTCAGACGCCGCCTTACAGGAAGGATTCAGACGCCGCCTTACAGTCAGCAACAATTCAGTCCTGCCGAATTGTTACTATAGTTACATTTCGGCTCACCATAGGGTCTTGCTATGCGCGAAAAACAAAGTTACACTGCGGTTGACTAATGATAAACCACTTATCCACAAGGAGGAAAGAATGATAAGAATAGGCATATGTGACGATGTTCCGTTTTATGCGGACAGCCTTGCTAAGGGAATCACCCACTGGCAGAAAGAACAGAAGATAATGACTCAAATTCTTAAATTCCAAAGCGGGGAAGACCTTTTATTTGAAATTGAATGTTCCGGTCATTTCAGTGTAATTTTCCTGGATATCCAGTTGACCGGGTTAAGCGGGATAGAAACGGCATTACAGATCCGAAAACAATACCCCCTGATCAACATTGTGTTCATTTCCCTGTATAACCTCTGCCAGGAAATACACGGTCAATGCTGGTGGCCCATATTATATCTGGAAAAACCATTCAATCAGGAAAAATTGTATCACCTTCTAAATCATGTCCACAAAGAATATCAAAGCATAAATCTCCCTTTTCAGTTCCAGTCAAATCACTGGCTGCACAGTGTAAACCTCCACGAAGTCCTATATTTTTCCAGTGATGTCCGGGTTGTAAAGATCATTTTGGAAGACGGGTCAGAACATAAGATGTATCACAAGCTAAGCGATATTGAAGAAAAATTGCAATATCCCCAAAATATTTTCTTAAGGATCCATCAATCCTATCTGGTAAACAGCCGGAAGATCATAAAGTTCCACCGAAGGGCGGTAACGCTTGTAGGGGATATCGAACTGCCGGTCAGTAAGAGCCGGAAAGACGCCATCATACAATTCCAAATGGATGCCTATGCTGAAAAAGACGGATTACGACAATAAGTATGTCATTTTTAACCACTTTATGTAAACCGACCCGTATACTGTATAATGCAAAGTGGGCTTTGGAAAATCTAATATCACATCTATTCGGGCGGGTTTTTCCTGCCCTTCTTTCATAATAAGAATCCATATCAAGAATAATCATTCCCCATCACATCCCCCAAAGGTGGTTTACAATAATAATACCCTGGCTTATGGTAATTTATGATATGCCGTAAAGACGAGGGGGAAAAATGAGACAGCTTTTTATACTACTGTTATCAGTTCTGCTGGTGACAGTGTTAACAGCAATACTTCTTATAGCTATTTTTTATCGAAAATACAGGGAATACCAGAATCTAAAAGCAGATCATAAACTGCTGCGCCAGGAAAATATCTATTTAAGGAAGCGCTTCGAAGAAATGGCAAAGCAGCATCAGGCTTTCCGTTTTATGCACCATGAACTGAAAAATGATTACATCCTGGAAATGAACTACCTGAACCAAAAATTATACGCACAGCTTGAGGAACATTACCGGAAAAAAGCCGGCTGTATCAACTTCAAGACCGGCCTGATCCATACCGGCAATATCGGCATGGACGCAATCTTGAACTACAAGCAGGAGGCCGCCCGTAAAGAGCAGATCCATATTGACATACACCATCAGATTCTGACCCATATCAAGATCGACAACCGGGATCTTAACATGATCCTTGGTAACCTGATCGACAATGCGTTAGAAGCGGTCCGCAAATTAACATCCGGCCAACGCAGAATCGCACTTAAGGTCAGGGCCGACGCCACCACCTTATTCCTGGAGATCAGCAACAAATACCTGGGGATGCCAACAAAGGATACCCACGGAAATTACCTGACCTTAAAACCGGACCGCCGCCTTCACGGCCAGGGCCTTTCCCGGGTAAAGCTGCTGGCCAAAAAGTATGGCGGCGGTATTACCATCTGCGATAAAGATAACTGTTTCCATGTGAAAGTCCTGCTTTATATGCCGGAATGAAGGAGTTTAAAACCGGTGTCCGCCACCGCCTCCTCCCGAGCCACCTGATCTTCCCCCTCCTCCCGAGCCACCTGACCTTCCCCCTCCTCCGGAACTGGGCGGATCATACTTTTTGGTGGTGCCGGTATGTATGGTTTGGGGATCCGTTAACAGATACTGATATCTGGTGGCCTCCAAAAGCTCCTTATCACTGGGTTTCCTTGACATGGACATGGTCCTTACCACAAAATAAGTGGCCATAAGCCCTAAGATCACGGAAAGCAGCAGATTGCTGATATATTTCATAGGCTGGGCGATCCGGTCTCCCCGGAGTCTGGCTAAGATCTGAGAAAAGGCTTCCCTGCCACAGCGAAAGTAATCCCCGTCGGAAGCATATCTGTAAACATTATCCGTAATCACATCCGCATAGCTGCCGGTGATCACCCGGTAGATCCCTCCGTTACTGTGGATCCAGATATTCCGGTTATCCATATCGATCAAAAATACCGTGCCGCTTTCCGTTCCAAACATCTCTTCATAATATGCTTTTATGTACCGCTCCGTGGAATATCCGTTATCGTCAATAGACTTAAAGGCCACATTGCCATAAGCCGTAATGCTTTCCATCACTTCCGCCAGGGCCTCCTCCTGCGGGCTGCTTATAAGATCCGCGTCATCCTCTATGATCACCCGATATCCTGTGGTGTCGTTATGGTATTTTTCTTCCGCGTAAGCCCTGGCATCGGCCAGATACCCTATAACCGCCGCCCACAAAAATAACCAGGCTGCTTTTTGCATCCAGTTTCCTTTCCCACGGCATACCCTCATATCAGGCCACCTCCTTTTTGTCAAATTGGGGAAGCCTGCGCATGGCAAGCCGGTTATAATTCCTGATGATCTCTATCATATTAAAAAGAACTGCCCCCAAAGCCAAAAGCCCTCCTGTATAATAGTAGACATCCGAGACAGGACGCACAATACCGATCATGGCCGCAGAAAGGACTGCCGCCGCGCTTAAGGCCGCCGTTACAAAAAATCCCCGGCCTAAGCCGGCCCTGGCCTTTTTCCCCTTTTCCTTTTTTCCTGTAAATCCCCGGTCATCCAGATTATGTTCCCTTTTGTGTATCCCTTCCAGCTCCAAGCCGTAGATCACTGCCGAAACTGCCGCAAGCACTGCACCAAGCCCTAAAAGCCAGGCAGGGCGCAGGGTTAAAAATAAATTCAAGAATAAAAAGATAGGAACTGCCAGCAACAGAGAAGCAGCCAGATACCGTTTCGGTTCAATGGGCATATCCGCCACTACCTTCCCGGTCTGTCCGTTTACCGTCATATAGGCTACACGGTCCTTATTTCTATAGGTAAGAAACCAGACCGGGTACATGGTATTATCCGCCTTCCGGAGATCCGTTCCCATGCCCTGCCTTTGGTCTTTCGGCCTTTTCACCTTTAAGCCCTGAAACGCTTCTTCCTTACAGATACTGCGGAAGGTATTCTCCTCCGCTTTTTCCATGGCGTCTCCAACGTACACTTCCGGCCCCACATCAGCGGTATCCGCATAAAATCCGCTTAAAAACGCAGGTGTAAAATGTACCATCTCTTTCGCATCATAAGGCGCTAAGGCCTGGCTGATGTTATCATAAAAAGAAGTGGACGCATCAGAGGAATATCCCAGGTAATAAGAATCCAGCCGTCCGGACAGGTCATAACGCTCTGTATAAACATAATCTCCTCTCCGGTAACTCTTTTCCCCTTTCAGCAGCACATTGCCTTTTTGAATCAGCTGATAAGACCAATAAGGCATATAGATCCCCCGAAATTCGTCAATATATTCCGGATTCCTCAGCTCTTTCGGCACAAAAAATGCCTTCCGCATCTTTTGGGCATAAGCCTTCTTGCAATCCTCTTTTGTTTTCTTAAAGGGTATGATAAAGTCAGGGCGCTTTTCCCTGCTTATTCTGCTTGACAAAATAGTGGATGCGCCACAAAAGCTGCAAAAAGATGTGGCTTCATTATCCTCGCTGAACAGCTCGCCGCCGCATTGCGGGCAGGTAAATACCGTAACATCAAAAAAATCATCATTTTTGAAATTATTTTCTATGGCATCCGTGTCCTTGGTAATGGAATAAGGGTCAAAGCTCCCCCCACAGTATGCGCATACCAGTTTCTGTGATTTAATTTCAAATTTTAAATTTCCACTGCAATTAGGACATTCATACATACACTTTTCCCCCTTCTTTTGCCATTTTCTCCCTTCGCTTTCCATCCACTAAAATCCACTCATCCAGCGTAAGCGGCACATAATCCGAAAACATACAAAAACAATTGATCATATTACAGGGAATGGGTATTTCCTCCCCACTCTCCTTTAGGCTGCGCCGGGAAGCACGGGTAATCTGTACAAACCGGTCCACCAGATATTCGTCGTAAGTATCATGCACATGGCCGTAAAGCATATAAGTCCTTGGATTTCCGTTTTTATCCCGCAGATACTGTTTATTGTAGCAAAAAACCGGGTAATGGCTAAGAATCACTCTCCGCCCACCATCATGCATCTCCGCATATGGCCTGATCCAGACAAAACGGGAAGCGTCAAATTCCTTTTTCCCTAAATAAAGATCATGGTTCCCTGAGATCAGATACAGCTTACCCTGAAGCCGTTGGATCACTTCATTAGTCTCGGCCGCCTTACCGACGGACAGATCCCCTAAGATCACCACCTCGTCATTTTTGCGCACCCGGCCATTCCACTTCTGGATCATAGATTCATTCATGGCCTCCCCGGAAGAAAAGCCCCGCTTATCCATACTTTCATTCATGTTGCTGTGAAAAAAATGCAGGTCCGATATATAAAACCGCATAACTTCCCTCCCTCAAAACAGGCTTAACTGCTCATATCCCGGGCTTTCCGGAAATTCATGCAGGTAGGCAAACAGCCGGCCCGTATCACATACTATATGATGCTCCCTGCACCTTGCATAAAAAAGAGCCATAAGCTCCTTGTTGTTGTCACTGGCGATCTCATAAGCAAAGCCGTATTTTTGATGGTACTTCCGCCTGAGACCCGGAAAATGCCGGTCCAGCGCCCCATAATAGTACTCCCTGTCACCTTCCCGAAGCGTCATTCCCATACCAAAATTGATGATACCATATACCCTGGCCTGAATGCAATAATCCAGGATTCCCTCCAGATTTTCCCTTGTGTCATTGATAAAGGGCAGGATTGGCGATAACCAGACTACGGTAGGAATCCCGTTTTCTTTCATAATCTGCAATACCTCAAAACGTCTCTTGGTAGTACAAACATTGGGCTCCAGAATCCTGCAAAGCTCCTCGTCGTAAGTGGTAAGGGTCATCTGCACCACACATTTGGCCTTTTCATTGATACTTTTTAAAAGCGCCAGATCGCGCAGGATCCGATCGGATTTGGTCTGGATGGCAAGACCAAATCCATACCTATCGATCAGTTCCAGGCATTTTCCGGTAAGACGAAGTTCCTCCTCGCAGTGCATATAAGGATCACACATGGCTCCGGTACCGATCATGCACTTTTTCCGTTTTGACCGCAGCGCCTTTTCCAAAAGCTGCGGTGCGTTTTGCTTTACTTCAATGTCCTCAAAAGCATGGTTAATCTGATAGCACCTGCTTCGGCTGTCACAATAGATGCAGCCATGGGTGCACCCCCGGTATAGGTTCATGCCGTTTTGTGCCGATAAGATCCCTTTTGCATCCACAAAATGCATTCTCCGTCCTCCCCCTTCCCCTTTACCCATTATTTACTTCCAGATTTATCATACCCCCATTCCTGTACCGGGTCAATGGCGGAAGCAGGTTCATCCAGCCCAAGAATCCCCGCCTCTTCTTCCCTGTCCTCCACCAGGAATAGGCCGCTTGTCTAACATAAGCGGCCCATTTGTCTTACTATACGCTATATGCTCTTTTCCGATAAAAAATACTTCCTTGCCAGTTCCTCCTTTTTCATTCCCGAAAGATGATCTTGATATATCTTTTGGTTACGGCTTAAAAGTTCTTTTCTTATGGGAGTACCGCATAAACAAGCCTCCTTCGTATGACATTTCCCATCATCAAAATTTACACAATACTTCTTATTATCATACCTTGATTTTGACCATCTTTCCACCTCAAACTTATTTAGAAGAAAAATTATGTCCTTAGCAGCAAACACTTGCCCGGCACACTTTCTAATGTTAAAATACTTTTATTGCAAAGGAGGTTACTGTGAAAAATAAATTTTTCACAGACTAATTTGTGCTTGCGCCCAAATTTGCAGGTTTTTGAAAACATGGAGGATTTTTATGTTGCCAACCAGAGAACAGGCAGACGCTCTTTTAATAGAAGCTGAAAAATGTAATCCCGGGCCCTGGGGGAAGCACAGCCGGACAGTTGCTCATTGCGCAGAAAAGATCGCGCTTTCATGTACCGGTCTAGACCCGGAAAAAGCCTATATCCTCGGCCTTTTACACGACATCGGAAGAAAATTTGGCAAAAGGCACTTAGGGCACGTATCGGACGGTTATTCTTATATGATGTCTTTAGGATATGAGGAAGCCGCAAGGATCTGCCCTGATCATAGACGCTCTTTCCTCTATTTCCCTGGATGAATATGACAAGCTGATCCAGCTTTGCGATTCCCTGGCAGGTGCGGAAGGCGTCCTTGATATCAAGGAGCGGATGAGCGACGTGAAACGCCGGTACGGAGCTTATCCCCAGGAAAAATGGGATTACAATCTAAAGTTAAAGGAATATTTTGAAAAAAGAACCGGGCAAGATATCTACCTTGTGACGGAAAAAGATACCTTCCGTCCTTAATTACTGCACAAAAAGATAACGATTGAAAATTTTCAATCTACGTATTTGGGCCTATTTCCTTGTGGGAGAGGTTCATGCGGGAAAGGCATGGTATAATCATGAAACGAGAAAAATTTGGCTCCCGTCTGGGTTTCATCCTGGTATCCGCAGGATGCGCCATCGGGCTGGGCAACGTCTGGAAATTTCCATACATCTGCGGCGCTTATGGCGGTGCCGCCTTTATTTTGATCTATCTGATCTTTTTAGTGATCCTGGGGATCCCGGTCATGGTATGTGAATTTGCAGCAGGAAGAGGCAGCAAAAAAAGCGTGGCCTTAAGCTTTAACAAGTTGGAACCTGCCGGCACATCCTGGCACAATTTAAGATATATCGGTATCTTTGGCTGTTACCTTTTAATGATGTTTTATACCATGGTAGGCGGCTGGATGATGTACTACTGTTTCCGGAGTCTTAGAGGTGATTTCCGGGGTGCGTCACCGGAGCAGATTGCCGGCGCTTTCACCGGAATGCTGGGTGATCTGCCCACCATGACATTCTGGACCGTCCTGATCTGCCTGATTGGCTTTGCCGTATGTGCGTTGGGCCTTAAATCAGGTGTGGAAAAGATCACCAAATTTATGATGGCGGCTCTTCTCCTCATCATGCTCGTGCTCGCCGTCCATTCCGTATTTTTAGAGGGTGCCGGCGCAGGGATCCGGTTTTATCTGGTGCCGGATTTCCAAAAGATGCTGGATAACGGAATCGGCAATGTAGTGTTTGCCGCTTTAAGCCAGGCTTTTTTCACCTTATCCATCGGCATCGGCGCCATGTTGATCTTTGGAAGTTATTTGGACCGTTCCCGCCGGCTTACCGGAGAAGCGGTTCATATCACTGTACTGGATACCGTTGTAGCGCTGACCGCAGGATTTATCGTGATCCCCGCCTGTTTTGCGTACGGAATCGAGCCGGATGCCGGCCCCAGCTTAGTATTCATCACCCTGCCAAATATTTTTGCTCAAATGAAAGGCGGCTTTTTGTGGAACGCACTGTTTTTCCTGTTCTTAACCTTTGCGGCGCTGTCCACGATCATTGCCGTATTTGAAAATATCATCGCATTTGACATGGATCTGTTCGGCTGGTCACGGAAAAAGAGCGTGGCCGTAAGCGCTGTCCTTATGGTGGTACTCAGTATGCCTGCCGTCCTGGGGTATAACCTTTTATCCGGCATCCAGCCCCTGGGTGCGGGAAGCACTATCATGGACCTTGAAGATTTCATCGTATCCAATAATCTGCTGCCCTTGGGAAGCCTTGGCTATGTGCTGTTCTGTACCAGGAAAAACGGCTGGGGATGGGATGTGTTTTTAAAGGAAGCAAACGCCGGAGACGGACTTGCCTTCCCCCGCTTCCTGAAACCTTATGTTTCCTACGGCATCCCCCTTATCATTGCAGTGATCTACCTGAAAGGATATTATGACAAATTCCGTGGGGAAAGCCCGCTGACCTTAGCCTGCTGGATGGGCGCCGCCGTTATTTTCCTGCTGTTTGTATGCCTGTGTGCTTTCCGCAGCAGGAAAATGCATTCATAATACTCCTCGTTAATGATACTAAAGCAAGGGATGAAAACCATTTTCATCCCTTCCAATGAGCTGATAGGCAGCGCAGCGGTTTTGGTCTATCTTGTCAGGGCCGCACAGATCTGCCCCGCATCATAATTTCCCACTCTTTTTTGTGCTTCTATGATCTTTTCTACTTCTGAAAGTTCCTCTTCTAGTTCGTCCGCAATCGTCCTTGCAGCCTTATTCTTCATTAACTTTTTACATACCATTTGTATCAAATGCTCCTGCATTCCCTCAAGCTTTCCTTCCTCTTTTCCTTCCAGCCGATAGTCCTCAAATGCTTTACACATCTCAAACCGCTTCTCTCCGTTTTTCATCACTTTACACTCCTTTGGTATCTTCACTTTTGCTATCACTTCCAGAACTTCCCTCGTTGCACTGTCAATATTGTCATATACTTCTCGGTTTTCTTCCATGATTCTTTTCATCTGCTCCTTATCCTGGCCGTAGCGCACCGCTTCAAACAGCTGCCGCAGGCCGGTATGATATTCATCAAACGTATCATGCCCATGACAGTCATAAAGGTTCAGCTTATAGTTTGTGACAAGCGGCTTCACCCTTTCGTCAACTTCCAGCAGATCATGCAGGCAGACCGCCCCATCCCATGGGTGCTCCGTACCGCAATACACCACCAAGGTAATGACGGGCACAAACTTTTCGTCTTTCCCCACACCCGAAAAAACGCATCAATTCCTGCCGGCAGATCTTTCCCGCTTTCGTGGAACGCCTTCTTCTGCTTCCACTGCTTATGGTAATTTAAGCTCTCTGAGAGCATGTTCCTAAGCACCATCTGATAATCCACATAGGTCTGATGTTCCACCAGCATAATATGGACCAGATTTCCTTTCCACATCCGCGCCTTGTCAACGGTCGCTTTAAAGTTCTTTCTGCCCCCGGCCTCCCTGCCAAGATAGACAAGCTGTGCATCCACCGCTTCCAGTTCATCAGGACTCACTACCTGCTCCCCCTGAAACAGCGCTCCGTTCATCTGGTCCGCAAACCTGCCGTTGTCGTCCAAATAGTCATAATAATACTCGTCTGGTTTTCCCATACTTCCGTCCTCCCTTAATAATTTTCATATAAGGGATTCCTTCAGATTAATCGATGTGTCACAGATGCGATACCAGAACTCCAGATTCCCAGATATGTTTGCAATTATAATAACATATCTGTCCTAATTTTGTAAAGAAAATTATATGGTATTTTCTAAATTTCCGATTAGTTGAGGTACTTGGTAAATAATACCGCCATCATGATAACTAAAGTCTACGTCGCCACGCTTGATAATGCGTTCGCGAAATGGCTCCTTAAGATTTTAGTTATCATGATGGCGGGTTTATTGGCTCAATTAATCTCAACTGGCTGCTCAGCTAGATATCCGACCACCACGTACTTGGCTATTTAATGCAATGTAGTGCATAACAGCAACGTGGCATAAACAATGCTGTTAGCGTTAGCCAAAAACCCTTTTAACCCAACTAAACGAAAACTACGCCCCCGCCCAACTAAGGGCTTCCTCCATACTCTCCGCCCCCAGCACGTTCAATATCATTTCCGTATACTCTTCTGCCTTATCCGTGTCAATGCAGCTATATATTTCCTTCAAATATTTTTCCGACCCGTCATACTCATAGATCCCAAAGGAAAGCCCCTGGCGCATCTCCTCCTTTGCGTCTGTCTGACGATTTAAAAGTAGTGCATCTATGTACGGATTTGCCTCAACAATATAATAGCCGTAAGCAAATGCGGCCGCCTGGAGCTTTTCTCCAAAACGGGATGAAAAGCCAAGCTCCGAAATGGTAATATCTCTTACCTCTCCCTTCGGGTTTAAATATTTCTTTTGCTGCATCAGATCCGTAAGCACACTTAAGTTCATGATCGTAAGCAGTTTTGAAGTGGAAGTCTTATCGTATTTCTGTGCCCAATAGTTGACACGGGTGAGGGGATCCGGATAAGGATGGAGCGCAACCCCCCAATCATAGCTGCCATGCTGTGACGCTATCTCATTAAACTGCTCGACCATCTCTTTTCCGTTAAAATAAACCCGGTTGTTTCCACCATTACTATTCCACTTATGATCAATGCTGAAATAAACCTTGGCATTGGCATAGTTGCTTTTAATCGCCTGATAAAAAGTGCGGAACCCCTTCTCAAACTCCTGCGTATAATATTCCACGTCCTTTGTGTCCATATAGTTCCATGTCTTATGCTGGTTGATCTCATTAGCGATCACCCAATTATGTATCATGCCGTGATCCTTTCCGGAATAACGTTCCGCAAGAAAACAGGCAACCGCCTGCAGCATTTTTGTACCCACCTTTTCTTTGGTGTTGAACATATAATAATAAGCGCCGCTTTCCTTATTCCTTGCCTTGGGATGGATCATTTCTTTATAATCATCATTCCAGTCATTCAGCACAACAACAGTCGTACACATACCCTCAGCTGCCAGATAGGCAAACAGCCCGTCATAGCCACTTACTGCAGCCCCGTTAAACGCATATTTTTTTCCCTCATGCTCATAAAAAATAGTAGGATACTCCTCATCGTCAGTTTCCCCCATAATCGCCGATAACGGGATATTGTAGATGGCATGCTTTACCCCCAGGTCGGTAAGCTCTTCCTTCCCCAGCATCGCCGGATCCAGTAACAGACCTTTCTTAGATTCCACCTCCGGATAATCCTCCTGATTTTGCGCCAAGAGCTCCGGGTTGCCCAAATAAACGCCTTTCGCCACCGGCGTATACTTCCCGTCTATCAAAAGCGCCGGGATAAACTGCTCAAACAGATATCTATCTTTATATGGAAATGAGACTGTACTTTCTTTTTCCTTTAACCATTCAGCCACCGGAGCCCCAGCCAGCTTTCCGGCTTCTTCATAGCATTCCTTTGCGAACAAATACAGATTGGCGTCATCACTCCGGGGAAGATTTGGCATGGTAAGGGAAAACACTGCCTCGTCCGGATCTTCTTCATTAAGCATCATACTTCCGGACCCATAATTTGCAAGCTGCAGCTCGTTCAATCTAAGGTCGCCTCTTGCTAGCAGCTCCAAGTCAACCTCTTCTTTCATATCCTCAGTTTCCGTTTCTGTTCCCGTTTTTTCCTGCACGTCCGCAGTGCTGGCAGGAGCCGTCTTCCCACAGCCATATAACACAAAAAACGATGCCAGCATACCTGTAAGGATAATGAATAACACTTTTCTTATTGATGTAATCTTTTTATGCACGCCCCATCCCCCTGCATTTATAAGAAATTAACCTTAATGGCCAATTCCGTTTTTACACTGCTGTCTTCTGCTATGTCATCAGACACGGATAATTCACCCTGCCGGATACGCCTATACATTTCCTGATACACTTCCTCTGAAGCATGTTCAAACTTCCACTTGCCCTCTGACACCGCAAGCCCCGTGCAGCGGTCTTTTGCGCCATACCGGATTTCCTTCCCCGCAAACGCATCTGACCATTTTTTCCCGGATGCAAAATAATCGTCCAAAGAATGGATCACCCCATTAGAAATATCCTTTACCGCACTGGTCACAAAACGCTCCGACAGCGGACTTTGATCCACATCTACTCCGATCAACAGACCATCCGCTTCCTCCGCCGCCTCAAGCACCGACTGATATAATCCACCGCCACAGGCAAAAATCACTTCGATGCCTTCTTGATACCACTTTAACGCCATATCCTTCGTCTTTGGATCAGGGAGAAAAGACTCCGCATACCAGTAATTTACCGATACATCTTGAAGACCCAGTTCTTTTGCCGCTTCATCAATTCCCTGCAGATAACCGTAACCATAGCGGACTACGGATGGCGTGTCTTCTTTCCCTCCAATAAATCCCAATTTACGGTACCCCTCAAGCACTGCCATGTATCCTGCCAGATAACCGGATTCCTCCTCCTTAAAAGAAATACAGTGAACATTACTTCCCATTTCCACCGGATCGCCATCAGTTCCTTCCAGTGTTCCGTCAATCAGTAAAAAGGAAATTCCCGGATAGACATCCTGCAGCTCCCATACCGCTTCCTGAAAATCATATCCTGCACAGATAATGATCTGCGCTTTACTTTCCGCCGCCTGTTCTATCGCCTCTTTATGTTCTGCAGGAGAATCATCCCCCGCCCCGTAATGGGAAAAAGAAGCCCCTGCCGCCAGCGCATACATTTGTATCCCTTCATAAATCGCTTCATTATAACTGCCATCCCTGGCAGAATCGGCGAATACAAAAGCAATCTCACCGCCTGTTTCCCGATAATCCCCATAGGGGTCATTCAGCAGTTCTGCCATAGGGTCTGCGCTTCCCCCTGCACACCCTGTAAACATCCCTATCATAAGCAGGGAAAGTAAAATGCAAAAAATAGTTTTCTTCATTTAAATCCCCCTTCATAAACATGCATTTTTTCACTATTTTATTATAACACAATCGTTTTCTCCATGCAAAAACAGATAGGGCTAATCATCAACAATATGCAACATTTTTTGTCTTTTATCTCAAATATTTTTTTAGTTTTTGGGTAACGGCCAGGATATCAATGGGTTTTGCCAAATGGTCATCCATACCGCACTCTAAGCACTTTTGGATGTCCTCCGAAAAAGCATCAGCAGTCATGGCAATGATAGGGATATCCGCATCCTCACGTTCCAGCCCCCGGATAGTCTTAGTTGCTTCATAACCATTCATCACAGGCATCCGCACGTCCATGATAATCGCGTCATAGTATCCAACCGGGGATTTCTTGAACCTCTCAACACAGATCTCCCCATTCTCAACCCATTCAAGTTCCATTTCCAAGGCAGAAAGCAGTTCCCTCGCAACTTCCCAGTTAAGCTCATTGTCCTCCGCCAATAAAATATGCTTCCCTTTAAGCTCCAGATCAGTTCTTTCCTGAGCCGCAGCAGCTCTTTCACCGGAAGTATCTGATTTTTGCCTTTCCGCCTTTGCCAGATCAAGTACCACATGGAATGTACTGCCCTTTCCCTGCTGGCTTTGTACAGTGATCGTGCCGCCCATGGCATCTACAATATACTTGGTAATCGCCATTCCCAGCCCGGAGCCTTCTGTTTTCTGCACACGGGTATCATCCTCCCTGCTAAAGGAGTCAAATATTACTTTTAAGTATTCCTCCGACATGCCAATGCCCGTATCGCTTACGATAAAATGTGTGCGGACACAGGAAGTATCCTCCGGCAGCGCCTCCTGATATACGGTTACCCTGACCGTACCGTTATCCGGCGTAAACTTGACCGCATTACCCAGCAAGTTGATCAGAACCTGGTTCAGCCGTACACTGTCACAACATACATTCTCCGAAAGAATTTCACTGGCAGTCACGTGAAACTGTTGATTTTTTGCCTTCACCTGAGACTGCATAATATTGACAATATTGTCCATGACCTCCCTTAATGACATTGGCCCGATGTTCAATGTCATTTTTCCGCTTTCAATCTTGGATATATCCAGCACATCATTGATAAGGCCAAGCAGATGCTTACTGGATAATTCAATTTTACGCAGATAATCCTGAACATGCTCCTGATCATGCGTATTGGCCATGGCTAAAGATGTCATACCGATTATGGCATTCATGGGAGTACGGATATCATGGCTCATGCTTGATAAAAATTCCTGTTTTGCAGCATTGGCACTTTCCGCCTCCTTCTGCGCCTTTTCGGCTGCTCTCCGTGCTTCGTCCATTTCCGCATTTATACGCTTTAATTCAGATACCTGGCCTTTAAATACCTTTAAATATTGAAAGAATATATAAAGGAGCATAGCGATCACGGCAAAAGAAGCGGCATAAACAATAATAAGCCAGCGGCTGCCCATGCCTGATATCATATGATCCAAACCATCAAAAGGAAGGGCTGTCACCAGATACCAATCACAATAAGGAAGGTCGATGCAATACAGGTGAAGGCGTGATCCGCTGTCTCTTAAAATAACGGAATAATCTTCGCTTCTTTCCATGGCATCCGTAAGCCGCCCGATGTAAAAATCCGCTTCCTCCTTTTTTCCTTCAAGTATGCTGTAAAGCCTGTCAAAATAGTTTTCATGAGTACTGTCCTCATTCCGCACCACATAGCTGCCGTCTTTCCGTATCACATAAGAGTAGATCAGCGAACTGTCCGAATCAAGAAATAGAACCTCGCTCATATATTTGGATGAAAGCCCAACCACCATAGCAAGGCTGTCACTCCCGTCAGACATGGGATATTCGCAGGGAACGCCAAACAAGATCACGCCATCTCCGTTGCTGTTATACGCAGACGCTGCTTTCCGCTCCCCATTTTTCAAACTCTCCAAAAACGATTCTGGGTGGTTTAGTTCCACCGGGTCGCCATAGATCATTTCAATTTTACCATCAGGCGAATAGAGTGCGGCGCATAAAAAATGTCTAGCTCTTGCGCCATATTCTATCTCTTCCTTTGATCCGTAACCGGTATCCTCTTCACTATTTGCAATACGCGCTATGGATTCCGCCATAGTCAGACGCAGATCAATAATGGTCTCAAAATGCAGAGAAACCTGCTCATTCATGCCGGCCATGTATGTAGTGCCTATCTCCTCGATCGTGTTTTCACTCATTTTATTGATAGATATTCCTAAGAACGAAAACAAGAAAATATTCAGGCAGATGATCACCGCTATACTTGCTTTTAAGGAACGTGGTAAAATCATGTTTTTCATACTTTTTTCAATCTCCATTCTTTGAGTTTTGTTCCATGCTCAACGCAAAAGAGTGCATAACGCCCACAAAAGTATGCGGGCACAATGCACCAATGGAAATTAATCTTCCATAGAAATATAACCCAAAAATAAACTTTAGTTTAAGGCGCCTGCCGGCACCTAAGCTGATCCATGACTTTAAACATTTTTTTAATATCCACCGGTTTGGCCAAATGCTCATTCATCCCTGCATCCTTTGCCATTGCAATGTCTTCTTCAAAGGCATTGGCCGACAGCGCTATGATCGGCACGGACTTTGCGTCTTCCCGGTCCAGACCCCTGATTACGCGGGCCGCCTCATACCCGCTCATGACCGGCATCATCAGATCCATAAGTATGCAGTCGAAAGTTCCAAGGCCGGATGCTGCAAATGCGTCAACAGCCGCTTTTCCGTCATTGGCAGTCACTACCTTTGCCCCCGCATCCTCAAGCATAAACTCTACGATTTCACAGTTGATCTCGTTGTCTTCAACCAAAAGGACACACATCCCTGCTATGCTGTGCGGGTCAGGTTCTTCCTCTACAGGCTGCGCACCCCAATCCTTGTCAACCAAGATAGGCAAAGTGACCCTGACCTCGCTCCCCTTGCCCAGCTGACTGTCTATCTCGACAGTTCCCTTCATTTGTTCTACCAGCTTCTTCACGATGGACATACCAAGTCCAACACCATTATAGTTGGTCCTTGCTCCTTGATGTTCCTGGGTAAAAGGCTCAAAAATGTGCTTTTTAAAATCCTCCCCGATACCAATTCCGGTATCTTCCACCACAAACTGATAGTCTGCGGTCTTATCCTGACAGGCCTTCTCGCTAACCCGGACAAACACGGAACCATGAGGACGGTTATACTTTAAGGCATTATCGATAACATTCATCAATATCTGCTTCAAATGTAACGGATTTCCGATCACCCTGGTATGTTCCAGCTCCGTCTTTTCAAGCACCAGCTGGATTCCCTTTTCCTGTGCCTGATAAGAAAGAATCATGATACAGTCATCCAACGAAGCGCAAAGGTCAAAGGGCTCCTCAACCGCCGCCGGCCTTCCACTTTCCAGCTTGCTGATTTGAAGGATATCATTGACCAAAGACAACAGATGCTCCGTAGACACGCGGATTTTCTCCCGGCAGGCACTTTGCCGTTCCGGATCCTCCTGTCCTTTTTCCATCATGGCAAGGGTTCCTAAGATTCCATTGATAGGCGTGCGCAGATCGTGTGACATATGGGAAAGGAACTCGCTTTTTGCCGAATTTGCCTGTCTCACTCTCTCTAAAAGTTCCATGATGACCTGCTCTTGTTTCTTCCTTGTCACCATAATTTCCGTGATATCCTGATGATATCCGTTCAGACAGGCTCCTGGTTTACTAAATGTTTTATCTTGTACGCCGCCGCATCGGACATAAATTTTCCCCAGTTTCGGATGATTCCAGGGATAGATCACCTCAGAGCGTCCGCTTTCCAATATCTCCGCCACTACATCCTGGACCATGCTCACATAATCCGGCTCAATATTTTGAAACCAATGCCGATAACACTCCTCCGGTCCGATCTCATCCGATACCCCAAGGAGGATCCGCATGGTCCTGTCCGCATGCATCCTTGGCGGACAGCCCTCCTCCAACTCAATAGTCCAGATACCTGTCCTTGCTCCTTCCAGAATATCCTCCAGGCTCCGCCTTGCTTCCAGTTTATATTTTTCTTCCTGCTCCACCACGGCATTAATGTCTCGCTGGGCAAAAATTGCGCAATTTTCTTTCTCTGTCTTCTCCGTGGCAGAAAAGTGAATCTCCAGATGCTTCAGCCGGGAGGAACCATCCTCCACCTGATACCGGACGGAGAATTTCTTCTTTTCCTTAAGCCGGGCAAGCACATAATCTTTTTTCGTCACCGCCCGGAGCCGTTCCTGATCCTCTAAAACCACATACCTGGAAATATATTCCTCCATGGCTGCCTGATAGCCATTCTCAAACCGGACGTTCCAATCCATGCTTATCCCTTCGCTGTTCCGGTATATCTCACATTCATCCGTGTCAAAGTTCACCTGATAAATGCCCAGATAGTCCACGCTGAGGGCATGAAGAACATTATAGCTCCGCTTTTGAAGTTCACGGACTAAGTTACGCCGTTTCAGAGAAGATACAATAAAATATGCCGCAGTCTGGAGCATATTAGACGCATACTCCAGTGACTTCGCCGGCGGGTTATCCACACCATAAAAGCCAATAATATTTTTGCCGTCATAAAGTGGAACCACCACGAGAGAACATACTCTCTGGCGCTTCAAATTCTCATATTGAAGTGGCTCTGACTCCCTGATATCTTCCAGGCTCTCAATAACGATATGCTTGCCGATACGGAACTTCCGATACCAGCTTGCACACACCTCCCGGGGAACATTTTGAAGATTATCTTTTTCCGGTTTAACCCCGGCGGCGACCCACTCATAGGTATTGTCATCACCGCCGGATTTGTTCTGCTCAAATATGTAGGTCCTCTCCCCGTTCAGCGCTCTTCCCAGATGCTCCAGCAAAACCTCAAGGGACTGATCCGGGGTCTCTTCCAGCAGTGCGACACGGAGTCCCTCATTAATGACAGTCTCCAGATTCTGAATGCTTTGCATGCCGCTATGCTGCCTGCCGAATCCATCAGCCAAAACGCTTCTCGCTGACTGCCCGAAAAGCTCTCTTGAATGATCCATACCTCTGTCCTCCCTGTAAAGTCATTGCCGCTCACCAAATCAACAACACTTGTGACATAATACCATATCCCCCCAACCACGTCAATATTGAAAGAACCGATGACACTCGACTACCAAAAGTCTATGACATCGGTTCAATGCTACATTCTCATATATTCCTCTACCGGCATCCCTATTGTCAAAATATCAAAAGGTTTATAGGAAACCATATCAATTCCACCTTCCATCTTCCGAGAGCTTCACCGCCTGTAGGTATAAAGGCCCGAAGTTCCACTCCGTTCCTTTTACCTGCGTGCGTACCAATGGCATATTATAGGCCAATGCCCTGCGGTTTATCCCCGCTTCCACTGCGTCACCCTGATGAGGCAGAATCAGATAGCAAAAATCATGGCGCCCTATATCGGAAAGGATATCCGGGCGTATATTAGACCTTAAAAGGCTTAAGGACATTCCTTTTTCTTCCACGCCCACTCCATACTTCCCTTCATTGATAATGGCGATTCCACCTGATTTTTCCGCAAAGTCACACCATTTATGCATGCATACTTCAAACCTTGCCTTCTGCCAGCTGGTGTTTTGATGTGTCTCTCGTTTGATATACCCGGCGCTGGTGTCACAGACAAGCTCTCTGGAAAGCACATTACATGAAAACTCCACTTTCATCATCCTATGCTTCTCATCCCAGTCCACGATGTTCTCCACTTCAATTTCAGGTGAGTCCTTAAAGAGACGAATGACCATCTTCCATGTGCTTTTTTCCCCGGGTGTTTTCACAGCGACAGTAAACTCCGCCAATATTCCGTCTACATAGGTCATATGTAATCCTTCCGACACCGTAAGGGGATACTCAACATCCTTGTAGTTCGGAAGGATATCCCAAGCATCGTACATCCCCGGCGTATCCTGATACAAATGCATCTGATTGAGTTTGCCATCTGCCCATTCCCGCTTTGCCTTCTTGTCAAAAAGACTATCTATAGAACCGTTTTCATTAAAAAGAATCTTATAGCGGGGAGTTTCAACTTTCATCCCTTCCACCATCAGCCATGAAGTGGATGAATCCACACTCCGCCGGAATTTTTTTGATGAAAAAGCATCCATGTCCGCTGGCGCAAAATATCCTCTTATGCCCTTCCGCAAAACAGGGCCGTCCTCGCTGGGGATAAAGACTAATTCTTCCCTCTTTTGGTTCAGTGTATTCCAATATACTTCTCCACTTTCTCCAATCAAGGTATCCAGTCGGCTTTCCAGCTCCTGATAATCCTTTAAGGCATCCTGATATACCGGATTGATATGACTTCCCGGGAGAATGTCGTGGAACTGGTTCAGCAAGAGCATCTTATAGCACGCTTTCAATTCTTCTTTCGGGTATGCTTTCCCTTCTTTCATCCGCAGCACGCTAAGAATTTCCGCTGTACGCAGCTTAAATTCCAGGCGACGGTTATATGCTTTCAGATTAGACTTGGTAGTAAATGTTCCTCTGTGCATTTCCAGATAAAGCTCGCCATCCCAGATTTCCAGCTGTCCATTATCTTTTAGATTACGGTGCAGGAACTCATCTGCCCTCATATGCTCTGTTTTCGGCATAATGCTCAGCTTTTCAAAACGTTCCATCAATTCCAACATTTCCTCGGTTACGCCGCTTCCGCCGTCCCCATAGCCAAACATGGACAACGTCTGCCCGCCTGTCTCCTTGTCCTGATAAGCATCCCAGTTTTCCTGGATCTGACTGGGCATATTCCAGGTTATGAAATGAGTGGGAGGAACACAGGCATAAACCTCGCTCCCGTCTATCCCTTTCCATATAAAATTGTTATGAGGGAAGCGATTGGTATCGTTCCATGTAGACATTTTATTGGATACAAAATAATCCACTCCTGATTTTTTTAAAATTTGGGGCAGAATCCAACTGTTTCCAAAAACATCCGGGAGCCATGCATTATCCACGGTAAACCCAAATGTCTCCCTATAATATAACTGCCCGTAAAGACACTGGCGTATCAGACTCTCAGCGGAAGGCACATTACAATCCGGCTCCACATACATAGCCCCAACCGGTTCAAACTGCCCGTCTTTAATCTTCGCTTTTAATTCTTCGAACAATTCCGGGTAATATTTAGCGAGCGTCTCATAGGTGTAAGGCTGGGTATGGGCATATTTAAATTCCGGAAACCTGTCCATAAGACGCATTTGGATCAATACGGTTCTGGCATTTTTCTGAACCACATGCATCCTTCGCCAATAATACGCAATATCAAGATGAGAATGCCCGACCAAAGCCACATTCCCGCTTGTCCTAAAGTCCTGGTTTTGGTAAATATGCTCCTCTATATAACGGGAGGCCTCCACCGTTCCCGCAAAGGTGTCAAAATCAATTTTATTTAACGCCAGATTCAGCTCCCGGTTTAAAAATGCCCGGTAATCCTCATCAAAATGTCTCGATTTGGCAATATCAAGCAAAAGCGTGAGATCATAATACAAAGATAACAATTCTTTGTTTACCGCCGCCACATAAGCCCCTTCAAAAATCTGCCGGCATCCTCTGGAATCCATAGCCTCAGGGTTTCTCTCATCATCCGGTTTGGAACGGTTATATCCTTCAATTTCAAAAGTAAAATCCCACTCCCCCGTCCCTTCATAAAAACCGTTCCGTCCGGAGTAAAATACATATCCCCTTTTTGCAAAGGACGATACTCCGATAAAAATTTGTATTCGTTTTCACCAACCTGCAGAGCATCCCTGATCTCAATATCTGTAATATCATATTTTTCCGCAATCACATTGCGCTTAATCCATGCATAGCGCAAATCCGTCCATTCTTCCGGACGCATACTTCTCCGTATTACCTCAACAAAAGCCATCCTTTCCCCCCTCTATTCATCCCAGAAAAAAGGTTTCCTGCGGATTGGATTTACTCTAATATCCAACCCCAAGTCCTTTTTAACTTCTTGACAGATCCAAGCAAGACACCTGTCCAAAATCGCGCATTTAGAACATTCACCCCTGAAAATCAAAGTCAACACATTATCTTCAAACGTCACAAACTCCGCCCAGCCGCCGTCGCCCCGGACTCTGGGGATTATTTTGCTATTGATGTATTCTTCCATAAAACAGCCTCCGTTACTTTTACAATAAATTTTCAGATAAAATCATCCCTTATAGGCTGAAACACATCCACCAGTTTCCCCGCCTCTAAGCAAACCGTTCCGTGCTCTGCACCCGGCGGCATTAAAACACAGTCCCCCTTTGAGACAATCCGGCTTTCCCCACTGACGGTAAACTCAAATTTCCCTTCCGCAATGTACGTGACCTGGGTATGGGGATGGGCATGGACATTGCCTTTTGCCCCCTCCTCAAATGTGATTTCGCACATCATCACATCATCGTTATATCCCATTACTTTCCTGGTAACACCCGGTTCACAGTTGGTGATGCTGCATGCTTCATTTTTAATAAACATTCTCCTTCTCCTTATCTCTCACATAATCCATCCCTACTCAACGCACTGGGTCGCATTCATGGCCGCTTCAAAATGCAATAAAAAACCGGGGCAGTTCAAAGTATCCCCTTCCCTATTAAGGAAAATGTTCTCTTTTTCACATTTTTCCTTAAAAACAGTGAAATCTCCATCTTGGGATGAGCCACCACAAATACACACAAACGCAATCTTATCTCCATACGCCCTTTTTTCACACCCGCTCAATACTTCATCATGATCTTCCAGTTTATGGCTGCACCAAATCCCAATATATCCATCACCTTTTCTGCCAAACAGCCAATGCCCTTTTGAGACTGTTTCATCAAACTCTCTTTCATTCCAGAACAAATGAACAAAATGAATCGGATGCGTATCCGGTATCTGATATAAAATCCCCAGCACATTATTTTTCTGCCGCATAGCCGGCATGATTCCGTTACCAAACCAATAACCGGGCCTTGCCTCTCCTCCGGTTTCGCAACATTGCCCCGGATGGTTGGAAAATACCACCAGATTCTGGGAAAGCGCCGCATACCACATATGCTGCTGGTATCCATACACGCCGGGTTCAAACTGCATGGTTCCATGAAAACATTCATTCATGGATTTCACATAATGAAAACATTCTCTCTCCCGCTCTTCCATCCTGTGCTCCCATACCCTCCTTACACCGTCACGCCTTGGAGATTCCACTGAAGTAAGCATATATTCCCCGGTCTTATAAAGATCAATGACCGCATTAGAACTCCGGTAAGACTGCCAGCCTTCCCGCTCCATGATTTCTTTAAGATCCTCCGGCATCCGGTATCTGGTTTCCGCCAGAACGGAAAGCCATTCATTGTATACATAAGGCGCTTTAGGATCCACATACTGTAATAAAGCCTGTAAATGCTGCCTTTGCGGATAAAGCACATCCCTGTATATCCTGCCTTGTGGTGATATGATGATGTTTTTAAAGGTATGCCTTGCAATGTTACGCATAATCAGATCCGCTGCCTGCCATGCCTTATGCAGAGAGGTTCCCTAACACAACATTCCACATAGTGATTGCATAATCATCCCCTTCCACCGTTACGGCCGGTACTGCAGGATAAACATCCTCGTAAGGCTGCAATGCAAAATCCGCCAGCCTTCCGGCCTTGGAAGCATCAATTTTTCCTGCCATATAGCTTCCGAGAGGTGCGCTGTATCCGCCTTCAAAATAACCTTTCAGGAATTCTTCGCTCCCGAAATATTCAATCACCTTCCAGCCTGCCGCTTTGTCTTTACAGGAAGTCAGCATAGCCCATCCAAAGTTGGGTGTACAATTCAGAGCGCCTTTTACCTCTCCTTCCATTGTGGGAAGTTCCGCTACACCCCAGTCAAAGCTGCAGGGAAACTGATCCGTGAACACACCCGCTTCCTGAGAAGCATTTCCCCAGAAGCAGAAGCTCCCCTGTGCGAATAATGCTCTGTTATTATCAACGCCCTGTGTCTCAGACCCAGGGAGCACATACCCGTTTGCATAAAACTTGCTTGCTTCTTCCAATAACGGTATCCACTCCGAGAAATCGAACACGCCGTTTTCATAATCATATCCCATATGGTTAAATCCGCTCATTTCGCCAATCCCTTCCAGCCACCTGCCGAAACCATTCTGGGTAAACCCTACGCCGTATATGCTCCCGTCTCCATTAGCCGTTATCGTGCCTGCCGCTTCCACCATTTCCGCAAGCGTATCCGGAACCGCATCATATCCGGCCTCCTTAAGAAGTCCTATATTGTACTCGATCCTGGTTCCGGAACGGACGCCGGTCGGCACCCAGTAGATATCGTCACCAATACTATTTAAATTTTCATATTTATGATCCATTGCTTCTGTCACCGTCTGGAAATCCGATGCATCTGATATGTAGCTTGTCAGTCGTCGGTCAAAATCGTATAATTAATCTGTACGTCTGTATTTGCCGCATTGAACTCCTCGATTTTCGCTGTCATGTAATCCTCATCATGACGGTTGTTTGACCATACCTCAATCGTTACCGCATCACCGCCCGCCGCACTTTCTTCTGATGCATTACTTTCATCCGAAGCAGTCTGACCAGCTTCCGTGTCCCCCGATACATTTGACGGCGCATCGGATTTTGCGGATGAATCACCGCTTCCCCCACAGCCCGCCAATGATAAGACCATGGAAGCCGCTAAAAGCAGTCCTAACACTTTTTTCTTTTTCATAATTTAACTCTCTCCTTTCGCATACTGATCCGTATCGCTTTATTTGCATATATTTTCACCCCAATCCCCTTAATTGAATATGGTATTTTTCATTATTTTTGTAACATTTTTCAATAACCTTTGCAGAATCTGATACACAATCCAATCTTTATAGTATAATTTGTCTAAAAATTAACTGTTGTTTTTATGAAGGTGGTATAAAATGATGTTATCTCCTGTCAGCGTTATTATTGCCGATGATGAATCTGCTATCCGCAACGGCCTCTCCGCAATCATCAAGAATATTGATATAGAAGTAAACGTCCTTGGCTGTGCCGAAAACGGTAAGGCAGCTTTAGGGCTTATCCGGGAATTCCGCCCGGATATCGCTATTATTGATATAAATATGCCGGAATTAAGCGGGCTTGATGTAATCAAAGCTTCCATAGAAGAAGATATCCCCACCTGCTTCCTTATATTGAGCGGTTACGAAAACTTTGAGTATGCACAAAGGGCAATCCGTTACGGCGTAAAGTCTTATTTTTTAAAACCGTTGAATCTGGCTGAATTCCGCAAAACATTTATTGCCCAATGCAGGAAAATATTGGAGACACATGATATGGATGCGCTTATCTCCGGCGGCCGGATTTCTTCCTTAATGGACTCTTCCCGGACTTTGCTGTTAAACCAATTGATCCAAAACCGGTTCCCTAAAAACGGGAAACTATCCGATGAGCTTGCAGTCCTGCATCTTTCCATTAAAAATACCCGGAGCTGTGTGGTACTCTTTTCCGTTTTCTTAAACCCGGAAGAAGAAACATCCCTGTACGAAACCACTGCTTTTCGAACGGATTTGCAGCTTTTAAACGGATATCCTAATGAGTCTTGGATCTATGCCGAAAATCAGATTGTCTCCCTTGTGAATATTGAAGATATCAAAAGTGACAACTTTAAGGACAGCATCCGGCATTCCATCCGCCTTCTTTCCAGAAACGGATATCCCGTAAAAGCCGGAATCGGCTCACCCATAGATCAGCTCACCCTGGCTCACCTGTCATATTCTGCCGCTTTAGAAGCATTATCCTACCGGGTATATGATACAGAAAACCTGCTTTTTGACAGCAACATGATAAACCGCCAACGCCCTTCCTTTTCCGCCGCCAACATTGACTATACCCCTTTAATCCACGCCGTGACCCGTCAATCCGCAGATCAGATCAAAGATTATATAGACCATTTTTTTACTTCTGTTTTTGCAGTGAAAACACCGCCCCCGAATTACGTGCTTGGTATGTGCGTTTACCTGCTCGTAAATCTGCAAAAGCAGTTGCAGCATCGTTATCCCGATGCTAAGCAGAACTTTGAGTTTAGCTGCGACAAATTGTATCAGTTCGACTCCATACGCCAGCTCCGGCAATGGATCATTGAGATTCTTGTTGACTACAGCCGTCTCCTTGCCAGCAATACCGCAGATCAGGACGATATCATACATATCGCCAAAGAATACATACAAAACAATCTTGGCAGCAATATCAAAGCAAAAGATGTTGCCCGCCAGGTGCATTTAAGTGAATCCTACTTCACGATATATTTTAAAAACAAGACCGGAATCAACTTCCGTGATTACCGAGTATATGAATTCATTGTAAGAACAGGAGAATACTTATGATTATCAGACATCCCAAAAAACTAATCACCAAAATCTTATTATACATGCTTCTTCCAACCCTCCTGGTCTTAACTTCCTTTAACGGGATTCTTTCATTATTTTATGGGAATTTTTCTATGAACTCAGCCATTACAAATGCCGCCGGCGAAACGCAGCAGGTCTCCTCACGCTTTCAGGAAATCTATACCTATACATTAAAGCGTTTTATCACCCTGACCGTTTCTGACGATTTCCGGAATAAGGTTAAGCTTTTTTTACAGACAAACAGTACCTACACCGAATGCAACAATCTGTTACAGGATAATATCACAAACTATACCCATATCAACAACCTGATTTCTTCTGTCACTATATCCAGAAGGCTTTCGGCATGGGAGACCATTGTTTATTACCCTTATGCCCTGCGCCTCAAACATGATGGCATAGAAATGATCAGAAACTACCCTTCTGTTTCCGACATTACTTTCCTGCCATCCTGCGAGAGCCCTTATAATGGGATAAACGAATCCATACCGATCCTGATTCCCATGCGGTACCATGAAAGTGATGACCTTCTCCTCATTCCGCAAAACGAGGCTGCCGCCGATTTCACCTTCTGTCTCTTTTTCGATACGGAATCCGTCCACAATTTCCTACGCTTATACTGCAGTGATGATTCGGAAGGGATTCTATATATTACCGACCAAACGGGACAGATTCTCTCCCTGCCCTCTTCTTCCATTGAATATGAACGAGTCAGCCGGGAAGATCTCCAAAATACCGTTTCCATGCTGATTTCTGATAACGGTACCTATGCACAATCGGCCGATTACCATATTTTCTGCGCTCCAATTATTGAAGACAAATTATTCCTTATCAACGCAGTGCCGGAAAGCGTGTTTATGCAAAGCTACACTTATATGCGCTCCATATTCCTCACGATCGGCATTACATCCGTTGTGCTGGTCACTATTTTAAGTGTTATGATTTCGTTTCTGATAACAAAACCATTGAAGAAACTGATGATCTCCCTTCACAGCATTGAAACAAATAACTACCCCGGAAAGATTGCCATCAGCTCCAATGATGAGATTGAGCAGTTGAATGACTCCATCCATTCCATGTACTGCACGATCCAAAAGCAGATTGCACAGATTCATCAAGAAGAGACCGAAAAATATGACACGCAGATGCAGCTTTTGTCCGAGCAGATGAATCCACATTTTTTGTACAACACACTGGAATTTATCAATATGGAAATTTTTTGCGGGCATCATGACAACGCCTCCAACATGATTTCCAACTTGGGAAATTACCTGCGCACAGGCCTTGCTTACGGTGAAAACCTGCTGACACTTTCACAAGAACTGGATCATGCTCTGTCCTACATTAATATTATGAATTACCGATTCTCCCACACCATACAGGTGACCGTCCAAATTCCGGACAACCTGTTAAATCGGCCAATTGTAAAATGTATTTTGCAACCCCTTGTGGAAAATTCCTTAAAACACGGTTTTGAAGTAAACACAACCGCAAACTACCCCTTTTCGCCATTCATTACAATTACCGCACAATTTTCCGGTCCCCATCTGGAAATTTCCGTCATTGATAACGGAATCGGCATTGACATAGAAACAGCGGAGCAGGTGACCAAAAAGAAATATGTTCCGAGCGATACCCGCGGGCATGTAGGACTTAATAATGTATACCGGAGATTAGTCTCCTATTACAAAGATGTGGATATCACTTTTTCCTCCATCCCATTTTTCGAGAACAAAGTGACAATCATCCTGCCTGCCGGACCATTTACCGATTTTTCTGAAAGGAGCTTTTATGAACCGTAAAGAACTAAAAGAAGAAAAAGAAAAATTAAGAACATTAAGCCTGAAAGGCAAATGCTGGTACCTTTGGGCTTATTATAAAATCCCGATATTAATTACGCTTTCCGTCATCTTCCTCTTCCAACAGGCCATCGGCGCATTCCTTAGAAGCCGGCAGGATTGTATGCTCTATTGCGCTTTCATCAATCAATCTTACGCCGGGGAAGCTAATTTGGAAAATTTGAAAAAAGATTTTTATGTCAGTAAAGAATTTTCAAAGCATCAGGTTCTGACCTTTGACGCTTCTATCAACCTGACAGACGCTCTATACAGCAATGCTTCTTCCATCCTGTTCCAGTCTCTTATCGGAACCGATACGGTGGATATTGTCATCACTAAAGAAGAAATCATGGAGCTTTACCATGACCAGGACATATATCTAAATCTGAATACAGTACTGTCCGAAGACTCACTTTCCTTTCTTTCGGAAGAACTTTATTACAATACAAACGCCGGAGGGCAGTTAATCCCTATGGGAATTTACCTGAAAAACAGTATCCTGCCCTCCGGCTATGGTCTGGATGAAGATTCCATTTTAAGTATCTGTACTTTAGAAAATCATCCTGAAATTATAAAAGATTTTATCGCTTTCATTTTCCCGGCAGTCTCTCTTTGAGGCTGCTTTATCATATCTCAGGCACGAAGCGCACCTCAAAATCCATTTTCTCTTCATCCAGACAATATTTTTTAAGTCGGTCCGGTCCACAGCTTTCCGAGCCGATCCCGCTTTGCCGGTAATCAACGCATAATACCGTATAAGGGGATTTTTCCAGTTCATAATTATGTTCTTTTGCCGTAAGCTCTTCCTGCGTATATTCGGATGCGTTAAAAGAAAAGGTCTCTTTTCCGGCCGCCATAAGGGATACATCTTTGCTCTTCACCACCACATAATCACAATCGTAATGGCTTCCGTTTTCCTGCGGGCGGATATAGTCCTCATGCATATCCTTCACATTCTCCGTAAATACGCCATGGTAACCGGCTCTTCTCTTATCCACATAGCTCTCGTAAGGCCCGATTCCGCAATAAGTTACGCCAGACATTTCCTTCGGCAGATATAACCTCAGCCCAAACCTGGGCAGGAACGGGAACACCGGATTCTTTTTCCCGTGGATCTGTGCATCCACAGTGCCGTCCGAACCGATCCGCCAGCAGACCTGCACGTCCAGAATCCTCTGGATATAAGCCGCAGATAAAGACAACATGGTCTCAATCCTGACCCCATCTTCTTCCACCGTCATCTTTGTCTCATAAGCCCTTGGTGAAACTCTGTCATACTGGGCCCTCATCCACTCTGACTTGATCCTGCGGTCATTGTCCGTAGGCGCACGCCAGATATTATACTCCATAGGTTTTTCCAGTAAGGTTTTGTTCCGGTAACACATTTCCATAAACAAACCTGTAAATTTATCATAGGAATAGCTAAATTCCGAAGTCGAAACCAGAATCCGGCAGTCATCCTCATGGATTGTAAAGACTGTTTTTTCCTTCTCTCTCTCAAATAATTCCTTAACTTTTTGATTTTGCCCATCACTATTTACCAACAAGACTTCGTCAAACCCTAATGGGAATCTGGCCGGCAGCACCTGCGTTTTTTCCTTTAAGTAATAAGATACTTTTAGGAAACATTTTCCCTTTGCCGGGATTTCAAAGAAGACGGGAACCACGCCTTCTCCATGAGCATGGATATTCAAAAGCATCTGGTCGTTTACCGTTCCCCGTTCTATCACTTCACCGTCACAGATCACTTCATACTGTACGGTCAGATAATCCTTTAGGTTTTTAAAGTCCAGATAATTATGCAGGGTCAGTTCCATCTTATCCTGATCAAAAGAAACTACCCTTGCAGGACGGTGCACATTTTTAAATTCCTTTAGACCGGTATGGGGCCTTCTATCCGGATACACCATCCCGTCCATACAGAAATTCCCGTCATGAGGATATTCTTTATGGTCGCCGCCATAGGCATAGATCGTCTTCCCCGTAATCGTCTTTCCCTTTTCAATGGCATGGTCACACCATTCCCACACAAAGCCGCCGCAAATACCGTCATATTGGCTGATCAGCTCGAAATAGTCCTCAAAATCACCAGGGCCGTTCCCCATAGCATGGCTGTATTCACACATCACATAGGGCAGAGAACCATCTGTTTTAAAATAATCATGTATCTCCTCAAGGGAAGGGTACATCCGGCTGTGCAAATCCACGTTGCTTAGATCGCTGCCCTCCAACGCATAGCGGGCACCTTCATAATGGGTCAGCCTGGTAGGATCAAATCCTTTGGTCCATTTCAAAGCCTCCTCAAAAGTGCATCCGTAAGCACATTCGTTCCCCATAGACCATATCACAACGCTCGGACGGTTCTTATCCCTCTCCACCATGCGCCTTGTCCTGTCCACGGTAGCTTCCGTGAAATCCGGATTATTGGCAATGGCCTTTCCCCAGCGCTTACATCTGGTATCCCAGTCTGTCTCCACATTATATACGGACTCCGTTCCATGACTTTCATTGTCCGCCTCATCAATCACATAAAAGCCCAGACGGTCATAAAGCTGATAAGCCCATGGCGCATTGGGATAATGGCTGGTACGGATGGCATTGATGTTATGCTCCTTCATCAGGGTAAGATCTTTCATCAACTGTGCGGGGCTGATCACAAAACCAGTGACAGGATCACTGTCATGGCGGTTAGTTCCGCGGAATTTTACATTTACATTATTTATGAATAACACACCGTCGGAAACCGTTATCTTACGAAAGCCCACATGATCCGTGATGACTTCATCTTCCGTCTCCAGCACCAGCGTATACAGATAGGGCTCCTCCGCATTCCAAAGCTTTGCGCCTTTCACACAGATTCCGGCCTTCCCGTCCTCCGCTTCCGCTTCCCCTGCAAGTTCCCCTTCCCGGTCATATAATCTGACGCTTGTGGGAACCATCTGGTCCTGATATGTAAAGGTAATCTCCAGTTCACCGTCCGCAAGATCCTCTGACGGCCAGGCAATTACAAAATAGTCAAAAATCCCTTCCGCCGGTCTTTTTAGCAGATACACATCCCTGAAAATACCGCTCATCCGGAACTTATCCTGATCCTCTAAATAAGTTCCGTCACACCACTTTAATACCAGGACACAAAGCGTGTTTTCTCCTTCTTTTAAACTGTCCGTAATATCAAACTCACTGGTAGAATGAGAAACCTGACTGTACCCGGCAAAAATGCCGTTCACCCATACATAAAAACAGGAATCCACCCCCTCAAAGTTTAAAAATGTCTTGGGCGCTTTCTCATCCTTATGGTAATCAAAGGTGCGCACGTACTCCCCGCAGGGATTATGATGGGGCACATAAGGCGGATCCATAGGGATCGGATACCGCACGTTGGTGTACTGATGGCGGTCATAGCCATAATTCTGCCATACCCCCGGAACCGTCACGGTATCAAAGCCGGAAACGTCATAGCCCTCTTTAAAAAACTCTTCTTTCACTTCATAGACGCTGTCAAAATAACGGAATTTCCATTCCCCGGAAAGCATCTGGAAACGCTCGGAATCCTCCCTATTCTCCACAGGGTTTTCCAGTTTTTGGGCCGCAGGAATGTAATATGCCCTGTTTGGCATGGTATTCTTATGCAGCACTTTTAGGTCTTCATAATACTTTGGAATGATCATGTTTTTTACTCCTTCAACTTAAATTTATCCGCATTAAAGTCCGGATTTTTCTCCTTTATCGCCATCATCAGCGCTCCTGCGTCCGGCTCATTGGCCGGCAGCGTCAAAACACCGCCTCCTGCCTCCACCAGCTTTCCAAAAGGTTCCAAGATACACTCCCCGCTTTTAAATAAACCGCCGGAATAAGAAACCGGATAGGCGCTTCCTGTAAGCCTAAGCTTTCCGGCAACGGCTTCCACACTCATCCATAGTTCCCTTGCACCTTCTTCGTATATACTCTTTGCGACGCCGTCCCCTGCCATACAGATTTCCTTCAAAAGACGCTGCAGCTCCGCAAACTTCCCTGCCTGCACGATCTGCCGGTTCAGCGTCACCACAAAATGCTCATCGTCACCTTGGATCCCAAAATATTCCCGGAACATATGGTAAAGCTTCGTTCTCTTGGCTCTTCCGTCGGCCTGCCTGGTATAGGCTTCCACCAGCTTTTTCCCATGCCATGTGCAGGAACCTTCATCGTAACCGGCGCCCCAGCCGCTGCTTCGGGCAATCTCTCCCTTATCGTTCACACCAAAGGCAATGGCGCCTGTACCGGAAATGATATTGATACCGGAATGAAAACATAAAGAACCTGCCCATCCCACATAGGTATCACACTGACACACCACCCTGTCCGGGGAAAGAACTTCCTGGCAGGCCTGCCAGGTTTCTTCTTCCGTGCCTTCGCCTTCCCCGTAGCAGCTGATACCAAGCCCCATACAGGCAATCTCATTTTTGTGAATGCCCGCCTGGCGGCAGACTTCTCCAATCCCTTCTTCCAGTATTTCTTTTAAGCCTTCCTTGCGGGCATCCATGATGATACATCCCCCGGAACGATAACGGGCGTATACCTTTCCATGTTCATCCCCCAGCAAAAAAGCTGACTTCGTGCCACCGCAATCCACCCCTAAATAATACATGTCTATTCCTCCCTTTCGAAAAATGACCTTTTTATTTTAACATTTCCAACGTGCTAACGCAATGAAATACTTTAATATCGTGCTTCACATTTTCATATTTTCTGACTTGATCTCTCTCTCCAATAAAAGCAGGCAGCCTAGCGCCGCTGCCGCAAAAAGGACTCCTGTGCCAAATACGATATGCATCCCGTGGCCATTTGCCAAAAACAATCCCGTAATTCCCGGCGCTGTTAGAGTTGCAATCACAATCCCTAACATCACGTAACCATAATTTTCTCCTGTATGCCTGATGCCGAATATGGAACTGGTAACGGACGGGAAGCTCCCCATGATACCTCCATAACATCCGTAGATCAAAACAATTGCCACTGTTACAGCGTAAGAATGGAAGATTCCAAGCACTGCCATTACAGCCACCGCAACAATCAATACCACTTTAATGCAGGAAATCCTGCCGATCTTGTCCGCAAGTGACGGCAGTACCAGCCGTGTGCCTGCATTCATCACGGAACCGAACATCACTGCGCAAACTGCCACGGACTCCGGGATACCCAATGAAATCTGATGGCTCTGGGATACAGGAGAAACCAAAAAGTAAGGAAGAAGCCCAAACAGCATAGTAAGCAGTAGATAATAAAATTTTTTGGTATGTATCATCTCACTGGACGTATATTGCTTTTGTTTCGCCTCTTCCCCTGCATTGCCGGAATCATCCCCCGAAATTCCTTCCGGCAATGCATAGAACGCCGCACTCAAAACCCATGCCGCCGCAATGACCATTCCCTGTCCAAATCCCTGCAATACCCCATAGGTGATATAAAAAAGCATTGGCGATGGCAGGATGAAAAATGCTGACAGCAGAACCCCTGCCGAAAATATCCCTCCTCCGATCCAAACCACCTTCTTGGGATTGCCATTATCCTGCATACGCCCGCCGATAATATTCCCAAACACAAAAGCAGCCAGGGCAAGATAAAAACACATCGATGCCTGTCCCTGGCTCCAACCGGCCTTTTCCATCACGTATGGCTGATAAATCGACCATACGTGTGGAAACCCGGTAAAAAATATGATAAGTGCCCCTGATACCATCATGAGCAGTCTGCGCCTGTCAGACGCTTTTGGCTGTTTTATCATTTCTTTATCCTGTCTTTCTTCTTTACCAGAGATTACGGTACATCTGCTCCACATCCCCTTGGGTAATTTCCCTTTGTGTGTTCTGCGGGCTGCCGCTCTCCATTGCGTCATGAGCCATCTTCTCGATCACATGGAAAAATTTCTCCTTATCAATACCATATTCTTCCAGTGTAGGCGTTTCAAGTTCCTGCGTCAGACAAACCACTGCCTCCAAAAATTTTTCACTTGCCGTCTTGTCAGAGTCCTCATTTTTTGCAGCGCCAATGGCACGGCCAAGCTCTGCAAACCTGCCATAAGCCCCTTCTAAGGCAAACCCCAGGCACTCTTTCATCAGCATTGCGTTAGAAAGCCCGTGGGCAACATGGAACAATGCGCCGATCGGACGGCTCATACCGTGGATCAGGGTAACGCTTGCATTATTAAAGGCAATCCCCGCTTCTAATGCCGCTATCGACATCTCTACCCTTGCTTCTTCATTCTGCCCGTCATGAAACGCTGCCGGAAGATATTTGAAAATCCGCTTTACAGCCGATAAGGCAAAGGTATCGGACATGGTCTGCGCCTTTCTGGACGTATACGCCTCCACCGCATGGCAAAGGGCGTCCAATCCTGTAGCCGCCGTGATCTTCGGGGGGGCCGTCATGGTAAACTGCGGATCAATGACCGCCAGATCAGGCATCAGCACTTTCCCTCTAAGCAGCATCTTGATATCCTTTTTGGTATCCGTGATGATGGTAAACTGGGTGGCTTCCGACCCGGTTCCTGCCGTGGTCGGGATTGCAATGATGGGCGGCATTTCCGCCTTGATCTCTTTTCCCATATAATCGGAAATGCTCCCTCCGTCTGCCACCAAAGAAGCGATTGCTTTCATAGAATCGATAGGACTTCCCCCGCCAAGTGCGATCAGGAAGTCACAGTTCTCCGCTTTATACTGCAAAAGCCCCGCCTCGATCATCTGATCCGTAGGCTCCCCCGTGATCCCGGAATAAACCGAATACGCAATCCCTTCCTTTTTCAGGACGTTTTCTACTTTTTCACAATTTCCAAGTTCTATCATCACCTTGTCCGTAACGATCAGCGCCTTTTTTCCAAACTGCGCCAATGCGCCCTGTGCCATATCCAAAGCTCCGGCGCCGCTGATGATCTGGCCGGGTACAATAAATTCTCTTGCCATAATGATTTCTCCCTTCTTCCTTTCAATCCTCCGCATCCAATGAATCAAAATTCCGCATCATGCATCCACACGTACCGCTCATCCTCACACCGGTCTGTCTGTAACCAGGGGTTCCCGTCCAGATGACGGATCATCCAGCAGGTGTACATCTGGAACCCGGGAGCCACTGCCTGGGGATGGAGCTGTCCGCCGGGGATCGCCGAAAAACTGTTATTCACACTCTTAAAGACCTGATCCCCCACAAAGCTTGCCCCGAAGCCCTCCGGCCTGTCAAACTTAAACAGGTAAGTTTCCGGCTGGGGATGCCTGTGGGGCAGATATCCGGACCAGTTCCCCCGGTCATTTAACACTTCCCCAAGGACCATATTGGATTCCGGGCAGATATCATGGTCAAAAATCGTGTTTACTCTGCGCTTTGCCACATTTCCGAATTTCCCCACGCTGGAATACCCCCAGGGCGCATCCTCCGGCGCATAAAGGCGGCTTGCAAATGCCCGTTCATTCTTTGTGCACTGCACTAAGATCTCCGTATCTTCTCCCGCCGTCACCTTAATTTTATTTGCATTGCTCACATGCAGGCACCAGGGGCCTTCCGTGAACACGTCCTTCCGGGAAACCGTCCGTCGGCCCCCTTCCCATTCAAAGGTAAGACTTCCCGAAAGGAGAAGGACCGCAATCTCCTCCCCTTCCCTTGAAAACTCCCTTGTCTCATCTGCTTTCATCCTGTAGACGCGGATATCCATCATCATTTCTTTATATTCATTGTCGTAGGTGGTAAGCACCATTTCCCCTGCGGCGTCAAATTCAGGATAACCAAATACTTTTCCCATTTTCCGAATCTCCTTTCCTATGTCCTGCAATCTTAATATTCCCTTGATTCGCTTCTGCCTTTTAACACACCCTGGCAGGCTTCTCTCACAGATGCCTTTTTAGAAGTTGTGGCAATCCCCACATTCCACCATGACTCATAGCCGTCCGTCATGGTCTTGGGAAGCACTTTTAAGTCAAACAGGCAGGCTGTGTTCTGGGTCTTTGCGTCTTCTAACGCTGCCGTCAGTTCCTCAATGGTCCTGCAGGTATAGGATTTTAATCCGTAGCCTTCCGCCACCTTTGCATAATCTACCGGAATCAGATCACCGGCAGGCTTTTTCCCGTCGGTATAACGGAACTCTGTTGCAAGGCTTCCAATCCCATGGTTCATCTCCAGGTTGTTGATGCAGCCAAAGCCGCAGTTGTCAAACACCAGAATATTGACCTTCTGCTTTTCCTGCATGATTGTCATGATCTCGCTGTGCATCATCTGGAAGCTGGAATCCCCAACCACACAGTAAACTTCCGATTCCGGCTCGGCAAATTTAACACCGAGGGTTGCCGCCACTTCATATCCCATACAGGAGTACCCGTATTCCGCATGATAACCGCCCCGCTTATCGGTAGTCCACATCCGCTGCATACAACTGGGCAAAGACCCCCCTGCGGTAATGACCACCGCATCCTCATCTATGGTCCTCCTGATTGCCGCCAGTGCTGCCGTCTGGGTGATCTTCCCTTCCGTAAGCTTCACAAACTCCGGGATTGTCCTTGGATCCCTGGCCTTTATCATAGGTTCAAAATCATCCCCTGTATAAGCAATGCCGGAAAGGTATTCCATTTCCTCATCCCAAGCTTTCTTTGCCTGCGTAATCTGCGTGGTATATGCGGAATGATAACCCATATTACGGAGTTTTTCCGAAAGTGCCAGAACCGTGGCTTTCGCATCCCCTACCGCCTTTACCGCATCCATCTTGTATGCGTGAAACCTGCAGTTATTGATGGAAACAAATTTCACGTCATGATTCCGGAACAGGTGCTTGGAGCTTGTGGTAAAATCGGACATACGGGATCCAATGGCAATCACCACATCCGCGTCTCTGCCGATCACATTAGAAGCATAAGTTCCGGTCACCCCGATTCCCCCAAGGCAGTAAGGATGGCTGGAAACACATGCGCTCTTCCCTGCCTGTGTCTCCCCAAAGGGAATGCCAAATTCCTCACAGAAGTGTTCCACTTCCTCCCCTGCATCAGAATAACGGACACCGCCGCCTACGATCACAAGGGGTTTTTCCGCCCCGGCGATCACCTGTGCCACGTCTTCCAATTCCTCTTCCACAGCCACCGGCCTTGTAATCCGGTGCACCCTTTTCTTGAAAAAATATTCCGGATAATCATAGGATTCCCCTTCCACGTCCTGGGGAAGCGCAATGCAGCATGCCCCTGTCTCGGCAGGGTCTGTAAGCACTCTCATGGCATTGATAAGAGCCGTCATCACCATTTCCGGCCGCAGAATGCGGTCCCAGTATTTGCAGACCGGTTTAAAAGCATCGTTGGTGGATATCGCCAGAGAAGAGCTCTGCTCTAACTGCTGCAATACGGGATCCGGCTGTCGGGAGGCAAAAGTATCCGCCGGGAACACCAAAAGCGGAATATTGTTTACCGTTGCCGTTGCACAGGCCGTTACCATATTGGCAGCCCCCGGCCCTACCGAAGAAGCGCATGCGATAATTTTTCTGCGCTGGTTCTGCTTGGCAAAGGCGATTGCCGTATGGCACATCCCCTGCTCATTCCTCCCCTGCATCACCCGAAGCTGCCCGGGGTCACTGTCTAATGCCTCCCCAAGCCCTACAGCAATGCCATGCCCAAAGATGGTAAAAAATCCTTCCACAAATTTCGTCTCTTTCCCGTCCATGGATACATACTGGTTATCCAAAAACCTCACAATTGCCTGCGCGGTCGTCATTCTTGTTGTCTCTGCCATACTTAGCTCCTTTCCTGTCTACACTCTTGCGATCATTTCGCCAAATTGTTCTTTTTCTTCTTTAATAAATGCGGCTACCTCCGCAGGCCCTGGAAGGGAATCGGAACAATTATTGCTCCGTACCATCATGGATGCCTCTGCGGAGCCAAATTCAAGGCAGTCAATGATATCCCAACCCTGATACAGACCATAAAGGAACCCGGAGCCGTAGCCGTCGCCGCCGCCAAAGCCTTTTCTTGCCTCAACCGGGAATGGCTTGATGCTAAAGCTCTGTCCGTCACTGGTATACGCCGTGGATCCCTTCATCCCATGCTTGATCACCACGATCTTGGCATGATACCCCTGCCAGTAAGCGGCGCTTTCTTCATCGCTCATGCCGGGCTTTATTAATTTTTCCGTCAGGTCAAACTCTTCCCTTGACCCCATGATAATATCCGCTTCCTTTGCCACAATAGAATAAAAAATAGAAATCTCGTCACGATTCTTCCAGTTGTATTCTCTGTAATCAATGTCAAAAATCACTTTGGTATTGTTTTTCTTAGCAAGCATCACCGCTTTGATCGCCGCTTCCCTTGACGGACTTTCTGCAAGGGCTGTTCCGGAGATCAGAATCGCCTTGGTATTTTTAATATATTCTTCATCAATATCGTCCACATGGAGCTGTAAGTCCGCAATGCAGTTGCGGTACATCAAAATACTGCTTTCTTTCGAAGAGAGCATCTCCGTGAAAGTAAGCCCAAGCTTTTCCCCGCCTGTACATCTGGTGATGTGGGATGTGTCGATCCCCTGCTCGTCAAAATATTCCACCACGAAATCCCCAAACTGGTCGTCTGACACCTTCCCTATAAATCCGGCCTTCAGCCCATGCCGGGTAACACCTACCGTAATGTTCGCCGGAGACCCTCCTACAAACTTCTCAAACATATGCACCTTCTTAAGCGGCTTAAACTCTTCTTTCACCTGATCATTGTAAGCCGGGTTAAAGTCGATCGCTACCCTCCCAAGGAGCACCAGGTCCATTGGCCTTGATTGGTCAAATTCAATATACCTCATGATTTCCCTCTACCTCCGTTTCTTAGTTTTTGCCTGTTTCTTCCCATTTTTTGCACTGCGTGCGTTTCTTGTTTGCGTGCTTTTTGTGCTTTTCTATGTGCTTTTTTATAATAGCACACTCTCCATGTATATGCAAGTAAATCCATATAAAATTATCCATGGCACACATTGATTGCTTGCCTGCTCGCCTATTCTGAAAATTAATCTTCCTGTATTGCGTGCTTTTCCCTTGCGTGCTTTTTTAATATGTGTTAAACTAAACATACTACTCAGGCAGGAATGGAGAATTTTATGGCGGTAACGATACAGCAGATTGCGGCTTTAGCAGGCGTGTCCCGGGGAACCGTGGATCGGGCCTTAAACCACCGGGGCCGGATTGCCCCTGAGGTTGCGGAGCGGATCTATCAGATAGCGGAAGATATGGGATATGTCCATAAGACGAGAAAGAAAAACACCGGAAAAAAAATAAAGATCGGCGTGGTGACCCAGCTATGCAGATCTTCGTTTATGCTGGAGATCAACCGGGGCATCCGGGATGCCGAAAAGGAATTAAAGCACCGAAGTATAGACCTTTTGGTTGAAGAACAGAACTCTGTTGATGAAAAAAGACAATTGGAAGCCATCGACCGCCTGGCCAGCCGTGGGATTTCCGCCCTTGCCATCATGCCCATTGACTGTGAACCGGTAAGGGCAAAGCTGAATGAACTTGCAGCCGAAAAACAGATTCCCATCGTGACCTTTAACTCTGATATCGTGGGAACAAAGCGGCTCTGTTTTGTAGGGATGGACAACCACCAAAGCGGCCGTGCCGCAGCCGGGCTTATGGGCATGCTCACAGGTGGGAAAGGAAAGGTGCTTATCATTACCGGGCATTTTTCCAGCGCCTTAAATAACCAGCGTGTTGACGGGTTCGTGGAAGAAACAAAAAAATTATACCCCGGGCTGGAAATCGCCGGGGTACAGGCAAGCTTTAATGAAACCGGGGAAGTGGAACGGATCATGGAAAACACCTTATTAAGCGTGCCCGGGATCAACGCCGTCTTTTCCGTCTCCGGCGGTCAGGGCGGTATTGGCAGCGCATTTGAAAAACTGGGCTTGGAGAGACGGCCCTGCGTGATCATCTATGACCAGACCCCCAAAAACGAAAAAATCATACGAGACGGCATTGCCGATTTCCTGATCGACCAAAACGGGTATGAGCAGGGCTACCGCCCGCCATTTTTATTGGCAAATTACCTGATGAGCGGGCAGCTTCCTGAAAAAGAATTTATGTATACCGATATCGTGATCAAAACGAAATATAACCTGTGAGAGCAGTTTGCTATCCTTCCCCGATCAGTACTTCCTGCCCTCTAAACGCAAAGCCATACTTGCGTATCTTTTTTTCGGGAACCCCTCTTGCAATCAGGGATGACGCATATTTTTTGTCCTCAATCTGCTCTAATGCCGCCCTGACCGTGTCCTCTAAGCTTTTCTCTTTTTTAGGCTTGAACACCTTAAACTCTATAATGATCCCATCATCTGTATCCTTCTTCAACGGTTCCAGCATCACGTCATATCTCCCAAATCCGCTCTCCCTGTTAGATGTTAAAACATATTTTCCGGCTAATTCCACCAAAAGCCCAAGCACAAAACCGTGGTAAAATCTTTCCGGCTCTGCATTCGACGGCCTTATACCCGTGTCAAAACTACTGAATGTCATTTCCGCAACATGGTTCATATACTCATTCATGGCATCTACATCCCCCGAGAGTAATGCCTTCACAAAATCATTATAAGTAGATGTGGCAGCCCCAAACCATTTCCGCACTATATTCCGAAACATAGTCCTTACCTCAAAGTTTACGAGCCCCAGCTCATACTCCTGTTTCCACTCTCCGTAAACAGACACATATGTCCTGAATTTTTTCACTTTTAAATATCCTCCGGCAAGCAAAAAGCTCCATACGGCCTGCTCATCCTCCTCAAGCTGTTCATAAACAACCTGTTCGTCTATCTCCGTCACGACAGTTTTTTCCTGCAACAAACTTTCAAAGGAAGTTTTCAGTTCCTTGCTTCCCTCCCGGATTAGTTTTGCCACCAAGTTGTTGGAACTGGAATTAGCCCAATATGCCGAAAATTCTTTTTTGTCCAGATAATTTAAGATAGACCATGGATTATAGATATCCTCCCTGCCGCCGAAGGTAAATCCATCATACCAAAATTTCACTTCCTGCTTCTTATCCGCCAGCCCAAGACTGTCAAGGGCCGCAAACACTTCTTCTTCCGTAAACCCAAAACAATCCGCATATTTCCGTGAAGTCGTGGTCACCACCTCCGGGTTATTTAAATCCGAAAATACAGACTCTTTACTAACACGCGTAATCCCGGTCAAAAGCGCACGCTCCAAATATGGGTTGGTCTTAAAAGTAGAATTGAACAACCCCCTAGTGAAGAAAACCAATTGATTCCAAAATCCGTATACCCAGGCTTCCTGCATGGGGGTATCATATTCATCCAATAAAATAATGACCCTCTTCCCATAATAGCGCGAAAGGAAGCCAGACAACGCTTTTATGGAACGGGATGCGGCGTAATCTTCCATATCCGCTGAAATACCCAGAAAATCCTTCTTCTCATTTTCACTTAAGAGATCGCCTTCCAAAAGGAAGCGGTATTGATTATATAAATCTTTGATTAAACTACATATTTTCTTCCTTGTCTGAATATATGTAGTTTCCTTTATATCAGCAAAGCTTATATACAATACCGGATACGTTCCCTGAAGTTCCCTGTATTTCCTATTTCCCCATACCTTAAGCCCTTTAAATAAATCTTCCCTGCCTGCATACCGGACAGAAAAGAATTTTTCTATCATGCTTAGGTTCAAAGTCTTCCCAAATCTCCTGGGACGGGTAATCAAGGTCACTTCGTCCACTTCTTCCCACCATTCCATAATGAAATGGCTTTTGTCAATGTAAAAGTTCTGATTGGCCCGTAATTTCTCAAAGTCCTGATACCCGATACCAATTGGAAGCTTATTGATTTTCCCCATACCAGCGTATTCCTTTCTAAGCCTGATCCCACAATTTTTGTATGTGCATCCTCGCCGCAACGGCGTTATCCGGTGACGTGTTTTCCAATGTGGCATGGATGTAAGGCTTCTTTTCTTTCATAAACTTCATCAGTGCCGTATAATCCATTTCCCCAAGCCCGGCTGCCGTCTCCGTCATTTTTCCGTCCTTCACAAAAAAGTCCTTTATATGGACCACCGCAACGTCTTCGCCCAAAAGCTCTATGGCCTCTCCCACCACTTCCCGCTGTTCCTTGTAATTCCACACATCCAGAAGGTTTACAGGATCTAAGATGATCTGCAGGTTCGGCGAACCGATCGTGTCTAACAGCTGCCTTGCCCGCTTTGGGCTGTATACGATATGCCGGCAGACAGGCTCTATCGCAACGATCACCCCCATCTGCTCCGCATAACGGACTATAGGCGTAAAATTTTTCACAAAAATCTCAAAAGCCTCATCACTGTGGCAGGCTTCCTCAAACCGGTACTCCGCATTCGGCGCTCCGGTCTCCGTGCCCACCACGCCGCACCCCAGCATGGAAGCAAAACGGATATTGGCCAGATAACGGTGCTGGGTCTCCTTAAGCCTTACCTCATCCGGGTCCGCAAGGTTTAAATAACACCCAAGCACTGCCACATCAATGTCATATTTGGAAAACAACTTTTTTAAATGCATGGCAAGTCCCGGCGTAAGGGCTCCATCCGCCACACTGTACTCTTCAATCACCTTTGCAAGAGCCAGATGCCCACAGGCAAACCCCTGATTGCGGGCAACCTTAAGCCTATGTTCCAAACTGCCTTCCTCAATGTCATGTAAACGTATTCCTAACTGCATGATCTTCTCCCCTTTCCATTTGCACTCTTTATCTCTTCAGCCCACCTAAGGAGCCGCTCCACCACCATCTTATCAAGCTCCCGATAAGGCATAAGAATCTCCGTCTCCTTCCGGCCGTCAGGACTTTTCGCAACAAACTCCCAGGTTGGCATGAAGGAATAATTTTCACGGATATAGGCTTCCACTTTTCGGTCAGTCTCCTCATCCGTAAATAACCTGCCCTCAAACATGGGCATGATCAAAAATCCGGCTTCCCCCGCATTCTTATTGCAGGCAGTATCCCGGTCAATGATAAGCTTAAAGTAGTCCGGCGCCGGCAGAAAAGCGTGTTTCCCCGGCTGCACGTACAAGACCGGATGGCTGCCTTCCCACTCCAGCACGCCTTCTATCATACTATTCAAAAACTTCCCGTGAAAACTGCTTTCCACGCCAATTACTCTGCCTTCCCCATCCAAATATACAAAAGAATGCTCCAGGTCATACAGATGCTGGATATCAAAATCATAATAAAACGCATACTCGACCGCCGCCCCGCCCTTTGGAACTTCTATCGTCCGTCTGCAGGAAGGGCTCTTTGCAGTCTCTCGGTATACGGTATACCCTATCCCTTCAAGGGAAAAAGGCTCCGCCTTATCATAACGTAAATGAGGCACATAAGCTGCCGCCAGCTCAAGTTCATTATCAAATTCCATTTTCTTTTATCCTTCCTTTTAATTGCTTTGCTACATATCCCATAAAAACCGGTGCCGCCACCGCCATAAGAACCCCCATGCCAAAAAAGACCACCGGTGTTCCTACGCTGTCAAAAAGTGCGCCGCCCAAATACCCAAAAATAAACTTGGAAAAGATCATGGCGATCACATTATTGAGCACCTGCACCCTTGCCCGGAATGCATAAGGGATATTTTCATTAATATAATTCAGCAGGCACCAGGTCACTGCCGTAAAACTAAATCCCTGCAGCAGATTGCATGCCACCGCCAATACCGGCTCATAAATCCGGCCAAGCAAAAGCCATCGCACCCCCGTCAATATCCCTGCCGCCAAAAGCACCCTGACAATCCCAAAACGCTTCACGATCCGCTCCATACTCATGAAAAAAGGCAGCTCAGACATGGCACAGGCAAAGATCATGATCCCGACCCACTGACTGTTTCCGCCAATCTCCACAAAATAAATGGGATAATAACTGTAAAAAAAGCTGTTTCCCAGACTGTGGACCAGACTGAACGCAATCAGCGCAACTAATGCCTTATCCTTAAAAAAGATAAGCAATTCCGACTTTCCTTCATCAGGTGCATTTGGGGGAACCGCTTTCCGGTCCGCTTCCTTAACTTGTCTTTTTGCGTCTGCGCCCAGCCGCATCAGGCACAATAAGCATAAAAACATTGTTCCTGCTATCCACCAGAAAATACCGGAATAATGGTTTTTCAGGCAAAACCCGGAAACAAGGGATGTCAACGAATACCCCAGTGTTCCCCCAGCCCGGATCTGGCCGAAATCCCACCGTGATCTTTGCAGCGTCTCCAGCGTCATATCGTCCGTCAGCGGCACGATCGGCACAAACATCATCCCAAATAATGTCTGCAAAACAAAAATGTACAAGTAATTCCTGCTTGCATAAAACATCAGGGCAAACACCATTGACAGGGCATACAAAACCTTGAGCACCCGGAGTTTCTTACCTGTCCTGTCGCTCACCCTGCCCCAGAATAACTGGGAGGCCAGCACCCCTATGGTGGAGACCGAAATCATAATCCCAATCTGCGTTGCCGACATACCAATCTCTGTCAAATATAAATTTAAATACGTATTGTACACTGCCTGCCCCGAGTAATAGGCAATATACAACATTAGAGAAATAATTGGAAAATTCATATCCTTCTTCACATCCTTTGTTCCAGTATACCTGTTTTTTTACTCAAAATCAACGGAAACGGGATTATTAGTCTTACTTGAAAATTTCACAGATTATGAATATAATATAAGCATCAAAAGGAAAGAGAGATAATAACATATGAGCAATAGGGAAAGGATTGTTGAATTATTAGACATCATACCGGATTATAAAATCGGTTATGTGCTTGCCTATGTTCAGGGAGTGGCGGCCGACGAAGAAGCAGACGATTTTTTTTGTCAAAGAATGGTAGAAAACTATGAAAATGCCCCAGACGAGGACAAAGAAGATATCCCACTTGAGGATTGCCTGAAGGAATGGGGGCTTGATTAATGTACAGAATTATCATTAAAAAGAAAGCCAAAAAATTTATTGATAAATTACCTATCAATGAAAAAAAGAAAATTGTATATGCAATAGAACAGCTTCCAAACGGTGAGGACATTAAGAAATTGAAAGGTCATAATGAATTACTCAGATTACGTGTCGGAGAATATAGAATTATCTATTCGATAGATAATGGTAATTTGATTATTTACGTTATAGATGCCGGAAATCGCGGCGATATATACAAAAGATATTAGATTACTTTGAGCATCTGCTCTGCAAACTGCCGACAGCCCGGTAAAGATGAAGCTAAATAATAGGACTGGGGCAGATCTGTTTCTATCATACAGATTTGCTCCAGTTTTGTACAGGTACACACTATCTACCGGTCACGATTTTTCAAGGTGCATAACTAAATATGCGAGGTTTAAGCATTTAATTAAATAGTGCATCATACTCAAACAACAATATCTGAATTTTCCAATAATCTTAAAATAGCATCTCTCGGCTCAAATTCATCCGTTGTCTTTCGCAATTCATCCAAGGTCCACCATTTAAGCGCATGAAAGGTATTTTTTTCACCTTCCTCCATATTTTCCAAAGAAAAAGCACTATCCTCAGCCATCCGCACTAAATAATACACTTCATGGCTAATAAATTCCCCATTTTTTCCCTCAAACGGAATGTCTAAAGTCAGTACACTTCCGTTCCTAATTTCAACATTGACCCCAAGTTCTTCAAATAGCTCCCTCTCTAAGGCCTGCGCAAAACTTTCCCCAGTTTCCACGCCGCCTCCAGGCGTGACCCATAAAACTTTCAGCGCACCGGTAAAACTAAACTCAAACTTCTGTAAAAGTATTTTATTATTATCATTCAAAATAAACGCTCTGGCATTATTACGGATATTCATTCTACTCCTCCACGTTCTTATAATTTTTTGTTAATTTCGTATCAGATTACTTAAACTTCGAACATGAATTTTAGTTATGTACCTTGAAAATTCAATACCTGGCAATAATTCAGTTGTCAATGTTCTATGATCTATATCGCTTGTAGTTTCGTCTTTAACAAAACAGGAATGACATCCATAAATGTATCTACTAATACATTGATTTTGTCATCTGCTATACCAAGGCTATCCGCAAGCAGTTCCTTGAGTATCTGGAGCAATAATCGAAATGACTGAATTCTTGTTATATCGGGCATTTCATCGGAAAACACCTCTGATGCATCTACTCTTCTATATATAGTGAGTAAAACATTGTCTAAGACTTTTTCCCTCACATCCGATATCGTTCCGCCTGTGTACGATACAGGGAATAATACTCCCCCTTTCGTGCCATCAATTCCTTATGGCTGCCCTGCTCTTTAATCTTCCCATCCGCCAGCAAAATAATCTTGTCCACAAAATATGTGGTTGTGAGCCTGTGTGAAACAATGATTATTGTCTTATCCAGCTTTCTGATCAGATCGTTGAACTCATATTCACTGACCGGATCCATAGAACTGGCAGGCTCATCCAAAATCAAAAAGTCACTTCCGTGATATAAAGCCCTTGCCACTGCAATTTTCTGCCCCTGGCCGCCAGAAATCCCCATGCCGCAGTCCGCATACTCCTGTGTGATTACGGTATTGATTCCACCGGGCAAAGATTCCACATAGGAACGGAGTCCACATTTCTCCAAGCATTCCCAAACCTTGCTTTCATCGTATGCCCTGCCCATTGCCACATTCTCCGCAATCGTGACCGGTAATAAATGAAAATCCTGAAAAACACTGGAAAAGCTTCTCGTAAGCTCCTCAAAAGAATATTCCAATATCTCCCGCCCATTAATCAGTATCTTCCCTTTTGAGCAGTCATAAAGGCGCAGCAGAAGGTTTAGCAACGTTGATTTTCCGGCGCCATTATAACCCACAAGGGCAATCTTTTCCCCCTGAGAAATCGTAAAACTAACATCCTTCAACGCATCCTTACCAGATCCATACGAAAAATATACATTTTGGAACTGGGCTTTTACAACAGACATAGGCAGAATGTTTCTATCCGCCCCCATTCTTTGGTCAGCAGCCTGTTGGTATTCCAATACGCTCTGTATTTTCTCAATATAAAGTGCATTTTTCCCTGCTTCTGCCAATATACCAGACATCCACATAAGGTTGTTCTTTAGTACATCTATAGAGGTAAACAAAGCCGCAAAATCCGCCAGGGAAAAGCCCCCCGTAACACCAGTTTTCCAAACAAGATACCCTGTATACAGGATATAGATTGGAAAAGAATCCGCAAAAAAATTCTTGATAAATGTCAACTGGCTTTCTCTAAAACCATATTTTTGGTATATCTCCTCAATCTGTCGTTCTTCTTTCTTAAATTGCTTCAAGAAAAACATCCCGAACCCCTGAACTCTTATTTCCTTCAAGAACTCTTTTTGATAAAATAACTTATCAATATACTCCAGCCTGTGTTCATTCTTCACAAGCCCCATGTCCCTTTCCCAGCTAACTCTGTCCTTCACCACCTGCAGCGAAACTCCAGCCACAACCACCAATATCACCAGTACCAACGCAACATAATCCACTGTTCCTATCACCAATGTAAGCGAAACAACGGATGCCAACGCACTGCAAAACTTCTCGCTTCCGGCATAAACTTTCTCCATATATTCGTACCCATGAAAAAGTGACCAATGCAGATCCTGATAGAAAGCGGGCACATCAAATTCCTTCAGCTCCACGGATTTTGATATACAAAACAGCCTTGTCTCAATGGCCGTTTTCAACTTTTTCATGGCCACAGGTCTCCATTTATTCTCACAAAAAGCCTTAAGCAGAAAACAAAACAGGTTCAAAATGAGCAGCATCCCAAGAAACGAAACCGTTTTTCGCCAGGTCTGCCCTATCTCAAAGTTTTGAATAACCTTCCGGAAAGCAAATACCATTGTATATGCATCGATCGCCGACTTCAACATACATACAAGGAGATTCAATCCTGTAAATACCGGAGTAACATGACACATGAAAGCTATCACATAAAAATGGCTTCGACATACTTTTCTCATCACGCTTCCTCCCATTCATAATTGGAAGACTGTTTGGCAAATAAATCCGCATACCTCCCGTTTTGGCGCATCAATTCTTCATGTTTTCCACATTCTTCCACTCTTCCGTTATGCATAAAATATATCCGGTCCATACCGGTAACGCAGGAAAGACGGTGAGAGATCAGGATGATCGTCTTCCCTTGCCCATCCGTCCAAAGTTCATCCAAAAGCTTTTGCTCATGAACAGGATCCAGTGCACTGGAAGGCTCGTCTAAAATAGCTATATCCGTGTTCTGATAAAAATAACGGGCAAAGACCAGTCTCTGTTGCTGCCCCTTGGACAGCACTACCCCTTCCTCCTGAAATTCTTTCGTGGATTCCCGGTCATAATTTTCACCCACGGCCTGTTCCAATCCTACCCTTTCCAAAGCCTTTCTGACCCTTTCCATATGGTCGCCTTCCTGCTCACTCCCTTCTGCCAGATAGCTGGAAATCGGCATGGCAAACATTTTAAAGTCCTGCATCACTACACCCCAGCGGCGCTGATACTCTCTTTCGTTCAGGCGTGCCAGATCCTGACCGTCAAAAAAAACTTTTCCTTCCTCCACTGATAGCAGCTTCAACAGAATGCTTATCAATGTGGTCTTCCCTGCACCGTTATATCCCACTACCGCAATCTTCTCTCCGCGCTTCACCTTCAGGGAAATGTTGTGGAGTACATCCTTTTCGTTACCCGGATACCTATAACTAAGGTTCCTGACTTCAAGCAAAGGCACTTCTTGATTTCCGAGCTCTTTCGGCGCATCTCCCTTATCTCTAAATGACTCCTGCCCCAAAAAAGCATGGATATTCTGAAGGTACAGATGACTGCGCTCCAAAGCCTGCCAGCCATATACAACGCTTAATAAAATCTGCGTAAAATTTAAAACCGCTAAAGATAACGATGCGAAATCCCCCACCGGAAGGTTCCGCAAAATAAATACCCTGTACGAAAGGTAGATACAGGAACCCAGAAACGGAAACAAAAAGCCGATAGTCGTATGTACAAACCCAAATGCAGACAACCGGTTTCCATATTTTTTTACCACCTTAATCCCCTGATCTGCCGCCTTCCGGTAATATTTTAGTAGTACGGAATACATAGGAGTTGTCCGGAGTTCTGCCGCATACCCTTTCGATGAAAAGCATCTGGACACATATTTTTCTTTTTTTTGACTTTCCACACATTCCATATCCCTCCGGTAGATACTCTCGTTCATACGTTTCCCCAGAACCAATGCCACAACGACAGGAATCAGCACAAACACCATCATAGAAACATCAATCCGGGAAAAGAAGATCACCAGGAATAAAGCGGCACTAAAAGAAGCTAAAAGTCCACATAGGCTGTCCGCATAGTCCAGCGCATACTGTTCTTTTCCTCTGACAGCTTTCTCATATCCGCTATAAAAATCTGGGGATTCATAGTTTTGGAGTGGAATGTTGTCAGCTTTTTCATAAACAGCCCCTCGTATGCGGAGCATAGCCTTTGCATGGCCAAGCGGCTTCAGATAATGAAAATAAACGGCATAATAGAAATCCTTCAATAAATAGATCACACAAGACAATAATAAAAAGCGAAAAATGAAACCAGTGTCTTTTCCCATCTGCAGACTATTCATGATAACCCGGATAAAGAATACGCCGATGAATACCTTAAACCCCTGCTCTATCATATGAAAGAGCATATTCCACACAAAAAACTCCCCTGCCGTTCTTTGAACAAATAGAATATCTTTTTTTACATTCCGCAACATGATATTTACTCCATTAATCTGCCTTATAAGAAAAAGGAAGGCATCCAACTTATCTTTTCAGACTGCTGAACGCCTTCCTCTTATACTTCTAACACATAAATTATCATTGTCTCTTACAGACTGTCATAGTAAGCAGCCCTTGCATCCAAAATCTTCTTAAGGCCGGCATTCTCCAGCTCTTTATAGCCTGATTCATAAGTAGATTCAAACTGATCAGCCGGGCAGCAGATACATGTATAAACAAAGTTGATCATCCTTGTCTTTACGTCTGCGCCGTATGTCTGCTCATCCTCTGAAATATAACCATAGGAAGGGAAGATATACTTTCCGGTATTACATACTGTATAGTAATCCTGGAACCATTCAAGCGTTACCCAATCGGATGCCCTGTTGTCATACTGAACCTGAGCCATAACATCATAATCATTTACCCAGTCAAAGTTAAGGTTCATAATGCTAAGGTCATCAGGTGTTCCGGGATATCCCTTTTCGCTCATATCCTCTGCGGACAGGTCAAGTGCAACACCATCTTCCGTTGTTTCATGTTCAGGTGTATAGCGGATATTGACAGCAACAGCCGGATCAGCCATCCAGTTTAAGTACTTCATGCAGGCTTCTGCCTTATCACTTGACGCAGCAGGAACCATTACATACATTGCATGTCTGAACTCAAAAGGTGTCCTGTAAGAACCGTCAGGAAGGTCAAAGCACAAAATGGGAACAAAAGTCTCATGGCCAACTGCGTTGTTCAAAACCTGTGTAGGATCCCAGATATGAGTAGTATCGTCAAGCACGAAACCAACCTCGCCGTTGGAAACAGCTGCTAAAAATGCATCTTCTGCCGTATCGGTAGGGAACTCCTGTGTGATCAGGCCGTCATTGTACCACTGATTCAACACTTTCAAGCCTTCTTTTGCTTCCGGTGCAACAGCCATATATGCTTCGTTGTAGATGTAAGCCGTGCGCTCATCCTCAAGGGGCACATAAGAACCAACAAAGTTCAGATACATTTTTTCTGTATCGCCGCGTCCGCTCATTGCCCAAGGAGTTCCAAGCCCTTTTTCTTTTACGGCATACAGATATTCACCAAGCTCTTCCTTAGTCGTAGGCATATCCATTCCCAGCTCATCCAGCCAATCCTTACGGATATAAGATGTATGACGGGGATTTGCCGTACCACGCTGTTTCATAACCGCAAAACGCTTGCCATCAACTTCGCCGATGGGCTGTGCTTCCGCACAGTAGTTAGCAATGTCAGCGCCATATTTTCCATATGCGTCTGTCAAGTCTGTTAATGCCCCGCTGCTTGCATAGTTAAAATATAAAGCCTGGTCATAAGTAAATACGATATCAGGAGCCTGACCACCGGTCATCATGATGTTCAGCGCATCATCAGAACCGGACCTGGGAACAGATACATACTCAACATTAATGTTGAATTTCTCTTTTACCTGATCCTTGATCCACTGGGTAAGTGTATTGTTTTCTGTTGTGGTGCCGGGAGCGGCATTACCTCTGTCCCAAACCATAACGCGGATGGAAACTTCTTCACCGAAAAGGTCATCCGCCGCTGCGGTCTCGCCGCCTGCTTCACTGCTGTCTGCAGCCTGTGTGTCATCCGCTGCTTCCGTGGAGCTGGATGATGAAGAATCAGAGGGTGTGGACGATGAAGAATCACCTGACCCGCCGCATCCTGCCAGCCCTGCCGTCATTGCCGCCGCCATTAAAACTGCCAGCGACTTTTTGAGTAAACTCTTTTTTTGCATTTTAATTACCTCCCTAAAGTTTTTTATTAAAATACCCTGCCCTGCGTCCACATGGCGGAACATCCATATAGACATTTTGCATGGGGTAAATTAACCTTTGACTGCGCCGACCATGATACCCTTGGTGAAGAACTTCTGCACGAAAGGATATACGATCAGCATTGGCAGCATGGAAATCACGATACTGGCCGCCTTGATATTTTCCGCTACCAGATTCGTATTGATACCTTCCTCCACTGATACGGTCACAGATTCAATAAACTGCTTTAACACCATCTGTACCGTATATAATGTGGAATCATTAATGTAGTACATAACATCATTGATGCCGTTCCAACGGCCTACCGCATAGAACAGGCCTAACGTAGCAATGGTGGGATATACCAGAGGAAGCGCTACGCTTGTCAGCGTCCGGAACTGGCTGCACCCGTCAATGGTAGCCGCCTCGTAAATTGCGGAATCAATGCCTCTGAAAGCGTTGCACATGATGATCATGTTGTAAGCGCTTAAAGCACCGGGGATGATCAATGCCCACACTTTATTGATCAGGCCGAAATCCCTTACATTCAAATAAGTCGGAATTACACCGGGATTCAAATACATGGTCATTACAAACAGCGTCATGACCAATCCCCCGCCGATCAGGTTCTTCTTAGACAGCGGATAAGCCGCTAACACCGTCATCACCAGATTCACCACCGTGGAACCTATCATCAACACGATGGAATAACCGAAAGCCCGGATAAAACTGCCGCTGTTGACAGCCTTTACATAAGCCTCCGTATTGAAGCCCACCGGAAAGATAAACACCTTGCCTGCCGTAATGGCATCCTTGGCACTAAAGGACATGGATACAACCCGCAGGATAGGAACCATGGCAATACAGGTAACAAGGATAAAGAACAGTGTCCAGAAAAACTGGAATATTTTTTCGTTTTTACTATTCAATGCGCTACTCATTACATAATCCCCTCCTGTCCCATTTTCTTAATCACCGCATTTGCGGAAAGTACCATGATGACACCTACTACCGTCTGGAACAGACCTACCGCTGTCGCAAAGTCAAACCGGCCTGCCGCAAGACCCACGGAATACACATAGGTACTGATAACGTCTGCAGCATCCTTTACCAGCGTATTTCCCATCATGTAAGGACGGTCGAAGCTGATGTTTACCACTTTACCGATCTGCATGATCAAAAGGACTGTGATGGTAGATGAAATCTGGGGCAGTGTCACGTGCCAGATCCTCTGGAGCCTGGTCGCTCCGTCTATGTAAGCCGCCTCACCAAGAGAAGCATCTGTTGCCATTAACGCTGCCAGATATACGATCAGGGAATAACCGGCCCCCTGCCAGACACCGGCAAACCAGTAAACAAAACGCCAGATACCGGAGTTACTTAAAAATGCCACGGAATCAATCCCCATTGCGTTCAGGATATTGTTAACCAGGCCGCTTGCTGACAATAACTGAGTCACGATACCGGAAATGATAACCCATGATAAGAAGTTCGGTAAATATAACAGGGTCTGTGTGGTCTTCCTGACAGCGCTGCTCCTAAGCTCATTTAAGAAGATAGCAAGGAATATAGGAATCGGGAAACCGATGATCAAGTCACCCAGATTCAGAATCAGGGTATTTTTCAACGCGCTCCAGAAATCCCTGGATGAGAACACCTCATTGAAATTGGCAAACCCAACCCAAGGGCTGTCCCAGATACCCTGAAAAATATTAAATTTTTTAAATGCAACAACTACACCCAACATTGGTTTATAATTAAACAACACCATATAAACCACCGGAACCACAAGCATTGCGTATAGCTGCCAGTTATTTTTCATGTACAGCTTGGGATTCACTTTTTGCTTTTGAACTTTCTTTGCCATGTAACCTCCTCCTTCATATTGTTCAACTTCCATAATGAATTGTACATTTTCCTATGCAACCTATCCACTCACCATTTGCTTTTTCGCTTTGATAATGTTGCATATTTTGCGTTTTATACGTTATCCTATTTCTGAAAGTTTTACAGGACGGTGTTCTTCCACGCTCTTTTTCGCCGCAATACCCATCAGCACCGGCTTTAACCCGTCCTCTACGCCAAGCGGGGTGTCCGTGTCGTTTTCGATGGCATTAATGAAGCATTCCATCTCCTTGGCAAAGGATTCCATATAGCGCTCAAGGAAGAAGTAAAGGGGCTTTTCACCGGTGACGCCATCCGCATTGGAAAGCACCATGCTGGAAGGGGTGTCATTGGAGGTTGCTGCCATGCCTTTAGATCCAAACACCTCCGCCCTCTGGTCATAACCGTAAACAGCCTTCCGGGAATTGTCAATCACCGCGATCGCTCCGTTTTCCATCTTCAAGGTGATCACCGCAGTGTCCACGTCCCCCGCTTCCCCAATTGCCGGATCTACCAGGACTGCTGACTGCACATAGATTTCCTCAGCGTCACAGCCTGCAAGGAAACGCACCATGTCAAAATCATGGATAGTCATGTCAAGGAACATGCCGCCGGAGACCGCCGCATACTCCGCACTGGGGGGTTCCGGATCCCTGGAGGTCACTTTGATGATATGGGGCTCCCCAACCTTCCCATCCAATACCGCCTGCTTTACTGCCGCAAAGTTGTGGTCGAAGCGGCGGTTAAACCCTACCTGATATTTGACCTTGCTGCCTTTTAAGGCCTCCATCACCTCCTTGATCCTGTCAAGGTCGTGGTCGATGGGCTTTTCACAGAACACGTGCTTGCCTGCCGCGATGGCCTCTAAAGAGATGGGGGAATGGGTGTTGGTGGAGGAGCAGATCAGGACCGCCTGGATCTCCGGGTCATTTAAGATCTCATGATAATCCTTGGTGGTGTTGGCGATGCCCATGCCCTTCGCCCATGCGTCAGTCTCCTCGCTCATAAAAGGGTCCGCGATAGTCTTGATCTTTGCGTTCCTCACGAAATTGCAGATGCTCCTTGTGTGTACCTTGCCGATCCTGCCGGCGCCGATGATTCCTACTGTGATCATAATCTGATGATCTCCTTTCTTATAATCCTGTCTTTTCTTTGATAAACTTCCTTGCATGTAACGCATACTCCAAAGGATTTGCCTTAGAAGGATCCTGCTCCGCCTCAACTACCATATATCCTTCATAGCCGCTCTCTTCAAGCACCTTAAAGATAGGGTCGTAATCAATGCAGCCATCACCTGGGATGGTAAACGCCCCTGCCCTCACGCCGTCAAGGAAACTCATTTTTTCCGCTTTCACTTTTGCCACCACATCCGGGCGGATATCCTTTAAATGCACATGTTTGATACGGTCCGCATATTTCTTTGCCATGGCAAGCGGGTCTTCGCCACAATAAGCAAAATGTCCGGTGTCAAACAAAAGGCTCACATACGCCGGGTCTGTTCCCGCCATCATGCGCTCCACTTCCGCCGCACTCTGCACTACGGTTCCCATATGATGATGGAAGGTAAGGGCAACCCCGTACTTCTCCAGAGACAGCTTTCCAAGCCGGTTAAGCCCGTCGCATAAAAGCTTCCACTCCTCATCATCCATCACATGCTTACCCTCGAAGATGGGCTGATCCTGGATCCCCTGGGTGCTGTAGCTCTGCTCAGACACGCCCACCACTTTGGCCCCCATCCTGGAAAGGAACACCACGTGCTCCTCGAAGCCTTTTTCCGTCTCCTCATAAGGTCTGCTGATCAAAAAGGTGGAAAACCACGCATTACAGATCTCCACTCCCCTTAAGGAGAGGGCTTTTTCCAGCGTTTCCGGATCCCTGGGGTACTTATTGCCCACTTCCGAGCCGGTAAATCCCGCAAGAGCCATCTCGCTGACACACTGCTCGAACGTGTTTTCCCCGCCCAGGTCCGGCAGGTCATCGTTGGTCCAGGCGATCGGGGCGATCCCCAGCTTTACATTTTTTCCTTCAAACATTTGGTTACCTCCATTTTTATAGTCTTTATTTCAAAAGGCCGAAACCTTAGAAGCACGCCGCCATCTTCCGTTTCCAGTCTCTTTCCATCTTGTTCCAAAAGGTTAGTCTCCCTAAGTTCCCCCACGGGAAGCTTTGTGCAAAACCGCACGTTCTGGGGCCGCCCGCAGGCTTCATACAAGCGTATCACCGCCCCGCCGTTTTCATCCTCCGCAAGCTTCACGGATTCCGCGATCACGTGGCAGGGTTCTCCCTTAAGGGCCTCTAACGTGAAGATTCCCAGTTGTCTGCCAACCAGAGCTTCTTCCCGAAGGATCTCGGCATTCACATGGGCATGGCGGTTAAATGCGATTCCTCTCTGTGCCACCTTGGCTTTCACCATATCTCCCATAAAGGGATAGCAGGCGTATGAAAATTCCTGCATACCCTGATCCGCATGCTGATCCGGCTTTAGAGGAGAGCGCAGAAGCGTTAGGCTGATCCGGTCTTGCTTTGCGCTGTATCCATACTTACTGTCGTTTAAAATTGCCACACCCATTCCGCCGTTTTCCAATACGCTGTACCTGTGGCCGGAAACCTCATACCTGTCCTTTTCCCACTGATAAGATGTGGTGGCCGGACGCACGCATGCGCCAAATGCGATCTCACCTGTCACCTGGCCGGAATGGACCGCCGAAGGAAAGTCCACTTTCAGCATCCGGTGCCGCTCCCGCCAGTCAACCTTCGTGTGAAATTCTACCGAAAGCCCGTCACCGCTTAAGCAGATAATCTGGGAAAATGGGGATTTTCTGATCTTTCCGGTAAGAAGAAAGGCATCTTTCCCTTGATAGGATGTCTGTTCCATCCTCCACTTTGTGGTGTCAAGCCGGTCTTCCTCCTGCTCATACATGCTGCCTAGCTCCCAGGCATCGTAGTAACCGTTGATGTTCCGGTACAACCGGAAGGTATTCATGGGCTTACCTTCCTCCACAAACTCTTCCCCATCCCGTAAAAGACTGACAATCCTCCCACATCCGTCAAACCCTACATACAAGCGGTCACTTTGCAGAAAACCGGATCCCGCTCCCTTCCCTGCCTTAATTTCACAGCCCTCTTCCCCGGCCAGGGCAGCATCACCGCCACAGATTTTTTCCTCACAAAAATCCTTTTGCAAAGCGGCAAGGCTCTCCCGCAGAATCTGTTCTCCTTCTATATAAATAGCGTCCAGCTCCTGTTCCGCTTCTCTGTGCACCTGCGCAATCCCTGAACCAGGCAGAATATCATGGAACTCCTGAAACAAAAGACGTTTCCATAACTCTTTGATACGATCCGCCGCAGCCTGCCATGGAACCACCCCCGGCTGCCTGGCTCCATCCATCTGATTCTTTAAGGCAAGGAGTGTATGAAAGTACTCCGCTTCCTTCAACATCACTTCCCCACGGCGCACGCCTCGTTTGGTCTTTGCCTGCGCAGTGTAAGTTCCCCTGTGCCATGCCAGGTAAATTTCCCCGGCAAACACATTTTCCGTTCCCTTCTCCCTGACTTTTTCAAAATAGGATACCGGGTCAGCGTATCTGGTCCTTGGCGCCCCTTCCAGATCGGCACACCTTCTTACCGTCTCTAACAATTCTCTGGTAGGACCGCCGCCCCCATCCCCGTAGCCAAAGGGATAGATCATCCCATCCATGCCTTCTTCCTGAATCCGGTCATCCTCCCAGCGCCTTACCATGTCCGCCGGTGAAAAAGCCGCATTATAGTCTTTAAAGAAATGGGAAAGCACTCTGCTGCCATCAATCCCCTGCCACCAAAAATCGTTGTAAGGAAAGGGCTCGCACTCCGGATCCTGGCGGATCAGTTTCTGGGAAGCAAAATATTCCACTCCGCACTGTTTCATGATCTGGGGAAGTGCGCCGGAAAACCCGAAGGTATCCGGAATCCATGCCATCCTGCAGTCCTTTCCAAACTCCTGCATAAACCATTCTTTTCCATATAGAAACTGCCTGACAAGACTCTCTCCACAGGGCATGTTGGTATCGCTTTCCACATACACCGCGCCTTCCGGGATGACCTGCCCGTTTTTTACCTTTTCTTTCACCCTCTCCCAGACTTCCGGATAGGATTCCTTTAGATACTCCAAAATAGGCGGCTCACACAAAAAGAACCGGTATTCCGGGTAGTCCTCCATCAAAGTAAGCTGGTTGGAATATGTCCTTGCCGCCTTGCGCCTTGTCTCCTCCACCGTCCAAAGCCACGCAAGGTCTAAGTGAGACTGCCCAAAGATGGTAAACTCCGGTGCCGTGGAACCGTTAACCGCCATGAGCAACGGCTTTAATATTTCCTTCGCCTGCCCGACGGACACTTTCAGTTCTTCCTCCGGCAGCTCCAAATCCACCATTGTCACGAACTTTTTCAGCCCTTCCGTCACCTTCATTGCCCGCAACGACTTTTGTGGGAGACGGGATAACAGGGAATACAGGGTCAGGTAATCCATAGCTGCCTGAAATATCTCCTCCTGCCATACCGCCCCAAAAGAAGGTTTTATCACCAGCTGCGGGCCATCCGTTTCGTCAAAGACCATTTCACCTTCCTGACAGTATCCCCCGTCTTCCAGCCGGGGGCCGTGGCCTGCATAGCATTCCATTACAATCTCTATTGTCTGCCCGGGTATGGCATTTTTCGTAAGGGTGACATAACTATGTTTTAAATCCACCGCACCGCTTACCACGCCGTCCACCCAGACAAGCATCTCTTCCCCCACGCCGGGGAAAAAGACGAGATGCTTTCCTGCCAATTCCCCCGGCACCGTAAAGCTTGCCAAAAACCATCCGTACTCCCACAGATTTCCCCATGCCGTTCCCGGTTTTATGGACGTTGCCTCCTTGCCCGCCATCCGGCAGGCTTCCTCAAAGGAAAGCCTTTCCCTGGTGGTAAACCCCGTTACGGGAATTTCCTCTGACTTGCTGTAAAAATGCCGGGGCAACTCTTTTGCGCAAATGGCAAACCGGTCCTCCCATTGCCTTCCCGGATAAATATTCCTGTTACCCATTCTTCCTCCATTCCACTAAAAGCAGGATTGCCAGCGCCTGCCCATAAGGCATCTGCTTTAGTGGGATTTCTTTATAAAAGTCTTTGCTGACCCTGCCCATAGGCGTTCCGTAGGATACCTGCTCAAGCACCCCCTCCTCGGAAACAAGGTCTAAAACCGTCTCCAGCGCCTTATCCGCCACCGGGATATAACGCTTATCCAAAAGCCCCGTGTGTATCCCCTTCCAGATTCCGTACGCAAAACCGCAGGTAGCGCTGGCCTCCACATAGGACGTGGGATCGTCAAGCAGGGTATGCCACATTCCGTTTTCGGCCTGAACCTTTGCAAGGGCATCCACCTGATTTACCAAGGCTCCTGTCAGGATCCTGCGCACCGGCACCGGCATATCGATCATCGCAAGGATCTCAGGGATCGCTATGGTGATCCAGCAGTTTCCCCTGCCCCAGAAAGCCCCTGCGAAATTATTCTTTTCTAAAAACGTCCAGCCATGATACCAGAATCCGCTGACCGGATCCTGAAGATATTTCAAATGCAGAAGGAACTGATACTGGGCTTCCTGACGATAATCCTCCCTGTCTAAAATGCGCCCCATATTGGCAAGGAAAAGCACCGTCATAAACAAGGTATCATCCCAAAGCTCTTCATCGTTTAAGTCGTCGGAGGTCTGGTGCTGGATTCCCCCTTCTTTGGTCCGCTTCATATCCTTCATGATCCATTCCGCCGCCTTGCGGCAAGGCTCCATATAAACTTCGCTGTTTAAATATTCCCCTAAATAAGACATGGTAAGATAAGGAGCCATAGTATTGACGTTTAACTCCGGAAACCCGATCTTTAACTGGTTGTCATAAAACCGGGTAAGCATATCCAGATATGCCTGCTCCTTTGTAGAGTCAAACAGCTTCCATAACCCGTAAAGCCCTACGCCCTGGGTCCACTCCCAATGCGCGTACTTTTGCAGCTCTTCCTCTGAAATATGCTTTTTCTCCCGCATACTCTGCATAAAAGGCTCGTCGTCCTCATACAGAATCGGAGAAAAAGCATCTAACAGTTTTTTCAGTTTTTCGTCTACCTTTGCCTGCAGTTCCTTTTTATGTATCTCCATTTGCTCTCCCCCCTTACTTTCCTCCCGGTTTCCCGGATTTTTTATTGCCTCGCCCCTTTCCAGCTTTTCCTCCAGTAAATCTAAAAGCCCGGGAAGCTCCGAAGGATGCTTGATCGTATAATCCGGCTTCCAATCCTCTTCCTCAAAAGAATGGAAATACCGGGGCGACCAGTCAAGCCAGATACTGGTAAGCCCGAAACGGTTTGCCCCCGCAACGTCTTTTTTCAAATTATTGCCTATCATCACGATACGTCCTTTGTCCTCGTCAGTAAGCCTAAGGGCGTCCATCGCCGTCTGGAACATGGGCCGTTCGGGCTTTTGTACGCCCACCGTCTCGGAAACCACCCACCCGTCAAAACAATGCCTTAAACCGTTTACCCGGTATACATTCTGAAAAGACTCTTCCTCCCCATCCGCTACCAAAACAATGGTATATCCTGCGTTATGGATCTTCTCCAAAATTTCTCCTGCATTTTCAATAAAATCCGCCTTAGACACGATTTCCGGCTTTTGTGTCATATACTGCTGGGTACTCTCATCCAAAATGGTATCCCCGCTGTCCGTAAAAATAATCAGTTTTTTGTTTTTTCCCATACTCCCATCCTTTCCTTTTAATTTCTTGCATCTTTATTACGATTCTGCTATACTTACTCCGAAAGAGGTAACGATATATGCTACAGCCAATCCAATATAATGAAAAACAGTTTATCATCGTAAATGATATCACAAATTCCATGTTTTATTTTTTTGATTACGACCAGCGCTACAGCCAGATCAATATGGAGTTTGAACACTTTCATTTTTTTTATGAAATCCATATCCTGTTAAGCCCAAACGCGATCCATTTTTTAGAAGGGGTTCCTTATCCGATTGAAAGCCATGACTTTGTGCTCCTTCCCCCTTCTTTATTACATAAAAGCTGCTATCCTGAAAAGGAACCCTCCAAACGGCTGGTCATCTCCTTTTTATATCCTGACAATGACCCCGCATTTGCGGATTCCTACAAGGAGCTTCTTTCCCCTTTTCATAAGGAAGTTCCCATTTACCGGTTTCCGGAAGAAAAGTTAAGTGTCCTGACGGGGCTTATCAATCAGATCGCCGACATTGCCTTTCAGGACGAAACCGAACGGCAATCCGTCACCAAAGAACTTTCCGGCCCAAAGGAACTGGTCCTGCACAGCCTTTTCACCACGTTTCTTTACTACCTGAACGAATTTCAAGGCAGCAATATTTATGAGAAAACTCAGATAACCGACAAGATCACGGAACGGATCTATTCCGTGTCCAACTATATCCATACCCACTATCAGGAAGACCTGACTCTTGATGAGCTGGCGAAAGAGTCTTATATGAGCCCTTATTACCTGTCGCACCAGTTCAAGCGGATCACCGGCTATACGATCACCCACTATATCCATCTGGTCAGAGTCCGCAACTGCCAGTTCCTATTAGTCAATACCAAGGATAAGATTACGGATATCGCCTTAGAATGTGGTTTTGTCAGCTTTTCCCAGTTTAACCGGGTGTTCCGGAAATTCTGTGAGGAATCCCCTTCCGAATACCGGAGAAACCATGCGGGGGAGCCGCAGCAGATTGTAAAAGGAAAATCCGTTTTACCCCCCCCTCAACGAGCTTTACTAGTTCGTGACATTTTGAATCGTAAAGGTGTGGTCAAATTCGGTGTAATCAGTGAAATACATCGTAAAGCTCTTATGGTCGCTTTCTTCACTGCCAAATATACCTTCGATAAATCCATGAGTGCCAAAGGCCGGCCCGATGTCAATGGCATCCCTGCCATTGGAAACGCGCACATCCCCCTGTTTGACGAGAAGCTGCTTCCCGGCAACGCCAAACATAGAAAAACTGTCCGAATCTGCCTTATAAGCCCCAAGCACCGCAAGCTCGATGCGGAAAGGGGCTCTTTCTATACCGTGGAGCTTTACATTTACCTCAACACCCTTTTCCACTTCCTTAACCCGCACTTCTATGGTAAGGTCAGGACCCATTTTCTTCTCCCGCTTGGAGTTATCCATCTGCCACCAGTCACTGGTTCCCTGATATTCTTTAAAGGGCAGGTAATACCAGCCTTTCATCACCTGGGTCAGTAAGAATCCGTCCTCGGTCTTTTCAAACGTTTCGGGAATAAATGCCCTGTGCTCACAGATACATCCGCCAATCTTCACCGCAACATCCAAAGACGCTGTACTGAAATATAAAAAGCCGCTCTTTCCCTTCATCAGGGTATAGGTGATGTCTCCCTTCCTCACCCTTGCAATCCCGGATTCCGAATAGATCCGCTCAAACTCCGTAAGCTGCCCGCAGCCTTCCCACTCAAAGTCGATCAGTTCCGGCCTGTTCATATAATGGATCAGGATATCCGGTGCCGTTAAATGATTCTCTTCTATCACTTCAAAAATATAGTTCGCAAAGTCTAAAAACTCCGGGATATCCCGCTCCACTCCCATGGTCAGATATTCCCAATAATAATATTTCGGGAAAACCCGCTTCCCGTTATCCTGCCGGGTGGAATTGGCCGTGAAGATCGTTCCGTCCGGCTCTATGTAAGTGAGCATCATCCGCAGATTGCGCACCGCATATTCAAAAAAGGTATCATCTCCCGTGCATCTTCCCATCGTGATCATGGCGTCGTTATTGATGCGGTTGTAGTTCCCTGCTGATTTCTCCGCAAACTCGCCGTCCTCATTGCAGTCGATCCCTTCCGCCAGGTAAATCTTCGCCGTCTCGGCAAATTTCGGCTCCTCAAAAAACTCCGCGCATTCCATCAGGTTAGACGCAATTGCCCAGCGGTGGTTAGGCGTGTGGAAACCGCCCGCCAAAAGCCCGTAAGCTGATTTTTTAGCTATGACAGACATCTTCTGATATATTGTCTCCTGCCACTCATCCCTTTGCGCACTTTTCAGATAATGCAATACGGGAAGCATCCTCTTTACGATAAATGCCGTGTCCGGCGCAGAATGGAAATTGCAGCGGATCAGGTCAAACAGCCCGTCCTCATGCTGGTATCTCGCCACATAGTCAAGGGCCAGCACGATACGCTCCGCCAGCTTTGCATCCTTATAATAAACGCTGCCACTGTTGCTGTACGCCCCCACCATGTCATAAACCCGGTAAATCGTGTACTTTGCATCCATCAGATCATTTTCTTCCGGGCATCCCCCATGATATGGGCTGTTTTCATTGATCACCTGGATCCTCAGCGCTTTCTTTACTCTTTGGTCGTTGTCTCTTATTATTTTCTCGTAATGCTTCCTCATATTGTTTTACCTCCTGCATAGGCAACTGATTAAGATTGTTCCATTCCATAATCCTGTCCGGAAACAACCTGATATCAGTTTACTTACTGCGGCCGGATTTATCTATGTGTTATTTGTCAACCTGCAAAAAAAATATTGCGTATTTTGTTCTTTTACAATAAAGTGGAGGGAGAATGAACATCTCCCTCCATTGAACCTACTCTACATGAATTTCCTTTGAAATGACAGCCCTGTCTGCAGCGCTGCTGTTCATTCCTTCCTGCTCCATCTGAATCCAATCATCAAAATTGTCAAACATAAATACATGCAATGTTTTTATCTCTTTCCCTTGAACGGTAAATCCGGCCCTGCCTGCCATCTCCGTATCTGCGTAAAGCATTTCCCCGTCCTGATTAAAGCAAATTGTATAGCAGGGTTCATAAGACCACCCAAGAAGTTCAAACATCTCCGCATCCGTCATATCAGGATTTTTTGAAAGCAGTTTTTCCCTCCTGTCGTCTGTCAGTTCTCGCTGCTCTCCCGGTGTTGCTGTATGGACAATTACCTGATACGGCGATACCACTACATCTTCAAGCGTAATATTCCCCTTTTTCTCACCCACTTCAATTGTTTTTACATCTGTCGGATTTACCTCAAACGGAATAGTAATATTCCAGACACCATCCGTCCAGTGAGATGCCGATATTTCTTCGCCGTCAAGCATCCTGTCATCATCATAACCAAGACCGCTTATATTTAAGTTCAGTTCGCCGCTGCCTGTATGTTTCTTTGCAAGATCTATCTTCAGCATGCCTGCAAATGTATGACTGTCGATCACCGCTCCATCAAACGAATTTTCAATCCCTTCGGGTGAACCTCCATCCACCCCCCATGTTCCGTCTACATAAAATCCTGCGGCCGTCCGGTCATCTGCAGCTTTCATACCGGTATAATGTTTGGGAATATGTGTAAAATCTGCATCTTCTGATTCAATATTTACTGTAAGGAATATGGAATATCCATCACAATAGGTTTCCGACGCAGTCAGTGTGATGCCTTTATCAGATACGGTATAGTCCGATGTATCCAAATTCCCGACAGAATCCTCATTAGTCAGGACAGTTTTCTTATCCGCATAGTCTCCGGAATATGCGGCATCATCCTCAACCTTCTCAAAATTTTCCTTTAACTGTTTCTTTGCTTTCCGCATCCGGCTTTTGACGGTTCCTTCCGGCAGTCCAAGAATCTTAGATAGCTGCTTATTCTTTATAGCACTATTTTGGAGCTGATTGTGCCGGAAGTGGTTTTCCAGGAGAATTAGATACAACAGAGCTTTTGGTATTAAATGGCGGACTTTTGTGTTTGCAGTTATTTATTGGAGGCATATGTTTTGTTTCTTCTTGCATATTTTCTGATATGAAATACAGTGTTGCATTCGGAGCAGGGATTCCAATATTTATGTATGTATTGCAGATGCTTGCAAATGTTGGCGGAAATGCAGAAAAAGCAAAGTATTTTACATTTTTCACTTTGTTTGATCCAGATGGCATCATTGCCTCTGACAGCAGTGCGATAGTTGGTATGTTTATACTTTTAGCGGGTGCTGCCGCACTGTATATAACTGGTGTTATTGTATTTGAAAGAAAAGATTTACATATTTAGATAAATAGCAGATGTTATGTGATTTCAGAGAGTGAACGCTACGAGTTTCTTGCACATAAGGTAATATTAAACCGATCCTGTCTGGTGGTTCGTCGACTAGGATCGGTTTTGTTTGCTTATAGAAAATTGCGAGAGAGCAAAGCATGAATGCAATGTCTAATTTGGCCTGTGTCCAAGCCGTCCGCCGTCCATACCCAAATTGATGCCACTCGCTCGTTCAGTAGGCTGGATAATCACAGATACAGGCTGTGCGGCGTTCCATTCAAAACTATAGGACTCGCCAGAGGTCTGTCCGATAAAGGTTTTCCAGTTGATGTCCGTCTTGATATTGGGATCGCAGGGGCCGTTTCCCATCCAGCATACAACAGCGTCAGGGTCAACAGTAAGTGTTGAACCAGTCTGCACATTGCTGAGAACGAGCGGATTGCCGTCTACTAAGATTGCAACGTAGGAATTGGGGCCAGTTCCTGTAAGAGTCGAGGTTGCCAACCCTTTTTGCGAGATAACGCCACAGCCGATAAACCGTACATCATAGTTGCAGTCTGAGGTAAATGCCAGAATATTTTCGGATTCGATAGACAGTACTTCCCCTGGCTGAAGCTGATAAACAATTACATGCTGTGCATGATTGGCATAGTAAGTCACACTGTCACCGTTCAGCATAACTTTCATAAGAGGAAGGTTTTCACCTGTGACACGGCGCAGTAGTGATCCCAATAGTGCCTGGCCGACATTTCCTTGTGGTCCAAGCAGCAGTTTCTCAAATTTGTAGTTCTTATAGCCGTTGTTTTCACCACAGATAAAGGAACCTGCTTTGGCAATCAAAACATCATTTCCCCTACAAGTAACTCTGAGGGCTAATTCATTGACAACTTCGAATGTTAACATAGTATGACCAAACCTTTCTTTTATGAATTGTATATGCTGGTATTTTGGTGCTTTATCGGGCGCGCTTTAAATGACCTGTACACCATACAGTGCACATAGACCTGCAAGGTCTTTGGCAACACCGTTTCCTATCGCATTAAATTTCCAGGCACCTTTGTGTTGATACAGTTCCCCAATCATCATAGAAATTACATTGCTGTAATAATCTGTCATCATAAAGCTGACAAGTTCTTTGCCAGATGGGTCGAGGATTCTGATATATGCATCTTTCAGCATTCCAAAATGAAGCCTGTTTTTTAAAGCATCATTGATGGTAAGAACAAAAACAATTTTTTGCACCGAGGAATTGAGCCTTGTGAAATCAATCTGGATTTCTTCCCGATCTTTGCTGCTGTTTGCTATAAATTTGGTGCTGTGATCAGGGCTGTTTGTTTGTCCGTAGAATACAAACCAGGTATCGCCGATTACTTTGCCGTTTTCACCAAGCAAAAAGGCAGATACATCAACGTCACATCGGCCATCGGTAACATTCCAGCCAAAGCAGGCGTTCACTGCATGCAATGAAACAGAAGAGAGCATGGCTTTCTGTCCCTTTTGCACCTTATTTTGGAGAACGGGGATTGGCTTTGATATAGAAACAGTATTTTGTGTCTGCCCAGAAGAGGAAAAAGCAGATTGTACGGTTTGCATCTGCCCAGAAGAGGAAAAAGCAGGCTGTACGGCTTGCATTTGTCCAGAAGAGGAAAGAGCAGGCTGTATATTTGGTGACGGTCTTGCAGACGACGGGATGGTATGTGTTGCAGCGGGCCGTGTACTTTGGGGCTGTGAAAAGGCAGATTGTGAGCGCATAGACTGCTGAGGTCCAGGCTGCTTTATGAGAGTTGCAAGGGTTCTCTGGTTTTTCACACTTTGCAAATCGGTGGTATTGATTGTCATAATTGAGTTGCGATTGAAAGCTTGTTTCGTTCTTGTAGGCACATTTAGCATTGTAATCCCCCATACCGCCCTTGGCGGCTAAAATCAAGAAGAAGAGTACAAACCGAACTTGTTCGATTCGCACGATCTCCATCTACTGATAAGACAAATAATTTTGCCGATTGTCAGCGCAATTCTTCGGAAGCTTTTTCTAAAAGGCATCGACGGGCTTTCCGGTACTGGACAACATCTTTTTCGTAGTCATCATACCGACGAAATACCGTAGCGATTAATTTTTCAACCCAGGCAGGGTCCGTAGTCTTGATACGTTCTAGTAGAACCAGATCTTCAAAGCCAATCCGGTGCGCTTCTAAACGGGTACTAGAGTATACCTCATGGAATCCAGGAAACATTATAGCAGGATCTCCCGCCGGCAGACGGGACCGATGATTGGATTCATAGTCAGTAATGTCTGACAGAGGAGCGCTCAACCGATAGAAGTCCAGCCGATCCATGGACATGCCGCCCCAATGAAGGTATCCTTCTATATTTTCATAAAGAGCAGGCGCCCAGCCTAACCAGACTTGACGCAATTTCTCCTGATCCAACATTCGGTTGCAGAAATTTCCAGTGGGTTCCAGACAAGTATATACAAAAATGTGTTCCCCCAATGCGTGCCGCTCATCAAAAAAGCTTCGGTACTTCTCATATTTGTTTGCAGTGGGACACCAGTAGTTTAGCGTTCCCGCAATCGTTTCTCTGGCGATGGTGGCATCTAGTATAGAAATGCCAGGCATAGCGTTTTTGATAATTTGGACACCAGTGGTATAGGTGTTAGCAAGACCATCTAAAGGCTCATCTAAAAAGCTCTGGAGCCATCTCTCGGTCAGGTTGTTCTTTTTGAGGTAAGCATAAAGCTGGCGGCACATGTCTGTTAATTCCTGTTCTCCATCACCAGGAATTGTTTTGCAAGTAAACAAAAGCTCTGCTTGTGTTGCTTCCCATTGTCTGTCTTTTCGACGGGCAAAGTGACCGCCTTCTATCCAATAAATACCTACTTTGTCCAAGATAGCAATCATTCTGTCTAAGCGATCTTCATACAAACAGGGCGTTCCATTTTGGAGTTCAAAATACAAATCCAGGGAGAGTAGCACCATGTTTTGTCTGCCATATTTGCCTAAGCGCAAATATTGCTCAAAGATATGATACCATTCTTCACTAAATAGAGGCGCGTGATGATAAGTTGCAATTGCTTTGCAGTTAAACCAGTTAATGTATTTGTGATCGCTGCGTCCTGCTTCCGGAACAATAGTGGGGAACACTTCTACTTCAAAAGTCAGTTTTCTGGAAATGCCATTGTGAGAGACGACAAATTCCCACTTTTTCACTTCTCTCTGTTGTGTGTCCACCTTGCATCGAAAAGCCAAAGCCATCACAGCTCCTTGTGCAGTAATCACGTTTGTACAAGGGCGGAGTACATCGTATATTGTAAAAGGGGCCCGGCGGATAACATAGGGATTGACATCTGGTTCTGTCCATTCTGTGCGGGTAACTGCCCCAGAGTTGGCTTCTACTGGAAGTGGCAACAGTTCAAATAGCTTGTAGCGGTAATCTGGAAGGGAGCGTTCAGCGGCTATTTGGCTTTCGCTGGTAAGTATCGTTTTTCTGGTGGGAGGAGTTGTTTCAAATGTGACGCATTTCCCTGGAGTTAAGCCAGAAAGCAGAATATGAACGCCGGCATACGTGTTGGAAGCCGCAGCAATGACATGCAAAGTACTGCCGGTTTGGGGCTCTGTGTCAGGATAAAGCGGGGTTAGCTCATCAAAAAGTGTTGCTTCAAAACAATCGTTCATATATGTTCCTTTCTGTTTAAAATAAATTTGGAGGGACAAAAATAAAGGGTCTTTATCATTGAATGGTTATAAATTTATTATATAACAACAAGATAGATGGGTCAAATGTTTTGAAGAATTCGTGCATGGCTGAGCTGTCACGAATAGGTAGGAAATCTATCAATAAAACATAGATTATTTTTGCCGTTTATGATAAGATAAGAAAATGTTGAAAGGCAGAGGACCAAAGAGAATGCAAAGGATATAGATATGGATGAATTTTTGAGAGAAGCGGCAAAAGTAGTGCCGTCGAAACAACAGCTAATGTGATATGATAACAATAGGAAACCGGAAAATATGTGTGCTGACAGATCCTTTCGAGGAGCAGAACAAATTGCTTGATGACAGAGAAGAAACAATGGATAAGCTGTTAATCAGGGTGACAGCGGCGCGTGGAGAAGTGTTTTTGAAAGAGATTCAGGTTTATGGATAACAGGCATTTCGCCCGGAATAATACGATTAACATGAAAATGAGAGGAGAAAATCAAAATGAAAAGTGTAACAGATCCTTTTCCAAAGGGATGTATGGGAAGCGAACGTTTTAGAATACCTGCGATGTTGACAACACAAAAAGGAACTGTACTAGCTGCCTGTGATGCACGATGGAATCATGGAGAGGATTCGGCAGGAAATTTGGAAACTGTAATTGCACGTTCGTCTGACGGCGGACGTAGTTGGGAAAGACAATTTGTGAATTATTTTGCAGATGTAGAAGACAGCTCTAACAGATGTATTTTCAGCGCAGGATTTATTGATCCATTGTTAGCGCAGGATCGCCTGGGAAATCTTTACCTTTTGGCGGATATGTGCCCTGCTTTTGTGGGAGCATTCGCAGCATATGGGATTGTGTGTGGGCAGCAGAATGGCGGAAGGCATCCAAACGGTCGTCTGGCACTCAAAGAAATAGAAACTTCGACACAGGCGGAGACGCAGGAGTTGAATGAAGATACATATCCATATTATGCAGGGGAGGCAGATGCTGACGGTTATTCTCCAGTTCTGCGCATTAAAGATGACAAACCACATGAAGCATACCTGCTGGATGAGGAATGGTATTTGTACCAACGTATAGGGGACACTATTGAGCGCGTATTGATACCACAACTTGACAATGAAGGAAACAAGACTTCCAAGCGGATTCATGCGAATATATTTTTTGCGGCTTCTCCTATGAAAGCATATCCGGCATTTCATATCATATGTCGTGTCAGCAAAGACGATGGCAAGACTTGGAGTAAAATGCAGGATGTCAGTGCGCAGATTGAGGGTGCGGGATTTACGGCGGTATGTCCAGGCAGAGGATATTCCTATTTATATCAGGAAAAAGAGCGCATGATTTTTCCTATTTATGACAATAATCTGGGAACAGAATTTGCCAGTGTCATCTATACCGAAGATCAAGGAAAGACCTGGAAGCGGGGACAACGTGCAAAAGATACCGGATGCCGGGAAGATGGTTCTTTTATCAAATCATCAGAATCGCAGGTGGTGGAGCTTCCTGATAAAAGATTACGGATGTATTCAAGAAATATGATATATGAGATTACGTATGCGGATAGCTTTGACGGCGGAAAGACTTGGAGTGCATATCAAAGAGAAGCATTGCTGCCATATTGTGGAAACTGTATGGTTTCAGTCATTAATTATTCTCGGCAAATAGAAGGAAAATCTGTGCTGTTAGCAAGTTATCCAGCAGGGAATGCGGAACCCTATCATAGAAGTAATGGAATGATTGCTGTCGGACTGATAGAAGAATCAGGAGAGGTAAATTGGAAATATCATTATCCTGTGAATCAGGGTTGTTTTTGGTATAGCTGCCTGACCGAGCTTGAAAACGGAGAGATTGCGCTTTTGTATGAATATGAGTCAACTGCGCTACGGTATACGGTGTATACGATTGAAGAACTGTGTGGACACAAAAAATAGGGTTAGTTGGGTCGGTAATGCAATAAACAAAACAAGTTGATTTTTACACTTTAACGTGTTAAAATACTTTGAAGATTAAAATAATGGGTTTCAGCTAAAGGCTGGTGATAGTGGAGGTTAGATTGAAAAATTATGCTGAAACACTGGCTTTTCAATCGGCAATTTGAGTCAGAGCCTCGAATCTGCCTTGAGCGCAGAAAGCTGCTCTGATATGAGGAGTGTGAAAAATAAATTTTTCATACACAAATTTGTGCCTGCGGTCCAAATTTGCAGGCTACGGAAAGGCATGGTTATTAGTATGAAGGAAATTGTTAGTTTGATGGATTATCGTTCAAGTATTAAGGTAGTGGATGCTACCTTGCGGGACGGGGGGCTGGGCAATGATTTTTATTTTACAGATGAGTTTGCAAGAGCATTGTATGAGGCGAATATCAAAGCTGGCGTTGATTATATGGAGCTAGGGTATAAAGCATCGAAGGATATGTTTGACGAGAATAAATTTGGAAAGTGGAAATTTTGTAATGATGATGATATCAGAGCCATAGTGGGAGATAATAATACCAATCTCAAGCTTGCAGTGATGGCTGACGTCGGCAGATGTGACTATAAAAATGATATTTTAGACCGGTCTGACAGCGCCATTGACCTTGTACGTGTGGCGACATATTTGAATACAATTCCTATGGCGGCAGATATGATAGAGGATGCCAAGCGCAAAGGGTATGAGGTAAGCTGCAATATTATGGCGATATCAAATGGACAGGAAAGCGATTTGAGAGTGGCGCTCGATATTTTAGGAAAAACGCCCGCAGATGTATTTTATATTGTGGACAGCTATGGTTCGCTGTATCCAGAGCAGATTGCACGTATTGCGGATACGTATCTGGAATTTGCAAGTAAATATGGCAAGAAGCTGGGAATCCATGCACACAATAATCAGCAGCTTGCATTCGCCAATACCATTGAAGCGGTGGGAGACGGCGTTGATTGGCTGGATGCGACATATTCTGGTATGGGCAGAGGCGCTGGCAACTGTGCGATGGAGCTTTTGCTTGGATTTCTGCACAATCCAAAGTACAACAATTATTATGTAATACAATTTATAGAAAAATATATGAACAAACTCAAAGAAGATGGTGTGGTATGGGGATTTGACCTTCAATATATGATGACAGGTCTGCTCAATCAGCATCCAAGAACAGCAATTCAATTTACCAAAGAGAAGCGGACCGATTACTCTGAATTTTACAAGGAAGTGGTAGCGCAGGATTAGTGGCGGTATTGAGAAGGAGACAATGCAGAAATGTCTGGCACTGACAGAAAAAAAGCACTGATAACAGGAGCATCAAGAGGGATTGGAAGAGCTATCGCAGAGGAATTGGCATCACTGGGGTATGATTTATATCTTACCTGCCACAAAAATTCTGAGCTGTTGGCTGGTTTGTCACAAAAACTTTGGGAACAGTATAGAACCAACTGCCAATGCTATACCTTTCCAATATCCAACGAAGAGGAAGTTTCAAAAATGTTTGCGGAGATACCCTATCTTGATATTTTGGTAAATAATGCGGGAATATCGTATATTGGGCTTCTGACAGATATGACATACAATGAGTGGAAAACAGTGATTGACACCAACCTGAACGCTTGTTTTTTGACTTGCCGGTGTGCGGTTCCTGAAATGCTCAGAAGGCGCAGGGGCAAAATTATCAATATTTCTTCTGTTTGGGGAGCGGTCGGCGCATCTACAGAAGTGGCATACTCTGCTTCAAAAGGAGGGATAAATGCCTTTACGCGTGCACTTGCAAAGGAACTAGGACCAAGCAATATTCAGGTGAATGCCATTGCTTGCGGTGTGATTGAAACGGATATGAACAAATGTTTTGATGAGACGGAAATAGAAATACTGCGGCAGGAAATACCGGCGGATCGTTTGGGGCAACCGCAGGAAGTTGCCAAACTGGTAGGACTTTTATGTAACGGGAATGAATATTTGACAGGACAAATAATAACATTGGATGGAGGCTGGACATGATAGAAGAAAATAACTATGATTTATTGATTATAGGTTCTGGCCCTGCTGGGCTGGGTGCTGCGGTATATGCGGTGCGGGCAGGGCTTAAGACTGCAGTGCTTGATAAAAGCCCAGTGAGCGGAGGACAAGTGCTGAATACCTATGATGTGGATAATTATTTAGGGCTGCCAGGAATGAGCGGTGGGGATCTTTCTGAGAAGTTCAGAGAACATGCAGATAAATTAGGAACGGTGTTTCTGACGGCGGATGTGCAGAAGATAGAGAATGCTGACAACAAGAAGATTGTGCATACCAGTGAAGGCGATTTCGAATCAAAAGCAGTGATCCTTGCGACAGGTGCGGCACATTCTGTGCTTGGTGTGCCGGGAGAAGCAAAATTTTCTGGAATGGGTGTGTCATATTGTGCGACTTGTGACGGCGCTTT
>OFGG01000006.1_pt1 | contig 185731 bp, 167 predicted proteins | sample 1521701 | NCBI WGS metagenome assembly OFGG01 (sample SAMEA3504081, study PRJEB24116) | mouse gut metagenome | biome: mouse gut; feature: mouse-associated habitat; material: faeces | place: Denmark | collected 2011
ATCACGGATCTGGCTCTCTGCCGCTGTGGTATTCTCAACAATGTTATCCAGGTTGCTGATAGTATGCTCAAGACGGTTCTGGATTGCACCAAGGTCTGACCTCTGCTCGGACACTGTCTTAAGGGCACTCTTTGCAAATGCGTTCAGCGCTGCAAAGTCTGCCGCTGTAGGCGCTGCTTCCTGCTGAGCAGCAGTTAAACTTATTGTGCCATTTGCTGCCGAATCTGCTTTTACCTTAGCATCTACTACTTTAGTATTGTCAAATTTGTAGAATTTAGCAAGCATATCGGCTTTTAACGTTGTCTCAGTCTTCGTTGAGTCATACTCTTTATAATCAGTAATTACTTTGTCTGTGCTTGTAGCATCAGTTTCAAGATGATTTACCTTAAACTTTGTACCAGCAGCTAAAGCATTACCAATCAATTCGTTGGTATTCATATTAGCAATGGTGATTGCGATATGCTGACCTGCTTCCGCACCAACCTGCAGACCCTTGTTCTTGAAAGAACCATCAAGCAAGCTCTGTTCATTAAATGTAGTAGTGGATTGTACACGGTCAATTTCGCTCATCAGCTGTTTTACTTCTGCCTGGATGTAAGAACGGTCTACTGATGTCAATGTTCCGTTTTCACCCTTTACTGACAGCTCATTGATACGCTGTAACATATCATGTACTTCGTTCAAAGCGCCTTCTGCTGTCTGTACACAGGAGATACCGTCTGATGCGTTTGCGGATGCCTGAGTAAGGCCCCTGATCTGACGTCTCATCTTCTCGGAAATAGAAAGACCTGCTGCATCATCTGCCGCACGGTTTACCTTGTAACCGGATGATAACTTCTCTGTGGACTTTGCCTGGGTCTTTGTCGTAATCCCTAACATTCTGTTTGAGTTCATTGCTGTAAGATTGTGTTGTACTACCATTATTTTTTCCTCCTTGAAATTTACGCCGCTTCCCTGCGTACGTTTGTTACTCTTTCATGCCTTTACATACCACGAGCTATGCCTGCAGTATGCCATAATAGATAGTTTGGAAGTTTACTTCCAATCATTTGCAGCTCCCCTTCGAGTTCGTACGCACCCGAAAGAGAAACCGCTTATTTACTTTAGAAAGCACTATACTTTGCTTTACTTACTTGTTATATCGGGCATTTTTCTTAATACTTTAGTTATGTTTGCAAAAATTCCAGTAAACAAATCTTCCTTCCACCACTACCCCTACTGGCATAAAATTAATAATATGTCCTTTTCCCGTTACTTTCAACAAAATATCTGGCATGTTCTTCCTCAACCGCATTGCTTTTAACATGAAACATCCCTACTCCGCCAATCCGTGGGAAACGTTTATCTTTAACATACTCTATCGCATACACATTGTCAGCCCAATCCAAAAGCGAATTTGTGGCAGTCCGCACCTCAGCCAGACTTTCGGCCATCTCAGCAATCTTCTCCTTTACAACTCTCAGCCTGCTTTCTACTACCTTGATACACTCCTCTACTGATGTCAAACGACCACCTATAGATATCAGTTGTTTTTCGATAAAGTCTATGCGGTTTTCTACGGATACCATACGTTTCTCTATAGAATCTATGCGCTCTTCCATGGCCTCCATCCGCTTGTCCATGGCTTCCATGCGGTTCTCTAGTGCCCCCATACGCTTGTCCAGCCCGTTGACCGCACTCTTTATTTCTTTCAATTCCTGCAAAATCAATTCTTCTATTGTTTTTTCCATAATCATTCTATTGCCTTCATTTTTCTACCCCAAATCCTATCACCTGATATTGTCATGCTAACATACGTATATTAAATTCACAATAGAAGATTTCATCCGTTAACATTATTCCGCAAAAGTTCACAATACAATATATGGTATGCTTTTTGCATTTTCCTTTTCGTTTACACAGTATATAGTGCCTGCCATTATTCTGCACATGAATATATCATTAAATTTTCTACACGTTATCACCCCAAAACAGTTTAATTGCTATACCCAAACCTGCTTCTCCTATGTTATGATAATATTCACGGCATCAATATTACCAGCCGCGCAGGAGGAACCTATGAACATACTTTTTCACCGATATGGCAGCATCTGCGAGCCGGATATCATGGAAGCGTTTCAATCTTTAAACTTTACAGTTATTGAAGAAGACTTGGAAATAAGCCAGAAATCCATTGATGGAGAAAAACGGGTCAGTATCCTTGCCGAAAAGATCCTGACCGAAAATCCTGTTTTTGTATTCAGCATCAATTATTTCCCTTATATATCGGAAATCTGTCAGCGATTACATGTACTTTATGTCTGCCTGAGTGTGGACTGTCCGGTGCTTGAGCTTTTTTCCGCCACAATCCGCAACAGCTGCAACCGGATCTTTTTATTTGACTACAACCAATATCTCCAAATTCACGAGGAAAACCCCGGGTGTATTTTCCACCTGCCTTTGGGAAGCAACACAGACCGCTGGAACAATATCATTGACCCGTTAGCGGAAACCGAACCTGATAGCCCATCCTGTCTTACCGGCAGCGCCAAGGACAAGCGATGGAAATACGACGTTTCCTTCATCGGCTCCCTCTATACGGAAAAAGCTTCTTATGCAAAGCTTCCCCTCTCCGATTTTGACCGGGGTTTTGCGGACGGGTTAATGGAAGCCCAGCTTAAGCTGCCTGCGTTAAGCCTGATCGAAGCGGCGCTTCCCGATTTCCTGACCCAGGCTTTCAAAAACGCTGCGCCCGGCTTCCACGGACTGCCGGATGCCATCCAAAACACAGACGCCTATGTGGCAGCCAATTATTTCTTAGGGATGCGGATCTCTGAGTTGGAGCGGATTCGCACTTTAAATGCCCTTGGAGAATCTTTCCAGGTAGACTTGTTCACCAGAAGCGATACATCTTCTTTAAAGAATGTGCACTGCCATGATGGGGTCTCCACCCACAGGCAGATGCCGGAAATTTTTTACCGCAGTAAAATTAATTTGAACATCACGATGCGTCCGATCCAGACAGGGCTTCCCCAGCGTATCTGGGACGTGCTGGGCTGCCGCGGGTTCCTTTTAACTAATTATCAGGCAGAAATCCCTGATTATCTGGAAATCGGTTCTGACGTAGACTGTTTTGAAAATCTGGCGGAATTAAAAGAGAAAACTGCCTTCTACCTTGCCCATGAAGATATCCGGCTGGCTATCGCTGAGCACGGTTATCACACTGTGAGGGAAAAACATACCTGCCTGCATAGGGTTATTACTATGTTAAATACCGTTTTCCCTGCCAATCCATAATTTAATAATATGCCCTTTCCCCTCCGCACTCAACGCAGAATCTGGCTTCTTCCTTTGGAACCTGGTTATCCTTAGGATGCAAGGCTATTATCCTGGGCAGTTCCCGGCGATTGGTTTCAAATTGATATACCGCATCCGCCCACTCAAGAAGGTCATTAATGGATTTCTTCATTTCCTGCATTTCTTTTTTCATACTCAAAATTGTTTCTTCCGTACATAAATTCTCTTCCATACACATTTCTCCCTTCGCTTTCATTTATTGACTATTTTACGTTATCATATATTCGGTTTCTATTCAAGTTATGCTTTCCTATATCAATTTCCATCTTGGCAAATTCCACAACACAAGATATTGTGCCTGCTTTTACTGTCTTTCCACTTCAACACTATATATTGTGCCATCTCTCACTCAACTCCCAATCAGCCCGTTTATTTTTCTACATACGACAAATTATAATATCGTACTTTGATACCACAACCATTAAAAAGTATCAAAAAAGCAGCCTGGCTTCTCCCTTGCCAGGCTGCTTTAATAAATCCTATATTATTTCTTTTTATCCAGGAAAAAGGAATCCGTCTTATTGTTCATATTCTGGTAGTATCCATAAGCTGCCTTGGATGACTTCCTGACCTTTCCCAAATCCTGCCGCTGTCTCGCAAAATAACTTTCCAAAAGAGCTTTGTTCCGGCTTTCCTCAGCCTGGATAGACACGCTCTTATCCGTAATCTCACTGATCAGCTCCTGCATGCGCCTGATCTGCACAGCATATTTGCTCTTATCCACAAGAAGCTCTTCTTTTACCCGGTCATATAAAACCTCAAAGCCTTCGTCTAATTTGTTCAACTCTTCCACATAGATATCTTTCTCATCTACGGTCCGGTCAAACGCCTCCATATCGAGCTCTTCCCGCTTTAACGTCTGCGTCTGAACGGAATTGATTTCTTCAATATGTTTTAAGGCGGCCAGCTTCTTTTCCAGGCTTTCTTCCAGAATGCTCAAGTAACTATTTAACATACGACTCCTTTCTCACGGTTGATACGCATCACTTCTTTCCACGTATCCCTCATAGAGCGCAGATGTTCCAGCACTTCATTCAGGATTTCTTCATCCTTTTTCACATTGGCCTGAATCAACCTTCCCTCAAGATATTCATAAACCCGGTCAAAATCCTTTGCCACCGGATATTTCATATCCAAAGTCATCCTGAAATGTTCTATGATCTTCTGGGTCTTTTGGATGTTCTTGTGAGCTTTCTCAATATCCTTCTGCTGTACCGCCGAAATGGCGATATTGCAGAATTTGATAGCGCCTTCGTAGAGCATCAGGGTAAGCTCCGACGGCGTTGCCGTCAGAATCTTACTGTTATTATACTGCGCATAGGCATTGGGTAATGGCATGTCGTCAGCCTCCTAATAAGCTTGTTACCGCATTTGCGTTAGACTGCATCTTCGCTAATGCTGTTTCCATTGCAGAGAACTTTTTGTACCACTTATCTTCGTAAGCTTGCAATTTCTTTTCTGCATCCGCAATCTTAGACTTATAACTGTCATAGTCTTCTTTCATCTTCTTGTCATCATACACGGTATTGATGCTGCTGTAATCCGTCCTGCCCATCAGATCATTCATCTTGCCGTGCAGGCTCTGTGAAAGCTGGGTAAAGAAGCTGATAACGGAATCAGGGTCTGTCTGGATCATATCCATCAGAGTGTTGTCTTTGTTCTTTAATAAGTCTTCGTCCTCATCACCGTTGATGTGGTAAGCATTCTTTTCATTATCTGCCGCATTGAAATACCCTAACGTTTCAATACCGAAATCAGATAAGTACATATTCTTTCCGTTCACGGAAAAACCGGATAACATGATCTGTTTCATTGCACTGGAAACGGAACTCAGCGTAGAGTCACGGCGAAGCAGGGAATCTTTGATCTTCTTTTCCCACTTTTCAACTTCCGTATCGCTCATGGAGTCCTTTTCTTCGTCGGTAAGCGGCTCGTAACCCTTTGCGGATTCCGCATTGTAAAGCTTATCCATCTCATTGATCACAGAGCTGTATTCCTTGATAAAATTCTTGATCATGTCATAGATGCCGCTGACATCGTTTTCTGTGGTCAGGGTGATCTTTTCGCCGTTTGTCTCCCCTTTACAGGTAATGGTAAGACCATTGACTTCAAAGGTATTCTTATCGGAAGTATATATAGCTCCATTTAACAGGATCTCCGCATCCTGGCCCGCAATCTTGGTCGCATTGCCCTTATTCGTATCCCAGCCTGCCAGCTCAGCTAACGCCTGGTCGATCTTCCCCTGCACATAATCATCCGCTTCCTGCGTAAGCTTAGCGCCGGGTGTGCCAGCCTTGCCGTCCGCATCCACATTCAGGTAATCCGCACTGTTTAACTCGGTGATCCTGGCATTGCTTTCTTCAAGCGCTTTCTTGTTTGTATCATAACCTTCCAGATAGGAAAGCTCACTTTCCGCTTTAACGATCTTCTCTTTCAGAGCTTCCTTATCAGCATCTGTAAGTGGCGAATTTTCAGCCTCTAAATCCTTTTTCCACTGCTCTACGTCCGCCTTTAAGCTGTCTATCCTGTTCTTCCTGTCTGTATCGTCTGTAATATCAACGCTCTCGCCAAATTCCTTCTTGTAAGCTTCCACCAGGCTTTCCTGATTTTTGGTAAGATTTTCTACCCTTTTTACCAGACTGTCACGTTCAGCGGTATAGGACTTAATAAGCGCTTCTATCCTCGCCTGTACCGCTTCCCCCCTCTTAGCCGGGTCTGAAGCCAGATCCGCATATTTCTGGTAAGCAGCCTTCGCATCATCGTCATACACCGCAAGTCCCAGCTTCTTTAAAGCATCCGCACCATCACCATTGCTTGCTGTAATGGTAAAATCCTTAGCCTTACCGGTTCCTGTGGAGCCGATATAAAGCCTCTGGTTCGTGGCATCAAAATTAGCCTTGACACCGGCGGACTGCAGCTTATCCACCAGGTTATTGATGGTCATATTCTCATCAACCGTGATATCAACCTTCTTATTGCCCACTGCGATCTCAAGCTTGCTGCCTGCCGCAATTCCAAGAGTATCCACCAGCTTGCTGCCGGAAGTCACTCTTTTTCCGTCCTTATCCGTGATCGTGCCGCCTGTCAGATAGCCGGCCTTTGCCATCTTGTTGATTTCCAGTTCCTGGACGCTGTCCATGGCATTGTCCTTCGTGGATACGCTTACCAGGTTGCTGTTAGATACATTGGTCCTCTTTTTCATGTAAGAAGACTGGTAAACCAGGTTATCCAATGTTCCTGTGTACAGCTTATAGATCTTGCTGTTCAGCTCTTTCCACACATCCTGCTTCCATTCCAATCTGGTCTGTTCTTTTTTCAGTTTATCCACCTTGATCTGCTTTGCAGATACCAGCTCCTGAATAATTGTTTCTGTATCAAGTCCGGACATCATGCCGGTCACACGCATTGGCATAGTTTTAATACCTCCTATCTCTTCTCATCTACAAGGATTCCCGCTAATTCCCACGCCTTAGCGATCATGTCCAGAGACTTCTCCGGTGGGATTTCTTTGAGGACTTCTTTCGTCTCCTTGTCAACAATTTTAATGGTTACTCTGTTTGTCGCATCATGGATTCCGAAAATGGCTTCTGAGTTAGACATATTTTTGTTTAGTTTCTCGACCGCCTTTTTAACCTGGTCGCTTGACGCCTGCTGTTCAGCAGCCCCATTCTGGCCGCCTTCCTGTCCACTCCGGCTATCCTGTTTCTCCGTTTCTGCCACTTTGGCAGTTGTTGCATCATAAGCATTTACCTGCTCCGGTGTAGCAACATCCGTGTCCTCTACAACAGTTTTTTGCGCAGGCTTCGCCTGCTGCGTAGTCTGTGCCTGATATGTCATGGCACTGCTTAATGGTTCAATTGCCATTGTAATCACCTCCGTGTGATATCATGAATGTATTTCCGTACAAATGTACGAGATATTACTCCTGAACTTAGAGTTTTCCTGTCTTCATTAGTATATATCGGAAGTTCATATGAAAAATTTATAGATGCTTCCTAAAAAGGACTCAAATATCCTCTAATTCCCGAAGACGGTCAAGGGCCGGCCGGAAGCTGCCGCATCTCTTATAATGGGAAACTGCCGCCTCCCTCTCCCCAAGCACCTCATTGATGCAGCCCATATTAAAAATCGGGATAAAACTGTTAGCCCCTTCCGTCCGGGCCGTCTCAAAGGTGGTTGCTTTTAAAAACTCCGCCATGGCCTGGACTATCATCCCCTTCCGCAGATAAATAAGCCCCATCAGGCATACAAAGTCCGCCGTGCCCCCAAACTCTTCATATATGTTCTGAAACTGCAGCGCTTCGTCATACCGCTTGAGATGAAGAAGGGCATAGCCGTAGCCAATGACCATCATCTGCACATATTCGGCCCTTGGATCCACATCGTACTCTAACCCTTTCCCATAGTAATAACAGGCTTTTTCATCATCCCGCAGCATATTGTAAGACTGGCCGATCTGGAAATAAAGATACGGGTCATCCGGATTTTGTTCCAGCATTTTAAGAAGGAGCTCATTATTGCGGTCCGCCTTTTTCTTAAGTTCTTCCTCCGTGCCGTTATAGCCGCAGTGGTCCACCGTCAGGGGGATGGCGATCCTTTGGAATGGAGAACCATCTATCGCCCGCACCTGTTCATGGATGATTGCTTCATAATGGAAACGCTTCCTGTTAAAAAACCGTTCCACGTCATCCGTATAAATACTGTCCGTTCCGTTCTGGGCATAGTGGTTTTTCCGGGAAAGCATCCCTACCGAATCCGGATATTGCCGGATCATCGCATCGAACCCCTTTGTGTCCAGATCAAGGATATATTCATCACAGTCCAATGCCAAGATCCAGTCATGGGAAGCACAGGCTATAGAAAAATTTCTTGCCGCGCTAAAATCCCCGATCCAGTCGAAATGGAAGATCTTATCCGTGTATTTTCCGGCGATCTGCAGTGTGTTGTCCGTAGAACCGGTATCCACCAGCACAAGCTCATAAGGATAGTTCCCAAAATGACGCTTTATGGCTGACAAAAATTTCTCCATATTTTTTTCTTCATTTTTCATAATGACACAAATTGAAACAGGGGTCATGGCATTTCCTTTCCGATGCAGTCTATCATTTCTTCAACTCTGTGTTTATAAGTATGGCAGTCCGCGGTCTTTTGAAATCCGTTTTGGGCGATCGCTCTGCGCTCATCCTCATGGGTCAGATAATAACCGATCTTGTCAAGAAGATCTTCCTTGCTTTCATAATAAACAAAATCCTCTCCCGGCACATAGCAGTCCTCAAAATCCGCCTGATAATTGGTGAGCAGAAAACCGCCTGCTCCAAGGATGTCAAAAGCCCGCAGGGGAATGCCGCTTTTGATGCTCCGCAGCGTGATATTTAAATTGATCCTGGCATGTTTAAATACATACGGCGCCATATCATAATAGTCAATGGGTCCATGGTTGACCGCCCCCGGAAGCTTCAGCTTTTCATCCGGAGTGTAAAGATCGTAAGCATACCTTTCTCCGATTACCGTCAAAAATTCCGTCCGTTCCATTGCCGTGATCTGGCGGTTTATCACATACTGGGCAAACAGGTATTCCACACTTTCCACACTGGTAGGATCCGGCTGCATGGGCAGCACCCGCACCATATCTTCGATAATGTCAGGAGACAGCAGCTCCTGAATAAAATTATAGCCGTAGATCTGCTTCTGGGCTGCCATGATCCCTTCCAGATATCCTCTTGTATAAGCCGTGATCCCGGAAAGCCGCTGGTAAAACTGATGTTTTTCCGTATACAGCGACCCCACAAAGGCAATATCCGCCTGATTGCGCCATTTACTGGCGCAAAACAGCTCCGTTCCTTTCGTTTCTTCCATTTTTTTAAGCCGTGCGGTATTGGCCGCCAAAGGCAGATAATATATGGTATTGATCCCTGCATTATGGAACTCAAAATACACTTCTTTGTCAAAAACAAACACATAATTGCCGGGGTAGGCGATGGTATAAGAATAAAGCATCACATACGGGCTGTCATAGACCCAGCAGACATAGCGCATGTCCGCCTTTTTGCAGGCAAGGGACACGATAGGGAAATAATTAAAAGAAAATAAAAAATCCGGGGAAAACTCCCGTATCATGGACACAAGTTTCTTTTCCTCTTCTTCATCATGATGCAGCTCCTTGTTTGAAAAAGGAACTGCCTTCACCTCATGGCCTAATTCCTTAAAAGCCGCAGCAATATCTTCATTTCCAAAGCTTTTCCATTCCAACATCAATATCTTCATAAGTAATCCCCTTATGTTAACAAAAAGTGCTGCCATCCGGCAGCACTTTTCTTCTAATTTAAAAGCTCTCTCAGAGCTTCCAGCCCATCCATATTGACTGCATCCGCATTAGCATCCTGAATCTGTGCATAAACCTCTTTCCTGTATACCGGAACATCCTTCGGTGCGCTAATCCCCAGCTTTACCTGCTCCCCTTTAATTTCCAGCACGGTAACTTCTATATTGTTGTTGATGATAAGGGCCTCGTTTTTCTTTCTGGATAAAGCTAACATTTACTCACCTGCTTTCTTTGCATTTAGGATATCATAAATGGGGTATTTCACCGCATAAGCATCCCCTTCAATGATTACCTGACATGCTTTCTTTTCCGCCGCATTGATGATAAATGGCCCTCGAAGGTTTACGCTCATCTTCGTCAAGTCGCCCGGTACCGTCACGGTCACAAGTACCAGCATATCTTCCGATACCAGATCCCCAACAGGTTTCAGCAGTTCGTCATCCAGCTCCGGGTTATATTCCGGGCATACCAAAAGCGGATCCATCACCGGCATGGCAAATGCAGGTTCCTGCACGGATTGCAGCCAATGGATTGCCCCAATCCCTTTTTCCTCATCATGGATAAGCGCAAAATCCGTCAAATAGGGAAACCCTATGATCCCTGATGGAAAATGGATGATCCTTTCTTCTAATATTTCAATTTCCCCGAATACTTTTGTTTTTATTTTCATACCCTCTCCTGTCTATGCCATGGCACTTTAACCCTGCATTATATATAATTCATCAGTGATGTCTGCATGATCTTTCCGGTTGCCATCAACGCTGAATTGTAAGTAAGCTCTGTGCTGGTAAGCTGGATCGCTACCTCGGCAATATCCACATCCTCGTTTTCAGACTGCAGAGTCTTAAAGGTGGTCTTCTGATCCATCAACCTGTTGCTGATCAGGTCAAGCCTCTGGCTCCTGGTTCCGTTGTCGGTGATCGCCACGTTTGTGTCATCCATATACTTCTGAGCTTTCGTGATCAGCTTACCGAACATATTATGAACATTGTCGCGCTTATATTCATAAGACTTCTTAACTGCGTCAAGCTGCTTTTTCACATCATCGTAAGCCTTGTCTCCCTCTCCCTTGCCTTCTTCGGAAAGATTCCCCAAAACTTTCTCTAAATCTTTCACGCTGGCATTGATCTTTGCCAGATCGTTTAATGCTCTCTCCATATCGTCCACATCCCTGTCAAGGCCATGAGTGAAGATTTCATCCGCTGTGGTATTGACCTGAATCTTCTGGTTATAGCCCACATCATATTCGATGGTCTGCCTGTTCTTTTTTCCCTCAAGATATTCCTGATTATAATTAATTGTCTTATCATTGCCGGCATCATCCTTTGTGGTTCCCTTGCAGGCAAAGTAATGTTCCGGGCGCAGATCGCCCTTTTTCCATTCATCTTTCGTGTAGGTCACGCGGATTTCCGTCTCTGTACCGTTAATACCGGTAACGTCCTGCTCTAATTGGGAGTATGCCGCATCACTAAACAACATTTCCCCTGTTTCCGGAACAAAGATGGTCAAACTGTCACCGTTTTCATTTGCGGTTAACAGCTGCTGATAAGGATCCGGGTTATCGTTTACAGATACTTCCTTATCCGGCGTGATCGTCTTATTGACAGTGGTTCCGTCTGCCTCGACCAGTTCAATCTTTACGTCTGCCCCGCTCTTTAACTGATCGTAAGAAAGGCGCAGCCTGTGGATATCACCATTTTTGATATCCTGCTCTGTCTTATTATCATACTTCGGATCTCCATAATTATTCTGGTTGATCCCGTCCAGCCCTGCATTATCCGTATAATTAACGGTGTCAAACGCACCGATCTTCGTCTGCTCGGCAATCTCATACTTCGGGTAACCCTTAGGCTGCTCCTCCACCGTTTCCGTAAAGGATAAGGTGGTGTTGGTCCTATATCCGGTAAACACATAACGGCCGGCATAATCCACGTTTGCGGTAGCATAAAATTCATTCTTTAAGGACTTCACCTGCTCTAAGATGATCTGCAGGTCTTCCACGCCTTTTTCCTTATTATCCGCCTTATTCGCTTCCGCGGATAAAGCCTTTAACACATCAGAAACTGTGCTGAGCGCCTTCCCTGTCACATCCAGCCAGCTTTCCGCATCCGGAGCGTTCTTCTCATAAAACTGGGTCAGCTCGGAAACATTCGTGCGGAGACGAAGGGCCCTGATCGCGATCACCGGGTCATCGGAAGGTCTGGTGATCTTTTTCTGGGTAGACATCATGGTACTCATTTTATCCTGGAGCAATTTATTGTTGTTAATGTTATACAGGGAATTATTCTGCATAATCTTGTTAGTCATTCTCATAAATTCCGTCCTCCTTCATTCAACTTCCTATACCCCTGTACGCAGGATAAGCTGGTCATAAACCTCTGTCAGCGTCTGGATCATCTTGGACGCCAACGTATAGGAATTCTGATATTTCACCAGGCTTACCGCTTCCTCATCTTCATCCACGCCGGAAATAGAATTTCTCTGGTTATCAATACTGTTTTGAAGCCCTCTGTAGGTATTATAAAAGGTGTTTGCGTGGCTGGCATTTAAAGCAATATCCGAAAGGATCATCTCCAGCATCTGGTCTGCGCTGCCGTTGCGGAAGCTGAACTTTTCCTTACTGGTAAGGAGCGTGATCATCTCAAAAATCTTTCCGCACTCTTCCACACCTACATCCACACTGGTCCTGGTTCCTAAGAGCCCTGCATCCTTGATCAAGTCCGCATTGATGGTAAAATTCCCCGCCGTCAGTTTATAATAATCGTACCCGATCACCGTTCCTGCCGCGTCTTTTATCAGGAAATCATCCGCGGTATACTCCGTGCCGTTTCCGGAAGAACCGGTAAAAAAGATGCATCCCAGCTCGTCATAGGCGTTGGTGCCGCTCATGAAAATCTTGTTGACTTCTGCCGCAAACCCACGGATCCAGGCATTCATCTGCTCCATGTAATAGGGGATACCCTGATACCGGATCTCCGCCTCGGTCTTTGCGTCCTTGCCAACCAGTGTACCATCAATAGTCTCTGACTGATCCATGGTAAATGTATATTCATCCGGCTCTTTAAACTCCCAACTGTCATAATGGAACAACTTATTTCCAATATTGATGATACCGCCGGTATCGGACAGCGTACATTCAATCATGCTCTTAAGGTACTCCGCATCCACTTTGATTGTCACCTTAGCGTTATCCGTTCCCGTTGCGGGAGTCACCGAATCTACTTTACCCTTGAAATTGGCGCCATTATTCCCATCCCGGAGTTCTACAAGTCCTTTCAGCTTACCATCCATGGATGCGTTCACCAGACTGAACTCGTTGCCATTTTCCCATTTAATACGGTACAGGCCGTCAGCGTCCGTCTGGTTAACTTTCTCATCCGTAGCCCTTGCCTCATAGGTCAACTGGTTGTATTCACTTCCATCCACCAGCGTCTGGCCGCCGGCAATCCTTACAATATACCTGTGCCCGCCGGTCTCGCGGTCGGGATTGTTCTGGTCGATGACCGGGTATTCGTCAACGCTTACATCCACGATCTCCGAAAGCTCATCAATCAATAAATCCCTCTGGTCGCGCAGGTTGTTGGCCGTTGTGCCGGAAAGCTCGATCACATTGATCTGCTTATCTAACGTAGCGATCTTTTGGGCAATGGAATTGATCCTGTCAACATTCTGCTTGATCTCCAGATTAATATCCTTTTGCAGCTCCTGCAGGTTCCCGTACATATTGTTAAAGTAATCCGTCAACGCCTTTGCGGAAGCAATAAACTGCTGCTTGGACTCATCACTGCTGGAATTAGTGGTCACGGACTGGAGGGCATTACTGAATTTATTAAATATAGTCTTAAACCCGCTGCTGCCGTCATCATTAAAATAATCTTCAATCGTGCGCATATAGTACTGCTTTGCGGTGTAATTGCCAAGTTTCGCATTGTTATCCCAATACTTAATATCATAAAACGTATCCCTGACACGCTCAATTGCAATGGTCTCCACACCGGCGCCGGCACACCCGTACTTAGCAAACACTCTGAGCGCATTTGCCGCCTGCTGGGTCACCACCTGTCGGCTGTAACCAATGGTCTGAGAATTGGATATATTGTTTGCCGTCGTATTTAAAGCCGCATTGGAGGCACGAAGCCCGGAACCGGCAATATTTAAACCAAAAAATTGTGATGGCATTCGTCTTTCTCCCTTCTTATCTGCCTAACGTACTGATAACATGTTCTAACAACTCACTGATCACGTTGATATAACGGCTGGAAGCATTGTACGCATTTTGGAACATGATCATATTGCTCAGCTCGTCATCTGAGGAAACCCCCAAAATCTGCTCTCTGGCCGCCGCTATATTTTCCACTTCCATCTGCTGCGTTTCGCTGATCCCGCGGAGCACATCGCCGGTATTCCCTACCTGGATGATCAGATTATTGTAATAATTGATAAAGTTCGTAGTCGCCTTTACATTAGGGTTCAGGCTGAGCTCATCATCCTTCATGAAAAGGTCTTTTAACGCATCTGCGGTCTCCTGGTCTATCTTCCCGTCATCCTTGATAAAGCCAAGAAGTGACGGCGACTGCTTTAACGCCTCATCAATCATGATATTGCCCACACTGAACATCGGATAGTCCGGATCATTAGGGTCACCTTTTATCACCTTAAATATCTGATACGGATCACCGTTAGGATCCCTCATGTAAGTGGAATCCGGATTTTCTTTGGTGGCATTTTCCGCCGCCGTTTTGAAGATCTCGTTAATCCCGGTGGTGACCTTGTTGATCAACTGGTCAAATTCCGCCTGCACGTTCATGATGATGGACTGTGATATCTCCTTATCATAAACATCCGGATCCATGTCCTTGTATGTGGCCCTTCTGTCACCTCTTGCAAGGAGCATTGCCTTTAACGCCCCGATATCCGTATTGGTATCCGTGGAAATCTCCAGATCCAGATTGAAAAGCTTCGCACTTTCAATGCTAATCACATTTCCGGCCGCATCCCTGTCCGCAAGCTGGGGCCAATAAGGAGTATAAAACCCGGTAGAGGGGTCAACATCTAATTCTATCTTATTCGCCGAATCGGAATTGACAAAATCATTTTCTTCGATCCGGACGATCGCATTACCATACACATCATATTTCACGCTGATCTTCGCCATGGCTGACAGTTCGTCAATCAGCTGGTTCCTCTCATCCTGCAGGTCATTTGCATGTTCCCGCTTACCGGATTCGATCTTCAAAATCTCTTTGTTTAACTCCGCAATCCTCTCTCCATAAGCATTGATGGTATCAACCTGTTTTGAAATCTTATAATTCAAGTCATCCTGATACTCACAAAGGCCGGTATATACGGCATCCGCACGGCTCAAAAACTCGTTACAGCGCTGAATAAACACTCCCTGGTTTACCGCATTTTCAGGGTGCTTTGCCAGTTCCTGCACGGATTTCCACAAATTGTCAATGGCTTCGCCAAAGGATTCGCCCTGAAGCTCCTGGAACAAATCCTCAACGCCTTCCACAGTAGAAGTCCACGAATCATAAAATGCGCTCCGCCCTGACTCGCGGCGGTAATTTTTATCAAGGAAAACATCTCTGATCTGTTTTACACGTGTATAATTTACACCCAGACCGGTCTGCTGATAGGAAATCGCAGATCCGTTTTTGGATATGGTTTTATAAAAACGGGTTCCCTGCTGCACCTGCTGCCTGGTATACCCGATGGTGTCGATATTAGACATATTATGACCAGTGGTATTTAACGCATTCTGGCTGGTCTGCAGCCCACTGGTCCCAATATATAAGCTTCCCATTAAAGACATAATTCCTGTACCTCCATTTTCCAAAAGGATTATTGCTTGGCATCAAAGCCGTTCGGCTTTATTATCATATGTTCGCCCGTATTGTAAGCGCCCTTATTATAGTTAGCCGTTTCAGGCGCCGCCTTTAGCGACTGTAACATATTCATATCAAACTCCACCATCTCCAGCGCATTTTCAATCAGGACCTTATTCTGCATATTGACCCTCTTTACCTCATGCACCGCACTGCGGAGCCTGTCATGGACTCTAGCCAGCTTTTGCTGCTCCTGTGGCCTGGCGTCTAACATTTCTACCAGATCCGCAAGCATCAGCGTGTTAACATCCTTGTTGATTACAATGGCGATATCAGTAAACACTTCCTGTCTCTTCTTTTCTAAACGGTTGATCTTACTGACAACGTTCTGTTCTTCATCCGTGATCTTGGCTAATTCCTCTGTATTACCGGCTACGATGACCGATGTTTTTCTTGTAGATAATCCCAGCAAGTCTTCATATTCCGCACTTTCCAAGTCCAGTACTTCAATCAGATTTTCCATTAAACTTGCCACGGGATTACCTCATTTCTTCATATTTACTCATTAACTTGTCTGCAAAACTCTCAGCGCTCACATCATATGTGCCTGCCTGGATCCTTGCCTTGATCGGAGCGACTACATCTTCCCTGATATCGCTTGCATTGGCAACGGACTGCTTTACATTCTGGATGTCCTTTCCTATGCTGGAAATCTGAAGCTGGTCAGAGCTGAGTCCGGCGCTTCCTTTCGCTTTCACGTTTGCTGTCTTCTTGGCGCTGTACATCTGCTGCACCTGTGTATATGCCTCTATACGCATGTTATTTCCCCCTTCCCTGGATAACCTGCTTTATCATCACTATTATTTTCACTATTAGTATCGGATTATTTTCCCAAGACTTTAGAGAAAAAAGAAAAAGAATCCCACATGCAGGATTCTCTTTCTTTTACGATTACTTATTCTTTAAAATTCGGTCTCATATCTACCCCCCGGGTATGATCGCCATCCGGATTGCTCCCGAACACATAGTCATTCCCCGGCAGGATCGCATTTAAAATAATCCCTGCAAGCGCCGCGATCGCAAGCCCGGTCAGTGTGACCGAAGTGCCGGCAATGTTAAACGTAAGCCCCCCGGAAAACCCCAGCCCGCTGACTAAGATCACTGCCGCAATGATCAGGTTTCTTGACTTGGTGAAATCCACTTTATTTTCCACCACGTTCCGCACGCCGATCGCCGAGATCATACCGTAAAGCATAAAGCTGACGCCGCCAATGATCGCGGATGGAATGGAACCGATCACTTCCGCCATCTTCGGGATAAAACTGAGCACTACCGCATAAACTGCCGCCAGACGGATGACTTTGGGATCGTACACTTTACTTAACTCCAACACGCCGGTGTTTTCGCCATAAGTGGTATTTGCCGGGCCACCCACAAAAGCCGCCAGAGCCGTGGCGACACCGTCACCCGCCAATGTCCTGTGAAGGCCCGGGTCTTCAATAAAATTATCTCCCACCGTGGCGGAGATAGCGGACATATCACCGATATGCTCCATCATGGTGGCTAAGGCGATAGGCGCCATGACCAAAACCGCCGTCAGGTCAAACTTACAGATCTGGAAAGGCGGAAGCCCCACCCAGCTAGCGGACTGCACTCCGGCAAAGTTTAAGATTGCGCTGCCATCCGCGTTGGTCATGCCAACCGCATTCAAAATAAGGGCTGCCGCATAAGAGATCACCACTCCCATCAGGATAGGGATAATCTTAAACATGCCCTTTCCCCAAATGTTAAAGATAATGATCGTTCCAAGGGCTATCACCGCCAAAAGCCAGTTGCTGGATGCATTAGAGACTGCCGAAGGAGCCAAAGACAATCCGATGCAGATGATGATCGGGCCTGTTACCACCGGCGGAAGGAATCTCATGACCTTCTTAACGCCGATCAGCCTGATCACCAGCGCCAAAACCAGATACAGCACCCCGGCCACCACAATGCCGCCGCAGGCGTAAGGGAGCTTTTCCCCCATACTCATCCCCGCAAAAATCCCGGTATCTAACTGCGCCACTGTCTGGAATCCTCCCAGAAACGCAAAAGAAGAACCTAAAAACGCGGGTACCTTAAGCTTGGAACAAAGATGAAAAAATAAGGTTCCAAGTCCTGCACAGATTAAGGTCACCTGAATTGAAAGTCCTTCTCCCTCAAAGTAAACATTAACTAAAATTGGTACTAAAATCGTTGCGCCAAACATGGCGAACATGTGCTGCAGCCCCAGGATAAGCATCTTGGGTATCCCAAGCGACTTCGCATCCCGGATCACTTCCTGTTGTTTCAACATCACACCTCTCCTCTCGCGTGTCATTCCACCTGTAAGGGTGGAATTTACCAGACCATTCCAATAGCTTCATTAAGTCACAAGTATACTGTTTTCTTTCGGGAATTACAAGGAAAATTTTTATCCGTTGTTGACTTAAATCCCAACTTGCACTAAAATTTTACATAACACGATAAGAGAATTTCAAATCACGATTCGAGGAGGGTTCTAATGGAACATTTAAAAGACATGGAAAACGTATTTGTGCTAAATCATCCCCTGATCCAGCACAAAATTTCCCGCCTGCGGGATGAAAACACCGGCACTAACGAATTTCGTAAACTGATTGAAGAAATTGCAACACTCATGGGGTATGAAGCGCTGCGTGACCTGCCTACACAGGAAGTGGAAATCAAAACCCCTATCGAGACCTGTATGACCCCCGTGATCTCCGGAAAAAAAATGGCAATCGTTCCCATCCTCCGGGCAGGTCTTGGCATGGTGAACGGACTTCTCGCCCTGGTTCCTTCCGCAAAGGTTGGACACATCGGATTATACCGCGACCCCGAAACCCATACCCCCCACGAATATTACTGCAAACTCCCCGAGCCCATCGACCAGCGGACCATCGTGGTCCTTGACCCCATGCTCGCCACCGGCGGCTCCGGTACGGAAGCAGTGGATTTCATCAAACAGCATGGCGGCAGGCACATCAAGTTCATGTGCATCATTGCCGCACCGGAAGGACTGAAAAAGCTTACCGAGGCCCATCCGGATATCCAGGTATATGTGGGCCATTTAGACAGATGCCTGAACGAACACGCCTATATCTGCCCAGGACTTGGAGATGCCGGGGACAGGATCTTCGGTACAAGATAACGGCAAAATTTCATATGGATCATTTGTGCCGCTTCATAGCGGCACTTTTTATCCGATCAAAACTTTTTCCGTAAAACCTCTCCAGATCCGCTTTCGTCGTGATCTTAAAATTAGTTTCATCCCCCGGGATCACCGCCATCCTCATCCCCGCCATCACCGCCGGCTCCGTGGATCCGTTAATCGCAAGTATTTTATCCGGAAGAAGCGCCCTGTTTGCCTCATAATATTTCCCAAAGCAAAATACCTCCGGCGCCTGTCCCGCAAAAATATGGCTGCGATTTAGCAGCCTGCTTATGTTCTTACCGTCCGTACTTTCATACACGGTATCCTTCATAGGCAGCACCGGGATCACACCGTCGTACCCTTCTATTGCATCCAGACAGTCCGTGACCAGCTGCCGGGAAAGCAGAGGCCTTGCGGCATCATGGATCAAAACCACATCCTCCTTTGAAGCATAGGATCTGATACTTTCAAGACCATGAAAAATAGAAAGCTGCCTGTTTGCCCCGGGTAGGGAAAAACCGCAGAACTTCCTCGCCGCATCGGCATCCGCCAGCCATTTCTTAATCTTTTCATGCCATTTTTCATCCGCCACGATCAAAAGCTTGTCGATCCCCGGATGGGAAGATAAGGTTTCGATGCAATAAGAGATCACCGGCTTACCGCCCACTTCCATATACTGCTTAGGGATATCCGCCCCCATCCGAAGGCCCGTTCCCCCTGATAAAAGCAACGCTATATTCACCTTACCACCATCACCTTTACATATTCCCGGGTCTTATCCCGCATCATCAAAACCCCCCGGTCAAGTTCCTCAAACTCAAACTTTTGCGTAATAAACCGTTCCGGCGCAATCCTCCCTGCGCCGATCCGGTCCAGCACATAATGCCAGTCATCCTTTTTATCATGGGTAAAGGAAGAATTCCAACACCCCTTTACCGTCAACTGATTGCGAAGGATCTTCCAATAACAGTTCTTTTCCAATGTAATGTCAGACGCAGGATTTCCCACAAGCTGTACGGTTCCGCCAGGAGCCGCGGCTTCCACTGCCATTGTGACTGTTTCATTCCTGCCCACACATTCATAGAACACGCCCGCTCCAAGCCCGTCGGTCTTATCGTGGACCCACTTTAACACATCCCTATCCTTGCTATTGCAAAAATTCGTCTCCGGCAGCCCCAGCTTTAACACTTTTTCCCGCTGGGATTCTTTATTGCCTATCACCAACAGGTTATCGTGCCCTGCTTCCAAAAAGAACATGGCAAGCAAAAGCCCAATGGTTCCCAGCCCGCAGATCACGACAGGCCCTTCCCTTTCCCAAACGCCGCAGCCGCCGCCATTTATGACACTGTTTAAGCCAATACCGGCAGCCGCCCTGCCTGCATGGACTGCCACTGCCATGGGCTCCAACATGGCTGCCTGCTCATAGGTAACCCGATCCGGCAGTTCTATTAAATTCCACTGAGGCACCGCCACATACTCCGCAAATCCTCCATCCTGACGAGACCCCAGATAGCCGTAATGCCTGCACATCTCATACTGCCTTTTCTTACAGGGAACACAGCTTCCGCAGGGAATCAGCGGAAAAACGCCTACCCGCTTATTAAGCCACCCGGGATCGGCCCCTTCGCCTGTCTTTACCACCATGCCCGAAAACTCATGCCCCGGAATGGTGGGATAAGAATAGGTTCCGGTCCGGTACACTCTAGGGATATCAGATCCGCAGATCCCTGCCGCTTTCACCGAAACCAGCACTTCCCCTTTTGCCAATACCGGCTCATCCGCCTCCTCCAGCCTAAAATCTCCTATTCCATGCAAAACCCATGCTTTCATCTGCTTCCCTCCAGCCTGCTGCCTGTTCCATACCAACCGCATTAAAATTTAAATTCCCGGATATTTTCTAAAGTCTCCCAATAGGGCTGATTTTTCCCGAATAAAAGCGTGGTTCCAAGGACAAACCCCTTGACCCCCTTAGGCGCAAATTTTGTGATCTTGTCCGCGCCACAGGCCCCATCCCAGTAAATGTCAAATTCCATTTCTTCCCGCATGGAAAGAAGCCGGTCGATCTTTTTCCCCACATAAGGCAGGTACATCTGCCCTGCGTTGCCCGGATTTACCGACATTACCAGTACCTTATCCACTATACGAAGCATTTCATAGATCGTCTCAATACTGGTTCCCGGATTCACTGCGATCCCCGGCACCATGCCTGCGTTAATGATCTTCTGCAAAGTGGTGGACGGATGGTATTCCGCTTCCGGATGGATATAGACCGTGTCCCCCTTCCGAAGATTTTTCAAAAATAGTTCGATACAATTATTGGGATGCTCGATCATCAAATGCACATCTAAAGGTTTCCCGGTGGCTCCCGCTATGTAGCTCATGTCGTTTAAAGACATGGCAAAGTTAGGCACATACCGCCCGTCCATAATATCAATGTGAAAAGAGTCAATGCCTCCTTTTTCCAGTTCTCTTACCTCTTTTTCCAGATTGCCATAATTGGCACACATCATTGATGCCGTCAATTCAAAATACATTTTATTCTCGCTTTCCTCCCTGAATACTTCGCTTCCCTGCCCGGCTGCCGCCTGTCACAAAACATCCACGTTCTGGATCATCACCGGCTTGCCGGTGTCCTGATAGATCTGCACGATGCTGCTGCTATCCCCGTAATACGCATCACTTAAAACCACTGCCCGGTCCATATCCGCCGTGTCATCATAAATCCCCCAGCCTTCCTGCCGGTACTGCTTGACGATCTGCGCATACTCCCGCCAAAGCTCCGGGCGCAAAGTCTCAATGGTGGTCCGGATCAGGGGGTGGGGCCGCCATAAAAGAGCTATTTCCTCCTGCTGTTCCTGAAATGTCCGGAACACCGACCTCATCTTTTCCAGCATCTTTTCATCCTGTGCCAGCAGCGCGTTGATGCTGGTATTATAAAAAATGATCTTCTTCCATGTTCCGTCCGGCTTCTCAATCACCTTCCGCCACTCTTCCGGAATCACCAGGTCCTCTCGTTTTACGCTGTGCACCTTGTCAAATTTCGGGGAACCAAGGCCCAGTATCTTCTTTTCCAGCATGCTCCTGTCAAGATACTCCCCGGTAAGCCCGTTTGCCTTCGCCGCCTTTATAAATTCATTGATATAGATCTGCCGCATATCCTCGGACTGGACGATCACCTTATCCGCAAATAAAATCCCCGGTAAAAAGAAAAAATGCTTCACACTGTCAATCTTGTCCTGCTCCTCCGGCTTCATTTCCTGCAGCACGAAATATGGGATATACACCAATTGCTCCGTATATTTCTTTAAATTGCTGGAAAAATACCGTTCCGGAACACTTGTGACATAATTCCAGTTGTCGTAGGGATTGTGGATATAAATCGTGTCCGGCCGCCGTTCCTCCAGCCTGTAATCTTCATAATGAGTGATCTCTATATTGGGAGGATATTCTCCTCCTTCGTAATGCATTTCCCCAAAGCTGCCGTCCGGATTTTTATCAAAATAAGGGATCGGCACTACATAGGCATCGCAGTCTTCATCCTCTCTTGCCGCCAGATAGACACTCTCTAGGGAATCCCACATACTGGCTTTATAGGGAAGGAAAACCACTTCTTTTTTTATTTTGATCCGGGTGATCTCTGCTTCCGCCCTGTTAAGCGGCTCTTCCAATCGGCTTATAAAATCATTTGGCTGTAATTTTTCTAACTGCCGGCTGAGTTGAAAGACCACTTCGCAGTACTGCTCCAGGCAGGCAACGCTTGCCGTTCCCTCCCCTTCCGACTGCTCGATCACATTCCCGATCTGTACCGCCGCTTCCTGGCAATCCCCAAGGGCTGCCCGGACAGCATCATATCTGCCTGCCGATAACTCCTGTGCACATTCCTGGTGGAAAGCGTGCAGGCTTGTAAAAATTTCTAAAATTTGCTGTTTTTGAAATTTACGCATAAAAATCCTCCATGCTTTCAAGAGCCTGCAAATTTGGGCGCAAGCACAAATTTGTCTGTGAAAAATTTATTTTTCACAGTAATGCCTCTTCCTGACGTTCGTTTGGCCGGAGCCTGTCAGATCCGGCCTAGGATTATTTTAGCATTGACACCGCAGTATGTAAATAAGAGGATGACCGGCTCACATCTTACGTTCAAATTCCTCTATGGAGTGAACTGCCGCTGCCGTTTTCAGCCAGCCACGAAGAATTTCTAAGTCCTTTTCCTTCATAATGATCCCTGTTAACCGTTCGCTTGCACTGCCATAACCGGAAAGAAGGTCAATAATCGCCTCGGCACGTCCTTCTGCTTTTCCTTCGGCATGTCCCTCCGCTTTTCCTTCGGCGCGTCCCTCCGCTTTTCCTTCGGCATGTCCCTCTGCCCTCTCATCCGCAAGCCATTCACTTAATCCCTTACTCATATTCACCTTCCCGCCTTTCAGGTCTCGGTACTTTACCGTTTTTCCCTTCCTTTTCCTTCCGGCCCCATTTACTGGTCCTGGTGTAACTTTTGTGTCTGATTCCTGTAAGTCCTTCCCTGACACGAAAGGGATTCCTTTGCATCCAATACCGTTAATGATATCCGCATACCTTTCATTGTCGGAAAAGAAAGCATTACAGACAATGTCCTTCTCCATCCTTTTCTCCTGTTCCGCAGGAAATCCTCCTGCTTTTTTATTTGTTGGGTAATTGAAAGCATAGATTTCCTGAGATTCATTGATAAACCGTTCCTGCCGCATCATGAAATGCCGGGAACAGATAAAGATGGCAAATTGCCTGAATATATGTTTAACAGAAATATGTTATGCTTTGACATAATACTATCATACAAAATTGCGATGTGCAACTATTATTGTCCAGCCCTCTGACAAAAACTATCAAACCGCATCTGTGTCTGCTTGTTTACAAGCCGCATTTCTTCATCCAGCCATCCACCATTAAAATGATGAATCGCATAGGTATCGTCAGTCACCTCCATCTTGCCTGACATATAATCATACGGGTGGAAATAATCATAAGTATAGATATTCATACCCATGACTGTCTGATTCTGTCCATTCAAAACATAACCGTTATCCAAAGCAACCCTGGTATCAACATATCCGCTAGAGAGGGGATCCGGTGTTCCGTCTTTTCTGATAAATTCCCGCTTTTCCCATGCATCCAAAAAAGCTTCCAATGATGGATGTCCACATACGGCACCGCTGCACCCGCCAAAATTGATCACCTGCCATTTTTCCACACTGGTAAAAGCCTCCTGATATAGCAAATCATCTAAACTTCGGATTACTTCCACATCCGTATCCATATAGATGCCGCCATATCGGTATAAGATATCTATCCTCGCATAATCCGGAACAAAGCCATATTTTTTTTGCCTGTAAGCCTGTTCCATATACCGGCATTTTTCCATATCATAATTTGATTCATCCCAGCGGATGATTTCAAAATCAGGGCAATGCCTCCGCCAGCTTTCCATACACTTTTGTAAATTTGGGGGAATTTCTCCACCGCCAAGCCACATATAATGAATCTTTTTCGGGATGAAAGGAGTATTGCCGGCCTGAAAGACACCCTTACCGCCTTTATTATGAAAATTCTTAATACACAGCATCGGGATAATGTAGCAAGACATGTTACGTGTACATTCCATTCCCTCTAGCTGTTCAAACGCATCTGCATATCTGCTGATGTTAATAAGGACTGTCACATACCCGTCTAATGTATATAGCATATCCGGGGAACACACCCTGACAGGTTTTTGCCCAATCCAGATATCTTCCCCCCATTTAGATTTGTCATTATCTATGTAACATACCAGAGCATCCAGCAGGCCATATTCTGCCAAAACCGCAGGCGTAGTGCTTGTTCCTATCACCCCGGCGCCAAACAGGACTATCTTGCTTTTATGTGAAATAATGTCCTTAGCCATTTCCAAAAAACTGCCTGTTTTTAACTGCATATATCCCCCTTTTATCCCACCAGCCACTCCGGCAGTTCCATCTCCTGGAGCACCTTTTTTTCTATATATTTTATCTTCTTCATTGGAACGCCTTTTTGGCACAAATCAGCCGCTATCTGTCTCGCTGTGTTTTCTCTTAATATCGCAATTACAATATAGTCATATTCTTTTTGCAGCACTTCTTCTGCTGCCTGTACCGCAAAACCTTGTTCCTGATATTGCCCTGCTTTCGTATCCGTCCATCCAACAGCCGTAAAGTTTGGCGATGTACAGACATACTCATACATCACCCTCCCAAATCCCCCTGCGCAATACACGATAACCCTGCTGCCCTTTTCAATATCGACAAAAGGAAATAGCAGCCGCCCATCTGTCAAAAGATAGCTGTACCCTTTCAGCATCAAAATAAAAAACATATACAGCCTTAAATCCTGCTGGTTATCTTTCATGCCACAAAAAGCTTTACCCAATACTTGGTATATTTCCCTGAATAATTGTTTAGGCAGTTCACGGAGTTCCTTCACGGCAGATCCTTCTCTCTGCCTGTAATGATAAGGAACAAAATCGCACACATAGATAGATGATGCCGCCAATATACATAAAAAACTGCAAACGGCATCTTCCCCATATGAAATGATATCAGAGACCTTGTGAGCCCATTGACATACTACAGAAGATTTTATTAACTTACAGCAAAGATTAGGCAAAAACCCCCATTCAAAAAAAGTTTCAGTCATCAGAATTTTTTGTTTCCTCTTAGACAATTTTTCCCCTGTGTACATTCCTAAATCTATGGCATTTTTCCTAATTATGCTGTTTGCCTCATATTCTTCTATCATTCCAAAAGCTATCATATCCGGATAATCATTTGAAATCGATATATCAATAAGCCTTTCTACTTCATCACGGTCAATCCAGTCATCGCCATCTACAAATAAGGTATATTCGCCTGATGCAATGTCAATTCCCCTTTTCCTTGCATTCATTACCCCGCTATTGGGTATATGGATGCAGCGGATACGTTTATCATTCTCAGCATACCTGTTGCAGATTTCACCACACGAATCTGTTGACCCATCATTGACCAATACCAACTCAATATTTTGATATGTTTGATTTAAAATACTGTCAATACATTGTGGTAAATAGTCCTCCACATTATAAATTGGAACAATAACACTAACTTTAACATCCATCCTTCTTCACCCCAGTTATCGTACCCGGCAAGTTTCTTCAGATTTGTACAGCCGCAGGTATGATATATTTTTCTGCGTCTATTCCCCTGCAGCGGGCACACATATCCAAATACCCTTTTTCTGAATAGCCACTTTCAAATTCCATGATCGTCTTTTTCGGATCATCGCTCAAATCATCAAAATCCAAATAATCTGACTGCCCAATCTCAAATCCAAGATTCTCCGAAACACTCCTTGCCATGACACAATAATAATACTTGCTTCCTCGAATTTCCCTGCATGGCGTCTGACATTCATCAAATACCTTTATTAATTCGTTTTCGCCGCCATCCCGGTTAAATGTTTGAAAACCATAATCCATCCATTGTAACGATCTTCCTTCTAAAATGTAAGAGACCCCATTTTCCTCCAATTTCTCCATCAGCCTTTTTTGCCTGTCTTCTATCCACTTAAGAGTTTCCGAATAGTCAGAAATGCGAATCAGCACATTATGTTCCCTGCACATGTCCAAAACATCCTGGCCCGGAATGATCGTACCATTTGTAACGATAGAATAAATCGACATTTTGCTGCGGTATTTCTTTCCTATATAGCCTATGATCTCTGCAAGTTCTTTGTACAACAATGGTTCCCCGCCAATTAACACAAATTCTCTTGCAACGTCCACTTTACCAAAAAAAGAATCCGCACTTTTCATTGCCATTTCCAGACTCAGATCTTCGCAGTCAGCGCCTACCGCAAAACAGCCATGAGCGCAATCCCTGCATTTTAAGGTACAGCGCTCTGTAAGGCAAATCTGCACCAAATCTACATATAACAGTCCAAACCTATATAAAGAAAGTACCGGGAAAAATTTATGCATAAATTCTTTTTGAGAAAAAAAATCCATTCCCTTCACATAACCCTCTTTTGTCAATTGCCCCTCTATTGCCGGAATGTTTTTCCTGTCTGCCGTTATCACAATAATCCCTTTTGTTCCTTCTTCCGCATACTGCTTCAAGGACAGGACCTTATGCCCATTCACACCTTCAGCCTGCTTTTTTTCATTATTGTCAATATATCCTCCGAAACACTGATACCGCTCCAAAATTACTTCCGTATCACCACCTATCAGGCCTGCCCCAAATAGATATACTTTCCCTTTTCGTTCGTCAAACAATCTGACCACTTCATTTGCATACTCGTCCAGCTCATGGCCTTTATTTGTCCACTTCATTATTTTCCTCCTATTCCAATTCCACCGATTTAATTCCGCTCCAGATCATTTTTTGTTTTGGGATACCCTTATTGAGCAAATCATCCCGGATTTGCTGAGCCAACTCAATACTTTTCACCGCTATCAACAGATAGTCAAAATCAACGGTTCCTATCTTTTCCGGATCTGCAATATCCTTCCCCTGCTTTTGAAACATGGCAAAATTCCTGTCAGCCCAAAGAACTACCTCACAAAAATGATATAACTCATTTTGCCTAAAGTATTCTTCTCCTAAATCTCCCGCACCATATAGGACCACTTTACTATCCCGGGCAACTATCCAAAACGGGAATGCATCCCTGCTTACTTCATGGTAATCACTAAAATACTGCTGTTTTAAATTTACCGCATTGATATAAAAATGGTCAAGCTGATTCAGCAGGACATCGCAAAATCTGCTGTTTTCAAACTCTGACCGCAAATAACCATATAGCCGATATAATTTTGTAAAATATTCAGGATCCTTTTGAATATAGGGAAGCGCTTCTGTTCCTTCCCGCCACTGTCTGTGAAAATAAAAACACCTGTGCAAAACATAAATAGACTGCGTCTCCAGTATCATCGGGTAGACCACCGCAACATCCTCACCATAATGGATTCCCAGCTTAGCCGCCTTTTTCAGATGTTTTGCAATCAACTCCCTCTTAAATAATTTGGTACACAAACTTGGGTTTAATTCCCAATGATTTTTACCTCTCCCCCACAACATACGGGGAATAATATGCCCTTCGACCGCAGGCCTTTCATACAACCCTTCATCAAGCAACGGCATATCATCCACACGGTGCTCCCTGCCATAATATAATGTAATGCCTGATACCACAAGATCAGCATTTCCCCTCACTGACATAAGCTGGCTATAAGTATCCTCTTTGATCCAGTCATCAGAATCCACAAACGTCACATAATCCCCACCGGCATTTTCCACGCCAATATGCCTTGCCTGGATAGGGCCTTCATGCTTTTGGTGGATCACCTTCACCCGGCTGTCTCTTTCGGCATATTCATCACAAATCCGGCCTGATGTATCCGCCGATCCATCATCTACAAGTACCAGTTCAATTTCCTTATATGTTTGCCCAAGGATACTGTCTGCACATTCCCTTATATACTTTTCCATATTATAGACAGGTACGATAACCGAAAGTAATCCCGACATTATTCCTTCACCCCGTATACAACCCCTCGCCTAAAATCCAAAGTATCGTTTATATCGTCATCATAAGAAAAAAACATATATCCCTTCGAATGGCTTGTCTTGTAACCATAGCTTTCCAAAATATGGGAAATATATTTTTCATCGTACTGCCTGTGATAACTGCAGACAGCACATCTGGCGCTGCTCCTTAATAAAACCTCTTTCCCGCCTAAAAGCGCTTCCACTTCAGCACCTTCTATGTCCATTTTCAAAAAGTCAATCTTTTCTGAAACAAGACTGTCCAAAGTTGTTTCCCTTGCATTATCACGGCCTGACAGGAATTTATTGCAAAAAACAACTTTTTCCTGATATTCTCTAAACGTCCGCCGCAGCGCCTCCATCCATTTGACATCGCTCTCGATCAGATAAATCTTTTTGGCCCTATCCACAAATCTTAGCGCAAAATTCCCTTCACACACACCAGCATCCACGATCACGGCATCATCCGGTATTTCTTTCTCATCCCTGATATATAAATGCGGGGAATCTCCGCCCTGCTCATACAGGACATCCTCCACTGCCTCCACGCCATTTTTTTTGACAAATTTGTGATCCTTCGGATAATACATTCTTTTATCGCCAAACATGATATAGGGAAAATTTTCTTCATCACGTCGCACGGCATGATACTCTTTTACCTCCGGTGCATAACTTCCCAGTATGCTCAGCTTTCCCTGCCTGAATCTGTCCAATGCCTCCTGGATTTCTGTGTCAGTGCTGTTTTCATACTTGGAAATCACAAGCTTACACGCTTCCTGCTCCAAAGCCTTGTACGTAATGATACGATCCCTGTTTATCTGTAAATCATTTATCATCCTATCAATAATCTCTTCATAATATAAAGAACATACAATCACGATATCATAGGATATTTCTTTCATTTCTTCTGGCGGCACGACAGGAATGCCCCTCCAAAAAACCTTTCCCCATGATTCAGGATCACTGTCAGTAAACGCTGCGATCTCATACTTTGAATACAACAATTTCTGTCTCAAAACCTCTACCGCAGTACCTCCTGTTCCCCATATTACCGCTCTCATGTCATATCCTCCACAATCCTGATCAATCTACACGCATAATCCGCCGCATTGCATTTTGAAAAAACTTCCTGCTTAGCTGCTGATCCCAATTCTTGAAGCCGTGATCTGTTTAGACTAAGATCCCTTACCTTTTCCGCAATATGCCGCAGATCTCCAATGTCAAAAACAAACCCGCTTCGTCCGTCACTAATATAGTCTCTTACACCGCTGACATCAGTCACTAACGGTACGCAGCCGCTGCCCATCGCCTCCAGCATGGAAAGGCTGGTTCCCTCATACTCGGAAATATTAATATATACATCCTGACCTTTCCAAAAATCATTCATTTCTTCTTCGCCAAGGTATCCTAACATACGCACTTTTTCTGATAGATCATTGGCTTTTATATAATCATTTATCGGTTCTGACAATTCCCCGTCACCGGCTATGCTCATAACATAATCCGCACTGCAATCTTCCAAATATCGGATCAGCTCAGGTATCAGGTCGCAGCGTTTCTGCTCTTTAGTAAGCCTTGATGCGATCCCCAGCCGAAGCGGCCCTGCAACATTATAATTTTTCCTGTGATCTCTTAGCAAGTCAACAGGCTGATGGAGAAAACTTACTTTATCTTCCGGTATGCCGTATTCATATACTAAAGTTTCTTTGATCCTGCTGCTTACACATAAATACTGATCTATCCAGTCATCAAACAGCACCGCTAAATTATAATGAGCCGGCCTGTCATTATGGACAACATTGATAATCCGCATTCTATGCGGTTCCATCCGCTTTACCGCCATAGCCGCAAAAAAGTTTTCCCCATAAAAGCTGTTGACAAATACAAGAGGTAAACTTTTCCGGTAATAGGCCACTGCCTTTTCCAATGCACTTTCCGGCGGAAAACACATAAACTCTATCTGCTTTAGGCCAAAATAATCCGATGGCACTTCAGGAACCCGGATACCCGTCACCGCTATCCTGCTTCTTTTAGCTGCCAGCTCCTTTGCCAGCACGATATTCCAGTTTTCTGCGCCCCCCCATTTTGCCTTACTATATAAATCCATGCAGATCATATAATCTGCATCATCCCATCCCCTGATATCATCTGACAATTTTAAAAATGAGGATAACGAAATCAACCGGTTCCCTATCCCCATTTCTGACAACTGTTTCCCAATTTCTTTCCAATGTATACATGATACGATAATTTTACAATCTAATCCAATCAATAGTTCCGGTGAAATGACCTTAATCCCATGAAATGTTTCCCCCGCTTTTTTCTTGTCATTATCAGCCAGGTAACTAACTGTTTTTCCAAAATAATGGATTATATTGATGAACTTATCCGTATATTGCCCTACACCAAACAATACAATATCCAACTCATCTTACTCCTTTTGGCAGCTTATCACAGTGTCAATCTCACGGAAACAATGTACCGCAACAAATATCATCTCTTTGCAGCTGCTGTTTTATTTCCAAGGAAGCGCGGCGTGGCGCTGTCACAAGACAGTTATAATCTTTACTTATCTGTTTAAATGCTTCATAGGAGATGACTCTTTTACCGTACATTTCCTTCCCCTGTTTGTCCACGGAATTATCTGCAAAACAGTAAACATTATCTGCCCCGATAACGTCTAAAATCTCTCCGCCAAAGATTCCTGCCCCAAAAAGTATGTATTGCTTGTCATTATGGAACTTTTTCTTATTTTCACAAACAGCAACATGCCAATTCTTATAAGTATCAGATACACTGCCATCCAGCATACGTCTCCTTTCATACCGAAACGGTTCATCCAGTTCCGTCTTGCTTGCCGGCAATTTCTGGGCAGCTAATGTAGCGTCATTCCATTCGCTTACCCAATCATCCGTTCCTTCCATAGACGGCACCCCGGCCACCCCGGCATGAAGTACTTTTAACCCGGCCCATTTAGCTAACGCTTCAAGCCCCTGTGAAAAATAGCGGTAACAATCCAGCGGCGCTTTATGTTCAATGCCGGCATTAGGCGCTATCATAATAAATACCCCCGACGGCTTCATTATTCGTTCGATTTCCTTTACTGTCAGCCACGGATATTCAATATGTTCAAACACCTGCCCACTGATCACAAGATCAAAAGACTCATCTGCAATTTCATCCCACGAATAAATATCTTTGGGAACGATATCCACATTCGGCCCCTTAGACATATCCAAACCAGTATAAACAATATTCTCTTCACGAAGCAAATCCTTATATGTGCCATTTTGGTCATAGCTTCCAATGTCCAGCACATGGATTGGTCCATCGGCACATCCCTGCCATAAGGGTTTATAGTGGTTCAATAAATATTCCATTCTTACATATGATGATCTGTGCATAAGATTCTCCTACTTCATCTGCACCGCTGCCGGTACAGGATACTTTACGGCATCCGCCCCATGACAAAAATTGCACATGTCAAGATATCCCTTTTGTGAATACCCCATATCAAATTCTAAAAACACTTTTTTCCCATTCTCTCCTAAATCCGCTAACTCCAAATAGTCATCTTTACCAACACCAAAGCCAAGATTGTCAGACACACTCCGAGCCATGACACAGTAGTGATATTTGCTGCCCCGAATCTCCCTGCATGGTGTTTTACACCTGTCAAATACTTTTGTAAGTTCATTTTCATCCCCGCCCCTGTCAACAGATCGAAACCCATAATCCATCCACTGTTGATCCGGTTCACTGATTGTATACATAATATGATGCTCATCCAGACATTTTGTCAACAATGCATACCGCTCTTTAAGGCGTACCAAAGTTCCCGAATAATTCGATATCCGTATTGTAACCTCATATTTCCTGCACAGGTCCAAAATATTTTCATCCGGTATGATTGTTCCATTTGTGGTAATGGAATATATCATCATTTTATCCCGGTATTTCTCCCCGGCATAAGCAATCATTTCCGCAAGGCCACTGTACAGAAACGGTTCCCCACCAATCAGCACAAACTCTTTTATGCGGTCCACCACCGAAAAAAATGAATCTGCGCTTTGCTTAGCCACGGCAAGATCCATATCACTGCTTTTAGGATCAACCGCAAAACATCCATGCGCACAATCCCTGCATCTAAGCGTGCACCGTTCGGTAAGGCTGATCTGTGCAATTTCCGTATAAAGGATATGATATTTGTAGTAAGAGATCACCGGAAAAACAGTTTGCATAAACTCCTGATATACCCAGAAGTCCACACCCTTTTTTAGCCCTTCCGCCTCTAATTGTCCTTTGATCGCTGGAATATTTTTAGCATCTGCAGCCACGACAATAATACCGTTTTTCGAGCTGTTTATGTATGTCTGGAAAGAAATGACCTTCCTTCCATTTACTCCGTCTGACTGCTTTTGGGTATTGTTGTCAATATACCCGCCAAAACACTGGTACCATTCAAAAACGGGGGCGATTGTTCCCCCCCATAATCCAGCGCCAAAAACGTATATTTTTTCCTGTTTTTCTTCAAACATCTTTACCAAATACTCTGCATGTTTGTCCAGTTCATGTCCTTTATTTTTCCATTTCATGATCTGCCTTCCCCTCTGTTTTAGCCATGCGGCAAACTCGGTTTTTTATATCTGAAAACAAGACAATATCCCTAAAGCCATTTATTACAAGCTGATGATATATTTCCTGTTCATAACTTGTAGAGGACACCACAACTTTATTTTCCCTGCTTAAAGCTGAATCCAATCCTACAACCTCTATCCCCTGATAAACGGTTCCTTGTATCTCTTTGTTATTATCAATAATTTTCAGGACATTGACTTCCATGACATTTAATACTTTCAAACAAGCCTCTGCATTATTTCCCCTCCCAAATACCACAACCTCTTCTTTATGGGAAAAAACATTACTTAAAATATTCTTCAGCAGTTTGTGTCCCCGCACAGTTTCACATAACCGCTCAAATAACTGCAAATAGTGCTGTTCGTTGACGATCGGGTAGTACTTTTCCTGTCCTTTATCATCCAGTTCCGATAAATATTTATTTGCAATCTCAAAACACTCCCATGCACATAACTCGTGATTCACCACACTATACCCAGTCATACAATAATGGCTAAACACGATAGGCACATATGAGAATTTTGCACCTTGATAAAATATCTTCAGCAGCCAATCATAATCCGATGCGATTTTGTAATGAATGTCAAAATGATTCTCTTTTAGCAATTTCAACTTTGCCAGTACTGCCTGATGGCAGATTCCACGACATATGATGTCGTTAATATCTTTAAATTCCCCTTTTTCTCTGGTTTCTATCCCATTTTCGTATATTCTGCATACGTCGCCATACAGGACATCTATTGAGTCATCCAGAAAGCCTATGCATCGTCCTATTGAATTATCGGCCAGCCAGTCATCACTATTGATAAATATAACATAATCTCCTGTCGCACGGTCTATTCCCTTGTTCATAGCATCGTAAATGCCTGAATCTTTCTCTGAAATAAAATATGCTATCGAGTCTAAATATTTCGTGACAAGCTGCTGCGTTCCATCGGTAGAGTTTCCATCTATAATGATATATTCAATATTTCCATATGATTGGCCAAGCACACTTTTAATAGTACGCTCGATTGTTTTTACACCATTATAGACAACTGTGATGACGCTGATCTTATATGTTTCTTTTTCCATATCAGATTTCATATAAAATATCTTCCAACGAAATAATGGGGCAATCTAATTTTTCAGACAGCTCTTTTTCAATTTCATTAAAAAAAACAATGGGTGTGACAACTACCGCATCAACTTCTGTCAATTGATCCTGCATAGTTACAACATCTATGTCTGAACATATAGCCTCCGCATTTTTATCAATACCATATTTTATCTCAATATTACTGTTTTCTAATTCTTCTGCCAAACGTAGCCCAGCATAACTCATGCCATATACCGCAATCACCTTATATTGCATTTTTTCAAAATAATCAGCAAGATTCTTACCCTGCTGTTTTATTGCAACCCACTGATCCATCATTCGGTATAATGCCAAATGCTTTTCTGATATTCGCCATTGAGCCTCAACTTCCTTTTTCATTACCTGTCTTACTGCAACAGCCGCCGCTGCTGCACCTCCAAGTATGGACAATGATGAAAGTATCATTTTTTTCATGTCACTCACTCCTCACTTTTTTCGCACATAAAATTGAATATATTTTACTTACTTTTCAAAGAAAAATAATCCATACCGATACTCACCATTATGTGAGTCATTATCATACTTATGGAGATCAACATTATACTCAATTTTTCCTTCGGCCGCACACGAAAATTCTTTTAGTTTCAAATTCGAAAAACACTCCACAATCGTGCTAGCACAAAATACCCTGTGTGCATTAAATTCTACTCTTTCCTTTCCGATCGGAAGTGAAAGGTATAATTTACCGCCCTTTTTTAATTTTTTTTGAATGTTGTCAAAACATTTAAAACATGCTTCCGGATCAATCGGATCTCCATACCTTCCAAGCCCAAAATGCTCCAAAGAACACAATGCAGATAAACTTGGTATACTTTCCGCATCGAATTGTGTAAGCTGCGTTGCATCATCAACGATCGTATATAAGTTCTCTACCTGTGCAGGGAAAGGCCTGATATCAATTACATTTACTTGCATTCCTGTTGCAAGAAGATGAGCAATAAATCCATCTACACTGCTCCCTATATCATAATGTTCACAAACCCCTGATTTTATTATTTTTTTTGCCGCCCACAAGTCCTGCCAAAAATAATTCCCCATCACACCATTTTTAACATACTTTTCCCCTATGACCGGCCACATATATTCTTCTTGGATTTCAAAGCTTTTTCTATTATTTAATTTCTGATAAAGCTTTTTATCTTTCTCAAAAAATGAATCAACATATATTCCATACTGGGCTTGATAATTAGTATAATTCTTCTCTCCCAATATTCTTTTTAATGTACTAGACGGCTTAACATAATTTGTCCTTTTTCCTCTCACAAGAAAAATAACCTTTGACAAATCAATCTGTGACGTAATGCACCAGTCATAAACCTCATCTGCAAAACGATTGGCCACAAAAATATAGTCGTAACCTTCTGCTATCTCTGTTGCACTAATCACGGGATAACCTAAGAAAGTTTCTTTCGTTTTCCTCGTCTCAATAAACCCCCTTATCTTTTCACCAAAACCATTTTCGTATACATTCTGTGCTAACGGTCCTGTACCCCATATCCAAATATCCATAATCAATACCTGCTTTCTCCATTTTTCCTGACTGATAAACTTTACAATACTTCTTTAAAATATTCTATCGTTTTTCTAAGACCTTCTTCAAGTGCTATATGAGGTTCCCATCCTAACTCTCTTTTAGCCAATTCAATAACAGGTTTTCTCTGCATTGGGTCATCTTGCGGAAGCTCTTTAAAAGTGATCTTAGATTTGGATTTAGTCAATTTTATTATCTTTTCAGCCAATTCCAACATAGTAAATTCACTTGGGTTACCTATATTCACCGGCCCAGTAAAGCCCTCTTCGCTATTCATTAAACGATACATCCCTTCTATCAAATCTTCCACATAGCAAAAACTTCTTGTCTGACTGCCATCCCCATATATCGTAACATCTTTTCCTGTTAATGCCTGTACAATGAAATTAGACACCACTCTGCCATCATTAGGATGCATCCTCGGTCCATATGTATTAAAAATCCTCATGACCTTAATATTAAGGTTATACTGCCTATGATAATCAAAGAACAACGTCTCTGCCATCCGTTTTCCCTCATCATAGCATGAACGTATCCCAATAGGATTCACACATCCTCTGTAACACTCAGGCTGCGGATGAACCTCAGGATCTCCATATACCTCGCTTGTACTTGCCTGAAGAATTCTCGCATGTACACGTCTTGCTAATCCCAACATATTCATCGCTCCAATTACGCTTGTCTTTGCGGTTTTTATAGGATCATACTGATAATATACCGGACTAGCCGGACACGCAAGATTATAAATTTCGTCCACCTCAACATATAACGGTTCCGTAATGTCATGTCTTATAAATTCAAAATATGGATTTGTCATCAAATGCCTTATATTATCTTTGCTTCCTGTAAAAAGATTATCTACACATATCACATCATTTCCTTCTTTTAATAATTTTTCACATAAATGTGAACCTAAAAAACCAGCTCCTCCAGTTACCAATACTCTATTCATAACGGTTTCTATTCCTTTCAACTCTACAAGTAGCTACCACTCTCTACACGCTTCATAATATTCTCTAAATTCAAACAAACATGCCAGCAACATATGCTAAATACTCACTATACTCCCGAATATATTCATTTGCATCATAATGCTCACTTGCTAAAACAAGCATAATAGAGTCCTCAGAAAAATCATACATTTCTTTCCAAATCATGCTTTTTAAGTATAATCCCATGCGAGGCCTATCTAAAACAATAATCTTCTCTTCCCTGCCATCTGTCATTTTAACTTTACTTGTTCCGCAAACATTTATCAATACAAATTCTGTCTTTTTATTTGCATGTTGTCCTCTTATGACGTTAGCATCTGAGCCATATATATAAAAAACTCGTTTAATAGCAAATGGAATGTCAATCCCCTCTCCTTCTGCCACGATTAAGTTCCCTCTTTCATCTCCTTTTTCTTCGAAATTTAGAATACAATACATATCTTTCAATGACGTTTTCAACATACACATCCTCTTCTCACTAATTTTTAAAATGCATTTATTTTATCTATCACGTATTTCTGTTCCTCTTCCAGCATACCTGTATAAATAGGAATAGACAGCACTGAATCGGCATATTTTTCCGTAATAGGCAAACTGCCCTTTTCTATTTTTAAATATTGATATGCTTCAGATTGATGCGGCGGAACAGGGTAATGTATTATAGTACCTATATTGTTATCTGCAAGATATTTACTCAACTCTTCTCTTTTATTGCACCTTATCACAAACTGATGCCATACCGAATCACTATTCGGCCGTACATCCGGCAGCATAATAATACCATTATCTAACTCAGTTAAATATTTACTAGCGATTCTGCGTTTTTCACATGTGATTTCTTCAATATATTTCAACTTTATCCGGAGCATTGCTGCTTGAATCTCATCCAGCCTTGAATTTGCACCAACTACTTTATTATAGTATCGCTTCTCACTGCCATAATTTCGAAACATATGTATGAAATCCCTGATTTCTTTATTGTTCGTAACAATTGCGCCACCATCACCATATGCTCCTAGGTTCTTAGATGGATAGAAAGAAAAGCATCCTATATCTCCAAACGTTCCAACTTTTTTCCCGTTCCAGCAAGCACCATGTGCCTGAGCACAATCTTCCACAATATATAATTTATGTTTTTTTGCAATTTTCATAACGGAAGACATATCTGCTGCTTGTCCATATAAATGCACAACCAAAATAGCCTTTGTCTTTTCAGTTATTTTTTCTTCTATTCTGCTTGTATCAATATTATAGTATTCATCTGGCTCTACAAATACAGGAGTTGCACCATTAATCGATATCCCCATAACACTGGCAATATATGTATTTCCTTGAACAATAACTTCGTCTTCATTCTTTATCCCCAAGGCACGAAACGCTATCCATAGCGCATCCAACCCGCTTGCCACACCAACACAATACGCCGTACCTAAATATTGTGCAAACTCCTCCTCAAATCTCTTAACATTTTCCCCAAGCACATACCAGCCAGACCGCAATACCCGCAGCGCTGCCTCTTCATATTCTTTTTGGTGCGAAAAAAACTCTCGATCCATGCGATTAGGCATAATTTGAAAATCATATCTCATTTAAAATATCCTCAATAGCAATAATGGGGCAATCAATTTTCTGCGACAATACATCAAAAACTTCATCAAAGCCACCTATCAAAGCCACTATTATTGTATCTACCGCATCTAACTCATCATCCGGCTTTACCATTCTTATATCTGATTGAATATTAGGAGCATTTCTATCAATTCCATATACAATATCTATTCCGGAATGTTCCAGTTCTTTCACTAAGCGCAACCCCACATCTCCCATTCCATATATAGCAATTCTCTTGTAATTATTCTTATCAAAATATATCTGCAGATTTTTTCCTTCTTGTTTCCTATATACCCATTGGTTCATCAACAAAAATAATGCCCTGTTTTTATCCGCCGCCGCCTTCCATGAATTAATGCATCTTTGTTGCAGCCTCAACAATAAAAAAAAAACTACTCCTATTGTCACAAAAAGACATTTCAACAACCTGTATCTTCTTTTCAACATCATATCTCTCCTACATCTCTATTTTTGAAGTTCAAAAACATAAAATCGTGAAACTGCCCTTCCATCTACAAAATATGGATTTTCAGGAACACTTGCAATATCTTGTTCAATCAATTTATAATCTGGAGCAAAAAAATTCTCTATCTGGTTCTCAGCAAAAATCCTTAATGGATAACTTCCCTCATAGATACACTCTGGTACTGTTTCTCTGCATATACGCATTTTATCACTGACCAAAATCCGATCGAGAATAATATAATGTGGCTGTGCCTTCATTATTTTAGAAATAACTTCCTGATATTGAGAAATATATTGCAAACTGGCAGATAACAATATAATATCAAGTTTATCCAATTTTTCCCAATGTTCTAAAGATTTAATAAATTTTAATGTTCCATTCTCCAAGTTGTGCTGTCCATAATCTACAAAATGATCTTGTTCTACAACAATATATTCTAAATTTTTGATTTCTGCTAAGTATTCCTTGTTTTGAAAATATGTACTCCCAAGAGCCCCCCCTATATCCAGAATACGCACTCCCCTGTTTTGGTTTCGCAAGGCGCACCTTAAAAGGGGGGCACAAATGCAATAAACATACTTGTGCTCATAAAATAAGCATCCATCCCTCTCCCAGACAGCATCCCCGTTAACCACCTTATCCACCGCACTAATAACTTTATTTAAAATTTTCACGTCATCATATCCATTACATTCATTGAGTGCTTCATCCCAATTACAGTAATTCCCAAAATAGCGGACCGCCGACACCTTTTCATCAAACAGAAAATAAAACGGAGTGCTCTCATTATTTTCATACAACGTAACAATACGTTCCGTATAGCCGTACTGATTCACCAAAGCATTAATAATTTGTGTTTCTTTTCCAAAAACGGAAATTACTACCGCCTCAACATCTCCCCAATTAATTTCTTCCGGATCTTGTATAGTAAACCCAAAATATAAGTTTCCCTGTTTTTGCACATCAGTATCCAAAATACTTTGAACTTGATAAGAAAGTATATCTGTGTACTCAAACAATTTACAGGTATGCGTTCCCGCCCCCCAGATTACTATATTAGAAATATTTTTCAAAGCCTTTAATCTTCTATTGATATCAGTTACTTTTTCCTGCAAAAACATTTTATCCAGATACCTTCCTTATTACATTAGCAAATACTCTTTACCTAAACCATGTATTCTTCTACATGTTTTTCAGACCATTACATTTGTATCCAATCCACTTTTCAAGCCCTTGGAACAAACCCTCTCTTACAATAAACTGCTTTAATAAGTTCTTTGTGCCTAAAACTTGTTCAACATCGGCAGTCATATGACTAAAAGAAATTTGATATGTGTCTTCTAAAAACACACGGATAAGTTTAATTTTATCAAAATATTCTCCATACAGCAGTCTAACCTTTCTCCCAGTTCCTCTTTGGCAAGGATTCCATAGGCTCAAATAGACCTTGCCATTACTTAAATACTTCATTCCCTCAAAATGATAAAAAACTAAGCCAAACCGCCTGTTCTTATATGCCAGCCATATACTTCCATCCCTTTTCTCTAACAATGTGTACAAATGCAGATTCCATGGGGCAACTCCTGCGCCCAAATCCTGTACTTCATACACGCAGGTATACTTTAACCGCCACTTATCAGGATATTTTTGATCGCCAAGCTTCCCATCTTCAAATCTGTAATAGCACCAATCCAAGCAATCTTTCTTCCATTCTTCCAACACCTGCATTCCATCTGTATTGTTTAAAAATGTATTAAATTGTATACAATATTTGCCAAGTTTGAAAATCCCTTCCCCATAAGTGCAGTTTCTTTCAAATCCATGCCTGACTAAACCAACTGAACATTCCTTATCAACAATTTCCTTTATAATCCCTGCCGGACTGGAAAAAAAATATATATCCGCATCAATGTATGTACATATATCCTCTTCACATTTAATCAGTACATATTCAATCACAATGGGTGTACAAGTCCAGCAAAACTCCGCCCGGGTTCTTTCTTTCTGTATTTGCTGTAACGCCGGTGTCATAATTTCTCTTAAATGGATAACAGTGACATTTTTCAATTTCAAATCAGTTAAAATTTTATAGCACTTATTATCAAATGCAAAAACATATAACCTAAAATCTTTAATATGTTTTTTCATCGACCAATAAAGCGCCAGTCCTTTATCTAGATAATTTGAATCAAATAATGTACAAAATACCGATGTCATATAAATTCCTCAAAAATTCCGTTAAAATGTATTACTTAGATTCAAAAACAAAAAACTTTGAATGTGCTACATCGTCTTCAAAATATAAATCTGCTGGAACACTTGAATCATCACTTTCGATCATTACATAACCTGACCCAAAAAATTTCTCAATTTGGTCTTCACTAAATATTCTAATAGGATAGCTGCTCTTATATATCCACTCCGGTACAACTTCTTTACATATACGCATTTTTTTACTAACAGTAATCCTATCAAGAATTATATAATGGGGCTTTGCCATATTGATTCTTGAAACAATCTCTTCATACTGCTCAATACATTGTAAACTACCGGACAATAAAATAATATCAAACCTTCCACTTTTTTCCCAATTATCCGTAGATCGTATAAATTTTAAAATATCGCTCTCTAAGTTCTGATGCCCATAATCCGCAAAATTATCTTGTTCCGCAACAACATATTCTATATTTTTTACATCTGATAGATATTTCCTATTCTGAAAGTACGTACTTCCTAACGCCCCTCCTATATCTAAAATGCGCACACCCTTATTTTCATTTTGCAGCGCACACCTTAATATAGCAGCGCATAGGCAATAAACATACTTAGGTTTATAAAATAAGTAACCATCTCTTTCCCAAACAGCCTCTCCTTTTATCACCTTATTGATTGCATTGCTTACAGTTTCTAAAATATTTATACTTTCATATCCATCACATTCTTCATATGCATCGCTCCAGGTTTCATAATCACCAGAATAATGTAACGTCGATATTTTTTCATCGTACAAAGAATAGAATGGCGTACATTTATTCTCCTCATACAATTTAACAATATCTCCTGAAAATCCCAACTCATCTACAAGCATTTCTGTAATCTGCTTTTCTTGACCAGGCACAGAAATAACAACTGCACCGACATTCTCCCAAACGATTTTCTTTGGATCTTGTACCACAAATCCAAAATATGGATTCCCTTGCTTTTCTTTACTTATATCCACAATACCTTTCAAGTCATACATCATTATATTTGTACACTCAAAAAGCTTACAGGTATGCATACCTGCTCCCCATATTATGATATTAGAAATATCTCTCAGCACTGTCAGTTTATTATTGATTTCACTCACTTTTTCCCACAAAAACATATCATCAATCTCCTTTTTTTATAATCTAATCATCATATCAAAGCTTCAAATGCCCGCTTAGTATATTCCTCATTATTTTTCACACAAGATGGTATTTGCATCGGAAAACTAATTCTATGGTCTTCACTATATAATTTATCAGGCTTTGTTTTCGTATGTGTTGCATCCGGTCCAAACCCAATATTTTTTACCAGACATTTTTGAGGAGCAATGGTCAATGCTTCTTGTTGAAATATCAAATATTGTAATTGATAATCCCATGTATCAAGTTCATGAGTATATACAAGGTCAAATAATCTTGCATAAAAATCAATTGCCTTATCACTCATAAACGTTTTCATATATGGGGGAATCTTTCGCCCTTCCCACGAAAGTATATCATAATCATACTTCTCCCATGTACGTTTCCATGTTGCCCATCCCCAATTTTCCAAATAAGGGGTAAAAACAAAACTGTCCTCTCCTTCCATCTCCTCTATAGAATTAGATCCTCCTATCAACATGATATTTTCATCTTCTTTATATAACTCCAATAGCTCCTCACAATATCTGAAAAAAGATAAATCCGGCAAACAATCATCCTCTATGATTATAAGTTTCTCCTCCTGTTCAAATGCCCACGAAATTCCACTGGACATACGCTTCCCGCATCCCATATTTTTTTCGGCATAATTTTTATAAATCTGACAATCCCAGTCAACATGTTCATCCAGATACCTTCTTATGGAATTTACTTTTTTTTCTTCATCAACAATATTTTCACGCGGTCCGTCCGAAACTAAATACATTTTCGCCGGCTTCACTTCTCTGATTCTTTCAAATACCCTCTTGGTACACTCTAATCTGTTAAATGTACAAAACAACACCGGAATATCAAATTGATTCATGCCCCATCCTCCCTTTTCATATATTAATGCGTAAATCACCATGTAACAGAATAACTTTAAATTGATCACCATAAAGCTGCCAAACCATATCACTCATTTCTTCTTCATATTGTGGAGAAGATATCAAAATATAATCCAATTCTTTTCCTCTTATTTCCTCAATATGCCAAACTGGATATCCTCTATTTCTTGCACGACTATCCTTCTGGTAACTGTCCAAAAAAATCACATCTGCCTTAATAACTCCTATCCATGCTTCATAAAAATCAAGTACTTTATCCGTATACCCCCCACATCCGTAAATTGCAATCTTGCTCTTCTCTTGATTCAGGGGCAATTGATTTAATGTTTGAACTAATAACCGCTTTCGTTTATCTTCAATCAGCTTTTTTATTTCCTTAAAATCTTCCCCCGGGAAATATATGCATATATTGAAAACATAATCTATATCCCCCAAGTCATCTGTACCTTCTATCGTACCTCCACATATTCTATTCCATGTATCCAATATTTTTGCAAACAAGCTATACTCTTTATCATATAAACTATTTTCATAACACACTTTCGTTACATACAACAGCATACTCAAGCTGATCTCTTTAATGGCATGCCAACCTTTTTCTCTGTTTAGAGTCTTCAACTCTGCCATCGCATTTATAACTTCTATATGATCTCTCGCTTTTCTCAAATCAAAGCCCGATCCTGTTGTAGAATCTTTTCTGCAGCGATATCGATAAAACATCTGCGGAATATACATTACCCTTTTTGCCAATGTCATCATTCTACAGTAAAACTCATTATCTTCAAAATATACTCCCGTAAGAAAGCGTATATCATTATCTTTTATAAATGCTGCAGAACTGTACATTGACCATGGCACTGGATTATATGATTTCCTATAATATTTTTCTAAAAAAAATATACCTGAAAAAACCTCCATTCTCTCCTTAATAATTTCATGTCTATCGCAATTATTTGGCTTAATTACTTTTTTTTCGATACAATCCTCAAACTCAAGCGCATCAAACAAAACAATATCTAATTTATTTTTAGAAGCACACTCATAACAGCTTTCCAATGTATCTTCCATAATATAATCATCAGAATCCAAAAAATAAATATATTCTCCTCTAGCCATTTTTATGCCAACATTCCGTGCATACCCCTGTCCATGATTATCTTGTGTCACAATGATAAGGCCTGGATATTTTTCCTGTAAATGCTGCAAAACTTCCCAGCTATCATCTGTTGACCCATCATTAACTGCAATTACCTCGATCTCCCTTTGCGTCTGATTGTAAACGCTGCCAATGCACTCTTCTAAATAGATCCCTGTATTATAAACTGGTATGACTACTGATGTTTTAATCATAATATTCCTTTCGCATCAATCCCCCTTTATGTCTTTTCCCCAAAGATCTTTTAACAGTTGCGCTTCCGGTAACTCCCCTTCCTTGAAAAAATTGTACGGCATAGAAAACCCCATTTTTTTTCTATACAGTATGGCTTTTCCAACTTCTTCCTCATAGGCCTTTTTTAGCACCCCTTTTAATACCCCATTGGGAAGCCTGTCTTCTTCAGATAATGAAAAGGAAAATTCCACTACTCTTCTTGCCAAAAACGGTACTCTGGCTTCCAACGAGACAGCCATGCTTGCCCTGTCTACCTTAGTTAAAACGTCTCCCGGTAAGTATGTTTTTAAATCCAAATATTGAGTTCTGGTCATTGGCGGTAAATCTTTGAAATAATACTGTCGGAATTTCCAAAACATGTCATAATCTTTTGGAATCCCAAACTGTTTCCTAAGTTCTTTATCACTTGGCCGCGGAATGCCACAAATATCCCTTAATATAAATGTCAGTTCATCCATCCAATAGTGATCCAATCCATTTTTATGGAGTTTACTGTACACATATGAAAGGAGTAAATTATCCGGCGCTTGGTCTTTTTCTTTCTGCCATATTGCTTTATGCCTGTCATATCCGCCAAATATCTCATCACCGCCATCACCTGTGAGTACTACCGTAACCTTTTCCTTCGCTATTTTAGAAACAATATATGTTGGAAACGCCGAAGAATCCGCAAATGGTTCGTCATACCAATCTTTTAACCGACTATAATGCTCTAGAAAAATGTCACGGTCAAACACTTTTACATTCCAATTTATCTTATACCGCTCCACTAATTTTCGGGCATACTGTAATTCATTATAATCCCTTTGCGTAAATCCCATTGAAAAACATTCCAACAGAGGATTAATCTTATATCCTTCATAAGTGATAATACTGGAATCTACCCCGCCACTTAAAAAAGTACCTACCGGAACATCAGCAATCATCTGCTCGCGCACAGACACTTTTATCAGTTCCTTTAACTCTTCCACAATATCGCTCTGTTTTCGCTCTGATGCTTGATTTGAATTTACATTTAACTTCCAATAATCCGAATCTTTAACGATACGCTTAGATTTTATATCAAATATCACACGATGTCCCGGAAGCATTTTATATACATTTTTATAATACGTCTTTGGCTCTGGTATGTATATATAGTTCAAATAATCATAAACCGCTGTATAATCAACCTGTAAAGAAACCGTATTGCACATATTAACAATACCTTTGAGCTCAGATGAAAATCCAAAATTAACACCATCATAATAGTAATATAATGGTTTTATCCCTACCCTATCGCGGAACAGTCTAATCATGCCGTCTCTTTTATCGTATATCGCCATTCCGAACATGCCGTCTACCCTTGTGACAAATTTTTCTCCCCATTCAATATATGCATTTAATATTACTTCTGTATCCGTAGTTGACCGAAACCGATATCCCTTTTTTTCTAATTCCTTTTTTAATTTCTGATACCCATATATTTCACCATTAAACACGATTCCGACTTGTCCATCAATAGAAAACATGGGCTGCATGCCATTAACCGACAAATCAATAATTGCCAGCCGGGCAAAAGCAAGCGTAAAATCCTCCATTGAATCAATCCTTATGCCATCCGGCCCACGGTGCGACATGCTTTCTATCCCTTTTTTATAATCCCACCGAGAATTATTTCCGCCAAGAATCCCACACATCCTTTTTCTTCCTTTCCCTACATATACACGATGCTACACCGTTAAACCATCTGGTATCAACCATATCTGCTTTTCTAAATTATAAATATTGCTTACATTGCTCCCAATCCTCTCCACAATCTCATCGAAAAATTGGGGTGTGGTAATAACAATATGATCAGCCTGAACATTATTAAAATTTTCCACTACATATCCATATATCTTCTTCCCCCATTTATCCTGTGCTGAATCAAATACATGTTGTATATTTATATCTGTCTTCGATATCTCTTTTAACAATGCGCTGCCAATTTCTCCTATTCCCCAAACAGAACAACCCTTACATGACAAATTTCTTACAAATTCTACCTTAGCCTGTATATAAATTTCCTGCAGATTAATATTCTTATTTCCACTAATTATATTTTTATAAAATACTCTGTTTATACTGCTTAACTCCCCTATAATTTCATTTTCCTGCATTCCCCATTTCTGTAAATAGACATTCCTCAGACTATCAAAAAGTACATCATATCCTGGATCGCCTAAATAAATATTCAAGTTAGTAATGACATCATTATAAAAACTTCTAACTAAGAGCAGATTGTTCTTTTTCAATTTGATATGCTCATATATTTTATCATATGCCGCAAACAGATAGTTTTTCCTTGTATCTCTGTCTGTAGAAAGTGTATGTCTCCCTTTATTGCTTCTGTAATGATAAAACACTTTATCAACATAAATTATTTTATGTGAATTTATAGTTACAACTTTCGAAAAGAAAACATCATTTGCATTGGGGATATCCTGAAAAAAAATATCCTTTTTTGTGTATAGAGATTTATGGATAAGCTTGGTACATGGCACCGTGGTCACAAGCTGCATAATATGGTGAAGCTCTTTTTCCGTATTAATAACAGGATATGTACTGCAATATAATTTTTTTATCCAATCGTCTAACACACTATCTGTACTGGGTATATCATCAAAATATTCCCAATAGCAACATGCAAGGTCAGCATGTTCCTTCACCGCAGCGTTAACCATTTCCTCTATTGCATTTAATTCCACCAAATCGTCTGCGTCCCAAAAAGCTATCCACTCCCCTTTTGCCATACTTATACCAACGTTACGGGCAGCGGCGGCTCCACGATTCTCTGTCTCGACTCGTATGATGATTCTGGAATCATTCTTTGCATACCCCCTCAGTATATCCACTGTATGATCTGTACATCCATCACATATATATATTATTTCCATGTTCGTATATGTCTGATTCAAAACTGCTTCCACATTTTCACATAAAAACTGCTCTGCGTTGTATGCCGGAATGACTATCGTTACCAAATCCCCATCCATATGTCTCTCCCTTGATAAGCTTTCCAAATTCTTATAAGCCATATTCCTTCAAAAGAACATAATCTTTATCCTTTTTCAACCCAAGACCGCTCAATTGTTTCTCAATCTCTTCTGTTTTCTGGCAAGTAACAATAACAAAATATTTCAGCCAATCCATTATTTCCTTAGCATAGCTTACCGTTACTCCTCTAAAAACCATTCCCTGCTTCTCCTTGTCATTGTCAGTAATCGAAACCCCGGAAATATCTCCCAAAATATCAATTAACTTTTGACAATTATACCCTGCTCCAAAGAGCATCAATTTCCTATTGTTACTTTTCTGCCAAACATCCTTCATCATGAACTTCCCAATCACATCTCTGGACATCTTTTCAACCAAATTTGTGATCCTACGAGCTTGAGCATATATCATTTCTGTAAATATACGTATCATATCTGCTTCAATGCCACTACTTTGATTTATTTCATATAATGGATAATCCATCCTATCATCATAAAACAAGATTCCTTCTTCCCTATGCAAATACTCTCTTGCCACCTGTTCATTGTCTTCCACAAATTTCCTCAAGAATCTTTCCCTTTCATCCATTGTGAAAAAACCACATTCCTTTTGATCTTTGTTATATAAGTTTGACAATCCTGCACAAATATCTCTAAAATCGGATTTAACTTTCCAGTCAATTCCCTCGTCCTCACTCATATGACTCTCCATGCCTCGGATAGAATTGGTCAATCTATTAATCTCTAAATAATTCCCTCCTAAAGATATATTTTTCATGGAACTTCTTTCCAAATTGTTCCTATCTAACGGTATTCCAAGAACAGACAAAAAATCCATAACCGTATCGTTATCAACAAGTTGCTGCTTTTCATATATCCTGACAATCAAATTACTTTTTCCGATTATCTTACTTATCGAATTTAACTTAAATAAATAATCTAAAAAGTTGGGAGGAATTCCATCCGAACCAATAAACTCTTCAAATGTACGATGCTCTGTTCCGTTTTTGATTCGTTGATTATACAAAGATTCTATAGCCCTATCCTGCCGCCTTAAATATACAATCACTTTAACCTTTGCATATCTTTCTTTAACAGCCGCTATAAATTTATCCCCTTCAAATTCATAAATACTTTCTGCCGACAGGATAACATTCTTGTCCTTCAAATATCGCAGAGAAATATCCATTCTTTTATCCCATTCAGATTTTACATTACTTATTATCAAATAGTCATACAAATCGTACCCATTCCCACTGCCTTCCAGTTCCCACTGTTTCCAATATTCCATTTCACCATCCATCAAAACCGGATAGCACCATCCATATTCCTCTAATATACCGTTATTGAGATATAAAAAATTTTGCAAAGATGTTGTTCCTGTCTTTGGCATTCCTATGTGTATCAATAATGTATTAGCACCGTCTATCTTATCTATCACTTTTACCCCTATACCCCATATTCTCTCATGAGAACATAATCTTCTTCCTTTTTCAGGCCATAGTTATCCAATTGCTGCTCAATCTCTCCTGTAACATGGCAAGTCACAATAATATAATATTTTTTCCAATCTACGATATCTTCCGTATGGCTCACCTGTGCCCCATGTATAGCCGTTCCTTGTTTTGTCAAATCATTATCAACAATCAACGTACACGGAAGATTTCCGACTATATCAAATAATTTTCGGCAGTTACGCCCTGCACCAAAAAGCAGCAGCTTTCGGTCTTTCCTTTTTTGATAAACATCCCTCATCATTAACTTTCCAATAACTTCCTGCGAAGTTTTTTCAATCAAGTTTGCAAGTCTCTGACCCTGGGCATGCATCACGGCCGTAAAAACGCGAACCATATCTTCTTCAAATCCACTACTTTGATTTATATCATATAAAGGATAATCCATTCTGTCATCATAGAACAAGATCCCATCTTCTCTGTTCAGGTATTTTCTTGCTATCTGCTCGTTATCTGGTGCAAACTTCTCAAGAAACTCCTTCCTTTCCTCCACTGTGAAAAATCCATGTTCTCCCCTATCTTGATTAAATATACCTGATAATCCTGTACAGACATTATAAAAATCATGCCTTACTTCTTCATCACACCAACTCAATATCTCATCTCTGTTTCCCACACAGCTATCAATACTCTGAACAGAATTGATCAATCTGCTAATCTCTAAATAGTTTCCTCCAAGAGAAGCATTTTTTTCTTTTCTTTTCCAATCAACCTGATCTGTTGGTACTCCAAGAACAGACATAAAATCTGTAATCGTATCATTTCCGATAAGTTGCTGCTTCTCATATATTCTGACTATAAGATTCTCTTCCCCAACTATTTGGCTTATTAAATCCAGTTTGCATAAATATTCTAAAAAATTTCCAGAAACAACATATGACTCAACAAATTCCTCAAAAGTATTATATGGTTTATAATATTCCACATACTCAAGCCCGCTTTTAATTCTCTGGCTGTATAATGACTCTATAGCTCTATCCTGACGCCTGAGATAAACAACTACTTTTATATTCTCATATTTGTCCTTAGCATCTGCAATAAACTTGCTATTCCCAATCCCATAAATATTCTCTGCTGATAAGACAACATTTTTCTCTTCCAAATGTCTTAAAACAATCCCCATTCCTTTATCCCATTCCGGCTTCATACCATTTATGATCCAATCAGCATGCAATTTGTATCCATTTCCGTTTCTTTCTGCTGACCACCGGTTCCAATATCCCGATTCAGCATCTTCTAATACCGGATAACACCAACCATATTTTTTTAACAAACTGTTATTGTTGAATAAAAAACTTTGCAATGCTGTTGTTCCTGTTTTCGGCATTCCAATATGTATCAACAATGTGTTTGTACCCATATTATTCATAACATATTCTCCTTAATCAATTTAGCATGAATCTTCATTCCAACACTATAAACAGCTGTTTTCCTTACTTTCGTACTCTCCGTCCGTTTTCTCATGTGATAGTCCTGAACACACAAAGGGTCTTTTGCCTCATAATAAACCCCTTCACATGCTTCGCAATACTGCCGCAGGTAATGCTCAGTCAAATAGTATTTTTTCCATTGGTATGTTAATTGTTCCGTATCTACTTCCAAAACACGGCTGTTTTGCGCCGAAAACAACCCTATATACCTGGAATCCCTTACATATTCCATCAAAAAATTTCCTATTCCTTGCATCTTTTGTAGTGAAACACTTATTTTATCCTCCTCATGTATCTCAAGTACAGATAATGCAGCATTCTTTTTATCAGCGTACAAAATTTTCTTTGAGTGGATTGGAATAAACCAAATGAATCCCCCTACATAAATTATTCGATTAAATACTGGGGGAACATTATTATCAGTTATTTTTTCCGCCATTTTATCAAAATTATATACTTCATAAACGTTTGAAAGACTGATAGTGGTAAAACTATCTTTTTCCTTATCCCATAGATACACTTCATTTTGATATCCGCTCAACCAAAATCTTTCACCATCAAAGCACATTGCAAACATTTTTTTTTCTCTATCTGGAAGCAAATGAACCGTCACCTTTTTAGTTAACAAATCAAATTGATAAATTCTGCCAAATCCAGACGATACCGCATAAATCTTATCTCCCACTAAAATGCTTTTTTGTACATTATCATCCTCACAGATTGTGTGATATGCCGTAACTTCCCTCTGACTTATACTAATCTCAATTATCTTATTCCAATTTGCTACTACAATAAATATTTTATCATTCCAAACCCAGGCCTGTTTTCCCAAATGACATTCTCCAAGCCCTTCCAGGTTAATTTCAGTAAAATTTTTATCGTCCAAATTATAAATCCATATACTTTCCCCATATCCAGGAATACAAAATATATCTTTGCCACATTTCACGCAATATGGATTCCGGCGGTATGCTCCTTTTTTTGATTCTGGGATGCAACCTACCTTTTCGCATTTTCCAGAATGTAATTTCACGCAAAAGAGTGTGTTGCTCATCCCATCAACGAACCATGCTTTATCACTCTCAAGACACCAGCCATCACTCCATATAAAGGTTTGGCTATAATCTTTCATTTCAAATCCTTTCTCAGCTACTGGCACATTATTTTCCAAACAAAAACCTGTTATTGCACTGCATATCAAGCACAATAACAGGTTCACCTTAATCCTATTTCTGCATCCATGCAACTTTCTAGTTATCCTTAACCATCACTATATGTATCGGCACTCTTAATAAGTATCTTTAGAAATTAACTGTACCTTATACTTAGCAAACAAATCATTTCCTGCACCCTACGTCTAAAACTATTTTGTAATTCAATTCTGTCTTCTAAATCTAATTGATCTTTATAAAACCCCGTAGCATCTCCCGGATCCTCAAAGCGAAATTTCTTCAGAAACATCTCCTGTAATTCTTTTCTGGCAAACTGATTCAATTCTACATATGAATATCCGTTTTTCTTTCTCCATGGGGCATCTATGATCATCAGCCTTAATCTGTCAAATTCTGAAAAGAAATTTTCATATGTATTGTACACAGGCTCTAAGTCAAAACCACTTACATTCTGCATATAATTATAATATACTTCCTTTTTCCCATTCTGAGTTGTCTGCATCAATGTATCAGACCATTCTATCTCCCACTTCCTACATATTTCCTCCAATGTCTCTCTTGGCCTGCACTTTAAATCTTCAAACTTCACAACCTTCCTTTTCTCTACCCCATACCACTTTTGCTCTATGTTCATCTGCCGTGAAGCAATGAGGGAATACGCACTTTTTACCCCTCCCCTTATGTAGCCCGGATATTTCAGCGCTGCCCCTTTTGCAGGAATCGAATTTCTTACTATATTTATAATTTCACATGAAACTTCTTTGGCATCCAACCACCTCACACATTCCTCCAGTTTATCCCGCTCCGGAAAATGTGGTTCCCAATAAATAATCATGCTTCTTATATTATCTTCTGGTACGTCTTTTCGGAACATGTACATATAAGCTATGTGAATCATAACAAACAGTTCTTGAGAAGTAAAACTTTTACCACATGCCAACAATTCCTCCATCTTCTCAACAAATGCCGGGCGATTGATAATGCTCTTCTCACTATTCTCAATCAGTTTCCAAAACAAGGGCAGAACGTGATCAGCGCCTTCTGTCGACAAACGTACACATATCCAAAACAACTGAGAATTCAAATCGCTGTAATATATACTTAACACCGATGGATGAAAATCTAATAAAGACCTAAAAAACATATTACCGCTATAAGACAAAATTGATCCTAGCACGATTCTCCTAGGCTGCAGAAATTCTCGCCCATATTTAGTTTCATTATCTTGTTCAATATGAATAAAAGGAACCATATCAGAAAAATAATCCGTATAGTTGTCTATGTTCCTTTCCTTAAAATATGCTATACGCTCTTCCTTTTCCTGCCTTCCTATAACCTTGCCATTTTCATCACTCGTATACATTGGTTCAACAATGACACATATTGTATCATACCCGACATTCTCCACAAGAACTTCCGGTACATTTTCTATCCCTGTATCCTTCGGCAATATATGCAGGTATCCTGCCACCAAAATATTCTTTCCTGTCAGATATTCATATAGTCTGCTGCATAAATGTCTGTCTCCAGCCAATACCACCTCATTCTTCCCAAAAACATTCAGCAAATTATTCCCCGGCACTTCGACATAATCTTGTAACATAATAAACCTGTCATTTCTTTTATATCCTATATAATCATAATAATCTGTCTGACCTAGGCCCCACGCACTATTTTTTGATTCGCAATCAATGAAAACAGGGTTTTTGTATCTACTCATAGCCTCTGATAGCCCTAATATTTTTTTGCCTAACAGCCTATGCATACAACCCACATTTAATTCATCTACCACAAAACAACTTACTTCTATCCCATTACTCAACAGATAATCATAAGCATCCTGCGCCCGCATATCTGCTCCAAGCAGTATAATTTCCTTCTCCTCCCGAAGACTCTCAAGCAATACATCATTCCTAACATTACCTATAAAACCAGCTTTAATATTTGCTTCATAAATCCTATCAACACTCTCAAACTCTACGGAAACACTTCTTAACAGATTTTCTTTCCAGTTATATGGCTTATTCCATGTTCCTTCCGCATAAACATGCATACATTCATGCTCCAATGATTGGCCGTCATCCCCAATAAAAAAATCCTGCCACATTAGGCCTTCTACTTTTACCTGTATCTTTTGGCTTCTAAGATATTCCGCAAAAAAATATGCCAATTCGTTAAAACCATGTATCACGACACACTTATACCTTGAGAACACATCCGCAAACTGTACTCCCTTTTGCATCTTTTGCAATTCATAAATCATACGAATCTCACGGTTTGCATCCTCGTCCTGATAGGCAAAACAAAGCAGCTCACAGTCCTTGCTAAAAACCGGAAGTAAGGTGGTTTTCCAAATATCATGACTCTTTCTTTTAAAAATTTCTCTTGCGTCTTGCCAGATATCAAAATCCAAACTAACATAATCTCTCATAATAGCACTATCTATTGATAATGCGTGTAACAAAGAATGATACGTAACAATCCCTACAAAATCTCCTCCATGAAGATCATCATACACGCACACCACTTCGTCTAAATGCCCTGAAAGAAAGTAAGATAACAGTTCCCCTCTATTCAATAAACTATATTCTACACATCCCACTTCATTGTCGCAAAATCTAAGCATATTCTAGCATTTCCACCATTCTAATTTTTTGCAGTTGAATTCGTATCCTATGCTGCAGCATCAACCTAAAATCTAAATCCAAACCTCGTCCATCTAATTCCACCAACTCATCAAAGCGAAATCCTTTCAAAAACATTTCCTGCAGTTCTCTTCTGGAAAATTGTTTTAATTCTAGATAAGGATAACCGTATGATCTTTGCCAGAGCGTTTGTATGAGCATTACCCGTAATCTGTCAAATTCAGAAAAATATTTTTCGTACGTATTATAAACCGGAGTCATATCAAAATCAGATATATTTTTTTCTCCATTGTTATATGTAAGTCTTTTTCCGTACCGTGTTGTCTGCATTAGCGAATCAGACCAGACAATCCCCCATCTGGCACATATCTTCAGCAATGTTTCTTTAGGATTACGTTTTAGTTCTTCAAATTGAATAACCAATCTGTCATTCCACTTGTATATTTCCTTCTCAACATCTAAAAAAGCATACACACCAGCTGTATAAGCATCCTTAAGCGCATCCAGTCCCGTTCCCGTCCAAGATAACGATATAAAGCCTTTAACATGAGAGCCACGAGACATACACGCATTCCTTACTACATTAACTATATCACAGTGCACCTGCTCTTCCCCAAGCCATATTACACATTTTTCTCTTTTTTCACTAGCCAGATAATGAGGATCCCAATATATAATACTTTGAGATATTTCCATATCCCTCCCACCCATATACATATATGCCATATAAAGCATCACAAAAATTTCCTGTGAAGTGAATTGGTCATCAGATGCCAGCAGTTCTCTCATTTTCTCATTGAATTTTTCCGCATCACGACACCACATGGAATCCCACTCCTTGCTTATATCCCAAAAAGCAGATAAAATATCCCTAGCTTCAACCATTGATAAACGAAGACTAGTCCAAAACAAATTGTCTTTAAAGGCATAACAGTTAGGCATTAGTAAAATGTCAGGATGCCCATCCAGCAATCCTCCTAGAAGCGTTGTTCCATTCACAATTTCAATGGATCCTATAACAATCCTCTTAGGCGTTAAATTTTTATTAAAATACTTATTTATGTTACATTCCTGCATATTTATAAATGGAATCATATGGCAAAAGTAATCAGAATAATTATCTATATTTGTTTTTCTCAAGCATCTTATCAAATCATCCCTAAATTTATATGGTTTATGAACATTAATATCATTCGAAGCAAAAAAGTCAGGTGCAACAATCAAGCATACTACATCTTCCCCCTCATTTGTCATTGCACTATCCATTCTATCCCACTCAGCATCTTGCGTCAAAACATCCAAATATCCTGCCACAGAAATATTTTTAGATCTCAGAAAAGCGGCCAGATATTTACTAAGATATACATCTCCCGCTAAAAGAACTCTCCATTTACTCAGAATATTTAACAAACTGTTTCCTGTAATTTCCACATAATCCCTTAACATAAAGAAATTTTTATTTCGCTTAAATCCTATGTAATCATAATAGTCTACCTGCCCAAATCCCCATGCACTATTTTTTGATTCACCGTCAATAAACACAGGATTCTGATATGTATATATGACTTCACTTAACCCCAAAATCTTTTTACCGAACATCCTATGCACATATACATCATTTTGCTCATCCACCATAAAACAACACGCTTCTATTCCGTTTCCCAGTAAAAAATCATAAGTATCCTGAGCCCACATTCCCGTTCCACAGATTATGATTTCTTTCTCTGTATGCAAATATCTTAATAGTTCTTCGTATCCTACCTCATCATTGCTAATAAGATTATTTTTTATATTTTTCTCATATATTTTATCAATACATTCGAACTCTACCGATGCACTTCTAAGCAGATTCTCCTTCCAATTTATCGTCTTTTCCCACGTTCCTTCCGCATATATATGCATACATTCATACTCAGGTACCTGACATTCCTCATTAGAAAAGAAGTCCTGCCACAGTACCCCATCTACCTGCACTACAATCCTCTGATCTTTAAGGTATTCTGCAAAGAAAAAAGCAAGTTCATTAAATTCATGTATTTTAACACATTTATATTCAGGAAACACATCCGCAAATTGCAGCACTCCTTTTGTTTCCCCCAGTTCACGAAGCATACGCATTTCCCGATTTGCATCTTCATCCTGATAAGCAAAGCATATTAACTGCATATCCTTATCTAAGACCGGAAGCAGTGTAAGATTACGAAAGTTCCGGCTTCTTGTCTTAAAAATTTCCCTTACATTATCCCATATATCATTGTCTAAAATAACATACTCCCTGCAAATTGCAGCATCTATGGAAATCGAATACAACAACGAATTATATGTAATGATTCCCATATATGTACTTGAGCTATCATATACACTCACAATTTCATCCATATGCCCGGCAAGAAAGTAAGATATTAATTGCCCCCTGCTCAATAAGTCATATTCTGCACATCCTACTTCGCCATCACAAAACCTTATCATCCTGCCATGCCCTCCATGCTGCTAACGTGTCATCAACTCATACATTCTTAATTCTTGCAACCAATCCCATATCCTCTTTTGCATTCCAATGCTTGCCTCGTCAATTTTATAGGATCCTGTTAAATCTTCTATACGGTAACTTTTAAGAAATAACTCTTGCAGCTCCCTTCTGGAAAATTGCGCCAGCTCCACATATGGATATCCATATTTTTTCTGCCACATTCCATTAAAAATCATTATTCTCAGCCTATCTAATTCCGTCAAGTACTTTTCATAAGTATCATAAACCGGTCCGAGATCAAAATCACTAACCATACGTTCTGCATTAAACCAAGCATCTTTTTTTCCATGCCGCGTCGTTCCCATGAGAGAATCTGACCATGGAATACTCAAACAATCACAAACATCTAATAATGCTTTCTCTGGTTCGCATTTCAGATCTTCAAACCTTATTGTCAGCCGCTCAACCTTATCATACTTTTTTTTATCAAGTTTACAAGGTGACAATACATTGTCTCTATTCGTCACCATATTCTTAAAAACACGCATTTTAACCCTTGAGCCAATCTGCATACAACGATTTCTAACTATATTTACGATACTGCATGGGGTTCCACCCCCCAGCCATTTTGCAAAATCTTCAACACTCTGCCTGGGAATGTCATGAGGTTCCCAATAAATAATCATATCACTAAGATCAAATTGGGAAATATCTCGTTCCTCCATATACATATATGCAACATGAAACATTACAAACAGCTGCTGTGATGTTACCCTGTTCTTATGTTCTAACAACTGTTCCATTTTTTTATTAAATAATTGTTTATCATAAATCGTTTCCGCCGCTATATCACCATATGTTTCCCAAAAAACTGGCAAAATATTTTTTGCACATACCATGGATAAGCTGACACATACCCAAAACAAATTATTATTTAGATGCGCATAATCGGCAATCATTAAAATTGAAGGATGGCTATCCAGCAATCCTCTAAAAAAAACGTTTCCACTATGATCATCAATTGAACCAATAACTATTTTCTTTGGTTTTAACTGATCAGGCAAAATACCTTTACTCTCCACATTTACATACGTTTCTATATCAGAAAAGCAATCTGAATAATCATCTATTTCTTTTTCCTGGCAGTAGGACATTATCCTCTCTTCTTCTTTTAACCATGTCACATCCCAATCCCACGCTTCTGGATAAACGGTCAGCCAAGTAATGTCTTTATCTGTATGATTCGCCTGCTTTCCTAATATTTCTTCAAACGCATCATCCTGCGGCAGCATTACCAAACATCTCTCCACCACAACTCCATTTTGTATAAGATATTCATATAGGCGCTGGCAAAGATACCGATCCCCAATCAAGGCTGTCTTTCTATTTCGTATTGCGTCTATCACACTGTCATCAGGCACCTCAATATAATCTCTCAACAAAATAAATCTTTTATTTCTTTCACATCCTATATAATCATAATTATCTACACCGCCAATTCCCCATGCACTCCCTTTGGATGTACATTCAATGTAAATAGGCAATTTATAGGTGCTTCGTACCTCATAACTATTTAATATCTTTTTGCCATACATTTTTTTCCTTTGCTGGTGTTCTCCCATAAAACAACAGACATTAATCTCATTTTTGATGAGAAATCCATATGTCCTCTGTGCGGCAATATCTGTTCCTATAATGACAATTTCTCTTTCTTTTTTTAGGCGTTCTGCAAGTTTCTCCCAGCTTTCCTCTGCATTACAAAAAATACCTTTCTTGATATTTGTTTCATAAATCTGATCAATACATTCAAACTCCACCGAAACACTCTGCAAAATATTTTCCAAAATATTCTGCTTTTTTCCTGCAACTCCTTCCGCATAAACAGTCAGACAGGCATATTCTGGCACCTCACATTCCTTGCCAGCAAAAAAATTACGCCACATCTCTCCTTGCACCTGTACAGAAATATTCTGGCTCTCCAGATATTTGGCAAAGAAATAGGCCAATTCATTAAACTCATATATTCTGACACACTGATATTCCGGATATAAATCTGAAAACTGTAAGGCTTCCGAATGTTCTGATAATTCCCGCAACATACGAATTTCCCTATTTGCATCAACATCTTCATATGCAAAACAAATCAATCTGTATTCTTCGTCCAAAACCGGGAGAAGCCTGTCAACCATCAATTCCTTCTCCCGATATCTAAAATATTCTCTTGCATTTTTCCATATATCAGTATTCAGAATCACATATTCCTGCTTAATTGCTCCATTAACACTAAGAGAATTTTTAAACGAATCATATGTAATAACTCCCACATACCCCATTGCATCAAAACTATCATATACGCAAAGCATATCTTCCTTATGATCAGGAAGAAAATAAGCCAGTATACCTGCACGTGTCAGCGAAGAATATTCTACACAATCAACTTCCCTATCACAAAATCTTACCATACTTCTGTATTCCTTCATTAATCAAATTTTACAATAGTTGTGGATAATTGCCTTGCCACTCAAACCATTTCGGCTTTCTGGCATTACAATATCTGCATGCAGGCATTGGTCTGGACAAACGTTCATTTAAGCTAAACCCGTCCAGCTCTTTATCATAAATATTGATTATATCTTCATCACAAATTTCCATATTTACATTAAGTATGCCTTTAAACTTTTCATACAAAATGGGCAACGCACATACTGCAATATGTCCATTATCAAGAAAATGGCAATCGTTACTCAAACAACTTTCCCACTCTAGTTCCCCATTTGAATCACCTTTTAAATTACTGCTGTCATAAAATTTATCTCTGAGAGGCGTCATCCCGAACACGACGTCATTCTCCATACATTTTAACTCAATCTTCTCTTTCAGTATGCTTGTAGGCGGATACTGCGTAATGTCAAATCCAATACCATATGCGCTCATCACTTTTAAAACTTCTGTATCAAGATTCGGAATCAATAATCCATTGGTGGCAACTTTTATGCTGGCATCGGGAAACAAATTTCTTGAAACAATACAAAATTCAAGAAAATTTTTGTTAAGCAATGGTTCACCACCCATAATCCGAATAGTTCCTACACCCCAATACAACTCCTTCAATCTCTGAATATCACATTTATATTTTTCTAAATCACCAAACTCCTCCTTCGCCACATTGCTGAAATGGATACACCCTTTACATTTCAAATTGCAGTGCCATGAAACATGATATTCAAAATAATCCAGTCTTGGTCTTGTTACATCTATTTCATACAATAAGTCTGTAAGCACTTTATAATGACTGTTTTCTCTCAGATACCATTTATGCGATACCCCGTAAACTTTCGCTTTTACACCACTTTTACGGACATTCTCAACGATATCTGCCAATTGTAAAACAGAAATGACAATACTTCCATCCCATCCTTCTTCGTACATTTGGACTATTTGGTCATAAGATAATATTTTTACACCTTCCAGACTACATCCCTGTTTTTTTGTATTATTATCACAAAAAAAACATACCTTCACCGATTCTGTAAATTTTTCCAAATTTCTTTTTAATTTTAATCCATTTATGCCTGCACCCCAAATGATTATATTTTCCATTTCTATATCTCCATCAAACTTCCCATTTTCCTAAATCCGTTTCAGCCATCCAGGCTGCCTGAAAATTCCTAATCAACTAACGCAATAAAAGAATATCTTCTCCACCTGCTCCTCCGGTGTCCTGCCACCATCATTTTCCAGAATCAAATCAGGATGCTTAGGCTCTTCTATTCTCATATGGATTCCAGCAACTTCTCCCTTTTCTTCCATTTCTGCTCTGCTGTATAACCCTTTTTGATCTCTGTCTCTGAGCGTATCCATAGAGACTTTCACGTAAATTTCTTTATAATTTTGTATATTCTCCCTGTTCCACTCCCTCACACTGTCAAACATTGAGATTGTACAACAGACCACGTTCATTCCTTGCTCCTGAAGCATAGCGCATAATCTGGAATACCGCATGGCACACTTTCTGCGGTCTTCCGCCGAATATCCCAAATCGTTCCCAAACACCTTCCGCATCGTATCTCCGTCAAGGAATACTGTATTAGAATATTGTTCTTTCAATTTATTATAGAATAATCTGCCAACTGTTGTCTTTCCCGCACCTGAAAGTCCGGTGATCCAATATACCCTGCTCATAGCTTTGACTCCACAACCTTCAAATCCTCACAGTCATCAATCTCAAACCATCCTCTTTGTATATGAACTGCACGCAATTTATTCCCTTCGTCAATTAACCCTTGTAATAAATCTGTCATATACATCTTTGCATAATTTCTAGAAGTTCTCCAAAGAGCTTCCCCTTTTATACTCCTTCTCTCCGCTTCCTCACTGAGAAGCAACATTTTTTTCAATCCCTCTCCTTTAAAGCGCATTAAACCGATATATTGCGACTGCACTTTTGTAAGCTCTGAGGTCTTCTGTCCAATTTCTGTCAAGTAATCATTTTCATCAAACATCAATGTCTCAGCATCATCCAGTGGATTCTCGCACCTCTCTGCCCAATACTCATACCACCCATCATCCACAACGACTGACATATCATCTTCCGCTGCTAATACTTTCCTGAAGACAGGTTCACCATAAATAATATCCCCATAAGAAATAATGATATCATCTTCCGATTCCATCAATTCTTTTGCACACATCAAAGAGCATACCATATTTGTCAAATCATACTGTTCATTCACGATAAATTGAATATCTGTGCCTTTAAACCTGCTTTTAAGCACGTCACTGCGATAGCCGCATATGATTGTAATGTCTTTGTCACTAACCCCACAACCATAAATCACATCAAGCTGTCTTTCAATAATACTCCTGCCATTAACTTCTACCATACATTTTGGCCTGTCATCCGTCAATGGACGCAGTCTGGTTCCCTGCCCTGCTGCCAATATAATTACCTTCATCCATCTATCCTCTTTTCCTTAAAAAACTATTTAAACAGTCTCCGAACCCTCTGTATATCCTGCGTCCAGAACGAGACCTCCCGCTCTGGATGCCACATAGTGCCTAAAACAGGTTTCTGAATATGACATACCGCTTCAATCACGCCATCTTCTGACTGTGCCAAGATTTTTAACGGGTCTGTAACTTCATAACATGCCTGATTATGAAAACTATTTACATTCAATTTTCCTATTGTACCTGAAATTTCGTGACGCACGGCTGTATGCCCCTGCACTTGCTCCAGTTTATTTCCGAAATAATCCACAATTACCTGCATCCCTCTGCAGAAACCATAAACCGGAATTGTACGCTGCAAAGCAATATCTAAGAGTATTTTCTCAACTTCATCCCTTTCTGGCGCATCCCCACCATATTTTACCAGACTATTCCCACCAGTTAAGACTATCCCCGCAGGATTCATCAACTCCAGCATTTGCCTCACAATATTGGAGATATTAGGAAGCGGAACAGGCAAATAACCGCATGCCTCTATAAAGCGAGGAATATTTTGGTCGGCACAGTCCCGCCTCTCCCCATAGCTTTTTATAAATTCAACTCTTTGTGTATAAAATACTATTTTTGTAATCTCCGACATATTCCTCACACCTTTGCCAAAGTTATACTACCCCTTATTTCACCTGTGCCATCCAGATTCTCGTAGTATATGGCACTTTAATATATTCTGTGCCTTTTGCTTCAACTACTTTACGGATTTCATTGTTAATCAAGTCAAACTTATCTTTAGATTGGCGCTGCACTGTACCATGAGATTTCCACCCCTCTATGAAATCCTCTGACAAAATCTCATGAATCACCGTTCCCTCCACATATACTACTTCACCAAACAAGCCACTCTGGTTAATAACTTCCGTTTGATCTTCACGTCTAGTTCCGTAATTGTAATCTGAAATTTCCTTTTTGAGTACCTCTTCTATCTCTTTCTGCAAGGGGTCATTCAAATCCCGGTGATTCCACATACAGGCAAACCAACCACCATCTTTCAAAATCCTTTTTGCTTCCACTAGCGCTTCCTGACGGTTACATACATTAAAAGATGAACCAAAAGTTATCAAATCAAACTTTCCTTCTTCCATCCCTGTATGCTCTCCAACACCTTCAAACCACTGAACTGATCCAAATTCACTTGTCCTGCGAATCCCATTTGCCCTCATCGCGTCATTCGGTTCCACCGCACAGACATTCAATCCATACTCTGCCAGCTTTAAAGTAAGATGCGCTGCTCCAGCCCCAACATCGCAAGCATAATCCCCTTTCTTCATGCCAGCAATACCCAGCATCTTGTCGATTGCCTCTTGGGCATAATCTGGACGCTTTAAATAAGCCTCTGCTAATTCTGTGTAGTCCCATTCTGTCTTCATATTTTCCTACCTTTCCTTTTCCTATTTTAATATTCTGACCAGCTTTCCGGCTGTATCAATTTCTAATATCTGTGCCTTCTTAAACTTCTCATATTTTTTAGCGCCTACTCCTACTACCGCAGGAATTGAGAGTTCTCCCGCCCGGATTGCCATGTGTGAATTTACGCCACCATACATAGTAATGAACCCCTTGATTTTATGGGAAAATATCCAATCATACCCCGGATCCGCACTAGGAATTAAAACAATTCGATCATCCATCTCCCCCACAGACTTCCCTTCCTCCAAGAGACATATCCGTCCAACCGCATGATTTATAGTTATGTAATTCGGCTCTGAATCCGGATAATAAAATTGCATCACTTCTTCCGGGCTCTTAATGATAGGTGGTAAAACAATTGACCGCGCCATTTCATAATTACGTTTGCCTTTTTCTATTGAATTACCAAAAATATCCCATACATCTTTTGCGGATGTATATAATTCATATATATCATGAATATAAAGAAAAGCGCAATCTTCTTTTGTAATTCCGTGTTCCTGTCCGATTTCTTCGATTAATTTAAGCGCCATGCTCAAATTCCTGGTAAATGCAAATTTACCATATTCCCGCCCTTCTATTACCGTCTTAATAAAATTCATTAATTCCAATATATCATTTGTCAGCCCATTTTCACATAATTGCTTTTTTAACAAGTCTAACTGCCGTAACGATAGCCGAAATTCTTCTCTTATCTCCTGCCCATTCCCTGCCTTTTCATTTTTGCATTCTCCATCCTTCACAGAATCCATCTGTGTCGTCATATTTTGCCTTAATCTTCCATCCCATTCAAAATACAACTCCGGTGCATCGTCATATCTAAGAGAAGTGATATCATACGTACCAGGCCGCAAATGTCCATACTTTCTAAGAAATGCCTTTTGGGGCAGCTCCTGAAAATCCCGGTTCATGTCCGAACTTACCGTGTTGATACCATGCATAAAAGATTCATAATCAGCATCCGTAAAAACCCCGCATGTTACAAGGGAACGCAAAATCTGTACCGCAATAAACGCTGCCCTGGCAAGCCCTGCAAAAGGGAGCGTACCATATCTTTTACAATCTTCTAATAACCAATAAACTTTCTCACTCCTGCTGAAATCACTCCTCATTATATCTTCATATCGTTTATTCAAGATCTGTATTTTTTCATAATCTCTGCGCCACAACCCGCTTTTATGGTCAATAATCCTGTTAGTCACTTCTCTAAGCGCATTAATAATCTTATTGATTTCTTCTGCTGAAAACCCATGATCAAGTAATACCTGTATCCGCTCTGTCAAGTCAAATGTATAGCACGAAAACACAATATCAAACTCTGCCTTATCATGCTTTGCCGGATTGTTTACTAATTGGTTCAAGTAATAATTTACCAGCTTAGCGCTAAGCTCCTCTTCCAATTCTGCAGGAACAAAAGAATTGAAGCTCACCCGCACGTCAATATAAGGAAGACCGCCAAAATCTACCATCAACGGAAAACTCCTCAAGTTTCGGTATCCATAATTATCCCGTTGGTATGCCCATACGCTATCAGTAATAATCTCCCGATAAAGAGATAGTGCAAGCGGCTTGGGATAAACACCAATCATCTCTGCAGGATTCCAGTCTGTCATAACACTATACAAAGCCTTTTCCCCACACAAAAATGGCTTTTTCTTTTGTGCCTGCCTTATTTTTTCTTTAATCTGCCATAACTGTTTTTCCTGCATCCCCTTGTCTGCCAGTTTCTTGTAAACGCATAAAGCCCTGACCTGTAAAATGTATAGAACCCCCTTCTCTTTCGAAAAAGCAAATTCCACATCCAGATTCTCCTGATCAAAAAAAATCTCCAATTCCCGCAATGCCAAGCATAGCTGTTCCATACGATCCGCTGGCATAAGATTGCTTGAAGCTTCTTCATCATCCTTTTCACTTACACGCTCAGACCTACCAAGATTTTTTTCTTTAAACCTATAATAAAGCTTACTCTCAGCTCCATTCCCAGACGTGATTGCTGATGTAGAACCATGATCATCATAATTGATCACATAATAATTACCCAATGTATTTGGATCTACGGTAAATGCAACACCACAAATACTCACATCCGAAAGCATAGGCTGTACCAACACCTGATTAGCTTCATTATCATCATCATACGAACCAATAACCTCGTCTACGGCATCACTAAATTCTTTTACGCCTGTCACACCAGCTACAGACTCATATTTCCCTGCTTGAGAATTTTGACTCGTATCTTCTAACAGGGAGCTGCTCCTGACAATTACTTTTTCATTCCATTCTGCCGCCAAAAATCCTTTTATTACCTTTTTTGAATCTGTTCTCCATTCCCCCACCGTAAAAGTATACTGCGGCAATACTTCTGCATATTTTAGTTTTTGGTAAAGGCTGTGTAATGTTTCCGCCTTTGTTCCTAATCGATTCATATTATTTCCTCAAAAAAGCTGCCATCACGTTAATGCAATGGCAGCTTAATCCCTATCTTATTTCTGCATCCATGCAACTTTTCTTCATTCCTCCTGAACTACTCTGTAAGTATATCGGCATAAATAATTTAATCTTTAGTCATACACCAAAATCAGGCTGACTACTGTCTAATCTGCTTCCCCCTCACTGCCGCCATCGCCTCGAACCTCTCCGAATCAATAAACTCCCTCACAAACTCTGTCTTCGGCTGCCTGCAGACTTCCTCCGGCGTACCCACCTGCTCGATCCGCCCCTGGTTCGTCACGATCACCGTGTCCGCCACTTCCACGGCTTCCTCCTGGTCATGGGTCACGAAGATACTGGTGACCTTCACCTGGCCGATCATCTCCTTCAGCCATGTGCGCAGCTCCCGGCGCACCTTGGCGTCAATTGCCGCAAAGGGCTCATCCAGCAAAAGAAGCTGGGGGTTAGGGGCAAGGGCCCTTGCAAACGCCACCCTCTGCTTCTGCCCGCCGGACAACTGATGCGGATAGCGCTTCCCCAGTTCTTCCATGGAGACCAGCTCCAAAAGCTCCTCCACCCGGCTTTTAATCTCTGCCTTGCTTTTTTTCTGCACTTCCAGTCCAAACGCAATATTATCCGCCACTGTCATATACCGGAACAGAGCGTAATTTTGAAATACAAATCCAATCCCCCGCTTGCTCCCCGGCACATCATTCACTCTCCTGCCGTCTATCAGGATATCCCCCGAATCCGGCTTGTCAAGCCCGGCAATCATCCGGAGTATGGTGGTCTTCCCACTGCCGCTTGGACCTAAAAGGGCGGCAAGATGACCTTTTTCCACACCGAAGCTTACACCCCTGGAAGCATGGAATCCGTCAAAAGTCTTATTGATCTGCCTCATTTCCACATACATAGCTTACCGTTCCTTCCCTTTTTGCTGAATCAGACTTCTTATGACCAGAATAACCACTGCCAATACCACCAAGATGGAAGATACCGCAAAAGCCGCCGTGGTGTTAAATTCATTATACAATATTTCCACATGCAGCGGCAACGTATTCGTCTTCCCCCGCAGATGTCCGGATATCACGGATACTGCACCAAATTCCCCCATGGCCCTTGCCGAACATAAGACAATGCCATAAAGCAGCGCCCATTTGATATGGGGCAATGTGATCCTGCAAAAAATCCGAAATCCCCCTGCCCCCATCAAAGCGGCAGCTTCCTCTTCATCTTTTCCCTGCGCGTTCATGACCGGGAACAATTCCCTGAAAACAAAAGGGAAGGTAACAAATATCGTAGCCAGTACTACTCCCGGTACGGCAAACACGATCTTAATATCATGAGATTTTAGAAACTCCCCCATCCATCCCACATTTCCGAAAGTCAGGATAAATACCAGACCCGCAATAACCGGGGAAATAGAAAAGGGAATGTCGATCAGCGATGCCAGCACCTGGCGCCCCCTGAAATAATACTTGGAAAGGAGATAGGACGCAAAGATTCCAAATACGGTATTTACGGTTACCGCTGATATGGCCGCAAGCAAAGTAAGCTGTAAAGCTTTTACGGTATATTCATCCATAACCGCTTCCTGAAATGCCGTCCACCCATCCCGAACCGCGTTGGAAATGACCACAGCCAGCGGCAATACCAGCATCACAAATAAAAACGCCGCGGAAATACCTATCAGCGCATATTTTACCCCCCTGCCCCCTTCTTCCTTATGAGGTGCGATCACTTTTTGCAGGGATTGGACCCCATCACCTATCACATCCTGTTCATAAGTTTTTTGCTTTTCCTTTTCCATAACAGCCTCCGTTTCTAAACCTGTCAGCCTTTACTAAACCTCTGCATATGGATCTGCACCGAATTGACCACCAGCATCAAAAGAAAGGAAACAAGAAGCAATACCAGGGCGATCGCTGTTGCGTCAGAATACTTGTACTGCTCCAGCTTCGCCATAATAAGCAGCGGTGCGATCTGTGTTTTGTAGGGAATATTTCCGGCAATAAACACAACGCTCCCGTACTCCCCGATCCCCCTTGCAAAAGCAAGACCGAAACCGGCAAGCAGGGCAGGAAATAATTCCGGCAGTACCACACGAAAGAAGGTATAAACCCTTCCTGCACCAAGCATCATAGCCGCTTCTTCATACTGCCGGTCCAGCTTTTGTAACACAGGCTGTATGGTCCTTACCACAAAAGGAATCCCCACAAACACCATGGCGATCACAATGCCAATGCGGGTATAGGCAATCTTGATCCCTATTCTGGCAAAAAGTGCGCCAATCCATCCTTTATCCGAATAAAGATAGGTAAGAGAAATCCCGGCTACCGCCGTAGGAAGCGCAAAAGGAAGTTCGATCAACCCATCCATCAATCTTTTACCGGGAAAATCATAACGCACCAGAACCCATGCAAGAATAGTGCCAAATATCCCGTTGACCAGCGCCGCCCAAAAAGCGCCGGAAAGGCTGACCACGTAACCGGAAACCACCTGACGGGAAGTAACCACACTTACGAACTCCTTAAAATCCAGCTTGCTGGCACTGATAAAAATAGATGCAAGGGGAATAAGCACTAATGTGCCAAGCATCGCAAGCGTCACTCCCATCGTAAGCCCGAATCCCGGGATTACTCTGACTCCCCTCTTATTTTTTACTTTTACGATCTGCTGTTCCATAGAAACCTGATCTTCCTTCCCTAATCAGCATAAATCTGGTCAAACACCGCACCGTCATCAAAAAATGTCTTGTACGCCTCTTTCCATCCGCCAAAATCATCTATCGTGACCAGGTTCATAGCAAGGTCAAACTGACCGGAAAACTCCTGTAAGATTTCTTCCCTGGAAGGCCTGTAATAATTTTGGCCTGCGAGCCTTTGCGCCTCGTCACTGTAAAGATATTCCAAATACGCTTTTGCCGCTTCCTCCGTTCCATGAGCTTTGGCATTGACATCTACCACCGCAACGGAAGGCTGAGCCAGAATACTGATGCTGGGTGTGATGATCTCGTACTGGTCCGGGTACTCTGCCATGGATAAATATGCTTCATTTTCCCATGCAATCAGCACATCCCCCTGTCCGTTTTCCACAAAGGTATTGGTCGCCCCCCTTGCCCCGGAATCTAAGACAAGCACGTTCTGATAAAGCCTTTTCATAAAATCCCTACATGCGTTTTCATCACTTCCCCGTTCTTTCTGGTAAGCCCATGCCGCAAGAAAATTCCAGCAGGCCCCGCCGGAGGTCTTGGGATTTGGCGTGATCACCTCCACGCCTTCTTTTACCAGATCATCCCAATCCTGTATCTTTTTTTCATTTCCCTTCCGAACCAAAAAAACAATGGTGGAAGTATATGGCGAACTGTTTCCCTCATACTCATCTATCCACCCGGCATCAATAAGGCCTGCCTCTTCTATTGCCGTAACGTCATGAGCCAGAGCCAGTGTCACTACGTCCGCTTCATTTCCTTCGATCACGGAACGTGCCTGGGATCCCGACCCGCCATGGGACTGTGTTATGGTGATTTCCCCGCCGCCCTTTTCTTTCCAGTAGTTCTCAAACAACTCGTTATATTCCGCATAAAATTCCCGGGTAGGATCATAAGATACGTTTAAAAGTTCCAGCCGGCCCTCTGCCGAAGAATCCTCCTGTTTCCCACAGCCTGAAACCATCCCCGAAACTGCCGCACACAATAATATCATGAAAAACGCTGTCAAATTAAATTTTCTCATTTTTATCCCTTTTCTATTTGTTCCAGAATCATAGAAACCGCTTCTTCCACGGATGTCTCCCTGGTATCAACAGCAAAGTCAGGCGTATCCGGAGCTTCATAGGGGCTTGTGATCCCTGTAAAATTAGGGATTTCCCCTCTCCTTGCCTTCCGATACAGGCCCTTTACATCCCTTCTCTCGCACTCTTCAATGGGGGTGCTGACATAAACCTCAAAAAAGTCCTCCCCGATGATCTCCCTGGCGTTTTCCCGGTCCTTCTTATAGGGAGAAATAAAGGCAGTCAGCACAATAAGCCCCGCATCATTCATAAGCTTGGCTACTTCCGCGATCCTCCTGATATTTTCCACTCTGTCCGCTTCCGTAAAACCAAGGTTTTTGTTAAGCCCCATGCGGACATTATCTCCGTCTAAAAGCATGGTATGCCTTCCCATCGCCACCAGCCTTTTTTCCAGCTCATTGGCAAGGGTAGACTTCCCGGATCCGGACAGCCCGGTAAACCATACTGTTTTTGGCGTCTGTCCTTTCTGCTCCGAACGGATCTTTTTGGTGATATCCGTTTCCTGCCATACCAAGTTATTGGACCGGCGAAGCGTATGCATGACGGTTCCGCATGCCGAAGTCATGTTAGAGACACGATTGATAAAGATAAAACTCCCTAAATCCTTATCCCTGTCAAACTGGTCGATGGCGCATTTTTCCGAAAGGATGACGTCACACACTGCCAATTCATTTTTGTGGACCTTCTCTGCCGGAATCTGCTCCCCGCTGTTCACGTCGATCTTATATTTAATATCCATCACGGACGCAGGGATCATTTTGGTTCCTAATTTCACCCAATAATTCCGCCCTGGCAGCAATGCTTCCTCATCCATCCAAAAAAGCTTCGCCGTGAACATGTTTGCCCCTTCCGCTTTCGTCGCCTTACAGATGACACACCCTCTTGAAATATCTATTTCCCTGTCTAACTGGATCGTCACCGGCTGCCCGGCCTGCGCTGACCCGGTATTTTGATCCGCCACGTAAACCGCCGCCACATTTGCCTGTTCCCCGCTGGGTAAAACGGTGATCTCATCCCCCACGGAAATTTCCCCGGAATTTACCTGCCCCTGAAACCCACGAAAATTATGGTTGGGCCTGCTGACCCGCTGGATTGCCATAACAAATTCTTCCGGCCTGGACAAATCAGATACTTCTATTTCTTCAAGGTATTCCAATAATGCCCCGCCGCGATACCATGGCATCCTCACTGGCGATGCGCCCATAGTGCGGGTAACGTTATCCCCCTCCGTAGCAGATACCGGTATGATCTTCATACTGCCTATGTCAAATTCACTTACAAACCTTTTTACATCCCTGACTATCTTATCAAAAACACTTTTCTCATAGTGGACCAGATCCATCTTGTTCACGGCAAAAACAAAATGCCGGATTCCCATCAATGAACAGATCCTGATATGCCGTCTGGTCTGGACCAGCATCCCCTGTGTGGCATCGATCAAGATCACTGCGGCATCCGCAAAAGAAGCGCCTACCGCCATATTGCGCGTGTATTCCTCATGCCCGGGGGTATCCGCAACGATAAAGCTTCTTTTTTCCGTCGTAAAATACCGGTACGCCACGTCTATGGTGATCCCCTGCTCCCTCTCCGCCATCAGGCCGTCCAGTAAAAGGGAGTAATCTATTTTTCCTTCACGGCTTCCTATCCTGCTGTCCAGCTCCAATGCCTTTTCCTGATCCGCAAAAATCAGTTTTGCGTCATACAGCATATGCCCGATCAAAGTAGACTTTCCATCATCCACACTGCCGCAGGTTATAAATTTCAACAAACTTTTCATTTAGAAATATCCCTCCCGTTTCCGTCTCTCCATGCTTCCTGCCGCCTCATGGTCGATGACCCTGCTGGTCCTTTCCGAGGTGATCGCCTGCAAAGTCTCTTCAATGATCGCATCCAAGGTATCTGCTTCGGATTCCGCACCGCCTGTTAAGGGATAACATCCCAAAGTCCGGAAACGCACCTTTTTCTTTTCCACTTTTTCGCCCGGTTTTAATTTCATCCTGTCATCATCTACCATGATGATGTTCCCATCCCGGTACACCACCGGTCTTTCCTTCGCAAAATATAACGGCACGATCTCTATCTTTTCCTGCCTGATATACTGCCAGATATCCTTTTCCGTCCAATTAGATAGCGGGAACACCCGGATGGATTCCCCTTTGTTGATCTTTGTATTATACAGCTTCCACATCTCCGGCCTTTGGTTTTTTGGATCCCATGCATGCTGGGCATTTCGGAAAGAAAATATCCTTTCTTTTGCGCGGGATTTTTCTTCATCACGCCGCCCGCCGCCAAAAGCCGCCGTAAACCCATACAGATCCAAAGCCTGCTTTAACGCCTGAGTCTTCATGATATCCGTATATGCCGCCCCATGGTCAAAAGGATTGATCCCCTGCCTGACGCCTTCCTCATTGGTATATACCAGCATTTCTATCCCAAGCCTTTTTGCCGTCTCATCCCGGAACGTGATCATTTCTTTAAATTTCCATGTAGTATCAATATGCATAAAGGGGAAAGGCGGTTTTTCCGGGTAAAAAGCCTTCAATGCCAAATGCAGCATCACGGAACTGTCTTTTCCGATGGAATACAGCATCACTGGCTTTTCACATTCCGCCGCAACCTCCCTCATGATATAGATTGCTTCCGCTTCCAATTGTTCTAAATGTGTTAATTCCCGCATATTTTCCTCACTTTTCCATAACTTTATTGCATCTTCCGCCACAGGTTACCAGCCCATCTTATTTTCCGGGCAATTGATGATATAAAACCCTTTCCTGTTCACGCAGTCTTCACGGTTGTAACTCATATCCGTATCATCCATCTGCCTGAATATTGCCCCCGCTTCTTCCGCAATGCACTGCATCGCCGCAGTATCCCACTCCATGGTAGGGTTAAATCGATAATAAATCTCCGCATCCCCTTTTGCCACCATGCATCCCTTAAGAGAACTCCCGACCTTCACATGGTTCACAAGGTTGTTTTTCTCTATCAAGCGATCCATCTCAGCACAGCCATGGGAATTACTCATCACGACGCGGATATCCTTTTTCCTGTCAGAGACATGGATCTGCTTTGTCTCACCATTTACTGTTAAAAATGCGCCGCTTTTTTCCGAAGCCCAATATAGTTCCCCTGTCACCGGAACGTAAATCACTCCCATGACCGGCTTTCCTTTATAGGCTAAGGCAATATTGACCGTGAACTGTCCGTTTCTTTTTAAAAATTCTTTGGTTCCGTCTAACGGATCCACCACGAAACAATAGTCATTCCGCAGCCTTTCACCGCTGTCCTTTCCTTCTTCGGATAAGATTGCATACTCAGGAAATTCTTTCGACAATCTGTCCACTATAATCTGATTTGCCCTCCTGTCCGCTTCCGTAAGCGGCGACCGGTCATCTTTATATTCTACATGAACATTCTCTGAGTGATACACTTCTATGATCGCCTTTCCGGCTTCCATTGCTGCTTCTTTTGAGACTATAAGTTCCCTCTCCCAGTTCATACCGACCTGCCTCCAAATATCTTTTTTAATATTATTGAAACAAAAAAAGCCTGCCGCCACATACCATGCAACAGCAGACCATACCCTACCTTATTTCTGCATCCATGCAACTTTTCTTCATTCCTCCTGAATTACTCCTTTAAATTATCGGCAAGAATACTTTAATCTTTAGATGCAAGTATCTTTCCTTTGATCAAAACTTCTTTCAAACTACCGCCTCCACGATAGTTTTATCCCCAAATGTTATCACTAAACAAATTCATCAGGAACATTTCAAAAATGCGGTTTGCTACCGCTACATATCCATTTTCCTCTTTCAAAAAACAAAACATAAGCCCCAAATTAATGGATTTTTCAGTTGGAATAAAAGGAATCCTTTTTCCCTGATATACGGCTTCCTCTATCATTTTCCGCATATCTTTATACGTATCCAACTGCTTAGCCATGCTGCCAAACAGCGGTATATTCATCTTTAAAAGAATGTTTACCGCTTCTGTCTCCATTCCGGCATGGTGATCCGTCTCATACTCCTTCAGCATGACCTCGATCTGTCCTGCCGAAAAACTCATATCCACATCAAAGTCTGCCGCAATATTCCATGGACTATTGTACTGATGCTCTTCGTCAGGTCTTAACTTTAGTTTTAGGTTCTTGATATCATACACTCCCGCAAGAATCACGGAACGAAACGTAGGTTGGTTTTCCCTGTCCAAGTAATATCCTCTAAGCTGCGCAAGGAAATCAATAAAAACCTGGTTATTCGACGCACTGTCAACCTCATCAACCATCAACACAATTGGTTTTTTTGAGGTTTCACATATCCTGCTCAGGCCCTCAAACATCATATCTATAGAGAGATCTTCATCCATCTTCAAAGAAACAAACTCCTGTAACGCATCGGCATCCAACTCCTTTGACAGTTCTTTTTTTCTGGAAAAGTAATTCGCTGCCTGCCCAATAAATTTACAAGCTTGCCGTACTCATCATCTGGAAATCCATTGCAATGACTACATAATCCTTTTTCAGGTACTCAGCCAAAGCCTTAAGCGTAGTCGTCTTTCCATACTGTCTCCCTCTATTAATGATGAAATATTTCCCCTGGTCTACATACAGCCGTTTGATTTTATCAAGCCTGTCATCAAGACATACCATATAATGGACATCTGGCCGGCATACACCTTCCGTATTAAAATACCGCATAACTTCCTCCTCAAACTTTTCCGGACGAACCGGTCAACACCTTTTTCCCGCAAAAAGCAAACCCGTACTTCCTCACTCTCTTATTGCACAATCACATATTTCATTTTTTAGAATTATAATTTTCTGCTAATTGGGGAAGATTACTCAAGCTTACCGCTTCCAACGTCTGCAACTGCTGTACCACCAACTGTCGAAGTAATTCCATTCTCTCTTTTTGTTTCTTTCCCTGATTGATCAGAACTGCATTATAACTTTCCAAATTCGCAAGAACTAATAATTGATTCAGTGTTGCCACATCCCGCATATTTCCTTTCTCAGTTGGATTCTCATCTTTCCATTGCTTTGCCGTTTTTCCAAACAACACCACATTCAGCATATCTGCTTCATTGGCGTATGTATAAGCAATCTGTGCAGGAGTTAATTCTGGCGGAATCAAATTGTCCTTGATGGCATCCGTATGTATCCTGTAATTTAACTTAGAAATTTCCCTGTTCAAATTCCAGTTCAAAGATAATCGACTGTTCTCATCTGCCTTCAATCTCCTGTAATCCTTCATAATATATAACTGAAATTCTGGAGAAATCCAAGTTGCAAAGGACATCGCAATATCACTATGAGCATATGTTCCTCCATATCGTCCTGCTTTTGAAACAATACCAATGGCATTCATCTGTGTGATCCACTTTGTTGGTGTCATAACAAAACGATTTAGCCCCGCCTCATTTTTAACCGCCTCGAATTGCACACGGTTAAAATCCGGATTATGCAATTCTTCCCAAACACCTAAAAATTCTATTGTGTTACGATTGCGCATCCAGTTTTGAATCACAAATCTTGGGTCATCTTCATTTCGATACTTTGCAATATCTGTTAATGAAATAAACTCATTTTCAAAATTTGTTGTATAGATGCCAATATCAATGCCTTTAGCATGAATAGTCTCTTTCACAATTTTAGACATAGCCGTTCTCCTATAATCACATCATAAGTTCATTCCGCATAACTTCCTCCTCAAACTTTTCCGGCCGAACCGATCAACACCTTTTTCCCGCAAAAAGCAAACCCATACTTCCTGATCTTCTCTTCCGGAATCCCTTTTGCCTCCAGATCTGCCTGATAGTTTTTCTCCTCGATCTGCCCCAGCGCTTCCTTCACGGTATCTGACAGTTCCTTTTCATCCGGATCCTGCACCTTAAATTCTATAAGGATTGCGTCGTTTTCCTTCGAACGGGGCTCTAACATCACGTCATACCGTCCAAAACCACTTTCCCTGTTGGAGGTGATGACATACTTATCAGCCAGTTCCACCATAAGCCCCAGCACAAACCCATGATAAAACCGCTCCGGCTTCTTTTCTGAAGGCTTCTTCCCCACATCGAAGCTGCCAAACATTTCCACCGTCACTCTGTTCATATACTTATTCATTGCTTTCAGGTCACCAAGCAAAAGCGCCTTGATAAAATCATTATAATCACTCTGCACGCTGCCAAACCATTTCCTGACCATCCCCCGGAACATCGCCCGGACCTCAAAGTTGGTCAGCTCCAGTTCATAATCTTCCTTCCACTCACCATACTCTGTAACATGGACCTCATGCTTTTTCACCTTCAGATAACCGCTGGCCAGCAAAAGACTCCATATGGCCCTCTCGTCTCCATCCAGCGAATCGTATACGATCTGCTCATCGATCTCCGCATGGAAAGATTCTCCCTGTATCAGGCCCTCGAATATCTTTTTGACCTCCGGACTTCCTTCCCTGACCAGCTTCCCCACAAGACTGTTAGAACTGGTATTGGCCCAGTAGGTTCCCACTTTCTTTTCATCCAAAAAATTGATGATGGACCAGGGGTTGTAAATATCCTTCTTTTGGCCAAAGGTAAACCCGTCATACCAGCTTTTTACCTGCTCCTTCTGATCGGACAGGCCGTACTCCTCCAAAACCGCAAAGACTTCCTCTTCCGTGAACCCAAAACTGTCCGCATATTTTTCGGAAGTTGTCGTCACCACTTTCAAATTGTTCAAATCCGAAAAGATGGACTCTTTACTGACCCTGGTGATTCCTGTCATGATGGCCCGTTCCAACCAGGGATTAGTCTTAAAGGCGGCGTTGAACATACTTCTAAAAAAAGCAACAATCTCTTTCCAGTACCCGTTTACATAAGCTTCCTGCATTGGGGTATCGTACTCATCCAAAAAAATGAGCACCTTCTTTCCGTAGTGTTTTGCCAAAAAGCCTGACAATGCATTCAGAGAATCCACTGCCACATCGTCTTCCATATCCGCAGAAACGCTCCTGCAAAACTGTTTTTCATCTTCATTTAATTTATCACTGTCTTCCAAAAAACTATATTGATTGTATAACTCTTTTATGATGCGGCATATCTTTTTTCTGGCATACCGGTAAGAAGTTTCCTTAACCCTTGCAAAACTTAATGCAATTACAGGATAAGTTCCCTGTAAACTGCGATATCTATATTCCCCATCCGGGGATTTTTCTTCCCAGATAGAAAGCTCCTCAAACAAATCCCCCCGGCCGGCATACTTTACGGAGAAAAAATATTCCAGCATGCTCATGGTAAGGGTCTTACCAAAGCGGCGGGGCCTGGTAATCAGCGTCACATCATCCTTACTTTCCCACCACTTTTTGATAAATCCTGTCTTATCTACATAAAAGCAGTCGTTTTCGATCATCTTCCCGAAGTCCTGTATCCCGATCCCTACTGTCTTTGCCATAACCTCTCCTATATCACAATATTTCCATCAACTCCCGCAGATCCTCCATCACATGATCCGCTGTAACTTCCCGCTCCAGCCTGGCCGTTCCATAGCCTGATTCCACTAATACCGTCTTGAGCCCCGCATTTTTCCCGGCCATAATATCCCCTGCCCGGTCACCGACCATATAAGAATGTTCCATGTCAATAGCAAACTCCCGGCAGGCTCTTTCTATCATCCCCGTTTCCGGTTTCCGGCAGCGGCATTGCTTCCGGTAAGCTTCCACCTTCCCTTCCGGATGATGAGGACAGTAATACACCGCATCCGCTCCTGTCTGCCCTATCAGGTAAGCGTTCATTTCTTTCAATTCATCTTCCGTAAAAAGCCCTCTCGCCACACCGCTTTGATTTGTGACCACAATGGCATAGTAACCCTTTTCATGAATCTTTCTGACACATTCCGCCGCATACGGAAAAATATTCAATTCTCCCATGCAGGTAACATAGCTCTTTTCCTCCGCAAGCACCCCGTCCCGGTCCAAAAAAACTGCCGGCTTTTTTGTCTTTTCCTGCCCTGCCGTTTCCATATCAAAGCTTCACCCCATCCCGGTCCATAATAAGATCTACCACCTGCTGCAAGATCAGGTTGTGGATAGACTCCACGATACCATATTTATGACAGGGCACATACACATTGATATCCCCCATCCCCTTTGCCCGGTTATCCGCTCCGAAGCCTGTAAGCGTGATGGTAAAAGCCTTCTTCCCTGCCGCAACCTCTATTGCGTTAATGATATTCTTAGAATTGCCCGAACTGCTGATCGCTATCAGAAGATCTCCTTCCCGGGCCAAAAATTCCAGCGGCCTTGAAAAAATATGTTCATAGCCATAATCATTGCCCATGCAGGTAGTCACCGCATTGTCATACAAACTGTAAGTGTTCATGCCGCCATTTTTCATGAAATCCGCCGTCATATGGCTTGCGATCGCCGAACTGCCCCCGTTCCCTATGAAAAAGAGCTGAGATTTCTTTTCTTTATGGCCGGAAAAGGCATCCACCAGTAATTGGATCCCTTCGTCATAGCTTTCACATTTTCTGGAAGTTCCGGACCAAATCTCTGTCTGCTCTAATTGTCTGATCAATTCACTTATATATTGATTTTTCATCTCTTCTCCCACAATAAATCAAAATTTCATCTGGTTTCATTGTAACATAATGGAATATGTTTGACACCTGTTTTCTGTCCAAAGCTTCCATAAACCCGAAAGAGACAGCTTTTTAGCTGTCTCTTCCAATCTGTATGTGTCATACATGTTTGATTCATTTACCGGTAAATCACCCAAAATCCTGCTCTTACCCTAACAGGCTGAGCACGCCCTGCTTACTCTGGTTTGCCTGGGCCAGCATAGACTGTCCTGCCTGTGCAAGGATATTATTATTGGAATATCTCACCATTTCCGTAGCCATATCCGTATCTCTGATCGCGGACTCTGCCGACGTGGTGTTCTCCACCACATTATCCAGATTGTTTATGGTATGTTCCAGCCGGTTTTGGATAGCGCCCAAATTAGAACGGGCTTCCGACACATCGGAGATTGCGCTTTTGGCGAAAACATTCAATGCCTGAAAATAGCGGGCATCCGCAACTTTATCTAATGCCAGCGCTTCCTCGCTTCCTCCTGTGTTTCCCGTGACGACTCCTACTCCTGGTATATTGTCGGCTTTATTTGTCAGCTTTTCTTTTACCGTTTCATCCGTGATCGCGTCAAAGGAAAAGCTGTGGAAAATATTCAGGTCTTCTGCCCCTAAGAGATGGGAATGTCCCGGTGACCCCCAGGGTGGAATCGTACTCTTATCCCAATATTCCTGCTTTGCAAATGTTGTGCCGTTTCCCGGGATCCAATAAGCAACCGCTCCGGCTGGATAGGGTGCAGTGGATGGATGCGGTTTGTCCGATCCCACACACACAGGGCTGTCATTCCCCATGTGGTAAAAGAGCCCCTTGGAAAGCGCGCTTGCAATCAAGTCATTGGTGCTCATATTCCCTATGGTAATGGCGATATGCTGCCCGGCCTCCGCCCCTACCATCAGACCCTTATTCTGAAAAGTACCGTCCAAAAGGTTCTGCTCATTAAAGGTAGTTGTGGACTGCACACGGTCAATCTCGCTCATGAGCTGCCTGACTTCCTGGGTGATATAGCTCCTGTCCACGGAAGTCAATGTTCCGTTTGCCCCTTTTACCGCCAGTTCCTCCATACGCTGCAGCATGTCGTGGATCTCGTTCAATGCGCCTTCCGCCGTCTGTACACAGGAAATCCCATCCGACGCATTTGCCGAAGCCTGCGTAAGCCCTCTGATCTGACGGCGCATTTTTTCTGATATAGACAATCCAGCCGCGTCGTCTGCGGCGCGGTTGATCTTATATCCTGAAGACAGCTTTTCCGTAGATTTGGCTTGGGTCTTAGTTGTCAGCCCAAGCATGCGGTTTGAATTCATCGCTGTTAGGTTGTTCTTTACGACCATAAGTTTCCTCCTTGAAATCAATATTTCTTCCCTGAAATATAAGTAGACAAATCAAGTTGTCGTATCTTATATCGGCCGTATCAGAGAATAACTTAACCCTGATCTATCCCACAATCCTCAACGACTGTGACGCAAGCACCGCCCACATTAAGATCATTGCCACCCATGCCAGGGTATACCCCGCTTTTACCAGGCGTTTCCTTTCGCCGCGCTTTTCTTCTCCCGTATATCCTTCCATTTTTCCGTTCTTTCCATTCCATCATTTTGTTTGATCTCTTCCTACGGTTAGATTATAAAACACACTTGCATCATATTCCCATCATTTTTGCATCATTTTTGCATCATCTTAATATGGCGGCAGGCTGCTATTGCTGCCCGCACCGCCCCGCAATGGTCTCCGGCAGCACCGCCGAAAGCACAATATGGTTATTTTCCATCACGATCACTGCCCGGGTACGCCGCCCCTGGGTGGCGTCGATCACCGTTCCCTGTTCCTTCCCGTTTTGGATCATCCTCTTTGCAGGTGCGGAATCCGGACTGATCACCGCGATCATTTTATACCTGTTAATGAAATTTCCAAACCCGATATTGATCAATTGTTCCATTTACCAGATCCTCCCCTTTCTTCCTTTCCCTTACTTATTCCAGGGTAAAGGACAGTAAGCTGGCATTGCCGTTTCCCCGGTAGGTCAGATAAACCGCCTGCTTTCCGTCGGGAATAGCCGCCGGAGCCTCATATTCCTCCCAGACATTGGAATTTTTCACCCTGATCACCGCCAAAGCTTCCCCATCCCAGCTTGTCTTAACTTCAAATTCCCCGTTAGCATAACCCCGGACCTTGATCTTGATCTTTCGGACGCCATGGCATTCAAAATACTTAAAGCCTGCCGTTGCAGTATCCTGCATATTGGCAATATATCCCGGCTCCTCATCGCCGTCCTTTCCGTCCTGCATGATCCTGGGGAATTTCTCACCTCCTACATAGACGGAAGGCCGATCCGTAAACAGATGGCAGGCAATGTAAGCGGGATATTCCCCTTTTCCTTCCAAAGGCCCGCCGTTTAACCCGCAGGATGTGATCTCAACCTGAGGGATCCTGCCATCCGGCAGGATTTCCAATTTTTCCGCACATCCCTGCCTGCTGTACCAGGTTCCGTTGGTATGCCGATGATAGAATATATACCATTTTCCGCCAATTTCCACCATGCTGCCGTGATTATTGGCTCCATATGCCACAGGCAGCCCGGCCGGTTTGTAGGTATCTATATGCAGATCGCAATTGCTCACAAGCACGCCGCCGTATGTAAACCCTTTGGCAGGATTTTTGCTCACCGCATAGCAAAGCTCATGCATGACAATGGAAGAATAGATCAAATAATAGGTATCCCCCACCTTCCGCATGGAAGGAGCCTCAAAAAACTCGTGTCCTTCAAAACCGGTGCCTTCTCCATACTCGCAGCCCGGCGCCACAAACACCGGCGCTTCCACGATAGTCAGCATATCAGGGCCTAATACCGTGGCCATAGCCCCGGTCCGGGATCTATCCCCTTTTCCGCAAAACCCGGTATACAGATAGGTCCTTTCCCCTTCCGTTAAAAGTCCGGGGTCAAACTGGGGCTCATCCCCCGGTTTCTCCCCAAGGCGCGTTCCGTCCTCATAATGGACATATCCGTAAAATTCATACTGCCCCGCCGGCTCATCGCACACCGCAACAGACACCACGGACACATGATCAAGGACATAGTAAAGATAATATCTGCCGTCCGGCCCAACCGTCACATCCGGCGCATAAAGGCACATTTTACCGTCTTGGTTTAAAGGATCCTCATTCCTTGGGTAGATCACCCCTTCATACCGCCAGTTTCCCAGATCATCTATGGGAGCGGACCAGCACACATAATCCCCCATGCAGAACACATATCCATTATAAAAATCATGGGAGCCGTAAACATAAACCCTGTCGCCAAACACATAAGGCTCCCCGTCCGGAATGTACTCCCAGGAGGGAAGATAGGGGTTGAACGCTTGTTTTTTCATTATCAATATCCACCTTTCCGCTTTACCTTCTTAAAAAAATTATATTTGTGCCCTTAAGCCATGTCAAGGAAAAAGCGCCACCATAAAGTGACGCCAAAATTATTTCCTGTATTAAGCCTTTAAGACCAGTGGGATTTCCCGGATCACCTTTCCCGTTAAGTCAGTGACCACTTTCCGATCCGGCCCGGCCTTAAAAACTTTTTTCCCGTCCACAAAAGCCTCTACGCCCTTTCCGCTGTTTTCAATGAAAAACTTATGTCCTCCCCACTCCCAAAGATAGGTGCACTCCGTTCCCCCTGCGGTACCCCAAAAGATCTGCTCCCCTTCCATATGGATGCCGTAGATCCTTGCCGCATACTCTAGCACCGACAACATGGCAGGTCCATAAGCATCCTGTTCCCCTTCCAGGCACACCTTAGAAGGCGCCATCGTAAAGGGATCATACTGCTGGACAAAAACACACTCCGGCCCGATGGCCTCAAACAGCTTTCTCCCAAGGATTGGAACCAGCCAGTCATAGCCGTAATTTTCCAATGCCCGGATTGCCCGCTGGTAGGTCAGCGCTTCCGCCTGGCCGCTCCAGTTGTTGGTGGTCACATTGCGGAACATCGGATCGCATACCGCCACGGAAGGAAGGGGCATTTTGGTCCAAAATTCTTTAGGGTTTAATAAATGTTCCTCTACAAACCGCTTTGCCATATCCTGGGAAAGGCTGTTCCAGTACATGGCCCGCAAGCTGTTGTGGATCAGGATATCCATCACCCGGTGATCCTTGTCTCGATCCAGGCAGATTCCCTTTTCTTCGCTCCAAAGGTACTCCCGAATCTTGCCACGCACCTGCATCGCCCCGTCCAGCCAGCGTTTTTCTTTGTCTTCCTTTTTCCGGATGCGGCTGATCTTAGCCAGTATCTCTCTTGCGGAATAAGAAAAACTCATAATGTCTACGGAAGCCATTGGCACCACTTTACAGCCTTTTGGCGGGGTTTCTTCGGTCCACGCATCCGGTGCGTCCTGATAGCGTATCCCGTGGTCCTCCCCGGTATCATACTTACACCAGGTCTCAAGGCAGCCATCCCCATCCGAATCCCGCACCCGCCAAAGATAGGCGTCAAATCGCTCTAACGTATCGTATAACTGCTCCAAATAGCCTGCCGGGCGGCCTGCCAGATAATACATATTGAGGGCCGGGGCGGGAAAACAAAAGCCCTGGAATTTATTAAACTGGGGAGTCAGCACCCCGTCTATCATGGCAATGCTTCCCGGGATCCTGCCATCTTCCCTTTGGCACTCCATAAACAAAAGATTATTGTTAAGCCCCGCCTCCAGATCTCTTTTGGCGTACATTTCCCCGCCCATAGGCTGGGTCTCCAGCCAGATCTTTTCATAGCCGCCGCCCTCGATCAACACCTTCCTTCCGGCAAAATCCTTCAGATTTTCCAGGGATTTTTCTTCCGCCTTATCCACAAGCTTCTGCAGCAGCTCATCTGCCGTCCGGAATGTTACCTTTGTTTCACCGATCAATTCAATTTTCTCCTTTTCATCCCACTGTCATCTCAAAATAATCAAAATCAGCATGATAGGAAAGCCCTGTCATGTCATGGACATACATGCCGAAATGAGCGCCTGTGAATCCCCTGCAGTGCTCGTCCGTCACGATCTTAGTTGACTGCTCCTTCCCTGCCCGCCGCCAATTTAGCCCGTCATACCGGAAAAAGAAACCAACTTCGCAGCCATCCTCTGACAGTTCTGCCTTAAGCTCGATAGGGCCGTCGGCCGGAACAAAAACCGGCTCCATCTCATCCGTAATCACACCGCCATCGCTTTTTAATAAGGTAAGTACACTCTGCCCCTGCTCATCCGCCGTCTTTACCAGCAGGTAAAAATTCATGGCATCATACAGATACGCAAGCCCTGCGGCCTGTTCCGGGTAATCCGGTTTAAATTCCACACAAGTTACAGCCCTGGCCCAGACCGTCTGCTGCCTTAGGGCGATCAGGGAAACATGATGCAGGGAATTTAAGGATTCCTGCCCCTTAAGACGCAAATACCCCGGACGGGCGGCAAGATCCGCAAAGCCCTCGTAAGAAACTCTTGGGGATGTGTAATACACCGGAAGCTCTTTCCCCTCAAACTCATCCCGTACAACCTTTTGCCCACATTCCGCCAGCCGCATCCCTTTCTGCTCCATCCCGGCGCTGTCATCACATGCGGGAAACCTCTCTCCCGGTTCTGGAACGGAAACCTTCGCAAAACGCCCTCCCGCAGACAGCCCAAGCCACCCCTCTTGATCCCAGCACACCTTTTGGATAGCGCTTTCCCGGCCAAGGGTACACCACTTCTGCCCGGAAAGGGGGCGGGAACACAAATGTACCAGATACCATTCCCCATCCGGCGTATCCACCAAATCCCCGTGACCGCATTTTTTAAGCGCCAGGGGATCTTCCTGATCCGAAGTAAGCACCGGGTTATCCGGCGCCGTCTCAAATGGCCCCCAGACACTTTTTGCCCTCGCCAGAGTAACGCAGTGGCCATAGCCGGTGCCCCCTTCCGCAACGATCAGGTAATACCACTCCCCGATATGGTAGATATGGGGGCCTTCCGTACATCCGATGCCGGAGCCGTTATAGACCTTTTTCCGCTCCCCAAAGAGCTTCCAGCCGGGCTTTTTCCGGGCAAGGGGCACTTCCGTCTCCTCTTCCCCTTCCGTCCTTAAAAGTTCCTGGACAAGCACCCCTTTAAAGCCGTTGACCATATTCACCAGATACTTTCTTCCATCCCGGTCATGGAACAAAGAAGGGTCAAAGCCGATGCTGTTTAAGTACAAAGGTTCCGACCATTCTCCATAAATATCATCGGTATAGACCATGTAATTATGGGTATTGTAGTAACGCCCCTTTTTGGTCTTTACATCCGTATATACCAAGTAAAAATATTCTCCGTCATAACTTAAACAGGACGCCCAGACTCCCCCGGAGGTGGGATCCCCTGCCATATTTAACTGGCTGTTCCTTCTTAAGGGGGAGGGGATCTGTTCCCAGTTTTTCAAGTCACGGGAGTGAAACAGCTTCACCCCCGGCCACCACTCAAAAGTAGAAGTGGCAATATAATAGTCCTCACCCACACGGATGATGCTGGGGTCCGGGCAAAACCCCTTTAAAATCGGATTTTGGATCATTCTGATACCCTCCTTTCCCATTCCCGTTCCATGCTTTTAACCTTTCAGTCCACTGGTTCCGATCCCTTCCACCAGATAACGGTTAAAGAAGAGGAAGATTAAAAACACCGGTATCAGCGACAGGGTTGACATGGCAAACATTGCGCCGTAGTCCGTGGTGGAGGATGCGTCCGCAAACATCTTTATGGCTAAAGACACGGTATAGGACTGGGGTTTACTTAAGTACAGCAAAGGCCCCATATAATCATCCCACTTCCAATAAAACTGGATGATCACCGTGGTCACGATAGAAGGCTTTAACAGAGGCAGGATGATATGAGTAAAAATACTGTATTTGCTGCACCCGTCAATGGTAGCCGCCTCATCAAGCTCCCTGGGGATCCCGCTCATAAACTGCATCATCTGATAGATGAAAAATGCCTGCCCGCAAAAATTGGGAATGATAAGCGGCAGATATCCCGGAACCAAACCCAGTCTGTGCCATATTAAATAAGAAGGAATCATGATCACCTGTCCGGGAAGCAGCATGGTGGCGATCATGCAGGTAAACCAAAACTTCCTGCCCCGGAAATGAAGCCTTGACAGCGCATAAGCCACCAGTGCGGAGCTGATCACTGTTCCCAACGTTGCAATGGTAGTGATCACGATAGAGTTTTTAAAAAACGTGGCAAACGTGATTCCCCCAAAACCGCTCCAGCCCGTACTGTAATTGGTCAATTTCAGGCTTTCCGGTATCAGCCCCAAAGATCCCCTTAAGATTTCTCCATTGTCCTTAAAGGAACCGCTTATCATCCAAAGCACCGGATAGATCATCAAAAGCCCAAAGAGGACAACAAACAGATGATATGCCGTTTTTGTAATATTCTTTTTCAATTTCATGTCCGTTCCTCCTCTTAATCACCGGCTTCACTAAATACCCACATCTTGGAAGTCTTGAAGATCACAAGGGTAACCGCACTCATGATCACCAGCATAAACCATGACATAGCACAGGCATATCCCATATCATTATAGGTAAAGGCCTGCTTATAGACGTTATAAGCATACACATTGGTAGAGTTGTTCGGCCCGCCGCCGGTCATGATCGCCACCTGCGTAAACACCATAAACGCCGAAATGGTCTGCATCACAAGATTGTAAAGCACGATAGGGGATAAGCAGGGCATGGTGATACGGAAAAAGATCTGGAACCCGTTTGCCCCGTCAATCCTTGCCGCTTCATAATAGGACGTAGGGATTTCCTTTAACCCTGCCGCAAAAATGATCATGGAAGACCCAAACTGCCATACGCTCATCAAAATAAGCGGAACGATGGCAAGAGCCTGGTCACCAAACCAGTTGACGGTTGATAACCCCATCCCCCCAAGCATGGTGTTGATCAGGCCCTTCCTTGCAAACAGCTGTTTCCAGACCAAAATCACCGCCACGCTTCCCCCTACCAGGGAAGGAACATAATATAAAGAACGGTATAACGTCACAAGTCCGCTTTTCCTGGTCAAAAGAAATGCCACGAACAGCGCAAATCCAAGCTTTAGCGGAACGGAAAAAAACACATATTTGACCGTCACCCAAAGGGATTTCAAAAACACCTCATCCTGAAACAGCCTGATAAAATTTTTAAAGCCTACCAGATCCGCCGTCTTCGACCCAAGGGAAAAATCAGTAAAAGCGTAATAAAAAGACGTGACAATGGGTATCAGGGAAAAACAGACAAACCCAAATATAAAAGGCAGTGCAAAAACATGCCCCACCGTGTTTTCTTTATAAAGGAAATTCCTGATCCCGCCCTGTCCGTCGGTGCGCGTTTTCTTCAAATTTCTTTCCTCCTTTCCAAAAAGCGCCGCCAAACGGCGGCGCTTATGACCTTCCATCTATCTTGTTTTTGTCTTTTTATCCAAAGATGGCCTGTGCATCCGCATAAGTCTTTTCCGCTGCTTCCTGTGCAGTGATCTCACCAAAGACAACCTGCTGGATGTAATTGCGGTAATTGTCAACTACCTGATCCTGTCCATCCGGGCTAAGCACGTTGATCTTCTCCGGCATTTCAAAGGTACCTACCATATCGACAAAATCATACATGATCTGCTGGCCTTCCGTTGCCGTTTCTTTAAGAGCTGCCCTTACATCCTCGTTTACGGGGATACCCCTCTCACCCTGCAGAACATTGTTGCAGTCGGTGCTGTTCTGGAACCAGCTGATAAACTCTGCGGCTGCCTGCTTATGCTCACTGTCCTGTGATACGCAGAGCATCTGGGAAGACTGGATGGCCGCCCCGGAAGGACCCTCCGGCGTCACCCTGGGAAGCGGCGCTAAGCCAAGGGTGCGGCCTTCCGCTTTACAGATATCGTAAATAGTAGGGAACTGGTTTACCGCTACCCATGTCATACCCGATTCACCGGTTACCAGGAAATCATTTTCAATATTGGTAACCTCCGCTTCCGCACCTGCATCCGGAGAAACGCCTTCTTTGATCAGGTCAGCCCTCATCTGGATATAAGGTGTCAGCATGGAAGCATCTTCAAATCCCATTCCTGTCAGGTCGATGTTAAAGAAGCTGTACTGCCCCACCTGGCCAAGCTGTCCGATATAAGTGGAGCACCCTGCGATAAATTCGGAGGACGCAAACCCGGAAGTTCCAAAGTGCCCTGTCTTTTCATGGATTGCCCTTGCCGCCGCCGCATAATCATCCCATGTCCAGGTTTCATCAGGAAGGGCTACGCCTGCGTCATTGAACATATCCACGTCATATGCAATGCCGTATGTATTTAACCCGTTAGAAAGCCCAAGCTGGGTTCCGTCAAAATCCTGTGTGATCTTTAAATATGCGTCGGAAATCTTCGCCACATCCACAACGCCGGATTCAATATACTCATCCAAGGGATAAATCTTGTCCATGTACATAGGGAAATTTCCACCCAACTGGAAGATATCCCATACCTGATCGGATGCTACCAGAGTTTTCAGTTTCGTGAAATAATCATCAAATGAGAAGAACTCATATTCAATCTTAACTCCCGGATGTTCCTTCTCATACATTTCAATGATTTCCACCGTCAGGTCATGACGGGTCTGGGATCCCCACCATGCCATACGCAGCGTGATCTCTTCTCCTGTGCCTTCTTCCGGCGCAGCTTCCTGTGCATTTTCATCTTCTGCCGGAGCCTGTGCTTCCTCCTGCTGGGTATCCGCCTGTGCCGGCGTATCGTCTTTTGCCGGTTCAGGATCTTTACCGCCGCAGGCTGCCAGAGAAAGTACCATACTTGCTGCCATAAGCAGTGCAAATAATTTCTTCTTCATAATAATTTTCTCTCCTTTGCTTTTATTGTTGAAACCTTTACATGTATTTTATATAGGATGCGCCCCTAATAATACTAAAATAATATGCGTTTTTGGCAAAAACAACTGATTATTTGTTATTTTAGAAAATAATGACCGATTGCATATTGTTTATTCTAATTTGTGGTGTTATAATTCAACAAATGTGACAGAAAAAATATGGTCTGTTTGTTGAAATTGACCCTATATGGAGGTGATCCCATCTACAGCGAAGAAAGCAACAACGGAATCTATGTTGAAAAGCAGATACGTATTCCCACTTTTACGATGACTTACGAACATACCCACGCCTATTGTGAGATTTTTTATTTAAAGACCGGAAGCTGTATTTACCACATCAACAACACCACTTACCATCTCACGGCAGGCGAAGCCATGGTGGTGGCCCCCGGCGATTCCCATTGCACCAGCTATGAAGGACTTGTTCCCTGTGAACGCATCATCGTATACTGCAGGCCGGAGGCCATCCCGGAAACCTTTTTGGAAAAGCACGAAGACATTTCCCAAAACATTAAGCGGTCCGGAAAGATTATCTTAGACAAGAAAGGACAAATCAAGATAGACGGAATCCTGCTTCGGATGATGGAAGAAAACAATATGCCGGACGAACATTCCTTTGAGCTGCTTGGCCTTTATGTCATGGAAATGCTCTTATGCTTAGACCGGAGCGGGATCTTTGTCTGTGAAAGCCTCAGGGTTAATGACGGAATCAGCACGGACATTGCCGACACCCTGACTTACATCGCCCAAAATTACCGGCTTCCCCTCTCCTTAGAGGAAGTGGCCGGACAGATCAACTTAAGCCCAACCTATCTGTCCAAAAAATTCAGGAAGGTCACAGGCGTTACCTTCAAGGAATATGTAAACTATATCCGGATCAAACAGGCGGTTCAGGCCCTTCTTACCACGGACGATTCCATCACCAAGATTGCCGTGGACTGTGGCTTTAACAGCAGCAATTATTTTAAAGATATTTTCCGGAAGATCAACGGGGTATCCCCCAGGACCTTCCGCAAACAGTCCACGGCCCCCTCTTACGAGCCGGCGGACAATCCTGTTTCGGGGGAAATAACCGCTCCCCTGATCCCCAAAATAAAAGATCCCGCAACAAGCTGACGGGATAACAAGGAGGAAAATTTATGACTTACAATGTATTAGACTATGGCGCCGCAGGCGACGGCGCTGCCAACGATGCCGCTGCCATCCAGGCAGCCATTGACGATTGCTCATCGGCCGGAGGCGGACGGGTGCTGTTTCCCGGCGGCAGGGTGTACCGGTCAGGAACTATTGTTCTTAAATCCTATGTGGAACTTCATTTAGAGACCGGCGCCGTCTTAAAGGGAAGCAGCCATTTGGAAGACTACAATTTGTTCCACACGGACCTTTCCATTCTTTCCGGCCAGTCCACCGCCGGAACCCCCACCTATGAAAAATGCGATTATACAGGCAGCCCCGTACTTTTTTTCCTATACGGGAAAGACTGTGAATGCGTTTCCATCACCGGGTTCGGAACCATCGACGGGAATGAAGAGATCTTTTACGGAACGGTGACTCCCTGGCACATCGACGGCTCTTTTTATCCCCGGGTGCCATTACTGTTTCTGGAAAATATCAGACACCTCAGCATCCTTCACGTGACCCTTACCGGCAGTGCGTTCTGGACCACCCACATGATCGGGTGCAATGATGTACTGATCGACGGTATCCGCATCTTAAACAACCTGCGGCTTGCCAACTGCGACGGCATTGACCCTGACCACTGCAAAAACGTGCGCATCGTCAACTGCCATATTGAATGTGCGGACGACTGCATCGTGTTTAAAAATACGGCAAGCGCTGCCCACTATGGGCCCTGCGAAAATATCGTGGTGGCAAACTGCACCTTGACTTCCACCAGCGCCGCCATTAAATTCGGCACGGAAAGCGAATCCTTGTTCCGCAATATCCTGATTGAAAACTGCAACATCAGCCGCACCAACCGGGGAATTTCCTTACAGCTTCGTGACTGCGGAAGCATTGAAAACGTTACGTTCTCCAATTTGAACATTGAGACCCGCTTATTTTCCAAGGACCACTGGTGGGGAAAAGCAGAGCCTATCGCTATCACGGCGCTAAAGCGCAATTCCGATACCACCGTAGGACATATCAAGAATATCCGCTTTCAAAACATTAACTGTGATGGGGAAAACGGCATCCTGATCTACGGGGATCCTAAAATGAACATCAAGGATATCCGCTTTAACGGCATCACGGTTCATTTGCGTCAAAAAACCGATTGGCAAAAGGGCACCATTGATCTGCGGCCCTGTGAAGAAAACGGACTTTCCCGGGATTCCCTCCACGGCCTGTATATCCGCAATGCCGAGCAGATAACTTTTCATGACTTCACCCTGGAAACGGCGCCGGAAATGGCTGAACATGCAGAGACCCCCGTCAGTATCGCAGACTGCGGTACCGTTACCATAAACGGGGAACTGTACGAAAGGAATTGACCTATGGGCCGATTTTTCAATCTGGAAAACCCAATCTGGCGTTTTATCGGCAACCTGGCTGACTTCTTTTTATTGTCAGTATGCTGGTATCTGTGCTGCATCCCGGTAGTGACCGCAGGATGCGGCACTACCGCCTTATACTATGTGACTATGAAAATGGCCGCAAACAAAGAAGGCTATACCTTCCGTTCCTTCCTTACTTCTTTTAAGACAAATTTCCGCCCCGCCGCGCTTATCTGGCTTTTGTTCCTTGGCGCTGCCTTTGTATTATACGCCGACTTTTCCTGGTGCCTTAACCGCGGCACGTTGTTTGCCAGATCCATGTTCATCACTTTTACGGCCATTGCCCTGCTGTATTTCCTCTGCCTTCGTCTTATCTTCCCGCTAATTGCAAGGTGCGAAAATACCGTAAAAGCCCTGCTTAAAATGTGCTTTGTCATGAGCATCCGAAGCTTCCTTCCCGTGCTTTCCACGCTGATGGTCACCTGCGGGCTGTTTTCTTTCGGCATCTTCGTGTTCTGGCCATTGCTCCTTATTGCGCCGGGGCTTGGGGCTTATATCAATTCTTTTATCTTTAACCGGGTACTGGAAAAGTACGGGCTGGGACTTTTGGATTAAGTTCCCTGGCCCTGCTTTTTAACCTGCCCCAGCAGGATTTTTCTCAGATCTTCTGCCTGACAGGATTGACTGTCCGCGGCAAAAATATTGATCCGGCTTATATCGCTGCTCCGGTCCTTAAATGCCGGAAACAAAAATCCGCACTCCGGCTTCCCGGGCTCGTAATCGCCGCTTACCGGGCAGACCACGCAGACCAGAAACTGATAGACCTCTTCCGATTCCCAAAGGCTTTCTTTGTCACTGGCCTTCAGCGGAACATCATAGCTGCCATGAAAAAAGTAAATGGCATAGCTGTTATCCGCCCGGTATCTCCGGCCAAATTCCTCATAAAAGGTATCCAGCATCGCGTCATTTTTCAGCCCGCACTCTTTAAGCGCCATGAGCATCTGCCACATGCTCCCCGGCCTTCTATCTTCCTTTCCAAATTCATACTCCCTTAACTGTACGTTTGTGTCCGAAAAAAGGACTGCCTTGGCAAGACCCATATTGGCCTGCCGGTCTTTTGGCGTCAATTTCTGAAAATGCTTATTGAAGGTTCCGTCTATGAACCCCTCTTCATCCAGATATGCTCCTGCAATCCTGTCAAAGCAGTTCCGCTTTAACGTCATGCGCCTGGTCAGTTCCAGCATATCCTCACGGTTGATTTTTCCCATATGACCGTACTCCCTGTTCTGCTTCTTTACTTGCTGTTCTTATCTTAACACATCTAATCGAAATAAACTATGAATTTATCCACCGTTCCCCTTTTGCCATCTTTTATGCAAGTAACAATTCAGCATTGCGGCAGCGGAAACGGCAGGGCTGAATTGTTACCTAAGTACCTAAGATTATTTCATAACGGGTTGATATTTTCTTTAATTTCGGCTATACTAATATCAAATATTAAATTAGCCGAAAGGAATGTTTATTGTGTATATTAAAAGACATGCGGAAACAACCGTGCGGGAGCTCTCCCGGATGTTTGGCGCTGTACTTGTAGCAGGCCCGAGACAAGTTGGCAAAACAACAATGCTGGAACAGCTGACTTCAAACATAAACTATATCACACTTGACGATCCTATCATCCGCGCAAGCGCGGAAGAAGAAAAAGGAACGTTTTTCAAAGATAACCCGCCTCCTGTTTTCGTGGATGAAATTCAGAAAGCACCCGCACTGTTCGAGCAGATAAAAATGCTGCTTGACCGCAATAGAAGCAAAGGGCAGTTCTATATGTGCGGTTCCCAACAGTTTAAAATGATGAAAGGGGTCAATGAATCCCTTGCCGGGCGTATTGGCCTGGTAACACTGCTTGGTTTTTCCCTCCGGGAATCCCATGGCGTGGAATATGACACACCCTTCCTCCCAACCAAAGCGTATTTTACGGAGCGAAGGCAGCATCTTGCAGATATCTCCTACGATACTGTGTGGCGTACCATCCACCGCGGCTCCATGCCGGAACTTAACGGCAATCCTGATTTTGACTGGCGGATGTTTTATGGCGCTTATGTCCGCACCTACATTGACCGGGATGTAAGGGAGTTATCCGAGATTGGCGATACAGTCAAGTTCACTAAATTTATGATAGCCGTTGCCGCATCCACCGGGCAGCTCCTGAACTTGTCGTCTCTTGCCAGAGATGTGGGGGTCAGCCAGCCCACTGCAGAGCGATGGCTGTCCATCCTTGTTGCATCCAATATCATATATCTGCTACAGCCATACTCCAATAACATCATCAAACGCGCCGTTAAAACGCCGAAGCTGTACTTCCTTGATACCGGCCTTGCCGCTTACCTGACCAAATGGAACACGCCGGACGTATTAAAGAACGGCGCTATGGCCGGTGCGTTCTTCGAAAGTTTTGTCATATCGGAAATTATTAAGAGTTACTACAACAAAGGTATCCTTGAGCTTCCGATATACTTTTACCGTGACAGGGATATGAATGAAATAGATTTGTTGATCGAAGAAAACGGAACACTTTATCCGATTGAAATAAAAAAGCATGCGGATCCCCAGAGAAAAGACGTAGATGCCTTTTCTCTCCTTGACAAGCTCCCGGGAATCAAACGCGGTCCGGGCGGGGTGGTATGTCTATATGACAGGCTCATAACGCTTCGCAAAGAAGATATGGTCATCCCCATTAATTACCTGTAATCACTTACCAATATGAAATCCAATCACGCCTGCGGGATATCACGCAGGCGCTCTGTCATCCCTATACCCCTGCCAACACTTCAAACGTTCCGGCGATATCCAGTTTTCCATATCCAAATTCCCGGCTGGGGTATGATATTTCCGCAGACCGGTCCGCTCCCCGGATCAGATAATTCTTTAATTCCCTGCTTTCCACCCAGGGCCGGTTCCCCTTTACCACCGCCCACTGCAAAAACTGGGCCGCCGCCCCGGATGTCAGGGCTGCCGCAAGGCAGGGTCCTGTCTTTGCCCCGATGATGGTGCTCACGTTCACCCCCGGCGCACAGATATCCGGCTTGATCTGCCCGCTCCTTGTAAAACCCCTTCCCGACTCCGCCCAAAAGCTCCCGTTGGCATCGTCATACACGGAAGTGGTGATCACATCCCTTGCATTAGAGGGCTCCGTCAACGTGGTATAAGGAGATGGCTTCAGGAAATAGGTATCCTCTTTCAAGACCTCAGTGATCGGCAGCCAGATATGAAAAGTCGTTTCCGAATTTCTGTCGCTGGTGATAGCCACCTGAATAGTCCATATCCCCGGTGTGGGTCCTAAAAACCGGAAAAAGATCAGCTCTTCCCCGGAGCTTTGTTCCACCAGGATATGATCCACCTGGATTCTGGTCCTTTCATAGATAAATCCAAACTCCTGGCTTCCCTGCCCTCTGAAATCCACCCTTGGCGTGACTTCCCCGCCGGGCGCACGGATAGATATGGCATGGTTGGCGGAAACGCTTCCCCAAAGCTCCGCCGTAAAACCTGCGGTCCCTTCCCCCACCCGGATCTCCACATTGTCAAGGGTTTCTCTAAGCCCCTCGGCGGAGATCCCCATATAATGTCGGGCGCTGTTTCCTTCATTGCCGCCGCACACCACGATCGCACGGCTCCGCTTGGTGGCGATCCGGTTCATATAATCCGCCAGCACGGAATGTCCCTCATGATCCCCCATGTTCGTTCCAATCCCGAAAAAAATAACCAGCGGCCGGGAAAGGGATATGGCATAGCTTTCCAGATACTTTAGCGCCACCAAAAGGTCGCTTTCCGCATAGACGATGGCATCATCCGGAATCAGATAAAATTCCCGCAAAAACGGTTTCGCCTGCCGCAGCTTTACCATCACGATATCCGCTTCCGGCGCTGCCCCCAAAAAGCGCAGCCCGTTTCCCAAGCTGCTCCCTGCCGCCACACTTGCCATAGCGGTTCCATGGCCGTGCTCATCGTAACTGGGAACGATCTCCCTGGGATTATCGCTTTGAAGAGCCAGATCAATGGTCTCCTTCCGATATTCCGTTCCGTACAAAATCCCTGCCGGAGGTTCCCCGCTCTGGATGGTCTGATCCCAGATCCCTAAAATCCTGCTGCTTCCGTCCTGGTTTAAAAAGACAGGATCATCATAGCGGATCCCGGTATCGAGAAAACCGATGACCACACCCCTCCCGGTCAGCTCCAACGGCGCCCTTTGTACCTGCGAGATTCCACTATAAATAAGCGGCGTAGGGTCAAAACCCTGGCCGCTTCCTTCCTCCATCTGCATCAGCCCGTATACCTTCGGCAGCACCGGATACGTGTACTCCGTAATGTTGATAGGGCTGATCTCCTTCCCATATACATAGGTCACCGCAATCTCCCCGTCCACAGGCTGGATCACATAATCAAACAACCTGCTGATCCCGGGCGGTGCGGTATAATCCGTGACCAAATCGTAATACTCATCAGAAACAATCTTTTCCCTGTCTGTCATGTTTAACCCTTTACTCTTTTTCTTTACTATATGGGTTTTACAGACAAATGGTTATTCCCCGTCATTTCTCCTCGATCAGTTTCAGGTTATCCGGATTCTCCCCGCTGATGCTGCGGATATCAATCACCGGTCCGCCGGTTCCCTCAATATATTCCCTTGTGATGGTCACCCGCCCGATATTGTCATCCTTGGGGATCTCATACATGATATCCAGCATAAATTCTTCTATGATGGCCCGAAGCGCCCTTGCGCCGGTATCCTTCTTCATGGCTTTTTCCGCAATGGCTTCCAAGGCCCCATCGTCGAATTCCAGCTTCACCTCATCCAGTTCCAGAAGTTTTTGGTACTGCTTTAAAATAGCGTTTTTCGGCTCTTTTAAGATCTTTACCAGCATCGGCTTATCCAAAGCGCTCAAAGTGTAGATCACCGGAAGCCTCCCTAAAAATTCCGGGATCATGCCAAACTTCTTTAAATCTTCCACCGTGACCTTGCTAATGATATTCTTTTCCTTATCAAATTTATCTTTTAATTCCGCATTAAAGCCGATGGAGGTCTGCTTTTTCAGCCTTTGTTTGATGATTTCGTCCAGATCCGGGAATGCCCCGCCGCAGATAAAGAGGATATTTCTGGTATTTAACGTGGTCAAAGGAACCATGGCATTTTTACTGTTAGCGCCCACCGGCACTTCCACATCCGCACCTTCTAACAGACGCAAAAGCCCCTGCTGCACGCTTTCTCCGCTGACATCCCTGCTGTTGGTGTTTTTCTTTTTGGCGATCTTGTCAATCTCGTCGATAAACACGATCCCTCTCTCCGCCTTTTCCGTATCGTTTTCCGCGGCAACCAGCAGTTTGGAAAGGACACTTTCAATATCGTCGCCAATATAGCCCGCCTCCGTAAGAGAAGTGGCGTCCGCAATGGCAAGAGGCACATCCAAAAGTCTTGCTAAGGTCTTTACCAGATAAGTCTTGCCGCAGCCGGTAGGCCCGATCATAAGCATATTGGATTTTTCAATCTCAATCTCATCCATAGTTCCCGTTGCAACCCGCTTATAATGGTTATACACGGCAACGGAAATCACTTTCTTGGCATGTTCCTGGCCGATCACATAATCGTCAAGCTGCGCCTTGATCTTGTGGGGCGGCGGAATGTTCTTGATATCAAGGACAGGCTCCGTCTTTTCCCCTTCCGCTTTCTTTTTCTTTTTTACCCTCTGCTTATTAGGGATTCCCCCTTCCCCCTGCAGGTCCGTAATGTTCACAAACCGGATGCTGGGAAAGCCCTGCGTTTTCATATTTTTATTCAGATCGTCCATAAACGCGGGATTATTTAACATCCCCTGATAATCAAACTGGCTGACCGTATCCATTGTCTTATGCATACAGTCATTACATACCGTGATATTGTTGGGCAGCTTGAACATCTTCCCTGCCTTGCTCTCCGGACGGCGGCAGATAAAGCATACATCTTCATAATCGTTATCCTTCCTGCTGCCGTTTTCCGGCTTATCGCTTGTGCCTTCCTTATCCTGCCCCACATCCCGGATCTCTTTCTTGTCTTCCTCATTTTCGTTCAAGTCTTTTTCGTCAAAATCGGCCATACTGTTTCCTTTCCCTGTTGTTTTGTCTTTCCATCAATCCTGTGCCGTATCCGTCCTTTTCCTTAAGCTTTTACACGATCCTGCGCACAGAAAGTATTTCCTTATAAGTTGCGTGGGTGATCTTGATCCCCGTCCGCTGGGTGCTGGCATGAACGATCTGCCCGTTGCCGATATAAATCCCCACATGACCGGCATAGCACACCACGTCCCCGGGCTGGGCTTCACTGTAAGAGACTCCGGTTCCCGCACTCCTTAAGGAATAAGAGGTTCTTGGCACACTATACCCAAAATCCTTATAAACCCTCCACACAAACCCGGAACAGTCCGCCCCTTCCGTTAAGCTTGTTCCACCGGGCACGTAAGGGTTTCCGATAAACTGGCAGGCATAATTGGCGATCTGCTGCCCCTTGCTGCCGCTGCCGGAATAACTGGAAGCGGATGCGTAACCATTAGAACTTCCGGAAGAACTTCCCGAAGACCCGCCCCCTGAACTTTCCTTTGCGCTGTCAGATTCCGCCTGCCTGCGCAGGGCTTCCTCCTGGGCCCGCTTTGCTTCCTCCTGGGCCTTCTTTGCTTTATCAATTTCCGACTGTTTTTGGGCTGCGGCTGCTTCTAACTTTTTAATCTCGTCATTCTGCTTCCTTATGTTTGCCTTATAGACCGCCGCTTCCTGTTTTGCCTTTGCCAGCTGCACCTCGTAGTTGTCATAAGTTTGCTTCTTGTCGGCAAGGATGATCTCCAGACTTTCCTGTTCCTCCTCCAGTTCATGCTTCTGAGCCTCTAACTCGGAATGCTCGTCCTCCAGCTTCTGCTTTAAATCCTCCACCGCCTGCCTTGCAATCTGGTACTCCTCCAATTTCCTTTGATCATATTCGTAAAGCTTTTCCACATACTCTACCTTATTGACCATCTCGCCAAATCCCTGGCTTTCCAAAAGGAGCTGCAAATATGTCACATCACCCTTTTCATACATAAACCGTATGCGCAGCTTCATGGATTCATACTGTTCCTGTTCAATCTCCTGGGCCTTAACTAAATCCTGGCTTGTCTCCTCAATCTGGACCTCCTTGGCCGAAATGTCCTCCTTGATCATTTCCACGCTGGCAAGAGTCTCTACCAGGGCAGCATCAATCTCATCAATCTCGTCTTCAATCTCATCCACCTCGGACTGGATGGAGTCTACTTTCCCCGACGCGCTGTTATAGTTTGCCTGCTCCTGCTTTTTCCGCTCATCAGCTTCCCTTTTTTGCTGCTCAATCCTCTCCTTCTCCTTTTCCAGATCAGAAATATTGGTAGCCCATACCGGTTCTACCACCAAAAACATCATTATCAAAGAAATCCCTATCGCCACAAGCCGGGCCAGTCTCTTTTTCATTCATCGCCTTCATTCCGGAAACCTGGTTCCTGTCACACTACTTGGCTCCATCTGCCGTAACCTTCACGTTCTCCCCAAGAAACGCCAATGTCTCATTCATCAACAAATATTCCCTGTACGCTTCCTTGTCCATGTTTTTCGTATATTCTTCCACGCTCTCATAGCCGTACTCTTCCGCCTCTTCGGCAATCTGCTTCTCAAGGTCTTCATCGGAAACCGCTATGTTCTCCTTAGCCGCAATGGCTGCCAGCATAACATAGCGCTGGGCCATCAGACCTGCCTGGCCTTTCAGCGTTTCCTCATATTCCTCCGCCGTTCCGCCATAAACTCCTGCCACATATTCTCCCACATCCGCACCATACATCTGAGCGTAGGAAGTAATGTTGTCAATCATGGTCTCCGTCATCCGGTCTACCATTCCTTCCGGCATATCTTTATAAGTCATAATCTTTTCCAGCTCATCTAAGATAACCTCTTCCTTTTTTTGCTGGTACTGCTGCTTCTGGCTCTCTAAAAGGCTGTCCCTGATATAATCTCTAAATTCCGCAACATTAGAACACCCTTCTATCATCAGTTCTTCCACAAACTGATCCGTCAGCTCTGCAGGCTCCTTGGTGCTTAAGCTGTTTAAAGTCACCGTAAACACCACCGCCGCTCCCGAAAGGTCCGGATTTCTCTCGTAGGGATCCGGAAAGTTTAAGTCAAGGTCTTTGACCTCACCAATCTCCATTCCCACAACGCCATCCTCAAATCCGGCTATAAAACTTCCCGATCCAAGCTCCAAGTCATATCCGGTGCCGGTACCGCCATCAAAGGCAACCCCGTCAAGCTTTCCCTCAAAATCAATGTTGGCAACATCCCCAAGCTGGGCCGGACGCCCTGTCACTTCGGTCTTAACCGGCCTTGTGTTTAAGATATATTCCACGGACTGCTCTACTTCCTCATCCGTCACCGCCGGATCTTCCAAATGAATCTCCATATTCCGGTAATCCCCCAGCGTCACATAATCGGATGGATTGAAATCCTTCAGGTAGACTAAACCGCTGGTATCCTTTTTCCCGCAGGCCGCCATCATAAGTACTATTGCGGTAAACGATACCGCCAAACAAAATCTTTTCTTCATTCTTTACTCCATTTCCATCTCATTTTCATTGAAAACGCCCAAAAGGACACTTCTTTTTATACCATAAATATGCCGCAAACACAAGTCCTCTAAAGCAGGGGCGAAAGCAGCCTGCTGACCTGTTCTTTCATACGCACAAAAAGATTTCTTCCCAAATACATATCTTTTGTGATCTTCTTTGCATACTTTAAATCCTCCAGAAAATACGCCGTCATCTCCCTTGCCTTCCCCTCGTCATACAAAATGGCGTTCACCTCAAAGTTTAAGGAAAAGCTCCGGATATCCATATTGGCCGTTCCGTAACAGAGCACCTCTTCATCCACCACGATCCCCTTTGCGTGGAGAAACCCGTTCATATAAGTATAACAGTTTGCCCCTAAAAGCACCAGCTCCCCCACATAAGAGTAGGTGGCCCAGTAGACAAACGGGTGGTCCGGCTTACAGGGTATCATGATATTGACCTTAACACCGGAGTGCACGGCAATGGAAAGAGCCGTCATAATAGACTCATCCGGGATAAAATAAGGGGTCTGGATATAGATGCTGTGCTTTGCCTTATGGATCAGCCTAAGATACGTGTTCCGGATGCCCTGTTCTAGGGAGTCCGGCCCGCTGGTAACGATCTGCACCGGACAGCCGCCCTTGATCCCTTCATGCGCCTTGACCAGATAGGGGTCAAATGTAAGGGCCTTGGCCCTGGCAGCAAAATTCCAGTCCAAGATAAACCGAACCTGCAAAGAGTCAACCGCCGAGCCCTCGATCCGCATATGGGTGTCCCGCCAATAGCCGAATTTCTTGTCAAGCCCCAAATATTCCCTGGCCATGTTAAAACCGCCCACATAGCCTGTTTTTCCGTCTATCACCACGATCTTCCTGTGGTTTCTGTAATTGATACGCATCTGCAGAGAACCGAAGATTGCAGGGAAAAATTCCGCCGTATGGATCCCCATGGAACGGATCTGCTTCCAGGCGCTTCTTTTGATAAACCGGCCGCCTCCCATGCCGTCATACAGGATCCTGACCTCCACGCCCTGTTCCACTTTCCGCTTTAAAATCTCCAAAATGCCCTGCAGCACCTCGTCATCCCTTATGATGTAATACTGGATATGGATGGACCGCTCCGCTTTTTCCAAATCTTCGGCAAGGGCCTTAAATTTTTCTTTCCCGTCCACAAAAAACCGCACCTGATTGTCATCGGTCAAGATGGCGTCGGCAGCCCGCAGGTTGTATAACATCAAATCCTCGTAATCTTTCATCTCGGGATAAGAAATTTCCAGCTCCTGATTCCGTATGCTGATTTCCTGATGTCTGATCGCGTCGTTTATTTTATCCTCGATCTCCTTGGTCCGGAACATCTTCTGCTTATGCATGTCCGTTCCGATCAGCAGATAAAAAATGAAACCAAGGACCGGGATAAAGTATAAGATCAAAAGCCATGCCCACACGGATTTCGGTTCTTTCCGCTGGAAAAAGACGATGATCACTGCCAGTACCAGATTAATGATCACCAGGTGGCTGTATATAAACAGGAAAGCTGCCTGTATATTCTCCCAAACAATTTCCATTTTCTGTTTCCTTTCGTCTGTCTCCGTATAAGTATATCTCAATCCCGCCCGCAATTCAATGAAACTACTTGCCTAAATTCTTAAATAATGATAAACTTATATTTCAGAATACGGCGGATACAGGGAGGTACGGTTTGAAAACAGTAGGAATTGTATTATTAGTAATTTTGGCAGTGCTCATCATTGCCCTTATCGTTTTATATTTTCTTGGAAAAAAAGCACAAAAGCGTCAGGAGCAGCAGCAGGCACAGATTGAGGCAATGAAACAGACCGTCTCCATGCTGATCATCGACAAAAAACGCATGAAGTTAAAAGATTCCGGGCTTCCGCAGGCGGTCATCGACCAATCTCCTAAACTGATGCGGGGTTCCAAGCTCCCCATCGTAAAAGCAAAAGTAGGCCCCCAGATCATGTCTTTGGTCTGTGAAGAAAAAATATTTGATTCCGTTCCCGTCAAAAAAGAAGTAAAAGCCGTGGTCAGCGGCATTTACATCACCAGCGTAAAAGGGCTTCACGGAAAACCAATCGTCACCCCTCCGAAGAAAAAAGGCTTTTTCAAACGGACGCTTGAAAAAGCACAGGAAAAAGCCGGGGCGAAACCAATTAAATAAAACCGCTAAAAGGATTGCCGCAAAGCAATCCTTTTTTATAATAATCTAAGCCCTTCTTCCCGGGGGCTGATCTTCATTTCTATCTTGCAATCCGCCAGATACTGGTAGTTTGCCTCCAGAATATAATCCACGTGGACCCGGATCTCCTTTTCCTTCTCCTCCACCGACACATTCCCGGTGTCGATCCCGATCAGAATATTTCCGTAAGGCGTCATGTAGCTGGTCATATTTTTCTTGTTTTCCTCAAAAACCATATGTACGTTGACAAGCCCCTTCTTCCTTACCTCAAGGCAGGAATCCCTGAATTTGATCAGGTTTTTCGTCACATCCTCATACCCTTCCGTGACCTCCTCATACAGTACATAATGGCTGCCGTTCTTTAAATAATAATCCGCTGCGGTAATGGTCTCCAGCTCCTGCCCCCCGTCCGCATTTTCTATCTGCAGCCCCTTTAAGGCCAATAAAACTTCTTTCGTCATGATCATTCCTGTGCCTTTCCCTAATATTCTTCTATGTTGATTATTTTAGCCGAAAGGATGCCGTATTTGATAATGGAATTGGCAAATCCCCTGAACTTTTCCGCCTCATCGCTCACAAAAAAATGATACCGGTCATCCCCAAGCCTTCTCACCTCATGATTTAAAAGATCCTTTTTTTCCAGCATCTGCTTTAATTCCCTTGCAGTCTCATAGGCAGGGTTTACCAGCGTGACTTCTTCCCCCATGATCCTTCCCACAGTGGAACGGATCAGCGGATAATGGGTGCAGCCCAGGATCAGGGTATCAATCCCAATATCGATCAGTTCCGTCAGGTAACGCTTGGCGATCTCATCGGTGACAGGATCTTCCCACAGCCCTTCTTCCACCAGGGGAACAAATAAAGGGCAGGCCTTCCCCACCACTTCCACTGTTTTCTTTAACTCTTTTATGTATCTGGCGTAAATCCCGCTCCCAATGGTTCCCTGGGTGCCGATGACACCGATTTTTCCGTTTTGAGTGGCCTCAATTGCCGCCACCGCCCCTGGGATGACCACCCCCATCATGGGAAGATCCGTCTCCGACTCTAAGTCTTCTAAAGCATAGGCGCTTGCCGTATTACATGCCACCACGATTGCCTTCACTTTCTGGCTTTGCAAAAAGCGCACGATCTGGCGGGAAAACCTGGTCACTGTCTCCCGGGACTTATTTCCATAGGGCACTCTGGCCGTGTCCCCAAAATAAACGATCCTTTCCTCCGGCATCTGGCGCATGATCTCCCTTGCCACCGTGAGCCCGCCAAGGCCGGAGTCAAACACCCCGATGGGCGCATTCCTGTCTGTCATATCCTGCTTCCTTTTCCTGTGTTCCTTTTTCTTTTCCCTGATATAAATATTCCATGATCCGGCTTTTTATACGGACATTCCCACTTTTTATACCGGTATCGCCAAGGCCGTTTACCAGCATTTCCACAAAAGATGCCGGGCTCTCCCCGTTCGTCTCCTCCTTGGCGCTTTCCAGTACATATTCTTCCGTTACCGCCGAAAGCTCCGGATACACAAACCCCCACCAGCCTATAGTTGCAGCAAACAATACCATTGTCTCCCAAAAACGCTTCCTCACACTTTTATCCCTTTCTGATTTTCTCTTGATAAAAGTGTTTCCATTTTATGGGCGCTTATTCAAGCCAATGTCATTAAGTTTAAGAAGCGGTAAGCGGACAAAGGGCGGCACGTCTGGTCATGACTGGCCATAAAATTTATGCCGAGCCTTATGGAAAGCGGTTAGCAGGGCTTAGTATTCCTTTCATATACCCAGTAAGCATCGGACACGATGTCCGATGAAGGCGCAATTTGGCCATGGAAGGCCAACTGCGCCGTTTACGTCTTTGCTCCATAACCTGCAGCAGGAATGCTTAGCCCTCCTTACCGCCAGACATAGGTTCGGCATGAACTTTATGGCCAGTCATGATAAACGTGCCGCCCTCTGTCTGCTCCCGCTTCTTAACTTAACGACATTGCTTATTCAGCCTGCTTTCATTTTCCATCCGAATCTGGCGGATGATGGAGCTTTCCTGATTGTCAATGTGAAGTCTTGCCGCTTTTGCCGCGCGTTTCTTATCCCTTGACGCAATGCTCTCATAAATCTCTTTATGTTCCGCAATCAGATTATCGTGTTGTTCTTCTTCATTAATATAAACAAAACGATAGCGGTACATTTGCTCGGAAAGGTTATTCACCAGCTGTTGCAGCCGAAGATTCCCCACGGCTTCCACAATAATATCATGAAATGCTACATCCGCCTGTGCAATCACCGCCGCGTCCTTTCCCTGGGCCGCTTTTTCAAATTCCTGATAGGCTGTCCAAAGCCCTTTGATCCCATTTTCATCGATCCTCTGGCAGGCAAGCTCTACGCTCAGCACATCCAGGGCACGGCGCACCTCCAGCACGTCCTTTAAGCTCTTTTCCGTGATCCTCGCCACTTCCGCCCCGCGTCTTGGGATCATGATCACCAATCCTTCCAGCTCCAGTTTACGGATCGCCTCCCGGATCGGCGTCCGGCTGACACCCAAGCGGTTAGCCAAATGTACCTCCATCAGACGTTCTCCGGGCTTTAACTGTCCTTTTAAAATTGCCCTTCTTAAGGTGTTGAACACCACATCGCGCAGCGGCAGAAACTCATCCATATCAATCTGTAAATGTTCGTCCATCCCCATCCTCCTTCCGGGTAATCCCCCAAGGTCCATCACCGTCCATCCCGCAATGATTCCTTGGCCATATATTCTAAAACAGCCTGGTTCACTGCCTGTCAGGATAGAACCGTGTCACAAAAACCTGTCTGGCAAGTCCGGCATTTTTAATCCCTTCCGCTGCTGCCTGGGCGGATTCCCGCTCCCTAAACATCCCAAACACCGTAGGACCGCTTCCACTCATCAGCGCATTCCATGCCCCTTCTTCTTTCATTTTACGTTTAATCTCCTCGATCACCGGATAGGATTTTGCCGTCACGGTTTCCAATACATTGCCAAGCCGTCCGGTTATCCCCTCTAAGCTGCCTTTCCGGATGGCCAGGACCATACCGTCAATATCCGGATGCTCCTTTAAGGTATCTGCATGGAGATTTTCATATACAAATTTTGTGGAAACATTACAATCAGGCTTTGCCACCACTAACACACATTGGGGCGGCGCCGGCAGCGGAGTCAGGATCTCACCTATCCCCTCGGAAAGCGCGGTTCCTCCCATGATACAGTAAGGAACGTCTGCCCCGATCCGCACCCCCAGCCTTTTCATCTCTTCCATATCCATGGAAAGCCCGAACAATTCATTCAGTCCGTGAAATACCGCCGCCGCATCGGTGCTCCCCCCTGCCATCCCGGCAGCAACGGGTATATTCTTTTCCAATGTAATTTTAACGCCCTGCCTGATTCCCTTTTCTTCCATTAGAAGCTCCGCCGCCCGGCAGATCAGGTTATCTTTTCCAAGAGGCAGGGTTTTGTCATCCGCCGAAAGTTCAATCCCCGGCGTCTCGGCCGGCTTAAAGGTAAGCCGATCCCAGATATCCACTGTCTGCATGATCATCTTGACCTCATGGTACCCGTCCGAGCGCCTCCGCAGCACATCAAGGCCCAGATTAATCTTGGCGTAAGCTTTTCGCTCTATATGATTTGTTGTAATGTGGTCCATTATGCCCCCCTGTGTCTTACTTGTATACATTATACATCCAGATTGTACTTAATTATATACAATTTTGACTTGGTTCGTCAAGACCTATCCGCCCGGCAGCCAGGGCGCTCCCATAAAAAATTTTTACGATCCCCTAAATTATTCTCCGTATTTAACCGATATCTTTCTTGCAGGTATAATAATTCACATTTCAAATAACCAAGGAGGGTGAGTCATGAGTGTAAACGGAGTTACAGGTGCAAGTGATGTCTACAGCACATATGCCACACAGTCAAAAAGCACCGAGACCAAAACGGAAACCAAAACAAACGGAACGGAAAACAAGACCAACGAATCTGCAGGTGCAGTGTACGAGCCTTCAAAAGAAACGCAGGCTTCTTCTGTCAAGAAAACTTATAAACCTGACACCAATATGGTAGCAAAATTAAAAGCAGATGCTGAAGCAAGAACGGCACAGCTTAAGAGCCTTGTAGAGAAAATGCTGACCAAGCAGGGCGAGACCTACGGAAAAGCAAACGATATCTGGAGCATTTTATCCAGCGGAAACTTCACTGTTGACCCCGCCACCAAGGCGCAGGCACAGGCCGATATCGCTGAGGACGGATACTGGGGTGTTTCCCAGACTTCACAGCGTATCCTTGATTTTGCAACCGCTTTGACAGGCGGCGATCCTGACAAGATTGAAGAAATGCGTTCCGCATTCTTAAAAGGCTACAAGCAGGCAGAAAAGACATGGGGCGGAAATCTCCCCGACATCTCTAAGCAGACCTACGACGCAGTTATGAAAGGCTTTGATGACATGGCTGCAGCAGCAAAGAAAGTAGAAGCAACCGAAGAATAATCAACTAAAAAGAATCCTGCAAGCAGGATTCTTTTTTACGTTACATCCCTTTTACAATTAAAATCTTATCCCCCGCCCTCACTTCGTCATTTTGCAGGGCATTGGTCTGTTTGATCACCGAAACCGGAACATAATACCGTTTCCCGATATCCCACAAACTTTCCCCTTCCCTTACCATATAAACCGCAATCCCCGGAAGGGCTGCCATTTTCTCCATATCCGGCTCCGTGACAATGATCTGTTCCACGATCTTTTCCTGCCATTTGCGGTAAATGTTTGCCCGGAAGTAAAGCACACACTTCACATCCACTTCCTGATTGTCTATGATCGCTACCGCGATCTGGTCCACACAGGCATTCACCGGATAAACGCAGTCATCCAGGCTGCCGTCCGTCTCTAGCAGATACTGGAAGGGGATACTCCCCCTGATCACTCCGTATCTTTCCTTTTCATTGCTGCATTCATAAAAAATCTGCAGCTCCACCGTTCCGGTAATTTCAATGCCGCCCTCCACGGCTTTCTTTTCCCCGATCTGAAGCTTCCCTGCCGTATGGAGAATCTTGTGGAGCATGGCGTTTTCCTCCTGTGCCTTAAAATGCCCGGAAATCTTTGCCTTCCCGCTGCACTTGCCCTGCAGTCGCTTAAAATCCGCATTTTTCTCCTGGACGGCAACTTCCTTCACCACCCCATATACATCGGACAAAATATCAATACTGTCTTCCTCATAGATGCAGATATCCAGCTCCAGACATTGCTCAAAGGTGATCACCCTCTCTTCCCCGTCAAAATCAGGACGCACTTCCACGTCCTTGTTCTGGGCGCAAAGATGGATCTCCGGAATCATTCCCTCCCGGCAGCCGCCGCATTCCAGACTGCCGGCAAAGGGAAGGGTGGTCTCATAATGGCAGATTTCCTCTTCATCCCCCTGCCCCCGTTCATTCTGGCCGCGGTAAAGAAAAAAGGCGTGTAATTCCCCCTGCAGCGCAATCTTATCCTCCAGTGCCTTAAACTCTACCGTACCCGGCACAACCTCAGACCAGATCATGGATGCAATGTTCGGGAAACTTCCCGGGATCTCCACTTCTTCTTTGATGCGGAAAATATCCTTCTTCTTTACCGCCACCGTCGCCACATCCAGCGTCTTTTTCCTAAACTCCACCGGTTCCTCACTGTAAAGATCCACCGCCGTCTCCTCGTCGGAAATCTCCCCACAGCTTAAGGACAGCCCCAAAAGCGACTGTATGCTCAGTTTCCGCGAATTGATCATCCCCACGCTTAAATCTTCAATCTCCCAATCCACGTTGACGCTGTCACCGTTTTTTACCCCTTCCATAAAGACCATTTCCTCGAAGGGAATCGTACCTTCCATGCAGGCCACATCATTTTTTTCCTCTGCCCCGCTTCCTTTTTCCGTCAGATAGAGAACATAAAACTCCAGCTTTCCCTTCACAGCCGCATGGTCATCCGTTACCTTTACCTCGTCAACCACTACATTTCCTCTATCCATGATCAGCTTTGCGGCATCCGGCCTGGAATCAGAGATGATCACGTCATCTTCCAATGTCATCTGGGTAAATGCCCTGCAGCGTTCACGGTCCATATGTATATTCCGTTTGATCAGTTCCACAAAAATACCTCCCAGCGTGTACTTATTGTAACTATATGACACCGGGAGGCAAAATATGAAACTTAACTTACTGCACCAATCAATTCACGGATATCTTCCACTCCATATCTTTCCATATATTTTTTTATCCCTTCCACCACTTCCACCGTGGTATAAGGATTCACAAAATTCATGGCGCCTACCGCCACCGCCGAAGCCCCCGCGAGCAAAAACTCAATGGCATCCTCCGCACATGCAATGCCGCCCATGCCGATCACGGGGATTTTTACCGCCTGGGCTGCCTGATAGACCATGCGCACCGCCACCGGCTTAATGGCAGGACCGGAAAGCCCGCCGGTTTTGTTTGCCAGCACAAACTTACGTCTGTGCACGTCGATCTTCATTCCGGTCAGCGTGTTGATCAGGGAAATACCGTCCGCCCCTGCTGCCTCCGCTGCTTTTGCCATCTGCGCAATATCCGTCACATTCGGGCTTAGCTTCATGATCACCGGCTGCTTTGCTTTCTTTTTAATCCGGGAGGTAATGTCATAAAGGCAGTCCGCCTTCTGTCCGAAGGCAATGGCGCCTTCTTTCACGTTCGGGCAGGACACATTGATCTCCAGAAGGTCTACGCCGCTGTCTGAAAGTTTTTCCACTACTTCCAAATAATCTTCCACACTCTTCCCGCACACATTGACGATGATCTTCGTATCGAACTTTTTAAGAAAGGGGATATCCCTTTCAAGGAACACGTCTATACCGGGGTTTTGCAGCCCAATGGCGTTCAGCATCCCCCCCCAGGTTTCCGCCACCCGGGGAACCGGATTCCCCTCCCAGGGAACATTGGCCACCCCTTTTGTCACCACTGCGCCAAGACTGTTCAAATCCACAAAATCACTGTACTCCATCCCCGAACCAAAGGTTCCGGATGCGGTCATCACCGGGTTTTTCAATTCCACCCCTGCAATTTTCACTTTTGTATTCATCAGATTTCCACCTCCCCCGCTTCAAAGACCGGCCCCTCCGTACAGATTCTTGCATTCTTCACATGAGAATGTGGATCCTTTCTTGTGGTCTTACACACACAGCCCAGGCAGGCCCCTACACCGCAGGCCATCCTTTCCTCCAGGGAAATATATGCCAAAACCCCTTCCTTAGCCGCAAAGGCTTTCACCGCCCGGAGCATGGGCATAGGACCACAGGCCATGATAAGCGCCGGCCGGATCCCTTCCTTACTTAATACATCCAGCACATTTCCCTTTACACCTGCGCTGCCATCTTCCGTTGCCGTCAAAACCCTGCCGTACTTTGCAAGGTCATCCGCAAGAAACAGGTTTTGATCCCGATAACCGGCCACGATTACCGGCTCTGTGCCCTGCGCTGAAAGCTCCTTTGCCAGTTCCAGCATAGGAGGAATCCCGATGCCACCCCCTAAAAGGACGATTTCCCTTCCGCCAGGCTCCTCTTTCTTATTCTCTTTTCCGGTATAGTTTTCCAAAACTTCCCTTACCGGGTATCCATTCCCTAATACCCCTAAAATATCCACTTTTTGTTTCGGTTTCCATGTAGCAAACCATGCCGTACCCGCACCCACAATCCGATACACCACCCGGAGCGCTCCTCTTGCCTTATCCACTTCGCAGATACTGATGGGCCTTGGCAGAAGATGAGCCCCGTCTTCCGGGTAAATGCCGATAAACTGCCCTGCCCCTGCCTCTTTTGCCAATTCCGTTTCCATCCACAGATCATAAATACCCGGTGCAATCTTTTGCTGCGAAAGCACCCTCCCCTGTACCTTTTTCTTTCCGCTCATCCCTGATTTCCTTTCTGAAACATTCCTGCGCTGCTCCTATTATATACCAGATTTAAAAAATGGCAAAAGAATATCTTTCATCATGGACAGAGCTGCCATTTTCGTACACGATCCTGCCATTGCAGATCGTCATGCGGACCACCCCCGGCAGCTCTTCCCCCACAAATGGGGAATTGGCTGACTTAGACGCAAATCTGCCGACTTTCCAATGTTCCTTTGGGTCAAACAGGACAAGATCTGCCGCTGCCCCTTCCCTGACCGTTCCCCCGTCTAACCCGTAAAGCTTACAGGGGGCAGTGCTCATCCGATGGAACAGCTTAGGCAGTTCCAGGTATCCCTTCTCCACCAGTTCCCGGATTCCCAAGGACAATGCCGTTTCTAATCCTATGATACCGCTGGGCGCTTCCGTAATCGGCCGCTCCTTTTCTTCCCTTGCATGGGGCGCATGGTCCGTGGCGATCAGGTCAATGGTTCCATCTGCCAGCCCCTCTATAATGGCAATCCTGTCTGTTTCTTCCCGAAGGGGCGGGTTCATCTTCGCCATAGTTCCTTTTTCCATTGCCGCCTTCTGGGTCAGCGTAAAGTGATGAGGCGTTGCTTCCGCATGTACGTCCATTCCCTTTTCTTTTGCCCTCCTCACCAGCTCCACCGCCTCTTTTGTACTGATATGCTGAATCACGATCTTTGCGCCGGTTCCTTGGGCAAGCCGAAGGTCACGTTCCACCATGGAAATTTCTGCCTCCCGGGGAGAACCTCCAATGCCGTAATAAGCAGATGCCTCCCCTGCATGGATGCCATTGTTGCTGATCAATGCCGGATTTTCCTCATGGAAGCTTATGGGTTTTTGAAGCTTCCCGGCGCGTTCCATTGCCTGCCGCACCAGCTCTTCTCCCAAAAGCGGAATACCGTCGTCCGTAAAGCCTGCCGCACCACTTATCGCAAGCTTCTCCATATCCGTCAGCGCTTCCCCTTTCATCCCCTTGGACACATTGGCACAGGAATGAATATGAATGCCTGTCCTTTTACCCTTATTCAGTACATAAGAAAGTGTCTCTAAGTTATCCACGCAGGGGTTTGTGTTTGCCATCAGCACAATCTGGGTAAAGCCGCCCTTCTTCGCCGCCATGGCGCCGCTTTCAATATCCTCTTTATACGTAAACCCGGGATCCCGAAAATGCACATGGGTATCCGCCAGCCCCGGGGCGATCAAAAGCCCCTGCGCATCTATGACCTTTGCATCGGCCGGAAGGCTTTTCTTCTCCGTTCCCGGCTCTTTTCCCTGGGTTTGCGCTGGCAGAAATATCTTTTTGATCCTGCCCTGTTCAATCAAAAGGTCTGCCGGGTACATCCGGTCCTGCTCCGGATCAATCAATACACCGCCTTTTATATAAAGAATGTTATCCTGCATTATTTTTCTCCTCATTTCTGTTTCCACAACGCAAGTATATCATAATTTGAAACCTGCCGCAAAAAAAATCACAGTGTCTTTTCCGTGAAAGAAAAGAACACTGTGATTTCCGACAGGCAGGCTGACAGCAAGTTTCACATTTTAATCAAATACCACAGGCTTATCAATAAATTCCGTCTTCAGCACGATATAAGGGCAGGAAACACTGTTTTTCTTTCCCGCCGCAGGGTCGGAAGGATCCGGCCCTAAAAGCGTGGTATCCGCATATATGGCATTTTCCGTCAGATACAGGGCATTTACCGCTATACTATAGCCGCCGCTTACCTGCTCTCCGTATCCCACGCAAATATACATGAAACCATTGTCCTGATAGGTCATCTTAAAAGAAGTATCCTTTTTTTCCTCTATGACCACCTTTAATTCTTCCGGAATATTGTCTTCTGAAAGTACCGTGAACTCCAGATCCTTAATTTTTTCCATAGGGTCCTTTTTTTCGCTGCAGCCCGCAAGCAGCCCGAGACCCAAAAGCCCCAGCATACAAACTCCAAACCTTATGATTTTCATCAGATTATTTTGCATTCTCTCACCCAAAGATCAATGTTTCCTTTTTATAATCTATGAGATAAAAGAGCAAAGAATACCAAAGAACGCCATAAAGCTTTCCCTTATGGCGTTCCTTTATTAGAAGCAAAAAGTGCTGCCGGACGGCAGCACTTTTGCTTTTATTGTATGGTGCTTTGTTTTCCCAGTGTCACACTGACCGTGTCCGTCTCATAGCCCTGAGACATCATTTTCATAATAGATAATTCCACCGTATCCCCTGCCGCATAATAAGTCAATTCCTCCTTCAGCTCCAGCATGGATTCAATTTCCTCACCGTTGATCGCCGTAATGACATATCCCCGCATAATGCCTGCCTGGTCTGCCGCCGCGCCTTCCACCACAGAGGACACATAGACCCCTTTTGGCAAGTCAAAAAGCTCGGAGTAGTCATCCTTTACATCCACTCCTGTAATTCCAAGGTAACCTCTTTTATCCTCATCCACTTTAAGCCGGGTCTGCTTGCTCATCAGGTTTTCAATAATAGGCTTCACATCAGAGATCGGGATTGCATACCCCATCCCCTCCACTGCGGAACCGCCAATCTTGTTCGAGTTAATGCCGATCACTTCCCCTTTCATATTAAGCAGGGCGCCGCCGGAATTACCGGGGTTGATCGCTGCATCGGTCTGGATAAAAGTGTTGATCTCCGTATCACCTGTAGATGTGGTTTCCATATTATCCGTGGAAGCTATCGCGCGGTCTAATGCACTGACCACACCGGTAGTAACGGACTGCCCGTAACCAAGGGCGTTCCCGATCGCAATGGCAGGTTCCCCTACCGTCAGGGAATCACTGTCTCCTAATTTGGCAATGGAGATCTTACTCATAGTGTCTGCCTCAATATCTTCAAGCTGCACGGCGATCACCGCAAGATCCTTATCCACGTCAACGCCTTTAATCTGTGCCTGTGCCTGAGTACCGTCCACGAACTGAACCGTCAGTTCTTCTGCCGAAGCCACCACATGCTGGTTGGACACCAAAAGAAGCTCTGTCTCGTTTTTTCCTACGATAAAACCGGAACCGGCGCTTCTCGCCTCACTGCTGTATACCTGGCCCCAAAAGGACATTTTCTCCACATACCGGTTGTTGATAGAGACCACACAGGGCATGACCTCCTTTACTACCCCTGTCACATCCGTCACCGTGGTATAAGCTACTTCATTCACTTCTGCCGCTCCTTTATTTTCCTCCACCGTGTCCTTTACAATATCTTTTTCTTCTTCCGGTTCTGCTTTCGCACCTTTTTCCGAAATGATGCCCACCTGATTGGCTAAAATATTCCCGGCGGTATTTACCGCAAAAAATCCTGCCCCGGCAAACACTCCAAAACACACGCCGCAGCAGATAGCCACCGCAATCTTTTTCCCTGTTCCCATCTTAGGTTTTTCCGAAGGCCTCCCTGCCGGAACGCCTGTACCTTCTGCGTTATAGTGATAAGTATCATTAGGATAATTGTTTTCGTACATACCCGTTACCTTCCTTTCTTTTCTTTTTATGCTTCTAAGTATATCCGGCAATTGTGTTCAATTTGTGTCAAATTTTTGTTTTTTCTGTAATTTCCAATAATCCCGGTTCATGGAAAAAGAGACCACCAGTTTAAGGGGCAGCTTCCTATAGCGTTTCCCCAAAAAATAACCGGCATACTTACACCCGCTTTGCCAAAGCAGCGAAAAAACCAGCCAGGGTTTCCCCTTTTTCATTACGTAAGCACAGCTGTTCTTCACCAATCTGATTCCCTCAGACTCAGCCGCGATACCTCCAAAAACTTCCGGGTACTGGGCATGGGAAACCCCCAAGTCAAAATTTCTGTGAAACTGCCGGAACCCGCTGTAATTGTGGGAATGCTCCACACCGGCATCTGCCGCATAGGCAATCCCGTATCCTTCATCTAAGACCTTTCTGGCATAGATCATATCCTCATTAAAAATAGTATGGGAAGGAAAGCCCCCTAATGTGTCAAATATCTCCCGCCTGTAAGCCGCGCACACATTGGACGCAAAAAAAGCTTTGATCCCCATTGTCTCTATATCTTTGGCAAATTTTACTCCGGATACTTCCGGGTAATTAAAGCTCCTGGTATACTGCTCTAATAAACTGCTTTTGGGGGCGGGAAGCTGCCTGCCATAGGACACGGCAATCCGTCCGTCCGCAAAAGGCTTAAGGAGATTCTCCACCAGATGACTATCCATCGGCACAGCATCATCCGTAAGCATGATAAAAAACGGACTGTCTGACAAAGACACCCCCTGGTTTCTGGTCTTTCCGTGGTCAAATTCATCTTTCGTAATATGTCTTACTACCAGGTTCTGATATCGCTCCAAAAGCTCCTTTTCCGGAATCAGCTCATCCAAATGACACCGTTCCGTATTGATAATAATGATCTTCCCGATCCGCTCCGGCTGCCTGGCAAGCCGGTCCAAAAGCACAAGGAAGCGCTCTGCCGGCTTGTAGACCGGAATAATAATATCCGCCTTCTCCATTGTTTCCCTTTCTTAAGGTATAAAAGGGACCAGCTTGCGTTGGTCCCTTTTTCCAATCCTCTATTTAACATATTGGCTGGTATCTGATTTTATTTTATCGCTGTAACCTTTTACCTGATCGGAAGGAACGTAGTCATCGTCCTGGAACAGGAACTTATGGAGCCAGGCAACATTTTCTGTCAAGTCGCGGGGAACCACACAGCTTCCCTTTGCCCCGATGGTTCCGGTAGAAAGCATGTCCGTTTCCGGGAACCCGGTCTGGTCTACCACTTCGTACCTGCCGATATCCCCCAAAAGCTCTAAGATTTCCGGAAGGTCAAGAGAAGTATAAATCTCGTTAAACACTTTATCCGCAATCTCATTTAAAGTTGCCGGGGATGCTTTCTTTGCTTTTTCGGCAATGGCAAGCAGTACCGTCCTCTGGCGCTGGGTACGCTGGAAGTCATTTCCTACATGACGGATCCGGCAGTAAGCCGTAGCCTGCAGACCGTTTAAGGTCTGCCTTCCCGCTGTGGTGACCGGTGTGTAATCCGTGCCTGCATCAGCCTCATAATTTACACCGTCTTTTGTGGTACCTACCATACTGATCTGGTAATTATTTAGATGCCTGATCTCCGCTTCTGTCACGTCAATCTCCACGCCGCCCAAAGCATCGATGGTATCCCGAAGCCCTGCAAAGCCCACTGTGACAAAATCCGTGATATTCATATCCAAGTTCATGTTCAGCATGTTCATGGCCATCTTAGGGCCGCCCTTTGCATAAGCCGAATTACATTTATTGTAAGTATCATTGCTTAAGTTTAAATAGGTATCACGGTATACGCTGACCAGCCTGCACTCTCCGGTATCCTGATTGACGGAAGCGATCATGATGGTATCGCTCCGCGTATTCTTATCCAAGGCGCCGGTGGTAGAGTCCACACCAAATAAAGCAATATTCCGGTATCCCTTCATGGTAGTCTCGATCTTCTCCTCCACCTGCGGGTTGATGACGATCTCTTCTTCTTTGATATTGTAATGCCCTACCTTTTCCCCCTTTAACACACCGTAAAGTACCACAACCATGGCAAGCAGCACAAAAATCTCCACGATGAAAAGAAGGATTTTAAGAGGGCTGTTTTTCTTCTTTTTCTTAACAGGTTTGGAGGATGCCTTTTTCTTATGGGCCGCTGCCCCCGACTTTGTCCTCGGCCTTTCCTCCTCGTATTCATATTCGTACTCATCTTCGTATCTTACCGGTTTCTTCTTCCCACTCTGGGGCGCCTCGTTTCTTACCGGTTTTTTCTTTGCAGGATGCGGCGCCGCATGACCTGCTTCGCGACTGACCGGCTTTTTCTTCACCGGTTTTTTAGAATCTGTAGCCATATCGATCAATCTCTCCCTTATTTACAAATTAGAATCCACTTGGAATGATACTATTTTCGGGCTTTGTCATTTGCCTCACAACATATTATTTTCTCACATAATTGTAATTTAGGCAAGCCCCTCAAGGGTTTTTTAATGTATCCTTAAGATTTGTAAAATTTGTGCTTAATATGCATTTTTATTTACAAAACCTTTAAACAGGGTAAGGAGCATGATCTTGATGTCCATGGACATGGTCCAGTTTTCAATATAAAACAAATCATACTCAATCCTTTTCCGGATGGAGGTATCCCCCCTGTATCCATTGACCTGAGCCCAGCCCGTAAGCCCCGGCCGCACCTGATGCTTGATCATATAACGGGGTATCTCTTCTTTAAATTTCTCAACGAACTGGGGCCGTTCCGGTCTTGGCCCGACTAAAGACATTTCCCCCAAAAGGATATTAAAAAGCTGGGGAAGCTCATCTAAGCTGGTACGCCGCAAAAACTTCCCTATCCCGGTCACCCTGGGGTCATCCTTTACCGTCCAGGCCTTTTCCTCCACAGACGCCTTTTGCAGCTCCATGGTGCGGAACTTATACATATGGAACACCTTGTTATGAAGCCCTACCCGCTCCTGCTTAAAGATCACCGGCCCCCGGCTGGTAAAGCGGATGGCAAGCGCCGCTATGATCATGATGGGGGAAGAAATCAAAATCCCAAGGGAAGACCCGATAATGTCCACCGCCCGTTTCGCCACCCAGTTTAACGTATTGGTCAGGGGCACATAACGGATATTGATCACGGGAAGTCCCATCAGATCCTCCGTATAAGGATGGCTTGGCACTAAGGAATTGTAATCCGGGATAAATTTGGTGTGGACCCCGGACTTTTCGCACAAATCCACAATATATTCCAAGTGGTCGTAATCTTTCAGGGAAAGTGTGATGGCAATCTCATCCAGCTTGTTTTCCGGAAGGATGTACCTGATATTTTCCACCCTGCCCACCACCTTAACGCCTTTATAAATGGTTCCGCTTGGAATCCTGTCATCCAAGATCCCCCTCACCACATAACCCCACTGGGGATTGGCGTTGATCCGGGTGATATATTCCTCTGCCGCCCTGGAATATCCTACCAGCAGCATATATTTCAGATTGTATCCCTTTTTACGGAAATACAAAAGTAGATTCCGGATCATGGTACGGCAGATCGTAGTAGCAATAATATTAATGAGGAAAAAAGCCCCCATCATAAAACGTGAGAAATGATTTTGGTGGATAAAATACAAAAATACGATGAAAACAACAATCCCTACCGTGTTGGCCTTGATGATCGCCTCGATCTCGTACTTTCTCCTGGTAGCGCGCTTGGGCGCATACATATTAAAAAAATAATATAGGACAATATATTCGGGTATGACAAAATAGAGGAAACTAAAATAGGTCCTCATGTCCAATGCCCCTGCACCCGGCTCCGTATCCGCAAATATGGTGCAGAATTTAATATACCATGCAAGCAAGTAGGAGATGACCACCACGATGGCATCCACCAACAAGTGCAGTCTATTGAAATACTTCTGATTATCCTTGATCATATCCTGCTACCTTCTTGCAAACATTTTACAATATTGTTACAGAAAGTACAACCCAAAGTTATCTGCCCCATAACAACCGGCAGATGTTAACCCAGAGTTGTATCTGGATCCAAAAATAATTTTTCAGGTTCTTCCACTTAAAAGAAACCTTGTGCGCCTTCCCCTCTTTTGAACAAGACAGCATAAAGCCCTCCGCCAGCCCTGTAAAGTAGTCCTTCCCCAATCCTTTCAAGGAAAAAAATGCCGCTTTTACCAAATAACCTGCCGCTAAAAAAGGAAGATTTATGATGATCTGCAAAACAGGCATATTTTTATAGATCAGATAAATACTGTTTTTGGCGGATAACGTTACTTTAAAGGCATTATGCCTAGAGCCGCTTGCCGCGCTTCCCGCATGATAGACTACGGCCTTTGGCTCATATCTGTTAGGATGTCCATAAATATTGGCGCGATACCCGATATCAATATCTTCCAGATAGGCAAAATGATTTTCATCAAATAAACCAATCCGGGAAAACAGGCTTCTCCGGTATAACGCACAGCCGCCGCAGGCGGAAAAAACACGGTCCGGATCCTGTAAGAGGTTCCAAGTCCGATCTTTTCCCCTTGCAAAAGCCCAGCCCAAGGCACAGTAAAAGTCCCCGGCGCCGTCCAGCTTTTCCGGATTTTTCATCTGCAGCATCTTAGCAGATACGGAAAAAGCTTCCGGATGAGCGTCAAGAGCGTTTTCCAACCGTTCCACCAGTTTTGGATCCGCCGCCGTATCATTATTAAGAAGCAGCACGTATTCCGTTTCCGCCGCCCGGATCCCGGCATTGACAGCCGCAGGAAATCCTTTGTTTTCGGAAAAAGCCACAATCTTAACCTGGGGAAAATCCTGCTTGACCAGCTTTAGGCTTCCGTCTGCCGAATGATTGTCCACTAAGATCACTTCTACCGGTACGCTGCCCTCATACAAAGACCGCAGACAGCCGCCAATATAATCAATCCCCTTGTAATTGGGAATCACTACCGTAGTCCTTACCATTAGCCCCCCTTATTCCACCCACTTTTCCACCAGTTCCGGATCCCACACGATCCTGAAACCCTTTTGACGGATCTTCTCACAAAACCGCAGACTCAGCTCTTTATAGTCCACATGATCGTTCAAACAATTCTTCCAGTCAAAACGGCCATTTCTTGGATTCTGCAGATACCCAAGCCCTAACAGTTCTTCCATAATCCCCTGTGCCTGAGGTGAAAGTTTCATGCACCGCACATCCACGGCCTCCGCCTCCTGAGTCAGGCAAGCCCTGTGCATATAACCGCTGTATTCTTTATGGAGGCCCTCATAAACGACGGTTCCATCCGTCAGATACAGTCCGCCTATGATCTTATTTTTCTTATCCACAAGTTTGCCGCCTACCACCGCCGTATCCAAACGATTGGTAAACAGATCCGGCAAAAAATTCACCCGGTAAAAACCAAGGTGCCGTAAGTGTGCCACTTTCCCTTTCCAGCCCCTGCTCCTTAAAAAGTCTTCCAGCGCCCTCTTACCCGCATCATAGGCATACTGCTTACTTTCCGGATTGCCTGCCGTCGACCCTTCGTGGCATCTCCAGTGATAAAGCACCTTAGGGATATGGACAATTGGCAGCTCAGTCCGGAAGGTGCGCTTTTTATCCTTTCCCAGCATGGCGCTTACCCCCCGGAGTACCAGATCATAGTCCTGGGCCCCGTCGCACACACTGCGGAAACAGAGCTCCTGCATCAACTGACGCTTCATCACCAAAAAATGACAGATGTAATTATTTGACAAAATTAAATCAAGATTAAATTCCGGTTTCCTGTTTGGTTCAAAAAACACCCTGCCGCTTCCGTCACATTTATCCTCATCGGAATATAGCATTTGAATCTGGATATTCTCCTGATCCTTATGGTAGATTTCCTTTGCCATCTCATAAAGCGCATCCGGTGCGAGCAAATCATCATGGTCTAAAAGCGCCGCATAATCCCCGGTGGCATACATGAGCGCCTGATTTGTATTGGCGGATATCCCTGCATTTTGTTTCAGCCGCCGGTAACGGATCCTTGGATCGTCGTAACTTTTGACCACCTGCTCCACCCTCTCTTCCTTACTGGCGTCTGCAATGACAAGCTCAAAATTGCCATAGCTTTGGCCAAGCACTGATTCCAGCATAGGACGCAGATATTCTTCCTTGGTCTCATACGCAGGCACCAGGATACTGAACCGGATCCCGAATATCCCGCCCTCTTCCCTTTGACGGACAAGTTCTTCCCGCCCCGGTCCTTCATAATGGTAATCTTCTAAAAGTTCTTCCCCCACTCTTTCCCTGATCGCATAGACTGCCTGTCTGATGCCGTTCTTTTTCAGATAATTCAGGGTCTTTCTTAAGTTACTTACTTTAATGATCTTTCCCATGACCAAAGGCCCACCCCTTCCTTATCGTTTCCTGTATATACGGCAAATCGCCCTGTCTGCCAGGGCGATTTTGATCCCGTTCTATAAATATGCTTTCAACGCTTCCGTAAGTTTTTCCACCTTATCCTGCGCATCCTCCAAGCTGTTTCCCTTAACCCCCATATAGAATTTGATCTTGGGTTCCGTTCCGGAAGGACGGGCGCAGCACCAGGAATCATTGGTCAGGTCAAAGTAAAGCACATTGGATTTGGGAAGCCCTGTAGGCCTTTGCTCCCCGGTTTCCATATCCGTCGTCACGTCCCTGTCATAATCGCGAAGCTCTTTCACTTTAAGCTCCCCAAAGTTCTTCGGCGGATTGCCGCGAAGCTTATCCATCATCTCCGCGATCTGCTTGGAACCGTCAATCCCCTTTAAGGTGATAGCGTACTGGGTCTCTTTAAAATAACCGTATTTTTCATAAAGCTTCAGCATCTGATCCCATACGGTAATGCCATTCTTTTTGCACCATGCCGCCATCTCGCAAAGGCACATCACCGCAACCACTGCGTCTTTATCCCTTGCATGGGTACCTGCCAGGCAGCCATAACTCTCTTCAAGACCGAAAACATAGTTGTTGGAACCGCTCTGCTCAAACCATTTGATCTGCTCCCCTATGTATTTGAACCCGGTGAGTACCTCAATAAATTTCACCTTATAATCATCGCTGATAGCCCTTGCCATATTCGTGGTAACGATGGTGGTCACCAATGCAGGATTTTCCGGCATTTTCCCGGTTGCGGTACGCTCCCTTAAAATATATTCCGCAATCAGCATACCGGACATATTCCCGGTAAACGGAACATACTCGCCGCTCTTGGTATCTAACGCATAAATCCCCAGTCTGTCTGCATCCGGGTCAGTTGCAAGTACAATATCCGCATTCTTTTCCTTAGCCAGCTTTAAAGCAAGGGTAAAGGCTTTCGGATCCTCCGGGTTGGGGTAATCCAGGGTGGTAAAATCCGGATCCGGCAATTCCTGCTCGGGAACCACATACACATGCTTAAAGCCCAGTTCGGAAAGGATCCTCCTTACCGGCACATTCCCTGTTCCGTGGAACGGCGAATATACGATCCTGATATCATCCGCCACTTCCTTGATGATTTCCGGGTGGATGATCTGCTTTTTCAGTTCCACCATATAAGCGTCGTCAATTTCAGCGCCGATCACCTGATAAAGGCCTGCTTTTACCGCTTCGTCCTTATCCATTGTCTTTACCTGATGATAATCCGTAACTTTCTTCACTTCTTCAATAATTTCTTTATCCTTCGGAGCGGTCACCTGAGCGCCATCCTCCCAATATGCCTTATATCCATTGTATTCCGGAGGATTATGGCTTGCCGTGATCACAATACCGGAAATACATCCAAGATAGCGCAGGGCAAAAGAAAGCTCCGGCGTAGGGCGCAGGGCGTCAAACACATAAGCCTTGATCCCATTAGCCGCAAGGCAAAGAGCCGCCTCGTCCGCAAATTCCGGTGACATCCTTCTGGAATCATATGCGATCGCCACGCCTTTTTCTTTTCCGCCCTGGCTGATGATATAATTAGCCAGACCCTGGGTAGCCTTGCGCACAGTATAAATGTTCATACGGTTCGTTCCGGCGCCGATCACGCCGCGCAGTCCACCGGTACCAAACTCAAGCTCTTTATAAAAGCGGTCTTCAATTTCCTTCTCATTCCCCTCAATGCTTTTCAGCTCCTGCCTTGTCTTCTCATCAAAGTACGCATCCTCAAGCCAAAAATCATACTGTTCTTTGTAGCCCATTTCCCTACCTCCTGATTCTCATTTTTATGGAAGCTGCCCTGCAGACCCCTGCAAAGCCAGCTTTTTTCATTTTACCACAATCTGGTCAGATTTTCAAAATAAACTTCACCGGAAACTCTGCGGCCAAATGGCTGCCCCCTATGATCAATCTCCGATTTTTAGTGCGAAATCGCTTCTGTCAAGAGAAAAATTCGGATTATAATAAGGATCCCCGTTCGAAAGCACCTCTTTCCACTTCTCCCTGAAACGCTCTGACTCCTTATTGTAACGCTCCGCCTTCTGGCCGGCATCGTCAAGCCCTCTCGAAAGAGATTCAAAATGATATAACTCCGCAAAAGGAGTAAACACGTTTAACAAGCCCATTTTCCTAAGCTTTAAACAAAAATCCACGTCATTTAAGGAAACGGCAAACTCTTCCGAAAGGCCGCCCGCCTGTAAAAACAATGCTTTTTTTACCATCAGACAGGCTCCTGTTACCGCGGAAACGTTCTGGGCATAGCAAAGCCTTCCCATGTACCCCAGATTATCCCGGTGCTGCCCGTAATGGCTGTGGCCCGCGGTACGATGGGCACCAAGCCCCAAGACCACCCCCGCATGCTGGATGGTCTTATCCCCGTAATAAAGCTTCGCCCCAACCGCACCCACGTCCGGCCGCTGTGCGTACATCAAAAGCTCCTCCATCCAGTTCACCGTAATGACCTGCGTATCATTGTTCAGCAAAAGCACATACTCACCCTTTGCCTGAGAAACCCCCAGATTGTTCACGGCGGAATAATTGAAAGGCCCCTCAAAAGTTACTATCTTAACCCTCTCATTTTCCTTCAGTTCTTCATAATAATCCAGAATACTCTTTTCTGTACTGCCGTTTTCCACAATAATGACCTCAAAATTGTCATAGGTGGACTTTTCAAAAACAGAATCCAGGCAGCGCCTTAAATCTCCGGCATGATCCTTATTGGCTATCACAATAGAGATAAGGGGATTTCCTATGATCTGGTATCGAATCTTAAAAATAGTGTCAAAGGCCCTTGTGGAGGAAATCTGGAAGTGGTCAAACCCATGCCTTTTAAGGTGATCCGCCACAGCCCCCTTTGCCGACGCAACGGCATAAGGCTTCGCTCCAATCCCTGCCGCCGTGCTCCCCGGGTGGCTTCTCCAGTAATACATCAATTTGGGCACATGGACCACACACTTCGCCCGATCCGTCAGCCGCAGGATCATGTCATGGTCCTGGCTTCCGTCAAACCTGGAGCGGAACAGCTCCGTTCCGTCCAAAAGTTCCCTGGCAAACACACTAAAATGACAGATGTAATTATTGGCCCGCAGATTGTCGATGGCAAAGTCCGGCTTAAAATGCATGGTCAGCATTTTGTTAATGTCGCCGCTTTTAAAGGTGGTCTCGTCACAGTATATGTAATCCGCCTGCTTTTCATTGATCACCTTCACATACTCATAAAGGACGCCGGGATGCAGCACGTCATCGTGATCGAACAAGCCGATATATTCCCCGGCAGCAAGGGCAAGACAGTGATTGGTGTTTCCGGCAATACCTTCGTTCTTTAAAAGCTTCCGGTAAACAATCCTCCCCCTTCCGTCCTTTTCCTGATATTCTTTTACAATCTGCGCCACCTTCCCGTGTTCTTCGTCGGAACCGTCCGCAAGGCAGAGCTCCCAGTTCTCATAAGTCTGATTCGTAACTGATTCTATCATTTCTCTTAAAAACTCTTCCGGTGTATTATACAGGGGAACTAAGATACTGATCTTCACCATCCGTGGAAACTTCGTCTCTGCCTGCCGCTTTGCTTCCTCTGCAGAAGGAAAGCTTTTGGTCCCATATCTTTCCATGGCCTGCCGCTCAATCTGCTTATACTTCAATTTTGCAATAACGCCTTTTATATTTCCGCAGTTTTTAATTCTGGTTTTCTGACGGATCAAAAAATGTATGCATTTTCTGGCGGGTGCCGAAGCCTTCCATAACGGATTGCTTTTAATGCGATTTAGTTTATAATTTAAGTCATCGCACCTTGCTTCCAGGTCCGCAACCCGGCCTGCCAGATCCGCATTTCGGAGATGCTCTTTTTCATACTCTTCCCGATAATCCATGACGCCTACTCCCATCTTGTTTCTTTTATTTAATATTGTATGCTATTTAATTTCAAGAGTCCAACTGCTCCAGTTTATCAGCCTTTGCCTGGAGCACCTGTCAACAGCCAGCATGCCAAACTGATAGCTTCCTTCCGGTATTTTATCACACTTCATCCTAGCTGCAAACCCTGTTAAATCTACATTTAACTGGTCGGATAAATTATTTTTTATGTCCGGACGGAAGCGTTGGTCTATCGAAATCCCATAAACTTTTCCGTTTGCCAAATTTTTCAATAAAAGCCGCTTTTCGTAACATGCGTTGTCAGATCCGATCACAAAAGTATAACCTTGAAAGTAATACCCCATATCTTCCGTAGTTTCTTCAGGAGGCGCCACGCCATACTTCCATTTATAAATATCCATGGCACATTCCATCCCTACCACAAGGCAGGAATCCTCCCTGGCCCCCGCCAGATCTTTTGCGCACTCCTTCACCCTGGCCCATGGCATGTTAAGCGTCACCTGATATTGGCAGGCAGGAGAATAACCACTTTCCAGCATATCCGTAGTCAGGTAAGGGTGGTAAAAGGGATCCTTGCCGTAGATCTTCTGGTGCCGCTCATAAAGCAGATCCTTTTCCCGAAGAAGCCGCAACTGCTTTTCCTTTGATTCTCCGTCCTTCCCCCTGCTTAACGATTCATGATGGTACAAAACCACATCATTCCTGACAAGATTATAATATCCCTTTTCAAAAATGCTATAACACAGATCCACATCATTAAATGCCACTGCCAGGCCTTCAAAAAAACCTCCCGCTTCCCCGAACACCTCCCGGCGCATCAGAAGGCAGGCGCCGGTCACCCCCAGCATATCATGGACACCCCGGTTCATTCCGTAGTAGTGTTCCTCCCTGTCATCCAGAAACTGTAGTTTATGGGCCGGCCCTACCCGTAAATTAGTGATCCCGGCATGCTGGATGATATATGATTCCGGATAAAGAAGTTTCGCCCCCACAGCCCCTGTGTAAGGCAAAAGGGCTTTTTGGGCCATTTGATCCAGCCAGTCAGGCTGAATGATCTCCATATCATCATTCAAAAACAAAAGCAGCCTGCCTTTTGCCTCTTTTGCCCCCATATTACACATTTTAGAGAAGTTAAACTCCATAGGGTGATAAAAATAACGAAAGCTATTTTTATTGTCCGGACCGGCATTCAGATCTTCCAGCTTTTTTTCCACCAAACGGCGGTTTACTTCCCCGCTTCCGTTATCCACAATGATAAAATCACAGTGATAGCAGGTTACCGTTCTTTCCAGAAAAGAATTTAGACACCGGAACAGAATTTCAGGATGGTCTTTGGAAGGGATAATAACGGAAATTTCAGGCTCCGGACCACAGCTTTCCTTCTTTTTGCCGCTGCCCTGAGCCAAAAGGACTTCCTCCTCCAAAAGTGCAAGATGTTTTATCTGTCCATAGCCGGGCTTCAGGCTGTGAAACAGCACCTGCCTTACATGAAACACCGGCATTTCCTGTTCCCGCTTTGCAAAACCGCCATGACTGCCGATCAAATGATACAAGAGAAGATACAGTGTCCGGCTCTGCTCCCTCTCCCAGACTTCCCAAAGAGACGCTGTCCTGACCGCCACCAGGGCCCCAAAATAAAAAGAAGCCAAAAAACGATCCGGAGACCAGTCTGGCTTAAACCAGGGCCGCTTCCGCTCCCCGCCTGCCTGTACATCCTCGTCTCCATAGATCAGTATAACATCTTCATGTTCTGCAAATTCTTTCAAAATAAGGGGAATCGCAAACCCGCTCCGCTCTCCCTCATACATTTGGATCAGAACAATATCCGCCCATAGCCTGGGAATCTTCAATTTATTGCCTTTTTCTATATCTTTGTAATAAATTGTCTGAACGGTATGAGCTTCGTTTTTTCGACAGGAAGCGTCAAAACATGAACTTTTTCCTGCATTTTCCATCTCATGACCGTCATATGTTTCTTTCTTGGATTCAGTTATCAGATAATTTCTGTATTTCTCGCAAATATTTGGTTTGATTATGTTATTTTCTTCCTGTTTTCTGATCCATCCGTCATATGAGAGACTTTTTTCTTTTAACGCTATTTCATATTTTCGATGCTCTCTGTCGATCAAAATCTGTTTTACGGCCCTTTTTAATCCCATATGTTATTTTACCATGCCCTCTACCATAACCTCTTTACTGCCATCTCCATATCCTTTGCCATGACTGCCGACAATGGTGCAACCTCCATTTTCACGGTCAAAATATTCTCTCCCCTTGTCAAGATCCCTTCCGGGAAAGAGCCCTGTTCCACAAAAGCGGATATACGCACCAAAATATTAGGGTCCTGGGTGGAAAAAACACAGCATCCATCCTTGACTCTTTTTCCGTTTGTTTCCAAATATTTTTTGTTCAGAGGAACCGCCGCGCCATTTAGGGTAAGCTCATGAATCTTCACCATACAGCTTTGGTCTGCCGGATCGATCCGCAGGCTCCTCACATTTCCATCAAAAGGAATGTCCGCCGCAATCTCCCGCTCTGTCACATAGACATCTGGCAGATAGACAGAGTCATTTTCCGAAAATCCGTTCCCCCTGTCATAATATACCTGAATGCGCTCATCTAAAATTTTTTGGAGATGCCGCTCCATTAAATCCTTAGGATCCACCGCATAAGTTCCCATAGCCGCCCGCAGCTCACCCATAGATTTACGCTTCCCGGTAACCTGCTTCTGAAATTTCTTTTCCTGTTCCTGATAAACCCTTGCCTGCTCCTGACTGATCTTAAGCTTCGCAAGCAAAAAATCCAGATCCAGTTTATTCCGCTTTTCTTCCTCCAGAACATAACAATACACAGCCCGGAACGCAATTTCTGATGAGGGTACCTGTTTTTCTACCGTCCATTCATAATCAATCACTGTCCAGCGGTCACCGTCCACCAGAATATTGGCGAAGATCAGATCATAATCCGCCACTTCCGCTTCTTCCCCATAAGATATCAAGGCAAGATATTTATCAAAGAGACGGTAAAATCCTTCCATGTCATCTGTTTCCAGGCATCTGTCTAACAATTCCTCCAGGGTAACCCCCCGCACAAAGGGAAACTCCGCATAACTGCCATCCGACGCCAGTGCACAACGGTTGATGGACAAGCCGCTTCCCTCATAACGTTTTGAAAGAAGCTTAAAATAACGGTTCATATTTTTAATATGTCCTGCCGCTTCCCTGCTAAGAGGAACCTTCCTTACCTTCCTGCCGTCCAACGTATCTAAAATCTCTGTCCGAAGCTCATATTCTCCTGCTCTGTCGTTGGAATATTTCACATAGCTGGCTTCCAGCTCCGGCCCTAAGACCGCCATAAAAGAATTGGAAAACAGCTCAAAAAGTCCGTCCTGCACAAGCCCGTCAAATACATACTTTTCATGGAATAAAACCATTCTGTCCCTATCAAAATTACGCATGTTATCCGTCAATTCTCCCTGATTGGGAAGTCTTCTGTCGGAAAAAATCGTGGCAGGGAATTTATAATCCGGATAGGGATAATAGAACGAATACTCTTTTACGCCGCAGGATCTGAAGATCCGTTCCAGCCCCTTGCGGGTAAAAGTCCTTGCGCTGCCGCCATCCGGATATCCTTCCAGCCCGTCAAAATAAACGCCGGAATGATCTTCCTTACAGCCGGCCCAGTACTTAAGACCAAGCTTATTCTCAATCGCAATAACAATACGGCCGTTATTTTTAATATGCTTACGCATGATCTTTAAAAAATCTTCGTATGGTGTCCGGGTATGGATATAAGACTGCCCGTATTCAAACACACCGATCAGACAGGCATAGTCGTAATCCGTCTCCAAAGAAGGTTCTATGTCACTAAAGTTCCCCACGAAGATCTCAATGTTATCTTTATCCTGATTCCGCCAGGCATTAATAAGGCTCCTTTTTGCCGACAAGTCCACACAAGTAACCTTTCCTGCCTTTTCGGAGAGTTTTTCCGTGATTGCGCCACAGCCTGCGCCAATCTCTAAAACTTTATCCGTCGGTTTTATGGGCAGCCAGTCTACAATATTTCCCCTGAGGGCGGACAAATGGTATAAGATCGGCCAACTGTTTTTTTCTTCTATGATATCCGGATACTCCACTGCTGCCCGTTCCTTCACAATTTTAAGCAGCTCATCCTCGATGGCACCGTCACTATAAAGATCCTCGCCAGGATAAAATCGGTAATCTAAAGCTACCTTTCCCACCTCATTTGGGTATTTTTTTAAAATCTCCTCCTGAGATAAATGGACAGGCTTTTGTTTTTTCGTCTGTTCGCTCATAGTCCTCCTTTAATCCGTCACCTGTATGGAAGAATTCATATCATAATAGCCCACCGTGTCCTTATCCGATATGACGGTAATGTTCATCACATCATACAAGCGGTGATAGACCTGAAAATCTTCTTTTTCATACCCTGTGACTCCAAGGGAAAGCAGATATTCCCCGCCCTGCAGATCCAGCTTCTGGGTAAATGTAATCTTTTTTACGGCACCTGCGGATACCGGTTCCAAAAAAGCTTTTTCCACCATGGTATTGGTGCCTGTAATCTCCACGCCTTTACTGTTTTTAATGGTAAAGGCAAAGATTGGCGCATGAATGTCCTTCTGAAAGCGTACCGTCATATGCACACTGCAGAACTGCCCTTTGATGATCGCTCCGGTCTTCCGCCCCGCTTCATCCGTCACGCTATACTCCTCGATTACCGCCGCTTTGGTTCCATACTCCAAAAGCTCCGGGTTCACGGCGTTTTGCTCCAAAAGCTTTCCGCCCGGTTCCCCTTGGGATACTTTTCCATGGCCTTTTCCATCCTGGCCGGCAGGCTTTTTCTCTCCTCCTGCCTTTGCCGCAGCAGCGCCAATCTCATGGTCATCCAAAAGATGGTTTCCGTTGTCCTCCGGCAGCGGATACTGCCCCACCAGCACCTGCTTATAAGCGTCGATCATCTCCTTAGGGGAGCCTTCCCCCAATTTCGTTCCCTGATTTAACAGCATCACTCTGTCACAGTATTTGCTGATGCTGCTCAGATCATGGCTGACAAACAGGATCGTCTTGCCCATCTTTTTAAATTCTTCAAATTTATGGTAACATTTTGCCTGAAAAAACACATCCCCCACTGAAAGGGCTTCGTCCACAATCAGGATTTCCGGATCGATATTGATTGCCACCGCAAAAGCAAGACGCACAAACATACCGCTGGAATAGGTCTTTACCGGCTGGTGCACATAAGCGCCAATATCGGCAAAATTTAAGATCTCATCCATCCTTGCATCAATTTCCTTCCTGGAAAAACCGATCATAGTCCCATTCAAATAAATGTTTTCAATCCCGTTATATTCCATATTGAAGCCGGCGCCAAGCTCTAGCAGAGCGGAAATCCTTCCGTTTACCGCCACCTGTCCGCTGCTGGGATTTAAAACGCCGGTAATGATCTTTAAAATGGTAGACTTCCCGGAACCGTTGGTTCCAATGATCCCTACCGTTTCCCCCTGGCGGATGGTCATATCTATCCCTTTTAAGGCATAATGTTCCTTATATCTTTTTTTGCGGGAAAGTCCCAAAGCCTCTTTTAACCTGTCAGAAGGTTTGTCATAAAGCTTATAAGCCTTTTCCACGCCCTTTACCTGAATGGCAACAGCCTTATTATCCATACCGATCTCCTTACAACACATCCGCAAAATGCACCTTAAGCCGCTTAAAGATCAGCGACCCTGTGCAAAACAGCGTCACTGTAAAAATCCAAAAATATGTAGATGAATAAAAGTGTTCAAAGAACCATTCATTCCCATAAATCGCGTTCCGGTATCCGTTTACAATATAGACAAGGGGATTGAGCTTAAACAGCGTGATCATATTGTCGTCCTTCAGCATACCGATATCCCACAAAATAGGCGTTGCCCACATGCCGACCTGCAGCCCGATATTGATGATCTGGGCAAGATCCCTGAAAAACACCACGATAGCGCAGGTGCAATAGCTCATGGCGAGCACAAGAATAAACAGGCAAAAACTATAATAAACCACCTGCAGGGTATAAATGGTGGGATAATAGCCATAACACGCCGCCACCACCAAAAGCACGCCAACAAAAAACAGATGGATAAACATCGCCGCGATCAGTTTGATGATGGGTAAAATACTGATATTGAAAACCACCTTTTTCACCAGATAACTGTACTCTAAAAGGGCATTGGTCCCATTGGTGATGGCTTCCGAAAAAAAGAACCAGGGAACCAGCCCTGCCGTCAGGTAAAGCACATAAGGAACCTCCACCCCGCTGGCGATCATCTGTGACCTGGTCTGGAATACCCTGTCAAATACAATATAGTACATCAAAACAGTGACCACCGGCTGTACCAGTGCCCACAAAAATCCCAGGTAAGAACCTGCATAACGCTTTTTAAAATCATTTTTGGACAGCTTCCATATCAGCTCCCTGCTCTGGAACAGCTCCTTGGGGATGATAAACATCCGGTCATAATAAATGCCAAAAATAATGCAGGCAAGCGTAAGGAGCGCGCAGGCGCAGAACTTTTTAAGCTCCTCCGTCCGCGGATCCGGCGCAAGGGGATTGTTATGGGTAAGCACCAAAACTGCCACCAGTAAACAGATTCCGTAAAATATCCCGATCCCTGCCGGCTTGGGAATCCTTGTAAGAATGTGATGTTTCTTTTCCTTATCCTTCATATTACTGTCCATTCTTCCCATTTTCGGCGGATTCTTTCATCCCTTCCGTAAATTCCTTTATCCCGCCCCATTTATGGTCTCTTTCGGACATGATAGGCTCACATCCCGGTGCGATGGGCCACTCAATGCCCACTTCCGGGTCATTGTACATGATCCCGCCTTCATCCCCGGGATGATAAAAGTCCGTGCATTTGTAGGCAAATTCCGCATAATCCGACAATACCAAAAAACCATGGGCAAAATTTTTCGGAACAAAAAACTGCTTTTTATTTTCTGCGGAAAGCACCACGCCATGCCATTTTCCGTAAGTTTTCGATCCCGGCCTAAGGTCAAGGGCCACGTCAAATACTTCCCCCGCAATCACCCGGACCAGCTTGTCCTGCGGATAACGGATCTGGAAGTGCATCCCCCTAAGCACATTTTTTACGGAAGAGGACTGGTTGTCCTGTACAAAAATCTGGTCAATGCCCGCTTCCTTGTAATCATTATAATTATAAGTCTCCACAAAATAGCCCCTTGCATCCCCAAATACGGTAGGGGTGATGATTTTAAGCCCTTCTATCTCACACGTTTCTACTGTAATCTTACCCATTCCGGTTTACTCCTTTCCAGCCCTTCGTCTTAACGCAGTTCCCATAGCTGCCATAAATCACAGCCCTTCGGCAACCTCTTTAATGTATTTCCCATAATCCGTCTTCATCAACGGTTCTGCCAGCTTTAAGAGCTGCTCTTTGTTGATGAACCCTCTCCTGTAAGCAATCTCCTCAATGCAGGAAATATAAAGTCCCTGCCGTTTCTGGAAAGCCGCAACGAAATCCGCCGCATCCAGAAGGGAATCATGGTTCCCCGTATCCAGCCAGGCAAAGCCCCTGCCTAAGGTTTCCACCATTAAAGTTCCCCGCCTTAAGTACTCGTTGTTGATGCTGGTGATCTCAATCTCACCCCTTGCGGATGGTTTCACGTTGGCCGCGATCTCCACCACGTCATTATCATAAAAATACAGCCCCGGAACCGCATAGTTGCTCTTAGGCTTTTCCGGTTTTTCTTCTATGGAAAGGGCTTTTCCTTTCTCGTCAAACTCCACCACCCCATACTGCCTTGGGTCGCGCACGTAATACCCGAAAATCGTAGCCCCTTTTTCTCTGGAAGCCACTTCCCTCAGCACCCTGGAAAAGCTCTGCCCGTAAAAGATATTATCGCCCAACACCAGCGCCACCTGGTCCTTCCCGATAAAATCGGCGCCAATGATAAATGCGTCCGCAAGCCCCCTTGGCTGTTCCTGCACCGCATAACAAAAGCGCATCCCAAGCTGGCTGCCGTCACCTAAAAGCTCCTCAAACACCGGAAGATCCCTGGGCGTGGAAATGATCAAAACCTCCCGGATCCCTGCCAGCATCAATGTGGACAAGGGATAATATATCATCGGTTTGTCATACACCGGCATAATCTGTTTACTGATCGCTTTGGTAAGAGGATACAGCCTTGTTCCGGATCCTCCCGCTAAAATAATCCCTTTCATGCGTACACCTTCTCCATTCTGATTACTATCTGCATAACTTGTATTAGTATACCACAAAATGGGAGCGATTGTAAATCACTCCCATTTTCCAATTTCATATTGTCATGTTCACCGATTCTGGTACATGTCCTCATAATATTTCTGGTAATCACCGCTGGTCACATTCTTCATCCACTCCTCATTCTCAAAAAACCATGCAATGGTGCGCCTGATCCCTTCTTTGAACATGGTCTCCGGCTCCCAGCCGATCTCCGCTCTGATCTTGTCCGGCGCAATGGCATATCTTCTGTCATGGCCTTTCCGGTCCGAGACGTAAGTGATCAACCCCTCATTGATATGTTCCTTTCTGGGGTCGCCTTCCGGCAGCATTTCCTGTAACGTATCCAAAATGATATGGATGATCTCAATATTCTGCTTCTCATTATGCCCGCCCACATTGTAGGTTTCAAAGAGCCTTCCCTTTTCCTGCACCATATCAATGGCCTTGGCATGATCCTCCACGTAAAGCCAGTCCCTGACATTCTTCCCGTCACCGTAAACCGGAAGCTTTTTCCCCTGCAGGGCATTGTTGATGATAAGCGGGATCAGTTTTTCCGGGAACTGATAAGGCCCGTAGTTGTTGGAGCAGTTGGTAATGTTTGCCGGGAAATGATAGGTATCCATGTAAGACTTGACCAGCATGTCAGAGCTTGCCTTGCTTGCCGAATACGGACTGTGGGGCGCATACGGCGTGGTCTCATAAAAATATCCGCCATCGTCGGGCAATGACCCGTAAACTTCATCCGTGGATACATGAAGGAACCTTTTCCCTTCTTTGTAGCTGCCGTCCGGATTTTCCCAGGCCGCCCTTGCACAGTTTAACATTACCGCCGTTCCAAGCACGTTGGTGGTGACAAACACCTCAGGATCCTTGATGCTCCTGTCCACATGGCTTTCCGCCGCAAAATGCACCACCCTATCAATATCATTTTCCCTGAAGATCTTTGCGATCGCCTCTTTATCACAGATATCCGCTTTCACAAAGGTATAGTTGCTCCGTCCTTCCACTTCCTTTAAATTTTCAAGGTTTCCCGCATAGGTAAGCGCATCCACATTGATAATGCGGATCTCACCCCCATACTTTTTAAACATATAATGAATATAATTGGAACCGATAAACCCTGCTCCTCCTGTCACTAAATAAGTCCTCATCTGCTCTCTCCTTTTTTATTTGATCTCATCCGGCCTTTAGTACCCCATGTAACTGGTATTTAAATCCACGCTCCCTTTGATCCCCGGCACGGATCCTTTGGAAGAATACTGCCAGATATCATACCTTGTCCTGTTATAGCTTGGCGCCGCCGCATATTGGGCAAGCCAAATTTTATAACCGGTGATGCTGGGTGTGTCGATTTTTTCATTAAACCAGGTCTTGTTTGCATATACGCCTGCTTTATAGCCGGAGTTTTGGATTGTCTGGCAAAAAGCCTTGCATACCGCAGTCCTTGTGGCCACGCTGATCCCGTCTGCCCTGCCGCCGCTTGTCTCCACATCCAGGAATATGGGGAAACTGATATTGTATCCTTTTACCAGGCCAAGCACCATAGACGCTTCCTCAACCGCTTCCACCTCATTTACGGCCTGGGTAAAGAAATAGATGCCAACCTTGATCCCCGCTCCCAAAGCGCCTTTAATGTTCGCCCGGTACTTCGGGTCCTCGATCAGCGCGCCTGTGGTGGAACCGCGGTAGCCGCACCGGATGATCACATAGGATACCCCGCTGTTTTTAACCGCATTCCAGTCAATGTCACCGTTCCACTTGGAAACATCAATCCCGAAACTGCCTGATGTCTTATTTAAAGAACCGTCGCTGTTAAAGCTGTATTTAGCACCTAAAATAATCTGTTCCCCGGTGACTTTGTTCCCGTTCTTGTCAAAAAAGTAGGTCACGCCTTCAATCACCTGCCAGCCCGTATAACGGTATTCCCCTTTGGTTGTGGTCTTTTTACGGTAAAACTCCTTGGTCTTATAATAGTCCGCATATTTTGCTTCCCGGTACTTATCCCCATCCTTCACATAAAGCACTTCGCCGCCGGTGGTCTTTAAAGTCGTGGTGGTGTCGTTCTTTGCCTTATTGGGCGTCGCCGTCGGTGTGGCTGAGGGCGTTGCCGAAGGCTTTACCGATGCCGTCGGCGTTACGCTGGGGGTATGAGTGGGGGTTGCCGATACTGCCGGCGTATGAGTCGGCAGCGCCGTAGGTGTTACCGTGGGTGTGGGCGCATCCGTTGGCTTTTCTTCCGGTGTCGGTGTCGGCGCCTCTGTCGGCTTTTCTTCCGGCGTTGGATCCGGCACCGGGGTCTCGGTCTCTTCCGGTGCTGTTGACGGAGTTTCCGGCTCACCTGTCTGGCCCGGGTCAGGTTCCGGATCCGTTGATTCCGATGGCCCCGGCTCTTCGGTGTCCGGATTCGAGGTTTCCGGGTCATCTACTGTATACGGTACAGGTTCCTTATCTTCCGCCGTAAGCAGCCGAAACCCGATCCCCGCCTTGGCAGCCGGGTCAGCAATATCCTTGGAATAATCCACCTTTTCATATCTGTCTTCTGTCTTTTCGGTTCCTTCAATGATCGTCTTTGTGGATTCTACCCACTCAACCGTATCCGTATTCGCAGATTCTACCACAGTCTCGTTGACCTTGGTATCTTCCACCGCCGCATTGACCTGAGATTCCGTTTTCACCTCATCCGCCACGTCAACCTTTTTATATTCGATGGTATCCCGCACGGTAATCGCCACCTTTTCCCCGGAAATCTCAAAATCCTCGTGGGAAGAAGGCGATGTGATCCGTACATTGTATTTCCCCGGCGCCAGTTCCGTCTGGTATATGATGCCGTCCTTGTCATCATCTGTTTTGGTATACGTTTCCCCGGAGGGCTTTTCAATCTTAACTTCAAAGGCAATGTTAGAAATCAGCTTACCTGTCTTACTGTTAACAAACTTGATCTTTAAATCCTTCTGGATAGAGGAAAGATTCAGTTTTACCTGCGCATTCTTGCCGTCATCCGGAATTTCCTGGCCTTCATCCTCCAGCCAGTCTTCCGGCTCCATGGAAGCCGCCATCACCTTTGCCGCATGGGCATCCGCAATCGCTACAAGCCCCTCCTCGCCAATCATATTGATCCCGTCCAGGCCTACGCCGATTTCCGCAAAGGTCTCTACCTGCTTTTTGATGTTCCTGGCATTTAAATATAGGCCTCCCGTCACAAGCGCAAGCACCAGCACTGCCACGCCAGTGAACGCTACCGCATAATCCGCAGCCGGAAGATGGGTCAGCTTATAAATGACAGCCCCAACTCCGCCTTTCTCCTCATCCTCACTCCCGTAATAGTCATCGTCTTCGTCTTCGTACTCGTAGTACTCGTCCTCATCATAATCGGAATCGTACTCATCCTCGTAGTACTCGTCCTCATACCCGTCTTCCTCTTCCAAATCATATTCGGCATCTTCTATCTCATCTTCATCCTCATAATATTCCTCTTCGTATTCGGCGTCCTCTATCTCATCTTCGTCCTCATAATATTCCTCTTCATATTCAGTATCATCTGCCTCATCTTCGTCCTCGTAGTATTCTTCTTCGTATTCGGCATCCTCTATCTCATCTTCGTCCTCGTAGTATTCCTCTTCGTATTCGGCATCCTCTGTCTCATCTTCATCCTCATAATACTCGTCCTCATACCCGTCTTCCTCTTCCAAATCATATTCATTTTCATCTTCATCAAAATCGATCCATTCCAGCTCTTCTTTCCTTCTTTTCCCGTTCCGGAATGATCCAAAAATTTTCTTCACTTATGTAAACCCTCCGTTTTAACATTTTTGTAACATTTTCGCAATCTTTCTTCACGCCATTATAACATTTATCCCTTAACAGCACAATTGTTTTCTTTTTCATCTTGTAAAAAAGACTTAATATTTCCCATTTCGACAGTTTACATAACTCATCGACAAATTATGGCATTATTGCACCGTTGTTGGCACTACAAATGTTGTTGACTTTCTTCGAAAAAAAGATAAAATTATTTATAACAACACGGGAACTGATAACAATTCCCGGAAACGCGCATCAAAAAGATTGGATGAAAATTATGATGTATATGCATTACTGCAAGCTCTGTCACCGCATTTTCATGCTGAATGGGCACAAGATGATCTGCCCTAAATGCACGGAACCCCTGACAGAGCTTCAAATTTCTTATCTGGATTATACAGATCTTGATCCGGCCCAGAGACAGCTCTTTAAAGAAGCCTGCGCTGACGACGAAAAACTGCACCAACTAAAAGCTACATACCGCATGTACAAGTACAGCAAATGGTACAAGGAACTTCAATCCAAAAATACAGACGACCTGCCAATTACATCCTTGCTGGCTGCAAACGCAAAGCGCAGCCCTGATGACCATGACCCAAAGACGGTCTCGTCAATCTCATGACTTCAGGAAACTGGAGTCATGTCACATGTAATAGACAAATATCCCGCATAAGATCACTGCCATTCCCAGCAGCTTCTTTTTGGTGATTTTCTCTTTAAAAATCAAATATCCTAAAAACATCACCACCACATAACCAAGTGATTCGATCACGGGAACATTGGTAAATTCCAGGCCGCTATACGCAATGATCGTAATGAACATGGAAAAAAACATAAGGCCATACCCGCATACCACATACCAGTTCAGGTATTCCCTGATCCGTGAACTATACGTCTTTGATGCGCTCTTTTTTAGTAAAATTTGGGCAAAGGATGCCAAAACAACAGAAAATATTAAAACCAGCACATAAATATTCATAGACTGTCACCTGCCTTATCCCCGGAATCACTGTTTAAAATGAAAATGCCTGCCATGACCAGCAAAATACCGATCACTTTGCCCGCCGTGATCTGCTCATGAAAAATAGCAATCCCCCAGACCAACGCCCACAACAGCGTGATTGCTTTATTGGCATAGGCGATGGACAATTCAAACTTTTTGATCACCTGCTGCCAGAGCAATGCATAGATCCCTAACACGATCACATCCAATCCATAAAACAAAATAAACTCAAAACTGAAAACCTCTTTCCCTGACGCAAATTTCGATACAACGCTGGATATACTATATATCATAAACACAGCCTGCAACATCAGGATATCTTTCCATTTCATTTCTTTTTTCATCTTAGATCCTCATTTCCACGCACTTACAGTCTATACCGTTTCCTGTAAAATCTACATTATTTTATCACAGTAACTTGGCCGCGTATATTAAATTTTTATGAATATATGGATTTTTCAGGTAAATGATAGTAGAATAAGCACAGATTACTACAGAAAGGCATGGTTTACCATATGAAAGAAAATAAAAAAACAGAATTTGAAGTGGAAGACCTGGATGCGGAAACCAATACTGCGGAAGAAAACGAAGAACCCGGAACAAGTTCTCCAAAGGACGATAACCCCCGCTTCCCTATTAACCTCCATGTTATTTTAATCGCGGCGATCCTGTTGATCGCGGCAATATCGGTATACCGGTTAAACAAATGGAATCAGGGCACGAATCTTAGCGATGATGACACCAATGTGGATACTTCCCAATTCGATATCGAGGTCCTTGACATGATCCTTCCTATGGATTCCGCCAGACTGGAAGGCCGCGAGGACGACGGGATCACTACGATTTTATGTCTTGGGAACAACCCATTTTCCGATGACAGAGACAAAACCGGACTTGCCTCCCAGATTGCAGACAAGACGGGCGCCGTGGTTTATGACTGTGCTTTCCCGGATTCTTCAGCCGCCTGCAAATTCCCGGTTTATAATCCTGAATACACAAAAGACCATTTTAACTTTTTCTATGTGGTGGAGTGCTTCAGGAACAATGAATTTACAGCGATCAACTCGATTGCAAACGATGAACCGGATCCCAGGTTCGCGGAAACCGTTGAGACAATGAAAACCGTGGATATGGATAAAGTGGACGTGCTCCTTGTCATGTATGACAGCACGGATTACAACATAGGCACCCCTTCCGATAACCCGGATAACCCTATGGACGTAACCGCATTTACCGGCGGGCTGCGCACCACCCTGGAAAATATCAAAGCCACCTGGCCTTATATCCGTATCTACCTTATGTCTCCTACCTACGCACAGGCAGTTGACGAGAACGGGAAACTTTCAAACGGAACCATTACCGATATGGGGAACGGCACGTTAAACCATTACATGATCAAAGAGGCGGATGTCGCTATGGACTGCGGCGTTTCCTTCATTGATAATTATTATGGAACCATCAACGAAGACAACTATAAAGAATATATGTCAGACCACATGCATTACAATGATAAAGGAAGGGAAAAGCTGGCGGACCGTATTGCGGATATTATCAATAACCGGATGGGGATTGTAAATTCTACCAGTGCGGCGAATCATTAGCACCCGGACCCAAAATAGATGAAAGGCATTACATGGAATATAAAGAAAACGCACTGAGCTGTGAAGATTATCTCCGGCTGCGGGAAAGTGTTGGCTGGTTAAATTTTTCAAAAGAGCAGTCAAAGAAAGCGCTGGAAAACAGCTTATATACAGTTGCCGCAGCTGAATGCGGAAAGATTATCGGCATGGGAAGGCTTATCGGAGACGGAATGTACTATATCATAGCCGATGTGGTCGTACATCCCACATATCAAAATAAAGGAATTGGCAGGGAAATTCTCCAAAGACTGATTGCATTTGTTGACAGGGAAACACCAACTGGCGGGCGATCCAGCATCCAGTTGATTGCAGAAAAAGGGAAAGAAGCATTTTATCAAAAAGCAGGCTTTCGGTTGATCCCGCATGAGTACTGTGGTTCTGGTATGAGGAGGGTCATCCGCAAATAAGTTTCCGTTTAGTTGGTTAATGAGGTTGGCTAAACGGACGAAAAGGAAGCAATAAAAATCTACGTCGCCACGCTAGGATAAAGCCTCGCGAAATGGCTCCTTAAGATTTTTATTGCTTTCTTTTCTGGCTTTTGGCTAACGTTAATCCAACGAAACATTCAACTAAATGCAAAGCCACTACTTAAATGGTTGCCGCTAGTACTGCTATTTACGCCAAAATATATTCAACAGCCAGTTATGTAGTGGTCAGCAGTTTAGTCGAAGAGCCAGTTGAGATTACATGAGCCAATAGCCCAGCCGGGATGAGGGATAAAAATCTTTAGGAGCCATTTCGCGAGTGCTTTATCCTAGCGTGGCGACGTAGACTTTTATCCCTCATCCCGGCGGTATTATTTACCAAGTACCTCAACTAAACGGGAATTTATTCTACCTCATCCAATCTCCGTATCACATCCGCATCCAAATAAGGACTAATCTCCGAAAACTGCTCATAGGTAAGTTTATTCCCCTGCTCCAGATAAAGTTCCAGGCATTTTTCCTTAGCATCCGCATTCAAGTAAATCAAAAAATCCTCCAGTATCTCAAAGCTTATCGGTTCTTCCACATTCTCCACCAGCCGCATGGCATCTTCGGAGTCAACATAAGGTATCAGATATTCCACAATCTCGTCACCGGTAAGGGGCTTCATGGTTCCCTTTTCCACCGCATCCGCCAGGCACTTCCCCACATCACTATTCCCGTAAATAAGCATGTCACGAATCTGCTCTGCGGTAAGGTCCGCACCGCTGCCAAACAAAATCTTTACACATTCCAGCAAATCTTCATTTTTCATGTAAGGCAGCACATCCATGAATCTGGCGGCATTGATATCACCCTTCCGGAAATCATCCGTAATCATTTCCGCTGCCTCATACACCTCATCCCCAAACAGTTTCAGGATGTTCTTATTATGCCGGTTCCCAAACCGCAGGTTCAGGCTCTTAATCTTTGCCCCCTGGCCTACAATTTTTACTGCGTTCCGCCCTTCCGTCAGGGGCACGGTGACGCTTTTGCCGACTGAGCCGCCCTCCTCCAGTTCCGTAAGCAGGGTGACGCTGCCGTCCGCTCCCACGTGGACCAGCTTCATTTTGCCGGACAAAAGCTCCGCCTCCACATCCAGCGTCTGGTCAAAAGCCTCTTTCGCATAAAGGATTTGAAAGCTGCCGGAACCATTCAGTATCAACCCTTCACAGTCCACATCCACACCATTCCCCACATAGCGGTAAGCATACCACTCATCATTGACGTCCTGGCCTGCGATTGCCTGATCATCCTCATATAATTCCCACGCTTCCCCTTGGGTGTCGAAACGGATATCCTGGGCAAGGAATTGCCCCGAACCGTCAAAGTAGCTCCATATAATACCATTCGGCCCTTTCTCCCCGCTATACCCGGCATTTTCCGCAAAATCCGCAAATGCATCCTCTAAAGCATATCCTAAACCTTGCCACATCTGACCGATGCCGTCCCAGACATTGCCTGCCGTTTCCCCGAAATGATCCCAAAAAGACGTATACCCTTCCACCGCCGCATTCCAGCCGGAAACATAGCTCCCCGCCATCGTCTGCCCGGCCGGATGATTACCTGTATACACCCTGTCGTTTTTCGCCCCGGCAAAACCTGCCGCCAGTAAAAGCAGGGCAGCGGCACAAATGGAAGCCGCCACGATGGCCCCTTTTACCTTTTTATAATGAAGGATGGCATACAGCCTCTCTTTCAATGTATTTTTGTCTTCGAGAAGCGTGGTGGAAAGTACGCTTTTCTTAAAATTCATCTTATACTCCGCTGCGTCAAGAAGCACATTCCCGTAGGCTTTGCGTCCTTCTAATGTAAGGATTTCCAAAACCGCCTCATCACAGGCAAGCTCGCAGTCCACATTAAACTTACGCTCGGCCAGATAAAGGAACGGATTGAACCAATGGATACAAAGCACCGCCTGATACAGCCATTTGTACCAAAGATCCCTCTTTTTGCAATGAACCAGCTCATGATGGAGGATCAGGGAAATATCTTCCTGCCCGGCTGTCTTCTTAGGAAGTATGATGCCCGGGTGCATCATCCCTATCATCACCGGACCGGAAATAATGGAGCTTTCATACACCTTGACCACTCTTTTTATTCCAATCTTAGCAGAAAGTTCATCTGCCAGCGCCCGGACGCTTCCTTCCCTGATTTCTTCCCTGTCCGCCTTCACATAAGCGGCAAAATTCCTGTAATCGTTCCACTTGACACAGGCTGCAAGAACCGCGCCAAAGAGCCAGGCCACCCACAAATAAGAAAATGCGCCTGCATATTTCCCTGCCACGGATTCTTCTGGGGCTGCCGCAGCCCCCAAAGGCCTTACCGGGGCTAATGGCTCTAAGACATCCGCTACTTCCCCGTCAGCCGGCAGCGCCCCCTCACTTTGTAATTCCGCTGTTACGGAAGTTCCCGCGGCGGCTTCCCTTCCCCCAGCCGCGGTATTCCCGGCACCGCCTGCCGCAAAAAGACTTCCAACCAAGTTAATCCCAAGGCTGAACGGGATTAAGAGCCGTACCACCATCACCAGCCAGACATAATAATTCCATTTTTTTGAAAAATACTTTTTGGTCAGCGGTCTGGCACACAGGATCAAAATACCGACTATCGTGCCCGATAATGAGAGTGAAAGTACCGTCCAAAAAACCTGATTTCCCATCTCTATCCCCTCCCTAGATATTTTTATTGAAAAAATTCCTCAGCTCGTCTATTTCTTCCTTGGAAAGCCGCTCATCCGACACCAAAGCCGCCGCAAGATTTTTTGAACTCCCACTGAAAAACTTATCCACAAAGCTCCTTGTCTCCTGCCTGATGTATTCCTCCCGTCCTAAAATGGGATGATAATAATAAACATCCTGTTTCTCCTGAATAATGATCCCCTTATCCAAAAGCCTTCGAATCAGGGTCAGCACCGTGGTCCGCTCCCAGTTCTTCTTCTCTTCCAGCCTCACCCGGATTTCAGAAGCGTTCAGGGCTCTTCCCGCTTTCCATAGCACCTCCAGTATTTCAAGTTCCGCATCGGAAACCATATGTTTCTTTTCCATAACCATCCCTCCATGCTGTTTACTTATGTAGACAATTAGAGTTTACACCTGTAGACATCATTTGTCAAGTAATTATGACATTTAAAATCGCAGAGAACTTACGGCAAAGATGCCTGCCGTAAGTTCCCCTGTCTTATCTCCCCTCCAGGCATTTCACTTTTCCCACCGTTTTCCCTTCCGAATCCCTGTAATACACCGTATACTCCCTTTGCCTGTCCTTTTGGAAGAGCAGGTAATCCACACAAAATTCTTCCGGCACCAGATACATTGCCATTTCCTTTACCTGCCCCGAACCTTCATCCCTGTACGTCTTTTGGAACTCCAGAGCCCGCACATCATAGAGCAGACCGTCCGTATACAGATATTGATCCATCACAATCTTGGTGATCTCATAATCACTGACCCGCTTTGCGGCATTCACGCCATACTCCTTAAGCAGGGAATTAACGTTTCTGAACCCCGGATAAAGATACCCGGTTACATCCCCCTGGTTTTTGGTGGACGCAAAGGTAAGCATCCCTGACGGGTCTGTAAGGCAGATATCAGAGAACGTCAGTTCCGCCATGTCCTCTTTGTACGCTTCCCATAACCCGGTGCGTTCCTCTTCATCCAAATCTAACGTATAATCCTCCAGCCCGTTGGTCCAGCGGATTTCATAATATTTAAGCCCCTCAAGCCTTAAGGCTCCATAGGTTCCCCTCTTAAACTCTTCCCCCGCAAAAAGATCCTTAAGCTCGCTGATCTGATACAAAGGGATCCTGCAGCGTCTATACCGGACTTTTCCGTCTTTCCTGTTATACTTCACTAAAATATCATAGCTTTCCCCCTGCTCCTTGGCCGTCTCCTCACACAGGCCCACAAGGCGGCAGGCTTCCTTCAGCTCCTCCCCTGTCAGCTCCATGTTTTCCAGAATATCTTCCGGACCATCGCCGCTTTTTTGTGCTGTCAGGACAAACGCCATGGAAGCGATCTCCTCTTTTGACGGAAGCTGTGCTTCCTGCTTTCCAAGCAGCATAAAGATACCGATTACAAGCCCAAAGACCAGACCTTCCGCCAGCAGATGCCTTCCCGCCGAAAAATACTTTTTGGCGTCAAAAGCAATCACAGCGTTAATAAAACCGTGGACCAGCGGAAGGAAAAATGCCGCTCCTACCACCGCCGGCATGGGAGACATCCCCTCCACCGTAAAGATCCGGAACACATCCACCAGCCAAAGCATAGCCAGAATCATGCCGCCATACCGAAAAAGACTCTCCACCCACCGGAAGGTGAACACGCCGCCCTTCCGCTCCACCGGACGTTTTACAAAAATCAAACAGTTAAACGCCGTCAGCAAAAACGCCACTGCCGCCATGAAACCGATATAGGGCAGATGGCTTCCCACCTCCCAATTAGCACTGTCTGCAAATTCCTTGACGCCGGAACCATTTACAAGCAGCGATAAGGGCGTAAGACAGCCGCTTAGGGCTGTCAGTGCCTCTGACTTATAAAAGGATGGATAAAACAGTCCAAGCATCCGCTCCGTAAGATAAAATCCCCAGCCCGGCCCAAAGAAAAAGAAAAGCAAGAGCCCCAGCATATAACCGTGGTTCTGGGCCAGCAGAAAAGCCAGCATAGAAAAGCCTGACACCACTAAAAAGCCCAGCACCAGAAAAATACAGCCCAGCCACACGCCGCAGATGCTGTCCTCATATCTGCAATATCCCATGGAAAGAGAGATCCGGAAAAAGAAAAGCTTGCAGGCAGCGGCCGGAACCAAAAAAATCAGCAGATTACTCAAATACCCTGCCCAAAATAGCTGCCCTCTGGAAACAGGAAGGCCAAAATACAGATCACTCTTTTTTTCGGAATACAGGTAACGGAAGGAACAGGGCCCCATCACGATCCCCATCAGCACCATTGCCGCAAAAAAGGAAGTGTTCCCCGGCCCTGTATAAAGGCTTCTTACCTCCCCCGCAGGGATCGTCATCTTGGTGGCAAGTATAAGACAGAACATCCCAAACACATACCAGTTTGCCACCACCAGCCATAATTTACTTTTTAAATCTTCCTCAAGAAGGCCAAGAAACCTTTTCATCCCTGCTGCCCTTCTTTCTCAGCGTTAAAACTTTCTGCCTGCTCATTATTTTTCGAAACCATTTCTTCCCACACACTCTCCGGCAGGATCCTTCCCCGGTGCAGAAATCCTCTGTCCGTACAAATCTTTCCCAGCTCCTCCAGATAGTGTGAAACCACCAATATGGTCATTTTCCTGCCTGCAACAACGCTCTTTAACAATTCATTCACCGTATTCCTGATCTGCGGGTCCAGCCCATCAAAGACCTCGTCGCAAAAAAGATATTTGGTGTTGGCGCAGATTGCCGCCGCAATAAACATCTGCTTTTTCATCCCCTTGGAAAATGCGTCCGCCATAGCATTCTCATGAAGTCCAAACTGTTCCAAAAGATACCGATATTCCTCCATGGCAAAATCAGGGTAAAAAGTCCTGTAAAAATTACCGATGGAAAGAGGCGTTGCGTTCCTCTCATAATACTGTACATCCGGCATGAAAAATATCTTTTTCTTTGCCCCCACGGAAGGCATAGGGATACCGTCGATCAAAATTTCCCCTTCATCCGCTTGATACACACCCGAAAGAAGCCGAAGGAGCGTACTTTTCCCCGCCCCGTTTTCCCCTATCAGGCCGTAAATGCTCCCGTCGGGGATTGACAAAGTCACATCCGAAAGACAGACAAACTCTCCGAACCGCTTACTGATCTTGTTAATCTCAATCATTTATACAATTTTCCTCTTTTTCACATAGTAAGAATAATAAACCGCAAAAAGCACCGATGTGGTGACCCATGTAAGGGGGTAACTGAACATTACCGTTTTCATGTGATTCCACACCGGTACCGCGGCTAACAGCCACCCGCTCCGCAAAATGCAGATCCCGCCAAAGCTAAGCAGCATCGGAATCAGGGCATCCCCCATCCCCCGTAACGCTCCCGAGAAAATTTCAACACACACATAGGTAATATAAAAAGGCGCCAAAAAACGTATCATTTCCATACCGATCGTCAGCACCTCCTGATCTTTGGTAAACAGGCCAAGAAGATATTTCCCTCCCGGGAGCAGTATCACGGTAATGACAAGTGATGTGGCTGCCGTCATCAAAAGGCACTGCCGTACCCCTTTGCGCACCCGCGAAAAATACCCTGCCCCGTAATTCTGCCCCACAAAGGTAGTCACGGAAACGCCAAAGGAACTGACCACCATCCAAAAAACAGCGTCCACTTTGCTGTAAGCAGTCCAGGCCGCCACCGTGCTTGTGCCAAAATAATTCACGTCCGCCTGCACGATCATGTTGGATAGGGAGTAAGTTAATGTCTGGGCACCAGCCGGAAGGCCGATAGCAAGAATCCTTTTCACCACCCATCCGTGAAACCGGATTTCCTTAAAGCGCATCCTGATCTCTTCCTCCAGACGGCTTAAAGAAATGCAGACCAGTGCCGCACTGAAGAGCTGGGATAAAATGGTGGCGAGGGCTACGCCGAGCACTCCCATGCCTAAAGCGATCACGAAGAAAATATCCAGCACGATATTCACCAGACAACTTGCGATCAAAAAATATAAGGGCCGTTTAGAGTCCCCCATTGCACGCAGAATGCCTGCCCCCATATTATAGACCAGATTCCCCACCATCCCACAGAAATATACCCTGATATAAATGATGGAATCCGCCATAGTCTCCGGCGGCGTGTTCATCCACCGAAGCGCCGCAGGCGCACAGACAAGGCCTGCCGCCATAATCGCCACCCCGGCGGCAGCCGACACGGCAATCGCCGTGTGGATGGCCTCCCTGACCTGCTTTTTTGCGCCTCCTCCATAAAACTGGGATATGGTCACCGTAGCCCCTGTAGATACCCCGGTAAAAAATCCCACAAACAAGTTTACGATCATAGCAGCCGCACCGCCTACGGCCGCCAACGCTTCCTTTCCCACAAAACGCCCTACGATCACGGCATCCACCGTATTATATAGCTGCTGGAAAAAAGTGCCCAGCAGCAGCGGGAAAAAGAAAAGGAGCAGCTGCTTCCAGATGACGCCTTCCGTAATTCCATTTTCCTGTATCTTGCTTTTCATTTCTTATATATCCTTAGTCAATTGATAAATGTTTACCGCTTTCTGCCGCACAGCTGTGCAAGGGACTGATCGTATGGCGCCCGCGCGATCCCGTGTTCTGTCACGATCGCCGTCACCAGCTCATGGTCCGTCACATCAAAGGCAGGATTAAATACCTTGACTCCGTAAGGCGCCATCCGCTCTTTGTACCACATCTGCGTCACTTCATCCTCCGGCCGCTGTTCGATCTTGATCTCCTTCCCCGCAGGTGTCTGCAGATCGATGGTGGAAGTAGGCGCACAGACGTAAAACGGAATGCCATAATGCTTAGCCACTGCCGCCACCACGGAAGTGCCGATCTTATTCGCCACATCCCCGTTTGCCGCAACCCGGTCACAGCCCACAAACACCGCATTCACCCAGCCGTTTCCCATCACCATGGCAGACATATTATCACAGATCAGTGTCACGTCCACACCGGCGGATTGCAGCTCATAGGCCGTCAGCCTTGCCCCCTGAAGTAAGGGTCTGGTCTCATCCGCAAACACCCGGAACCCATAGCCCCGCTCCTGTCCTAAATAAATGGGTGCGGTTGCGGTTCCATACTTACAGGTTGCAAGCTGCCCGGCATTACAATGCGTTAAAATCCCATCCCCGGGTTTTACCAGGCTAAGCCCGTTCTCCCCTATGGCCCGGCATACCCGGATATCCTCAGCTTTCATTTCCACCGCTTCCTTATGTAGGATATCCAATACCTGCTGCAGGTTCTTTCCTTCTTCTCTCCCGGCTTTTAAACAGCATTGCTCCATACGGTTCAGCGCCCAGGATAAATTCACCGCCGTAGGGCGGGCGGAATCCAAATACTCTTTCTGCTTGCGGAACTTCACGTAAAAATCTTCAAATTCCATGCCGCTGCCGCCCTCTTTTACAATGGCCTTTGCCAGCACGTAAATACCGAAAGCCGCTGCCACGCCGATTGCCGGCGCCCCACGCACCCTCAATAAATAAATAGCATCCCATATCTCCTTTGCCGTATGGAGCCTTATGATCTCTGTCCTGCCCGGTAATCTGGTCTGGTCAATGATTACGACACTATTGTCACCATCGTCCAGATCCACGGTTTCATAATCCAATATGCTTTTTTCACTCATTGCCTTTCTCCCTCCTTACCTCATCTATCTCGATCAACACGCTGACGCCAAATACCACCACTGCAAGAAACACGATTCCACGCTCGATCCTGGCATTGATTCGTTTCCATTTCTTCTTCCGCAGCTTTTCTTTCTTTTGCGCTATCTTCTCCCTTTTCCGTTCCTGTTTCTTCTGCAATTTGAATTGTGACATACTGTTCATTCTTCTTGACTCCTTTGGTCTAAGTTTATGAAACATTAACTACTGTACGGTAATATCTCCATACTCACCCTTACAGGCTTTCAGCAGGTCATCAGGCGCCAACTCAATCTGCGAGCCGATCCTGCCGCCGCTGACGATCACCGTTTCCCTTTCCCTTGCTGACTCATCCAGTCTGGTCACATACTGCTTTTTCATCCCGATCGCCGTACAGCCGCCCCGGATATATCCCGTGATCCCGTTGATATCTTTGACGTGGATCATGGATACCGACTTCTCCCCGACGCTCTTTGCCGCCTTTTTCATGTCAAGCTCCTTCGCTACGGGAATGACAAAAACAAAATAATTTTTACTGCTTCCCTGAGTCACCAGTGTTTTATATACCTTTTCATAAGGCAGGGAAAGCTTGTCCGCAATCTGCAGCCCGTCTACAAATTCATCGCATTCATAAGTATAATGAGTGAAAGAGATTTTTTCCCTTTCCAGTATGCGCATTGCGTTGGTTTTTATTTCTTTATTCTTTGCCATGCCTGCTCCTTTTAAAATAATACTGTTTGTTCCTTCCCCATTATACTACATACAGCCTCAATAATCTTCTTTAATTTTTTACTTTAGTTTTTTCTCTGCCTGGAAAACAACGGCACGTACAGGGCAAGAGTCAATATTCCTATTCCGATCAAATTCATCGCCCTTTCATAGTCGCCCGTATCTGCATAGGATTTTGCTTCGCTAATCACAGCTTCGGTAAATCCCGACTCCTGCACCTCCTGACGAAGAAGGAGCAGTGCTTCCTCGTAGAGATACGAGGTTACTTTAAGATATGCTCTCTTCATATTTTCTTCAAAGCTTTCCTGTGCATTCACCCTGCGCGTTTATGCCCGCGATTCCAATCACTACAGCCAGGATAATTTCAATCAGTATAATCCTTACGCTTTTTTCCTCAACAGTTCTTTCATTTGATCTTCCTCGCATTTCATGGCGCACAAAACCGGCAGAAGACTTCTCCCGCCGGTTTCATTTTATCTTATCTTGTGCTGATGCTTACCTTATTTCTCAGCCATTTCCACTTTCAGCTTTTCTGTCAGTGCAGGAACGATCTTGTTCAGGTCGCCTACGATACCATAATCAGCCACGTCAAAGATAGGAGCCGTTTCATCCTTGTTGATCGCAATGATGATATCAGCTTCTTCCATACCTGCCACGTGCTGGATCGCACCGGAGATACCGATTGCAAAGTAAACGTTAGGACGTACTGTCTTACCGGTCTGGCCTACCTGAAGGTCTTTCGGCTTCCAGCCTGCGTCAACAACCGCACGGGAACAGCTTACCGTACCGCCAAGTACCTCTGCAAGGTCTTCCAGAATCTTGAAGTTTTCCGGGCTGCCAACGCCGCGTCCGCCGGATACCAGGATCTTAGCATCCATGATATCAGCTACGTCGGATACTGCCTTGACTACCTCTAAGATCTCAACATACATGTCATTAGGTGTAAAGCCAGGATTGTAATTGATCACTTCCGCTTTTCTGCCTGCTTCTTTAGGAGCTTTCTGCATTACGCCAGGGCGTACCGTTGCCATCTGAGGACGGAACTCCGGACAAGCGATTGTTGCGATGGTGTTACCGCCAAATGCCGGACGGGTCATAAGAAGCTGGTTATGAAGCTGCTCTTTGCCCGGGATCGGGTTGATCGGGAAATCACCGATATCAAGCTGTGTACAGTCTGCGGTAAGACCTGTATGGATCCTTGCTGACACACGGGGACCTAAGTCACGCCCGATTGCCGTAGCGCCTACTAAGAAGATCTCAGGCTTAAACTCATTGATCACAGATGCCAGTGCATGTGCATAAGGCTCTGTCCTGTATTCCTTCAATTCCGGGTCATCCACTACGATCACCTTATCAGCGCCGTATTCCCCAAGGGTATCTGCCAGTGCGCCAACGCCTGAGCCAACCAGTACTGCCGTTACTTCCGTACCTAAATCCTTAGCAAGATCTTTGCCTTTTCCAACCAGTTCCAAAGCAATTCCGCTAAGCTCATTATCAACCTGCTGAGCGAAGACAAATACGCCCTTATAATCTTGAATATTCATTTTGAACCTCCATTAATATCTTTATTAGATAACGTGTTTTACTTTTAACTTATCGATAATGTAATCTACGGATTCAGCGGGATCAAGAGTAACCTTCTCGCCTGCGCCCTTTCTTACCTTATCGGAAGCCTTTGCAATCTGGGTAGGTGAACCTTTAAGCCCTAAATTGGAGTCTTCTACGTCAACCAGGTTAGCTCTTCCCCATACTGTGATCTCTGCATTGTATGCATCGAAGATTCCGCCGGGAGTCATATAACGAGGCTCATTTAATTCAGCAAGCGCTGTGATCAGGCAGGGCATTTTAGCCTTTAATACGTGATACCTGTCATCATACTGACGCTCAACGATCACGCTCTCGCCTTCAATCTTGATATTCTGTGCATAAGAGATTACCGGGATTCCAAGGTGCTCGGAAATCTGCGGCCCAACCTGTGCGGTATCGCCGTCGATAGCCTGACGTCCTGTAATGATCAGGTCATATTCCAGATTGCGGATAGCGCCTGCCAGTGTCTGGGAAGTTGCCCATGTATCCGCACCGCCTAATACCCTGTCAGTTACAAGGATACCCTTGTCAGCGCCCATAGCCATAGCCTCGCGCAGAACTTCCTCCGCTTTGGGAAGACCCATAGTCACTACCGTAACCTCTGCTCCATACTGATCTTTTAATCTAAGGGCTGCTTCCAGACCTGCCTTGTCATCAGGATTCATGATCGTAAGCATTGCACCTCTGTCAAGCGTACCATCAGGATTAAACTTAACGCCACCCTTGGTATCAGGTACCTGTTTAATACAAACAACGATTTTCATTGTATTTCTCTCCTTATTTATTATCTGTTAATTTTCTGTTACCGGATTCATACTGCAACATATCACCCTCATAAGCAAATACTCGTAAATGCTCCGCATTTCCTCGTGCGCGTTGCGCTTCAAATAGAACCATTTTGGTCTGCTCATGCAAGCACGGCAGCCTGCAAATGCTTCTATTTTCATTTGCTTATTCGCGGCTATTTCAGCAGGGCACCGGAAATGACCATCCTCTGAACTTCGGATGTTCCTTCATAGATCTCGGTGATCTTAGCATCCCGCATCATACGCTCTACATCGTACTCTCTGATGTAGCCGTAGCCGCCGTGGAGCTGAACCGCCTTGGTGGTCACTTCCATAGCGACTTCCGCTGCATATAATTTAGCCATAGCAGCTTCTACGGTATAAGATTTCTGGGTTGCCTTCGCCATTGCTGCCCGGTATACCATGTACTGTGCAGCCTGAACCTTGGTTGCCATATCAGCAAGCTGGAACTGGGTATTCTGGAATGCACCGATCGCCCTTCCGAACTGCTTTCTTTCTTTTACATATTCTACGGTTCTCTCTAAAGCGCCTTCCGCAAGACCAAGAGCCTGTGCGGCGATACCGATACGTCCGCCGTCAAGGGTATGCATAGCGATGCCAAAGCCCTTGCCTTCCTGGCCAAGGAGATTTGCTTTCGGGATACGGCAGTCTGTGAAGATCAGCTCATAAGTTGATGAACCGCGGATACCCATTTTCTTTTCCTTTGTACCAAAGGTAAAGCCCGGAGTTCCCTTCTCTACGATAAATGCGGAGATCATCTTTTTACTTCTGCCCTTTGCGTCCGTTACAACGCTGGTAACAGCAAAGATCACATAAACGTCAGCTTCTTTACCGTTTGTGATAAAGATCTTGGAGCCGTTGAGCACCCATTCGTCCCCATCCAAAACAGCCTTTGTCTGCTGGCCCTGTGCATCTGTACCCGCACCGGGCTCGGTAAGGCCGAATGCGCCAAGCTTCTCGCCCTTTGCAAGGGGTACTAAGTATTTCTGCTTCTGCTCTTCTGTTCCGTATGTCATGATCGGGTCGCAGCAAAGAGAGGTATGTGCGGAAACGATAACGCCTGTGGTACCGCAGACTTTGGAAAGTTCCTCCACGCACATAGCATATGTTAAAGGATCACAGCCCTGTCCGCCATACTCCTTCGGAACAGGGATTCCAAGGAAACCGGCTTTCGCCATCTTTTCAACGGTCTCTCTTGGGAAAACTTCTGTCTCGTCCACTTCCTGAGCCAGAGGCTTTACTTCTTTTTCTGCGAACTCTTTGAAAAGAGTCCTAGCCATTTCATGTTGTTTGGTTAACATAAAATCCATGATATTACTTCCTCCATTTGTTGTTTTCTATCGTTATATTTCCTTAAGGGCGGGGCAGGGTGCAAAACCGCTTCCCGCCCCAAAATCCCCCTTATTATTTCTTGGAGTAGTCGTAGAAACCTACGCCGGTCTTCTTACCAAGCTTGCCTGCGCGCACCATCTTGCGGAGAAGAGGATGCGGGCGGTACTTAGGATCGCCAGTCTCGTTCTGAAGCACTTCCATGATTGCAAGCACGATGTCAAGACCAACCAAGTCGCCCAAAGCCAGAGGACCCATGGGATGGCTTGCGCCAAGCTTCATAGCCTCGTCAATATCAGCTACGCTTGCAATGCCTTCTGCGTAAATGCCGATTGCTTCGTTGATCATCGGGATCAGGATCCTGTTAACAACAAAACCGGGAGCTTCTTTCACCTGTACCGGTGTCTTGCCGATCTCTGCAGCGATCGCTTTGATCTTTTCTACCATGTCATCCGGTGTGTTCTCGCCCGCGATCACTTCCACCAGTTTCATCCGGTCTGCAGGGTTGAAGAAATGCATACCGATCATAGGCCTGTCAAGACCCGCGCCGATCTCTGTGATGGATAAGGAAGATGTGTTGGAAGCAAACATGCACTCAGGCTTCACAATACCCATTAATTCCTTAAAGGTGTCTTTTTTGATCTTCATATTTTCAGGAGCAACCTCTACGATCAGGTCGCAGTCTGTACAGATATCCTTTAAACCACAGGTGATCTTAGCCATGACAGCGTCTGCCTTTTCCTGTGTGATCTTTTCTTTGCTTACCAGAAAGTTCATATTCTTCTGGATCCTGGCTTTTCCGCCTTCCGCAAACTCCATCTTGATATCGCAAAGGCATACTTCATAACCGTCTGTCATTGCAAAAGCCTGTGCAATCCCGGCACCCATGGTACCTGCACCGATAATACCTACTTTCATTTTTCATTCCTCCTGTTTTTTGTTGGTTTGTATTTTTCACCGCCAAAAGGTACGCCGCATGGTATCCCCCATAACGCAGCCTTCCGGCAGTGGTGAAATCAAGTTAAAAACAAATTAGCAGTTTTTAAAAGGCTCTTTTACTTTTTCTTTGTTTTTGTCAAGGAAAAACGCCATGCCGTACTTCTGGTCTTCGGTTTCAAAGCAATCACCAAAGAGCTTCTCTTCGATCACGATCGCCTGATCCATATCCGCGTCAAGGCCTTCGTTGATCGCCTTCTTACAATTTCTTACCGCAATGGGGGCATTTTTTGCGATGCCTGCCGCCATCTTCTCCGCCGCGGGCATCAGCTCTTCCTGGGTATAAACAGCGTTGACCAAGCCGATCCTGTATGCCTCGTCTGCCTTAATATTTCTTGCGGTATAAATCATCTGTTTCGCCATCCCGGCGCCTACAAGGCGGGCAAGCCTTTGTGTGCCGCCAAAGCCCGGTGTAATGCCGAGGCCCACTTCCGGCTGGCCAAACACTGCATTGTCGGAACAGATCCTGATATCACAGCTCATGGAAATCTCACAGCCGCCGCCAAGCGCAAAACCGTTGATGGCTGCGATCACGGGGATCGGGAAAGTTTCCAGTTTCCGGAACACATCATTTCCTTTTTTCCCAAAGGCTTCGCCTTCTGCCTTGGTAAGCGTGCTCATTTCTCCGATATCCGCACCTGCCACAAAAGATTTCTGGCCTGCGCCTGTTAAAATAAGGCACCTGACTTCGTCAAGGTTTACCTCATCCAGGGTTTTGTCCAGTTCTTCCAGAACCTGTGAATTTAAGGCGTTTAATGCCTTTTCACGGCTGATGGTGATGATGCCGTATGCACCTTTTTGTTCGTATACGATAAATTCCATGTTAACCTCTTTCTGCACTTTCTGCCAGCGCTTTTATCTATTCCCAGACATTCTGATAAGCAGACTTAAAATTTAAGCCTGCTTATCACATATTTTTAACTAATCCTCAATTTTAACGATCGTTGAACAGCCCATACCGCCGCCGATACACAAAGTTGCAAGACCTGTCTTAGCGCCTTTGGCCTGCATCTCATGAAGCAGTGTTACAAGGATACGGCATCCGGAAGCACCTACGGGATGTCCAAGAGCGATAGCACCGCCGTTCGGATTCAGCTGCTTGTCAACATCGATCCCCAGATCCTTACCGACTGCTACAGACTGTGCCGCAAACGCTTCGTTTGCCTCAATGATATCGAAGTCTTCAATCTTCATGCCTGTCTTGGCAAGAACTTTCTTAGTGGATGCAACAGGGCCGATACCCATAACCTCAGGACGAACCCCTGCAAGCGCGCCTGCAACGAAGGTTGCCATAGGCTTAACGCCCAGCTCTTTTGCCTTTTCTTCGCTCATCACTACAACCGCAGCCGCACCGTCATTGATGCCGGATGCGTTTCCTGCGGTTACAAACCCGTCAGGATTGATGGGGCGGAGCTTCGCAAGTCCTTCAATGGTAGAGCCTGCGCGAGGGCCTTCATCTACTTTAAACTCAACCATTTCTTTTTTCTTCTTGACCATCACCGGTACGATCTCTGCATCAAAAGCGCCTGTCTTCTGTGCGTTTTCCGCTTTCTGCTGGCTCTTTAACGCAAACTCGTCTAACTCTTCCCTGGTAAGGCCCCACTCCCTGCAGATATTATCCGCAGTCGTGATCATGTGGTAATCATTGAATGCATCCCAAAGAGCATCCTTGATCATGGTATCCACCAAAACGCCATTGTTCATTCTATATCCATAACGGCCCTGAGGAATTGCATAAGGGGCCATGGACATATTTTCCATACCGCCTGCCACAACGATATCCGCATCCCCTGCCATGATCATCTGTGCTGCCTGGTTTACACAGTTAAGACCGGAACCGCAGACCACGTTCATGGTAACCGCCGGTACTTCGATCGGCAGCCCTGCCTTAATAGATGCCTGACGCGCTACGTTCTGCCCAAGGCCGGCCTGGATGACACATCCCATGTATACCTGGTCTACAGCTTCAGGAGCCACCCCGGCCCTGTTCAAGGCCTCTTTGATGACAATTGCACCAAGCTCAGCGGCAGGTGTTGTGCTGAGCGACCCGCCCATGGTACCGATTGCAGTACGGCACGCACCGGCTAAAACTACTTTCTTTGCCATTTTTCCATTCCTCCGTTTAATTTATTTCATCATTTTAAGGTTCACAATGATTGTTAATTTTTTATCATTGCCACGGCTCTTATTATATCATAGCGTCCTTTTTTTTGCAATGAAATTCCTCAACAATGTAGTCCAATAACCGGTCCGCTACTTCCTCTTTGCTCATGATGGGAAGCTGTATTGTATCTTCTTTTGAAAGCAGCGTCACAATATTGGTATCGGTGCCAAATCCGGCGCCCTGCTCTTTTAAATTATTGGCCACGATCAGGTCCAGGTTTTTCTTTTCCAGCTTCTTTCTGGAATTTTCGATCATGTTTTCCGTTTCCATAGAAAACCCGCACAAAAACTGCCCTTCTTTTTTATGCGCACCAAGAAACCCAAGAATATCCTGTGTCCGTTCCAACTCGATGCACATGTCCTCGTCTTTTTTCTTCATCTTCTCGTCGGAAGTGTATTTTGGACGGTAATCCGCAACCGCTGCCGCTTTGATGATAATGTCCTGCTCTCCGGCACATTCCTTTACCGCCTGTGCCATATCGGCAGCAGATATGATTTTCACTGTATTGACACCCATGGGCGGTGTCAGGTCTGTCTTTCCCGTGACCAATGTCACATCCGCCCCTCGAAGCATGGCTGCCCTTGCGATGGCGTACCCCATTTTCCCGGAAGAATGGTTGGTAATATAGCGAACCGGGTCTATCTTTTCCCTGGTAGGTCCTGCGGTCACCAAAACCTTGATCCCTGACATATCCTTTGGCGCCAGAGCCTTTACAATTGATTCAAACAAAACCTCCGGTTCCGGCATTTTGCCTTCCCCGGTATCGCCGCAGGCAAGATACCCCAATGCCGGTGTGACCACTTCCATCCCGTAATTTTCAAGGATCTTCATGTTATCCTGTACAATGGGGTTCTGATACATCCTCGTGTTCATAGCCGGAGCAAAAATTTTCGGGCACCGGCAGGCAAGCAGCGTGGTGGTCAGCATATCATCCGCAATCCCGTGGGCCGCCTTTGCGATCACATTTGCGGATGCCGGCGCAACCAAAAAAACATCCGTCTGTTTTGCCAGTGAAATATGTTCCACCTTATGCTGAAAGTTCCTGTCGAAGGTATCCACCAGGCATTTATTCCCCGTCAAGCTTTCAAAAGTGATAGGATTTATGAAATTAACCGCATTTTGAGTCATTATGACTGTCACATCTGCCTTTTGTTTCTTTAACATGCTGGCAAGGGAAGCAATCTTAAATGCCGCTATACTCCCCGTCACGCCAAGCACAATATGTTTTCCCTGAAGCATCCTGCTCTCTCCTGCCGCAATATTTTAGTCTATATTCTTGTTATAAATGATCCCCAAGCCTTTTAAAGTAAGCTCATTATCACAAATAATCTCTTTTTTGCAATAAGGGATGATACATCCGGCCAGCCCGCCTGTGGCTACCACCTGCGCCGGATACCCAAGTTCTTCGCAGATCCTCTCGATCAGGCCATCCATGGATGCGGCCTGCCCCATGATAATGCCGCCTTTCATACAGTCCACCGTATTTTTGCCGATCATCTTCTTCGGCGCTTCCAAGCTGATCCTGGGAAGCTGGGAGGTCCGGTTTACCAAAGACTCCAAAGACACCTTGACCCCGGGAAGGATCATCCCGCCCACGTAATTTTTATTCTTGTCCACCACGCTTATGGTAGTGGCCGTTCCCATATCGATAATGATGATGGGGGCTCCGTAATACTTAAGCCCCGCAACCGCATTGACGATCAGATCAGCCCCTACCTGCGCCGGGTTATCCATAAGGATATTAAGCCCGGTCTTAAGGCCGGGGCCCACGATCATAGGAGTGATCCGCAGCAGTTTTTCCATGGCGTTTTTCACGATATTGTTAAGGGGCGGCACAACGGAAGCGATGATGCATCCCGTAATCTCCTCCATTTTAATCCGGTATAATTCCAAAAGGGTCTTAAACTGCACCACATACTCAAGCTCTGTCTTGGATATGTCTGTGGAGACCCGCTCTACAAAATAAACCTTTTCCTCTTCAATACAGCCAATCACAATATTGGTGTTTCCGATATCTACTGCCAGAATCATTCCTTTTCCTTCCTTTCCAGGCTTTTTTCCAGACTTTTAACAAAAGCCGTTAATCATTCAATCCTTTAATGGGCTTCATCCTTGTCAGCACAAGCCCCACCCCGGCGATCAGGATTGCCGCAACCACCGCTTCCACGATGCCGTTAAAGCTGACCACGCCCATGATCACGTCGATCACCGCATCCCCGGCAACCCCAACGGCATTGGCATAGGCGTCTTTATATAAAATATAGATACCGCTCATGACAAATAATGTGTTGGTAAAAGCCCCCGACAGCCCCGCATAAGCAAGGGCAGTACTTGCAGTACTCTTTTTCCCTACTGCTGCCGTAAGGACGATAAACAGGATAATCCCAAGGATAAGTCCGGCAATGGTACCTGCCATCCCCCCTGTATTATCCATTAAACGGTTGATAAATGCCCTTACGGATATAAATAAGATAACAGCCGCGGCAGCGTTGATCACGATCTTCCACACTTTCTGTTCGCCCTTTAGTAATTTGTGGATCAGAACGTATACAAAGTAAGGAATGATCCCAACCAGTATTCTTGGCACGAAACAGATATATGTACTTTTAAATATACCTGATACGCCCACTACGTTTGCTGCCAGCACCGGCGAAAATACGAAAGCGGATGCCGTAGCTGCTTTAAATGTGTTGTTGATAAAACTTGTCAGTCCAAATACAAATCCCAAGAATGCACCTTTTTTCGGTCCTAAAAATAGCGCTCCTAAAATAACCGGGATGTGGATGACAGTTGCGTTGATCACGACCAGCGGGATATACCCCAGCGGCGTGAATGCCATTATGACGATAATGGCGGTGAAGAGTGCCGTAAGCACAAGTTCATAAGTTTTTTCATTTTTCATGGTACAATCCTCCTGTTATTATTCTCTTCTGAGATACAATACGGTGTAATCATACCACATTGTTATTTTTTTGACAACCACACAGACAATTAAATTTCCAAAATTCCTAAATCTGCAAAAAGAAGAAGCGGAAGCTTTCGCACAGTTCTCTCAGACATTGATCTAGGATGTAAACTCCGCCAACGGCATTGCCGACATTAAGGCGGCAAAAAGGGAATCCAGAAAGTGAAAAAAACTGCTCCACCTAAAAAAACGGGTGGGGCAGTTTTTTCATTGGGAAATCCTTGTTCATACTATCCTGCACGGTCAGGAAAATATTCAAATTCAAAGGACGCCCGGTCTGTTTCAAAGGCAAACAGGGTACAGCCTCCTTTACCAAACCGATAGAACGCCCGGCAGGATGCACTTTCGTGGATCGTCCTTACCATGTCTCCCTTCGCCGGAGCCTTAAGAGGGTGTCCTGACGCTTTCAACAGACGGGCTTCCAATACCAGGCTGCCTTGCGTAACCCGGACCATTTTGTTTTGAATTTTAACCACTCTTGCTCCCAGATAAGTAGCAATCCTATACTCTTTTCCCTGCCACAGCACAACGCCTATCACACCCGTAAAACGGATTCCCGCCATGGGAATATCCGCCACGGACAGCATCAAATCCCCGCCCGGAAAACAGCACTGCGTCCATACATACTCTTTAGGAAATGACCGTTCCCGGTCTCCCTCCCAATACCCCCAGGGATAGAAATATTCCGTCTTGTCCGTCGAAATACATCCTCTGGAAACATCACCGTCCAGGCATCCTCATCCGTGATGACCTGAACAGAGCAGGTGCGTTTATTTCCTGTGTTATGAATGGCAGGTATTACCGCCAGGGTTTGTGTATCGGACTGACATTTCAAATACCAGCCATAAAAAGAATGAAACATATGCTTTCTCCCAAAAATAATATTTATTTTTCCACAGAGAAATCAGATTTATTCATACCGCATATAGACAAAAATATTTGCACAAGGGTTTTCCGTACGGAGTACTAGTCTCGCGTGGTGATCCGCTAAAGCACTATTAGACATGTGTGACATTAAGTTCCCGTTTAGTTGAGGTACTTGGTAAATAATACCGCCGGGATGAGGGATAAAAATCTTAAGGAGCCATTTCGCGAGGCTTTATCCTAGCGTGGCGACGTAGATTTTTATTGCTTCCTTTTCGTCCGTTTAGCCAACCTCATTAACCAACTAAACGGAAACTTAATAGAATATCTGCGCAATCGGCGACGTCTCATCAACGATCAAGGTCTTATTATTGCCAGTCATGGTCTTCTTCGCCGCATCCAACGACCTGAGGAACAAATAAAAGTCTGCTTTTTCAGGGTCATTATAAGCATCGCTTAAAATACGCATATATTCCGCTTCGCCTTTCGCTATGATCTCCTGTGCCTGGGCATCAGCTTCCGACTGCATGACAATGATCTCCGCATTGGTATTGTTGGAAATTTCCTTTGCTTCCTCCTGCCCTTCCGCCTGATAGGTAGCCGCAATATTATTTCTCTCGGAAATCATACGTTCATACACAGCGTTTTTATTTTCGTCCGGCAGATCCAAAGATTTCGTCTCCACCGCCAGCAGTGTGATCCCATACTGCCCTAAGGTCTCCCCGATATGATCCCTGATCGCTTCCGCCAATTCCCCGTCACGGCCGCTGATCACCTCCTCCTGGCTTAAACTGCTGATCACGTTTTTCAAACTGTTGTACACAATCGTGTCGATACGGAACTCCGCATTGCTTTTTTGTGCGCTTAAGGTCTGAGTGTACTTATAAGGATCATCAATCCGCCAAAGTACAAAGCAGTCTGCAATCATGGATTTTTTATCCTTCGTCATCACGTCGCTCACCGCAAGGTCATATAAAAGCACCTCTTTTTCAATCTTTTCCGCAGTCTGGATAAAAGGAATCTTAAGGCTGAGGCCAGCCTCACTCCTGATACTTTCAATCTTCCCAAACTGCTTGATCACGGTATATTCATTGGGATAGGTGACTACCAATCCTGCATTGACCAAAACAAATACCACAAACAGTACTGCTATCACCGTCATCATCATTGATTTTTTCTTCATAATCATCAACCTTCCTTTTTTATTTTTAGTCATCTGCATCTAAATCCGCATCCTGCCTGGAATCTGCCGTATTCTGGCTTTTGTCTGCCGGGGCAGTTGAAGATCCCAAACCGTTCCTCCCATCTGCCTCTTCCGCCTGCGCCTTTTCCGAAAAGCTTGCAAAGGATTCTAAAGGAAGCATAGTCTGGGTGCTTCCGTCACTTCTTTCAATGATCACTTTCATGTCGGGAAGGATCTCCTCCATGGTCTCAAAAAACATTCTCTGTTTCGTGATCAGCGGATACTTCTGGTATTCCGCATAAAGCTCATTAAGCCTTGCCACCTGGCCTTTTGCCTCGTTTACCCTCTCTTCCGCCTGCGCCTGGGCAGTCTTTAACGTCTCATCGACGATCGCCCTTGCGGCAGGGATATCCTCATTTCTTTTCTGATTTGCCCTGTTGATGGAAGTTTCTTTGCCCTGCTTGGCATTTTCCACGTTTTTGAAGGCGTTGATCACTTCCTGAGTCGGCGGCTCCGCATCCTGTATGGTGATGTTTACCAGCTGGATTCCAATATCCTCCTGCTCCAGGCGTCCAATGATCTTTTCCTTGATAGATGCCTGTATTTCATTTTTGCCGGTGGTGATCACGCTGTCCACGTCATAAAGCCCTATGGTATCCCTGATATAACTCTGGGTAAGCATTTTCAAAATATTCACAGGGCTTTCCGAGGAATACAAAAACTTAATCGGATCTGTCACCCGGTATTCCACGTAAAAATCCACGTTTACAAAATTGTAGTCTCTTGTGATCATAAAGGATTCATCATCCACCGAAACATCGCTGTCGGTGCGATATCCGATCGGAAAACCATTGATAGTCTTAGGTACCTTCCGAAGGCTCTGGATATAAGGCAGCTTTAAATGGATACCCGATTCCTCCACCACCTTTGGCACGCCGAAGGTACTGACCACCGCATATTCATTTTCCTTTAAGGAATACACGCTTCCCGCTAGCAAATAGGCCGCCAGCAGGAGCAGCACAACGATCCCTGCCGCCTTCCCGATACCTCTCCCTATTTTCCCGGGATCTTTCTGCTCGTTAACAACGCTTTTCTTTTTTCCAAACATTTTTCTTCCTCCTTTGGTTTTGTCGTAAATGCCGCGGCAATTTTGTCTCTCAAAGATCCGGACCGCCGGCGGGTCCTTTTCTGATCTGCCGCTTTTTATTTGAAAAAAAGACCTTTACCGCGGCATTCACGCTGCGATAAAAGTCTTGCTACAGTCTACCTGACTTGAAACGGATGTTTCCATCGTCCTGACGTTTCAAATATATCCTTTCTTTGGGTATCAGCTACTCCCTTTTATCTGTTAAAATAATATTACCACATTGTTAATTAATTGTCAATATCATTTTTCCCCCTGCCATTACATATATTTACTTAACTTGTTTGTTCACGGTGTATTTATGAATCACGATCGTCGTCTGCTTTCCCGCTTGATCTTGTGCCTTTTACTTGGCGCCGTCTGCCTTTTACTTCATCACTACTCCCGCCTTTTTCCCTCCGGGCTCTTGGGCCAGGGGCAAGCCATTGAAGTGGTTTCCGGCACAGACGGGGATTATATCAAATGGGTGGATTTTAACATAAGCTACGAAGCCTTGTGTACCGCTTATGACCTGGATGTGGCAAGCTATGACTCTCCCCTTCACCTTGATTGGATCGAACTTCTTGCCTATGCCGGCGCTAAATCCGGCGGAAAATTTGACAAAAACAGTGTTTCCCTGATTAAAAAATTATCCGGTCAGCTTTCCGAAGGAAAAACCACGTTAAAAGAGCTGACTTCCGATATGAAATATTACGATTATTACTATGAAGCTTATGAAGCTGTCCTTGGCGGAATGGTAGGGGAATATGAGATTGAGCAGGAAACCGATGGGGGTAGAAAGGAATGGAAAAAAGTCTATGGACTGAAGGCCTTTTCCCCTATTGCAAAAGGATTTGAATACAACGACTATGACGATTTCGGCTCCTCCCGCAGCTACGGCTACAAGCGGCCCCACTTAGGCCATGACATGATGGGTCAGATTGGCACGCCAATCATTGCTATAGAGTCCGGCTACGTGGAGGCCCTTGGCTGGAACCAATACGGCGGCTGGCGCATCGGCATCCGCAGCTTCGACCAAAAGCGCTATTACTACTATGCCCACCTGCGCCAGAATTTCCCCTATGCCCTTGACTTAAAGGAGGGCAGCGTGGTGACAGCAGGAGACGTGATCGGCTATATGGGCCACACCGGCTACAGTAAGAAGGAAAATGTCAACAACATTGAGACCGTCCACCTCCACTGGGGATTGCAGCTTATTTTTGACGAATCCCAAAAAGAAGGGAACAACGAAATCTGGATCGACTGCTATGCGCTGACACGTTTTTTATACAAAAACAGATCCCTTACGGAAAAAAACACCGAAACCAAAGAGTGGTTCCGGCATTTCCAAATGAAAGATCCGGCCGTCACTTCCTACCAAAACGGATCCGGCCTGCAAGATTTACCGGAGACGGCACTGGCCAAAAGCATTATTCCTTTTCCCTCTTTGCATACACAAATTCCCTCTGGATCGCAAAGCTTGCAAAAAACAACAAGACATCCACCGGAACTTTGACAAAGACCTCCGCTCCTCCAAAAAACGGGTACAGCCAATTCACAAGCAAAGCCGAAAGGCCCATCTGGACTATGGCAAGCAGCACATACCGGGGAAGGGACGCCCCCACGGAGCTTTCACTTTGGAACACCACTTTATAATTCAGGGAATAATTATAAAAAGCCGAAAGCACCCTTGCTCCCACCGTAGCCGCCGTAATATAAGATACCGGCCCCCACGGGGCGGATTTAAACAAATAGCAGAACACGGAAAACAAGACCAGGTCCACCACGCTGGAAGACAGGGAAGAAAACAAAAATTTCCCGAATATCATATAAATCTTTATCGAATCCTTAATAGGGTTAAAATGGCTGGTCCGATTTTCCTCGATATAGACCGTCTTGATCGGCACCTCAAAGATAGGCACCTTGCGCTTCTTGGTCTCTAAGAGCATATTAGTCTCAAATTCAAACCGCTCCCCGGGCACTTTCAAAAGCTGCGCCATAAACCCTGCCGGGATCCCCCGAAGCCCCGTCTGGGTGTCAGACACCGTGATCCCCGTCAGATACTTCATCACGGCTCTGGTACACTTATTTCCAAACTCGGATCTGGCCGGAACATCCTCTCCGTCAAAGCACCGGCAGCCTAAGATCAGCGATTCCGGATTTTCGGCCAATGCGGCGGCACAGGATAAGATACACTCCGGCGTATGCTGGCCGTCCGAATCCGCGGTGATTACGCCAGGCGTGTCCGGATAAGCTTCCAGACAATAGTTAAACGCCGTCTTTAAAGCACGGCCTTTGCCCTGATTCACCGCATGGCGCAGTACCACGCAGCCATATTCTTTTTCCCCATCCTCAAACAGATGAACGTACCCTTCCCCGCTTCCGTCGTCCACAAGCACAATATTGATAAACCCCGCTTCCCGCAGCTTACGAAGCAGCCCGGATAATTTTTCATCGGGCTCATAAGCCGGAACCACCACCGGGATCTTCTTTACGTCAATTTCTCTCATATTTCCTCATTTCTATGCTGCTGCCGTTAACTGATACCTGATACAGGCAGCCATATTCTATCTCCTGCCCTTTAAGAAATTCCCGGAACAGTTCCTCCCCGCCGCCTTCCAATTCATCCACATACAAAAAATCCGCATGGGCATCGGATACCGCCCGGACAATATCCGCCCCGGAAAAGCTTGCCGTATCCACATTTCCGTACATGACGGATACCGGAGCCGCCTCAAACCCGATATAGGTATTGCGTACCCAGCTTACATCCGAAATATCCCGAAGGTATAATACCCTTCCAATACTGCCCTTTTTCCCTGCGCCAATCTTATCAAGGAATGCGCCTGCCGCTTCGTCTATGACCTCATCCCTCTGGGCTGACATCTCCGGAACCCGTTCCCGGTAACCCCAAAGCGCCCGATAAGCACTGCTATGATCCGCCGTCAGCAGAATAAATACCGCTATCGTTAGCGCTCCTGCGTGTACCTTACCCTTACCTCTGCCCTTTTCCAGAAGAAAGTACCCCAAAAGGCACATACCGCCAACCATAAAAGGCGCCCCATAACGTTCAATAGACGAAACCATTCCAAAGGGCTCTAAATACTGGGTCTCCACGGCAAAGATCGTCAAGTGGCTGATCAGATTAAAGCAGTAGAACACCACGCCCGAAACAGCCAAAAATATTCCAAAAAACCATGCCATTCTTTTTTCCAGAAGATGCGCTTTCCACAAAATAAGCACGCCAAAAACCAAAATCAGATACAAAGCCAGGGGGCTTAAGTCCACCGCAGGCGTCTGGTAACGGTGCAGCGGCCACTTCAAAAAAGCTTCCAGAAACGCTTTCACCATGGTTCCCTGATAAGCCGGCAGGTTCATCCCGCCTGTGGCCATCCGGATTGCCGCTCCGGTGAGCTTGGCTACCCTGCGCATCGCAAGACAAAAGCAAAGCCAGGAGCCTTCTGCCAGCACCGGAAACAGCGTCACCGCCAAAAGCCCCCTTCCCAGGGCTCTTCTTTTCCCCTCCCGCTCCCTATCCTTTTTCCTTAAAAAGAAATGGTATCCGTAGGTAAACAAAAGCCCGAAAGCTGCCCAGATAAAACCTGTGTTTTTACACAAGACCACGATCATCATATAAAGGGCCTGCCTGCCATAATACCACAGGCTGTTTTCTCTATTTTCCTCCACCACCGACACCAGAAACGCTCCGTATGCCAGCGCCATGGTCAGATCCGCGCAGCACCCGTCCGCCCAAAAAGCCTCTGCCACGGAAGGAAACATCCAGATCAGGCCTCCGCCAAAGATCATCCATAAAGGGTTCCGTTTTTTCAAATACTTTAAAAAGGGGAACAGGAACGACATGTTCATGAAATAGTAGCCGGCAAACATCAGCCCTTCTTTAAATTCCTTCGGGGAAAAATGCAGAAACCACCATTTCATCATCTGGGTTCCCGGCGGGTAATCTCCAAATTCCGCAGCCACATTGGCATGCTTTTGGGCAAAACCATCCAAATAAAAAATGGACTTTACGTCTGCCGCCCAAAAATTATAATCATCCCACCAGCTTACCGGCTTGGCAAGCACGCCAAATGTCACGATCACGCTAAGGGCCCCCGCCGTGACAGCGCCCGCATCCAGCAACTCTTTTTTTGCAAAAGAAAGCAGCTCCTTTTTCCTTTGCTTTTGCTGCCGTAAGATAAAAACCACCGCACCGGCAGTGATTGCCGCCGAGATATAATCCCACAGCCACAGACCGTTAAAAAAACACAGCCCGTAAAGCAAAAGGACCTGTATGGAAACCGCTGCCGGAACCGCTTCCACAAACCGGACGCCAAACCGCCTCGCCAGACCCAATATGAAGATAAATAATACAACTACCTGAAAAACCGCCATTATCCCTATTCCTTAAAAGAGCAAGCCTTAGGGCCTGCTCCTTTTCACCTTTATTTTATTTTTAACGTAATATTTTTTAATATTCGGGTTCGATCAAACCGTAAGTATTTCCTTTTCTCTTATAAACCACATTGACCTGATCCGTCTCTGCATTACAAAATACAAAGAAACTATGTCCTAAAAGCTCCATCTGCACACAGGCATCCTCCGGATACATGGGCTTGATGTCGAATTTCTTGGTACGGATGATCTTAACTTCCTCATCCTCCATATATTCCTTTTCAATAAACTCCTGCTTGAAAAAGCCTGCCGACTGTTTTTGATCCACAAGTTTATTCTTGTATTTCTTTAGCTGCCTTTCAATGATCTCCTCCACCAGGTCGATGGAAACATACATATCATTGCTCACCTGCTCAGAACGGATGATACTTCCCTTCACTGGAATGGTAACTTCAATTTTCTGCCGTTCTTTTTCAACGCTTAACGTTACATGCGCCTCTGTTTCAGGATTGAAATATCTCTCCAGCTTCCCGATCTTTTCTTCAACGGCACTGCGTAACCCCGGAGTAACTTCAATATTCTTGCCGACAATAACAAACTTCATATTCATCATCCTTTCTTTGGATTATTGTGTGTACATTATATCACAGCTTGTACCCGTTATGCAACAATTCCTGCCTTTTGTTTTGCTATTTGCTTAGTTTTCGGACAATTTAATCTGTCGCTCCTTTACGACCTTTTCCCTGTGATTTCTTAATTTTATCACTATTCACAAAACGCCCGTTCTGATTTTGTCCTTTTTTTATACACCGAGCCATACTTTTTTCATGTGGATAATGTGGATAAATCCGTGTATAAATCAGATTTCCCCCTTTGCGGCATATTTTTCATGTGGATAACTTTTCCGACGCATCTCTGACAAAAATCCTTTTTAAGGCTCCTGTTCCTTCCCATTTGTGTAACATGCACAAGTGCCCTTTTGTCAACTATTTTTTCCCAAAAAAGAAAAGTCAGACAGTTATCTGTTATCCGAAGCAATGGCAGTCAGCAAAACCGGCCAGGACAAATGCCTGGCCGGTCTTTTAACCTTTTATTGTAATCCTCCATGTTTTCAAAAGTCTGCAAATTTGGGTGCAAGCACAAATTTGTCTGTGAAAGATTTATTTTTCACAGTATACACTTCCTTAGAAAATCCTACGTACCGAAAGGATGGAACGATAAGTTGCATTGGAAATGATGATACCCGTCTTCGCTGTGGAAGCATGCACGATCTGGCCATTGCCGATATAGATCGCCACATGCCCTGAGTAACAAATAATGTCACCCGGCTGCGCATTTGCAATTCCGTCAACCGCTGTACCAACGTTTCTGTCCGCTGCTGAGGAGTGCGGCAGGTTCACACCAAAATTCTTATAAACACTCATTACAAACCCGGAGCAGTCTGCACCGTTCGTCAGGCTGGTGCCGCCCCATACATAAGGATTGCCTTCAAACTGGCACGCATAATCCGCTACCGCCTTACCAAGCTCGCTGCCGCTTCCCGTTGCGTAAACAGGCGCCGGAGCTGAATCCGAGCTTGCGGAGCTGTTCTTTCTCTGAGCCGCCCTGGCTGCTTCCTGTGCCGCTCTTCTGTCCGCTTCTTCCTTGGCAAGCCTTGCTTCTTCTTCCGCCTTAGACTCTGCTTTTACAAATTCCGTGGAAAGAGTGACATAATCCGTCGATACATATCCGTCACCTTCCTCGATATTGACCTTCACCCATCCGTCTAATTCCTCTGTCACAAGAAGCTCATCCTCTATGGGAATCAGCCCAAGGACCGTTGCGTCAAGGCCCGGCTCTTCCCGGACTTTCAGTGTGGTGGTAGTGACCGTTGCAATCCTGGTTCCGACTTCTTTCGCCAGTGTCACCGCATCATCACCAGTCACACAATATTCCGCTTTTACATATCCGGTCACACTTCCTGAGGTAATCCGGTACCATCCGTCTTCTTCGGATACAAATTCCCCCACTGACTTATCGTAAAGCTTTCCTAAAATCTCACCCTCTTCACTGGGTATGCTCCTTACATTTACATAATCATTTACTTTTGCGATGACCAAAGACTTAAAGCCCTCTTCTTCCCTTTTCGCCTCTAATTTCCTCTCCATCTGGGGGATGGTCTTGGTGGTAGTGGCAATGGCTGTCTCCTCGATCACCTTATCTTCTGTTTCTTCCTCTTCCTCTGCCTCCGGCGTTGCCGTAGGGGAAGCGGTAGCTGTTGCCGTCGGAGAAGCAGTGGCCTGGGTTTCTCCGCTTTCGGACGATGCGTTGTCCTTCTTCTTCTCGTCTTCCTCATCCTTCAAGTTCTTTACGCTGGTCGCGTCACTGGAAAGAATAAAGTCAATGCCTGCTGAGGGAAGCCCTCCTGTTTCCTTGGCAAGCACATCTATATTCATGCTGGAAAAGATTAAAATCGCAGATACTGCACCGGCAGCCGCTCTTATGATTTTCACATTTTTCTTCTGCATGTCATCCTCCAATCGGTTTATCCTGGAAATGTTACTTTTTACGTTATAATTGTTACAAATTTGTTACGCCTGTTAACAAATATAACACTTCTTTACATTTCTGTCAACCGTTGGATTTTAATCTCCCCTTTTCCAAATAATAGAAGCCCAGGTTGTTACTTACCGGTTAGTTAGCCAAATACTCCAGGATAGACGTGACCGCATTAGCGCCGTCCGCAACCGCCGTCACGATCTGCCTTAGCTTCTTCCCCCTTACATCCCCTGCCGCATAAAGACCCGGCATAGTGGTGGCGCAATCCTCACCGGCAATCAGATATCCTTTTTCATTGCACTCTGCAAGATCCCGGAACACTTCCCCTGCCGGGATGATGCCTACCGCCACAAATACCCCCTGCAGGATAAGTTCTTTTGTTTCCCCTGTCTTTACGTTCTTGACGGATAAAGACTCCACCTGCTCTTTTCCGTTTATTTTTTCCACCACGGTATCCCAGATGATCTCCACATTCGGAAGAGCCATCACTTCTTTTTGGAGTACTGCCGCTGCCCTTAACTCATCCCTTCTATGGATCAAGTATACTTTTTCACAGCTCCTTGCAAGGAAGATGGCATCCTCCACGGCCACATCGCCGCCCCCTGCCACTGCCGTCACTTTTCCCCTGAAAAATGCCCCGTCACAGGTTGCGCAGTAGGATACCCCCATCCCTGCCAATTCCGCTTCCCCTGGCACATTTAATTTAGCGTGGGAAGCGCCGGTTGCCGCAATCACCGTTCTGGCCCTTATTTCTCCCTGATCAGTGGTCAGCAAAAACCCCTGATCCTTTTTCGATTTTGCATCTACGGATGCCGCCGAAAGCTCTGCCTTCTCCTCCCATGCCCCGATGTTTTCCACCGAAATAAGGGAGGCCTCCTTAAACTCGCACCCCAGCTTATCCGCATGTTCCCTAAACTTCATGCCAAGTTCAAAACCATTGATGCCGGGAAGGCCCGGATAATTATCTACCTCATAGGTGTTTAATACCTGACCTCCGCTCATGGGATTTTTCTCTAACGTCAAAGCCGAAAGGCCTGCCCTCTTAGCATAAATAGCCGCTGAAAGCCCTGCCGGGCCGGAACCTACGATCACTACATCATACATACATTCTTCTCCTTTTTTATTACGTCCACCCGCCATCCATAGTGACAACCTGCCCCGTGAAATAGTCCGGCATCCCTAAAATCCCACAGATCATTCGGGCCGCTTCCTCCGGGGTTCCTAACCGGTCGGCAGGTATCTCCTCTTTGATGGCATCCATTTCCTCCTCGGAAAATCCGACATTCATGTCAGTTTCTATGACACCAAAAGCAACTGCATTGACTTGTATGTCACTTGGGGCCAGTTCTTTTGCAAGGGCCTTGGTAAAGCTGTTGACACCACCCTTAGAGGCGCTGTATGCTGCCTCCATGGAAGCCCCTGCATTTCCCCACACCGAAGACACGTTCAGTATCTTCCCTGACTGCCGCCTGACCATTTGGGGAACAATCAGCCTGCAAAGGTAAAACACCGCACTTAAATTCGTGTCAATCACCCGGTGCCAGTCAGATAGTGACATATCTGTCATAAGACCCACATGAGAAATGGCAGCATTATTAACCAGAATATGCACTTCCCCTGCCTTTTGTACCATGGCTTCCACCTGTTTTGGGTCTGATACATCGCAGAGCGCCGCTTCACAGGAAACACCGGATGACTTTTCGATTTCTTCCTTAATTATATGCAATTCCTTTTCCGAGCTTTTGCATACCAGAAACAAGTCATACCCTGCCTGTCCAAGGGCCCTGGCCGTTGCCGCCCCGATCCCCCTTGAAGCGCCGGTGATCAATGCTTTTTTTCTCATGGCGATCCTCCTCCACATTTACCGCATGTTCTTTTGACTGACTAAGAATCCGCCGGCTTTCACACCAGGTGCCTAATCCCGTCGCAAATCCTTCCTGCCACACGGGGATTGTTCATTGTGAAAATGTGGATGCCGTCCACGTCGTTGGCGATCAGATCCACGATCTGGTTGATGGCATAGGCCATCCCGGCATCAAAAAGCGCTTCCTTATTATCTTCATATTTTTGAAGAACCCGTTCAAACTTCTTGGGGAGTTTTGCACCACAGATATTCACCATGCGCTCAATCTGCGCCCGATTTGTCACCGGCATGATTCCCGCTTCCACAGGAACGTCAATCCCTGCAATCCTGGTCTTTTCATAAAAGCCGTAAAATGCGTTATTATCAAAAAACAATTGGGAGACCAGGTGGGAAGCCCCCGCATCCACCTTCCGTTTCAGGTTCCGGATATCCATAATGGCGCTAGGCGCTTCTAAGTGGACCTCCGGGTAGCACGCACCACTGACATGAAAATCCCCATATTCCTTAATATAAGCGGTCAATTCGCTGGCATATTTAAAATCATGCTTCATCGGCACATTAGGGTTTACATCTCCCCTGAGCGCCAGCACGTTTTCAATGCCATTTTCCTTCAACTGATCCAAAATCGCACCAATTTCATCCTTCCCATAATGGAGACAGGTGAGATGGACGATGGGTTCCACCCCATAGTTTCCTTTGATCTTTTTTGCCAGCTCCACTGTCTGGTTATCCACCGCGCTTCCCCCTGCCCCAAATGTCACGCTGATAAAATCCGGGTGGAGATCGCACAAACGCTCTAACGTAGCGTCAATGTTCTTAAGCGCTTCCGCCTTCTTAGGCGGGAAAATCTCAAAGGAAAGCACCGGCTTTCCCATTTTTCTTTTTTCTTCAAAAATATCCGTAACCTTCATCACTGCTTCCTCTTTTTCTTTCATAAAGTATAAAAGGCACGGGCCTTCGCCCGTACCTTACTTACCAAAGCCCTGTCACCCGATTTCAGTTCCCTTCAGCAGATCGCCTGCACTTTCCGCCGGGGAAATCGAGTCTATGATCCGGTCCATTTCTTCTTTGGTCTTCGCATCCTTACATTTTAAGATCAGATGCTCCTTTTCCGTTTCGCTAAGGCTATCATATCCTGCCTTCGCCCGCTCATTCATGGCCACTGCCATGGATAAACCCAAGGGAAGGTTCCCTAATTGATTGTTAAAATCCATTTTTCCGCACCTCCACATATAGTATGTGGATGGCACAGAATTCTTATTCTTCCTTATTGTCCTGATCGGCGGCAACAGCAGAAACCACGGAGGATACCACAGCTATGACTACTGCAATAAGTATGATCACCAGACCGCCTGCCAATAACATAAATTCCATATCCGTCTCTCCTTTAAGCTTTCCGTATAATATCCAACAAGTCCATTGTAACGGAATCCGCTCTTATTTTCAACTAAAACTTTATTTTTGCTCCCGTCTGAACTGTACCGGCGTCATGCCGTATGCTTTCTTAAACAGCCTGTTAAAATGCTCCACCGTCTCATATCCCACGTCCGCCGCAATGCTCTCCACGGTCTGGTTCGTCTCTCTTAACATAGATCTGGCTTTCTTCATCCTGGCCTTTTTTACGGTCTCCTGAAAAGTAGCTCCGGTATGTTCTTTAATGTATTTGGAAAGATAAGGCGTGGAAAGATGGAAATTCTCTGCCAGTTCTTCTAAGGTCACATCCTTATAATGGCTTTGGATATAACGGGTAATCTCCACGATCCGCTCTTCTCTTCCTTCTTTGATATTTTCACTTTGAGCCAGCTTATTCCCGGCAGATACCAGTGCGGCAATGGAACTTTTAATGATATCCTCGTCAAGCCCCACGCCCCAGTACATCCTGCCGCCGTTTAAAATCCCCACATAAGCTGCCGCCTTGGAAGAAGACCCTCTTGATACCGCATGTTCTTCGTAAATGGAAAGCTCATAGCTGATGCCAAAATACAGCTTCACTGCATTGCTTACCGCATCCAAACGCCCGTTTCCGGTGGTTTCGATCACCCTGTGCTCCCCGCCCTGCTCAATGGTCACTTCCGCCGTAATTCCCTCCGGCGTCTGTTTGAAATGACATTCCGGAATGTTAAAGATTTCCCTCTGGTTGATATATCTGTCTTTAAAGATGCGGTAGACATCTTCCGGCGCCAGCTCTTTGTGGCGCTGATCGGAAATCCCTTTCATCAAGTAGCCAACTTCTTCTTTCATCTTATCGGGCAGCGACATGCCGAAATTCTGTTTCAGGATAAAGGCAATGCCACCCTTGCCGGACTGGCTGTTGATACGGATCACATCGGATTCGTACTCCCTTCCAAGATCCTGAGGGTCGATTGGAAGATAGGGCACATCCCAGCGGCCCTCGCTTTTCCCTTCCTTCCACCACGCCATGCCCTTGGAGATCGCATCCTGATGGGAACCGGAAAATGCGGTAAACACCAGATCCCCCGCATAAGGCAGCCTCTCGTACACTTCCATACCGGTAAGCCGCTCGTATACTTCACGTACTTTGGATATCTCCGAAAAATCAAGCCCCGGGTCCACGCCATGGCATACCATGTTCATGGCAAGGGTCACCACGTCCACATTCCCGGTCCGTTCTCCGTTCCCGAATAAGGTGCCTTCCACACGATCCGCCCCTGCCAGCACCCCAAACTCCGCATCACTGATACCACATCCCCGGTCATTGTGCGGATGCACGCTTAAGACCACCGCATCCCGGTATTTTAAATGCTTGTGGATATATTCCACCTGGCAGGCAAACACATGAGGCATGGCGATCTGAACGGTAGTCGGGATATTAATAATCACCTTGTGTTCCTTTTGGGGCTGCCACACGTCAAGCACCGCATTACAGACCTCCACCGCATAGTCCACCTCAGTTCCCGGGAAACTCTCCGGGCTGTATTCAAAGGTAAAATTACCTTCCGTCTCGTTTGCTATTTCCAAAAGAAGCTTTGCGCCATCCACCGCAAGCTGTTTTACTTCCTCTTTTGATTTCCGGAACACCTGCTCACGCTGCGCCACTGACGTGGAATTGTAAAGGTGGATCACCGCCGACGGCGCCCCTTTCACAGCCTCAAAGGTTTTACGGATAATGTGATCCCTTGCCTGGGTCAGCACCTGGATCGTCACGTCATCAGGAATCATATCCCGCTTGATCAGCTCCCGTACAAACTGGTACTCAGTCTCCGACGCCGCCGGAAAGCCCACTTCTATCTCTTTAAAGCCTATTTCCAACAGCATCCGGAAAAATTCCAGCTTTTCCTCAAGGCTCATAGGCTGGATCAGCGCCTGGTTCCCGTCTCGAAGATCCACGCTGCACCAGATCGGCGGTTTCGTGATCGTATCATTTTTAACCCAGTCGTAAGTCACTTCCGGGGGCATAAAATAGGATTTCCCATACTTTTTAGCTGCATTCATCATTTTTGACCTCTCTTTCTATAGATAAAGGGTTTCCATCTAAAATTCCCGTGCAAGATGTTGCAATCTTATCATAGGAAGCACATACTTGACAAGGTTAATATTTAATCAATTTAGTTGATGTTTTTTATCCTATTCAAGTATACCATGTAAGCCAATTATATGCTATACTATTAAACACAGCCGAAAAGGATATTATAGTGCTTTAGTGGGAAAGGAGATCTTTTATGGCAGTTAAAACACCTCTTCCTGCAGAGTCTCATCCGAATGATTGACAGCTTAGCCAAAACTTGTTACCATAAAACAAATTTTAAACGGAGGAAAATTTTTATGAGCCATAGTTTTATAACCGCAGACCTTACCGTGACACAGGACATCCGCTACATCGGTGTCAACGACAGGGAAATTGACCTTTTTGAGGGGCAGTACGTCGTTCCCAACGGCATGGCATACAACGCTTATGTGATCTTGGACGAGAAGATTGCCGTAATGGATACCGTAGACGTACATAAAAAAGACGAATACCTTTCCAACCTGGAAAAAGCTTTAGAGGGAAGAACTCCCGATTACCTGATCGTCTCCCATGTGGAGCCGGATCATGCTTCCAGCGTAGGCGCACTGCTTGAGAAATACCCTTCCATCCGGCTTGTGGGGAACGCAAAAACTTTCCAGATGCTTGCCCAGTATTTCGATTTTGACATGGAAAACACTCTGACTGTCAAAGAAGGGGATGTGCTTTCTTTAGGCCGGCATGAACTGCAGTTCATCATAACGCCCATGGTACACTGGCCGGAAGTCATGTTTACCTACGACCGTTCTGACAAAGTTCTGTTCAGTGCCGATGCTTTCGGCAAATTCGGCGCTTTGGACGCAGACGAGGATTGGACCTGTGAAGCAAGGAGATATTATTTTAATATTGTAGGGAAATTTGGGATGCCGGTACAGATGGTATTGAAAAAAGCGGCAGCTTTGGACATTCAGGTTATCTGCCCGCTGCACGGCCCTGTTTTAAAAGACAATCTGGAATTTTATTTAAATAAATATCAGATCTGGAGCAGCTACCAGCCTGAATCGGAAGGTGTGTTCATTGCTTATGCCTCCCTTCACGGAAATACTGCCGGTGCGGCCAAAAAATTAGGAAAAATTCTTCTTGACAAGGGCTGCCCGAAGGTGGCGATGGCGGATCTTGCAAGGGATGACATGGCGGAAGCCTTAGAAGACGCTTTCCGCTACGGAAAAATCGTCTTTGCAGCATCCTCTTACAATGCAGGCGTTATGCCGTTTATGGAAGATTTCCTTCATCACCTGAAAGCCAAAAGCTATCAGAACCGCACCGTTGCCCTGATTGAAAATGGTTCCTGGGCGCCTTCAGCCAACAAAACAATGGCTGATATCCTTTCCCAGATGAAAGATATCACTATTTTGGAGCAACAGGTGACCATCCGCGGCGCCGTTAAAAAATCAGACGAGGAAGCGCTGGCGGTTTTGGCGGATGAACTGACAAAATAGCAAAATATGGAATTATTTTATAATATTTTTAAAATATGTTTATAATTCCTTTCCTCTTTTCATATAATATTAATAAATAAATTGACATTATTCGTCTTATCTTGTATGATAAAAAAAGATTTGACTTAATAATTCTTATGAAGGGAGGTGTCCATATGGATTCATATGATGCAATGGCCGTTGGCATTGCCACAGGTGTCCTGACTGTTTATTACATAATCATTCTGGCTTTTCTTGTGTTAACTCTAGTCGGCCTTTGGAAGGTATTTACCAAGGCAGGTAAGCCAGGCTGGGCATGCCTGATTCCTTTTTATTCCCAGTACTGCCAGTTTGAAATGGCATGGGGAAATGGCTGGTTATTCCTGCTCACAATGATTCCTTGTGTCAACATCGTTGTTATGGTGATCTACTCCATCAAGTTGGCAAAGGCATTTGGACAGGGAACCGGATTTGGTCTTGGCCTGTTTTTCCTGTCACCCATTTTCACTTTGATTCTTGGTTTTGGGCAGGCACAGTACATCGGACCTCAGCAGTAAAGCAAAACAGAATAGAAACCAAAAACCACTCCGCCGCCAAGTCAAGGCTTCGGAGTGATTTTTTTCTGCTGAACAGGCCCGGCTTTGGCAGCTTCCTAAATCCTGGCCAGAATATGACTATACAACTCTGTAAGGGCATTCTCTGTCCGCCTCGTAAGAAAGATCCAGCGTATATTCTTCCCCTTCCACATATGCCCGTGAAGAATGCATGGAAATCCACACCATAATTTCCGTACCTTCCGTAAGTTCCCCGGAAGGGTCTTTTACCACTTCCATCTTCGCTCCGTAAAAGAAGTCCTGGTCTGTCTTGACGATTTCTTCCGTAACCTGTGTTACATTCAACGTGACCTGCTCATACAGCTTAACTGCCTCATCCTCTGCCATTTCCATTTTAGCCGATTCCTTGACCATATCCGATACCTGACCGGATTCTTTCGGTTCCTCCAATGCAGCTTCCACTTCCGCCGCGCCGCCTGCCTGCGCTTTGCTGTCACAGTCATCTGTTTCCGCTTCACGGAACTTCATTTCCGCCGTTTCCTCCACCGTCGTGTCCATATCTTCCGATGCAGTTTCCGATGCGGCTTCCTGCCCGCTCTCCACTGCAGTTTCTTCCATGGCCGTATCCATTGCCGGCGCTTCGGCAGTATTATCAATGGCAAATTCTAAAGACTCTTCTCTTCCCGTTCTCCCAAGAAAGATCACCGCAGGTATAATCACGATCGCACACACAGCCGCTGCCGCCGCCGTCCGGTACCGATACCAAAAGGGCGCCGCTTTCCTTTTTTCCTGTTTTACATCCTGATCCGCCTCATCCGTTAAGGCTGTGGTCCGTGGAGCAAGGCCGTTTTCAATGCGGTTCCATAAATCCGGCAGATCTTCATTTGCCAGAGCTTTATATTCTTGTTCAAAGTTCTTACTCATACCCACACCTCCTTAACTTTTTGATCGCGTTCTGGTATTTCCAGGTCACGGTTCCCATAGGGATCCCCATGATTCCCGCTATTTCTTTAAATGTCAGATCCCCCAGGACCTTCATGCTGACGATCTGGCGCTCCGCCGGTTTTAAGGTTTCCATTGCCGCCTGCACCGACATGCTCTGCACCACTTCCGCCTCCACGTCCGCACTGCCCTTTGCAATGCCCCCATTTCCGGCACGTCCTTCCTCCCCGGTTCCGCTTTCCAGATCCTGCAGCATGTCTGTCAGTTCTTCCCGTTTATGCTTACGCAAAAAATCAATAGCCATATTCCTTGCCATGGCTGCCAGATAGCCTTTATGCCCGGTGCCCGGCTTAAACTGCCCTGCCTTATCCCAAAGTCTGATAAAAAAATCGCTTGTCACATCCTCCGCATTTTCCTTTGACCTAAGGATCTCATAGATAATCCGATAAATATACCCAAGGTAATTCTCATAAATTTCCTTAAGCCCCGTCTTATCCCCGCGCACCATCCGGCCAATGGCCTGTTCAAATTGATGCTCTGTCACGGTCTTTCCCCTCTCCTTGTATAGATACGTTCATCCCTAACGTGATTTATGGTTCTGCGGCAAATTCCGCCGCACCTCTTAGCCAAGTGTACATATAAAGCAGGGCACCGCACCTCCATGCAATGCCCCTTGCTGTTGTTTATAACGCTTTGATCCTGTCCACTGCTTCCACGGTGTTTTCATAACTCCCAAAAGCCGTCAGTCTGAAATAGGTCTCACCGGATGGCCCGAAACCGGAGCCCGGCGTTCCCACCACATTTGCATTTTCAAGCAGATAATCAAAAAACTCCCAGCTTGTCATGCCCTTAGGCGCCTTTAACCAGATATAAGGAGCATTTACGCCGCCGGAAACGCTATAGCCCGCATCTTTAAGCCCTTCCAAAATGTATGCTGCGTTGTTCATGTAATACGCAACCTGCTTCTTAAGCTGCTCTTTGCCTTCCGGCGAATATACCGCTTCCCCGGCACGCTGCACGATATAAGGAGCCCCGTTGTATTTGGTTCCGTGCCGCCTTGCCCACAGGGAATGGAGCGCAACGCCGCCACACTTTAAATCTTTCGGGATCACCGTATACCCCAGGCGCACGCCGGTAAACCCTGCATTTTTAGAGAAGGAATGAAGCTCTATGGCACAGGTCCTTGCCCCCTCGCACTCGTATATGGAATGGGGCACGTCCGCCTCGGAAATATATGCCTCATATGCCGCATCATAAATGATCACGGCCCCCACTTTGTTTGCATAATCCACCCACTCCTGAAGCTGTGCTTTATGAATGGTAGCGCCGGTAGGGTTATTGGGAAAACAAAGATAGATCAAATCCGGCGTTTCCTTCGGAAGCTGGGGCGCAAAATCATTTTCCGCGGTACAGGGCATATAGATCACATCACTCCAGGTCTCCGTGTCCGTATCATAAGTTCCGGTCCTTCCCGCCATCACGTTGGTGTCCACATAAACAGGATACACAGGGTCGCACACTGCAATCTTATTGTCCGTACTGAAAATTTCCTGGATATTCCCGGAATCGCACTTTGCCCCGTCGGACACAAAGATTTCGTCTGCCGAAATGTCGCATCCTCTTGCCTTGTAATCGTTTTCCGCAATGGCATTCCTTAAAAATTCATAGCCCAGCTCCGGTGCGTAACCCTTAAATGTCTCCGCTGCCCCCATTTCATCCACCGCTCCGTGAAGCGCCGTGATGATCGCCGGAACCAGAGGCTGGGTCACGTCGCCGATCCCAAGCCGGATGATCTTCTTATCCGGGTTTGCCGCTGCATATGCATTTACCTTTTTCCCAATGGTAGAAAAAAGATAGCTGCCGGGCAGTCTTAAATAGTTGTCATTAATCTTAAACATGTTGTGATCCCTCCTGTTTTTATCATTCTATCTCGCCTTCAAAAACCGTGGCTGCCGGGCCGGTCATATAGACCAGATCTTCTTCCCGGTCCCACCTGATCTGCAAATTGCCACCTAATAGTTTAACAGTTACCTGCTCCTGCGTCAAACCATTTAACACACTGGCCACCACACTGGCACAGGCCCCGGTCCCACAGGCTAAGGTTTCCCCGGTTCCCCGCTCCCACACCCGCATTTCAATGTTCTCCCGGTCTAATACCTTCACAAATTCCGTGTTGATCCGCCTGGGAAAGCAGGCATGATTTTCAAATAAAGGCCCGATTTTTTCCAGTTCCAAAGATGACACATCGTCCACAAATACCACCGCATGGGGATTACCCATTGACACACATGTCATTTTGTAGTTTTGCCCGCCAACTTCGATTGGGGCGGATATGACAGCGCCATCATCTTTGATCATGAAGCCGTCATTGTTTTCTATCGTGACAGGGATTTCTTCCGCCTTAAGGATCGGCTGGCCCATATTAACTTTTATGGCTGATACTTTGCCGTCTTCAACAGAAAGTTCAAGGTGCTTGACCTTCCCGCAGCTCACAATGCTGATCGACGTCTTGTCCGTAAGGCCTTTATCATAGACAAACTTTGCCACGCACCGGATCCCGTTCCCACACATTTCCGCCCGGGTTCCGTCCATATTGTACATTTCCATCTCAAAATCCGCTTCCTCTGACGGGTTGATAAAGATCACGCCATCCCCGCCAATCCCGAAATGTCTGTCGCTTAGCCTCCTTACAAGTTCCGGCTTATCTTTCTCCCTGACCTTTTCTTTGCTGCCGTCCACATAAATATAGTCATTCCCACAGCCATGCATTTTGGTAAACTTCATATGATGCCCTCCCTGATCCTCCAATGTTTGCAGTATTTATATTATACACCCGTTTTTCCCATATCAACAGGGGTTTCTTTGCTATACGGCTTGCAAAAAGTGCTATATTTTATTTGGAACCAGATTGCGGTATTTTGCATATGCAAAATCTGCATATCCCTGATGTTCCCGACAGTCCTGCGCCATGGCAAAAATCCCGGTCTTTGCCCCTACCCAAGTGTGAGATTGCAATACAAATGTTTCCTGGAGTAACTGATAATTTACACCGTCCATACTATAAGAAAACTCCGCCGTCACTTCCTTTCCGTCAGCAATCTTTGCCCGAAGCCAGATATGCCCCTGCCAATCCCCGGCCGGAATACTCTCTTTGATGTTTTCACGCATCTTTCCTTCCTCTTCACTGGCATGCACATATAAAATCCGGATACTTTCTTCTTTCTTTGACACACCAAGCCATGCATAGCTCTGTCCTATCACAACAATGCCTGCCTGTTCATTTGCCTGAAGCCCGGTATATTCCATTTTGACATCCATCACAAAATCAGGGCATAGCAGCTTTTGGGTCAGTACATTAGCACAGTTCCACAACAAGGCCGTATCCTGTCCGGATGGGTTCAGACTGTACAGCCGCATAAATCCCGGTCTTGCCTCCAAGGAGTAGAAAAAATCTTCATGGTTTCCCAGCCATTGCCATTGGTAAGAAAGCTTCCCTTTGGAAAAATCATCCGCAGCTTGTAAAAAAACGTCTTTTTTTTCGGGAAGTGCAGGCTTTCTATGCGTAATGCAGGGTATCCCGCAGCTCTTTCCATCTTCCTTCTGTCCAATGATCGGCCAGCCATCCTGCCAGATTACAGGCTGCAAATGGATGACTCTGCCATAAGCCCCGCGATCCTGAAAATGCAGAAACCATTCTTCACCGCCTTCCGTATCCACCAGCGCCCCCTGATGAGGTCCATTGACCGGCGTATCACCCTGATGCATCACAATCCTTTCCTCATAAGGCCCATATATCTTTTCGGAGCGCAATACCGTCTGCCATCCTGTGGCTACTCCGCCCGCGGGCGCAAAAATGGTATACCATCCATCCCTCTTATACATCTTCGGTCCTTCAATTGTCTTTTGTGTAACTGTTCCGTCAAAAATCAACCTGTCTTCCGATATTGCCTGACGGCCATCCCACGACATTTCAAATAATCCCAGCACACTGTTAAACCCGGCACGGCTTTTCGCATACGCATGGACAATATAAGCATGCCCGTTATCATCCCACAAAGGGCAGGGATCGATCAACCCCTTCCCGCTAAGAACCAGAACCGGTTTTTCCCACTCCCCCAGAGGGTCTTTTGTTTTCACCATAAAAATCCCTTCATCCGGCATCCCATAAAATATGTAAAAGCATCCTTCATGAAAACGAATAGCCGGAGCCCAAACGCCTTTGCTATGCTGTGGTATCTTATAATCCGGATAATCAATGTTTGATATCGCATAGTTGACCAACTCCCAATTGACCAGGTCAAAGGACCTTAAAATAGGAAGTCCCGGTGTATAGTTGAAACTGGAAGCTGTCATATAATATACCTCTCCAACGCGGATCGCATCCGGATCAGAATAATCTGCATGGAGAATTGGATTTTTGTAAGTTCCGTCTTCCAAATTTGCATCCCATAAATTGATCGTTTCCATAATCACCCTTCCTTTGCTGATTCTCTTTTGCCTTGATTTATTCATTATAGGTTAACTGCCTGCTCTTTTCAACTTCATGATTCCCGGAAAATTAGTGGCAGAAGACACTGATTTTTCGATTACCTGAAAATTAGTGCCTTTTTCCGCCAAACAGAAAAACCCAGTACCTTTTTTCAAATCAACAGGCCTCCCAATACCGCTGCGGTTTTTATATAATAGTTTTAAGATTTTCGCGAAAGTCACCCCCCGCCGCATGCTGCGGGAATAAAAATGGGATATTATGATTGGAGGTATTCTTATGAAAAAGAAACAGATTACAGCGTTGTTCCTTGCCTGCACCATGGCTTTTACTGCCATCGGATGCGGAAGCCAGGGCTCCCCGGATGACGGAACAAGTGGGCAGACCACTCTCACAGATGAAAAAAAGCCTGCCCCGGAAACCAAAGAAAGTGCCCCATCTAAAGATTCGGCAACGGCAACGGACACAGACGCCAGCCATGACCCGGTTACATTGCGCTTTATGTGGTGGGGCGGTGATGAACGGGCAGAAGCTACCCTTAGTGTAATTGATGAGTTTGAATCACTTTACCCATGGATTACCATTGAAGCGGAATATGGCAGTGACGACGGTTATCAGGAAAAACTGACAACACAGCTTGTCTCCGGATCGGCGGCAGATATCATCCAGATGGGAACCGGATGGATGCCCGGCTACGTGGCTTCCAATCCTGATTATTTTGTAGATTTCAAAGAACATGCCGACACCATTGACCTTAGCGGATTTGAGGCATCCTTCCTTGAAAATAACGGCGGATTTGACGGTCATCAATATGGCCTGCCCACCGGCATCTCCGGACATGCATTTCTTTACAATGCAAACCTTGCGGAAACCATCGGACTTGATTTTGACCGGCAGTACACCTGGGATGACCTGCTTGCAATGGGCGAGAAAGTAAAAGCTTATGATGATTCCATGAATCTTCTCACCATGGGAGCCCTTGAGTTAAATACCATGATCTTAAGGCCATACCTGACGCAGCTTACCGGCAATAAAGTCCTGGTAGACGAAACGAAAACGCTTGGGTTTGAAGAGGCAGATCTTGTCAACGTCCTCACTTATATTAAAAATTTATATGACAACGGAACAATAGCCCCTATTTCCAACGTGATATCTTATGGCACAGACCTGATTACAGATCCTAACTGGATCAACCAGAAATATGTTTCCCTTTTCAGCTATTCTTCAACCGTTGGCGCCGCTGAAGCCGCATGCCCGGAAGGAACTTTCAGCATAGGCAGACTGCCTGTCCTTAATGGTGCAAAAAATGACGGATGGTATGGAAACTGCCCGCAGTACATGTGCGTGTATGGGCATTCCGAACACATTGAAGAGGCATTAATGTTCCTTGATTATTTTTATAATGACGAAAAAGCTGCTGAACTTTTGAAGACAGTCCGCTCTGTTCCTCCTACCAGCACCGGGCAGAGGGTATGCGAAGAACTGGGGCTTTTGCAGGGCGTAGCGAAAGACAGCGTGGATGTACTCCAGACATATGGCGGCATCAACGACCTTGGGCTTACCACGGAAGAGGAAGTGACCGCTATTTTGGAAGACGCAGCCGTACAGGTTGCTTACGGTCAGGATACACCGGAAAACATTGCTAAAAACACAATTGCGCTTCTAGAAGCTTACATTTCTGAAAAATAGAACAGTTTATCCGGCAAAGGTATCCCAAAACACCGGGATACCTTTGTTTTTAAGAAAGCAGGTGTCGGTTTGAAAAGAAAACTAAAACGAAAACAATTTATCGGCCTGATCTTTATTTTACCATGGCTGGCCGGGCTTATTATTTTACAGCTATATCCTTTTTTGACATCCTTTTATTATTCCCTGACAGAATATAATATTATGTCAAGCCCGGCATTTATCGGTTTCCAGAATTATATCAAGTTATTTACCACAGACAGAGAGTTTTGGAACTCTTTGAAAGTAACAACCATCTATACAATATTTACGGTTCCCGGGAAACTGATTGTCGCATTGCTGGTAGCTCTCGTTATGAATAAAAACATGAAAGGCATAAATTTGATCAGGACTGTTTATTATCTGCCCTCTCTTTTTGGAGGCAGTATTGCAGTGGCTATCTTGTGGAAGCTGATGTTTCAGGATCAGGGAATCATCAACTCCTTGTTGGCAGTCTTTCACATCCCCCCTGTCCAATGGCTTGGCAGTACCAAATTGGCGCTTCCCACAGTCATACTGCTTAATTTGTGGCAGTTTGGCTCTGCTTTTGTTATGTTCCTTGCCGCCTTAAAAAATGTTCCCATGGATCTGTATGAAGCGGCAGATATTGACGGGGCCAGCGGGATAACCAAGTTTTTTAAGATTACTTTGCCGCAGATTTCTTCCATTATCTTCTTTAATGTGATCATGCAGACGATCACGGCCCTTCAAAGCTTTACCGGACCAATGATCATCACCGGCGGCGGCCCCCTTAAGTCAACCTACGTTCTTGGGTTAAAATTATATACGGAAGCTTTTTCTTATTATAAAATGGGATACGCATGTGCGGTTTCCTGGGTGATATTCATTATGATCGCCGTTATTACATCGCTGTTGTTCCGCTTTTCATCCATGGTTGTATATTATGAAGACGGAGGAGATTTTTAATGAATGAGAAAGAATGGAGGATTACGCAATGAGAAAGAAATATTTTCGCCGGGGTCATGTCTCCATATGGACCTATGTGATCGTAATTGCAATCGGGGTCGTTATGATGTATCCCATTATATGGATGTTCTTTGCTACCTTTAAGACAAATGCGGAAATTTTCGGAAGTGTAAAGCTTCTGCCGGAAAAGTTCAGCCTGCAGAGCTATATCGACGGATGGAACGTAAATGGCCGGATTACCTATGCGGCCTTCTTTGCCAACAGCTTTAAGCTTACGCTGATCACCACCTTTTTAACAGTTGCTGCCTGTGCAATTGTGGCATACGGGTTTGCAAGGTTTAAATTTCCCTGCAAAAAGATTTTATTTGGCATCCTGATCACTACAATGATGCTGCCGGACTCTATCCTGTTAATACCTAAATATTCCCTGTATCATTCCATGAATCTTTTGGATTCCTATGCCCCCTTTTATCTGCAGGCCGGGCTGGCATGTTATCCTTTCTTTGTTTTCATGCTGATCCAGTTCATACGAGGTCTCCCAAGGGAATTGGATGAATCCGCCTATATTGACGGATGCAGTGAAATAGGTGTATTCGTACGAATCCTTGCGCCGCTTATGAAGCCTGCCCTGTTCTCTGCGGGATTATTCCAGTTTATGTGGACCTACAATGATTACACGAATGTATTGATTTACGTTAATTCCGTAAAAAAATACACACTTTCCCTGGCTCTTCGCCTTTCACTGGATGCAGAATCCGTCATCCAGTGGAACAAAGTGATGGCAATGTCATTTTTATCCCTGATACCCCTGATTATTTTATTTTTTGCGGCACAAAAATACTTTGTGGAAGGCATTGCAACCAGCGGCCTAAAGGGATAATGTGTCAATGGACTTACGAATCGGAATGGAAAAGGAAATGGCAGTTCCCAGACCTTCGTGACTCAAAATATTAAGGCGGCTTTTCCTGCCATAGTTCAAGATCAGCCGTTTATTTACATTATTCAAGCCAATACCGCCTGTGGAGATATCTTGCAAAAGATTTCTTCGCAGGTTCTCCAATTTTATGCGGTCCATACCAATGCCATTATCAATTACGGAAACCCAAAGCCTGCCATCCCTGATAAAAATCCTAATCTTGATATACCCATACCCTAAAGCAGGGCGGAGCCCATGTGTAATACTGTTTTCAATCAATGGCTGTAAGACAAGTCGTTTAAAAGGAAGGTCCATAAGCTCGTCATCCACGTCCTCGTATACCACGAACCTGTCCGGGAAACGATATTTTTGGATTTGAACATATTTCCGTATATTTTCAAGCTCATCTGCCAAAGTCACAGGCACATCCACCGGGGCAAGTGAATATTTCAGGATGTCGGATAACTGCTCTATGATATTATTTGCGGTTGTAGGTTTTCCCACTTCTCTATAAATTTCAAAGTTCAAAGTCTGAAGAGTATTGACCATAAAATGAGGATTAATCTGGAGCTGGAGAGCGGTGAGCTCGGCAGCCTGCTTTTTATATTTCTGCTCCGCAAGCTGGCTGTTTAAAAATGTAGTATTCAAAAAAAGTCGAATCACATTATTTAAAATCAGGTCATATTCACTTTTCACATCCTTTTTCGAGGAGCTGTCCACAGGAAAGATCCCTTTTTCCGCATCATCAAACAGATCGATCACATACTGAATCTGCGAGAAATTGCTTCTGGTGGTGGTAAGGGCAAGGATAAAAACAAGAACACAGTTGGCAATGATGATGATAAACAGCCAAGCCAGGTCGTTTACGATATTCTGCACAATCGCATTGACCGGAGTCAGGAGAACATAAGTCAATCCGTAATCCTCATTGAATAGAGCATTTTTCATGAATAAGCTTCCATCTACCACTGCCCAGCTTCCCGCTTTAACAGATTTTGGCATGTAATGAAAATATTCATTAAAATTAACGGAAAACCCTCCTGCGTTTGTATGGGAAACCAAAATATCATTGTCCTGATTAAGTATAAAAAAATAATTATCCCAGGAAGGAAAAATGTTCTGCATATTATTTAGAAAAGTATCAATAGGGATATTCGCTACAATAATTCCATCAACATAAGACATTTTCTGATAGATTGACAAAACATTTATCTCCCCGGAATTACCCGTGGCCGGAATTTTTCGCTGGGTCAGGTAATAAGGGGTATCCTCAGGCAGCTGCGCACAGCTGTCATACCATGAAGTATCATAATAATTCCGGAGACTGCAGATACCTTTGTTTGACGAAAAAAAGCTGTCATACTGGTCTAAAAACAAATAAATACTATGAATAAAAGGATGGGATTTGGCAGCACTGTTTAAGATTGTCTGCATGCTGTTTAAAAAAACATAGTCAGAATAATTGCTGGTCTTAAACAGGAAAATTTTGCGCAGAGACAATGCCAGCTGGGGATTCAGTGTCATTAGATCCTGCTGGTAAAAGGAGTTTGCCGCAATCAAGTCGAACGTTTCATCTATATTTTCCAATGCGTTCCAAGATGTCGTTTTCAGGCTGCGGACCCGGGAACTGCCTGCCATAAAAAGAATAACAACAAAAAGTACAAAGGCAGGTATCATTAAAATCATGAAATAACTTTTCAGACGTTTCAGAAAAAACTTTCTGGTCATGGCTTCACCTTTTTGCCCATCCGGTATTCCTGCGGTGTAACTTTAAAGTAATCTTTAAAGTTACGGGAAAGATTTTTCGGGTTTACATATCCCACGGCATCGGCAATATCGTAGAGTTTTCGGGTATCATCGGCAAGCAGTTGACGGGCTTTCTCCATCCGTACCTTTAAAAGGTAATCAGAAAAACTGGTTCCCGCAACGGATTTGAACGTGCTGGACAAATAAGAGGAAGAAAAGTGGACTAAAAGGGCCGCTTCCTCCAAAGAAGCCGTGCGGTAGTTTTGTTCCAGATATTCCTTAACGGTTTTAACGAGATCGTCATGGGATGAAGAAAACATAACATGATCCGTGCTTTCCGATGGGTTTCTTTGATCCAAAAGATTTCTGACCCGCTCAAAGCAAGCCTCCATCGCATCATATTTCATGGGCTTAATCAGATAATCCACTACATGATTGATTATGGCAGAACGGGCATATTCAAAATCCTGATACGCTGAAAAGAATATCACAATAATCTTACTATCTGACAAGTTTTGAGACAGCTCTATCCCCGTCATGCCAGGCATCTGAATGTCTGTCATAACAACATCAATATCCTGATGCGAATTAATATAGTCCAACGCTGCCCTTGCGTCCGTAAAAAAACCAGCCACCTCGAGCCCAAGGTTGCCCCAAGGAAACAAATGGACAAGCCCTTCCCCAATCTTGGGTTCATCATCCACAATGATTATACGGTACATGATTTTACCCCTCCGCTTTCTATGTATCCTTTACAACTAGTATAACTCTCACTAATTGACTTTATGTTTTGCTATGCTTTATTCCCCTGAT